>Ga0268299_1000242_pt1 | contig 207037 bp, 203 predicted proteins | sample NOBtaG_FD_193484 | JGI IMG/M metagenome (GOLD analysis project Ga0268299, IMG submission 193484) | Activated sludge microbial communities from bioreactor in Nijmegen, Gelderland, Netherland - NOB reactor | ecosystem: Engineered > Bioreactor > Aerobic > Activated sludge | place: Netherlands... | reverse complement strand
GTCGCGAAATAAGCCCGATCGGGCAGCCGAGGTACGGGCGCGCGCTTTCCTCGAGAGCGCGCGCTTCGTTTGAGGGGAAGGCCGGCGATGGCGGGCGGCAACGCAGAGAAGAATGCGGCCGGTGAAGTCGGCGTGATCAGCGAGCAGGAGTTCGCGAGCTCCTGGCGCGCGCTCGTCGGCTGGAAAAAGACGGCGCTCTTCTGGGCCGCCGCGATCTTCGCCGGATTCCACATCCTCAACCTCAACTACCTGGCGCTGGATTCCACGCTGTTCCGCATCGTTCATCTGTGCGGCGGCGCGGCGCTGGGCTTCCTGTTGGTTTCCGCGCGGCGCGGCGAGCGGCCCGGCCGCATCCCGTGGCACGATTGGTTGCTGGCACTTGCCTCCGTCGCGGTCGGCGTCTATCTCGCGCTCGACGTGGGCGATTGGCAGATGCGGGTCGGCACCGTCGCGACGGTGTGGGATTTCGCCGCTGCCTTCGTGGGCACGATCCTGGTGCTGGAATTCACGCGCCGCACCTCCGGATGGGCGCTGACGATCATCGCGCTGGTCTTCATCGTCTACGGCTTCGGCTTCGTCGGCGAGATGATGCCCGGCGCGCTGTTTCACCGCGGCAAGCCGTTCCAGGATTGGTTCGTCCAGATCTACAGCGAAAACGGCGTCTTCGGGCAGACGCTCGAAGTCTCCTCCACCTTCATCATCCTGTTCGTGATCTTCGGCGTGTTCCTGCAGCGCTCGGGCGCGGGCGATTATTTCAACAACCTTTCGGTCGCCCTGGTCGGTTGGGCGCGCGGCGGGCCAGCCAAGGTCGCGGTCGTCTCGGGCGCGCTGTTCGGTTCGATCAGCGGCTCGTCCGTCGCCAACGTGGTGGCATCGGGCGCCATCACGATTCCGATGATGCGCCGGGTCGGCTACGACCGCGCCACGGCCGGCGCGATCGAGGCGACTTCGTCCACCGGCGGTCAGATCACGCCACCCGTACTTGGGGCGGGCGCGTTCATCATGGCGCAGGCCTTGGGCGTTCCCTACACCGACATCGCCTGGGCCGCGGTGTTCCCGTGCCTGCTGTTTTATGTCGCCAACTACATGCACTGCCATCTGCACGCGCTGCGCCACGGCCTCAAGGGGCTGCCCTTGTCCGAGCTGCCGCGCCTGCTGCCGATGCTCCGGCAGCTCTACTTCCTCGCGCCGATCGCGATTCTGATCTACGCCTTCGTGAGCGGTTTCTCGCCCTTCCGCGCCGCGTCGCTGGCGATGGTGGCCGCGATCCTGGTGACGCTCGCCATCGCCGGCACCGCGCCCGGCCCGTTGCCGCGCGCCGCCAAGGCGGCGTTCCTGGCCGCCGCGATCGTCTTGGCCGCCGTCGAACTCGCACTGCTGGCCGACATCAACACGGTCACGCTTCCCGGCGCCGGACCGGTCGTCTTGTTCTATGCGCTGGCGGTGGCGACGATCGCGCTCGCGCTCTCCGCGGGCTTCCTCGACCGCCTGGCGCGCGGCGTAGATACCACCCCGTTCGGGCTTCGCGGGCTCGCGGGCACCTTCGAGGGCGGCACGCGCGACGCGCTCCAGCTCATCGCAGTGTGCGCCGCCGCCGGCATCGTCGCCGGCGCCATCGCGACGACGGGCATCGGGGGGCGGATCACCTACGTGTTGCTCGCGGTCGCGGGCCAAAGCCAGCTCCTGGCCATGGTCTTCACCGCCATCATCGTGACCATTCTCGGCATGGGCATGCCGACGACGGCGGCCTACGCGATCGGGGCTTCGGTCGTGGCGCCGGGCCTGATCCGGATCGGTATCGAGCCGCTGGTCGCGCACATGTTCATCTTCTACTTCGCCATCCTCTCGGCGATCACGCCGCCGGTCGCCATCGCGTCCTTCGCCGCCGCCGCCATGGCCAAGGCCGATCCCTGGAAGACCTCGTGGATCGCCGTGAAGATCGGCCTTGCCACCTTCCTGGTGCCGTTCCTCTTCTTTTATTCCCCGGTGCTGCTCGGCAAGGGCGCCTGGCTGGACGTGCTGCAGGCCGTCGCGACGGCGTCGCTCGGCGTCTATTTCCTCGCCAGCGCCACCGAGGGCTGGATCAACGGGCCTCTTGGCTGGCCGCTGCGCATCGTGCTGATTGCGGCGGCGCTCGCCCTGATGATTCCCGAGATCTACACGGATATCGGCGGTCTCGTCGTGGGCGTGTCGGTCTACGCCTATCAGCGCTGGCGCCACGGACCGAATCCGGCCGATTTGATTCCGGCGCCGGTGGCTTCGCAGACGGCATAGAGCCCCTCGCGGCAATGCGGAGCCCGCGGCTTTGACCGCGGCACCCGGCGGTATCAATATCCCGGCAAATTCAAATTCGATCACCGCCGCAAGAATTAGCCTTGTCCCCCCGCGATGCCCCTGCCGCGCCGCTCGCCGAGCGCGAAGTAAAGACGATCGTGATCGGCGTGCTGCTGGCCGTGTTCCTGGCGGCGCTCGACCAGACCATCGTGGCCACGGCGCTGCCAGCCATCGCGGCGGAGTTCCGCGACGCGGAGCATCTCTCCTGGGTGATGTCGGGTTACCTGCTGACCGCGACCGCGGCCACGCCGATCTACGGCAAGCTCGGCGATCTCTACGGCCGGCGCGTGCTCCTCACCATCGCCATCACCATGTTCACCCTCGCCTCGGTGATGTCGGCGCTGGCCGGCAGCCTGGTGGAGCTGATCGGCGCCCGCGCGCTCCAAGGCCTGGGCGCCGGCGGCCTCATCACCCTCGCGCAAGCCACGATCGGCGAAGTGGTGCCGCCGCGGGAACGCGGCAAGTATCAGGCCTATTTCGCCATCGTCTTCGCCACGTCGAGCGTGGGCGGCCCGGTCGTGGGCGGGCTGTTCGTGGACTTCCTCTCCTGGCGCTGGATTTTCTGGATGAATCTGCCGCTGGGGCTGGCAGCGCTCGCCCTCTGCCACTTCGCGCTCCGGAATCTCCGCGTCGAGCGGCGCAAGGTGAAGATCGACTATGCCGGCGCCCTCTTTTTGGTGGGCGGCGTCGGCGCGCTGATGGTGGCGCTGGTCTCCGGCGGCAACACGCTGGCGTGGACTTCGCCGCTGCTGATCGCCATCGCCGGCGGCGGCGTCGCCCTTCTGGTGCTGCTCGCGATCTGCGAGCAGCGGGCACCCGACCCGATCCTGCCGCCGCAGCTCTTCGCCAATCCGGTGTTTCGCGCGGCCAGCATCATCATCTTCTTCGCCGTGATGGCGATGATGGGCTCGATCGCCTTCCTGCCGCTCTATCTCCAAATCGCGGCCGGTGCCTCGGCGAGCAGTGCCGGGCTGCTGCTGATCCCGATGACGCTCGCCATCGTCGTGGGTTCGACCGTCAGCGGCAACGTGATGATGAGATCGGGACGCTACAAGATTTTGCCGGTGATCGGCATGGCGCTCGCCACCGCCGGCTATGTTGCGCTCGCCGCGACCGCGGGCTCGTATTCGCTCGCCGTGCTGGCGCCGGCCCTCGCCGCGGCGGGCGCCGGCACGGGCATGGTGTTTCCGGTGGTGACGATCTCGGTGCAGAACGCGGTTCCGCTGCGCAATCTCGGCACCGCCACCGCCGCCACGGGCCTGGCGCGCATGCTGGGCGGCGCCATCGGCGTGGCCGCCCTCGGCGCCATCCTCGCCGGCGCGCTGGCTCACGTGACCGCGATGATCGCCCAGGTTTCGCACCTGCAGGTGCGGGCGCCGACGCTGCCGCTGAAGCTCTCGGACCTGGCACCCGCGGTCCGCACCCAGCTCCTGGCCGAGAACGAGGGCGCCTACGTCACGCTGTTCGCGGCCTGCGCGGCGATGACCGCTTTGGCGTTTCTCGCGGCGCTCTTCCAGAAGGAAATCCCGCTTCGCGCCACCCACGACGAAGCGCCGGTCGTCGGGGAGTGAGCGCCACGGCGCCGCGTCAATCCGCGGGACCGTGCGCCGCGATCAGCTTCTCCAGCAGGCGCTTCAACTGCGCCACGTCGCGCGGGGCGAGGCCTTTGAGGAGATCGCGATAGCGCGCGGTGGCCGCGGGCTCGATGGCGCGGAAGCGGCGGCGGCCTTCGGGGGTGAGGTCGAGCACCCAGCGCCGGCGGTCGCCGCGGGCGGGCGCGCGCTTGACGAGCCCGCCGCGCTCGAGCCGGCGCACCGCGCGGCTGATCGCCATCTTGTCCATGCCCCAGAGCGCCGCCACCGCCATGGCCGCCATGCCGGGATGGCGCGTCAGCGTCAGCATCACCCGCCATTCCGGCAGGCTGATGCCGTGCCGCGCCTCGATATCGGCATAGAAGGCGCGGCTGATGCGGTTGGAGACGACGTGGATCGCCGCCAGTACGTTCTCGGAGGGGACATGCGGTTCGGCGCCCTCGCCGGCGGATGCCGGGCCGGAGTCGGAGCGTGATTTCGGCGCGCGCGGCAAGGTCATTGCATGGGCTATGAAGGATGAGGAGCCGTTTACCCAAGCCCCTCGCAGGCGGCAAGGGCGCCCGCCGTCGCCGGGATGACAGCGCAGCCGGAATCCGCTAGATGGTCGAACGATGAATATGGACGCCACGATTGCCCCGGCCGCCGACAAGACGGCGCCCGTCTACGTGATCCACGCCCCGGCCGAGCAGACGATTCCGTTCGTCTATTGCTCGCCGCACAGCGGCACGGACTACGCCGAGGCGTTCCGGCGCGCTTCCAAGCTCGATTTCACGACGCTCCGGAAATCCGAAGACAGCCACGTGGACGCGCTGTTCGGCGCGGCGCCCGGCCGGGGCGCGCCCCTCCTCTGCGCCCTCTTTCCGCGCGCTTACGTCGATCCAAACCGCGAGCCCTACGAGCTCGACCCGGCGATGTTCGAGGACCGCCTGCCCGATTTCGTCAACACCGCCTCGCCGCGGGTGGCGGCCGGCCTCGGCACCATCGCCAAGGTGGTGTGCAACGGCGCCGAGATCTACAAGAAGAAACTCCGCTTCGCCGAGGCGCTGACGCGCATCGACACCTGCTACCGCCCCTATCACGCGGCGCTGCTGCAGCTCCTCGACGAGACCCGCCGGCGCTTCGGCCAGGCCGTGCTCGTCGACTGCCACTCGATGCCTTCGATCGGCGGACCGATGGACAAGGACCCGGGCGCGCGCCGCGTCGATTTCGTGTTGGGCGACGCGTTCGGTGCCGCCTGCCATCCCGCACTCACCCTCGCCGCCGAAGCCAAGCTCCGGAGCTTGGGCTACGCCGTCCACCGCAACATGCCCTATGCCGGCGGCTACACCACGCGCCACTACGGCACGCCGGTGCGCGGCCAGCACGCGCTGCAGATCGAGATCAACCGCGCGCTCTACATGGACGAAGACAGCTACGCGCGCCGCCCGCAATTCGCGGCGGTGGAGGCGCATCTCGCCGAGCTGATCGCGCATCTCGCCGAGCTCGATCTGCGGGAGCTCGCGCGGTGAAGGCGGCGGCGCTGGCGGCCGATACTGAAGCGGGCGACGCGGTGATCCGCCCTTCGCGCGAAGCCGACATGGCCGCGATCCAGGCGATCTACGCCCATCACGTCATGAACGGCTTCGGCTCGTTCGAGGAAGTGCCGCCCGACGCGGCGGAGCTCACGCGCCGGCGCGCGGACTATGTCGCGCGCGGCCTGCCCTATCTGGTCGCCGAGCTCGACGGCAAGGTCGTGGGCTACGCCTATGTGGCGCCGTTCCGCCCGCGCTCGGCCTATCGCTTCACGGTCGAGAATTCGATTTACGTCGATCCCGCCGCCACCCGGCGCGGCCTGGGGCGCAAGCTGCTGGCCACGCTGATCGCGCAATGCACGGCGCTCGGCATGCGCCAGATGGTGGCCGTGATCGGCGACAGCCAGAACGCGAGCTCGATCCGGCTCCACGAATCGCTCGGCTTCCGCCACATGGGCCGCCTCGCCGCGGTCGGCCGCAAAAAGGGCCGCTGGCTCGACAGCGTGCTGATGCAGCTGCCGCTCGGTCCCGGCGACTCGACCGAGCCGCCGGCCTGAGCGCAGCGGCCGAATCGGCGCGCGGATCGCGCCTGGGATAGAAAGAGATAATTCTGCGTCCGTCGCGAAATTCTATCCCTTTCTATCCCTCTCTATCCTTTTCTATCCCTCGACCTTTCCTTTTCTATCCCTGCCGCCGCGGTTTGGGTGCTTCGGCGGCGGCCAAGCGGATCGAAGCCTCCGGCCCCGACGGCAACGGCCGCGCCGCGAACCGGTCGGTTGAGCGGACGTATTTGTTCATTTTTTGTTCTAAAAGTCAAGCGCGCCGTTTCAGGGCGCGCCGGAACGTCGTCAGGCCTTTTCGTTCCGGTCTTTCGGGCCGTGGCCGAAGCCGATGCTGATGCGGTTCCAGGAATTCATCAGCGCCACGGCAAAGGTGAGATCCGCCAGCTCCTTGTCGGAGAATTGCGTGCGCGCGGGCGCATAGGCTTCGTCGGACGCATGCGTCGCGGAAACGTGCGTCAGCGATTCGGCCCAGCCCAGCGCGGCCCGCTCGCGCTCGGTGAAGAACGGCGAGTCGCGCCAGCCGGCGACGCAATCCATGCGTTGAACCGTTTCGCCGAGCTTGCGGAGCTCGGTCGAATGGACGTCGAGGCAATAGGCGCAGCCGTTGATCTGCGAGATGCGGAGGTAGAGGAGCTCGATCAGCTTCCGGTCGAGGCCGCATTTGTTGATGTATTCGCCGACGCCGCGGAGCGCCTTCAAGGCGTCGGGGGCGGCGGTCCAATAGGCGAGACGCAGGGTCATCGGTTTGCTCCATTGGTGACGCCCTCGGTGACGAAGGGCGGGGGGCGGTTTGTGAGAAGGTCCGCGCGCGGACTGGCGAAAGGGCGGATTGGTACGTAGATTCCGACGGAAATCAAACCGCGAGGCCGCCATGGGCGCCCTGGTCAACAAATCCGGCCGGCCCGACTGGTCGATCGAGCAGCGCTGGGACGCCTATACCCGCGCCGAACATGTCACCTGGAAGACGCTGTTCGCGCGCCAGGCCGCGCTGCTCAAGAATCGCGCCGCGCCCGAATTCCTCGCGGGTGTGGCGCGGCTCGGCGTCGCCGCCGACGGCATTCCGGATTTCCGGCGCTTGAACGACGTGCTCGGCAAGGCGACCGGATTCCGGATCGTGGCCGTCCCCGGCCTCGTGCCCGACGACGTGTTCTTCGAGCATCTCGCGCACCGGCGATTCCCGTCGACGTGCTTCATCCGCAAGCCCGAGCAGCTCGACTATCTCGAGGAGCCCGACGTCTTCCACGACATTTTCGGCCACGTGCCGCTGCTCGTGAATCCGGTCTTCGCCGACTACATGGTCGCCTACGGTCAAGGCGGCCTGAAGGCGCTGAAGCAGGGCGCGCTCGAAAAGCTTTCGCGGCTCTATTGGTACACGGTCGAGTTCGGCCTGATCGCGACGCGCTCGGGCTTGCGCATCTACGGCTCGGGCATCGTCTCGTCGAAGGGCGAATCCGAATATTGCCTCGACCACGCGGCGCCCAACCGCCTCGGCTTCGATCTCCTCCGCATCATGCGCACCCGCTACCGCATCGACGCGTTTCAAGAGACCTATTTCGTCATCGACGGCTTCGAGCAGCTGTTCGAGGCGACGCGGCCCGACTTCACGCCCTACTATGCGACGCTCGCCACCCTGCCCGATCTCGCGGCCGGGGCGGGGCTGCCGACCGACCGCGTGCTCCACCGCGGCACCGGCGCCAAGCGGCGCGGTACGACGCGGAAGCCGGCGGCGTCGTGAGGGCAAAAAAAAGGGGCTGCGTCCGAAGACGCAGCCCAAGTCTTAGGGAGGAAACGCCCAAGAAGTGCAGCGACACGCTCTGCAAGCAGAGGGGCTCGTGTCGCGGTGCAAAATATGTCTATACCGCACTGCAAAAGCAAGTGCGAAAGTTCGTACACGGACGATTATTTGGGGAAAGTTACGGAATTAGCTTGAGAAATTTCAATCTAACTGCCCGTCAAACTGGCATATTAACCTTCTTGTGCTGCGCTGCAAGGCGAATGCATGCCTGCTATGCGCCAGGGCGATGGCGGGGTTTGGGGCCGAACGGCGCCGTGGTTGCGGGTACCCTACCGATACACTAGCGTCCGGCGCGCGCGGGGAGCGTGGCCGACAGCGAAAACATACAGGGGCGGATGACGCCGGAAGCCGGCTGGATCGAAGGCAAGCACGAGCGCGAGACGCTCGTTTTCAACGTGGGCGGCGCTTGGCGCCTGGCCGACCTGTCGCGCCTGGTGCGCGAGGTTCGCGCCGCCCTGCCCGGGCGCGCCACGCTCGGCGGCCGCACGCGCGCGCGCATCGACCTCGCCCGCGTGAGCGTCATGGACAGCAGCGGCGCCTGGCTCGTCGCCGACACCAAGCGCCGGCTCGACGCTCTGGGAGTCGCGACCGAGATCGTGGTCGGCCGCGCGGCCGACAAGGCCCTGCTCGAGCGCGTCGACAAGGCGATGAAGAAGACCGGCGCGCCGGTGCCGCCCGCGCGGCCGCACGCGATCCTGGCGGGCCTCGCCCATGTCGGCGTCATCTCGGTCGAGGCGGGGAAGAAGGCGCACGAGCTGCTCTCGTTCTTCGGCCTCACCGTCGTGCTCATCCTGCGCGCGCTGGTCCGACCGTGGCGCATCCAGGTCAAGGCGACGTTCAAGCACATCGAGACCACGGGCCTGAACGCGCTCCCCATCGTCGGCCTCCTCAACTTCCTGATCGGCATGGTCGTGGCCTTCATGGGCGCGGTGCAGCTCAAGAAATTCGGGGCCGAGATCTTCACCGTGGACCTCATCGGCATCGCGGTGCTGCGCGAGCTCGGCGTTCTCATCACCGCCATCCTGATCGCCGGCCGCTCCGGCAGCGCCTTCACCGCCCAGATCGGCACGATGAAGGTCAACCAGGAGATCGACGCGATGCGGACGATCGGGCTCGACCCGGTCGAGGTCCTGGTACTGCCGCGCATCCTGGCGATGATGGTCACGCTGCCGCTGTTGACCTTCTACGCCGACATCATGGGCCTCGCCGGCGGCGCGCTGATGGCGACGACGTCGCTCGACATCTCGCTCGAAGCCTTCCTCCGCCAGCTCCAGGGCTCCGTCGACCTCGATACCTTCCTGATCGGTATCCTCAAGGCGCCATTCTGCGCCTATATCATCGCCATGGTCGGCTGCTACGAGGGCTTGAAGGTGGGCGGCAGCGCCGAGAGCGTCGGCACGCGCACCACCATGGCCGTCGTCGAGGCGATCTTCCTCGTCATCACCTTCGACGCGCTCGTCGCGATCTCGTTGTCGATGCTGGGCATCTGAGCCGCATGAACGAGGAGAACGTCATCGAGGTGCGCGGCCTCGTCAATCAATTCGGAGCGCAGCGCATCCACGACAATCTCGATCTCGACGTTCGCCGTGGCGAGGTGCTGGGCGTGGTCGGCGGGTCGGGCTCGGGCAAATCGGTGCTGCTGCGCACGATCATCGGCCTCAACCGCCCGCGCGCCGGGAAGATCCACGTGCTCGGCGTCGACGCGTTGCAGCACGGGCCGGAGGCCGATGCGCTGCTGCGCCACTGGGGCGTGCTGTTCCAAGACGGCGCGCTGTTCAGCTCGCTGACCGTGGTCGAGAACATCTCGGTGCCGATGCGCGAGCACACCGACCTCCCCAAGGAAATCATCCAGGAAATCGCCTATCTCAAGATCGGCCTGGCGGGCTTGCCGGCGGATGCCGGGCCGAAATATCCTTCGCAGCTCTCCGGCGGCATGAGGAAGCGCGCGGGCCTCGCCCGGGCGCTGTCGCTCGATCCCGACATCCTCTTCCTCGACGAACCCACGGCCGGCCTCGACCCCATCGGCGCCGCCGAATTCGACCTCTTGATCAAGGATCTCCAGCAAAGCCTGGGGCTGACCGTGTTCATGGTCACGCACGATCTCGATTCCCTCGTATCAATCACCGACCGCATCGCGGTGCTGATCGACAAGAAGTGCCGCGTCGGCACGATCCACGAACTGCTCCAGGACGACCACCCCTGGATCAAGGAATACTTCCACGGGCCGCGCGGACGCGCGGCCATGAAGGAGTGAGCCGCTATGGAAACCCGCGCCAGTTACGTCCTCGTCGGCAGCTTCGTGCTGGGCCTCGTCGCCGCGGCCGTGATCTTCGTGCTCTGGATCGGCGGCAGCACGCGATCGGACAAGATCTCGTACCACGTCATCCTGACCGGCAACGTCACCGGGCTCGCTCCCGGCGCCGCGGTGCGCTACCGCGGCATCCACAAGGGCGAAGTCGGCGCGATCACGCTGCGCGCGCCCACGCCATACGAGGTGGAGAATTTCAAGGTGGCCGGCGAGGTCATCGACATCGAGATCAAGGTCTTGCCCGACACGCCGATCTATACCGACACCACCGCCTCGCTCGAGGTTCAGGGCTTGACCGGAACGCCCTTCGTGCAGTTGAAGCGCAAGCTCGACCCGGCGGCGACCCAGATCGACCCCAAGAACAAGGAGCGCGCCGTCATCCAGGGCGAAGCCTCGGGCCTCGACAAGATCTTCGAGGAGTTTCCGAAGGCCATCGCCTCGATCACCGAGCTCGCCAACCGCACCTCCGGCCTGCTCGACAAGGAGAACCAGGACAATTTCAAGGGCATGCTGAAGAACGCCAACGAAGCGCTGGCCGCCGTCAAGGAATTCGCCGCCGACGGAAAGGCGGTCATCAAGGACATGCGCGAGCCGATCAACGATCTCGGCAAGCTCGCGCAGCGCGGCGAGAAGACGATGGTCGAGATCGAGAAGGGCTCCGCGGCCTTCGCCGGCGTGATGGGCGATTTCCGCGTGATCGTGCGCGAGAACCGGCGGCCGATCGCCGATTTCGCGGCCACGGGCCTCTACGAGTTCTCGCTCTTCCTCACCGATATGCGTAAATTCGTCCGCACGTTCGACCGTATTCTGGTGCGCCTGGAAGGCGATCCGTCGCAATTCCTGTTCGGCAACCGCCAGCGCGGCTTCGAGACCCAGGGTAGCCCACGCTGATGACCCGCCTCGCTCGACCGATGCTCGATGCCATGCGCGCGGCCCCGTTCGCGGCCGCGCTCGCCGGCGCCCTCGCGCTGGCCGGCTGCCAGGGCCTCATTCCCGGGGCCTCGCGCGATCCGCCGCGCCTTTACGAGCTCACGCCCAAGAGCACCTTCGACCCCACGCTGCCGCGCATCCGCGGCCAGCTCGTGGTGGAGACGCCCGAGGCTGCCTCCGGGCTCACCACCAGCAAGATCGCGGTCAAGCAGAAGGCGACCACGCTCGACTATTACGCGCGCGCGGAATGGAGCGACCTGGCGCCGCGCCTCGTGCAGACCAAGATGATCGAGTCGTTCGAGAACTCGGGCAAGATCGTGGGCGTGGGCCGCGAGGGCGCGGGCCTGCGCTCGGACTACATCCTCAAGAGCGAGCTCCGCCATTTCGAGGCGCAGCTCTACGACAGCGTGAAGCCCAAGATCCGCGTCGTCATCAACGTCAAGCTGGTGAAGATGCCGGATCGCGAGATCGTCGCCAACCAGAGCTTCGAGCGCACCCACGACGCCGACAACGCCGACATCGACGCCTTGATAGAAGGTTTCGACGAGGCGCTCGGCGGCGCCTTGAAGCGCATCGTGGAATGGTCGATCCGCGAAATGGACGCGCGCGAGCGCGGCATCGTGAAATCGCTGCCCGGCCGCGGCCGCCCGGCTGCGGGCGCCCGGCGGGAGAATTGATCGCGTTGTCCCGTCCGCGGCGCATCGCCGCGTCTTGCGCGTTCCGGACGATTTGCCGGAGTAATCCGGCGGTTCGCCCGTAGTCCCTCCCGAGGCCTGAATCAGGCCGATGGAGATTTCCGATGCGCAAGGCAATCCTCGTTCTCGCGGGCACCGCCGGGCTCGTGCTCGCCGCCGGCTCGGCCGCGGCCCAGTCCTATAGCTGGGGCAACGCCGAAACGACCTATTTCAACTCGCCGAGCACCACCTACAACTACAACGCCGCCGGCCCCGCGCCCATGTATGCGCCGCAGTCCAGGGTTCTGAGCATGCCCCTGCCCGCGCCGGAATTCGGGCCGCAGTTCTCTCAGCCGCAGAACGACGGCGGCCTCTTTCGCCGCGGCCCGGATGGGGACGACACTGACACGGATTAGAGCAGAATTGTTTTAGGTCGAATCGCTCGGCTGCAGGCACGTCTCGTTCGCGTCCATCCTTCGAGGCCCGCCCGAAGACGGGCGGGCACCTCAGGATGAGGCTCGTTTGTTGCAGCAAAATCGGCCTCATCCTGAGGTGCTCGATCCCGTTCGCCCGGCGAAAGGGATCGGGCCTCGAAGGATGGACGCGGGCACGGCGTCGCCACTGCCCTAATTCGACCTGGACAAATACCGCTCTAGCAGCTCCGCGATCCTCGATGCCGGTATCGCCGTTTCCGATCGGCGCAAGGCCGAATGCGAAAAGCGGCGCCGTTCGGCGCCGCTTTTTGCGTGCGCCCGACGCATCGCGATGTCAGTGCCTCGTTTACGGCTTCAGGAACGGATTGGGCGCGCCGCGCCGCGTCTTGGGCGGAAACGAGGCCGCGAGATAGTCGAGGATGAGATTGCGTTCGTCGCCCTCGAGATTCGGCATCTTGTGGCGCTCGGTCATGACGTCGAGCGTCTCGTCCCATTGCGCGCGTGTCATGCCCTGCTGGCTCACGATCCGTCCGCTGTGGCAGGCGGCGCACATATTGGCCGTTTCCTCGCGCCCGTTGCCGGGCGGGAAATCGTCGAGGCCGCGCTCGTCGGCGGCGGCGGGCGCCGTCAGCAGTCCAAACAACGCAAGCGCGGCGATACTGCCACGCTTGCGTCCGTTCTTGCGCATCGTCCCGAGGTTCATCCGTTCGTCAGGCCCCGCTCATGCCTCGACGAACACGCGCACGCGGTGCCACGTGTTGGCGCCGTAGCCCTGCGGGTTCCAGAGACCGGCGACCGGCGGCTGGGTCTTGCCGGCGCTGTCGGTCGCGCGCACCCAAAGCTCGTAGTAGCCCTGGGTCGCCACCTTGAGCTTGCCGTTCCAGCGCTGCCAGGCGTAGCGATTGGCCGGCGCCGAAACCTGGGCCGCCGTCCAGCTTTGGCCGTAGTCGGCGCTGACATGCACCGCGGCGATCGAATTGTCGCCCGCCCAGGCCTGGCCGCGCAGCGCGATCTCGCGCGTCTTGGCCGGGAATTTGTGCCCGTCCTTGACGTTGGTGATCACCGAGCGGACCGGCATCGATTCCAGGATGCGCATGGTCTTGGTGTCGAACTTGGGATCGCCCGGCACGCCCGGAATGGTGGGCACGCGATAGGAGGCGCCAGTCATGCCCGCCCCATCGTGCTCCTTGTCGCGGATCCAGATGCGCTTCAGCCATTTGTGCGAGGCCGAGCCGGCCCAGCCCGGCACGATGAGGCGCACCGGCCCGCCATGCACGTTGGGAATCGGCTTGCCGTTCATCTCGAAGGCCACGATCGTGTGCGGATCCATCGCCTTGGCGAGGCGCACGCCGCGCGACAGCGTCGGCGTCTCGGGATTGCCGGAGAGATGGATGTCGGCGCCGTAATGCGCCGTGTACTTGGCCGACGGCTTCAAGCCGGCCGCCTTCAGCACGTCGGCGAGCGCCACGCCCGACCAGCGCGCGCAGCCGACGCCGCCCATCGTCCACTGATTGCCGCGCGCCGGCGGCTCGAAAGCCGAGCGGCCATTGCCGCCGCATTCGAGCTGCAGCACGTAGGTGACCTTGCGGAAGCGCTTCTTGAGCTCGCCGACGGTGATCTTGAGCGGCTTGTTCACCTCGCCGTCGATGGCGATCTCCCACGCGTCCGGGTCCTTGGCCGCGTCCGGCGGATTGCCGTTGTTTCGGATGTAGAATTTCTCGGTCGGGGTGACGTCGTCGTCGAGGAGATGCGCCGGCGTCTCGGCCACCAGCGGCCGGTCGCCGAGCACGACGAGCTCCGCCTTGCCGTCCATCTTGAGAATCTTGGGCGCATTGGCCGCCTGGGCGAAGGCCTTGGGGATCAGGCCCCCCGGCAACAGTTCCGAGAGGGCGAGCGGCGCCCCGATCATCGCCGTCATCGTGGCCAGGCCCGAGCCGCCGAGGAAGCCGCGGCGCGTGGCGCCGGTGCGCCGGCCGAAGACGAGCGCGTCGGCGCGCTCGGGATCGTCGCGATAGAGTTCGTGCAGCCCGCGCTCGCGATAAAACATCGTCATGGCATTCCGCTCCCTTGGCTGACGTTCCGGTCAGTTACGATTTTTCGAAAGTATCTCGCGAAGCCGCGGCCGATGCAAGATCGCATCCCGGCCGCGACGGCGCCACCGCGCCGCGCCCCACGTCGAGGGTGAGATCGCCCCAGCGGACCGTGCCGGTGGTGAGGGCCCGCAGCCACATCGCCGGCATCAAGAACTCGCGCAGGAGCCACGCTATCGGCGAGGCCGGCCGCACGCCCCATCCCTTGAGAACAAGGAATAGGGCCTCGGCCGCGGACCACAGCGCCAGCGTGCCGAGCATCGCGGCCCAGGCGGGCACGCCGACGAGTGGCGCCGCCCCTGCGCCCGCCGCCGCCGCCGCGAGCGCGCCGCAAAGCGGCTCGAGCGCGAAGGCCAGCGGCTCTTCGCGGCGGCGGCACACCATCCAGCGGAATTGCCGGTGCCATACTTCGCGCCAGGTGCGCGGCCCCAACGCCTGCGCGACCACGCCACCGACGATGACCGTCTCGAGCCCGATCCGCGCCAGCGCCTTCGAAATCGCGTGGTCCTCCAGTACCGAGCCAGCGATGGCGGGAATGCCGCCCGCGCGCGCGAAATCGCTCCGCCGGAACAGCATCGCCTTGCCGATGCCGAAGCCGCCGCCGAGCGCCGAGGCGGCGAGGAAGAGGCGCCCCTGATAGCCGTTGATGAAGGCGCATTCGATCTCGGCGGCGAAGCTGCCCGGTTCGACGGCGACCTGCACCGCGACCGCGAGGCCGGTGCCCGGCACGAAATGCGCCGCATACCGCACGAGATCGTCCGGTGCCAGGCGGATGTTGGAATCGAGGATGAAGATTAGATCGTGCGCGGCCTCGGCGAGCGGGCGCGCGAGATTGTTGATCTTGGGGCTGGCGGAAACCGGCGTCTCGGAGACAATGACGCGCACGGCGGCGCCGGGATATCGCGCGCGGACACGCTCGGCGATCGCGAGGCCCGGATCGTCGGCACGCGCCGCGGCGATGACGATCTCGAAGTGCGAATAGCGCTGGGCAAAGGCCGAGGACAGTGCGGTTTCCATGGCATGCTCCGCGCGCTTCACCGGAATCAGGATAGAGATCGGCGGGCGCTCCGCGCTGGTCGCGGCGCGGCCGCGCTTATTCGGCTGCTGCAGGGCGAGGATCGCGGCGCCAATATGGATGACGAGGAGCGCGAGCCAGGCGATCGCGCAAAGGACGGAAAGGATGCCGGCGCCCGTCACAGCAGCCCCTCGCCCTTCATCCAGAGATACGCGTCCTCGAGCATGATCTCGAGCGAGGCGCGCCGGAAGCCGAGTTCCTCGACGGCGCGCCGGCAATCGAGGCGCGTGTCGCCGGTCACGATGTCCGCGATGTCGGGCGTGATGTCGGGCTCGCGGCCGGTCACGGCGGCGATCGCCGTCAGCGCCCGCGCGTAAAGCTTGATGGCGAAGGCCGGCATCGCGCGCTTCGGCACGGATTTTCCGGTGAGACGGCCGATGACGGCGAAGACGTCGAGGAAGCGCGCGTCCGCGCCGCCGAGAAGATAGTTCCGGCCCGGCCGCCCATGCTGGGCCGCGGCGATCAGCGCATCGGCGACGGCGGTGGCGTGGCAGAACGAGCCGCCGCCGGGGGGCACGCCCGGCACCGTGCCGCGCTCGACCATGCGGATCATGCGGCCCCAATTGTGCGCGTCGTAGCGGCCGACGATGTGGCCGGGATTGAGGATCACGGCCGCGAGGCCCTCGGCGGCCGCACGCTTCACGGCCGCTTCGGCAGCCCCCTTGCTGCGCGCGTAGCCCATCGCCGATCGCGCGCCGAGCGGAGGCGAATCCTCGGTGATCGTGCCGTGCCCGTGGCCGTAGACGCTCGCGGTCGAGACGTGCACGAAGCGTTTGGCCGAGCGGGCGCGCGCCGCGGCCAACACGGCTTCCGTGCCGTGCACATTGTCGTGCCATTGCTCGGCGCGCCGTCGCCGCCACATGCTCGTGTTCGCGGCGCAGTGGAACACGGCGTCGGCGCCGGGCGGCATGCCGGCCTCGAGCGCCGCGCGGTCGGCGAGATCGCCCACCGTCCGCCGCACCGGCAAGCGTCCGAGATGCTTCAGATCGGAGCTGGCGCGGTGATAGGCGACGATGTCCCACCCGCCCGCCGCCAAGCGCTCGACGAGGTTCAGGCCGAGAAATCCGGTGGCGCCGGTGACGAAGGCGAGCGGCAAGCGGGGCTCCGCGGCGGGGTTCGGGGCGCCAGTCTAGCGAGGCGGCGGCCGAATTGCCCTATCTCGTCGCTGGAATCGAAACGGCGCCGTTCATCGAGGAACGGCGCCGCTTGAAAACGGAGCTGCTCGAGAGCGCTACTTCTTCGGTGCTTCTTTCTTCTCGGCACCGGCTTTGTCGGCCGCGCCCTTGGCGGGTTTGGCCTCAGCCTTGGCGGGCGCTGCGGCTTGGGCGCCTTCCTTCTTGGGCTTGGCCTTTTCGGGCTTGTTGACGGCGCCGGTGGCCTGGGCACCGGTGGTGCTCATGGTCTCGGGAATGCCGAGGTTCTTGAACCGGTTCTTGAACTTGGCGAGCTGGCCGCCCGTGTCCATCAGCCGGTGCACGCCGGTCCAAGCCGGATGCGACTTCGGGTCGATGTCGAGCTTCATCGTGGCGCCCGGCTTGCCCCAGGTCGAGCGGGTCTGGAACGACGAGCCGTCGGTCATGACCACGGTGATCTCGTGATATTTGGGGTGCGTGTCTTTTTTCATCCTAGGTCTCCACGGCGGAAGGCGGGTATATAACGGCGCCCCGCCGGGCAAGCAAGCAGCCCCCGGTGCGGCGATTCGTGGCCGTCCGGGCGAGCCGAAACCCATATTAGCTGGATTGTGACCGCCGCCATCAAACCTTTGAAGCCGCAGCGCGCCGAGATATCGCGCATCCGGCCGCTCCTGCGCTTCCTCGCGCCCTATAAAGGCAAGATCGCCGGGGCGGTGGCGGCGCTGGTCATATCGTCGCTGGCCATGCTGGCCTTCGGCGTCGGCCTGCGCTGGCTGGTCGACAGCGGCTTCGCCAGCGGCGTGTCTTCGCTCGATTGGGCCTTGCTGGGCCTGCTCGGCATCGTCGCCATCCTCTCGATCGCCACCTATTTTCGCGCCTATCTCGTCAACTGGATCGGCGAGCGCGTGGCGGCCGACATCCAGCGCGCGGTGTTCGGCAACGTGCTGAGGCTCGATCCGGCCTATTTCGAGACCACGCCGACCGGCGAAGTGGTTTCGCGCCTCACCAACGACACCACCCTCCTCCAGACGATCCTCGGCTCCTCGGCCTCGATGGCGGCCCGGAACGGGCTGATGTTCGTCGGCGCCGTCATCCTGATGGCGGTCACGAGCCCGAAGCTCACCGGCATCGCTGCGCTGGTGGTGCCGCTGGTGGTGCTGCCGGCGATCGTGTTCGGGCGGAAGGTGCGCCGGCTCTCGCGGGCGAGCCAGGACCGGCTCGGCGACGTCGGCGCGCAGGTGGACGAGACGCTCTCCGGCATGCGCATCGTCCAGGCCTTCAACCAGGAGGGCGCCGAGCGCCGCCGTTTCGAGAGCCGCGTCTCCGACGCCTTCGCCGCCGCGATGCACCGCATCCGCGCGCGCTCGCTGTTCTTCGCCTGCGTGTTCTTCGCCGTCTTCGCCGCGGTCGGCCTCGTGCTCTGGGTCGGCGGGCAAGATCTGCTCGCGGGACGCATCACGGCCGGCCAGCTCACCGCGTTCCTATTCTATGCCATTCTCGCCGCCACCGCCGTGGGCGCGCTGGCCGAGTTCCACAGCGATCTCCAGCGCGCCGCCGGGGCCGCCGAGCGCCTGCTGGAGCTCCTCCACACCGAGCCGAGCATCCAGCCGCCGGCGTCGCCGAAGAAGCTGCCGCAGCCGCCGCTGGGCTCGCTGGCTTTCGAGCGCGTCAGCTTCAATTATCCGGCGCGGCCGGACCGCGGCGCGCTTTACGATTTCTCGCTGGCCATCCGCCCGGGCGAAACCGTGGCTCTGGTCGGGCCCTCGGGCGCCGGCAAAACGACCGTCTTCCAGCTCCTCTACCGCTTCTACGATCCGCAGCAGGGGCGCATCCTGATCGACGGCGTCGCCCTGCCCGAGGCCGACCCGGCGGATTTCCGCGCCCGCCTGGCGCTGGTGCCGCAAGACCCGATCATCTTCACCGGCACGGTCGAAGACAACATCCGCTTCGGGCGGCCCGAGGCCAGCGACGCGGAGGTGCGCGGCGCCGCCGAGACCGCGGCCGCTATCGACTTCATCGAGCGGCTGCCGGAAGGCTTCAAGTCGCCGCTCGGCGAAAAGGGCGTGCGCCTTTCGGGCGGCCAGCGCCAGCGCATCGCCATCGCCCGCGCGATCCTGCGCAACCCCGCCATCCTGCTGCTCGACGAGGCCACCAGCGCCCTCGACGCCGAGAGCGAGCGCGCGGTGCAGACCGCCCTCGACCGCGCCATGCAGGGCCGCACCACGCTCATCATCGCCCACCGGCTCGCGACCGTGCTCAAGGCCGGGCGCATCGTGGTGATGGACGAAGGCCGCATCGTCGCCGAGGGCAAGCACGCCGAGCTCGTGCAGCGCAACGCGCTCTACGCGCGCCTCGCGAAGCTGCAATTCGACGCGGCGCGGGCGGCGGAGTAGCGCGGCAATCGGCGAGACTCGATGAAATCCGTCCTAGCCTGCCTCGCTCTTAGCCTCGCGCTGCCGCCCGCCGCGGCCGAAATGCCGGCCGCCGTCACAATTTGAGGATCCGCTCGTCCGGCGGCGGTGCCGCGGCCGGCCCTGCCAATTCGCGCTTTTCCAGCGCCGCAAGCGCCGATTTCAGCACGTCCTTGGCGCGTTTGGCGGCCTCGCCGCTGATCGCCTGGGTGTCGAGGAAGATGTCGAGGCCGGGCACGTGCTCGCTCACGATCTCGGCGCGCTGGCCGTCCTCGCCGATGAAGCCTTCCACGGCATAGGGGATCACTTCGCGGCTGATGCCTTTCATCGTGATCGCGGGCAGCGGCCGCGCGCCGACGAAATCGCGCACCAGCGCATGGGTCTCGTAACTCATCACGATGCCGCCGGGCTCGGCGATGGATTGCAGGCGCGCGGCCAGGTTCGCCTCGGCACCGATGATCGTGTAGTCCATGCGGTCGGCGCTGCCGAAATTGCCGACGTTGCAGAAGCCGGTGTTGATGCCCATGCGCGTGCGGAACGGCCGCTCGATGCCGCGCTCGCGCCAGCGCGCGTTGAGTTCGGCCATGCGCCGCTGCATCTCGATCGCCATGCGGAGGCACGCCTTGGCGTCTTCGACCACGCCCTTGGTCTCCGGGTCGCCGAAGAAGACGAGCATTGCGTCGCCGATGAACTTGTCGATCGTGCCGCCGTATTCCTGGGCGATGGCCGCCATCTCGGTGAAATACTCGTTGAGCAGCGCGGTGAGGTCCTCCGGCTGCAGGCGCTCGGTGGTGGCGGTGAAATCCTTGATGTCGGAAAAGAAGATCGTGAGCTTCTTGCGCTCGGTGGCGATCACGACGTCTTTCTGGCCGCTGAAAATGCTCTTGTAGACCTGCGGCGAGAGGTATTTCGCGATCTTCATCGAGATGCCGGCGAGGAAATCGTTGGCCTCGGTCAAATCCTTGTTCATGCCGCCGATCAGCGCGTTTTGCCTGCGCTGCATCAGGATGAAGGCGACCCCGACCGCGACCGCGGCGACGAGATAGATGAGCAGGAACTTGAAGGAGAAGATGTTGGCCGCGATGGTCTGGCGGATCACGATCTCCTGGATACCGCGCACGTCGCCCACCTTCCAGTCGTGGCGCGGGCTTTCGGGATGGGCGTTGTGGCAGGAGACGCAGGCCTGCCCCATCTTGACCGGCGCCGCGATGCGGACCTGGCGGTCGAACAGCGAGCCGGACGCCTGGAGGATCGGATGATCGGCATTCGCACGAAGCTCCGCGAGGGCGCTGCGCTCGAACGCATCGAGCGCGTGCGGCGGCCGGCGGCGGAACGGCAGATCGGAGACGAAGCGGTAGGTGACGTTCGCGTCCTGGTCGCTGATCGCCTTGCCCAGTTCAAGCGACATCGTTGCCGGAATCGGGATGGCGCCGGGATGTTCGGTGTAATTGTGGACGACCTTCGTCGGCTCCGTCGAACCCAGCACGCGGGCCACGACGTTCCGGCCGTAGTAGCCGCGGATCGCCTCGAAGACGCGGTTGAGGTCGCTCGCCTGGGCTCGGAGATTGCGCTCGGACAGCTCGCGGAGATCGAGCCACACCGCGAACGGCAGCCCGATCAGGAGCAGGACGATGACCCCGGTCACGGAGAACAGGGGTCGGGCGCCGGCATCGGCGCGCGGTTGCGGCAGGTTCATGGGCGGATCCCGATAAAGCGCGCGGTGCCGGCCCGAAATCGGCTTGCGCGTGGGCTGCATATAGAACGATTAGCGTAAAGGAATCGCGTAGAATTTCGCCCGCGGCGCCATCTCCGGGCGAACGGCCGGCGTGGATAGCGAAGCGCCGGCACGCCCGGGCGCGTTTCGCCGCCGCACCGAAATTGTGCAGCGCAGCGTGACTTAGAGGCACTATTTCCAACGCCCGTTCGAGGCTTGGTGAACGGCCAATGCCTTGACTTGCCGCCGCCTGCCGGTCACTTTCTGGGTTCGATCCTCGCTCTCGGCTGCCTTGCCGGAGCGCCGCTAACGGCGTTCTCCTACAAGTTCCATTCGATACGGGATTGGCTTCCGTCACGCGGGCACGAGCGTGGCACCATCGCACTAACTTCATCGGAGATACGCCCCTATGCCTAGCGGCACCGTTAAATGGTTCAACGCCACCAAGGGTTACGGCTTCATCCAGCCGACCGACGGCGGCAAAGACGTGTTCGTCCACATCAGCGCCGTCGAGCGCGCGGGTCTCGGCACGCTGAACGAGGGCCAGAAGGTCTCGTTCGATATCCAGACCGAGCGCGGCAAGTCGTCGGCGACCAATCTTCGGGTCACCGGCTGATCCGCTGATCGAACGGGAGCGGGGCGGCACGCCGCCCCGCCTACCGTACCGCGGAATTCGCGCCCGTGAACGCGGGACGCCCGCCGAGGCCGCCGCTACGGCGCGAAGCGCTGTTGGCCGTGGCCCATTCGTCGTTTCAACGACCAAGCGAGGACGCGATGGCGAAGAAACCGACGGAATCGGCAGCAGCTTCCAAGACCCGGAAGCTGCGTGAGTTGCGCGAGGCAGACGAGGCCAAGCGCCGCGCCGAGGGCATCTGGGGCGCCTTGAGCGTCGGCGAAATCCTCCATCCTGCATCCAACTCGGTATTCGTGCTCCGCTGCCGCGGCCGCGACGCCCCCGACCTGGCAAAGGAAGCGAAAACGCGCTCGCCCCTGGTGGCCGCCGAAGACCACAAAGCCCTCGTCACGTGGCTCGGCCAGCGCCCGTTTACCGATTTCACCGCGCGGCTCGTCGCCTGGAATCTTTCCGATCAGGAAGCCAAGCGCGTCTGGCAGTCGCACATCGACGACAGCCGCGCCCGCGGCGTCACGATCGTCAACGCCACCGCCACCGCCCCCGCCCCGGTCGCCGTCGCCCCGGCTTGAACGGACGGCCGCACGGCGCGTAGTTTCGCGCATCCGGCACGAGCGCGCCGGCCCCGAAAATTCGAACGATGAAACAACGCCGCAGACCCGCGCGCCTCGCCGGCATGGCCGGCATCGGCGTCGACCGCATGGGCAACCTCGCCGACGCCGCCGCCGGCCGCGACCTCTTGCGTCTCGAGAATCTCGACACCGACGTGCCGCCGCCCGCCGTGGCGCTCGAGACCACCGCGCGCGCCATCGCCGCCGACCGCAACAACAGCTATCTCCCCTTCGTCGGCCAGACGGTGCTGCGCGACGCCGTGGCGGCGCACGCCGCGCGCCTGTCCGGCGTCGCCTACGACGGCGCGCGCAACGTGCTGATCTCGGCCGGCGGCCTCTCGGGAATCCTCAACGTGCTGCTGGCGCTGGTCGATGCCGGCGACGAAGTCATCCTGACCGATCCCACCTATATCGGCCTCATCAACCGCGTGCGCCTGGCCGGCGGCGTGCCGAAGCTCGTGCCGTTCGTAGCCGCGGGCCGCGAGTGGGTGCTCGACCGCGATGCGCTCCGGCGCGCCGTGACCCCGAGGACGCGCGGCTTCCTGCTGATGAGCCCCTCGATGCCCTCGGGCGGCGTGCTCTCCCGGGACGATTGGTCCGCGGTCGCGGCGCTGGCCGAGGCGCACGATCTCTGGCTCATCCACGACACGGCGATGCAGCGCCTGCTGTTCGACGGCCGCGCGCCGGTCGATCCGGCGAGCTTGCCCGGCATGGCCGCGCGCACGATCACGGTCGGCGCCGCGTCCAAGGAATTGCGCATGATCGGCTGGCGCGTCGGCTGGATCGTGGCGCCCGAGGCGCTGATGCCCGATCTCGCCCTGGTTTCGATGGGCAATGTCGTCGTGCCGGTCGGCATCGCGCAGGAAGCGGCCGCCGCGGCCTTGGCGCTCGGCGACGCGGACGTGGCGGCGGCGACTCGAACCTGGCAGGCGCGGCGCGATCTCATCCTCGCCGAGCTCGGCGGCCTCCCTGTCATGCCGCCGGCCGGCGGCTGGTCGCTGCTGATCGATGCGGCCCCGCTCGGCATGACCGGCGCCGCGCTCTCGCAGCGCCTGTTCGAGCGCGCCGACATCGCGGCCACGCCCATGGACGGCTGGGGCGACGTGAACGGCGCACGGTTCCTGCGCTTCGTCTACGCCAACGAGCCAGTCGAACGCCTCCGCGGCATCGGCGCCCGCGTGCGCCGCGCGATCGGCGGGTAGCGCGGAATCCGCGGGTGGCGCGCGGCGCGCACCTCATCTGCGTCCATCCTTCGAGGGCCGCCCGAGAGGCGGCCACCTCAGGATGAGGTTCGTTTGTTGCAGCAAAATCAGCCTCATCCTGAGGTGCGCGAACTCATTCGCCTGCCGAATGAGTTCGAGCCTCGAAGGATGGGCGCGAGCACCATGCAGCGCCATCGTCTTCCATCAAGACAGAACGCGGCCTACCGCTCCGTGAGCTTGAGCTCGATGCGGCGGTTGCGGCTCAAGGATTCTTCGCTTTCGCCGGGTTCGAGCGGCTGATGCTCGCCGAAGCCGGCGGCGACGAGGCGGCTCGCGGGCACGCCCTCGGCGACCAGGAACTTCACCACCGAGATCGCGCGCGCGGTCGAGAGCTCCCAATTCGACGGGAAGCGGCCGCTGACCATGGGGCGCCGGTCGGTGTGGCCGTCGACGCGCAGCACCCAGTTGAGCTCGGTCGGAATCTTCGTCGCGATTTCCTTGAGCGAGCGGGCGAGCTTGGCCATCTGATCGCGGCCGGCCGGATTGATCTCGTCGGAGCCGACCTGAAAGAGCACTTCGGACTGGAAGATGAAGCGGTCGCCGACGATGCGGATGTCGCCGCGCTCGCCGAGGATCTCGCGGAGGCGCCCGAAGAATTCGGAGCGGTAGCGCTGCAGTTCCTGCACCTGCGTGGCCAGCGCGGCATTGAGGCGGCGGCCGAGATCGTCGATCTGCACCTTCTGCGTCTCGGCCTTGGATTCGGAGATCTTGAGCGCCTCTTCGATGCCCGCGAGCTGGCGGCGAAGGGCCGAGAGCTGGCGGTTGAGCAACGCCAGCTCGGCCGCCTGCTCGTCGGTCAGGCGCTTCTGGTCGCCGACCGACTTGTCGCTCGAAGAGAGGGCCGCCTGGAGCCGGTCGCGCTCGCGGCGGAGCGCGTCGAGATCGCGCTCGAGAATCGCGATGCGCTCCTCGACCGAGCGCTTCTCGGCCGTGAGCTTGACGCGCGCGTCTTCCTCGGCGCGCCGGCTCACCTCGAGCGCGGCCAGACGCTGCTCGAGCGACGATTTCTCGGCCGCAAGCGTGTTCTTCGCCGTTTCCTCGGATTGGCGCTGCGCCTCGAGGGCGCGCAGCCGCTCCTCGAGCGAGGCGATGTCGCCGGTCAGCTTCTCCTTCTCCTGCGACGACGTGCGCTTGTCGGCCTCGAGCCCGACGATGCGCGCCAGCAGTTCGAGCCGCTCGCGGCCGAGATCGCCGAGCCGGCGCTCGAGATCGGCGCGCTGGCTCTCGACAGTGGCCTTGTCGCGCTCGGTCGCGACGAGGCGGCTCTGCAGCGCCGCGCGCTCGCGGTCGAGCGCGTCGCGCCGGGCGATGGTGGCGGCGAGCTCGCTGCGGAGGCTCTGGATGTCTTTCTCGGCCGTGGCGATGCGCTGGCGCTCCGCCGCGATCTCGCCGGCGAGATCCTTCTCGCGCTGCGAGAGCTCGGTGATGCGCTTGTCGCGCCCGACCAGGCCCTCGGAAAGGAAGAACTGCGAGGCGGTGAAGACGGTGAGCACGAACAGCATCATGATCACCAGCGTCGTCAGCGCGTCGACGAAGCCGGGCCAGATGTTGAAGCTTTCGCGGGAGCGTGAACGTCCGCGCATGCCGCCCTCGCGCTACGGCCGGCCGATGCGCTGATCGTGGTCGCGCCGGTCGCGCGTGCCGGTCAGCGTCGCGATGGCCTGGACGAGCATTTCGGTCTCCGAACGCATCTCGCGGATCATCTCCTGACGCCCGAGCGCATTGTCCTTGGTGAGTTGGTCGAGATGAGGGCGGAGTTGCATCTGAACTTCGGCCATGCGGTTGGCAAGGTTCTTGAACTCGGTGCGGAGCGAGGTGACGAGCTCCTGCCGGCCAAAGGACTGTTCTTCGGAGAGGCGGCCGAGGATCGGCTTCAGCTCGATCTGGGTGTCGGCGAGGCGCGCCAGCAAGGCCTGCTGCGTGTGGAGCTGCTCGACCAGCATGCCGAGCCGCTCGGCCAGCGAGGTGACGCTCTCCGACGATTTCTGGCGCTCCGTCTCGCCGCGCACCATGGTCTGCGACAGCTCGTCCATGGTCGAGGCGGTGTGCTCGAGCAGCGCCTGGAGATAGCTCGACACCGATTCGAAGGAATCGCCGGCATTGTCGGTGGGCAAAACGCTGATGCGCGTCATCCCCGAAAGCCAGTCTTCGAGATCGGTGTAGAACCGGTTCTGTGCCTGCCCCGCCTGGAGATCGAGAAAGCCCAGGATCAGCGAGCCGCCGAGGCCGAACAGCGAGGTGCTGAAGGCGGTGCCGGCGCCCTGGAGCGTGCCGAGCAAACCGGTCTTGAAGCGATCGAACACCTTGGCGAGCTCGTCGCCGGCCGCACCCGTGCCCACGAACAGGCCCTGGATGACCCGCACGATGGCATCGACGGTTTCGAGCAGGCCCCAGAAGGTGCCGAGCAGGCCGAGGAAGACCAGCAGCGCGATCATGTAGCGCGAGATCTCGCGGCCTTCGTCGAGGCGCACGCCGATGCCGTCGAGCAGCGTGCGCATCGTGGTGGCGGTGAGGCGGAGCTGGCGCCCCTCGCGCTCGCCGAGCATGCGCTGCATCGGCGCCAGGAAGCGCGGGCCGCGGCCGGTGGCCGTGCGGTCGCGCTTGTAGTGCTCGATCCATTTCACATCGGGCGACAACATCAGCACCTGGCGGAGGCAATACAGGATGCCGATGACGAGGACGCCGAGAATGAGCCCGTTCAGGAACGGATTCGCGAGGAAGAATCGCTCGAGTTCGCGATGGATGAGGTAGAGCCCCCCGCCGACGACGGCGAGGAAGACCAGCATGCGAACGAGATAACGGCCGGGACGGGTCATCGCAGGGTTGCGCGACGGCTCATGAATGGATGGGGCTACGGAAAATTGAGCCGCGATCCTAGAGCATCCCGCCGCGCCGCGCTACGCGTGGCGCGGGCCGCGACGGATTTTTAACGTTGCCGTAACATCAGCCGGCGGCGGCGGATTGAATCAACTTTGCCAGCGGCTTGTGCAGCGGCGGCGTGGCCGCGAGCACTTCGCCGTTGGTGAGCATGTCGTCGCCGCCGTCGATGTCGGTGACGGCGCCGCCCGCTTCGCGCACCAGGATGATGCCGGCGGCGATGTCCCAGGGCGAAAGCCCGTATTCCCAGAAGCCGTCGAACCGGCCGGCGGCGACCCAAGCGAGATCGAGCGTGGCGGCGCCGAAGCGGCGGATGCCGGCGACTTGGGGCATCACCGCCGTGAGGGTTTCCATATAGCGGTCGTGCTTCGGCTTCCCCTTGAACGGCAGGCCGGTCGCGATCAGCGCATCGGCGAGTTCCGTGCGCGCGGAAACGCGCAGGCGGCGGTTGTTGTGATAGGCGCCCATGCCGTTCTCGGCCCAATAGAGCTCGTCGCCGATCGGCTGGTAGATCAGCCCGGCCATGATCTTGCCCTCGCGCCAATGCGCGATGCTGACCGCAAAGTGGGGAATGCCGTGGAGGAAATTGGTGGTGCCGTCGATGGGATCGGCGATCCAGACGTCGCTCTTGCCCTGGCCGAAATCGCCGCCACCCTCTTCCATGACCATGCCAAACGCCGGCCGGCCCTTGCCGAGCTCCTCGCGCAGGATCCGCTCGACGCGGAGATCGGCGGCCGAGACGAAATCCGACGGCCCCTTGCGCGCGACCTGGAGGTGCTCGACCTCGCCGAAATCGCGGATGAGCCCGCGCGACGCCTTGCGCGCGGCGGCTTCCATCACGTTGAGGATCGGGGATTTGAAGGCCATGGCGGGGCTACCGGCGCAATGCCGGATCAGCCCTTGAAGCGCTCGACGTATTCGCCGTTCTCGGTGTTCACCACCACCTTGATGCCGGAATCGATGTGCGGGGGCACCATGATGCGCCGGCCGTTCTCGAGCTTCGCGGGCTTGTAGGACGAGGCCGCGGTCTGGCCGCGCACGACCGGATCGGCCTCGGTCAGCGTCATCACGACTGTCTGCGGCAGGTGGACGGCCACGGCCTTTCCTTCGACGTAGTCGATGGTGACTTCCATGTTGTCCTGGAGGAAATCGGCGGGGTCGCCGACGACCTCGCGGGAGAGGGCGAACTGCTCGTAGGATTCCTGCTCCATGAAGGTGAGCATGTCGCCGTCGGCGAACAGGAAATTCGCGGTCTTCTGCTCGGTCGAGAGCTTCTCGACCGTGTCGGCGGTGCGCCAGCGTTGATTGGTCTTCACGCCGGTCTTGATGTCGCGCATGTCGACCTGGATGAAGGCGCCGCCCTTGCCGGGCGTGATGAGCTGGATCTTGAGCACGCCGAATTGCCGGCCCTCGTGCTCGATGACATTGCCGGGGCGAATCTGGTTGGCACCGATCTTCATGGGTCGCTTTGAATTTGTTGGGGAATGCCGGAGTGGCCGCGGTTTCTAGCAACTCGATCCGGCGGGCGCAACGCCCGGACCCCGTGCCGGGGCGCGGCCTATTCGCCCCGCTCGGGCGGATAGCGGTGGCGCCGGCCGCCTGGATCTTCGACGAGCCAGCCCTCGCTTTGTTCCTCGGCATAGGTCGGGCCGACCGGCACCTTGCCGTGTCCGCCCGGCACGTCGAGCACGTAGGTCGGCTGCGCGAGCCCGGAGAGGCGCCCGCGCAACTGGCGCATCAGCGACCGCCCCTCGCCGATCCCGGTCCGGAAATGCCCGGTGCCCGGCGCCAGATCGGGGTGATGCAGGTAATAGGGCTTGATGCGGGCGGCAACGAACGCCCGGAACAGGGATTCCAAGGTCGCCGCGTCGTCGTTGACTCCCTTCAGCAGAACCGATTGAGAGAGCAGCGGCACGCCGGCCTTCGCCAGGCGCAGCGCCGCGGCTTTGAGCTTGGCCGTCACCTCGCGCGGATGGTTGCAGTGGAGCACCACGTAGAGTGCCTTCTTGGAGCGGAGCGCCCGGACGAGTTCGCGCGTGACGATGCCGGGCGCCGCCACCGGCGCGCGGGTGTGGATGCGGATGACCTGGACGTGCGGGATGGCGCCGATCGCCGCGATAAGTGCCCCGAGCTTGGCCGGCGACAACGACAGCGGATCGCCGCCGGTCAGGATCACCTCGAATATTTCGCCGTGGGCGCGGATATAGCCGAGCGCCGCCGCGGTTTCCGCCGGCGTGAGATTGGCGCCGCCCGGGCCCACCGTCTCGCGCCGGAAGCAGAAGCGACAATAGACCGGGCAGACATGCACCGGCGTCAACAGCACACGATCCGGGTAGCGGTGCACGATGCCCTTGACGGGGCTGTGGGCGGCGTCGCCGATGGGATCGGCGCGCTCTTCCGGCGCCCGCGCCAGCTCGCGCGCGTCCGGCAGGAATTGGCGCGCGATCGGATCGGCCGGATCGGCGGGATCGATGAGGCCGGCGAGGTCGGGCGTCAGCGCCACGGCGTAGCGCGCGGCCACGCGCTCCAGCGGCAGGCGTGCCTCGGGCGCGATCAGCCCCGCCGCGGCGAGATCGCCGACGCGGCGCAGCGTGCGGGTGGGCTTGGCCTTGCCCAATGCGGCCCTGTGCGGTGCGGACTTCGCCATGGCGGGCGATATAGCCCTGCCCCGGCATTTGCGGAAGCCGCATGACCTGGTGGAACCGCGACGATTTCGCCGGGCGGCGCCCGCGTCTCCTCGCGCGCAACGCGGCGCTGGCGGCGCTCCGGCGCTGGTTCGCGGCGGAAGGCTTCGTCGAGGTGGAGACGCCCGCGCTCCAGGTCTCGCCGGGGATGGAGGTTCATCTCAAGGCGTTCTCGACCGAGTTAGAGGAGCCGTTCGGCGGTCGGCGGCGGCTCTATCTCCACACCTCGCCGGAATTCGCGATGAAGAAGCTGCTCGCCGCGGGCGAGACGCGGGTTTTCCAATTCGCGCGCGTGTTCCGCAACGGCGAACGCGCCGCCACGCATCATCCCGAATTCACGATGCTCGAATGGTATCGCGCCGACGCGGACTGGACCGCGCTGACGGCGGATTGCGAGGCCATTTTGCGCGCGGTGCTGGCGGCCGTGCCCGCGGCGCTCTCGGCGGGTGCCCTCCGCTGGCTGGGCCGCGCCGCCGACCCGGCCGGGAAATTCGAGCGGCTCTCGGTCGCCGAAGCTTTTCGCCGCGGCGCCGGCATCGACTTGCTCGCGACAGCGCCCGATCCGCGCGCACCGGACGCCGCGGCCCTGGCCGCCGAGGCACAGCGCATCGGCGTCGCGACGCAGCCGCAGGATTCGTGGGAAGACGTCTTCTTCAAGATCTTCCTCGACCGCATCGAGCCGCAGCTCGGCTGCGGGCGCCCGACCTTGCTTCATTCCTATCCGGCCTCGATGGCCGCGCTCGCCCGCATCGACCCAGCCGATCCGCGCGTGGCCGAGCGTTGCGAGCTCTACGTTGCCGGTCTCGAAATCGCCAACGGCTTCGGCGAGCTCAACGATCCCGTCGAGCAGCGCCGCCGCTTCGAGGCCGACATGGCGCGGAAGGAGGCGCTCTACGGCAAGCGCTTCCCCATCGACGAGGACTTCATCGCCGCCGTAGGCGCCATGCCGCGCGCCGCCGGCATGGCGCTCGGCTTCGACCGCCTGATGATGCTCGCCACGGGCGCCGAGCGGATCGAGGAGGTGCTATGGGCGCCGGTCGGTAAATTTGCGGACTGACGGCGTTATCGCGCTTTCGCCACACTCTTTGCCTGAAAAGGTCGTCACCGGGTGATCCATTTCATAGTGCGCCGCATATAGCAGTCCTAAAGAGTGCACGGTGGCCGATGCGGACTTGGTGTTGCATCGGCGAATTGAATGAACCCCAGGCCGGGCGCTTGCGCGCGGCACATGGAGCCTGCCATGAGCGACGAAATGCGCGACCCGCTCATCGAGCGGCTCGGCCCGATCCTGTTGCGCCTGCTGGCGCTGATCTCGGTGGCGGTGATCGCCGCCCCGATCGCGCTCATCCTCGTGGTGCCGTTCGCCGGGTAACGCTCAACCCTTGGACTTGCGCCGCGTCGACAGGATCAAGCCGCCAACGATGAGCGCGGCGCCGGCGACGTGGAAAAGCCGGGGGCTTTCGCCCAGCAGCAGGATCGCGAGGATCGCCGCGAACACCGGGATCAGATACTGGATGAGCGTCGCACGCGTCGGGCCGACGCGGCCGACGCCGTAGTTCCAGAACATGTAGGCGCCGATCGAGGGGAACAGGCCGAGATACAGAATCGTCAGAAGCGTGGCCGTGTCGAACACCGGCACGCGCCCGCCCCAATGGAGCTCGATGGCGCTCAACCCCAGCGGCAGCGGCAGCGAGAGGGCGATGGTCGCGAACAGGAATACGAGCGGCGGCAGCTTGGTTCGCCAGCGCTTGATGAGCACGGTGTAGAGCGACCACGCCAGCACCGCGGCCAGCACCCAGAGATCGCCGATGTTGAGCTCGAGCCGCGCCAGGGCTTCGGGGGCGCCGCGCGTGACGATCACCACGACCCCGGCCATGGCGATCACCATGCCGAGGATCTCGAGACGGCCCACGCGGTCGCCGAGGCCGAACGCCGCCAACAGGATGAGAAACACCGGCGCGGCGGTGTTGAGCAGCGAACCGTTGATGGCCGTGGTGTAGGTGAGGCCGGTGTACGACATCGCGCTGAAGCCGGTGACGCCGAGCACGCCGAGAAAAGCGAGGCGGCGCCATTCCTGGCGGATCACCGGCCACCAGCGCGCGAGCTGCGGCAGCACCAGCGGCAGCAGCAGCACCGCGGCGGTTCCCCAGCGCAGAGCGCCCAGGGTTTGCGGCGGCACCGCGTGCTGGATCCAGCGGGCGAGCGCCCAGTTGCCGCCCCAGAACGCGGCCGCCGCGATCAAGGCGAGATAGGCGGGAACGTGCGAGCGGCCCGCGCCCGCCGCGGCCGGTGGCGCGGTGGATTCCATGCCGCGGTCGATCGCCTAGTAGACGACGACGCTGCGGATCGACTTGCCCGCGTGCATCAGGTCGAAGGCCTCGTTGATACGCGGCAAGGGCATGGTGTGCGTGATGAGATCGTCGATGTTGATCTTGCCGTCCATGTACCAGTCCACGATCTTCGGCACCTGCGTGCGGCCCTTGACGCCGCCGAAGGCCGAGCCCTTCCACACGCGTCCGGTGACGAGCTGGAACGGCCGCGTGCTGATCTCCTGCCCCGCGCCGGCGACGCCGATGATGACGCTGACGCCCCAGCCGCGATGGCAGCATTCGAGTGCCTGGCGCATGGTCTTGGTGCTGCCGATGCATTCGAAGCTGTAATCGGCGCCGCCCTTCGTGAGCTCCACGATATGCGGCACGAGGTCGCCTTTGACCTCCTTCGGATTGACGAAATGCGTCATGCCGAATTTCTTGGCGAGCACGGCCTTGGCGGGATTGAGATCGACGCCCACGATCATGTCGGCGCCGGCCATCCGGGCGCCTTGGATCACGTTCAAGCCGATGCCGCCGAGGCCGAACACGACCACATTGGCGCCGGGCTCCACCTTGGCGGTGTAGATGACGGCGCCGATGCCGGTCGAGACGCCGCAGCCGATGTAGCAGATCTTGTCGAACGGCGCGTCCTCGCGGACCTTCGCCAGCGCGATCTCGGGCAGCACGGTGAAGTTCGCGAAGGTGGACGTGCCCATGTAGTGATGCAGCGTCTTCCCGCCCATCGAGAAACGGCTGGTGCCGTCGGGCATCAGGCCCTTGCCCTGCGTCGCGCGGATCGAGGTGCAGAGATTGGTCTTGCCGGAGAGACAGGATTTGCACTGCCGGCATTCGGGCGTGTAGAGCGGAATCACGTGGTCGCCCTTCTTGAGCGTGGTCACGTCCTTGCCGACATCGACCACGATGCCCGCGCCCTCGTGGCCGAGGATCGCCGGGAACAGGCCCTCGGGATCGTCGCCGGAGAGCGTGAACGCGTCGGTGTGGCAGATGCCGGTGGCCTTGACCTCGACCAGCACTTCGCCGGCGCGCGGGCCATCGAGCTGCACGGTCTCGATGGCCAGCGGCTTCCCGGCAGCGACGGCGACGGCGGCGCGAACGTCCATTTCTGTCTCCTCCCGATTTCGAGCGGCGCAACATGGCCGCGCCGGGCGCGCGCGGCAAGCGCGGAAAGCGCAGACCGGCGGCGCGGACGCGCGTTGCGACCCGGCGGCGACGGTTACGCCTTCCAGACCTCGCCGAGCAGTCGCATCCAATTGCCGCCAAGCACCTTCTCGATGCGGGAATCCGGATGACCCGCGCGCGCCATGGCGGCGGCGAGGAGATCCAACCTACGCGGCGTGTTCAGCTCGGGCAGGTAGCCGAAGACGTCTTCCGCCTCGCCTTTCGCGGCGCGGCCGCTCTCGCGGCGCATCCGCACGGTATGCGCCCAGCGTGCCCGGAATTCGCCGGTGAGCTCGAGCGGCGTGATCGAGAGGTCCGAGCCGATACCGACATGATCCTCGCCGCAAACCCGCAGCAGGTGCTCGAGATGGCGCATGAAATCGTCCAGCCGCGGCTGCCCCGACTCGCGGAGATAGACGATCATGTAGGCGCCGACGACGCCGCCGCGATCCGCGACGGCCTTCAAGAGATCGTCGGGCTTGTTGCGGGGCAGGTCCGCGACCGCGCGCGCGCCGCTATGCGTGATCGCGGGCGGCTTCCGCGAGGCAGCGAGCGCATCCCACGACGAGCGCAGGCCGACATGGCTCAGATCGACCAGGATGCCGAGATCGTTCATGCGCTCGATGCACGCCTGCCCGAATCGGGAAAGCCCGGAATCCGCGGGCTCCATGCACCCGTCGGCCAGCAAATTGCGGCTGTTGTAGGTGAACTGAACGATGCGTAGGCCGAGGTGGTAGAAAAGATCGACGCGATCCACGCGGTCGTCGAAGGCGGTGCCGTCCTGGAACCCGGGAATGATCGCGAGGCGGCCCGTGCGCTTGGCTTCGCGGATGTCGGCGAGGGACCGGGCCTTCATCAAGACCGTCGGATGCGCCGCGATCTCGCGCTCCCAATAGGCGAGGTTGCCGACCGCGTCCTCGAAGGCCGGGACCTTGCCGCTGATCTGGCTCACCGTCGCGTTGACGGCCGTGACGCCGGATCGCGCCGCGTTGCGGATCATCGCCGCGCTCAGCGGCAGATCGTAGATGCCCTCGACATTGAACGGCCCCGGCGTGGCGAGCATGTCGAGGACAAGGGCGCTCTCGTATCCCGCCCACGCGGCGGCAGATTCCGAATCAGGCATCGCCGTTCCCCCTCCTCGTCCCTCTTGCCGTCCCTCTCCGGCACTAGCCGGACCGGACCGCGTTCTCGAAAATCTCGTTGAATGCCGCCACGGCCTTCGCCGGGCCGGATGGGTAGCTCCAAACGCCCGCCACCACGGCGATGAAATCGGCGCCCGCTTCCACCAGCACGCGGCAATTCTCGACCGTGATGCCGCCGATGGCCACGCACGGCACGGTCATCGTGAGCGCCCAGTCGCGGATGATCTCCGGATCGGCCTGGGTCTTGGGCTGCTTCGTGCCGGTCGGGAAGAAGGCGCCGAAGGCGACGTAGTCCGCGCCCTTCTCCGCGGCTTCGTAGGCCAAGTGCTTCGAATCGTGGCAGGTGACGCCGACGATGCCCGAGGTGCCGACCGCGGCGCGGGCGGCTTCGTAGCTCGCATCGTCCTGGCCGATGTGGACGCCGTCGGCGCCGAGTTCGGCGGCGAGATCGGGCCGGTCGTTGACGATGAAGGCCACGTCGTGCGCGTGGCAGACCGGCATCAGCGCCGCCGCCGCGGCGCGCACGGCGTCGTCGTCCGCGTCCTTGAGCCGAAGCTGCAGGCACGCCACGTCGCCCGCTGCGAGCGCGGCCGTCAATTGTACGGCAAACGGCTTGGGGTCGAACGCGGGCGGCGTGACGAGATATAGACGGCAGCCATTGTCGGCGTCACGCTGCACGAAGGTTCCCTCGATTCGCGAACTTACACGACGGATTCCCCTCGCCCTGGGGCGAGGGTTACTCGCCGCCCTTGTAGATCTTGACGATCGCGTCGAGCAGCTTGAGCGCATCCTCGCGCGGCCGCTGGAAGGCGTTGCGCCCCATGATCGAGCCGCTGGCGCCGCCTTTGTAGAGTTCGCGGACCTCGGCGAGAATCTCGGCCTCTCCCTTGGCGGCACCGCCGGAGAAGACGACGATGCGGCGGCCGGCGAAGCTCGACTGCACCACGTGCGCGATGCGCGCCGACAGCGTCGAAACGTCGATCTTCTGCTTCTCGTAGACCGCCTTGGCCTCGGCCTGCTCGATGAAGGCGGTGGGCGGCTTCACCTTGATGATGTGGGCGCCGAGCAGCGCCGCGATGTGCGCAGCATAGGCGGTGACGTCGATGGCCGTCTCGCCGTCCTTCGAGAGCTTGCCGCCGCGGGGATAGGACCAGATGACGACGGCGAGGCCGTGCGCCTTGGCTTCCTCGGCGATGGCGCGAATTTCCTCGAACATCTCGTATTGATCGTCGGACGCCGGATAGATCGTGAAGCCGACCGCCGAGCAGCCGAGGCGCAGCGCGTCCTTCACCGAGGCGGTGACGGCCTGGTCCTTGGCGGTGCCGTGCGAATCGGCGTTGTTGACCTTGAGGATGAGCGGGATCTGGCCGGCGAACGTGGCCGCACCCGCTTCGATCGGGCCGAGCGGCGCCGCATGGGCGGAAAGGCCGGCGTCGATCGCGAGCTGAAAGTGATAGTGCGGATCGTAGGCCGCGGGATTGGGCGCGAAGCTCCGCGCGGGCCCGTGCTCGAAGCCTTGATCGACCGGCAGTATGACGAGCTTGCCCGTGCCCGCCAGCCGCCCCTGCATCAGAATTCGGGCGAGATTGGCCTTGGTGCCGGGATTGTCGCTCTCGTAATTGTCGAGGATACGCTTGACGCGGGGCGTGATTTTCATTGGCGGTCGCTCGTCGGGGAATGGCGGCGGCTTGGGGCCGGGGCGGCGCGATGATTAGACCGGCAACGGCGCCTTTGCAACCGGGCGCGGCCGCTGTAGCAGCACGCGCGCGCCGAGCGCCTTCGCGATGGCGGCGACACGCCGGCGCGCCCCCGGATGGCCGCCGAGCACGACCGCCTTGAACCCGGTGCGCAGCGCCGCCAGCGCCCAGCCTGGATCGTCGCCGCAATCCATCACCGCCTCGACCTCGACACCCGGCACGTCCGCCCGTGCGGCCTCGACCAGCGCCCAGAAGAAGCCGACGCCGAGATAGGCGGCGGCGCCGGGCGGGCTGAAAAGGGTGACGCCCACGCCCGCCGCGCGGCCTTGCTCCAAAGCCGCACGCGCCTCGGCCAGCGACGCGACGGCCACGATCAGCCGGGTCGCGCGCGCTGCCCGCCGGCGCCTTGTTACCTTGCGTGTTCCGCGTGATGTCATCGGCCGAATGCACGAATTGCGGCGCCGGGGCCGATTTGGCGACGCTTCGCCGCTGGCGCGTGGGTGGCGGGGGCCCGCCACGCGTAATAACCTAGGGATGCGGGCGAGACAAAGGCCCGCCGCAAAGGAATGCCCGTGAATTCACCGACCAAGAATCGCTGGCGCTGGCGCCGCATCGCGCTCGGCATTGCCGTGCTCGCCGCTATCGGCGCCGGCGTGTGGTTCGCAGCCGGCGGAGTCACCGCCGTGGTCGCCGCGCGCCCCGAGCGCGGGCCCGCGGTGGAAGCAGTCTATGCCACCGGCGCCGTCGAGCCGACGTACTGGGCGAAGGTCTCCTCGACCCAGGTCGGCCGCATCGCCGACATTGCCGTCAAGGAAGGCGACCGGGTCAAGATCGGCGACATCCTGATGCGGCTCGACGACCGCGAGGCCAAGGCGCGGCTTGCCGAGCTCGAGGCCAAGGAGCGCTTCCTCGCCGCCGATCTGGCGCGCATGGCCCAGCTCGCGCAGCGCGACTTCGCCTCGCAGCAGCAATATCAGCGCACGGTCAGCGACCACGGCGCCGCGGTGGCCGGCACGGCCCAAGCCCGCCAGCGGCTTTCGGACCTCACCCTCGTGGCGCCACTCGACGGCGAAGTGCTCCGCCTCGACGGCAATGTCGGCGAGGTTCTGCGAAGCGGCGACGTGGTGGTGTGGATCGGCCAGCGCGAGCCGATGCGCATCGAGGCCGAGGTGGACGAAGAGGACATTCCCAAGGTCCAGCGCGGGCAGAAGGTACTGGTCAAGGCGGACGCCTGGCCGGGCCGGGTCTTCACCGCGCAAGTCACCTCGCTCACGCCCAAAGGCGATCCGGTGAGCAAGAACTACCGCGTGCGCATCACGCTCGACCCCGAGCAGCCGCTCCATATCGGCATGACGACCGAGGTCAACATCGTCGTGCGCGAGACCAAGGACGCCCTCCTCGTGCCGTTCGGCGCGATGCGCGGCGAGGCCGTGTTCGTGGTGGAGGGTGCCCGCGTGCGCCGCCGCCCGGTCAAGGCCGGCATTATCGGTACCAACAAGGTGGAGATCGTCGAGGGCCTGAAGCCGGAGGATCTCGTCGTCTCCGATCCGCCACCGGGCCTGAAGGACGGCGACTACGTGCAGGCGCGCAGCCCGGCCGCGCGCCCCGAGGCGGGCGCGCGCAACGATGCGGCGGCACCGAAGCAATAGCGCCCTGCCATGAACCTCGCGCTCGACATCGCGATCACCCATCTCCGCTCGCGCAAGCGGCAGACGCTGGTGTCGGTGCTGGGCGTCGCCATGGGCGTCGGCTTCTTCATCGCCATCGCCGCGCTGATGCAGGGTTTCCAGGAGGATTTCGTCCGCCGCGTGATCGACAATTCGCCGCACATCACGATGAAGGACGAATACCGCGACGCGCCGCGCCAGCCGGTGGAGATCGCCTTCGCCGGCGCCGCGATCCAGCTCCGCGGCGTCAAGCCCAAGACCGAAAACCGCGGCATCCGCCGCGCCGGCCAGATCATGGAAGCGCTCGCGCTTTGGCGGGGACTCACCGTCTCGCAGGTGCTGCAGGGCCAGGGTTTCCTCCGCTACGGCAGCAAGGAGCGCTCGGCCACCATCGTCGGCATCGAGCCCGACCGCGAGCGGCTGGTGACGCGGCTCGACAAGGACATCGTCGCGGGCTCCATCGACGCGCTCAAGACGTCGGCCAACGGCATCATCCTCGGCAAGGGCCTCGCGCGCCGCCTCGCGGTCGAGCTCAACGACACCATCACCGTCACCTCGCCGACCGGCATCATCTTGAAGATGAAGGTGGTGGGCCTCTCGCACACCGGCGTCATCGCCTTCGACGAGGTCAACGCCTACGTGCTCCTGAAGAAGAACCAGATCCTGCAGGGCAAGACCAACATCGTGAACAACATCCGCATGCGCACCGACGACATCAACGGTGCGCGCGTGGTGGCGGCCACGATCGAGTCGCGCTTCGGCTACCGCACCGAGAGCTGGGACGAGGCCAACGAGGGCGTGTTCGGCATCTTCGTGATCCAGAACATGATCATGTATTCGGTGACGGCCGCGATCCTCATCGTCGCCTGCTTCGGCATCTTCAACATCATCTCGACCGTGATCTTCGAGAAGACGCGCGACATCGCCATCCTGAAGTCCATGGGCTTCGCCGAGGGCGACATCCGCCGCATCTTCCTGCTCGAGGGCCTGGCGCTCGGCGCCATCGGCGCGGTGCTGGGGTGTCTCCTGGGCCTCGGGCTCACGACTCTCCTGTCGGTGGTCCGCTTCAAAGCCACGGGTCTCGTCGAGGTGCAGCAATTCGTCCTCAAATGGACGGTGTGGCACTACGTGATCGCGAGCGGCATCGCGATGGTCTCGGCCGTGGCCGCCGCCTACATCCCCTCGCGCCGCGCCGCCAAGGTGAACCCGGTCGAGATCGTGCGGGGCGCGGCGTGAAGAAGATCAACAGGGAGGCGGGGAGACGGGGAGGAAGCGCAAACGAGCGAGGCATTTCACGCGGAGCCGCGGAGGACGCGGAGAGTAGGGAGAAGGACTCCTGCGCGCCCATGGCGCGCCATTCATTTCCTTCTCCGCGCCCTTCGCGGCTCCGCGTGAAATGCTTGCCTTCTCTCCCCGCCTCCCCGCCTCCCTATGATCTTGGCGCTGCCGCCCGGCGACGTGCGTTGGAGGAGATCAAAGCGTGACCCCCGCCGTCGAAGCCAAGCGCGTGACGCGCGTCCTCGGCGGCGAAGTGCCGGTGACGCTGGTGCGCGAGATCGACGTCGCCATCATGCCGGGCGAATTCGTCGCCATCACCGGCCCGTCGGGCTCGGGCAAATCCTCGCTCCTCTATCTCCTCGGCCTCCTCGACCGGCCGAGTGAAGGCAAGATCCTGGTGCACGGCAACGACACGACCGGCCTCGGCGGCGACGAGCTCGCGGCATTGCGCCTCCAGCGCGTCGGCTTCGTCTTCCAGTTCCACTTCCTGCTGCCGGAATTCACGGCGCTCCAGAACGTGCTGGTGCCGATCCGGAAGCTCGCGCGCTGGGACGACGCCGAGGCGCGCGGCCGCGCCGAGAAGCTGCTCACCGATGTCGGGCTCGCGGACCAGATGAAGAAGCGGCCCGATCAGATGTCCGGCGGCCAGCGCCAGCGCGTCGCCATCGCGCGCTCGATGGCCAACGACCCCGACATCGTGCTCGCCGACGAACCCACCGGCAGCCTCGACCAGAAGAACGGCCAGATCGTGTTCGAGATCTTCGCGCGCCTTGCGGGCGATTTCGGCAAATCGGTCATCACCGTCACCCACGATCCGCACCTCGCGGCACTCACCCACCGCCAGATCAAGCTCGTGGACGGGCGGATCGTGGACGACGGCAATTCGACAACGCGCGGCGCGGCGCCGGCGGTCATCGAGCCGCCGCCGGCCTCGTCTTGGTCTCCGGGATAATCCCGGATCGCTCACTTCCGGCAGCGCGATGCGGCTATAGTCGCGCCGCATGGACGCTCAAACCCTCGAGCCCTTCTACCGCCTCGGCGCGGCGCTGCTGGTGGGCGCGCTCATCGGCTTCGAGCGCGGGTGGAGGAAGCGCGACGATCCCGAGGGCACGCGCACCGCGGGCCTGCGCACCTTCGCCCTGATCGGCCTGTTCGGCGGCATCGCGGGGTCGTTCGGGCCGGCGGCGATCGCGGTGGTGATCGGCGCGGGCTTCCTCGCCGTCGCCGCCCTCGCCCTCGGCATGTATCTCACCGCCGTCAAGGCGCACGGCAATATCGGCGCAACCACCGAGGTCGCGACCCTCGTCGCCTTCGGCCTCGGCGCGGTCGCGGGCCGCGGCGAGATCGTGCTGGCCTTCGCCGCGGCCGTGGTCGTGGTCGCCATGCTCGACACCAAGGCGCTCCTCCACGGCATGATGCAGCGCGTTCGCCACGACGAGTTCCGCGCCGCCATCAAGCTGCTGCTCGTCTCCGCGGTGCTGCTTCCGATCCTGCCCGACGCCGGTTACGGGCCGGGCGGCATTCTCAACCCCTACCGCCTGTGGTGGATCGTCGTCCTCGTCGCCGGGCTCTCGCTCGCCGGCCATTTCGCGCTGCGCTTCGCGGGCCCGCGCATGGGGCCGATCGTGATGGGCCTCATCGGCGGACTCATCTCGTCGACGGCGCTGACGGTCAGCGCCGCGCGCCTCGCCGCCCGCAACCCGGCCTACGGCCGCGAGCAGGCCGTGGCCGTCGTCGCGGCGAAGGCGGTGATGTGCCTGCGCATCCTGGTCGTCGCCGCCGTGCTCAACCCCGCGCTGCTGCCTTACCTGGCGCCGCCGCTCGCGGCTGCGGCCGGCACTGCGCTGATCATGGCGTTGGTTGCCTACCGCGGCGGCGCGCGGCCGGCCGCCCCAGGCGAACCGAAGGCCCCGGCGGATCCATTGCCGATGCCCGACGATCTCGGCACCGCAATCGCCTTCGCGCTCGTCGTCGCGGGCGCGATCGTCGCCACCCATTATGCGCGCGACTGGCTGGGCGTGGCCGGCCTTTTCGCAACCGCGGCGCTGGTCGGGCTCGTCGACGTGGATGCCGTCATCGTCACCGCGGGCTTGAGCGACGCGGGAACGGCGCTGGCCGCCGGCGCGATCCTCGTCGCCGCCGCCGTCAACACGGCCTCCAAGATCGCGATCGCCGCGAGCCTCGGGCCCCACGCCTTCACCCGCCGCATCGCCGTGATGATGGCCGGCGTTGTCGCGGCCGGCGCGGTGGGCGCCGCGGCGGCGTTCGCCTGAGCGAGGCGGCAGAGCCGGGCGCTCGCTCGTGAAGCTGGCATGCGATACAGAATCAAGACTTACGGAACCGCGATGCCGCGTGTATTGCGCGGATTGAATTTGGCTGCCGAACCATGCCCGCTCTGACCCTCTCCGACGGATCGCGCCTCGCCTACGGCGAGTCCGGCGCCGGCACGCCGCTGGTGCTGGTGCACGGATCGCCGGCCGAAGGCCGGGCGTGGGGCCGCGTCGCGCGCCATCTCGCATCCGGCTTCCGCGTGCTGACGCCGGACATGCCCGGCTATGGCGGCTCCGATGCGCTTCCGGCGCCCGGCACGGCGGCCATGGCCGCCGCAGTCGGCGCGCTGATCGCGGCGCAGGACGCGCCGGTGTGGGTCGCCGGCCATTCCTATGGCGGCAACGTGGCGCTCCACGCAGCACTCGCGCAGCGCGCGCGCGTCAAGGGGCTCGCGCTGTTCGAGCCCGTCTTCTTCCGCGGCCTCGCGCTCGACGGCGAACGGACCGAGCTCGAGGCGGCGCGCGCGCATTTCGAGGATTATGTGCGCCGCGTCGAAAGCGGCGATGCCGCCGCCGTCTACCGCATGATCGATTTCTGGTTCGGCGCCGGCGCGTTCGCGGGCCTGCCGCCGCCGGTGCGCGGCTTCCTCGAAAAGTCGGCCGCCAAGAACGCCGCCGACGTGAAGGCGGCGTTCCGCGAGACGGTCGCCGCCGCCGACCTCGCCGCGTTCGACCGCCCCGCCTTCGTCGCCCACGGTGCCAAGAGCCCACCCGTCGTCGGCGCCATCGCGGCGGCGCTGGCGCGCCTGTTGCCGCAGGCCGAGGCCGTGCCGATCGCGGGCGGCACGCACGCGATGCTCGATACGCATCCCGAGGCGGTGGCGGCGCTCATCAACCGGCTCGCCGCGGCCTAGGTGCCCCGGCCCGGCAATCGACCTGAGCGCTTTGTTTCGCTAGAACCCGGCGCATGACCGCGCCACCCCTTTGGCTCCGCCAGCTTCGCCGCGCGCCCTTGCGGACACGCCGCCTCGTGATCCGCCCGCTGAAGCGCGGCGACGACCGCCATATCCATCCGGCGGTGCGCGAATCGATCGAACAGCTCCAATTCTGGCTGCCTTGGGCGACGCCGGGCTACAAGCGCACCGACACGGAAAGATTCACGCGCGCCGCGATCCGCGCCTTCGCCAAGGGCGAGGACTATGCGCTGGCGATATTCACGCGGGCGGGCGAGTTCGTCGGCGGTACCGGCCTCCATCCGCGCGGCCGGCGCGACGCGCCCTATTTCGAGATCGGCTATTGGTGCCGCACGCCTCTTGCAGGCCGCGGGTACGTCACCGAGGCGGTGAAGGCGCTGATGCGCTACGCGCTCCGCAAGGGCCGCGCGCACCGCATCGAGATCCGCTGCGACCCGCGCAACCGCGCCAGCCAGCGCGTGATCGAGAAGGCGGGGCTCGCGAAAGAGGGCCGCCTCCGCAAGGTCGGGCGCGACGGCCGCGGGCGCTACGTCGATCTGCTGGTCTATGCGAAGGTGCGGTAGCGCCGACCCTTGGCTTCAGACGAAATCGCGCCGGTAGAACCGCGTGTCGCCCGCCATGCGCGGGAAAGACGCCGGCAGCGCTTCCGGTTCCACGCGGCGGAAGCCGTTCTTCTCGTAGAAGCGGTGCGCGGCGCGGAAGGCTTCGGTGGTGCCGAGGATGATCGTGCCGAGCGCGGCCGCACGCGCACGGGCGATCAAGCCGTCGAGCAGGCGCTGGCCCAGCCGGTGCTCGGGCCCACGCCATGCCGGGGCGACGAACATCTTGCGGAGCGCCCCCGCTCCGCCGCCGATATCCACGAGGCTGATCGTGCCGACGACGCGGCCGGCATCGTTCTTGGCCACCCAAAATTCGCCGGCGCCCTTCCGGTAGAAGGCCGGGATATCGTGGAGATCGGGCTGATCGGCCCAGGTAATGCCGAGGCCGAACTCGCCCTGCTGGATGCCGAGGATCAGCGCCTCGATGCCGGCGGTGTCGCCGGCCGCGAACGGCGCGATACGGACGAAGGCAGTCACGGACGCAACGGCGACGGCCGAAGCGATCGCGCGCGTGGTCAGTGCATGAGATTTCCCATCACCGCCGCCACGTCGGACATGCGGTTGGAGAAGCCCCATTCGTTGTCGTACCAGGCGAGCACGCGCACGAAGCGGCCTTCGATCACCTGGGTCTGGGTAAGATCGAAGGTGCAGCTCGCCGGATTGTGGTTGAAATCGATCGACACCAGCGGCGCGCTGTTGACCGCGAGGATGCCTTTGAGGGGCCCGGCGGCGGCGGCCTTCTTGGCGATCTCGTTTATTTCCTCGACCGTGGTGGCGCGCTTGGAGTCGAACGTGAAATCGATGAGCGAGACGTTGGGCGTCGGCACGCGCACCGAGGTGCCGTCGAGCTTGCCCTTCAACTCCGGCAGCACCAGGCCCACGGCCTTGGCGGCGCCGGTGGACGTCGGGATCAGCGAGACGGAAGCGGCGCGCGCGCGGCGGAGATCCTTGTGCAGCGTGTCGACCGTGTTCTGGTCGCCGGTGAAGGCGTGGATGGTCGTCATGTAGCCGCGCTCGATGCCGATGGCGTCGTTCAAGATCTTGGCGACCGGCGCCAGGCAATTGGTGGTGCACGAGGCGGCCGAGACGATGCCGTGGTTGTTGTTGAGTTGCTGGTGGTTGACGCCGTAGACGACGGTGAGATCGGCGCCTTCGCCCGGGGCCGAGATCAGCACCTTCTTGGCGCCGGCATCGAGATGCTTGGCCGCCTGCTCGCGCTTGGTGAAGAGGCCCGTGCACTCCATCACCACGTCGACGCCGAGTGCCTTCCACGGCAGCTTGGCGGGATCGCGCTCGGCCGAGACCTTGATCGGCCCGCCGCCGAGATCGATCGAGTCGCTCTTGGCCGTCACCTCGCCCGGAAACGTTCCGTGCACCGAATCGTATTTCAGCAGGTGCGCGCTGTCGGCGACCGAACCCAGATCGTTGATGCCGACGAACGCCACGTCCTTGCGCTTGCTCTCGTAGGCGGCGCGCAGCACCAGGCGGCCGATCCGGCCGAATCCGTTGATGGCGACTCGCAGGGTCATTTCTTCGTGCTCCTTTTGACGTTCTTCTTGGCGGGTTTCGTCGGCTTCGCCTTGGCGGCGGCCTTGGGCTTGACGGCGGCTTTGGCCTTCAGGGCGGCCATGGCCGCGCGGCCCGGCGGGGAATGGCACACGGCCTCGATGTTGTGGCCGTCCGGGTCGAGCACGAAGGCGCCGTAGTAGTCGGGATGGTAGTGCGCGCGCACGCCGGGCGGGCCGTTGTCGCGGCCGCCGGCCGAGAGCGCCGCCCGATAGAACGCATCGACCTCGGCACGGCTCCCGGCCGCGAAAGCGATATGGAGCCGCGGCAGGTTGGGCGTGCCGCGCGCGATCCAGAAATCGGGCTTCTCGGTGCCCAGGCCGGCGGTCTCGACCTCGGCGATCTGGCCCGCGGCGAACTCCATCATCACCGTGTAGCCGAGCGGCGCCAGGGCCTTGGCGTAGAACGCCTTGCTCTTGGCGAAATTGCTGACGGTGAGCCCGGTGTGATCGATCATGGGATTTCCTAGAGCCGAGCCTTGACCGCGGCGACGACGGCGTCGGCGGTGATGCCGAAATGCTTGTAGAGATCGCCGGCCGGCGCCGAGGCGCCGAAGCCCTTCATGCCGACGAAGCCGCCCTCGGACCCGGTCCAGCGCTCCCAGCCGAAGCCAATCGCGGCTTCGACCGCGACCCGGACCGTGCCCGCGCCCAGCACCTGCTCGCGATAGGCGGCGCCCTGACGCTCGAACAGCGACCAGCACGGCATCGAAACCACGGCGGCCTCGATGCCCTCGCCCGCCAACTTCGCCTGCGCCTCGATCGCGATCGAGACTTCCGAGCCGGTCGCCAGCAGCGAGACGCGGCGCGGGCCGGTGGCTTCGGCGGCGACGTAGGCGCCGCGCGCGCAGAGATTCTCGCGGGTATGGATCGTACGGAGCGCCGGCAGGGCCTGGCGGGTCAGCACCAGCACCGATGGAGCATCCTTGGCCGCGAGCGCCAGCGCCCAGCATTCCGCCGTCTCGACCATGTCGGCAGGGCGGAAGACCTGGAGATTCGGGATCGCGCGTAGCGCAGCCAGATGCTCGACCGGCTGATGCGTGGGCCCGTCCTCGCCGAGGCCGATGGAATCGTGCGTCATCACGTAGATCGCGCGCACGCCCATCAGCGCCGAGAGGCGGATGGAGGGCCGGCAGTAATCCGTGAACACCAGGAACGTGCCGCCATAGGGAATGACGCCGCCATGCAGCGCCATGCCGTTCATGGCTGCGGCCATGCCGTGCTCTCGCACGCCGTAGTGGATGTAGGCGCCGGAAAAATCGCCGGCCTTCACCACCTTCATCGTCTTGGCGTGGGTGTTGACCGAGCCGGTGAGATCGGCCGAGCCGCCGATGAGCTCCGGCATGATCTTGACAAGCTCGTCGAGCACGTTGCCCGAGCACTGGCGCGTGGCGAGCTTCGGCTTCTCCGCCGCGGCCTTGGCCTTGATCGCTTCGATGACGCCGGCGAACGCGGCGGGGAGATCGCCCGCGATCATGCGCTCGAATTCGGCGCGCTTGCCGGCCGGCGCGGCGCCGAGGCGCTTCTGCCATTCCGCATAGTCCCGGCCACCGCGGGCGCCCGCGCCGCGCCAGGCGGCGACGATCTCGTTAGGGACCACGAACGGCGCGTGCTTCCAGCCGAGCTTCTCGCGCGCGCCGGCCACTTCCTTCTCGCCCAGCGGCGAGCCGTGGGTGGCGGCGGTTCCCGCCTTGCTCGGCGCGCCGTAGCCGATGATGGTGCGGCAGCGGATCATGGTCGGGCGGTCCGCGCCGCGCCGCGCTTCCGCCATCGCCTTTTCGACCGAGGCCGCGTCGTGGCCGTCGCACTCCAGCACGCGCCAACCGGCGGCGACGAAGCGCGCGCTCTCGTCCTCGGAGGTCGCAAGGCTGGTCGGGCCGTCGATCGAGATCTTGTTGTCGTCGAACAGCACGATCAGTTTTGCGAGCTTCAAATGCCCGGCCAGCGTGATCGCCTCGTGCGAGACGCCTTCCATCAGGCAGCCGTCGCCGGCGAGCACCCAGGTGTGGTGATCGACCAGCTCGGCGCCGAAGCGCGCCGCGAGCAGGCGCTCCGCGAGCGCCATGCCGACGCCGTTGGCGAGCCCCTGGCCGAGCGGCCCCGTCGTCGTCTCGATGCCGGCGGCATGGCCGTATTCGGGGTGGCCCGCCGTCTTGCTGCCGAGCTGGCGGAAGCGGCGGAGGTCGTCGATCGTCATGTCGGCGTAGCCGGTGAGATGCAGCACCGCATAGAGCAGCATCGAGCCGTGGCCGGCCGAGAGGATGAAGCGGTCGCGGTCCGGCCACGCCGGATGCTGCGGATCGTATTTCAGGAATTGGGTGAATAGCACCGTCGCCACGTCGGCCATGCCCATGGGCATGCCGGGATGGCCGGATTTCGCTTGCTCGACGGCATCCATCGCGAGGGCGCGGATGGCATTGGCCATCGAGGTGTGCGAGACGGCGGATTGGTGCATTTTCGCTCTGTCGGGCGTGCAGTCGGGGCGCGGCGGGAGGGATGCGGCGCCGAATTTTCGCGCCGCGCGCGGAACATGACGTTGACGCCGCGTTGCGTCAACCGCCGCCCGCGCCGCGGTTTTTGGCGCGGCGGCACGCGCCGAAAATGCCGCCGGAAGCGCGCGCCGCGAACGATCCACCGCCGCCTGTGGACAAATCGCCGAAACGTAATTGTTTCAAGACGCTCGCCGCCGCAATTGACGCCGCTTCCCCGCTAACCCTATCCTCGCCCTCAAGGATCACCGCCAAGCTGCGGAAACGATTGACCTTCATCGCGAGCCCTTGAGGGCGAGCAACGGCCGGGCCGGCAGATGAAAAAACTCGAACAAGCGCGCGCGCGGCTCGACCGCGCCCTGGATCGGCTGGAGACGGCGCAGCAGGCGTTCGACGACCGCGTGCGCGTGATGAAAGCCGCGGTGGCGCGCGGCACGGAATGGCAGGAGCTGATCCGCGCGGTCGAAGACGTGCAGAAGGAAAACCTGATGCTGAGCGAACGCGAAGACCGCACGCGCAGCCGCGTCGACAAGGCGATCGCGCGCCTCTCCGCGATGCTCGACGGCGCGGCCGCAGCACCCGGAGGCCGCGCGTGAGCGAAGTCACCATCACCGTCAACCGCCGGCCCTATCGCCTCGCCTGCGAAGACGGGCAGGAGCCGCATCTGTTGGCGCTGGCCGAGCGCATCGACGGCCGCATCGGCGATCTCGTCGGCAAGTTCGGCCAGATCGGCGACCAGCAGCTCCTGGTCATGGTCGGCTTGCTGCTCGCCGACGAGGCCGCGGAACTGCGCCGGCGCCTCGACGAGCAAGAGCACCTGACGACCGAGCGCGCCACCGCCTTCGACGCCGCGGATGCCGCTGCCGCCGGCGTCATCGACGCTCTGGCCGAGCGCATCGAGACGCTCGCGGCCGGAGTCGAGCGCGCCGCCGAGGAATTGACCAAGTAGGAGCTTCCGCCATGAATCGCATCGTCCGCGGCGGCCTTGCCGTAGTCGCCGCCATCGCCCTCGCCCTGCCCGCGCTCGCGCAGCAGAAGAGCGAGGACGAATTGTTCAAGCTCATGAAGAGTGAGAAGATCGGCGACTTGAAGCTCGAGATGACCGAGGCGCAGGTGAAGCAGCTCTTGCCGGCGCAGCCCGCCCGGGCGCGCGAGCAGCTCTGGGGCGCCGACGGCCAGTATCACCAGAAATGGACCTACGCGCCGCAGGGGTTGCGGCTTTCGATGGTGTCGGAGAAGAAGGGCGCCGCCAAGACGCTCGAATCCATCGAGTGCAGTGCGCGCTGCACGCTCAAGTCCACACGCGGCGTCGGCATCGGCAGCGCCCTCGCCGACGTGCAGAAGGCCTACGCCGCCGAATTCAACAAGGAAGAAAGCAAGCTGCCGGGCATCTTCGTCGCCGGCACGATCTATGGCGGCCTGATCTTCAACTTCAAGGCCGGCAAGGTCAGCGTCATGTACCTCGGCGCCGCGGCCGAGTGAGCCGGCGCCGAGTGAGCGAGGACATCCGCGCGCTCAAATCGCGCCTCCGCGCCGAAGCTGCGGCCCGGCGCGCCGCTATCCCGCGCGCCGAAGCCGAGGCCGCGGCTCTCGCGGTGCGCGACCGCATTCTCGCCGCCGAAATCGTGCCGCCGGGCGCCACGGTCAGCGCCTATTGGCCGCTCCACGAGGAATTCGACCCGCGGCCGGCGCTCGAAGCGTTGGCCGCGCGCGGCCACACGCTGTGCCTCCCCGTCGTGATCGCCAAGGGCCGGCCGCTCGCCTTCCGCGCCTGGGCACCGGGCGATCCGCTCGAGCGCGCGGCCTTCGGCCTTTCGGTGCCGCGCTGGGACGCGCCGCCGGCTGTGCCGGAATTCCTGCTGGTGCCGCTGCTCGCCTTCGACCGGCGCGGTTTTCGCCTGGGCTATGGCGGCGGCTATTTCGACCGCACGATCGCGGCGCTGCGCGCGCACACCCATCCCATCGTGGCGCTGGGCGTGGGCTTCGCGGCCCAGGAAGTGGCCAAGGTGCCGGCCCTGCCTTACGACCAGCGGCTCGACGATATCGCGACCGAGCGCGAACTGATCCGCATCGCGGATTTCCTTTGACGGAGCGCAGCAGGCGCCCTATCTCGCGGTCATGCGTATTTTGTATTGCGGCGACGTCATGGGCCGCTCGGGCCGCGATGTCGTGACCGGCGAATTGCCGAAGCTCCGCGAGCGGCTCGGGCTCGATTTCGTGCTCGTCAACGGCGAGAACGCGGCCGGCGGCTTCGGCATCACGCCCGAGATCTGCCGCAACTTCTATCAGCAGGGCGCCGACGTGGTGCTGCTCGGCAATCACAGTTGGGACCAGCGCGAGATCGTCGGCTACATCGACGGCGACCCCAAGCTGCTACGCCCGCTCAACTACCCCAAGGGCACGCCGGGCCGCGGCCTGGCGGAATTCCAACTCGCCGACGGGCGCAAGATCATGGTCATGCAGCTCATGGGGCGGCTGTTCATGGACCCGCTCGATTGCCCGTTCCAGGCGCTCGACGACGGGCTCGCGGCCTATCGCCTGGGCGGCAACGTGCAAGCCATCGTCGTCGACATCCACGCCGAGGCGACGAGCGAAAAGATGTCGCTCGGCCATGTCGCCGACGGGCGCGTCTCGATGGTGGCGGGCACGCACACCCACATCCCCACCGCCGATGCGCAGATCCTGCCCGGCGGCACCGCCTACATCACCGATGTCGGCATGTGCGGCGACTACGATTCGGTGATCGGCGTCAAGAAGGACGTGCCGATTTTCCGCTTCCGCCGCAAGCTGCCCGGCGACCGCATGACGCCGGCCGAAGGCGCGGCGACGCTCTGCGCCGTGTTCCTCGAGACCGACGACCGCACCGGCAAGGCGAAGCGCATCGCCCCCTTGCGCCTCGGCGGCCGCCTCGCGCCGCAATGGCCGGACGGCGAAGCGGTGGCGTAGAGCCCCTTCTCCCTCGGGAGAAGGGTTCGGGGGATGAGGGGGAGTCGAGCCCTCGCACCCGCGGAGAAGCCGTCCCCCTCACCCCCCGCCCCCTCGCCCCAGGGCGAGGGGAGTTCCTTTGCTAGATTCGCGCGAATGAATTATTAGAAACGGATCGCGAACCGTTTCAATTCCGCCGGTCGGCCCTCTCGGTGGCGCCCGCCCGCGCAAGCGTCGAGACAATTGACATGGCCGGCCATTCCCAATTCGCCAACATCATGCACCGCAAGGGCGCGCAGGATAAGCGGCGCGCCAAGCTCTTCGCCAAGCTCGTGCGCGAGATGATGGTCGCCGCCCGACAAAGCCCCGACCCGGCCGCCAACCCGCGCCTGCGCGCCGCCATCATCGCCGCGCGCGCGGTCAGCATGCCCAAGGACAACATCGAGCGCGCCATCCGCCGCGGCAGCGGCAAGGAGGACGGCGTCGCCTACGAAGAGCTGCGCTACGAGGGCCTGGCGCCGGGCGGCGTGGCCGTCATCGTCGAGGCGATGACCGACAACCGCAACCGCACCAACACGGAAGTGCGCACGATCTTCGGCAAGAACGGCGGCAAGATCGGCGACCTCAACAGCGTCGGCTTCCTGTTCAGCCGCGTCGGCACCATCGTCTATGCCGCCGGCGCCGCCAGCGCCGACGCCGTGTTCGAGGCGGCGCTCGAGGCGGGCGCGCAGGACGTCGCCTCCGACGAGGCGCGCCACGAGATCACCTGCGCGCCCGAAGATTTCGCCACGGTGCGCGACGGGCTCGGGGCCAAGTTCGGCGACCCGCAAAGCGCCCGGCTCAACTGGAAGCCCAACAGCACCGTGCCCGTCGCCGACGAGGCCGTGGCGCGCGAGCTCTTCAAATTCATCGAAGCGCTCGAGGACAATGACGACGTGCAGGACGTCTACGCCAACTACGAGATTCCCGACGCGCTGATGCAGAAGATCGCGGCGTGAAAAAGTGAACAGGGAGACGGGGAGGCGGGGAGAAAAATTGAACCACGAAGACACGAAGACACTAAAAAAGGATCATCGCGCGCCAAAGGCGCGCAGCGCTTATTGCTTCGTGTCTTCGTGTCTTCGTGGTGAAATCTCCCTTCGCTTCTCCCCGCCTCCCCGGCTCCCTGTTCAACTCTCACGCCACACACGCCGTTCGGCGCATGGCTGAGCGCGTACGCATCATCGGGCTCGATCCGGGCCTCAGGCGCACGGGCTGGGGCATCGTCGAGTCCGAGGGCAACCGTCTCCGCCACGTGGCGCACGGCGTGATCGCGACCGACGCCAAGGCCACGACCGCCAAGCGCCTGACGCAGATCTTCCGCGGCATCGAGGAAGTGTTCGACGCGCACGCGCCCGGCACGGCCGCGGTGGAAGAGGTTTTCGTCAACAAGAACCCCGGCAGCACGCTGAAGCTCGGCCAGGCGCGCGGCGTTGCCCTGCTGGTGCCGGCGATGCGCGGCATCGCGGTGGCCGAATACGCCACCAACCTCGTCAAGAAATCGCTGGTCGGCGCCGGCCACGCCGAGAAGTCGCAGGTGGCGCACATGGTGCGGCTGCTGCTCTCCGCCGCGGGCCCGCTCGAGGCCGATGCCGCCGACGCGCTCGCGGTCGCCATCTGTCACGCGCACCATGACGGCACGCGGAAACTCTGGTCGATGGAAAACGCCGTCCGGCGCGGAGCCGCGCCATGATCGCGGGCCTTGCCGGCCGGGTCGATTCCGTCGGCCCCGATCACGCCGTCATCGACGTCGCCGGCGTCGGCTATCTCGTTTTCGCCTCGGGCCGCACGCTAGCGCGCCTGCCGGAGCCCGGCGGCAGCGCCAAGCTGCTGATCGAAACCCACGTACGCGAGGACCACATCCACCTCTACGGCTTTGCCGATGCCGGCGAGCGCGGCTGGTTCCGCCTGCTCACAACGGTGCAGGGCGTGGGCGCGCGCACCGCGATGGCGATCCTCTCGGCGCTGGCGCCGGAGGATCTGACGCTCGCGGTCGCGGCGCAGGACAAGGCCGTGCTGACCCGCGCCGACGGCGTCGGCCCCAAGCTCGCGACGCGCATCGTGACGGAGCTCCGCGACAAGGCCGGCAATCTCGCGCTCGGCGCCGGCGCGGCGGCGAAGATCCTCTCCGGCGCCCCGCCCGCGACGCGCACCGCCGAGCAGGCCGTCTCGGCGCTGGTCAATCTCCAATACAGCCAGGGCGAGGCCTTCGGCGCCGTCAACCGCGCGGTGCAAAAGCTCGGGGCGGAGGCGCCCGTGGGCGCGCTCATCAAGGCGGCGCTCCAGGAGCTGGCGACGTAAATGGCCCGGCCCGAGCCCGACGAATCCGAGCGCCTGGTGACGCGCGAAAAGCGCGCCGAGGATCACGACGCGGCGCTGCGTCCGCAGACCCTCGCCGAATTCGTCGGCCAGAAAACGGTCAAGGACAACCTCGCCGTCTTCATCGGAGCCGCCAGGGCGCGCGGCGAGGCGCTCGACCACGTGCTGCTGCACGGGCCGCCGGGCCTCGGCAAGACGACGTTGGCGCAGATCGTGGCGCGCGAGCTCGGAGTCGGCTTCCGCGCCTCCTCCGGCCCCGTGATCGCGCGCGCCGGCGACCTCGCCGCCATCCTCACCAATCTCCAGCCGCGCGACGTGCTGTTCATCGACGAGATCCACCGGCTCAACCCGGCGGTGGAAGAGATCCTCTATCCGGCGATGGAGGATTATCAGCTCGATCTCATCATCGGCGAAGGCCCGGCGGCGCGCTCGGTGCGCATCGATCTGCCGCCCTTCACGCTGCTGGGCGCCACCACGCGCGCGGGCCTGCTCACCACACCGCTGCGCGAGCGCTTCGGCATTCCGCTCCGGCTCGATTTCTACGAGCCCGCGGACCTCGCCAAGATCGTGGCGCGCGCCGCCAAGCTGTTGGGCGCCGTGCTCGAGGCCAAGGCCGCGGCCGAGATCGCGGCGCGCTCGCGCGGCACGCCGCGCGTGGCCGGGCGGCTGCTGCGGCGCGTGCGCGATTTCGCCTCGGTCGAAGGCGGCCCCATCACGCTCGCCGCCGCGCGCACCGGCCTCGCCCGGCTCGACATCGACGACCGCGGCCTCGACACCATGGACCGGCGCTATCTCCGCTGCATCGCCGAGACCTATGGCGGCGGGCCGGTGGGCGTCGACACCATCGCCGCCGTGCTTTCCGAGCAGCGCGACATGGTGGAAGACGTCATCGAGCCCTTCCTCATTCAGACCGGGCTGGTGGGCCGCACGCCGCGCGGGCGCATGATCACGACGCAGACCTGGAGCTATCTCGGCCTCGCCCCGCCCCAGGACGCGGCCCCGCGTCAGCTCGATCTCCTCGGGCCCGCCCAAGAGGGTGCCGACGACGGCGAATAGGCCCGGAACTCTGACCCCGCCATGCACGTTTTAGGGTCGGTATCCATGATGGTGATCCGATGCTGCGCTGGGCCTTGCTCTTTCTCCTCGTGTCGCTGGTCGCGGCCTTGTTCGGCTTCGGCGGCATCAGCGAAGCCGCGGCCGATATCGCGCGGATTCTCTTCTTCATCTTCATCGTCATGTTCCTGATCCTTCTCGTCGTGGGCTTCGCCCGCCGAAACTGACGGCACGCCGGCCAATGCCGTTTGGGCATTGATCGCCGATCACGCGCGGCCGCTTTCGAGTCACGACAAATTTGCTGGTCCGGCCGCCGCCGCGGACCCTAAATTGGGCGCGTTGCAAGGGGACCTACGCCGCCCATGCCGGCTCCGTGGCAAGACAATCGCGGACGATTCGCGCCGCTCAAGGCGCTCGTCTTCGCCGGCCTGTTCGCGCCGGCGGCGTGGCTGCTGCACGCCTTCCTGACGAAGAGCCTCGGCCCCCGCCCGATCACCGAGATCACCCACGAGAGCGGCGATTGGGCGATCCGCCTGCTGTTCCTGGCGCTCGCCGTCACGCCGCTCCGCCAGATTCTCGGCTGGCCCGGCCTCATCGCATTCCGGCGCATGCTCGGCGTCGCCGCCCTCGCCTATGCGTGCCTCCATTTCTCGATCTACATCGCCGATGTCGCGTTCGATCTCGGCAAGGCGGTGAGCGAAATCTGGCTGCGCTCCTATCTCACCATCGGCTTCATCGCGCTGCTCTCCCTCATCCCGCTCGGGATCACTTCGACCAACGGCATGATGCGCCGCCTCGGCGGCAAGCGCTGGCGGCGCCTGCACCAGGCGAGCTATGTCATCGCCATCCTCGCCATCGTGCATTTCTTCTGGCAGTCGAAGCTCGACGTCACCGAGCCCGTCATCATGGCCGGGCTCTATCTCTGGCTCATGGCCTTCCGCCTGCTGCCCAACCGCGCGCGCCGCGGCGGCGCGGCCCTCGCCTGGATGGCAGGCCTCGCCGCCGTCTGCGGCACGCTCACCGCCCTCGGCGAGGCGCTCTACTACAACCTCCGCGTCGGCGCGAAGCTGGAGCGCGTGCTCAGCGCGCATTTTTCTTTCGACTACGGCTTGGCACCCGGCTGGATGGTGCTCGCGATCACCGGCGGGGTGCTGGCGGTGGCGGCGATCAGGATGGGCGTGGGTGCGGTGGCCACGCGCGCTACGCCACAATCGCAGGCGGCGGCGCCATCGCTGCGCCGCACCTGAGTCTCCGGCCCGCAGGCGCGGGAGCGGAATGGTCAAGTCGCATCGGCGCGTCTATATTTCCCGGAACCTGACAGGAATTGCTCGATGCACTTCACCGCCGTCTTCCAGAAGGTGCCCGAAGGCTATATCGGCTTCGTTGAAGAACTGCCCGGCGCCAATACGCAAGCCACGACCTTGGACGAAGCCCGCGCAAATCTGGCGGAAGCCGTCGAGCTCGTCTTGGCCGCAAATCGCGCGCTGAGCGAAGAATCGCTGAGCGGACAAGATGTCATCCGAGAGCCACTCCGACTTCCCGCCGCATGAAACGTGTCGATCTCGTTCGACACCTCGAGCGGCATGGCTGCTCCGTCCTGCGCGAAGGCGGCAAACACACGGTGTATTTGAACCGTACGACGCGTAAGGTTTCGACCGTTCCCCGCCACCGCCAGATCAACAATCATCTTGCGCAAGATATGCCGGGACCTCGAGATCGCTGGACCTGAATTATAGGCGCGGCCTTCTCCCGCGAAACTCGACAGGGGTCGGTACATGTTCGCGCCGCCCTTTTACACGATCACGACGACGGCAAAGGCCTTGACCAAAAACACACCGCGTCCTCCCTCCGGACACCTCGACGACGCCGCCGCCGAACACGTCTTCGCGGTACGCGTCTATTACGAGGACACCGACGCCGCGGGAATCGTCTACTACGTCAACTACCTCAAATTCGCCGAGCGGGCGCGGACCGAGATGCTGCGGCTCATGGGGCGCGGGCAGCAGGCGATGATGGAGCGCGAGGGCGTCGCCTTCGCGGTCAAGAGCTGCCGGATCGAATATTTCCGCCCGGCGCGGCTCGACGACGCGCTGGAGGTGCGCACCGGCCTCGTCGAGGTGGGCGGCGCCAGCTTGAAAGTGCGCCAGCGCATTTTCCGGCCGCGCGAAGCCGGCGCCCCGGAGCTCCTCGCCGACATTCTCATCCGGCTCGCGGTCATGGACCGGGCGGGCAAGCCGGTGCGCCTGCCGGCCGATATCCGCGCCGCCCTCGCCCCCGAGGCCGATCCGGCGCGCGACATGGCCGGCGGCTGAGCCGGCCGGCCCGCACGGCCGCGACTCGGGCGCCGCTAGTTCCGCCGCATGGAATAAGGCAGACTCGGCCCGCCGGACGTTCGGGGTGGGGTGTCGGGCACACGTCTCAGCCTTGCCGCTGGGCGGATACCGGTCCAAAAAAAGTCCAGTTTCCCGCCTACTCCCCTTCACTCTTAACGCGATTCATACCACTCCATGGACCTTTCAGGCCTGCATCTCCTCGACCCCGCCGTCTTCGATTCCGTGCGCGAGACGGTCGCCCATGCCGTGCACGCGGTTCTGCCGGCGTGGTCCGCCGACCCCGCCGGGATGGACCCGGCCGGGGCGGATTCGTTCGGCTGGCAGACCGATGCCGACGGTGTCGAACTCGCGCAAGACAAAGCCCCTGAAAAGCCGCCGGGCGACAAGCCCGCGGCCGAAAAGCCCCCGACCACGCCGCCCGACCGCAAGGTGGTGGAAACCGACATCGCGAAGAAGGACACGCCGGGCGCCAGCGGCCCCTCCGCGGCGGGCATTGATTTCTCGATCTGGGGGATCGTCATGCGCGCCGATCCCATCGGCAAGGCGGTGATCGCGCTGCTCACCGTCGCCTCGGTGTGGAGCTGGGCCATAATCTTCGAGAAGATCATCGCGCTCCGCGCCGTCAATGCGCGCTCCGACAAGTTCGAGGATCAATTCTGGTCCGGCGGCTCGGTCGACACGCTCTACGACGAAGTCGGCCGCCGGCCGAACAGCCCGATCGCGGCCCTGTTCGCGGCGGCGATGCGCGAATGGCGCCAATCGACGACGCCCGACCACACCGGCCAGCAGACGATCCTCGGCGGCGTCAAGGAGCGCATCGAGCGCGTGATGCACGTGACGCTCGGGCGCGAGATGGGGCGGCTCGAGCGCAATGTCGGCTTCCTCGCCACGGTCGGCTCCACCGCGCCCTTCATCGGCCTGTTCGGCACGGTGTGGGGCATCATGAGCGCCTTCCAGGGCATCGCGGTGCAGAAGAACACCAGCCTCGCCACGGTGGCGCCGGGCATCTCGGAAGCCTTGTTCGCGACGGCGCTCGGCCTCCTGGCCGCGATTCCCGCGGTCATCGCCTATAACCGCTTCTCGGGCGAGCTCGACCGCTACGCGCACCGCCTGGAAGGCTTCACCGGCGAGTTCACGGCCATCGTCTCGCGCCAGATCGAAGGCGGGGTCCGCTGATGGCCATGAATACCGGCAAGCGCGGAAAAAGCTTCGGCGGGCGCTCCTATCGGCCGATGTCCGAGATCAACGTCACGCCGTTCGTCGACGTGATGCTGGTGCTGCTGATCATCTTCATGGTCACGGCGCCGCTCTTGACCGTGGGCGTGCCGGTCGATCTCCCCAAGACCAACGCCGCCGCCATCGCCAAGCCCGACGAGCCGCTGATCGTCACCGTCACCGCGCAAGGCAAGGTCTATTTGCAGGAGACCGAGCTCACCGACGCGCAGCTCGTCGAGAAGCTCAAGGCGATGACGGCCGAGAAGCAGGAGCAGCGCATCTACGTGCGCGGCGACAAGGCGGTGCCTTACGGGCGCGTGATGGAAGTGATGGGCCAACTGGCCGGCGCCGGCTTCACCAAGGTGGCGCTGATCGCCGAATCCTCCGAGACGTCGACGCCTGGCCAGCCGCCGGCGCGGCCCGCGACCGGTCGCTGACCTTGCAATGCGCTGGGGTCTGCCCCTTTCGATCCTCTTCCACGGCCTGCTCCTGGCGGTGGTGATGGTCGGCTGGCCGAGCTTCAGCAAGCCGGTGTCGGAGAAATCGGTCGACGTGCCGGTCGAGATCGTGACCGAAGACCAAGTCCAGCCGCCGCAAGGGCGCAAGCAGGACCACGCCGAGGACCGCAAGCCCGACGACGACGTGTCCAAACGAAAGATCACGCGCCCGGATTCGCCGCCCGAGCCTCGCGAAGCCGAGATGAAGAAGCCCACGGACGCGCCCGACAAGCCGCCCGTCACCCCCAAATCCGAGCCCAAGGCCGAAGCGCCGAAGACGCCCGCCACGCCGCCCGACGCGGCCAAGCCCGACATGAAGAAGCCGTCGGACACGCCCGATACCGCCACACCAAAGTCCGAGCGCGACACCGCCACGCCGGCGCGCCCGGCGGCACCGCCCGTGCCGCCGCGGCCTGAGATGCGCAAGCCGCCGGAAACGCCGGCCTCGTCCACGCCGAAGGCCGAGCGCGACCAGGCCACTCCGGGCCGCCCGGCGGCGCCGCCCGCGCCCAGGGACGTGCCGATCCCACAGCCGAAATCGGCCGAGAAGGCGCCGGCCGTGCCCGACGCCGAACGCAAAGCCACCGACGTGAAGAAGCCGCCGGCGCCGCCCGAGCCGGAGCGCGACCAGGCCTCGCTGCGTCCGCCCCCGCGCGTCACCGCGCCCGATTCTTCGAAGGTGCCCGAGCGGCCCGACGCCGACCGCGACGGCTCGCCCCCGGAACGCCCGGCCTCGCCGCCCAAGGCGCTCGAAAAGCCGGGCGCCGTGCCGCGCCCGCCCGGCGCGCCCGAGCGCCGGACCGAGGAGCCGCAGCCGGAAAAACCGCGCATCACTTCGCGGCCCGAAGCGCCGCCGCAGCGCGCCGAATCGGAGAAGAAGGAAGGCGAGAATTCGCCCCGCATCACCAGCCGGCCGAGCGAGCCGCCCGCGCCGCGTGCGAGCCCGCGCGTCCAGCCCGGGCAGCCTTCGGCCAAGCCCGACACCGTGCAGCCCAATCCCGACCGCGCGCGCACGCCGCGCCAGACCGCCGACGCCGACCGCACGGCGCGCGATCCGCGCCAGGGCGTGCCGAACTCGCCGGTCTTGACCCGGGGCCAGCGCGAGGCCGTGGTGCGCAAGATCCGCGAATGCTGGAACGTCGATCGCGCCGCCAAGGACCTTTCTTCGCTCGTCGTCGTCATTGAGGTGACGATGAACGAGGACGGGACCGTGCGCGACGCCGTCGTTTCCAACGAAACCAAGGGTCTGGGCAATGCGACCGTGCGCGCTTTCGCCGAAAGCGCCCGCCGGGCGCTGCTGAATCCGAAATGCCAACCGCTGCCGTTTCCGCGCGGGCGCTACGAGGAATGGAGACGATTCAAGGCCGAATTCGATCCGTCCGACAGCTGAGGGCGGGGATGAAGCCGGCCGGGAATACGCAAAATGGGGAAGTGGGAAGGGCTATGGGAGTGGCAATGACCGCGAAGCGCCTGATCCGATACGTGTCCGCCGCGCTCGCTGCGGCGGCCTTGGCTCTGCCGGCTGCGGCGGAGCTTCGCATCCGCATCACCGATCCGAATTTCGAACCCCTGCCGATCGCCGTGGCCGATCTGATCGGCGACGGCGACGAGGAGCGCACGCAAGGGCAGCGCATCGTCGAGGTCATCGTCGCCAATCTCCGCAATTCGGGCGTATTCAAGCCGCTCGATTCGAAATCCTTCATCCAGAAGCCCGAAGACCTCGCGCGCGCGCCGCGCATGGCGGATTGGAAGCAGATCGGCGCCGAGGCGGTGCTGGGCGGGCGCGTGCGCGCGAGCGGCGGCATGCTGCGCGTCGAGTTCCGCCTGTGGGACGTGAGCACCGGCCAGCAGATGGTGGGCCGCGCGCTCGAGACCGGCGCCAGCAATTGGCGGCGCCTCGCGCACAAGATCTCGGACGCCATCTTCGAGCGCGTCACCGGCGACACCGGCTATTTCGACACGCGCGTGGTTTATGTCGCCGAGACCGGGCCGGTCACGCGGCGCATCAAGCGCCTCGCGATCATGGACCAGGACGGCGCCAATTCGCGCTATCTCAGCGAGGGATCGAACCTCGTGCTCACGCCGCGCTTCTCGCCCTCGGCCCAGGAGATCACCTACCTCTCCTACACCGGCGATTCGCCGCGCGTTTACATCCTCAACATCGACACCGGCCGGCGCGAGGTGGTGGGCGATTTCCGCGGCATGACCTTCGCCCCGCGCTTCTCGCCCGACGGCAACAAGATCGTCCTGAGCCTCGAGACCGACGGCAATTCGGAAATCTACTCGATGGATCTCCGCACCCGGCAGGTGACGCGCCTCACCAACAATCCCGCGATCGACACCTCGCCCTCGTACTCGCCGGACGGGCGCAAGATCGCGTTCAACTCCGACCGCGGCGGCTCGCAGAAGATCTACGTCATGAGCGCCGACGGCGGCGATCCGGTCCGCGTCAGCAACAAGCCCGGCCGCTATGCGACGCCGGTGTGGTCGCCGCGCGACGACTTCATCGCCTTCACCAAGATCGAGGGCGGGCAGTTCTTCATCGGCATCATGCGCCCCGACGGCGAGGGCGAGAAGATCCTCGCCCAAGGCTTCCTCGCCGAGGGCCCAACCTGGGCGCCCAACGGCCGCTATCTCATGTACTTCAAGCAAGACCGCGGCGCCGCGATGGGGCTCTATTCCATCGACGTGGCCGGCCGCAACGAACGACGGATCGAAACGCCGACCGAGGCCTCGGATCCGGCCTGGTCGCCGCTGCTGCGCGACTGACGAAATGGTGATGCATCGCAATGGCGCCGCCCTTGCCCGGGGGCGCCTCGCCGTCCGATAACGCGCCCAAGGGGGCGAGCCCCGAGGCAGGGGACCGGCGCCTCGGGAGTGCCGGCCGGCACAGGGGTGCCGGATCGTGGGACTGACAACATTTGGGGACTATCATGCGCTTCCGACACATTCTCGCCCTCCTCGGCATCGCGGTGTTCGCGGCGGCCTGCGGCCCGGATACCAAGACCGATCCCAACGCCAATGCCGATACGAGCCGCGGCCGCCCCGATCCGCGCGGCTCGTGGTCGGATTTCACCAATGCCAGCCGCAACGGCTATGCCGATCGCGTGTTCTTCGATCTCGACCAGCACGACGTGCGCCAGGACCAGGAGCAGACCGTGCGCGCCTGGGCGGAGTGGATGAAGTCCCACCCCGGCGCCAGCTTCCTGATCGAGGGCCATTGCGACGAGCGCGGCACGCGCGAATACAATCTCGGCCTCGGCGCGCGGCGCGCGAACTCGGTCAAGAACCTGCTCGTCTCGCTGGGCATCGAAGCCGGCCGGGTGCGCACCATCTCGTACGGGAAAGAACGCCCGGCCGAGGGCGGCGCCGCCGAAGACGCCTGGGGCCGCAATCGCCGCGGCGTCGCCGTTCCGAGCGGCTCGGGCGCGTAAGCGCGGGCCGAGTTTCAGGCGACTTTTCCCGCCGACGACGCCCGGGCCGCGGCGCGCGTGAGCGGCTTGCCGTGCGCCGGGCGGGAACGCTTGTGCGCTGCGAATCGTATTGGCCGTGCGCGTCATAAGCCGGATCATCTCCTTGAATCGGCTCCGTTTCCGGTAAAATGGACCCGCGCCCCAGCGGGGCCGCCATGCTTTCGCCACGGTGGGCCACTAGGCGTCGTATATTAGGGACACGGGCGCAACCTCGGGCAACACAAGGGATAACACGGCTCAACCATGAACCGGACCCATCGCGCCAAGCGCATCGCCTTCGCCGCCGCCTTCGTCCTCCTGCCGTTCGCAGCCGCTCAACCCGCTGCCGCCGATACGGCCGCAGCGCTGCGCGGCTCGCTCGAGCAGGCACGCCAGGATTCGCAGGCCCTGCGCCGTGACGTGACGCTCGTGCAGATGTCGCAAGACGCTGCCGTGCACCTAAACCGGCGCCTCGACGATCTCGAGCGCCTGATCCAGGCGCTCACCAACAAGATCGACACGCTCGACGCCCAGAACCGCGACCTCGCGCGCGATTTCGAGCGCTTCAAGACCGACGCCGAATTCCGCCTCTCCCAGGCCGAGAAGGGCACGCGCGCCCCTGCCCGGCCCGCTGCGCCGCCGCCCGACCGCTCGCAATCCGATCGCCCCGCGACCGAGCGCCGGGCCGAGGCCCCGCCCGAGCGCCGCGCCGTGACCCCGCCCGTCACCCCGCCCGCCGCGCGCAACAACAACGCCCGGAACGACGACGATCCGCCGCCGCCGCGCCAGGCGCGCCGCACTGAAGAGCCGGAAAAAGCGGATGCCGATACCAGCAAGGCGCTGCCCGACGGCGCCGCGCGCGATCAATACGATCATGCGCTCGGCCTGCTGCGCCGCGCTGACTACAAGGGTGCCGAAGCCGCGCTGCGCGAATTCGTGCGCCGCCATCCCGGCGATCCCTTGGCCGCCAACGCCTATTACTGGCTCGGCGAGAACTACTACGCCCAGGGCCGCTTCCAGGAGGCGACGGCGCAATTCGCCGAGGGCTACCGGAAGTTCCCGAACCATCCCAAGGCGCAGGACAGCCTGTTCAAGCTCGCGCTGTCCGCCGCGCGCCAAGGCAAGACCGGCGAGGCGTGCAGCTCGTTCGCCGAATTCCGCAAGCGCTATCCCAATGCCGGCCTCCGCCGCGAGGCCGAGGCCGAGCAGCGCCGGCTGAATTGCGCGAGCTAGCCAGCCCGCCCCCGGCCGCGCCCGCGAAGCGGCTGGCCGCGGCCGAATTCGCCCGTCTGATGGCGGCTTGCGGCCCGTTCGGGCCGCACCCGCTCCTGGCCGTCGCCGTTTCGGGCGGCGCCGACAGTTCGGCGCTCGCGCTGCTGGCGGCCGATTGGGCGCGCGCTCGCAAGGGCCGCGTGGTGGCGCTCACCGTCGATCACGGCCTCAGGCCGGAATCCACCGCCGAAGCGCGCCACGTCGGACGCTGGCTCGGCGCGCGCAAGATCGAGCATCGCGTCCTCAGCTGGAACGGCGCCAAGCCGCAGACCGGCCTTCAAGCCGCGGCGCGCGCGGCGCGCTATCGGCTGCTGGAGGAATGGTGCCGCGCCCGCGGCATCCTGCATCTCCTCCTCGCGCATCATCGCGGCGATCAGGCCGAGACCGTGCTGCTGCGCCTCGACGCCGGCAGCGGGCCGTTCGGGCTCGCCGGCATGACGCCGGTCGCGGAAACCGCGGCGCTGCGCCTCGTCCGCCCGCTGCTGACCGTTCCGCGCCCGCGGCTCGAAACGACGCTCGCCGCCTTCGGCCAAGACTGGATCGACGACGTCAGCAATCGCGACCCGCGCTTTGCACGCGTGCGCGTGCGCGCCGCCCTCGCCGCCGCCTCCGATCCCGAACGCGTCGCCGCCCTCATCGCGGCCGCGGCCGCGGCGCTGGGACGCTTCCGCGCCGCCGAGGAGAACGCCGTCGCCCGCCTCCTCGCGCGCGCGGTGGAATTCGCGCCCGAAGGCTATGCGCGTCTCGAGGGCCGCGTCCTGACAGCGGCGCCCGCCGGTCACGGATGGCGCGCGCTCGCGGCCGTGCTGGCCACGATCGGCGGCCTCGACTATGCGCCGCGGGGCGATGCCGTTCGGAAACTCTTCGCGGCGCTGGCCGGGGGCCGCCTCGGCGGCGGCCGAACGCTTGCCGGCTGCCGCCTCGTGCCCGAGGGCGAGCGCTGCCTCGTCGTGCGCGAAACCCGCGGCGTCGAGACGCTGACGCCGCGCGGTGCGCGAACGCTCTGGGACCGCCGCGTCGAAATCCGCCTGCCCGCAAAGGGACGAACGCGCCTCGTCGTGGGTCCCCTCGGCGCCGCCGGCTGGGCGGACGCCGTGGCCGCGGCACCGTGGCTGCGCGAAACGCCCATTCCCTATGCCGCGCGCCTCAGCCTGGCCGCGCTCCGCGACCGGCACGGCATTGCCGCCATCCCCGCGCTCGGCTATGTGCGCGGCCGGCCCCGGAGCCGCAAAAAAACCTCAAATATGCGGCTCTTGCCACCACGGGCCCTGGCGCCGGCTGTGTTTGCCGCATGGCCCGCCCGCCGGGTTCCGCTTGAGGCGGAGCGCCCGGCCGTTGTTTAATCCTTTCAACACCCTATCTGTTGTAGGGACTTGTAAGGACGTTTTGCTTGACCCCCCGTTTCATTCTTGCCCGGCGGAAAGGCCAAGGAATTGAATAACATCGGTCGAAACCTCCTGATGTGGGTCGTCATTGGCGCCCTGCTGGTGGCCTTGTACAGCCTGTTCCAGGGCTCTTCCTCGCGCGAGACCGGCAACGAACTCACCTACTCCGAATTCATCGCCCAGATGGAATCCGGCCAGGTTCGCGGCGTCGTGATCCAGGGCAACCAGATCCGCGGCTCGTTCCAGAGCGGCCGCGCCTTCCGCGTCACCAAGCCGAGCGATCCGCAGCTCGTCGACCGCCTGCTGAAGTCCAAGGTGGATTTCAAGGAGCTGCCCGCCGAGAAGGGCATGCATCCGCTGCTCTCGATGCTGGTCTCGTGGCTGCCGATCATCCTCATCGTGGCGGTGTGGATCTTCTTCATGCGCCAGATGCAATCGGGCACCGGGCGCGCCATGGGCTTCGGCAAGTCGCGCGCGCGCCTGCTCACCGAGCGCCAGGGCCGCGTCACCTTCGAGGACGTGGCCGGCGTCGAAGAAGCCAAGATGGAAGTGCAAGAGATCGTCGAATTCCTGCGCGATCCCCAGAAATTCACCCGCCTCGGCGGCAAAATCCCGAAGGGCGTGCTGCTCGTCGGTCCTCCGGGAACCGGCAAGACGCTGCTCGCCCGCGCCATCGCCGGCGAGGCCAACGTGCCGTTCTTCACGATCTCGGGCTCCGATTTCGTCGAGATGTTCGTCGGCGTCGGCGCCAGCCGCGTGCGCGACATGTTCGAGCAGGGCAAGAAGAACGCGCCCTGCATCATCTTCATCGACGAAATCGACGCGGTCGGCCGCCATCGCGGCGCCGGCCTCGGCGGCGGCAACGACGAGCGCGAGCAGACGCTCAACCAGCTCTTGGTGGAAATGGACGGCTTCGAAGCCAACGAAGGCGTGATCCTGATCGCCGCCACCAACCGCCCCGACGTCCTCGACCCGGCGCTGCTGCGCCCCGGCCGCTTCGACCGCCAGGTGGTGGTGCCGAATCCGGACGTGGTGGGCCGCGAGAAGATCCTGCGCGTCCACATGCGCAAGGTGCCGCTCGCCTCCGACGTCGATCCGGCCGTGATCGCGCGCGGAACCCCGGGCTTCTCCGGCGCCGACCTCGCCAACATCGTCAACGAGGCGGCCCTCCTGGCCGCGCGCAAGAACCGGCGCACCGTCAGCATGCGCGAATTCGAGGAAGCGAAAGACAAGGTCATGATGGGCCCCGAGCGCCGCTCGATGGTCATGACCGACAAGGAGCGCGAGGCCACGGCCTATCACGAAACCGGCCACGCGCTGGTCGTGATGCAGATGCCGGACGGCGACCCGCTGCACAAGGTGACGATCATCCCGCGCGGCCGCGCCCTCGGCCTCACCATGTCGCTGCCGGAGCGCGACAAGCTCAGCTACAACAAGAAATGGTGCGAATCGAAGATTGCCATGTGCTTCGGCGGCCGCGTTGCCGAGCAGCTCATCTATGGCGCGGATTCGCTCAACACCGGCGCCGCCGACGACATCCGGCAGGCGACCAATCTCGCCCGCAAGATGGTCACCGAATATGGCATGAGCGACAAGCTCGGGCCGCTGCGCTACAGCGAGAACGAGGAGGAAGTGTTCCTCGGCCATTCGGTGACGCAGCGGAAGAACATCTCCGACGCCACCGCCAAGGTGATCGACGAGGAGATCCGCCGCATCGTCGAGGCCGGCGAGGCCACGGCGCGCAGCATCCTCACGCAGCACATCGACGACCTCCACAAGGTCACCAAGGCACTGCTCGAGCACGAGACGCTCTCGGCCGAGGAAGTGCGCATGGCGATGCGCGGCGAGAAGATCGAGCGACCGGCCGCCGACGAGCCGCCCAAGCCCGGCCCGGCCGCCCCGCAAGGCAAGCGCCCCCACCGCGGCTCGGTGCCCACCAGCCGCCCCGGCGGCATCGCACCCGAACCGAGCACCTGAGCGCGACGGCCGCGCGCTATCGCGCCGGCCAGCCGATCGCGGCCAGGAGCGCCGCCACCTGCTCGTCCGCGAGGGCGTCGTCTTCGACGCGGTGCGTGACGCGGAGCTTCACGACGTCGCGCTTCAGCGGAAACAGATATAGCCGCGTCGCGAGAATGCCGCCCTGCCCGGCATATTCGAAGCGCGCGAGGCGGCCCTCGATCTTGCCCGCCGGCGTCGCGATCGTGTGCGGAGACTCGCGCCGCGGCACGGCACTCGTATTGAAGGACGTGATCGCGCGCTTCTCTTGATCGAAGATCGCGCGGAATTCACCTTCGGGCCGGTAGACATAGACCGTGACGCTGATGCCGCCGCTCCGCCCGGCGCCGCGGTAGCCGATGGCGACGTCGTGGCCGGAATCGTCGTTGATGTCGCGGCGGAATTGCACCAGCGCGCCGGCGCGCGCCGGCAGCTTCAGGCCCGATGGCTTGTGGCCGACGGCGCCCATCGGCCCTTCGCTTTCGTCCCAGGCATCCACCTTGGCATTGCGGATGCGCGCCGCCTCCGCGAAGGCTTGGCGCGCGCCTTCGCGGTCGGCGCGGCGCAGGCGCACGACCCCGAAGAGCTGGCGGTTGCCGGCCATGGCGAGGTCTTCGGCGCCCCAGCTCGCGACGATGAAGAGGCGCGCGTTCTCCACCGCTTTCTCCGCGGCGGCGAAATCGCCCGCCTGGACGAGGGCGCCGGCGAGGCCGTGAAACGCGCGCACGCGCTCGCGCCCCGCGGCACCGGCCTCGAGCGCGCGGCGGAACAGATCGGCGGCTTCGGGCGCCTTCCGCTCGGCCAGCGCCTTCTCGCCCGCCGCCAGCGTCTCGCGCCACGCTTCGGCCTGCGCCGGGAGGGCGGCGAGCAGAAAGCCGCTGAGACAGAGAAGAAGGAATTTCATTGCCGGACCCATTTACGTTCCTTTGCGGAACATAGCGGCCGGGACCGCGTCCGTCAGGCCGCGTCCAGCGCCGCCTCGATCCGGCGGAGCGCCGCCAGCAGACGCTTCGCCTCGCCCGGCGCGCCGAGGGCGCTTGCCATGATGCGTTCCTGGGCTTCCACCTTGGCGCGCATGCGGCCGAGCGTGTGGCGGCCCTCGAGCGTCAGGGTCAGCGCCCAGGCGCGCGCATCCTCGGGTGCTTTCGTGCGGAGGACGAGGCCGCGCCGGGCCAGCGCCTCGACCGCCGGCGACAGCGTTGATTTGTCGAGCCCGAACAGCGCCGCGAGGCGCTGTTGGTTGATGCCCGGCGTCGCATCGACCGCCGTGAGCAGGCTGAACTGCCCGGGGCTCAAGGCCAGATCCGAAGCGCTCCGCTCGAGCTGGCGGAACGAGGCCGATTGCGCCCGGCGCAGCGCATAGCCGATATACGCGCCCAGCGGGCCGAACGCCGCGCCCGCCTCGCCGGCGCCGGATACCTTGACCTTCGTCCGCTTCCGCATCGCGATTCTCCGCTTGGCCGGCGAGATGGTTTGGTATACCATCTATTTGCCACGGATGCGAGAGTTCGGGCTAATCTCCGCGCCGTCGAATTCGCAATACGCTTCGGTTCGAGGAGGAGTTCACCATGGCTGGCGGCATCTATCGCTGCGTCGTCGTTCCCCACGCCCCGCGCCTGGGCTTTCGCGACCAGGCCCCGCCCTTCGGCCTGCCGCTGATCGACGGCTGCATCGCCCTCGGCGAGGACGTCCGCCGCGACACCCCCAAGCCCGACCTCATCGTGGTGGCCTCCACCCATTTCGTCAGCACCTTCAACTGGCAGGCGCTGGTGCAGGCCGAGCACAAGGGCAACTGCGTGGCCGAGGAAGCGCCCGACCTCATCGGCGGCGTGCCCTATCACTACAAGGGCGATCCCGCCTTCGCGCGCGCGATGAAGGACGAGATCACGGCGCTCGGCTATCCGTGCGTCGAGAATTCCAGCCCGCATTACAGTTGGGACTACGGCACCTGGGTTCCGGTCCACTACATGGATCCCAAGGCCGAGATTCCCGTCGTCAGCATCCCGACCGTGCTCTCCGCCGATCTCGACGAGTGCTTCAAGGTGGGCGGCGCCATCCATCGCGCCGGGGTCAAGACCGGCAAGCGCATCCTGTTCGCCTCCTCCTCGAGCTTCACCCACAAGCTGGTGCGCGGACCCCAGATCTGGCCGACGCCCGAGCGCATCGAGGCCGACCGCAAATTCATCGACCTGCTGCTCGACGGCAAGCTCGACGAGGCCTGGAGCGGTTTTCCCGAATACACGCAATTCGTGGTCGGCGAGATGGGCGGGCGCATCATCGCCATCTTCCTCGGCGCCGCGCACGCCATGGGTGCGAAGAAGATCGAGGGCAAGACCTTCGGCACCTACGGCCAATCCTCGGGCAGCGGCAACCACAACCTCTCGTTGAAGATGGCGGCGTAACGGAGCACCGCGATGCCGCGCCGGCGGCGGCGAAGCCGGTTGGCGCGCGGCACCGTCGCCGTCGCCATCGGTGTCGTCGCTGGAATCGTGCTGTTCGGAATCGGTGCCAACATCCTGTGGTCAAGCCTGATCGGGCTCGGCACGTTCGGCATGAGCTTCGGCGCGAGTTTCCTCGTCGGCGGCGGGGCGGAGGGCACCGATCTCGACGAAGGTACGGGCGTCGCCGGCCTCTCGGGCGGCGACGATGTGGGCGGTGTGTGAGGACATGAAAACGATGCTCGACATCGACCGCCGGGGCGCCATTCCCAACAATGTCGGGCTCGAGGACCGCCCGGCGCTGGCCAAGGCGCTCGGCCAGTTCCGCGGCGGGTTCATGAAATGGTGGGGCGAATGCGGGCCCCAGGGCTTCGACGCCGCCGATTGCTATCTCCGCATGCCGGTGGCCGCCGACGCGCGCGGCTGGGCTTCCTACGAATACGTGAAGCTGCCGGAGTTCCGCTGGGGCGTGTACCAATCGACGCCGGTGCCCGGGCGCCGCGCACTGTTCGGCAGCCCGGCCGGCGCGCCCGCGCTCGCCGAAGTGCCGGGCGAATTCCGCGCCACCATGATCAAGCTGCTCACCACCCAGGCCGACGTCGAGCCCGCCTCGGTCGAGCAGATCACCTGGCTCGGGCGCATGGCGCCCTCGAACTACGACCTCCGCAACCTCTTCCAGATCAATTGCGAGGAGGGCCGCCATCTCTGGGCCATGGTCCATCTCCTGGTCGATCATTTCGGCAAGGACGGCGAGCGCGAGATCGACGGGCTGCTCGCGCGGCGCTCGGGCTCGGCCGAGAAGCCGCGCATCCTCAACGCCTTCAACCAGCCGATCGAGGAATTCCTCTCCTTCCTCTTCTGGTCGACGCTCGCCGACCGCGACGGCAAGTATCAGCTTCTCTCGATGGCCGAATCGGCCTTCGACCCGCTCGCCCGCACCGCCAAGTTCATGCTGTTCGAGGAAGCCCACCACATGTTCGTGGGCGACGACGGGCTCCGGCGCGTCATCCAGCGCACCGGCGAGCTGATGGCCGCCCACGACACCGACGACGTGGCCCGCCACGGCGGCATCAATCTCGCCACCATCCAACGCTATCTCAATTACTGGGCGCCGCCGGTGATCGACCTCTTCGGCAGCGAAATGTCGTCATGGTCGGAGGATCTCTTCGACGCCGGCTTGAAGGGCCGCGTCTACGAGGCCGAGCGCTACACCGAGCATGTGCGGCTCGACGAGGCGATCGACATCGAGCGCAATGTGGACGGGCGCCTGGTTTCCGAGCGCGTGCCGATGCGGAAGGCCATCAACGAGGTGGCGCGCGAGACCTATCTCCGCGAGATCGACGGCGTCGTCGACCGATGGAACCGGATGCTGGGCCGGATGGAGATCAAGTTCGCCTTGGCGCGCCCGAGCAAGCGCTTCAACCGCCGGATCGGCGCCTACAAGGATTTCCATTTCACGCCCGACGGCCGGCGCATCGCGCGCGGCGAATTCGAGGCCGGGCTGAAGCACTGGCTGCCGAGCGACGCCGAGAAAGCCCATGTGCGGGCGCTGATGCAGCCGGTCTACGCCCCCGGCAAGATCGCCGGCTGGATAGCACCCCCGGCGCGCGGCATCGACGGCAAGCCGCTGGAATTCGAATACGTGCGACTGTAACGCGAGCAGGGGTTGAGTGGAATTGCGCGCGCCGTGGCGAAGTCTCGCATGCGTCCATCCTTCGAGGGCCGCCTAAGAAGGCGGCCGCCTCAGGATGAGGCTCATTTGTTGCCGCAAAATCAACCCCATCCTGAGGTGCACGTTCCCGTTCGCACGGCGAACGGGATCGTGCCTCGAAGGATGGACGCAAGCACGATAGCGCCCCGAGCAGTGTCTCCGCCCGGACGAACGCCGCTCATTCGCGCGATTGCCCGCACCGCCCCTACGAACGCGGCATCGCCGCCGACTTGCCAAGCGCTTCGGCGGCGGCCGCGGTCGGCGATACGCGGACTTCGCCGGCCGGGCGAATGCCGGTCTTCATGAAGAGGCCGAGCTTGGTGCGCCGCCAGAGCATGTCTTCCGGGGTTTCGGCCCATTCGGTCGCGCGGAGGAAGGCCACTTCGCGCTCGTGGAGATCGGCGCCGAGGCATTTCCCGAGATCGGCCATCGCGCGCGCGTCCTTGAGCATCGCGCGCGCGCGCGTGCCGTAGAGCCGCGCATAGCGGAGAGCGAGGTCCGCCGGCAGGAAGGGAAACTCGGCCGCGAAGGCGCGCAAAAACGCGGCAAAATCGGCGCCCGGCATGTCGCCGCCGGGCAGCGGCGCGCCCGAAGTCCATTTCCGGGGCTCGCGGCCGAGGCGCGGCAGGATTTTCCGCAGCGCGTGCTGGGCGAGCTTACGGTAGGTGGTGAGCTTGCCGCCATAGATCGTGAGCAGCGGGGCGGCCCCCTCCGGCGCGTCGATGTCGAAGGCATAGTCGCGCGTCATGGCCGAGGCGTTGACCGAGCCGTCGTCGTAGAGCGGGCGCACGCCGCTGTAGCTCCAGACGATCTCGGCCGCCGTGATCGGCCGCCGAAGGAAGCGGTTCGCGGCCATCACCAAATATTCGATCTCGCCCGGCGTGATCGCGGCGTTGGCGGGATCGCCGGCATAGGGCGTGTCGGTCGTGCCGACGATGGTGAAAGCGCCCTGGAACGGCAGCAGGAAGACGATGCGCTTGTCCGGATTCTGGAGGATGTAGGCCTGGTCGCCGTCGTAGAGCCGCGGCACGACGATGTGGCTGCCCTGCACCAGCGCGAGCCGGTAGCGCGTCGTGGCGCCCTCGAGCAGGTCGAACAGCGCCGTGGCCCAGGGGCCGGTGGCATTGACCAGCGCCCGCGCGCGGATCGTCTCGGTGTTGCCGCCGTGCGAAAGCTTCGCCTCCCAGAGCCCGTCCGCGCGCTTGGCGGACGCGAGCGACGTGCGCACGCGGATGTCAGCGCCGTGCGCCTTGGCGTCGAGCGCGTTGGCGACGACGAGGCGCGCATCGTCGGCCCAGCAATCGGCATATTCGAAGCCGCGCACGTAGTCCGCCTTCAAGACCGCGCCTTCGGGCGATTTCCGGAGATCGAGCGAGCGGCTGCCCGGCAATTTATCGCGGCCGCCGAGATGGTCGTAGAGAAAGAGGCCGAGCCGGATCATCCAGGCCGGGCGCTGCGTGGCGTCGTGCGGCAGCACGAAGCGCAGCGGCCAGACGAGATGGGGGGCGATCCGCAGCAAGACCTCGCGCTCGCGCAGCGCCTCGCGCACCAGGCGGAACTCGCGGTATTCGAGATAGCGCAAGCCGCCGTGGATGAGCTTGCTCGAGGCCGAGGAGGTGGCGCCGGCGAGATCGCCCTGCTCCACGAGCAGCACGGACACGCCCTGCCCCGCCGCGTCGCGCGCGATGCCGGCCCCGTTGATGCCGCCGCCCACGATCAGGAGATCGTAGATGCCGTCGGCGGGCGATGATGGGGTGGCGCTGTTCATCCCGCTCAGATTGCCTTCCCGGCACCCTCCCCCTCAAGGGGGCGCGGCTGTAATAAGACGGGAGTCGCCCCGCGAGCCCCGCTCATGCCCACGCTTCTCGCCATCGACCAGGGAACCACCAGCACCCGCGCCATGGCCTTCGGCCTGGACGGGACGCCGCGCGGCGAGGCACAGCAGGAGTTCGCGCAGCACTATCCGCGCGACGGTTGGGTCGAGCACGATCCAGAGGAGATCTGGGCGAAGACCGTGGCCGTCACCAAAGCGGTCATCGGAAAGCTCGGCACACCGCCGGCGGCCATCGGCATCACCAACCAGCGCGAGACCACGCTGCTCTGGGACCGCGAGACCGGCAAGACGCTCTACAATGCGATCGTGTGGCAGGACCGCCGCGGCGCCGACCATTGCCGGCGGCTGGTGAGCGAGGGCCACGACACGCTCATCCGCGCGCGCACCGGCCTCGTGGTCGATTCCTATTTCTCCGCCACCAAGCTCGCCTGGCTGCTCGAGAACGTGCCTGGGGCGCGCAAGCGCGCGGCGCGCGGCGAGCTCGCCTTCGGCACCATCGACACGTTCCTCCTCTGGCGCCTCACCGGCGGCAAGGTGCATGCGACCGATGCCAGCAACGCCTCGCGCACCATGCTGTTCGACATTGGGCGCCAGGAATGGAGCGGCGAGCTGCTCGAGCTGTTCGCGATTCCGCGCGCCGTGCTGCCCGAGGTGCGCGACAGCGCCGCCGATTACGGCGCCACGGCGCCCGGCCTGTTCGGGGCGCCCATCCGCATCACCGGAATCGCCGGCGACCAGCAGGCGGCCACGTTCGGCCAGGCCTGCTTCGCGCCCGGCGCCATCAAGAGCACCTACGGCACCGGCGCCTTCATCGTGATGAATGCCGGGCCGCGCGTGCCGACGCCGGCGGCCGGCCTCTTGGCCACCGTCGCCTGGCGCCTCGGCGGCAAGACGACCTACGCGGTCGAGGGCGCCATTTTCAATGCAGGAACGGCGGTAAAGTGGCTCCGCGACGAGCTGAAGCTGATCGCCGCCGCGGGCGAAACGGAAGATCTGGCCAAGAACCTCGCCAGCAACCGTGGCGTCTATTTCGTGCCGGCCTTCACCGGCCTCGGCGCACCGCATTGGGACCCCGAGGCGCGCGGCGCCATTTTCGGCCTGCAGCGCGACACCGGCCGCGCGGAAATCGCGCGCGCGGCGCTCGAGGCGGCATGCTTCCAGACCGCCGATCTCGTCGAGGCGATGCGCGGCGGCGTGGCGGGCGGCGGGCTGCTGCGCGTCGACGGCGGCATGGCCCGGAACGATTGGATGCTGCAATTCCTGGCCGACATCCTCGGTCTTCCGGTCGAGCGGCCGCGCGTTCCCGAAACCACGGCGCTCGGCGCGGCCTTCCTGGCCGGGCTCGGCGCCGGCCTCTACCGTTCGCTCGACGACATCGCCGCCGCTTGGCAGCGCGACCGCCGCTTCGATCCCGCGATGGCGCCGCCCGAGCGCGAGACCTTGCTCGCGCGCTGGCGCGCACTGGTCAGGCGCGTGCGCGAGCGGGATTGAGGCGCATCCGTCCCCCTCTACCTGGGGGAGAGGGGGCTCGGCCCGTTCAGCGCAATCGCTGCGCCCAGCGGCGGACGCGGCCGTCGTGACGCACGCGGAGCCGGCCCAAGGCCGCGAGAGCGGCGGCGCTGCCGCCGAAGAGTCGGGCGAAATCCTCGCCGTCCTTGGATTTCTCCCAATCGTTCTCGATCAGGAAAGCGCGCGCCGGCTTGGCGGGCTCGACCGCGATGGCGTCGTCGGGGAGATCCGCGCCGGCGCGCGCGAGCCCGGCGAAGAACGCGTCGTCGGCGATGCCGGTGGCGAGGTTGATGAACACGAGCCGGTTGCCCGTGGCGCTGAAGCCGAGCTTGTCGCTGGCGAGTTGCGCGCGGGCACGCGCGAAGAAACGATCGGCCCGCTCCAGGTTGAGCGCGCCGCGCGGAAAGCGCACCGAGACGTAGCGATGCGTGCCCGGCTCGGCATCGAGGTCGTACATCAGCACTGCCCATTGACGGAACACGTAGCCGAGCGCCGCCGCGAGGCGCCGCGCCTCGGCCTCGCCGGTGACGACGTTGCTGTGAATCGCCGGATTGATCTCGTCCTTGTAGCCGCCGGCTCGCACGCGCGAGCGCGCCCGCGAGGCCACGGCGCCGAGCTGGGTCCAGACATGGGGCACGAGCTCGGCGAGTGCCGCGCGCGTCAGCCCGTCCTTTTCGTCGTAGGTCGCCTTGCGGGCAGGCTGCGCGTGCTGCGAGGAGATCACCTCGAACGCGAGGCGCCAGGTGCGCGGCGCCTCGGCCAGGCCGGGTGCGGCGGCGAGGATCGCGGCCGCCAACAGCCCCAGCAGAGATGCCGAGAGGACGGCCCGCCGGCGCCAATCGCGCAATGTCATCGTCGCCTCGCGTGGAACGCCACGGACCGATATTGGCACAATCCGCCGAAAGGCAAATCAGCCGATGCGGCGCCCGGCATCGACGCCGGGCGCATGACCCGCCCGCGATAACGCCTCAGCGCCGGAACTGGTCGAGAATGCCGCCCGGCTTCTTGATGATGTCGCCGGGCTTGTTGAGGATCTGGTCCTTGATCATGTCGGGCAGCTTCTTGCGGAGCTCGTCGCCCAGCGCCTTCTCGTCGAGGCCCCACGACACGTTGGCGAAGGGGCCGTGGACGCGGAGCGGAATGGGGATGCCGAGCTTGGCGAATTCGCTGCCCTGGCCCTGCAGCGTCGGCACGGCCTTCACCAGCAGGTGCATGTCGAGGGCGCTGGCCGCCACCGAGATGTTGCCGCGGCCCTCGACGCGGATGAGAGGCGCCGCCATCTTGAGATCGTTGGTGGCGAACACGCCGTTCGCGGCGCGGAACGAGGCCGAGAGCTCGCTGAAATCGGTGCGCTGTGAGGCATCGTACTTGTTGAGCGACTCAACCGCCTTCTTGATCTGCTGGATCACCTCGAGCGGGTTCTTGATGTCGCCGATGGCGCGGAACATGCCGGCGAGGTTGTAGCCCTTCAAGGCGCCGTTCGCGAACTGGAACGAGGCCGTGCCGGCAAGGCTGTTCTGGATCGCCTTGGCGTCGCTGCCAGTGCCGGTGAGATTGGCCGACGCGTTCAGCGTGCCCATGAGGCTGTCGCCGGCGCCGACGGCGTTCAGGACGGCGTTGCCGTCGAGGCCCTTCAATTGGATGTTGGGCGCGACCGAGAGCGGCGCGCGCGTGCCGTTGACCGTGATCGTGCCGGTGGCGGTGCCGCCGTAAAGCAGCACCGGCTCGAGCGTCACGGCCAGCACGCCGGCCGCGAGCCGGATGGCGAGCGTCGCCTGCTCGACCTTGAATTGCCTGGCCTCGATCTTGCGGATGTCGAGCTTGAGATCGGCGTTGAGGGCGCGCAGCGGGGCCGGGTCGATGATTCCGGCCGGCGCTGCCGTCCCGGGAGCCGCCGCTCTGGGCGCCGCGGCCGGTGGCGCACCGGGGCGCGCCGCCGGCTGGCCCGGCGGTGCGGCGGGCGCGCCTGCGGCCATGTAGGGCGTCACGTTGAGCGCGGGAACCGCGAGCGAGCCGCGCAAGGTCGGAACGGCGCCTTGCACCAGCGCCAGCTCGCCGGAGGCCGCGATGTCGTCGAACTTGAAGGTGAGCGCCGTGAAGTTCACGGACTCGGCGGAGGCGGCGACGTTGGCCGCGAGGCTCAGCGGCCCGAAGCCCTTGCCGGGCGCCAAGGGCGAGCCGGCCCAGGCCGCGAGCTCGCGCACCGAGGGCACGTCGATCCGGAACGGGCCGGCGAATTTGGGCGCGGCGCCGCCCTGCGCCGTGCCGTTGAGCGTGATCTTGGCGAGATCGAGACCGAACTCGAAGACGATGGCCGTCGGCTGACCCTTCATGAGGTCGATGGGCGACTTCACCTCGGTGCGGAACTTGACCTGCTTGCCCTTGTAATCGACGTCGCCGGCGACCTTGAACGGCCGGTCGCCGCCGGGCAGGGAGATATCGAGGTTCGCCTTCGCCAGCTCGTAGCGCTGGCCGGTGCGCGCGTCGGCATAGACGACGTTGCCGCCCACGATGCGCAGCTCGGCGATCTGCAGCGTGTCGAAAATGTCGGTCGGCAGCGCCGCCGGCGCCGTCGCCGCTTCGCCGGGCTTGGCCTTCTCGGCCGGCTTGGCCGGCGGCGCCGTGCCGGGCTTGTCGAACTGCCAGTTGGGCCTGCCCTGCTTGTCCACCTCGAGGACGATGGTGGGCTCCTGCAGCACCAGCGCATCGACCTCGAACCGGCCGGAAATCAGCGGCCCGAGCTTCAGCTTGAGATCGAGGCCCTTGAGCTTGACCATCTCCTTCTGCGCCGCGCCGGGCGCATTGCCGAAGCTCACGTCGCGCGCCGACAGCTCCAGGCTCGGCAGGATCGAGAATTTGAGCTCGCCGCCGAGGATGAGATCGCGGCCGGTGGCGGCTTTGACCCGGGTCTGGATCTGATCCTTGTAGGTGGAGGTCGGGATCAGGAACGGCACGATCAGCGCCAGCGCCACCAGCACCACGATGACCGAGACCGTCCCGATCACGATTCGCTTCAACCAACGCATCGATCTGCTCCCTGCCGCGCAACCGGGAGGCTCCGGCGCGCCGCGCCCCTCCGGACGCTCAACCCACTTTACATCGGACGCCCCCCAAACCACTACGGGGCGGGCCCCGGCTTCAGTGCCCCACATTGGGCGGCGGATGTGGCGAGCCTGTGGCAGGCCCGGACGCGAAAAAGGGCCGGCCCTGCGGCGGGCTTCCGGCAACGCCCGGCCGGAGCAGGACGGCACAATTGCACGTTGGGTCAAGTCGCCGATGCACCCTTAGCCAAGACCGCCTCCGGCCCCGCCCCTACTCTATCGTCCACCGGCGGCAGCCTCGTTCACCGCGCCGCGGAAATGAGCCTGCCAGACGGTGTACGCGCGGGGGGCCGCGCGAGCGCGACGCGCCAATGAACCAACGCACCGATGGGAGAGTTCGATGAATCGCTTACGCCTCGCCGCCGCGGCCGCCGCACTTGCGGCAGCGGCGATACCGGCCGCACCCGACGCCGCGGCCCAGAATGCCGAGCATCGCGCCGTCGTCGAGCGCTCGAAGGCGATGGTTCCCGCGCCGCCCTGGCCGGCCGGCGACGAGCGCGGCATGGCGAACGCGATCGGCGCCGGAACCTGGATGCGCTGCGCCTATCACATGACCCGCCCCAACGCGAAGGTCTACGAGCTCAGCCAAGTGCTGACCAACACGATGCCGAGCTCGGCCTTCTCCAAGAAGCTGGTGCACGATTTCTCGCCGAGCGCCATGATTCCCGGCACCATGCACGCCTTCAACAATGACGGGGTCACGGGCGAGGCCGGCCAGCAGGGCACGCAGTTCGACGCGCTCGGTCATTTCGGCTTTCTCGACAAGCCCTGGGACGGCAAGGGCGAGAAGCCGTTCGGCGACGTCAAATACTACGGCGGCTACACCCAGAAGGACGTGAAGCCCACGCCCGATTCGCCGCTGCTGAAACTCGGCGCCGACAAGGTTCCGCCGCTGATCACCTCCGCCGTGCTGCTCGACGCCAAGACGCATCTCGGCAAAGGCCAGGCGATGAAGGGCGGCCAGCTCGTCACCGCCAAGGACATCGACGACATGATCAAGGCGCAAGGCCTCGCGTGGCGCGGCCTGCTGCCCGGCGACGTGCTCTACATCTACACGGGCTGGTCCGAGAACTGGCAGGACCCGGACGTGAAGAAGGTCTACTACACGCAGGGCCCCGGCCTCTCCTACGACGCCGCGAAATACATCCAGGAAAAGCGCGTCGTGCTCGTGGCGCTCGACAACCCCTTCACCGATCCCGTCGCCGAAGGGCAGCTGCAAGGCAAGGCGAAACCGCCCGAAGGAAGCCCGGCGGGGCTCCCCTTCGTCATCCACCACCACAACCTCGCGGTGGCGGGCGTCCACAACATCCAGAACGCCAACCTCGCACAAATGGCGGCCGACAAGGTGTGGACCTCGTGCACCATGATCCTGCCGCTGCGTACCCAGGGCAGCGCCGGCTCGCCGGTGCGTCCGATCGCGATCGGCATCAGCGAATAGCGCCGCACCGATGCGCGCCCCGGCGGCCGCGCGCCGCCGGGGCGCGTTATTTTTTCGGGACGCTGCCCCGCCCTCAATGGGAGCAGGTGGTGACGGCCAGAAGCGTGAACGGATCGGTTTCGAAATCGCGTTCCAAGCTTCCGCCGAACAGGCTGAGCCAGCGTTCCTGCGCCGCATAGGCGAGCTTCTCGCGCTCCTCGGGGCAGGCGCAACGCAGGCCCGCGAGCGCTTGGAGATGGTGGACCATCTCGTGCACGAGCATCGAGATCTGCGCCGGTGTCGCGCCCGTCCAGCCCCGCGGCAGATAGATCGTGCGGGTGCGAGTGTCGTAGAGCGAGACGACGCGGCGCGGGCCGGACCGGTCGAGGGCGCCCAGCGGCGCCGCCGAGCCCCCGTAACGGAGCGACGCCATTTCCGCCGGCGGCAAAACAACCACGCGCGGATGCGCGTAGTTCGCCGGCAGCCCGAAATTCGCCGACAGCCAGAAGACGATGATCGACAGCAGCGTGTTCACGACCGGCTCCATCCGAGGGATTCGCCCCGGCCCGGAACGCGCAAGTTCCGTGCCGCGCGAGACATGATGGAGCGGTTGCGGCGATTTGGAGTGTGAGCGGCTTCACCTTGGCGGCGGGAAGCGTGTGAAGGGGATTACGTGGCGCGGCCGGAGCGCCTCCCTTATTTCCTCGTCATTCCGACCAAGGCCCTCGCTCTTGCGAGGGCCGACGGAGGAATCTGATGTCCCCAGCCGACACCGATTCCGCGGCGGCGCAGCCCGTGCCGGATGCCGCGCTCAGCCAAAGATGGCCTCTCCGCGTGGGCTAGGTTCCTCGGTCGGAATGACGGCGGTCACTCATACTTCTTCCGCAACTCCCTTTTCAGCAGCTTCCCGCTCGGATTCTTCGGCAGCGCTTCCGTGAACTCCACGCGTTTCGGCACCTTGAAGTGTGCCATGTGCTTCCGGCAATGCGCGATCACCGCGGCCTCATCCAGCACCGCTCCGGCCTTCACCACCACCACGGCCGTCACGGCTTCGATCCAGTAGGAATCGGGGAGGCCGATGACGGCGGCTTCGGAGACTTCGGGCATCCGGTAGATCGTCTCCTCCACCTCGCGGCTGGCGACGTTTTCGCCGCCGGATTTGATCATGTCCTTCTTGCGGTCGACGACGGTGATGTAGCCTTCCGCGTCCACGGTCGCGAGATCGCCGCTGTGGAACCAGCCGCCCGCGAAGGCCGCCGCGGTCTTCTCCGGGTCGTTGAAATAGCCCGAGAGGAGCTGCGGCGAGCGGTGGACGATCTCGCCGACCGCGCCGGGCTCGACGTCGCGCATCTCGTCGTCAACCACGCGCGTCTCGACGTTGAGCGCGGGCTTGCCGGCCGAGCCGGCCTTCCGGAGCTGGTCCTCGGGCTTGAGGACGGTGGCGAGCGGCGCAATCTCCGTCTGGCCGTAGAAATTCCAGAGCCGCACCTTCGGCAGGCGGCGCTGCATTTCCTTCAGCACCTCCACCGGCATGATCGAAGCACCGTAATAGCCCTTCTCGAGCGAGGACCAGTCGGTCGTCTCGAACAGCGGCGAGCGCAGCAACGCGATCCAGATCGAGGGCGGCGCGAAGAACGAATTCACGCGGTGCGCCGCGATCAGCGGCAGGATCACCTCGGGCTTAGGCTGGCCGGTGATGATGTTGGTGCAGCCCAGATAGATCGCGGGCCCGAGGAACACGTCGAGCTGCGCGCAGTGATAGAGCGGGAGCGCGTGGAGCATCGTGTCGCGCTCCGCCATCTCGCCCTCGACGATGCAGCTCACATATTCCCATGTCACCGCCTCGTGGCTGAGCATGGCGCCCTTGGGCAGCGATTCGGTGCCGCTGGTGTAGACGATTTGCGCCGGCATGCGCGCATCGAGCGCGACGGCGGGCGCCGAATCGTCGTCCGCCCCGTGGGCGGCGGCGAGCAAGGCGTCGAAGGTCTTCAAGCCTGGCGCCGGGGCGGCTTCGGTTTCGCCCGGCAGCCAATAGAGCCGCTCCACTTTCGTGTCCTTCGCCGCCGCGGCGCGGCCGAGCTCGACGAAATCGGGGCCCATGGCCAGCGCCTTGGCGCCCGCGCTCCGGAGGATGAAGGCGCATTCCTCGGCGTTGAGCATGAAATTGATCGGCACCAGCACCGCGCCGAGGCGCGCCAGCGCGAAGCGGATGGCGGCGAAGCCATGCGAGTTGCGCGCGAGCACGGCGACGCGGTCTCCGGCCCCGATGCCGTCGCCCGCGAGGCCGCGCGCCAGCCGGTTCACGAGGCGGTCGAATTCCGCGTAGGTCCAGCGCACCGCGCCGCAGACGATCGCGGTCTTGCCCGGCACGCGCCGCGCAGTACGCCGCAAGAGATCGCCGAGCGTGTGCTGACGGAGCGCGGCAGTGGCGCCGGTGGCGGCGTGCGTGGCGGCGCTGGCGGCGGCCGTGTCCATCGTGGGTTTCCTTCCCCTCGCGTTTCGTCCTTGGCGGCACTCTGCCGAGCGCGCCCCGCCACGATCAAGGGCGCTGCGCGCACGGGAATCGGGGCTTGATATTGTTCTTGTTATGTTCTATACTGCCAAAGCTTTTTTGAATCGGTGAAACGCACCCGCGGCGCGCGCGGATATTGCTCGGAGGCCGGCCGGCTTGGCTTTTCTTGGCTTTGGCTCGGCGTCTCCGGGAAAACCTTGGCTTTTCGGGCGCCCAATAGCCAACCGAAACCAGCGAATGCCAATGAATGCCAAGGCATTTCGCGGCATTGGCTTTTTGGCCCGGAACCCGAGGCGGCGCGGCGCGCCGGGACGGGAAATGTCCATGAATGTCTATGAAAGCCTATCCGAAACACCCCCTCCCCCGGCGCAAAGCCGGCCCCCGGCGCCTCGCTCACAGCATCCGGTTGAGCTGCTCGAACAGCGTCTCGAAGCGCGCATAGGTGGCGGGCGAGATCGCGGGCGCGAGGAGATCGAGATTGCGCGCGAGGTGGCGCGCTGGCCGGTCGCGGCGGAAGCCCTCATGCGGCGGCAGCGGGTGCTGGGCGAAATGGTTCTCGAGCCGCTTCAGGATGCGGCCGCCGGGCCCGAGCGTCAGCGCGTGGACGGGGCTGGTTTCCATCAGCCGGTAATCCTCGTTGACGAGGCGGAGATAGAAATCGACGTCGAACATGTCTTCGATGTCGGGCTCGCGGCCCCAGGTGAAGCCGGCAAAGGTGAGCACGCGGTTTCGCGCGAGGAGCTTCGTCTTGAAGAGGGTCTCGACCGCGTGCGGCTCGGCGCTCTGGAGATCCATCAGCACCGCGAGATTGCGCGCCGCCGAGGCGGCCTTTCCGGCGACGCCGGCGGTGCCGGCGGAGGCGAGCAGCGCCGCGAAGGCCGCGAGCTTCGCCGCCCCGCCGCACGGCGTGATCGTCCAGAGGCGCGAGAGACCCGGGCGGCCCTTGCCCGCGAGCAGGCCGCTCATGATCTCGAGATAGAGGAGATCGGCGATGCCCTCGACCGCGAGCGTGTTGCCGGCCGCGAAAAGGGTGCTCGCGAGTTCCTCCGCCAAGGCGCCCTGCAGCGGCGAGAGCGTTTCCGGGCTCGCCGCGCCGAGATCGGCGATGACGCGCGTGCCGCCCTTCTCGGATTCCAGCGGCTGGTCGGCCTCGATGCCGAGATCCTGCACCACGCGCACGCGCTCGAATTTCCGCGAATCGATCATGTAGGGCGAGTGCGTGGAATAGATGAGCTGGTGGTGGCCCTTCACCTCGCTCTCGAAATAGCGCAGCAGGTCTTCCTGCGCCTTGGCGTGGAGCGAGAGCCCGGGCTCGTCGAGCAGCAGCACCACGTTGCGGTTCTCGCGCTGGATGTCGCCGTACCAGGCGAGGAACGAGAAGAACCACACGAAGCCGCGCGAGCGCGTGCCGAGCTCGGTCGTCACCATGTGCTTGGAGTCGTAAACCTCGCTCCAGAGATTGGTGCCGTCGCGCATGCCGGGCGGATCGTCGCCGCGCGCCGGGCGCACGTCGAAGCGGAGCTGCAAATGGCGGTTCTGCGACCAGTATTTGACGATCTGGCGCGTCAGGTGATTGCCGGCGCCCTCGAGCCGGTTCTTCAAGTCGCGCGTGCGCTGCGTGTCGAGCAGGTCGTCGATTTTGAGCCGCGCGCGGGCGATGAGGCCGAGCAGCGGATAGTCCGGGCGCTCGAGCCGACCCTCGGCCTGGCGGCGGCGCAGGGCTTCGATGTTGGCGCGGCCCTGGAGCTGATAGTACTCGTCGAAATAGAGGAATTTCGGCAGCAGCGGCACCAGCACCGTCTCGGCCACGTGGTTGGCGAAGCCGCGGCGGAATTGGACTTCGCGGAGATGCGCCGCGAGCTTCCGGACCGGCTCGGCCGGCTCGGCTCGGCCCAGCACGGCGAGCGCGTCGGTCAGCGTGGTGACGCCCTGAAGCTCGGCGGCGACCGGCGGCGGGAGATCGGGTTTGGCGAGCGCGTGGCGCAGCGCCTTCGCCTCGTCGAGCACGAGCTCGTGGCGCAGCACGTTGTCGTAGCCCTTGGCGACGGCGAACACCGGCTTGGCCAGTGCTCCCGGCCCGGTCACGGCCTCGACCGCGCGGACATCGTCGAGGCCGAGCTCGTATTCGGCGCGGGCGACGCGCGCGGCCGGCCGCGTCCCCGCCTCCACGTCGAGGCGGTAATCCTCGACCGCGGCGCGCGGGAAATCGTCGGTGACGCTATAGCGGCCGTGCGCCTCGATGAAGGGATTGAGCCGGTAGAGCGCCTGCAGCAGCGCGGTCTTGCCGGACTCGTTCTTGCCGACGAGGCAGGTGGAGTCGCCCAAGGCGAAGCGCCCTGAATCGCGGACGCTCTGGAAATTGGAGACCTCGGCCCAAGCGAGTTTCATCGACGCTTTCCCGGCCGCGACGACGCTCCGCGCCACCCGCGAAATCCGGACCCCTCTGTTGAACTAGCAAAACGTTTCTCGCGGGGGAATGTGTCCAAAGCAAGCCCGCGCACCTGGCCTACGCCCAGCGCGCCGTGGATATCCCCGATGCGGCGAGGCTCAGACCTTGCCGTTGGGCTCGGGCTTGGCGCGGCGCGGGCGCGCGGGCTTGGCCTGGTGGCGCTCGAAGGTCTCGCGCAGGCGGCGCTTGATGTCCGCGATGCTCGCCCGCTTCGTCGGCAGCTTGGCCGCGAAACTCAGGCGGTGGACCACGGCGCCCGTCCGCGCGGACGCCACCGGAACGCGGCGGCTCGGACGCTCGGCGATGGGGGCGACGACGGCGCCCGGCGCCGGCAGCGCTTCGGGCGCGATCAGGGGCTGCGGGTTGGCGAGCCACGAGATCGCCCAGGCCACGCTCCGCCAATGATCGCTTTCCCGCCGGCGCTTGGCGGCGGCGCAATCCTCGGCCAATTCGCGGGCCAATGCCGTGGCGCCGTAGGTGTCGCCGGCCATGGCAATGAGCGTGTCCGCCGCTTCCCAGATGCCGGGCATCCTTGCGGTCCCTTCCCTCGGGTACCGTCCGGCATAGCCCGGTAAAGTTAATAAAGAATCAAATTAACGTCCGAGGCGCAGGTAATATACGAGGGCACGCGGATACCGCATTGGAATTACACACTATTCGGAAAACCCCGGAACGGCCGCCGCTGCCCGGGAGCGGTCGCTTGGCCGAGCCGCTCAGTGCGGTTCGGGCACGATGCAATAGCCGCTCGGCGGATTTTCCTGGCACCAGCGCGCGTGGCCGAAGGAGCGCGGATCTTCCGGCGGGGCCGGCGCGAAGCAGCCCGCCAGCAGCGCGAGCGCGGCGACGGCCAGCAAGGTGCGAAACATGCGTCTCATGAGCGCTTCACCAATTGGGTCGCTCGGACGACGTCATCGTCGCCCTAACGCCTCGCGGCGGCTGGCTCGGGCACGGAGCCGAGCTTAGACGCCCGCGCGATCTTCCTACCGCGTTCCCGGCGCGGTGCAAGGGGTGGGGCGGCCGCTCGGCATCACCACCCCGTGTGCGCCCGCCCTCGTTCCACGAACACGCCAGGACCGCGAGCCTTCCCGCACCGCTCAACGGTGATCGACGCCGACGGCATCCTTGAGCGCGGACCAGCCGTCGCGCCGGAGCAGCGCCGCGAGCTCGCGCTTGATGCGGCCGGCGAGGCCGGGGCCCTCGTACACCATCGCCGTGTAGAGCTGGACGAGCGACGCGCCGGCGCGGATACGCTCGTAAGCGTCGGCGCCGCTTGCGATGCCGCCGACACCAATGAGCGGCACGCTGCCGCCCGTCAGGCGATATATGGCGCGCAAGGTTTCGAGCGCGAACGGCTTGAGCGGCGCGCCCGAAAGCCCGCCCGCCTCGCCGCGGCGCACGCCGCGCAGCGTCTCCGGCCGCCGGATCGTTGTGTTGGAAACGATGACGCCGTCGAAATGTCCCGCCCGGACCACGGCGGCGATGTCGACGAGATCATCCTCGGCGAGATCGGGCGCGATCTTCAAAAGCAGCGGCATCGCCTTCTTGGCGCCGCCCGGGGCCGCGGCCATCGCGGCGCGGGTGCCGGCGGAAATGGCGAGCAGATCGTCGCGGCTCTGGAGCGCGCGCAGGCCCGGCGTGTTCGGCGACGAGACGTTGACCACGAGGTAGTGCCCGAGCGCGATGCCGCATTCGGCGACGCCCTGTGCATAGTCGCCGGCGGCCTGATCGGCCGGCGTCTCCTTGTTCTTGCCGAGATTGATCCCGATCGGCACGGGCGGCGAATTTGCGCCGCCAAGGGCGGCGGCGAGGTTGGCACGAAAGCGCGCGGCGCCGACGCTGTTGAAGCCGTAGCGGTTGATGACCGCGCGATCCTCGGCGAGGCGGAACACGCGCGGCCGCGGATTGCCGGGCTGCGCGCGCGGTGTCACGCTGCCGAGCTCGACGAAGCCGAAGCCGAGGGCCGCCAGCGCCAGCGGCGCTTCCGCGTGCTTGTCGAAGCCGGCGGCGATGCCGACGGGATTGGCGAAATCGAGCCCAAACACTTTCGTCGCGAGGATCGGATGGTCGGGCGCCGGCGCCCGCGCCGGCATGCGCTTCAGCGCCCAGACCGTCAGACGGTGCGCGCGCTCCGCGTCGAGCGCGAGCAGCAGCGGCCGGAGCAATGGGTAGAGATTCATGAACCGGGCAGCGGCGGAAATACGTGCGTGCCGCCGGCCTCGAGCGGCAAGTCGTAGACCGCCACGACGGCCGCGCGCGGCAGCGTGCCGTAGAGATGCGGAAAAAGCTGCCCGCCGCGCGACGCCTCCCATTTCAGCGCCGCGCCGAGCTTGGCGGAATCGACCTCCAGCAGCACCAACCCCGATTGGCCGGCGCGATGCTTGGCGGCGCTCGCCTGCACTTGGGCCGCAGTCGAGAAATGGATGAAGCCGTCGGCTTTGTCCTGGGACGAACCGGGATAGGCGCCGTGGCGCTCGGCCGCCGCCCATTCCTCGGTCCGGCAGATGTGATAGATCGCGGTCATGTCGGGATTCTAAACATACGCCGCCCTGAAAAGAACCGGCGCCGCGGCTGCGGTGGAAAACTATTGGCGCTCCGCCGGCGTGCCGCTACACCGGGGCGGCGCGCCCTTCCCTCACACCGGTTGCCGCCATGCCCCCCGTGCTGATCGAGAATTCCGAGCGCATCGCCGTCGTCACCTTCAACGCGCCGGAGCGGCGCAACACCATGACCGACACGGCCATGATCGAGGCGCTGCTCACGGCGTTCCGCGACGTCGAGGACGACCCCGGTATCTCGGTCATGATCCTGACCGGCGCCGGCACGGCGTTTTCCGCCGGCGGCGACGTCAAGGCCATGGCGAACCGCAGCGGGATGTTCGCCGGCACGCCGCTCGATATCGCGGACGGCTACCGCGCCGGCGTGCAGCGCATCCCCAAGGCGCTCTACGGCCTCGATGTGCCGACGATCGCGGCCGTCAACGGCCCGGCGATCGGCGCCGGCTGCGATCTCGCCTTCATGTGCGACATGCGCATCGCCGCCGCCACGGCGCAGTTCGGCGAGGTGTTCGTCAATCTCGGCATCATCGCGGGCGACGCTGGCTCGTGGTTCCTGCCGCGCCGCATCGGCTATCAGCTCGCCGCCGAGATGACGTTCACGGGCCGCATTGTCGGCGCCGAAGAGGCGCTGGCCAAGGGGCTCGTGCTCAAGGTCGTGCCGCCGGAACAGCTCATGGCCGAGGCGCGCGCCTTGGCGCGGACGATCGCCTCGAAACCGCCGCGCGCGGTGCGCCAGGCCAAGCGCCTGCTGCGCGCCGGCGAGGCCATCGATCTCGCGAATTTCCTCGAGCTCGCCGCCGCGAACCAGGCGCTCGCCCACGCGTCCTCGGACCACTTCGAGGCGGTGACGGCGTTCGTCGAGAAGCGGAAGCCGGAATTCGAAGGGCGTTAACGCGCTCGCCTCTCCACATCGTTTGCTGATGGAATACTGGCTCGTCAATGGCGTGGGCGCTGCGTGGGCGGCCGGGGCAGATGGCGCCTGTCGCAAGCGTCAGGGTCGTTATACTATCGCCACCACCGCGCTTCACTTTGCGCGCGATTTCATTAGTTTAGGCCCACACATACAGGGCGCGACCCGCATGACCGATCCGATCAAGTTCACGCTCGACGGCCGCGAGGTCGAAGCCCTGCCGGGCGAGACGATCTGGCAGGTGGCCCAGCGCCTCGGCACCGAGATTCCGCATCTCTGCTACGCGCCCGAGCCCGGCTACCGGCCGGACGGCAATTGCCGCGCCTGCATGGTGGAAGTCGAGGGCGAAGGTGCGCTCGCCGCCTCCTGCATCCGCAAGCCCGCCAAGGGCATGAAGGTGAAATCGGCCTCGGACCGCGCCAAGCACGCCCGCAAGCTGGTGTTCGAGCTGCTGCTCGCCGACCAGCCGGCTCGCGCCACATCGCACGATCCCGATTCGAAATTCTGGAAATGGGCCGACCGCGTCGGCCTCGGCGCGAGCCGCTTCCCCGCCGACGAGCGCCCTAGCGCCGATCCCAGCCATCCCGCGATGCGCGTCAACCTCGACGCCTGCATCCATTGCAATCTCTGCGTCCGCGCCTGCCGTGAAGTGCAGGTCAACGACGTGATCGGCATGGCCCATCGCGGCCACGGCGCCAAGATCGTGTTCGATTTCGACGACGCGATGGGCGCCAGCACCTGCGTCGCCTGCGGCGAATGCGTCCAGGCCTGCCCGACAGGCGCGCTCATGGAAGCCTCGCTGCTCGATGCGCAAGGCACGCGCACGATCTGGGCCGACAAAGAGGTGAAGAGCGTCTGCCCCTATTGCGGCGTCGGCTGCCAGATCACCTACAATCTCAAGGACGACGACGGGCGCGCCCGCATCGTCTCGGTCGAAGGCAGAAGCGGCCCCGCCAACGAGAATCGCCTGTGCGTCAAGGGCCGGTTCGGATTCGACTACGTCTCGCACCCGCAGCGCCTGACCAAGCCGCTGATCCGCAAGTCCGGCATCGCCAAGGACGGCGAGATGCGGATGGACCCGTCCCGCCCGCTCGACTATTTCCGCGAGGCGAGCTGGGACGAAGCGCTCGAAGCCGCTGCCGCCGGCCTGCGCAAGATTCGCGACACCCATGGCGGCGGTGCTTTGGCCGGCTTCGGCTCGGCCAAGGGCTCCAACGAAGAGGCCTATCTTTTCCAGAAGCTGGTGCGCACCGGATTCGGCACCAATAATGTCGATCACTGCACGCGGCTCTGCCACGCCTCGTCGGTGGCGGCGCTGATGGAAGGCATCGGTTCCGCGGCGGTGACGGCGCCGTTCACGGCGTGCCAGGATTCGGATTTCATCATCGTCATCGGCGCCAACCCGACCGAGAATCACCCGGTCGCCGCCACCTATTTCAAGCAGGCGGCCAAGCGCGGCGCCAAGCTCGTGGTCATGGACCCGCGCGGCCAGGCGCTGAAGCGCCATGCCACGCACATGCTGCAGTTCAAGCCGGCCACCGACGTGGCGATGCTGAACGCGCTCCTCAACGTCATCGTCACCGAGCAGCTCTACGACCGCCAATACGTCGCCGCCAACACGATCGGCTTCGAGGCGCTGGCCGAGCACATCAAACCCTTCACGCCCGAGGCGATGTCGCCGGTCTGCGGCGTTCCGGCCGCGATGCTCCGCGAGGTGGCGCGCGGCTATGCCCGTGCCGAGGCCGCGATCATCTTCTGGGGCATGGGCATCTCGCAGCACATCAACGGCACGGACAACGCGCGCTGCCTGATCGCGCTCGCCATGATCACCGGGCAGGTCGGGCGGCCCGGCTCGGGCCTGCATCCCTTGCGCGGCCAGAACAATGTGCAGGGTGCCTCGGATGCCGGCCTCATCCCGATGGTGTTTCCGGATTACCAATCGGTCGAGACGCCGGAGATCCATTCGCGCTTCGAGAAATTCTGGGACGCGAAGCTCGATCCCAAGCGCGGCTTGACCGTCGTCGAGATCATGAACGCGATCCAGGCCGGCCAGATTCGCGGCATGTACATCATGGGCGAGAACCCGGCGATGTCGGACCCCGACGCGCACCACGCGCGCGAGGCGCTGGCCAAGCTCGAGCATCTCGTGGTGCAGGATCTCTTCCTCACCGAGACGGCGTTCCACGCCGACGTGATCCTGCCCGCCTCGGCCTGGCCCGAGAAGACCGGGTCGGTCACCAACACGAACCGCCAGGTGCAGATGGGCCGCCAGGCGCTGCCGTTGCCGGGCGACGCGCGCCACGATTGGTGGATCATCCAGGAGCTCGCCAAACGGCTTGGCCTCAAGTGGACGTACACCGGTCCGCACGAGGTCTATCCCGAGATGGCGGAAGCGATGCCCGCGCTCAAGAACATTTCGTGGGAGCGGCTCGAGCGCGAAGACGCCGTCACCTATCCCGCCGCCTCGCCCGACAAGCCCGGCGCCGACATCGTGTTCGGCGACGGCTTCCCGACCGCGACCGGGCGCGCCAAGCTCGTGCCCGCCACGCCGGCGCCTCCGGTGGAGCCGGTCGATGCCGATTATCCGATGGTGCTGACCACCGGCCGCCAGCTCGAGCATTGGCACACCGGCGCCATGACGCGGCGCGCGACCATCCTCGACGCGCTCGAACCCGAGCCGGTGGCGAGCCTCTCGCCGGCCGATTTCGCCGCGCTGCGCTTGCGGCCCGGCGATCTGATCCGCGTGGCGACGCGGCGGGGTGCCATCGAGCTCAAGGCGCGGCGCGACACCGCCGTGCCCAAGGGCATGGTGTTCGTCCCCTTCTGCTTCACCGAAGCGGCGGCCAATCTCCTCACCCACCCGCAGCTCGATCCGGTCGGCAAGATCCCGGAATTCAAATATTGCGCGGCGCGGGTGGAGACGGTGGCGCCCGACCGCGTCGCCGCGGAGTAGAAACAATCCCGCGTTTCGCCCGATGACCGCGTGGCTCCGCGATTGCTGGTATCTGGCACTGCCGAGCCGTGCCGTGAAGCGCAACGGGCTGGTCGGCAAGACGATGCTGGGCGAGCCGCTCGTCATCGGCCGCGACGCGGACGGGAAAATCTTCGCGCTGCGCGACATCTGCCCGCATCGCGGCATTCCGCTCCGCCACGGCTGGGTGGAAGGCGACGGCGTGCGCTGCTGCTATCACGGCTGGAAGTTCTCGACCGCGACCGGACAGTGCCTCGACATCCCCTCGCTGGCGCCGGGCCAGAAGCTGCACCTCGACCGCATCCGCGTGCCGGCGCCGCCGGTGCGCGAGGTGCAGGGCAATGTCTGGGTCTATTTCGCGCGGCCGGGCGCCGCCGCGGTGGACTCCGCGCAGCTTCCGCCGCCGCCGGTGCTGCCCGATATCGGCGAGCGCGCGCCCGCGGTCTCGATCGCGATGGATTTCGCCTGCAGCATCGACGACGCCGCCCTCGGCCTCATGGACCCGACCCACGCCGCCTATGTCCACACATCGTGGTGGTGGCGCAAGAATCCGCGGAAGGTGCGGCTCAAGGAAAAATCCTACGTGCCGTGGGGCGCGGGCTTCCGCATGGAGCGGCTCGTCCTGGGCGAAAAGGGCTCGAAGCCTTATCGCCTCCTCGGCCGCAACACCTCGACCGAGATCACCTTCGAATTGCCCTCGGTGCGCGTCGAGCACGTCAAGGGCGACCGCCACAGCGTGATCTCGCTGACCGCGATCACGCCGCAGACCGAGAAGCTCGCCGAAGTGCACCAGCGCATCTATTGGACGCTCTCCGGCCTCGGCGCGATCCGGCCCCTCGTGCGCCATTTCGCCAAGCTCTTCCTGGCGCAAGACCGCGACGTGGTCGTCAAGCAGCAGGAAGGCCTCGCGCACAATCCCACGCTGATGCTCGTCGACGATGCCGATACCCAGGCCAAGTGGTATCATCGGCTGAAGCAGGAATACCTCAAGGCGCAGGAAGAAAACCGGCCGTTCCAGAACCCGATCGAGCCGCGGATCCTGCGTTACCAGAGCTGAGGCGCTGCCGCCCGCGTTCCGGGGCCGGTGATCCGGCCGGGCGGGGCTGGCGTATCAACTACCGGACGATCGGCATGCTTCGAGGGAGCGCTTGCGTATGGTCACAGCCGCGGCTTCGGCCATGCCTTTGCCCGGTCCGGCGCTTGCCGGCGCCGAGGGCTTGCGCAAGTTGATGATCAATCCCGTGCCGGCCAAGCCGACTTCCGCCGCGCCGCCCGCCGACAACCGGATGGCCGAGCTCGTGCGGGCCGTGGCCGCCCGGCGCGACCGCGCCGCCTTCGCCGAGCTGTTCGCGTTCTTCGCGCCGCGTCTCAAGGCCTTCATGATGCGCGGCGGGGCCGAGGCCGACATCGCCGAGGAGCTGGCGCAGGAGGCCATGATCCAGGTGTGGCGCCGGGCCGAAAGCTTCGATCCGGCGCGCGCCGCCGCCTCGACCTGGATCTACACCATCGCGCGCAACAAGCGCATCGACCGGCTCCGGCGCGAGCGGCGCCCGGCCATGAGCGAAGAGGAATATGCCGGCGCCTTGGGCGAGCCCGAACGCGGCGACGCGGCCGCCGAGCGCAGCGAGGACGAGTGCCGCCTCGCCCGCTCCATGGCCGCCCTGCCGGACGATCAGGCGCTGGTGGTCAGGATGGCGTTCTACGACGACAAATCGCATTCCGACATCGCGGCCGAGCTCAAGCTGCCGCTGGGCACCGTGAAATCCCGCATCCGCCTCGCCTTGACGCGGCTGCGCGCCATCATTCAGGACCAAGACCGATGATCACCCATCGCCCATCCTCGGAACTCATTCTCGGCTACGCCGCCGGGAGCCTGGCCGAGCCCGCGGCACTCGTGGTGGCGGCGCATGCGGCGCTCTGCCCCGAAACCGCGGCCGAAATTCGCCGCCTCGAAGGCCTGGGCGGCAGCCTCCTCGGCACGCTCGATCCCGCGTCGCTCCGCGCCGACGCGCTCGAGCGCACGCTCGCGATGCTCGACCAAGACGCGGCTGCGGCCCCCGACATCGCCGCCGTCACTGCCGAGACGCGCGCGCTCTTGCCCTCGCCGGTCTGGCCCTACGTGAAGGGCGACCTCCGTCATCTCGAATGGCGCCGCCGCGGCCCACAGATCGAGACCGCGGCGCTGATTGGCGACGGCAAAGCGCAGAGGGCGTTTCTGCTGCGGGTGAAGGGCGGGCACGCCGTGCCGCGCCACACGCATCGCGGCACCGAGCTGACCCTGGTGCTCCAGGGCGCCTTCTGCGACGCCGCGAATTGCTTCGCACCCGGCGACATCCAGGTGGCCGATCCCACCATTGACCATCAGCCGGTGGCGCAGCGCGGCAAGGATTGCATCTGCCTCGTCGCACTCGAAGCGCCGATCTGGTTCACGGGTCCGATCGGGCGGTTGGCGAATCATTTCGTGAAGCTCTAGACGCGAGCCTATCGGCGGCGGAAAGTCGCGCGGCTCTGGATTCGACGATCGCGTTTGAATGACGCTTCCCTGGAAGACCGCCTGGATCACCGGTGCCAGCTCGGGCATCGGCCGCGCGCTGGCGTTGACGCTGGCGCGCGGCGGAGTCGCGGTCGCGGCCACCGCGCGCTCGCGCGCCGGGCTCGAAAGCCTCGCGGCCGAGGCCGGTCTCGGCGCCGCCCGCATCCTGCCGGCGCCGCTCGATGTCACCGACCGGGCGGCCGTGAAGGCGGCGGCCGAAGCCGCGATCCGCGTCTTCGGCGGGCCGCCCGATCTCGCCGTGCTCAATGCCGGGACGTATCTGCCGATGATGGCCGCTGATTTCGACGCCGCGCGCTTCCGCCAGCATGTCGAGGTCAACCTGATGGGCACCGTCCACGTGCTCGAGGCGCTGCTGCCGGCTTATCTCGCGGCGGGACGCGGCCACATCGCCATCGTCTCGTCGGTGGCCGGCTATCGGGGCCTGCCGACCGGTGCCGCCTACGGCGCCACCAAGGCCGCGCTCATCAATCTCGCGGAATCGCTGAAATACGATCTCGACCGCGCGGGCGTGAAGCTGCAGCTCGTCAATCCCGGCTTCGTCAAGACGCCGCTGACCGACAAGAACGACTTCAAAATGCCGTTCCTGATGCCGGTCGATGTGGCCGTCGCCCGCATGATCGCCGGCCTCCAAAGCGGCCGCTTCGAGATCACCTTCCCGAAGCGCTTCACCTGGCAATTGAAGCTGCTGCGGCTCCTGCCCTATCGCCTCTATTTCGGGATGACGCGGCGGCGCACCGGCGCATGACGACGCGCTTGGCGCGGAGCGGCCGCTGGCCCTACACTAAGTGCAGTTACACGCTTCGCCTCAGCCGCCGCCAGGGCCCCCGATGACCAAGTACACGCCGAAGCCGGAAACGCTGGCGCTCCTCCGCGTTTCGGGCAATGCCCTCAACGGCCTCGGCGAGCCGGCGCCGCGCCGCCCCTCGCCGTTCTTCTGGCATCCGCCCGAGCAGCATCCGTTCGGCGACCTCCAGGCGGCGGCGCGCACGAATTCGCGGAAATGCCCGGGCGCCGCCGAGGCATTCCGGGCGGCCTATCAACATCCGGCACTCGTGCCGATCGCGACCGACAAGAAGCGGGGCACGCCCGAAGACCTTTCGGCAGAGGCCGTCGCTTTCGCGCTGGCGCACGAAGCCGACCAGGTCGGCATCGCTCCGCTCGATCCGCTCTGGGTGTTCGAGGGCTACGAGATCAAGGACCCGTGGGTCATCGTGCTCGCCATCGCGCACAACTACGATCAGCTGAAACAGGTGCCCTCGAACGAGACCAACGGCGCCGGCGTCACCGATATCGGCCAGCAATATGCGCGCGGCACCCGCGCCTCGTTCGCGCTCGCCAATTGGATCCGCGCGCAAGGCTACAGCGCCAACGCCTTCCCGGGGCCGAACGCGACCGCGCTCCTCCTCATCCCGCCCGCCATCTCCTCGGGCCTGGGCGAACTGGGCAAGCACGGCTCGATGATCAGCCGCCGGTTCGGCTCGGGCGTGCGCCTGGCAGGCGTCACCACCGATATGCCGCTGGCCGCGACCGCGCCCGACCGCTTCGGCGCCGACGAATTCTGCCTGCACTGCCAAGTGTGCACGAAGGCCTGCCCGCCCGGCGCCATCGCCGACAGCAAGCAGACGGTGCGCGGTGTCGAGCGCTGGTACGTGAATTTCGACAAGTGCATTCCGTATTTCGTCGAGGAGGCCTCGTGCGGCATCTGCATCGCCGTGTGCCCCTGGACGCGGCCCACGGTGCGCCCGAACCTGTTGGCGAAAATGGCCAAGCGAATCGGGCGCGCGAACGGCGCCGGATAGCGCCGATCCGGCGCTCCCCACGCGGCAATCCGTCCGCATGCGCATCTAAGGGGTGACGCCGCGCGCCCGGTGTGCAAGCTTGCGCCGCGCCATGCACGACGCCGTTCCCCGCCTCACCGTTCCCGATCCGATCGCCGCCGCCGACCTCACCATGTCGGACGGTGCCATCATCCGTCTCCGCCGTCACGGCAATCCCGGCGGCCCGCGCATCGCCTTGAGCCACGGCAACGGCCTGGCGATCGACGCCTACCTGCCCTTCTGGACCCTGCTGCGCGAGCGTTACGACGTGGTGCTGTTCGACCAGCGCAATCACGGCGAGAACCCGTTTCACGGCGCGGCCGGGCACAATTGGGCGCGCATCGACCGCGACAATGTCGAGATTTTCGACGGCATCGCGCGCGCATTCGGGACCAAGCTGGTCATCGGCGCCTTCCATTCGCTCTCGGCCGTGGCGGCCGCGATGGCGATGCTGAAATTCGGTCCGCGCTGGTCCAGGCTCGTGCTGTTCGATCCGCCGATCTTTCCGCGCGCCGGCCACCGCCTGACCGAGATGGAAGATTTCCACATGGGCGACATGGCGACCCTCGCGCGGCGGCGCCCGGAGCGCTATCCGAGCCCCGAGGCCTTCGCCGCGCAGCTCGCGTCACGGCCCGCCTTCCGCCGCTGGGTGCCGGGTGCCCACGACCTGTTCGCGCGCGCCACGCTGCGCCCCGACCCCGCGGGCAATGGCTGGGTGCTTCGCTGTCCGCGCGAGCTCGAAGCGCAGATTTTCGAGCACAATGTCGATCCGACGATCTGGCCGCGGCTCGGTAACCCGCCCGTGCCCATCTCCCTGATCGGCGCGGATACGGGCCTCGAGGGCCAGGGGGCGCCCGCCTTGCTGACCGCCGCCTTGGCCGAGGACCAGAACCTCCCCTACGCCATGATCCCGGAAACGACCCATTTCCTGCAGATCGAGCGGCCGCGCGAAACCCTGCGTGCCATGGAGAAATTCCTTTGGGGTTAAGGCGTTAATGCGGCGTCGTGACCCGGCGCCGGGTCGGTTGAATGGCCGTTCGCGACGGAGTATTCATCGCACCGCAATATGGTCTTTGGGTGGGCCCGTTCCGGGCCCCAGGGGATGCCACGCGTGAACGCGGCCGCACCGGCGCGCACCTTGACGGAAATCGCGGCAGCACTCGGCGCGCAGCTCGTGGGCGACGGGAGCTTCGTCGTGCGCCGTGTCGCCCATCCGCTGATGGCCGAGGCGCCCGATACGCTGGCCTTGGCGATGGAAGGCGGCGCCGAGCGCGCGCTCGCCACGACCAAAGCCGCCGTCGCCGCGGTCGCCGAGAGCGGCGCCGCGGCGCTGGCCGGCCTGAAGGGTGGCATCGTCGTCAAGCGGCCGCGCTACGCCCTCGCCCAACTCCTGCAACTGTTCGACGTGCCACCGGTCAGCGCGCCGGGTGTTCATGCCTCGGCCGCCGTCGACGCCACCGCCACGATCGGCGCCGGCGCCTCGATCGGCCCGCTCTGCCATGTCGGCGCGGGCGCCCGCATCGGCGCGCGTACGCGGGTGCTCGCCCAGGCCACGGTCGGCGCCGGCGCCAGCCTCGGCGAAGACTGTCTCGTCCACGCCGGCGCCCGGATCGGCGAGCGCTGCGTGCTCGGCGCCCGCGTGATCGTGCAGCCCAACGCCGTGATCGGCGCCGACGGTTTCGGCTTCGTCACGCCCGAGAAGGGCAGCATCGAATCGGCCAAGGAGACCGGCGGCAAGATCGAGGCCCAGAACACCGCCATCGTGCGCATCAACTCGATCGGCAACGTGGTGGTGGGCGACGACGTCGAGATCGGCGCCGGCACCTGCGTCGACCGCGGCACGCTCGGCGCCACGCGGATCGGCCGCGGCACGAAGATCGACAATCTCGTGCAAATCGGACACAATTGCACCATCGGGGAAAACTGCCTGATCGCCGGCATGGCCGGGCTTTCGGGCAGTGTCACCTTGGGGAATCGCGTGACTTTGGCGGGCGGCGTCGGCGTCGCGGACCATGTTACGATTGGCGACGACGCCATCGTCATGGCCCGTTCGGGCGTGGGCGTGCCCGTTCCGCCGCGCGAAGTGTGGGGCGGATACCCTGCCATGCCGCGCGACGAAGCGGCGAAGGTGGTGGTGAATACGCGGCGGCTGCCGCGCATGCTCCGCGACCTCGACGACATCAAGGGACGGCTCGCGCGCCTCGAGAAAAAAGACTGAGCGGCCGCGATGCGCGGAATTGGGAGATCGGAATGACCGAGGAAGAGATCCGGAACAAGATTTACGACATCGTCGCCAAGGAGGCGCGGCTCGACCGCGCCTCGCTGACGCCGGAGACCAAGCTCGAGGATCTCAAGATCGAGTCGCTCGACATGGTGCAGATCCTGTTCGGCATCGAGGATACGTTCGACGTCTACGTTCCCCAGGACGACCAGAACTTCAAGCTGTCCACGCTCAAGGACGTGATCGAGGGCGTGAAAAAGCTGCTCGCCGCCAAGCAGCAGCCCGCGTGAGCGGGCGTATCGCGGCGCCGGCCGCCTCCCCCGCCAGCCCCTAAGGAACTATGGCAGAGCCCATCCGCGTCGCCGTCACCGGCATCGGCAGCATTTCAGCGCTCGGCCACAATGTCGGCGAGATCTGGTCCGCGCTCGAAGCGGGCCGGAGCGGCATCGGCACGATCACCCAGGTGCCGGCCGACCAGGTCAACATCAAGATCGCGGCCGAGGTGAAGAACTACGACGAGACCAAGCATTTCGACGACCGCGAATTGCTGGTGTTCGACCGATTCACGCAATTCGCGCTGCTCTCGGCCAAAGAGGCCGTGGCCGATTCGGGCCTCGATTTCAAGAAGGACGCGGCGCTCGGCCTCGAGACGGCGAGCATCATCGCCTCGGGCATCGGCGGCTGGAGCACGATCGACCAAGCCTTCTACAGCCTCCACAAGCTCGGCAAGCCCCGCACGCACCCGCTCACCATCCCGCGCATGATGATCAGCGCCGCCGCCAGCCAGATCAGCATGAAGTTCGGCTTGAAGGGCCCGGCCTTCTGCGTCTCGTCGGCCTGCTCCTCGGCCAACCACGCGATCGGCGAGGCCTTTTGGATGATCCGCACCGGCCGCGCGCGCGCGGCGCTGGCCGGCGGCGCCGAGGCCGAGCTTTCGCTCACCTCGCAGCGGAGCTGGGAGAGCCTGCGCGTGATGGCCTCCGACACCTGCCGCCCGTTCAGCAAGGACAGAAAGGGCATGGTCCTCGGCGAGGGCGCCGGAATCCTGGTGCTGGAGCGGCTCGACGACGCCAAGAAGCGCGGCGCGAATATCTATTGCGAGATCGCCGGCTACGGGCTGTCCGCCGATGCCGGCGACATCGTGATGCCCGACGCCGATGGCGCCGCGCGCGCCATCCGCCAAGCGCTCCAGACCTCGGCGCTCGATCCCGAGGACATCGACTACGTCAACGCCCACGGCACCGGCACGCAGCTCAACGACACGACCGAAGTGAAGGCGCTCAAGATCGTTTTCGGCCCGGCCGCGAAGCGGCTCATGGTCACATCGACCAAGTCGATGCACGGCCACGCGCTCGGCGCCGCCTCGGCGCTCGAAGCGGTGGCGACAGTGAAGGCGATCCAGCAGGGCGTGGTGCCGCCCACGGCCAACTATCTCGGGCCCGATCCCGAATGCGATCTCGACCACGTGCCCAACACGGCGCGCAAGGCGAAGCTCCGCGCGGCGCTGTCCAATTCGCTCGCCTTCGGCGGGCTCAACGCCGTGGTGGCGTTCAAGGCGGTGTGATCGCGGCGCCGTTTTCCGGCGCCTGACATTTCACAAACCGGCAACCTTTTCGGAACCGGCGCGTTTCATTGGCAAGCGGATGGACCGGCGCGCACCCGCGCGTGGGGAGGCTCGCGCGACGAGCGGATGCCGGCCACGGATAGGGCGAGCGATTCCGGCCGGCGGCGGGGGCTGCCGGCGCATGAAAGCGGAGGCCCAGGCTTGCAGAACGAGCATCATCTTTCCGCGCTGCAGCCGGGCGCGCGGCTCAACAATTATGCGATCGCCGCGGTCCTCGGCGCGGGCGGCTTCGGCATCACCTACAAGGCGGTCGAGGACATCACCGGCCGCAAAGTGGCGATCAAGGAGTATCTGCCTTCGGCCTATGCCGTGCGCGACCGCGACGGCGAGCGTGTGCGCGCGCTCAGTGGCGGCACTGCGGAGGATTTCGCCTGGGGCCTCGACCGCTTCCGCGAGGAAGCCAAGCTGCTGATCGATTTCCGCCATCCCAACATCGTTCCAGTGCTCGCCTATTTCGAGGCCAATGCCACCGGCTACCTGGTGATGTCGTTCGAGGACGGCATCTGTCTCGGCGATTTCCTGGAGGCGCGCTCGGTTCTATCCGAGGCCGAGACGCGGCGCTTCATCGTGCCGCTGCTCGACGGAGTCGAGGACGTGCACCGGCACGGATTCCTGCACCGCGACATCAAGCCCGACAACATCTTCATCCGCGGCGACGGCACGCCGGTGCTGCTGGATTTCGGCGCGGCCCGCCAAGCGCTCGGCGAGCATTCGAAGAACTTCACGACGCTCCTGACGGAGGGCTACGCGCCGTTCGAGCAATATGCCGGGTCCGGCAATCAGGGCCCGTGGAGCGACATCTATGCGCTCGCCGCGGTGATGTTCCGCTGCCTCATGGGCAAGACGCCGCTGCCCGCGCCGCAGCGCGCGGTCGCGAAGCTGCGCGGACTTTCCGATCCGCTGGGCCCGGACATCGCCCTCTTGCGGAGCCGGTTCTCGCCCGAATTCGCGGCCGCGATCTCGGCCGGCCTCGCCGTCGTCGAGCAGGAGCGGCCGCGATCCGTCGCCGCCTTTCGCGATCTCATACAAGCGCCGGCCGCGCCGTCGGCGGCAATGCCCGATTTGGCGCCGCCCGTTTCGAGCGCGACCCTCGTCCCCGATCGCGCGAAGGTTGAAGGCCTCCGGCTGCCGGCGCGGCCGCGCGAAGGTCGGCGGCGGCGGCGCGCGGTTGCCATTGCGTCGGTCCTCACCGCGCTGATCGCCGCCGGCGCCACGGTGTATGTGGGCGATCATCGCAGCTGGCTGCCCGAAGCCTTCCGGCGTGCGGGCAGCGAGCCGGCGGCCGCGGCAGCGCCGCCGGCCGGCAGGCCAAAGGGCGCGCCGGCGGAAGCGCCGATGGGCCCGGACGGCCTCAAGGCACTCGCCGAGCACCAGCAGCGCCAGCTCGATCAAGCCGAATCCGAGCGGCGGCAGTGGGAAACCCTGCGTACGGCCGAAGCGGAACGCAAACGCCGCGAGGAAGAAGCGGCCAAGGAGGCCGAGCGCAAGCGGGCCGACGAAGATCGCGCGCGCCGCGACGACGAAGAACGCGCCCGCAAAGCAGAGGACGACCGCCGCCGGGCCGATGAGCAGCGCCGTATCCGCGCCGACGAGGATCGCCGGCGCCAGCAGGAGGATCGCGCGCGCGCCGCCGAGCCGAAACCGCCGCGCGCTGCGCCGGCGGCGCCGCCGAGCGGCAATCCCGAGCGGCCGCGGCAGACCGGCCCGATCCCGCCCGAATTGCCCGGCACGCGCCGCACCGAACCACCGCGGAATCCGGCCGATGCTCTCCCGGACGAGGGCGGCGCCCGCGAACGGCGCATCCAACCGCGCGAAATCGACCGGCGCGATGCGCCGGCGAACGAAGACGAGTATTGACGCCGCGCCGTTACGATCGCCGGGACGGCGCTTCGGCTTCCTCGGCGAAGAAGCGCAGCAGGGTGAAGACCGGGTTGGCGGCGGCCTGGCCAAGGCCGCAGATGGATGCATCGGTCATCGCCTTGCCGAGCTCGTCGAGCAGCGCCTTGTCCCAGACCGGGCGCTGCATGAGCTTCACCGATTTCTCGGTGCCCACGCGGCACGGCGTGCACTGGCCGCAGCTTTCGTGCTCGAAGAATTTCATCAGATTGAGCGCCGCGGCCTTGAGATCGTCCTTGTCGGAGAGGACGACGAGGGCATGCGAGCCCACGAAGGCGCCGTGCTCCTTCAACGTGCCGAAATCGAGCGGGACGTCGGCCAGCCGTGCCGGCAGAATGCCGCCGGAGGCGCCGCCCGGCAGATATGCCTTGAGCGTGTGGCCCGGCGCCATGCCGCCGCAGAACTCGTCGACCAGTTCGCGCAGCGTGATGCCGGCCGGCGCGAGCTTGACCCCCGGCGATTTCACGCGGCCCGACACCGAGAAATGCCGCACACCCTTGCAGCCGCGCCGCCCCTGCCCCGCGAACCAGGCCGGGCCGCGGCGCACGATCTCGGGCACCCAGTAGAGCGTCTCGATGTTGTTGACGAGCGTCGGGCGCCCGAACAGGCCGACCTGCGCCACGAACGGCGGGCGGTGTCGGGGATAGCCGCGCTTGCCCTCGATGCTTTCGATCATCGCCGATTCTTCGCCGCAGATGTAGGCACCGGCGCCGCGGCGGAGATGGATCTTGGTATGGGATGAAAGACCGGCTTTCTCCACGGCCGCGATCTCGGCGATCAGGATTTCGCGGATCTGCGGATATTCGTCGCGGAGATAGAGATAGACCGCTTCCGCCTCGACTGCCCAGGCGGCGATAAGGGCGCCTTCGAGGAACTGATGCGGCGCGGTTTCGAGGACGTGGCGGTCCTTGAACGTGCCGACCTCGCCTTCGTCGCCGTTGATGGCCATCAGGCGCGGCTTGGGCTCGGCGCGAACGAAGCCCCATTTGCGCCCGGTCGGGAACCCGGCGCCGCCGAGGCCGTGGAGACTCGCGTCCGAAAGCTCGGCGATGATCGCCTCGCGCGTTTTCGTTCCGGCGAGGCAGGCCTGGAGCACGCCGTAGCCGCCCGCGGCGCGATAATCGGAGAGGGCTGGGTAGTCGGGCACGATCGGCTCGACCCAGCGCTGATTCACCGCCTCTTCGACCGCCTTCACCATCGCCGGCGCGATGTAGCGCTGCCCCACCGCCACGGCCGGCCCTTTGTCGCAGCGCCCGACGCACGGCGCCGGCACCACGCGCACCGCGGGACCGAGATCGCGCTCGAGCCGCGCCATCAGGTCCGCGGCGCCGGCCAGCGCGCACGAGAGACTCTCGCACACCCGCACGGTGATGGCCGGCGGCGCGATTTCCTTTTCCAGCACCACGTCGAAATGGGCGTAGAACGTGGCGACCTCGTAGACTTCCGCCTGCGCGAGCCGCATGAGTTCCGCGAGCGCCGCGAGATGGCGCGCCGCGAGATGACCGTAGCGGTCCTGGATGAGGTGCAGATACTCGATCAGGAGATCGCGCTGCGGCTCGCCCGGCCCCAGCAGCGCCCGCACCTCGTCAAGCGCCGCGGGATCGACCTGGCGCCCTTTCGGGTGCGATCGTCCCTGCCGCCGTCCGGAGGCCGGGGCGATGCTGCGCGACTCGGCCACTAGAACAGCCCCGTGATCCGCCCATCGTCGGTGATGCCGATGCTGTCGGCGGCCGGAACCTTGGGCAGGCCCGGCATGGTCATGATGTCGCCGGTGATGGCCACGACGAATCCGGCGCCGGCGGCCAGGCGTACTTCGCGCACGTTCACCTCGTGGCCCTCGGGTGCGCCACGCAGGGCCGGATTGGTCGAAAAGCTGTATTGCGTCTTGGCCATGCAGATCGGGAAATTGCCGAAGCCGTCTTTCTCGTAGCGCGTGAGGCGCTCCTTGACCGAGGAATCCGCCGTCGCGTCCTTGGCGCCATAGATCGTGCGCGAGATCGTGCGGATCTTCTCCCAGAGCGGCATCGACGAATCGTAGAGCGGCTTGAACTGGCTGGGCGCAGCGACCGTCTCCACGACCTTCTTCGCGAGCGCCTCGGCGCCTTTGCCACCGTCGGCCCAATGCGAGCAGATGAAGGCTTCCACGTCGCGCGATTTGCAGAATTTGACGATCGCCTCGTGCTCGGCGGCGGTGTCGGTGCCGAAGCGGTTGACGGCCACCAGCGGCTTGATGCCGAAGCGCGCGACGTTGGCGATGTGGCGGCCGAGATTGGCCAAGCCCGCCTCGAGTGCCGCCACGTTTGCTTTGCCGAGCTCCTCTTTCTTCACCCCGCCATGCATCTTGAGTGCGCGCACGGTGGCGACGATGACGGCCGCGGAGGGCATGAGCCCGCCGGCGCGGCACTTGATGTCGAAGAACTTCTCGGCGCCGAGATCGGCGCCGAAGCCCGCTTCGGTCACCACGATGTCGGCCAGGCGCAGCGCCGTCTTGGTCGCCATCAGCGAATTGCAGCCGTGCGCGATGTTCGCGAACGGCCCGCCATGGACGAAGGCCGGCGTGCCTTCCAAGGTCTGCACGAGATTGGGGAGAATCGCTTCCTTCAGGAGCGCCGCCATGGCGCCGGCCGCCTTCAGATCGTTGGCGGTGATGAATTTCCGGTCGCGGGTTTCGCCGACGACGATGCGGCCGAGCCGGGTCTTGAGATCGGTCAAGCCGTCGGCGAGGCACAGGATCGCCATGACCTCGGACGCGACGGTGATGTCGAAGCCGGTCTCGCGCGGGAAGCCGTTGGCGACGCCGCCGAGGCCGACGACGACCTGGCGCAGCGCCCGGTCGTTCATGTCCATGACCCGGCGCCAAGTGACGCGGCGGAGATCCAGGCCGAGCTCGTTGGCCCAATAGACGTGGTTGTCGAGCATCGCCGACAGCAGATTGTGCGCGGCGCCGATGGCGTGGAAATCGCCGGTGAAGTGGAGGTTGATGTCCTCCATCGGCACGACTTGGGCGAAGCCGCCGCCGGCGGCGCCGCCCTTCATGCCGAAGACCGGCCCGAGGCTGGGCTCGCGGAGACAGATCGCGGATTTCTTGCCGATTCGCGCCAAGGCGTCGCCGAGGCCGATCGTGGTCGTGGTCTTGCCCTCGCCCGCCGGGGTCGGGTTGATGGCCGTGACCAGCACCAGCTTGCCCTGCGGGCGGCCCGATAGGCCGGCCACGTACTCGGGCGAGAGCTTGGCCTTGGTCGGCCCGTAGCGGAACAGCGCCGTTCCGGGAATCCCGAGCTTCGCCCCGATTTCCTCGATCGGGACAAGGCGCGCGGCTTGGGCGATCTCGATATCGCTTTTCATTTTCGACACTTAGGGCTGATTGACCGGCAAAGGGCGAACGTGCGGAGGTCGTGGCATACCAGATAAGGGTATGCCTATAGGGTGTGTCTGGCGCTCCGGTCAACCGCCAGTCGGCCCATCAACTGCCCACGAGGTCGGCCAGGCCCTTCTGGTCGAGGATCAGGAGCTGGCCCTCCTGCATGTCCACGAGCCCGTCGCGCTTCCATTCGCGGAGCTGCTTGTTGACCGCCTCGCGGGTGACGCCGAGCATGTTGCCGAGATCGGTCTGCGAGAGCTTCAAGCCGATGCGGACGCCGTCTTTCTGCTTCTCGCCGATCCCGCCGGCGAGGTTCAAGAGGCGCTTGGCCATGCGCGAGGGGAGATCGAGCAGCGAGGCATCCTCGAGCAGGCCGCTGGTCCAGCGCACCCGCTCGCACAGGATCTCCATGAATTTGAGGGCGAGATCGCAGTTCTTCCGGAGCGCGGCCAGGAAATCGGCGCGGCGGATGTGCAGGAGGTCGGTGGGCCCCATGGCGACGGCGCTGGCCGAGCGCGGCTTGCCGTCGATGAGCGAGATCTCGCCAAACACGTCGCCGGGCATGAGCACGTTCATGATCAGCTCGCGGCCCTCGCTGGACATGACGTAGATGCGCACCTGGCCGCCGAGCACGCCGAGCAGCCGGTCGCCGTCGTCGCCCTTGTCGAAGATGCGCTGGCGGCTGCCGTAGCTGACCACGATCGAGCTCGCGATCAGCTGATCGAGCATCCTGGGGTCGGCGTCGCGCAGCAGGAAATGCTTGTTGAGCAGCGTCCGGCGCGTATCCGGACCGTATCGGGTGGACATGGAACTCCCCTCCCCGGGACCGCATTATGCGGTGCTGGCGCGCGCCGGAGCAACGCCGCTGTGGCGGCAGGCGGGGAAAAAGCAAAGGGGCGGAGCGCAAGGCGCCCCGCCCCTTTTCGCGATAGCCGACGCCGTTAGGCGCGGTACATGTACCGGCCGCAGGCGCAGTAGAAGTACTTGTAGTAGTCGGTATCGAGCAGCACGCGGAACACCGAGCCGCAGCTGCAGCGGTAGTACTTCCAGTAGGGATACTGGCCTTCGACTTCCTTCTCTTCCATCGGGCCCGGCGGAAGGGTCCGCGCGATCTGGCCGGCGGGAATCTTCTTCGCGTCGGCATCCGAGACGCGTTCGGGATCGATCACTTGGATATTGGCGGTCGCCATTGTTCACTCCGTCTGTTGTCTCCGCCCACCCCAGTTGAATACGCGCCGCTCCGGGACGGAGACACGAAGCGCGGCCGCGTATGCCGTTCTAGTACTCGATACGCCTCAGGCGCGGTACATATACCGGCCGCAAGCGCAGTAGAAGTATTTGAGATAGTCGGTGTCGAGCAGCACGCGGAACACCGAACCGCAGCCGCAACGGTAATACTGCCAATAGGGATACTGGCCTTCCACCTCGCTTTCGGCCATCGGACCGGGCGGAAGCGTCCGCGCGATCTGGCTCGCGGGCGCCTTCTTCGCCTCGGCCTCGGGCACGAGTTGCGGATCGATGACCTCGATTGTGGATCTTGCCATGGTAGGTCCCTTGCTCCGGCCGCGCCTCTAGCCCGCGGCCTAGCCCCCGAGGGTGCGCCGCTCGGCGCCGCCCTTTCGCGTTAACAGTATGGGGAAACTACGGAGAGACCCGCAAGGCCGCTATGAACTGGATCACACGCGGGTGGGCGACACCGCCTGTTCCATAACGGCGGCCAGCGAGGCCGTCAGGCCGCCAAAACGATCGGCGGGCCGCCTTCGGGATCGGCGATCTGACGGAAGCGCATGTCGAAAACCGGGGCCAGCACGGCCGGGGTCAGGGACTCGGCGGGGGTGCCGACAGCTGCCACCCGCCCCCGGGCGAGCACCAGCACGCGATCGGCATAGCGCGCGGCTAGATTGACGTCGTGAAGGATGGCCAGGGCCGCCCCGCCCTGGGCGACGAAATCGCGCGTCAAGGCCAGGGCGGCGTGCTGGTGGCGCGGATCGAGGCTGGTCACCGGCTCGTCGAGCAGCAGTAAGCCGCCGTCGTATTTCCCGGGCCGGACCATGAGCTGGGCCAGCACCCGCGCGAGATGCACCCGCTGGCGCTCGCCGCCGGAAAGGCTCGGATAGGCGCGCGCCGCGAGCCCGGCGACGCCGGCCGCCTCCAAGGCATGGCGCGCGATGGCACGGTCGATGGGGCGCTCGATGCCGCCGCTATGCGGCCCGCGCCCGAGCAGCGCCACCTCGCCCACCGTGAACGGGAACGACAGATTGGAGTTTTGCGGCAGCACGGCGCGGCGGCAGGCCAGCGCGCGCTTGGGCCAATCGGCCAGGCTCCGCCCCCCGATCCGGATCGTGCCGGTGCGCGGCCGGATTTCGCCGGCGAGAAGCCGCAGCAAGGTGGATTTTCCGGCGCCGTTCGGCCCCACCACGGCGAGCAGTTCGCCCGGCGCGAGGGTGAGTGAAACGCACTCGAGCAGCGTCTTGCGTCCGATCGCATAGCCGAGATCGAGGGCTTCCAGCATCGGCATCAACCCGCGGCGCGACGGCGCAGCAGCAGCCACAGGAAAATCGGCCCGCCGGCAAGGCTGGTGACGATGCCGATCGGCAGCTCGGCCGGAATCACGAGTGTGCGCGCGGCGATGTCGGCGGCGACCAGCAGCGTTCCGCCGAGCAAGGTCGATGCCGGCAGCACGAGGCGGTGATCGGCGCCCAACCCCATCCGCACCAGATGCGGCACGATGAGGCCGACGAAGCCGATGGCGCCGGCCACCGCGACGCTGGCGCCCGCCGCCAGTGCCGTGAGCGCGATCAGCCGATGCTTGAGGCGCTCGACCGAAACGCCGAGATGCCCGGCCTCGGCTTCGCCGAGCGCGAAGGCGTTCAGTCCGGCCGCGCAGCGCGGCAGCAGGATCAGCGGCACCACGAGGAACGCCACCGCCGGCAGCACCACCGTCCACGTGGACGCCGCGAGGCTGCCGAGCAGCCAGAAATTCAGGGTGCGGAGCTGATCGTCGTCGCTCATGAAGATGAGGATGCCGATGCCGGCATTGGCGATGGCGCCGACGCCGATGCCGGCCAGGAGCATGGTGGCGACACTGGTCTCGCCGTCGCGTGTCGCGAAGCGATAGACCAGCATGGTCGCGGCGATGGCGCCGGCGAAGGCGATCACGGGAAGCGCCAGGGCGCGGGCCAATCCGCCCAAGGGGCCAAGTGCGGCGCCGCCCAGCACGATGACCGCAACCGCGGCGAGCGCGCCGCCGCTCGAAGCGCCGATCAAGGTGGGATCGGCGAGCGGATTGCGGAACAGACCTTGCAGGGCTGCGCCGGACAGCGCCAGCGCGGCGCCGACCGCGAAGCCGAGAATGGTGCGCGGCAGGCGTATTTGCAGCACGATGGCGGTATCGCCCGTGCCGGCCGCCGAATCGCCGCCGAGCAATCCGGCCAGGATATCGAAGATTCGCGCGATGGAAATCGGCGTGGCGCCGCGCGCGATCGAGATCACGATGGCGACGAGGGCCAGGGCGCCGAGCGCCAAGAGGGCGGCGCGGCGCCGGTCAATCGACGGCACGATGCCGTCGACCGGCGGCGCCCCCCGCGCGCTCATTGGCCCGCGGCTCCGCTCAGGAGCGGCGGGAGCGCGAGGCCGGGATGGAGCTTTTCCGCCAGCACGCGCACGGCGATGGGCGTACGCGGCCCGAAGCCGAGCAGCAGCTGCGCGTTGACGGCGACGACGCGCTTGGCGCGCCCGGCAGGCGTTTCGGCGATGTCGGGGCGTTTCAGAAGCTCGGCGGCGCCGCCGGATTGCTCCATGCCGTGCTCCGTGCCGAGGATGAATTCGGGCTTGCCCGCGATCACCGCCTCGGCCGCGAGCGGTTTGTATCCTGTATAGCCCTGGATGGCGTTGACGCCGCCGGCAAGCACGATGATGTGGTCGGCGGCCGTGTCCTGGCCCGCGGCGAGAATGCCGCGCGAGGCATTGAGTACGAACAGCACGCGCGGCCTGATCTCCGCCTTGGCAATGGCGGCGGCCAGCGCCGCCATGTCGGCGGCGAAGGCGGCGGCCAGCGCCTCGCCCCCGCTCTCGCGCCCCAGCAATTTCGCGACGGCGCGCATCTTGTAGACCACGCCCTCGCGCGTCGGATCCTTGCGCAGCAGCACCACCGCGACGCCGGCCGCCTTCAACTGCGCGATCACGGCCGGCGGCCCGGCGTCGCCGTCGGCGATGACGAGTGTGGGCCAGAGCGACAGCACGCCTTCCGCGGACAGCGAGCGCATGTAGCCGACATTGGGCAGCCGCTTCAGCGCATCGGGCGGATGCAGGCTGGTCGTATCGACCGCGACGAGCGCTGCCTCAGCACCGAGGGCGTAGACGATCTCGGTGATGGCGCCGCCGACGGCGATCACGCGTTCCGCCTTCGCCTGCACGATGGCGCGGCCCTCGGCATCGGTCAGCGCCGGCGCCTCGCCGAGCGCCGGCAGCGCGGGCGCGCAGAGCGCGTGAACGAGCAGCGCCGTCGCCAGCAGCCCGCGCCGGCCGATGCGCGCCGCGCCCTCGGGTTTGCGTGGCATCGCCGCCATCAGGCGGCGCTCCCCTCGACCGCGAGCGTCTCGGCGAATGTGCGCCAGTCGTCGCGCTCGGGCTGGCCGGGCTTGCGCTTGCCGAACAGCGTCGCGATCAGCTCGCCGGCCGAATCGAACAGCTCCAGGGACGTGACCGTGCCGTCCTTGGTGGGCTTGCGCACCACCCACGACGCCGCGATGCGGTCCTCGCGGAGATGCAGGTTGAACTCGGGATCCAGCACGTTGAACCACGGCCCCATGGCGCGGACGTTCTTGACCGGGCCGGTGTGGATCTGGATGCAGCCGCGATTGCCGACGAACACCATGATCTCCGAGCCGGTGGCGGCCGCCCATTCGAGCGTGCGCCGGAGGCTCGCGCCCGGCACCGCGGCGGCGAGATCGCGCCCGGCCAGGCGCAGCGCCTGAAGGCGCTCGACCTTGTGCTTCATCAGCATCGGCTGAAAATCGTGCGTGTCCTCGAGCACCAGCCACGCCGTGCGCAGCGCCGCCACGTCGATGTCGGCGTCCGGGCGCGGCGGCTTGGCGGCCGGCAGCGGCGCGATCTCGAGCGGGTTCGATTCCTTGACGGCGAAATCGCCGACCAGCGCCGTGTAGGCGCCGAGGTCGCTGCCCTCCCGGAGGAAGATCTTGTTCACCGCCGTGCCGCTGCCGTCGAAGAACTGCAGCGAATGGCGCACGCCGTCCTTGGTCGGCTTGCTGACGGCGAAGCCGTAGCGCCAATGGCGGAGGAAGATGCGGAGATCGATGTCCGGGCCGAGCACGAGGCCGATGCCGCCATGCCCGGGCATGATCTGCACCTCCTCGAACTTACCGACGCGCTCGTGGACGCAGTGCGGATTGCGCGTGAGGGTCATCACCCGGCCGAGCGCCGGCATGCGCTGCAAGAGTTTGCCCCAATCGCCCTCGAGGCGGCGCGCGGCGCCGTCGACCTCGGTCATCACCAGTTCGGCCTCGGACACGCCGAGCTCGTCGGCGACGTCGCGGATGCGCGCCTGCGGCTTTTGCACGGCGACGGCCTTGTAGGCGTCGCGGAGACGATCGACCCGCGCGGTATCGACAGCGATGGCACTCATTAGGACTTTCTCCTTCGACCAGTTCGTTCGTTCAGTTCAGCCGGAAGCGCACCGGCACTTGCACCCAGGCCGCGGTGGCGCGGCCGTCGCGGACCATGGGTTCGAACCGCCATCCCCGGACCGCCTTGAGCGCGGCCTCGTCGAGCAGCGGAAAGCCCGAGCTCCGGAACACCACGACGCGCTGTGTGGTTCCCGCCGGATCGACGAAGGCACGGACCAGCACCACGCCCTCTTCGTCGCGCTCGACCGAGCCGCGCGGATAGTGCGGCGGCGCCGGCGGCTGGCGGAAACGTGGATTGACGTTGACGTTGAGGACACCCGAGGCGTCGTCGTTTTCAGAGCGGCCGAGGCGGTCGCTGCCGGTCGGGCTGCCGAGCGACGCCGTTTGTCCTTCGACGGCCTTCTCGATGCCCTGCTTGGGAGCGGCCGCCTTTTCGGTCGCCTTCGCGGCCGGTGTCGCCGTCGCGGCGGGCGCGGATTTCGGACGCGCGGGCGGGATCACGCTTGCCGCGGCGTCCGGAACATTCGGGCGGGCCGGCGCAGTCTCGACCTTGCTCGGCCGGGAATCGGCGGGCGCCGTCGGCGGAACCGGACGGGCCATGCCGTCGGGACTTGGCGGCGGCGCTGGAGGCTGCGGTTGCGTGGGAAGGGCGGCGGGTGTGGGCGGCGGCGGCAGAGCGTCGGTCTTGGGGGCCGGCGGCTGAACCACTGGCGGCGGCGGCACGGCCGCCTCCCGGGGCGGCATCGGTGGCGCTGCCTCGGCCGGTTGCGCGGACGCGGGACGCGGCAAGGGTTCGGGCTTTGCCGGCGCCGGCTTTTCGTCCGGGCGCGCCGCGGGTTCGCTCGGCTCCGGCTTGGCCTCGGCGGTCTCGTTTGATTTTCCCGCCGGATCACCCGCGATCGGCGGGCCGACGAGCGTCACCTCGAGCGTGCCGGCGAGTTCGGTGTGGCCGCCGCGCGCGGCGCCCGCGAGCACGAACAGCACGACGGCGCCGTGGATCGCCAGCGAGATCGCGATCCAATACCAACGCACGCGGCGGCGCGAAGCCGGCACGCCGACGCTGCGGGTTTCGGAATCGAAGTGAAAGCGCCTGGGCTCAGCCATCGGTCCAGAGGGCGCATCGCGCCGTTCGGTTTGACGGGCTGGCTGGCCGGCGCGTCCGGCTGGCTGGCTGGTTCGGCGCCCACCGCGAGGGGCGCGGCAAGCGGCGGTTACTTGGTGAGGATCAGCTTGGAATTGCTGGTCATCCTCAAGCGATATTCCTCGTTGCGGTGCTCGATGATGAGCTCGCGGCCGCCGCCGAGGAGGTCTTCGATACGCACCCGGCGCGGTTTGGCGGGCGCGCTGTCGTTGCGCCGTGCCGGCGCCACGCCGGAAGTGCAGGAGTTCGGACTCGAAAGCGGTTTCATGCCATGCCTTTGGCTGCTGCCTCGGGCCGCACCGTCGCGTTCGCTCCGTTCCCCACCCGCCTTATATTGCGAACCATTCTCATTTACAAGCCCGCCCTGCCGAGATTTCAGAACTGGGCCGTGTAGGAGACGGCGAATTTGTAGTTGATGCCGGCCTCCGGATAGATCGAGAGCGGCGTGCGGTAGCGCTTGTCCCAGAGGTTGTCGATACCGGCATCGAGGCGGAAGCCGCGCAGCAGCGGCGAGATGTATTTGCCGGATGGTATCCACGACATGAAGAGATCGCCGGTGACGTAGCCCGAGGTCTGGCGGAAGGTCTGGAAGATGAAGGGCTGGCCGAAGATGGTGCCGGGCACCGGCGGCGGAACGCGGTTCTGGTCGCTGCTGACGTTGAGGCGGAAGCCCGCGGCCAGATCCCACTCCGGCAGCCGGCCGCCGATGGTGGCGACCAGTTTTTGCGCCGGAATCGTGGACAAGGAATTTCCGGTCGTCACGTTCTCGCCGATCACGTAGGACGCGGCCAGCGTTCCGAAGACGTAGCGCGAGGTGTAGCCGGCCTCGCCTTCCGCGCCGAAGATGCGCGCATCGGGCACGTTGGTGGATTGGAACGCCGTCGCGGTCAGCGTGAAGTCGATGTAGTCCTTCACGCTGGAGCGGAACACGGCGCCCTTGAACCATACCCGGTCGCCGGCCGCGATCACGTTGCGGAACTGCATCGCGCCGCCGAACTCGATGGTCTTCGAGACTTCCGGTCGCAGATTCGGATTCGGGATGAAGACGTTGCTCGGGAAATGCGGGCCGTTAAGATAAAGCTCCGTGGCCAGGTTGGGCGCACGGAAGCCTTCGCTGTACTTGCCGTAGATCATCAGCCAGTCGGTGGGGCGCCAGCCGAGACCGCCGGTCTTCGAGAGGCGGTCGCGGCTGTAATCCTGGCGGCCGACCGACGAGAATTCGAAGCTGTCCCAGCGCAGCGCGCCCAGCAGGATGAACTGGTCGAACAGCGTGACTTCGTTCTGGATGTAGACGCCGGTGTTGTAGCCGTTCGAATTCGGGTAGCCGGCGCGCGGCCCGGCATTCCGCCGCCCGTCGAGATCGTCGTAGTACCACTCGACGCCGTAGGTGATCGCCGACTTCACCTTGCCTTCGGCGAAGCTGAGCCGCGATGTGTTGCTGACGTCGAGGCCGACCGTGGTGAGATCGGTTTCGTCATGACGGTTGAGCGTACTCGCCGCGCCTTGGATGACCCGCTCGTCGAGCCGCACCTGGTTGTAGTAGGCGCGCGCCTGGAGATCGACCCAGCCTGTCTCCTTGGTCTTGTAGTTGAAGCCCCAAATGTAGCGATACTCGTTGGTTTGCCGGCGGACGAGCGGCGCGCTCGTGCTGTTGAAATCCCCGTCGGCATTGGCGGGAATGTTCACGCGGTCGTTGAAGTTCGTGTAGGTGAACAGGATGCGCGCATTGGGCGAGGGATCGTAGCTCCACTTCACCAGGCCCGAGCGCGACTTCTCCTTGGAGAAGGGAACTTCCGACAGCCGCTCGTTGATGTCGCCGGTGCCGTATTTCGCCGGGCCCGCCTCGATGTTGCCGGACAGGCGCTGGGTGAACGAGACCAGCCCTTGCATCTGCCCCCAGCCGGGGATCGGCGTCACCCGCCCGAACAGCGTGTGGCTCTGGAGGAATTCGTCGTTGGCGCTCTGCCCGTCGAACTTGGTGCGCACGCCCCAGGTCTTGTCGGGGTCGAGGAAATCCTCGGCGTTCTTGAACTCCACCGCGACCGCGCCGCCGAGCGCGCCGCTGCCGTAGGTGGTGCCGGGGCCGCGCAGCACGTCGACCTGGCGGATCAAATCGGGATCGACGAACAATCGGCCGCGATGGCCGGCGGAGAAATTCGTGCGCGCGCCGTCGAAGCGCAAGACCACGCGGTCTTCGCCGAAGCCGCGGATGTTGATCTGCTGCCCCATCGGCCGAGGCCCGCCGCTCAGATCGACGTTGGGCAGCGACTTCACGATGTCGCCGAAGGTGGAGGGAATCTTGCGCTCGATGTCTTCCTTGGTCACGGTCGAGACCGAGCCCATGGTCTCGAACATCGACTTGGGCGTCCGCGTCGCGACCGTGGTCACCGTATCGAGTTGCGTGACGCCGCTCTCTTGAGCGAGCGCCGGAAATCCCGCGGCCAGCACGCCGAGGCTGGCCGAGCCGAACAAAAACCTACGCAGCAGCATTCCATTCCCCCGAGGGTCCGTCCCGATGGCGGGCGCGGACCGGTGGTGGCTGGCTGCCGAACGCGTTGCGTCGGGTGGCTTGCTACCGGTTGCCTGAACCGGCCGTGGCACACGGCCGGGCTTCTCGGCGCCCGGGAGATCCCCTTCGCCCGGCGCTATTGAGAAGCATTTGCATTATTAGAGACATCCCGCGTACCGAGTCAAGCGCGATATCGCGAGCCATGCGGCGCTGGCGAAATCGCGGAGCAACGCCTTACGTCGCGCCGGCCGGTTTCGGCGCTGCTTGTAGCGGCATCGCGAAATGCTTGAGCAGCGTCTTGATCTCGAAGGGGCGGAGGTCGGGATAGACGCCGAGCAGCAGCGCCACCAGCCCCGAGACCACCGGTGTCGCGAAGCTGGTGCCGGATTTGGTGGTGTAGCCGCCGCCGACATTGGCGATGGTCATGTTCTCGCCGAGCGCCGTGAACTCGATCGTGTCATCGGGGTTGAACGCGAGCTGAAACGGCGATTCGAACCGGCCGATCTCGATGCCGATGGTCGAGGCGTAGGCCGCCGGAAAGCCGGGATCGGGGAACGGGAAATTGCGCTTCGACGCCACCAGGATCTGGTTCTGGAAATAAGCGCGGTCGCACAGCGGGATGAGCTGGGCGCTGAACTTCTCGGCCACCGCCAGCGACAGGTTGATGACGCGCCAGCGGCGCTCGAGCGCGAAGCGAATGCCGGAGATGACGCAGGCGGCGACGCCCTTGTTGCCCGGCTCGAGCACGCGGAGATCGAACAGGCGCGCCTGCGGCGCGAGGCGCGCGACGATGCTCGCCACGCCCGTGCCGTGGCCGTAGGTGTCGTTGTTGGTGTTCGCCGCAACCTCGGTCCGCACCACGTCGTCGCCTTCGGGGCGGAAATGAAACGCCTCGACGACACGGCCCGCGAGGTCGGGATGGGTCGCGTCGATGCCGCTGTCGAGAATCGCCACGTCCACCGACCGGGGCGATTTTCCGGCCAGCGCGCTCAGCTGCTCCTGAAACGCGGCGAGCAGGCCCGTGCTCATTGCTGCGGCCGCACCGCCGATGTCGCGACGGATTCGATCGCGGCCAGCAGCTCGGCGATCACCGCGAGGCGGGCCGGATCGCCGCCCATCAGCCGCTGCACCGAGGCGAGCACGCGGCGCTCGAGCTTGGCGCGTTCCGTATCTTCCTGCGGCGGCGCCGCCTTGCCGGATTCGTAGGCCGTGAGCCGGCGGCGGAGATCGACGACGACCGCGGCGATGGCCGCGAAGCCGGCATAGATGCGCGCATCGCGGCTGGTGAAGCGCTTGCCGTCCTCGAAGCTGACCGTGGTGATGACGCCGACGAGCTCGTCGCCGAGCACCATCGGCGCCGCGATCACGGCATCGGGCGTGGAGGCGTCGCCTTCGCGCTTCTTCTGGTCGATGTCCTTGAACGTGGGTGCGCCGGTCTGCACCTCGAGCGTGGCGGCGGCGAGGCCGGTGAGGCCGACGCCGAGCGGTACCTTCTGCCCCTCGAGCTTCTTGGCGGATTCCTCGTCGCCGACGGTCATGACGAAGTGCAGCGACTTCCCGTCGTCGTCGGGCACCAGCAGCGACCCCTCCTGCCCCCCCACCACTTCGCAGCCGATCTCGATCAGCATGCGCAGGATTTTCTCTTCGGGCGTGCTCGGGAGGATGCCGAGGAATCGGGTGAGGAGGCGGTCGGCGGCGGACGGGCTGGGAGGGCTCATGGCTTGTTCGCTGCGGCTCCGAGGATTGGCGGGAACGGTACGCGGCGGCGGCCGCGGACGCAACGTGGCGCCCGCCCGGCGTACGGCTCTATTCGGTCACGGGCCGCAGCACGTACATGCGCAGCGAACCGTAGTTCTTGGCGAGCTGCGTGCTGCCGACATATTCGGGCCGGACCGAGGCCTCGCCCGAGAGCGCCAGCGCCGCGGCCATTGCCTCGGTCACGAACACCTCGCCCGGCGGCGTCACCGGTTCGATCCGCGCCGCCCGCGTCACGTGCGCGCCGAAGAAGGTCTCGGACTTGGTGAGGAAATCGCGCCCCCGGAAGATCGGCCCGTAGTGCACGGCGAGGCGCAGTTCGAGCGGGTGGGTGAAGCCCAACTGGCGCATGTTGAGCTCCTTGAGCGCGGCCTGGATGTCGAGCGCGCAGCGCGCGCCGGCCTCGGGCGTCGCGAGAATGGCGTAAACCGCGTCGCCCCACGAGTTGCGGTAGAGCACCTGATGGCCGAAGCGGTCGAGCGTCTCCGAGATCTTGCCCATGAACGATTTCTGGAAGACCGGCAGCAGGCGCTCGGGCACGTGGCTGAAGCCGACGACGTCGCCGAACATGATGGCGTGCAGCTCGCGCGTCACGTCGCCGTATTTCCAGGCGGTGAGCACGCGCGAGCCTTCCTCGCCGCCCACCGGATACGAGGGCGGGCGCGTGCCGGTGAGTTTGGTGTGGTCGATGGGGATGATCTCGGCATGGCGGCCGCGATCGACCCAGGTGCGGATGTCCACGCTGGTGCCGGCGCGGGCGCCGCTCTCCTCGCCGTCCCATACGGCGAGCTGGACGGCGCGCGATTCGAGGTTCTGGGCGCGCAGCAGCGCGAGGCCCATCGCCAGCTGCGAGCCGTAAGCGAACAGCATCTCGTCGCCGAGATACTCGCCCTCGGTGGCGTAGGTGACCGAGCGCACCTTGGCGAGGCAATGCTCGAAGCGCTGCATCCAGCCCGGCCCGCCGCGATCCACCGAGAGGCGCTTGAACTCGTCGATGTTGAACGGCAAGACGACGTTGAGCTCGATGCCGCGCTCGAGGCAGGCCTCGGCGAACAGCAGATCGGCGCCGCAGGCCAGCGAGCCGTAGGCGAAGCCGATGCCCATGCGTTCGAGCCGCGCCCGGACCTCGGCGGCCACGGCCGTCTCGAGATGCGGCGGAAAGCGGCCGCGGATATTGGGCGGATCGATCATGTGGCCGGTGTAATGCATCACCGCCGGCGGCGCGATCGGCTGCAGCAGCGCCTCGTCGATGTCGAGCGCCTGGCACAGCAGGCGCAATTGCCGGCGGGTAGCGGCCCGCAAAGCATGGCGGTTGCGGGCGTAGCGGTTGGCCTCGTCGAGCGCCGCTTGGGCGGCGGCGGCGGCGCCGAGCACGAGATGCGCCTCGGCCTCGCTGGCGGCGCGATAATAGCGCTCGAGATCGGTGTCGCCGGTGGTGTCGGCGCACGCACGCAGCGTGCGCTTGGCCCAATCGCGCGCCCGGTCGGCGGCGCCCGCCATGAAGTAGAGCGTCGCGGCGTTGGCGGCCGGGAAGTGATCACCGCTCGCGTCGTAGACCTTCTCGTAGAGCGAAGCCGATTCGCGCAGCAGCGCCCAGCGCTCGGTTGAGCGCGCCCGGAGTCCGAGATCCTTCACCAGCCCTGCGCGCAGAATCTGGATGTCGAGATCCTGAGTCTTGGTGAGGGCGTATTGCTCGAACAGCTCGAGCGCGCGGCCGGTGGCGCCGCTGCGCGCGAGCGTCCGCACGGCGAGGTATTTCAGCGACTCGTCATCGGGAAATGCGGTAATGGCGCGCCGGGCCAGCTCGAAGGCGTGGAAATAGTCGCCCGAGCCTTCGGCGTCGCGGATCGAGCGCGTCCAATCGCGCGCCGTCAGGTTTTCGCCGGAGGGGCCGTCCTTCATCGTCGCGGGAGCTGGCTGGAGACGGGAGCGGGCGGAAACGGCGTTCCCGTCCGGAAGACCGGCCACTTTAGCCGAAGTGTGCCCGCGAAGGGAAAGCCTTCAGGCGCGCCGCTCGAGCGCCAGCACCACCCGCCCGACGCGGATCCCGTACTTCGTCATGTCGGAGACGTCGAGGAGCGTGCCGTCGTCCATGAGAACCATGTGATCGTCGAAGGCGAGCGCGATCCGGCGGCGGCCGACCGGCACAAGCAGGCGGTAGCGCCAGCGGATCAGGCCCGGCGCCGTGGCGCCCTCCGCGAGGCCGAGGAGGTCGCCGGCCGCGGCCCAATAGCGTCCGCCTTCGCCGCGGGTCACGGTCCAGGTGCGCCGTTGCGTCGTGCCGTCGCGCATCCGGAAGAATTCGTCGAGCACGAAATCGGCGCCACGCCAGAAGCCGTGCATGTCGACGAGGAAGGATCGGCGGATCCGGCCCCGGCGATCCTGCACGATGCCGCGGCCCGAAACGGCCCCCAGGAAGAATTCCTCGAAGACGAGTTTCCGCGCGCCCGCGGCCATCTCGGGCGCGGCATTCATCGGAAAGCGATCGAGCGGCATGTCATCGGCTCCAGACCCCGCGACCGTTTACGCAGGACGGGCCGGGCCGGATGACTCAGGACTTGGCGAACACGATCTGACGGACGTCGATGTTCCGGGCCCGGAAGCCGCCTTCGCAATAGGCGAGGTAGTAGGTCCAGAGCCGTTTGAAGCGTTCGTCGAAACCTTGGGCCGCGATACGGTCCCAGGCGCCGAGAAAACGGCGGCGCCAGGCTGCGAGCGTTTCGGCGTAGTGGGCGCCGAAACCCTCGCCGCCCAGCCATTTCAGGCCGGCGCGCTCCGCCACCGATTTCAGCACGGTGCCCGAGGGCAGCATGCCCCCGGGAAAGACGTATTTCTGGATGAAATCCGCGCTCTCGCGGTAGCGCGGAAACAGCGCCTCGTCGATCGTGATCGCCTGCAGCGCCGCGCGCCCGTCCGGCTCGAGGCTGTCCGCGAGCTTGGCGAAGAAGGCGGGCCAGTATTCCTCGCCCACCGCCTCGATCATCTCGATCGAGGCGATGCCGTCGAACCGGCCCTCGACGTCGCGGTAGTCGCGCAATTCCACCGAGACGCGTTCGGCCAGGCCTTCGTCGAAGATGCGCCGGCGCGCGAAATCGTGCTGCTCGCGCGACAGCGTGATGGCGGTGACGCGGACGCCGGCTTCCTTGGCGGCGAGGCACGCGAAATGCCCCCAGCCGCAGCCGATCTCGAGCAGCCGCGCGTCCGGCGCCGGTGCCAGGAGCGCCAGCACGCGGCGGTACTTGTTGCGCTGAGCCTCGGCCAGCGGCTGATCCGCGCGCTCGAAGATCGCCGAGGAATAGGTCAGCGTCTCGTCGAGCCACTGGGCGTAGAAGGCGTTGCCGAGATCGTAGTGCGCGGCGATGTTGGCGCGGGCGCGGGCGCGCGAATTGGCGTTTCGCCGGTGGCGCCAGCGATCGTGCAGGCGCTTGGGCAGCGAGGACTGACGCTTCAACCGCCCCGCGCGCTGGAGGTTGGCGCCGAACTCGACCGCGGCGGCGATATCGGGGCTGTCCCAATCGCCGTCGAGATAAGCCTCCGAAAGGCCGAGCGGGCCGCCGAGTAGCGCGCGGCTCACGGCGCGCCAGCGCCGGAGATGGACGATGGCGGCGGGGCCAGGCTCGAGACCGCCGACGCTCGAGACCGCGCCGTCTGGCCAGTGCAGAGTCAGCGACCCCGCCGGCGGATTGCGCAGGAACGCATCCAACACCCAGGCGCGCCATCCACGAGCTTGGTTCACGGCGCGGGTGCCTCGGACGGCCGGGCCTTGCCGGGGTTCGGCCGATAGCGGGCGCCCTTACGCCAAAGGCGCAGCGCGTGCCAATGGATCGCGGCGATGACCTTCAGCGTCATCAGCGGATGGGCGGCGAAGGCGCGCAGCAATTCGCGATCGTTCAGCGGCCGGCGCCGGCCGCTCAAGGTGGCGCGCAATATCTCGCCGCCTTCCGCGCGCTCGCGGATGAGCAGCGAGAAGGCCTCGCCCGGCGGGCGCAGGCGGAAGCTGTATTGCGCGTCCATCGGCATGAAAGGCGACACGTAGAATTCCTTGCCGCAGCGCTGGGCGACGGCGCCTTCTTCTTGGCCCGCGGCGACCGGCAAAGCATAGGCGTGCCGGCCGCCGAACGTATTGTGCACCTCGTAGATCACGGCTTCCAGTCCGCCGCCGGGACCGTGGCAGAGCCACAGGCTGAGCGGGTTGAAAACATACCCTAAGATACGGGGAAAACAGAGCAATTCGATCCGCCCGCGGGGCGGCTTCAGGCCAGCGGCGACAAGGGTCTGCTCGGCCCAGGCCCGGAGCCCCGTCCCGACCGGCGCATCGCCGTGGTCGCGGTCATAGAGGCTCATCAGGTTGAAGCGGTTATGCGAAAGCCAGCGCAGGCGCCGCGCGAGTTGGGGCAACTCGTCGAGATCGATCAGCAACGAGAAGACGCGGTAGCGGAAACGGTGCTGCACCGGCTGGAGCCGGCTGTGCATGACCGAGCCGCGATAGATGGCCGAGCGCATGGCGCCGCCTCAGGCCGGAAGGCCGGCCGGCGCGAAGGCCGGAAACTTTTCGGACGGTGCCGGCTCGGTCGCCGGCGCCCGCCACGGCGCTTCGACGCCGAACGCGGCGGCGGCGGCCATGCCGGAGCGGAGCCCGTCTTCGTGAAAGCCGAATCCGGTCCATGCGCCGCAAAACCAAGTGTGACGTGCGCCCTGGATCGCCGGCAGTGCTGTCTGCGCCGCCATGGCGGCGGCGTCGAGCTGCGGGTGGTCGTAGTCGAACTCGACGATGACGGCCTCGCGGCGCGGGCGCCTTTCGGCATTGAGCGAGAGGAACAGGGGCACGGCGTCGTCGATGTTCTGGAGGCGGTTAAGCCAGTAGGTAACGAACACCGGCGCCGCGCGATCCGCCGGCGCGTCCGCGATGTAGTTCCAGCTCGCCCAGCACGCGCGGCGATGCGGCATCAGCGCGGGGTCGCGGTGGAGGATGGCACGGTTGGGCTGGAAGGCGAATGCGCCGAGCAGGCGGCGTTCCTCGGGCGTGGGATCGGCCAGCAGGCGGAGCGCGGTATCGGCGTGGGTGGCGAGGATGCAGCGCTCGAACCGCTCGCGGCGGCCGTCGCGCATGACGATCTCGACACCCGAGGTCCCGCGCTCGACGGCGGCGATCGTGGCGCCGAGATGGATGGGTCCGGCAATGCCGGCGGCGAGGCGCTCGACATAGGCGCGGCTCCGGCCCGCGACGGTGCGCCATTGCGGGCGCCGGCGGAGCTGCAGCAGCCCGTGATTGCGGCAGAAGGCGAGGAAGCCCGTGGCCGGAAAATCGAGCAGCGAGCCGAAGCTCCCGGACCAGATCGCCGCCGCCATCGGCAGCAGGTGACGGTCGCGGAACGCGTCGCCATAGCCGCCGCGGACGAGGAGATCGCCGAGGGTGAGCCCGGCCAGCGACCGTCCGTCGTGCTCGCGGAACGCGGCGTAGAAGCGGACGAGGTCGGCCAGCATCCGCCAGAAGCCGGGGCGCAGCAGGTTGCGCTTTTGCGCGAAGAGGCCCGCGAGCCGGCGGGCGCCGGCATATTCCCAACGGCCCTGCTCCACCGAAACCGCGAACGACATGTCGCTCGGCGCCGTCGCGACGCCGAGATGGCGGAACATGCGCGCGAGATTGGGATAGGTCTGCTCGTTGTAGACGATGAAGCCGGTGTCGACCGGGATCGTGCGGCCATCCGTTTCGACATCGACGGTTTGGCTATGGCCGCCGAGGCGCGGCGCCGCTTCGAACACCGAGACGCGGTAGCGGCGCGACAGCAGCCACGCCGCCGACAGCCCGGCGATGCCGCTGCCGACGACGGCGATGCGAGCGCCTGGTGGGGGCGCGGGAGCGGGACCGGCAGGAGCCTCGAAGGCTGCGTCGAACATATTGACCAGGCTGGATTTTTCAAACCTGCCTTATACGCGCGCTGCTTTCCGCCGGATTAGGATGATCCGCATCCCCGGCCGGCGCGTAGAGCAACCCGAAGCGACGGTTCAACGGTGAGGCCATGGGCAGCACGGTGCCGCAGGGCGGAGCGCGGATCACCAAGCTCCTGGCGGCAGACGAGGAGAAAGGGCTGATCGGCCGCTGGATTGGCGCGCGCGATCAAACTGCGCTCGACCGCATCGTGATGGCGCACCGCCCCTTGGTGCTGAAAATCGCCGCACGCTATCGCCGCCACGGACACCCGTTCAGCGATCTCATCCAGGAGGGCCATATCGGCCTGCTCGAGGCCGCGCACCGCTTCGACCTCGCGCGCGACGTTCGCTTCGCCACCTATGCCCAGTGGTGGATCAAGAGCGCCATCCAGGAATTCGTGCTGCGCAACTCCGGCGCCGTCCGCACCGTGACCTCGTCGCGCCAGAAATCGCTGCTGTTCACCATGGCGCGCATGCTCGCCGACGGCACGCCGATCGCGGGCGAAGAGCGCGCCCGGCTCGCCCGGCGCTTCGGCGTTTCCGCGGCGGCCGTCGACCGCATGACGCTGCGCATGGGGGCGCGCGATCTCTCGATCGACGCCGGACGCGCGGGCGATGGCGCGCCGAGCCTCGCCGACATGCTCGCCGACGACCGCCCCGGCCCCGAGGAGACGGCGCTCACGGCCGACGAGGCGCGCCACCGCGCGGCGCGGCTCGCCGCGGCCCTGGCGGCGCTCCCGGCGCGCGAGCGGCGCATCGTCGAAGCCCGCCATTTGCGCGAGCGGCCGCCGCTGCTGCGCGAGATCGGGCGCGATTTCGGCGTGAGCAAGGAGCGCGTGCGCCAGCTCGAGAAGCGCGCGCTCGCGCGGCTCAAGGGCCTTCTCGCCGGAAGCGCCGCTACTTCTTGAGCGGCATCGCGCTCGCCTTGACCTCGTCGAGATAGCCGCGCAGCACCCAGCCGCTGACGATCGCGATGGTGAGCGCGAACATGGCGAAGAAGACGAGGTGCGACGTGCCGGCGGTGATCCACGTCATCGGCTGGCCCATGACCGGCAGCAGGCCGAGCACGTTGCCCCACGAGATGATCCAGTGCGCGGCATACATGCAGGCCGCGCCGTAGAGGACGAAGCCCAGCACCACGCCCAATTGCTGCTCGCGGAAATCGCCGCGGCCGAAATTGCGCTCGACGGCGCCGGACATCAGGAAGATGAACGTGATCAGCGCCAGCTGCGTGCCGAGCAGCAACAATCCGGCCGCCCCGCCGAAGCGGTTGATGAGGAACGCGGTCACGAAATCGTTCTGCACCTCGGGCAGCGCCATCACGGCGCCGTTGCGGCCGAACGCGTCGAGCCATTTCTGGCGGGCGCCCTTCCAGCCCGCCTCGCCCACCAGATCCATCGACGCCAGCACCTGGGCGCCGGTGTGGGGGTGGAAGCTCGGCTGGGTCCACACCAGGATGCGCTCTTTCTTCGGCACCATCGAGGGCAGATGGGTGGGATCCTGGTAGACCTTGTAGCCGCCATAGGCGACGCCGGCGACGGCGACGATGATCAGCGGCCGGATCGACCACCACAGCCAGCGCAGGCCCGACCGCTCCATCCGCCAGGAGCCGACCTTCCACAGCCAGCACCCGACGATCGTGAACATGATGATGAGCGGCGAGAAATCGCGCACGCCCGCCACCATCGCGAACACGATGAGGGCGAAGATCGCCGCCACGCGGAAATACGGCATCAGGAACGCGAGCGGCGAGCTCCGGTAGGCGCGCACCTCGCGCGAACGCGTCTCGAAGATGTGGAGCCCGACGAAGCCGAGCAGCGCCACCAGCGTCATCTTCACCAGCTCGACCGGCTGGAAGCCGAACAGGCCCTCTTCGTTGCCGAAGAAGAACTGCACCACCATCGTTCCCATCAGGATCAGCGCCAGCGCGGTGAACAGCGATTCGCGCGTGAACACGAACGCCCAGAGGCGGCGCCAGTATTTGTCCGGCACCGCGGCCAGCATCGCCATCGTCCAGGCGAAGAGCGCCAGGATCATCGCGTGGTTGCCGAAGAAGCGGAGCCAGCGCGTGTTGTCGGAGCCGGCGCCGAGCTGCAGCAGCGTCGTCATGCCCATGCCGGCCAGGATCGTCGCCAGCGCCCAAAGCCAGCCCGACAAGCCGCGCAGCCGCCCGGCCCAGACGAGGATGAAGCTCGCCCAGAACCAGCCGGCGATGGCGACCGTGACGATCAGCAAGCGGTCGGGCTGGCCCGCGCTCTGCTGCAGCATGCCGGTGATCCAGAAGCCGAGGAACGACGGCACCACCGCGGCCAAGGCGAGGAACAGCGAGCCGATCCCGCGCTCGCGCTGGAACCAGCCGTAGAACACGACGAAGGCGATGAAGCCGGCGGCCGCGAGCCCGACGGTGATCGTGAACAGGCGCGCGCGCAGCCAATCGAGCCAGCGGCTGCCGTCGCCGATCCAGTTGAGATTCTGCTTGTTGGGCGGATCGACCTCGTCGGCGAAGAAGAAGACGCGGTTGGTGATCGGATGCAGCGTGATCTGGTCCGGCTTGGCTTCGAGGCGATAGCGCGTGATGCCGACGACCATGCTTTCGATGCGGCCGAGATCGCCGTCGTAGGGCACGACGATGTCGGAGAAGCTCTGGCCTTTTTGACCCTTGCGGGCGAGCAGGGTTTCGACGCGCATGGCGCCGGGCGATGCGAGGAATTTTCCGGCCTGCCAGGTGATGAAGAAGGCCTCGGGCGCCAAGGTCTCCATCTTCCAGCGGTCGGAGCAATTGACGCCGCCGCCGACGCCGAACAGCTTCAGCTCCGGCCGGTCGGCGGGCACCATGTTGCGCGCCCACCATTTTGCGCCGTTGATGGCGCGGCGAAGTCCGCTGTGGCAGACCTCCGTCACCGGCTCGTCCTTGGGCACCACCTTGCTGTCCCAGGTCATCTCGCGGCCGGATTTCGCCTCGCGGAGCGTGAGGCTGTCGGCGCCGAGCTTGACGACGTCGAGAGTGACACCGGGCAGCGAGAAGCGATCGCCCTCGGCGATGGTCCAGCGCTCGGCGAAGCGCGATTCGAAGCGCGACGTGGTGAGAAGCACGCGCTTGTTCTGCGACTTGTTGCCGAACTGCCATTGGCCGTCGCGGCGCATGACGACGAGGTGCTCGGCGGCGGCGCTCTTGGCGCCGCTGCGCTGGCCGAGCTCGAGATAGCCCAGAACCTTGGGCACCTCGCCCGCCTTGACGGTGACCGGCCCCGCCATCTTGCCCGGCGGGGCGTTGCGCGCGACCTGAAAGGTGAGCCAGCCCCAGCCCATCAGCGCCGCATAGGTGAGGATCGCCGGCCCAAGTGTCGCCAGCACCGCCAAGATCGCGGCCAAGGCCGCATTCGGCCGCCGCGCCGCGATCCGTCCCACCCGCCCGTTATGCACGAATCGTCCTCATGTTTCGATGTCCGCGCAAGGCCGCGGTCAGTTGTTGCGCGGACGTTCGTCTTCGTCGCCTTCGGTGCCCTCGGGCGCGTCCGGCTGAGTCGGCTTGGGATCGTCCTCGCCCGGATTGGCGCGTAGATCCGGCCGCTCCATGGATTCGAGCGAGAACATGATGTCGCGCACGATGGAGCCGCAGACCCGGCCGCCGAACCGCCCGGCCGCCAAGTCGAGATGGCTCACCATGCAGGCGATGGCGAAGCGCCGCCCACCGGCCTGCAACGGCTCCTTCCAGCTCGTGAACCAGCCGGAGTTGTAGCCGGCGCCTTTCTTGGGATCGGCAGTGCCGGTCTTGCCGTAGGCGCGGCACCAGATCGGCTTCACGCCGTTCTTTGCGGTGGCCATGCGGAGCGCGGCGACGCGCTTGCCGAGCTCGCTGTTTTTCACCTTGGCATACTCTTCGCCGAGAACGATGTACGGCTCGGCGGCATAGACGCCGGTGGCGGTGGCGCCCGGTGCCTCGGTCACGGCCTTCATGCCGAGGCGGATGGCGGCGAGGAGATCGGCGCGGATCAGGAGGCGATCGTCGCCGCCCTTGGGTTTGGGCGGACCGAGCTTGTCGCGGCCCCAGCCGGCGATGATGTAGGGCCGCACGACACCGCCCTTGGCGATCGTGGCCGCGCTGAGGGCCAGGTGCATGGTGGAAACGGACCAAGCCTGGCCGATACCGTTCAGCGCGATGCGGTGCATATAGTCCGGGCGATAGGCTTCCGGCGGATTGTCGCGCATCAGGTTGACGTTGCTGGTGATCGCGGTCAGCGGCGTCCGCACGTAGAGCTTGTCGAAGGTCGTCCGGCTCTTGATGCGCGAGAGCGGCTGCTTGTCGGTGAGATTGGCGCCGAGATCGATGGGCTCCTCCCAATCGATTCCGATCTGCTTCAGCCGGTGCATCATGCGTGTCGGCGGCAGCTTGCGCACGTCTTCGAGCGTGCGCCCGGTGCGGTTCTTGGGCAACGACTTCAGCCACTCGTTGACCGCCCGTTCCTCGAGCAGCATCGCCAGCCGCGCGAAGAAGACGTTGAACGAGTGCTTGAGCGCCAGCGGCACGTTGAGGGTCGTCGCATTGTTCGCCTGACCGTCGGAACAGACCGGAGACCGGAGCGGACCCGACGTGTGCGTGGCCGAGCCGCCGATATTGCTGATGGAACGGCTCGTCGAGCCCGGGATCGGTACCGTCGTGGCGCCCATCGGAATGCCGAGCCGGCGCTGGAACGTGCCCGGATCCATGCCGAGGATCATCTGCGCGATGGCATCGTCCGGCCGCGCGCTGGCATCCGAGGCTTCGAGCGCGGCGGTCAGCGCGGTGAAGGTCTTCCAGGTCGAACCCGGCGTGTTGTCGATCGTGAGCAACTGCCACGACGAAATCATCGTCGGGTCCTTGGTGGGATTGGTGATCTGGTACGACACGTAGTCCCAGGGCCGGGCACCCAGCGGCACCAGCGGCCAACTGCCGATCGCGACGACGGCGCCGCTATCCACGTCGAGGACCGTGATCGAGGCGCGCCGCTCGTGGTAGAAGCGCCCCGGCCGGTCGATCTTGTCGACCACCCGCGTGAGGTGGTGCGTTAGGGTCGACTGGACGATCTTCTGCACGCGGCTGTCGATGGTGAGGAAAACGTCGGTGTTACCCGAGGTGAGTTTGCTCGAATTGAGCAGGCCGATGACGCTCATCGCATCGGCGCGGCTGTAGCCCAAGAGGCTGATGAGCCCCATGTCGACCGCTTCCTGGGTCGGCGCTCCCTTGCCGTTGGGGTCGGTGAGCGCCACGCCGTCGGCCGTACGCACAACGAAGATCTTGTCGCCGCGCGCTGCCGGAACCGCGCGCTGCACCGGCCGCCAATTGTAGCTCCACTCGATCGTGCCGGTGGTGATGATGCCGGGGTCGGTGCCCGGGCGGTTGCCCTTCTTGCGCCGCGGCGTCCGGCGCGGGCGGCCGGCCAGATCCTCGCCCGTCATGCTGATAGCGAGTCCGAACACGCCGGGCGAGCAATTGGCTGCGGCCTCGACGGTGATTTCGATATCCGTGCCGGGGCGCACGTTCATGGTCACTAGCGCGGCCTCGGCCACGGTCTTGCATGCCCATTTGAGCTCGCCCTTCTGGGCGAAGAAATCGTAGCTCCGGCGCTCCACGCGGGCGCCGGCCGGCGCCCGGATCACGCGGCCGATGATCTGGATATGAAGGGGCCCGGTGTGGTTGGCGACGCGGGTCGTAAACACGACCCGCTCGCTCTCTCGCGCGCCGGCCACCGCCGTCCAGTCGCTCATCCCCTTGGGGATCTGGTCCTTGTTGACGAAGCCGAAGCTTTCCGGAACGAGATTGGTGAGCGGCTTGGGGATCCCGCCTTCGGCCGCGGCCTTCCACAGCACCTTGTTGCCCTCGTCGGCCGCTATGGTGCGATCGTCGCGCACCGCCGCCATGCGCCGCGTGCCGTTCCACAACGAGACCTGCGTGCGGACGATGGTGCCGGCGGCCGAATCGTAGAGCGCCTTGAGGAGGGTTTCCTGCTCCCCTTCGCTGACGCCGTCTTCGTCGTCATCGGTTTTGCCGGTGGCGCGTTTGATCATCACGTAATCCGGCGCCGCCATGTCGAGGCCGCTGTCGGATTCGCGCGGTGCCACGAGCTTGGCGCGCACCAGGTTGACGAACAGCGTCGCGTCCTCGGACTGCTGGAGCGCGGCTTCGGCGTTTCCGGCCTTGGATTGGTAGCGCCCCGTGAGGTCGCCCATGCGCCAATAGATGAGGGCGAAGATCGCGGCGGCGGCGGCCACATAGGCGCCGAGGCCGACCAGCTTCAAGCCGATCCCGAGGACCGTGCGGATGCGCTTGCCCGTCCGTCCGGGCGTCTTGTCCGGCGACTTTTCCGGTGTCTTGCGCGCCATCGAAATTCCTCCGCCCGGGCGGCCGCGGCCGCCCCACCAGCCTCACAATACCGCAGCCGCGCGACGACAAGAAGAACAAGAAGCGGGGACACCACCCCGCCTATGGAAACTCCGCCGCCACGCCGGCGCTCGCCCGTGGCGGCGGCCCTCAGCGGGCCATGCCCGGCTCGCGCGCGCGGGCGCGCATCTTGGTGGCGTCGCGCGACGACATCGCCTGCAGCTTCTCCTGGTGGAAGCGCAGGAGGTAGCTGCCGACCACGAACAATTCGTCCGGCGCCATGAGCACGTTCGCCTTGCCGCCGGGCGACAGCGTCTTCATCAGCTTGCCCTCGGAATCGAGCACGTAGATCGGCATCTTGCCGTCGGACATCGCGACTTCGAGCTTGTTGCCGACCAGGCGCAGGGCGACGTGGCGGCGCGACAAATTGAGCGCATTGAGCTTGGCGCCTTTCGGGCCCTGCCCGCCGGCCCATTGCAGCGAATCGGGATGATCGAGCAGCTCCATCGGCAGGTCCGGCTGCGCGCCTTCCGCCGCCGAATCGCTGCGGCCGAGCAGGAACTCGGAGCTGCTGAGCGGCAGCGTTTGCTCCTGCCGGAGCAGCAGCAGGCCGTGATAGGCCTCGGGCACGGGGGTGGCCAGCAATTCGAGATATTTGCCGGAGCCGGTGTCGAGCGAACTCGGCATGTGGCGGACCGGGCTGAAATCCGACTGGCCCGGCAGCCGGTAGAGGAGGTGCGGCGAGTCGGCGCGGCCCGAGAGCGCCAGGCAGCGCTTCGGGTCGATCGAATCCTTGTCGGCGCGCCGAACCGGACGGCCGATGCGGTCGAACCAGATCGTCCACTGCTCGAGGCCGCCCAGGCGCCGCGCGCCGTCGATACGCAGCAGGGCGCAGCCGGTGAGTTTCAGCGAGAAGCGCTGCGAGATCGGCGCTTGGGCGCCCGAGGGCGGCGCCTCGCCGGCGTCCGGCGCGACCGTGGCCGGCGGCGCCTCGTCCGCGGCTCCTTTGCCACCGAAGAATCGCCCGAGCCCGGTCGGGCGCTGGCCGCCGGCGGGCGGCGCGGCCCGGGGCGGCGGCGCAGCCTTGGGCGGCGGCGCTCCGCGCGGGGCCTTGGCGGCGGGCGCGGCCTTGGGCGCCGGCGCCGGCTTGGGCGGCGGCGGCGGGGGTGGCGGCGGCGCGATGTTGAAGGCGCGGCGCGTGGCCGGCTCCGAGACGAATTTCACCTCGACCACCAGGACGTCGGCGCCGTTTTCGCCGCCGCGCGAGTCCTTCAAGACCCATTGGAAGGCCTCGCCGTCGCGTTTGGGCGTGACCTGCTCGACCATCTTGACGGCTTCGTTGTCGGAATAGACCCGCTCGGCGTCGGCCGCTGAGAGATTGAGCGAGACGTTGCCGTCGCGAGTCTGAAACCAGAGCGGCGCCCGAACCGGGCCGGAGGCGTCCGGCGTCACCAGGATCGAGCCTTGCCCGGAATAGACGCCGATCGGGCGCTTCACTTGCGCGCCGTTGCGCCAGAACGACCATTCCTCGAACTTGACCGGCTCGCCGTCCTTGGCGCGCTTCAAGGCGATGGTGCCGAGCAGCTCGTCATCCGGCCCCGGCACGTAGACGCCGAAGCCGAACTGGAAGACGACCGAATTCGCCTCCAACTCCGGATCGGGCATGATCGTGTACATCGGCGCGCGGTCTTCGGGCAGCGAGCGGCGGAATTTCGAGGTGTGAAGCTGGGCGAGGTTGCTGGCCAGCGCCTCGAGCCGCTGGCCGCGGCGCTTGGCGTCGGCGCGCCACTTGGCCTCGGGCAGCCACACCACCACGTCGGTGAAGACCGGCGTGGTCTCGCGAAAGCGCCCCTCGGCGTCGCGGACATGCTTGACGTCGCGGCAGCCGTCGAGGGCCGCCTGGAGGCGGAATTCGCTGTCGCCCGTGCGCTGCTCGGCGATCTTGGGATTGCCGCCGTAGCGCCGGTCCCACAAGGGATCAGGGTCGAAGGGATCCTCGACGTTGACGAGCGTCAGCGTGAACACGCCGAGGTTTTCGCCCGCCTCGCGATACTCCTCGATGGTCTCTTTGGACTTGTGCTTGAACAGGCCGAACATTGGCCGGAAAATTAACGGGAGAAAGACAGTATTGCTAGGACTTCGCGTCAGGTTCTCGACTCCCCCAGGATCCGCGCCGATTGTTGCGGATTGTGTCGCCCGGCCGGCACCGGCCGGCCGCGCCAGCACAACGGCCCGCGGGCGGCCGAGTTCCGGGCGAGCCCCCGCTAACCCCCCGGGGCCTGCGCCGGGCGGCCATGCAGGCCCGGCCGTTCTTGGTGACTTGCCGCGCGCCGCAGCCTAGTTTCCGGGCGCGCGGCAACATTCCAGAGCGCCCCCATGAACGACGCTGGCCCGAGCCCCAAGACCCAAGCGCGCCGCATCAACCTCCTGCCCGAGGAGCGCGATGTGCCGGCCTGGACCGACCACTACTTCAACCGCTCCAAGGGCATTGTCGGCCGGTTCGGCGATCAGCAGGTCACCTATGCCATCTTCATGCGCCGCCCGGTGGTGTCGGCGCCGCGCCTGATGCTGGAGTGGCTCGAGGGCATTGCCGCCGCCCGCGGGACGCGATTCGAGGCCAAGCTGAACTATCCCGAGGGCAAGTGGGTCGGCGCCGGCGAGCCCATTCTCTATCTCTCGGGCTCGCTCCACGCCCTCGTCGACCTCGAAACCATCTTTTTGCAGAAGCTCGGCGCCTGCTGCGTCGCAGCCTATAACGCCTACACCATGTGCTCGGACCTGCCGAAGGTGGCCTTTCTCGCCTTCGATGCGCGCCACTGCGCCGGCATCCAGATGGCCGAGCTCATGGCCTATGCCGCCGCCGTCGGCTCCGCCCGCGCCCAGCGCAAGCACGCGGCCAAGGGCTTCGTCGGAAACGCCACCGCCGCCACCGCCGGCTTCTTCGGCCGCGAGGAGGGCGTGGGCACGATGCCGCACGCGATCATCGGCTATGCCGGCTCCACGGTCCGCGCCGCCGAGATGTACCACGAGGCTTATCCCGACGACGATCTCACGGTGCTCGTCGACTATTACGGCAAGGAGGTCACCGACACCCTCGCCGTCTGCCGGCGATTCCCGCATCTCGCCGCGGGCGGCAAGCTCGCGGTTCGCCTCGACGTGATGGGCAGCCGCTACATGGAAGGGCTCGACCCCTCCGAATCCTACAAGGTGCTCGACCGCAACGCCGCCGACGCCATCCGCGGCTACCGCACCGAGCCCGAGCTGCGCCATTTGATTGGCCCCGGCGTCTCCGCGGCCGCCATCTGGCTGATGCGCGAGAAGCTCGACGGCGCCGGTTTCCCGCGCGTGCGCATCGTCGCCTCGTCCGGTTTCGGGCCCGAGAAATGCCGGGTGATGGCGCTGGCCGATGCGCCCATCGACGCGGTCGGTACCGGCTCCTTCCTGCCCGAGAACTGGATGGAGACCTATGCCACCGCCGACATCATCGAATATGGCGGCCGCCGCAGCGTGAAGGTAGGCCGCGAGTTCTTGTTTCCCAAGGACGAAACGAAATGATCCACGTGACGCCCCGGCGCGCCCTCGCCGCCGCCTTCATCGTTGCGGCGTTCGCCGGCGGCGCTCTCGCCCAGGCGCGAAAGACGGCCCCGGTCGGCCCTTGCGCCGCAGCGACCGCGCCGGTGCATTACGGCCGCGTGCTGAACGTCCCCGACGCGATCACGGCCGACGTCGAAGCCTACCGCCAAGGCTGGAAAGAGGCCTGCGCCAAGAAGGGCGGGAGTTCACTCGCCGCTCTCCTCGCCCGCGGCGACCGCATCGGCAAGGCGCTGACCGCGCTGGCCGACAAATCCGGTATCAAGGAGTCGAAATACGAGGAGCTGCACAAGCTTTGGCAGGAGGCCTATCCGCGCTTCATCCCGGCCTTTCACGGCTCGATGATCGAATACGAATACATCGAGCCCGAGCTCACCGCCTTCGCGCGCCAGACGGCGCTCGGCGACGCCGACGACAAGCTGTTCTTCGGCAGCCAACGCGCGCTCTACGGCACCGACAAACACTCCTTCCCGTGGGTGCGGCGGAGCTGGGACCATGGCGGCTGCGTGCTGTGGGGACAATACGACTGGGTCGCCGCCGTGGCGCGGATCGAAGGCCTCGAGGCCAAGCTGAGCGCCGAGGCCTATCGCACGCGCTTGGCGGAGCTCAAGGACCGCATCCGCAATTACGTGACCGACCCCGCCGCCAAGCGCGACGGGAAAAAGCCGGTGGTCGATTCCTGCGCGCCGCGCGCCCAGACCGTGGCCGCGCTCGACAAGACGATGCGCGGCCTGCAGGCGCGCAAGGGCTGGGAGCCGGCCGCAGCGGGGCTCAAGAAGACGCTCGACGACATCCGCGCCAACCGCACCGAGATATGCAACGACTGCCTGCGCTGATCCCAGAATCCAGCCGCCTCATCGCGGCCGGGCGCGAGCCTAGGACGCGGCCGAAGCGTCGCCCACCAGCGCCGCCGCGCGGCGCTTTGCGATCGTCTGGTAGGCGAAAATAGCGGCCAGCAAGCCGAAACCGATCAGATCGGTGAGCCAGCCCGGTTTGATGAGCAGGAAGGCGGCGCCGATAAGCACGCCGCGCTCCCACCACGCGCAGGCGCGGACGAGATAGCCATAGAGCCCTGCGGAGAGCGCCACGCATCCCACCGTGGCGGTGAAGGTGGCAAGCACGGCCACGTACCACTCGCCCGGCTTCACGATCAGCATCAGCGCCGGTTCGTAGACGAACATGAACGGCACGACGAATCCCGCGGCGCCGATCCTGATCGCCGCCCAGCCGGTCTTCCAGAGATCGGCCTTGGCGAGCGACGCGGCGGCGTAGACCGCGAGCGCCACCGGCGGCGTGATCGCCGAAAGGATCGCGAAATAGAACGCGAACATGTGCGCGGGCGCTATGCGCTCCACCGCCGTGAGCCCGAGCCCGGCATAGTTCGGCTCGATCAGGCGCGCGATCGCCGGCACCAGGAGCGCGGTCATGATGATGTAGGCGGGCGTCGTCGGCATGCCCATGCCGAGAATGATGCCGGCGATGGCGGTGACGATCAGCGCCAGCACTAGCGAATCCTGCGCCAGCACCAGCACGACCTGCGTGAAGGAAAGCGCGAGGCCGGTGAGCGCGATGATGCCGATGACGATGCCCGCGGCGGCGCAGGCGAGCGCGACCGAGAGCGCGTTCTTGGCGCCATCGACGAGGGCGCCAACCACGTGGCCACACCGCGCGGCGAAATCGGCCCGGCGTTCGTGCCGCATCAGGGCCTCGGCCATGGCCAGCAGGAACGGCACCAGCACCAAGGCGATGCTCCCGTTGACGACGGCGCGGCCCGATAATGCGAATCCGCCGATCTCGCCGGCGCCGATCGCCACCGCGGTGCCGATTCCGGCCGCGTAAGCGAGCGCAATGGCCGGGCCGCGCAAGAAGATCAGGGGCACACAGGCGGCGGTTCCGGCCAGGGCCGCCATCGGCGCCGACGAGCCCGAGAACATCACGACGAGGATGACGATGATCGGCAGAAACAGGTGTCCGCGCTGCCCGAGCACCCGCCAGAGGCGCGGGCACTCGTCACGCGGCAGGCCCGCCAGCCCTTGACGCTTGGCCTGGAAATGCACCGCGGCGAAACACGCGACGTAGTAGAGGAAGGCCGGGACGATCGCCCAGACGACGACCTGGAGATAGGCGACGTTGAGGAACTCGGCCATGACGAAGGCCGCGGCGCCCATGATCGGCGGCATGATCTGGCCACCGGTGGAGGCCACCGCCTCGACCGCGGCGCCGAAATGGGGCGCGAACCCGGTGCGCTTCATCAGCGGAATGGTGATCGGCCCGTCGATCATCACGTTGGCCACGGCGCTGCCCGAGATCGTGCCGAACAGGCTCGAGCTCACCACCGCAACTTTGCCCGGCCCGCCCGCGGTGTGGCCGGTGAGCGCCAGGGCGAAATCCATGAACAGCTGGCCGGTGCCGGCGCGTTCCATGAAGGCGCCGAACAGCACGAAGATCAGCACGTAGCCGGCGGAAACGCCGAGCGTCGAGCCGAAGATGCCCTCGGTGGTGAGATAGAGCTGATTGACGAAGCGCGAGAACTCGATGTTGGTGAAGGCGAACGCATAGACGAGAAACGCCGCCACGGTGAGCGGCAGCGCCCAGCCGAGGATCCGCCGCGTCGCCTCCAGCACCAGCAGCACGCAGGCGACGGCGAAGAGCTTGTCGTCGAGCGCCGGCGTATCCACGAAAGGATCGCGCTCGAAGATGTAGGGCTTGTAGAAGGCGACGACGTAGAGACACGTGGCGAGCGCCGCCGCCAGTGCCGCGAAATCCCACCAGCGCGGCCGCGCCCGCTCGTCCTTGCGGACGAGCGGGAACAGCAGGAACACGAGCGTGATCGCGAAGGCGAGGTGGATCGCCCGGAACGGAAACGCCTCGGGCGGCGCCACGGCGATGGCGTAGATGTGGAATAACGACATGGCGATGCCGATCGCGAGCACCGCCACGCCGGTCCACGACCGCGCGGGAGGCGCGGCCGGCGCAACCTCCGTCATCGCCGCGGCCCGGAGCGGAACGCGCCGTTACTTGAGGGCGCCGGATTCCTTGTAGAACTTGGCGGCGCCCGGATGCAGCGGGACGCCGATGTCTTCCGCCATCGCCGCCGGTGTGAGGTCGCTCATCCCCTTGTTGATCGCCGCGAGGTCCTTGATGTTCGTCGCCATCGCCTTGGTCATGGCGTGCACCTTGTCGTCGGCGAGCTTGCACGAAGCGACGATGTGGGTGGCATAGCCGATCACCTTCACGTCCTTGTCTTGCTTGGTGTAGGTGCCGCCCTTGATCGTCACCAGCGTGTAACCGGGATTGATCTTGCGCATCGCCTCGTGATGCGCCGCGAGATCGAGCAGCTTCACGTCGCGGCTGGTGGCAAGGTCCATGACGGCGTTCGCGGGCACGGCGGTGCCGAGGGTGAACACCTGCGCGTGGCCGTCGCGCATCTGGTCGACCGAATCGTTGTAGGAGCTGAAGCTGACCTTCATGTCCTTGTAGGAGAGGCCGGCGACCTGGAGCAGATGCTGGGTGATGATTTCGCCGGTATTGCCGCGCACCTGCGTGGTGAGCGATTTGCCCTTGAGGTCCGCCAGCGTGTTGATACCGGAATTGGCCAGCACCACGACCTGGAAATACTGCGGATAGAGCGTGGCCACGTTGCAGACGTTCTTGTGCGGCTCCTTGAACGGCGCGCGGCCCGCCACTGCGTCGACGGTGGAGATCGAGTTGCCGAAGCCGATATCGGCCTTGCCTTCGTGCACGGCGCGCACGTTGGAGATGCCGGCGCCCGGTAGCGTCTGGATCGAGAGGCCGGGGATCGCCTTCTCCCACATGTTCTTGAGCGAGCCGCCGAGCGGCACCCAGATGCCGCCTTGCGGCCCGGTCATGAGCCTCAATTCCTCGGCTTGCGCGGGTGTTGCGAGCGCGAGGGCACAGGCGGCGGCAAACAATGCGGCTTTCATGGCGTCGTCTCCCAGCACGGTTTTATCGTTGGGTCCGGCGGAGCCGGCCTGATGGGCAAATCTGCCCCAACCGGCCCTGGCCGCGCAACGGCCCGAACGGCCGCCGGGTAGCGCTAGTCGAGGTAGGCGACGCAATCGATCTCGACGTTGACCCCCTTCCTGTGCGGGGTGCCGCCGATGCAGGTGCGCGTCGTCTTCTGGCCGTCCATCATCTCGCGGAAGGTTTCGTTGAAGCGCGGGAAGTCTTCGACGTGGCGGAGGCAGACGCGCATGTTGACGACGTTGGCGAGCGTGGCGCCGCCGGCCTCGAGCACGGCGATGAGGTTCTGCATCGTGCGCCGGGTCTGGCTTTCGATGTCGCCTTGCACCACCTCCTTGGTGTCGGGATCGAGCGGCCCCTGCCCCGAGACGTAGAGGAACGGCCCGGCCTTGATCGCCTGTACGATTGGCGGCGCCTTGGCCTTGTCGGTGAAGCCTGTGGTGGGCGCCTTGCTGCTGGTGACGATCTGTTTGGGCATTTGTGTCTCCTTCACACTCGACCGGTTATCCGCGTTCGGCGGCGGAACGATCACAGGGAGGCGGGGAAAAGGGGAGAAGAGAAATCGTGCCTTCGGCGCATTCGTATTCTCCCCGCCTCCCTGTTCGCTTTACTTCGTGCCGTACACGGCGATGGCGATGAGGCCGACGGTTCCGACCGCGATGCGCCAATAGGCGAAGAGGGCGAAGCCGTTGCGCGCCACGAAGTCCAGCAGTGTGCGCACGACCAGCACCGCCGCCACGAACGCCGCGACGAAGCCGATGACGATCAGCCAGGCCTGGTCGAAGGTCAGCGTCGCGTAGTCCTTGTAGAGCTTGTAGACGAACGCCCCCAGCATGGTCGGCATTGCTAGGAAGAACGAGAACTCGGCCGCCGAGCGCTTGTCGGCGCCGAGGAACAGGGCGCCGACGATGGTGGCGCCCGAGCGCGAGACGCCCGGGATCATGGCCAGGCACTGGCACACGCCGATGGCGATCGCGGTCCACACGGGGAAGCGCTGCGCGTCGCGGTAGCGCGGCTTGAATTGCATGCGGTCGACGATCAGCAGGATGACGCCACCGACGATGAGCGTCACGCACGGGACCCAGAGGTGATGAAGAAGGGCCTCGACATATTTCCCGAGCACCAGCCCCACCAGCACCGCCGGCAGGAAGGCGAGGAGGATGCCGACGACGAAGCGCCGCGCGCCGGGGTCCGAGCCGAGCGTGCCCGCGATGCGCCAGAGCCGTCCGGCATAGACGAACAGCAGCGCCAGGATGGCGCCAAGCTGGATCATCACCTCGAAGGTGCGGTTGGGGCTGTCGAAGCCCAGGAGCGCGCCGCCAAGCAGCAGATGCGCGGTCGAGGAGACGGGGAGGAATTCGGTCAGCCCCTCGACGATTCCGAGGATGATGGCTTCGAGCACGCTGATGAACGTCACGGGGGCGCTGTCCTCAGGCCGGGCGATGGAAAAGCTTCTGGATCTCGTCGGGCACCGCGATCGCCTTCAAGCCGCGCGCCGAGCCCGGATCGGGCAGCACCCAGGCGCGGTGCTCGCGGCACGTGGCCGCCAGATGCTCGCCGTTCTTCATCTCGTGCTTGATCGTGAATTTCCGGCCCTCGAAGGCGTCGATCCAGGTCTCGATGGCGACCACGTCGCCGAACCGGCACGGGTATTTGAACTGCACGGAAATGTCCAGCATCGGCGTGCCCTGCGGCTCGTTGCGCTGGAACATCTCCTCCCACTTCAAGCCGACCGAGCGGAACAGGTGATCGGTCGAATGATCGAACCATTCGAGGATGCGCGGGTAATACGCCATCTGCGCCGGGTCGCAATCCGAGAAGGAAACGCGGTGCTTGTAGGTCGTGCGGTGGATTTTCAACGATATTCCTTTCCGGATCGTCATCGCGGACGGCAGCGCGACGTCTAGCGTACCGCGCCCTCGTACTTCTGCCGCAGCACGTAGCGCTGGGCTTTGCCGGTGGAGGTGCGCGGGATTTCCGCCACCGTCTTGATCCATTTCGGGATCTTGTAGGGGGCGAGGTGCGCCTTCAGCACGGCACGGATATTCTCGGCGAGGGCGATCTCATTGGCGCCGGGCTGGGGTGCCACGATGAAGAGGACCACGCGCGGCAGGCCGTCGGTGTCCGGCCAGCCGACGGCGCAAGCATCCTTGACGCCGGCATGGACGAGCGCCGCGTCTTCGATTTCCGCGGGGCTCACCCACTGGCCGGAGATCTTGAGCATGTCGTCGGCGCGGCCCTGATGGTGCCAGAAGCCCTCGGAGTCGACCTTGTACATGTCGCCAGTGCGGAACCAGGCGCCTTGGAACGCGGACTGGCTCTTGGCCTGCGCATTCCAATAGCGGTCGGCGCGCGCGGCGCATTTCGCCCAGAGGATGCCGGTTTCGTCCGCCGGCAGGGGTTCGCCCAAGGCGTCCGCGAGCTTGCATTCGACGCCGGGCACCGGCTGGCCCGAGCTTCCGGGCTTCAGCGCATCGGGCCGGTTGGTGAGCAGCATGTAGATCGTCTCCGACGTGCCCATGCCGTCGAGGATCGAGACGCCGGTCGCCTCTTTCCAGCGGCGCCCAAGATCCTCGGGCAGGCGCTCGCCGGCGGAAACATAGTGACGGACCTGCTTGAAGGCCGGCGCGGCGGCGACTCCTTCCCCCAGCATGTTGCGGTAGAGCGTCGGCACCGAAAAAACCAGCGAGGGCCGGTGGCGCTCGATCGTTTCCGCGACGCGCGCCGGATCGGGCCAGGCGTCGAGCAGCACCGTGGTCGCCCCTTTGCGCAGCGCCGCGAACATCGCGTTGCCGAGCGAATAGGCGAAGAACAGCTTCGAGGTCGCGAAGACCGTGTCGCCATGGGCGAGGCCCAGCACGTCGGTATAGTCGGTCGCGGTCAGCACGTCCTTGTGGACGTGAACCGCGGCCTTGGCGGCGCCGGTGGTGCCGGAGGTGTAGATCCAGAACGCCATGTCGTCGGGCGAGAGGCGTTCGGCCGCGGGCAGCGGCTCGTGCTTGCCGACGAGCGCGAGCCAGGCGTCGCGGTGGGCGTTGCCGGCCTCGGCCAGAACCACGGCCGGGCGCTTGATGAGGCGGTCGAGTGCCGCCTGCGCGGTGATCAGGAATTCGCGATCGAGGATCAGCAGCCTGGCGCGGCTGTCGGCGAGGATGTGGGCGAGATCCGCGGCGCCGGCGCGGAGATTGACCGCGACCGGCACGGCGCCGGCCGCCATGGCGCCGAGATAGGCGTAGACGAGCCCCGGATAATCCTTCATCAGCAGCGCCACACGCTGCTCGGGCTCGACGCCCTGGGCGCGGATGACGACGGCGGCGCGCATCACGCGCTCGGCGAGCTGGTCGTAGCTCACCGTTTCCTCGCGCCACTTGAGCGCCGGCTTGGCGCCATAACCGGCTTCGAGCGCGGGCTTCAGCACCGCATCGGCGGCGTTCATCGGTTGCGGCTGCGCCATTGCCCCTCGCCTACACGCCGTGTCGGGAAAGGTGATTAGCACGGGTTTGGACGCTCGGGGCAAGTCGCTCGGGCGCGCCGCCTCGATGGGGCGGCGCCGGCATGGCGCGGGTGCGGCACGCGGAAGCGCTCGCCCGCGCGCTCGCGTAGTCCATTCGGACTAGCCGTATGCCGCGGCTCCGAAACCCGGAATTTCATTCCACATTAGGGATGCCAACCTAGGCTTCGCGCCACTAAGCCCGGAGGGGTAATGCATGCGCGAGCGGCTCTTCATCATCGGCGTCGGCGGACTGTTCGCGCTCGCCGTCACCGGCGCTTTCGCGGTCGACGCCCACGTCACTCACCGCGGCCACATCGATGCCGCCGAGCGCATGACGAGCGAGGGCGCCGATCTGCTCAGCGAACACGCATCCCTCGCCTTTCGTTCCGTCGACCAGACATTGAAGACGATGGGCTCGGCCCATCAAGATTGGGTCGAGGACTATTTCCGCGCGTCCGCCCAGGGAAACCGCATGCTCGCGGCGATCCATGTCGGGTCGCCCGTCGTCTCGGCCCTCGCTTTCACCGACGCCGAGGGCAACCGCGTCGCCGTCTCGACCGATGCCGCGACGCTGCCGCCGAGCCTGGCCGACCAGCCCTTCTTCGTAGCGCACCGCGACTCCAAGTCGGCCGATATCCACATCAGCCGCCCTTACCGATCGGCGATCACGGCGCGCTGGGTCATCACCGTCTCGCGCCGCCTCGAGGATCGCATGGGCGAGTTCGCCGGGACCGCCGTAGCGCTGCTCGACCTCTACTACTTCATCGACCTGTACGAGCGTGTCGGCGCCGCGCGCGGATCCAGCATCGCGCTGTTCCTCGGCGATGGCAGCTTTCTGGCGCGCTATCCCGAGCCGGACCGTTTCATCGGCAAGGCGTTCGCCGGGCAGGGTCAATTGTTCTCGACCCGTTTGGCGGCGGCGGCCTCGGGCACCTACCATTCGGTCAGCCCGTTCGACGGTCAGGCGCAAATCGTCAGCTACCAAAAAATGCAGAGCTATCAAGCCGTGGTCGCGGTGGTCATGAAGCGCGCCGCGGTATTGGCGCCGTGGTACGCGCGGCTTCGCGTGACCGGCGGGCTCGCCATTCTGGCAATCGTCGGCGCCTGCGTGGCGACCGCGATCATCTGGTACAAGGCCGGTGCGCTCCGAACCGAGAAGGAGGCGGCGCAGGATGCGCGGTTCGCCGCCGATCACGCCAACCGCGGCAAATCCGAATTCCTCGCGCATATGAGTCACGAACTGCGCACCCCGCTCAATGCCATTCTCGGCTTCAGCCAAATGATGACGCGGGAGGTCTTCGGACCGGTCGGCTCGCCGAAATACCGGGAGTACGTCAACGATATCGCCCAGAGCGGCCAGCACCTGCTCCACGTGATCAACAACATCCTCGATCTCGCCAAGGTCGAAGCCGGAAAATGGGAGATGGAGGAAGAGGTGTTCGGTCTCAACGCGCTGGCGACCGACGTGGCGCGCTTGCTCACGGAGCGCGCCCGCGGCACGGGCGTGGCGCTAACCGTCAATCCCGGCACGAAGGACATCATCGTTCGCGCCGATCCCCGCCTGATGCGCCAGATCTTGCTCAACCTCGCCGTCAACGCGATCAAATTCACTGAGCGCGGCGGCAAGGTCGCCATCGGATGGCACGTGCGCGGCGACGGCAGCGCCGTGTTGACGGTGTCCGACAGCGGCTGCGGCATGACAGCCGAGGACTTGAAGCGCGTGTTCGAGCCGTTCGGCCGCGCCTCGGCGACGCTGGCCCGCAAGCAGCACGATACCGGTCTCGGCCTGCCCCTCTGCAAGCGCTTCATCGAAATGCATGGCGGCGCGTTGATCGTGGAAAGCGCGCCGGGGGTAGGCACGCACATCAGCGCCGTGCTGCCGGCGAGCCGCCTCGTCGAAGCCATCCCGCCGCCCGCCAGCGCAGCCGCGGCCTAGGCCCCGCCGCCATTGCGGCGTCGCCCGCGCCATAGTCTTATTCGTCCCGATTCGGCGCCGCGAGAGGGACAATGAGCGAGGCAAGCGAGACCGCGCGCAGATTTCTCGATCTGGCGCAACAGCGCGATTTTCCCGCGGCCATGCGCCTGGCGACACCGGACTTCGCGATGGTGTGGCCGGGAAATGCGCGCTTCACCACCTTCGAAGATTTCGCGACGTGGGGCAAAGGGCGCTACCGCTCCGTTCGCAACGTGTACGAGGCCTGGGAGGAGGCGCCGACGCCGGACGGCATCGCCGTCTTCGCGATCGGGACGCTGACGGGCGAACTCGGCGACGGCACGCCGTTCTCGGGCGTGCGTTTCGTCGATCGCCTGCTGGTCCGCGACGGCAAGATCGCGGCGCTCCACGTCTGGAGCGACATGGCCGACGCACTCCGGAAGCTGGGGCGTTAGAGCGCATCCCGATTGAGTGGAACCAGTCCCGTAAACATGCGCAGGGGCCGGTCGGAGTCCCGCCCCTACGTAAGCTTGGCCGATTCTACCTGAACGGAACGCGCTCTAGTCCCAGTTCGAAAGCCCACCGCCCCTATTCCGGCTTCAGCAGCGCCGGGAACCGCTCCTCGATGCGCTTGACGATCCCGTCGCGCACGCCGCGGTAGGCTTCGAGGCGCGTCTCGCGGTCGCCCTCCACGGCGGTGGCGTCGAAGGTCGGCCAATACTCGACGTCGGCGGCCATGTGGCGGGTCCATTCGAGCGCCTTGTGATGCGCCTCGGGCGAGAGTGTGACGACGAGATCGAAGCTCGAATCCTCGAGATCGTCGAAGGTCTTCGATTTGTGGCCCTTCAGATCGAGACCGAGCTCGTCCATGACCGCGACCGCGAAGCCGTCGATTTCGCTTTTCCGGACGCCGACCGAATCGACGTACACCTGCTTGCCGAAGAGGTATTTGAGATAGGCCTCGGCGATCGGCGAGCGCACCGCGTTCTGGGTGCAGGCGAACAGCACGCTGTGCGGGCGCTTGGGCAAGAGCGGGCCGGCTCAGCCGCGGATGTGGAGCACGCAGAGCAGCGTGAACAGGCGCCGCGCCGTGTCGTGGTCGAGCGCGATGCGGCCGGCGAGCTCCGATTGCAGCAGGCGCGAGCCTTCGTCGTGCAGGCCCCGGCGCCCCATGTCGATCGCCTCGATGCGCGCCGGCGTCGCCTGCTTGATCGCGTGGTAGTAGCTCTCGCAGACCTTGAAGTAGTCCTTGACGATGCCGCGGAAGGGCTGGAGCGCCAGCGGCACGCGCGCGAGTTCGGCGTCGCCCTTGTCGCGGATGGCGAAGATGAGCCGCGTTTCCTCCGCCGAGAGATAGAGCTTGAACGGGCCCGGATGCTCGCCGGCGGGCGCGAAATGATTGCCCTCGAGGAGATCGAAGATCGCGACCTTCCGCTCGTGCTCGGCCTCGGGGCCGCGGCGCACGAGGGTCTTCTCGACGAGTTGAACGTCGATGAGGCGCGGGTCGCGGGCGGGCGGTTGATCCGAGGGCGGGGCGGAGGGTTCGGGCATCGAGGCCCTCAGCCGCGCCTAAGCCGAATCGAGACCGAGAGCGCGTGCGCGTCGAGGCCCTCGGCCTCGGCGAGGGTCACGGCGGCGGGGCCGATGGCGGCGAGGCCTTGGGCGTCGCAGCCGATCAGCGACGTGCGCTTCATGAAATCGAGCACGCCGAGCCCGGACGAAAAGCGCGCGCTCTGCGAGGTCGGCAGCACGTGGTTGGGCCCGGCGACGTAGTCGCCGATCGCCTCGGGCGCGTGGCGGCCGAGGAAGATGGCACCGGCATGGCGCACGCGCTCCGAGAGCTTCTCGGGCTCGGCCACGGCGAGCTCGAGATGCTCCGGGGCGAGGCGGTCGATGAGGGCGGGCGCCTCGTCGAGGGCGGCGACCACGACGATGGCGCCTTGCGCGTTCCAGCTCGCGCGCGCGATCCCGGCGCGCGGCAGCTTGGCGAGCAGGGATTCGACCGCCGCCGCGACGCGGTCGGCGAAACCGGCGTCGTCGGTGATCAGCACCGATTGCGCGGCGGTGTCGTGCTCGGCCTGCGAGAGGAGATCCGCCGCGATCCAGGCCGGATCGTTGGCGCCGTCGGCGACCACGAGAATTTCGGAGGGACCCGCGATGAGATCGATGCCGACCGCGCCGAACACGATTTTCTTCGCGGCGGCGACATAGGCGTTGCCGGGCCCCACGATCTTGTCGACCTTGGGCACGGTTTCGGTGCCGTAGGCGAGCGCCGCCACGGCTTGGGCACCGCCGATGCGGTAGATCTCGTCGACGCCCGCGATGCGCGCCGCGGCGAGCACCAGGTCGTTGACCTTGCCGTCGGGCGTGGGCACCACCATCACCAGGCGGCCCACCCCGGCGACCTTCGCGGGAACGGCGTTCATCAGTACCGAGCTCGGATAGGACGCGGTGCCGCCAGGCACGTAGAGGCCGACCGCGTCGAGCGCGTTCCAGCGCGCGCCGAGCCGGATGCCGGCCGCGTCGGCGTAGCCGAAGCCCTCGGGCACCTGGCGCTTGTGATAGTCGGCGATGCGCGCGGCCGCGAATTGCAGCGCCGCCACCGCCTTGGCGGGCGCGTTCGCCATCGCCTGGTCGATGCGCTCGGCCGGCAGACGGAGGCCGGCGGCGGTGAGGTTCATGCGATCGAAGCGCGCGGTGTATTCGAGCAGCGCCGCATCGCCGCGCTTCTTCACGTCAGCGACGATGGCAGCGGCCGCCGCATCGACGTTCTCCTCGGCGGCGCGCTTGCTCGCGATCAGCGCCGCGAAGGCGCCCGCGAAATCGGGCGACCGGGAGTCGAGCCTACGCGGCACGGCCGTGCGCCTCCACCGCCGCGGCGAAGGCGCCGACCCAGCGGTTGATCTCGACCGGCCGCGTCTTCATCGCGGCGCGGTTGACGATGAGACGCGAGGTGACGTCGGCGATCTTCTCCACCTCGACGAGGCCGTTGTCCTCGAGCGTGCGGCCGGTGGAGACGAGATCGACGATACGGCGGCAGAGGCCGAGCTTGGGCGCAAGCTCGAGGGCGCCGTTGAGCTTGATGCACTCGGCCTGCACGCCGCGCGCGGCGAAGTGGCGGCGCGTGATCTCGGGATATTTCGTCGCCACGCGCAGATGGCTCCAGCGCGAGGGATCGTCCTTGCCGGCGAGCTCGGCCGATTCCGCCACCGAGATGCGGCAGCGGCCGACCTTCAGATCGAGCGGCGCGTAGAGCTCGGGATACTGGAATTCCATGATCACGTCGTTGCCGGCCACGCCCAATTGCGCCGCGCCGAAGGCGACGAAGGTGGCGACGTCGAAGCTGCGCACCCGGATGATGGAAAGGCCCGGGAGATTGGTCGCGAAATGGAGCTGGCGCGCTTCCTCGTCGGCGAACGCGGCCTCGGGCTTGATACCGGCGCGCGTCAGCAGCGGCATCACTTCCTTGAGGATGCGCCCCTTGGGCAAGGCCAAGACGATAGGATCGTTGGCCCTCTCGCCGGGCAGAGGTCGTGTGCGTGGCATGGGCAACCGCCGCGGGGTTAAGCGGCTTCGACGCCGGGATGATGCGGGCGCAGGCGCGTCGGCCACGGCTCGCCCATGTCCTGGCCGTGGACGAGGAGGCGGCGGGCCTCGAGCCGGATGCCGGCGTCTTCGCCGCGCGCCGGATCGCCGGCGAAGATCATCTCGATCGCGACACCCGTGGACGCCGTACCCGGCTTGATCTGGAGCAGCTCAAGGATCCGCCCGCGGTCGGCGAGATCGATGCCGCGACTCTTCACGCCGGTCACGTCCTCGAAGGTGACGCCGAAATTGCAGCGCGAATAGCACTCGATCTTGGCCTTGTCGGTCGGCAGCGTCACGTCCAGGCATTCGTCCCAGGCGAAGCGGCTTGCCACCATCACGAAGCGGCGCTCGGCGGGCAGCCACGCGGTCTCGGCCAGCGGCACGAGCGCGTCCTGCAGCAGGCTCGACAGAACGACGAGATCCTCCGCGTCCTCGCAGCGCAGCTTTAGCCTGGCGCTCATTTGCCCCCGCTCATGCGCTCGATCTCGGCGCCGCAGGCGGCGAGCTTGCGCTCGAGATTCTCGTAGCCGCGATCCAGATGATAGACGCGGTTGATCATGCTCTCGCCCTCGGCCGCGAGCGCCGCCAGCACCAGCGAGGACGATGCGCGGAGATCGGTCGCCATCACCTCGGCGCCGTAGAGCTTGTCGACGCCGCGGACCAGCGCGGAGGCGCCGTGGATCGTGATGTTGGCGCCCATGCGCGACAATTCCGGCACGTGCATGTAGCGGTTCTCGAAGATCGTCTCCGTGATCATCGCGGCGCCGTCGCTGACCGCCATCAGCGCCATGTATTGCGCCTGGAGATCGGTGGGGAAGCCCGGGAACGGCTCGGTCATCACGTCGGCGCCGCCGATCCTGGCGCCGTTGGTGTAGACGCGCATGCCGTCCTTGGTGTCCTCGACAGCGGCGCCGATCTTGCGCAGCACGTCGGCGAGCGACGTCAGGTGGCCGGCCTCCGTCCCTTCGAGGGTCACGTCGCCGCGCGTGATGGCGGCGGCCATGGCATAGGTACCGGCCTCGATGCGGTCGGCGACGACCGGATGCGTGGTGCCTTCGAGGCGCGCCACGCCCTGGACGACGAGCTTGTCGGTGCCCACGCCCTCGATCTTGGCGCCCATGGCGATCAGGCATTTGGCGAGATCGCCGATCTCGGGCTCGCGGGCGGCGTTCTCGATCACCGTCTCGCCCTTGGCGAGGGCCGCGGCCATGAGCACGTTCTCGGTGGCGCCGACCGAGACTTTCTCGAACTTCACCAGGCCGCCCTTCAAGCCCTTGGGCGCGTCGGCGTGGATGTAGCCGCGGCCGATATGGATCTTGGCGCCCATCGCCTCCAGCGCTTTGAGATGGAGATCGATCGGCCGAGAACCGATGGCGCAGCCGCCGGGCATCGAGACCACGGCATTGCCGAAGCGGGCGAGCAGCGGGCCCAGCACCAGCACGGAAGCGCGCATGCGGCGCACGATGTCGTATGGCGCCACCGTGTTGGGGATCTCGGCCGCCTGGAGTGTGATCTGGCCCTCGCCCGGCGTCACCTTCACCCCGTGCTGCTCGAGCAGCGACGACAGCGTCTTGATGTCCGCGAGCTGCGGCAGCCGGGTCAGCGTCAGCGGCTTGTCGGTGAGCAGGCACGCGGCCATGAGCGGCAGCGCGGCATTCTTCGCGCCCGAAATCGGAATACGGCCCTTGAGGGGCCGTCCGCCCACGATGCGGATGCGGTCCATTTCGCCTGCTCCCTGCCCGTGCTGGGTAAGATCGGGTTTTAGCCCATGCAAGCGGGCAGGGAAAGCAATACGCGCCGCGGCCTCTTGGCGGCAGCGAGGGCCCTCAAACCACCATCTGCGTCTGGATCACCAACGCCACGAGGCGGCCTTCGGCGGTGGTGATCCGGGTCTGCCAGACCATGGTGCGCTTGCCGCGGTGGACGGGGGTGCATTCGCCGGTCACCACACCCTCGACCGGCGCCGAAGCGAGGAAATTGGTCTTGCTCTCGAGAGTCGTGGTCCAGGCGCCCTCGGGCAGGTTGAGGACGGCGCCCATGGCGCCGAGATTGTCGGCGAAGGCCATGATGGCGCCGCCATGCAGCACCGCGGGAATGGTGCAGAGGTCGGGACGCACCCTGAGCCGCGCCACCAACTTCTCCTTGGCGGCCGAGACGAGCTCGAGGCCCATCAGCTTGGCGAAAGGCGGCATTTTCTCGGTCAGCAAGGCAAGCGCGTCCATGGCGGGTCCCCCCGGTCAATGCGTGGCGCCGGACGGCGGCGACGCGGCCGGCATCTTGGCACGGTCCCGGAACCAGCGCTCGGTGGCGGCATCGGCCGGAAAGAAGAATTCGAGGCGCAAATCCTGAAGCGCCACGTCGAGCGGCGTGCCGACCGTGGCGATCATCGAATACAGCGCCAAGCGCGTCTCGCCCCTACGAAATCGCAGGGTGAGCGCCGGCGGATAGTCGCGTTCCTCGCGCGGCGTGTGCACGAGCTTCGCGATCTCGGGGTAGGCCAGGATCTCGTCCATGAACGCATCGCGCGCCGGCGTGCCTTCGGCCAATTGCTCGGCCCGCAGACGCCGGACGATCCAGATCACCGCCTCCTCCCAATCCTCGAGCACGGGCTTCAAGCCATCGGGGCGGATCAGCAGGCGCACGAGATTGTGCGGTTTTCCGTCCGCGGGCGGCGCCAGCAGCGCGGGATCGAACATCGCACCGAGCAGGGTCAACGCGGCGGTGTTGGCGCGCACGAGATTGTAGACCCGGTCGACGATGACGGCCGGAAACGGCTCCTGCTGCGCCAGCGCGCGATCGAGCGCCGCGCCGATCAGCTTGAGCTCGGGCGCGTCGAGCTTGCGCTCGGCGAAAGCGGGCGCGAATCCGGCCGCGAGGAGCATGGCGTTCTGCTGTCGCAAGGGGACCGCGAGCGACGCGGCGAGATGCAGCACCATGCCGCGGCTCGGCTTGGCGCGGCCGGATTCGAGAAAGCTGAGGTGGCGCTGCGATATGCCCGAATCGAGCGCAAATGCGAGCTGGCTCGCGCCGCGGGCTTGGCGCCATTCCTTGAGCAAGCGGCCGAAAGGCGTGGGTTTGGTCTGGGCGATGGTCACGTTATTCCTCATGCCGTCAAGATCGCGCGCGGGGCTCGGGCGCTTCAATTACCTCGCGCGTAATTGCGGGCCCGCCGCCGGATTTGCATGTTCGCGCGCATCGAACCTCGAGCAATGGAGACCGAACATGCAAGCCGACGCAACCCGCTCCGCCCGCCCCGCCCTCTCCGAACGCGCGCTCGTCCCGTTCCTGGCCGGCGCGGCCGCCGATGCCCTGATCGGCTTCGACCTGCTGCTCGCCGCCGGCTTTCTGGCAGACTGGATGGCGCCCGGGGCCACGACCGTCGCCGGACTGCCGGTCGACGTCTTCATGCGCGGCGTGGGTGTGGCGCTGATCGCCTGGGCCGCCGCCACCTTCGCCTTCGTCTGGCTCGATGCCGGCAGGGCGCCGCTCTGGGCCGTGATCGCGGCCAACGAGGCCTGGATCGTGGCCAGCGCGGTCATGGTGATCTTCGGCCAGGATGCGCTCTCGGCCGCCGGCAACACGGTGCTCGTCTCGGTCGCCGCCGGCGTCGCCGCCCTCGCCTTCGCCCAGTTCCGGGCGATACGCAAGACGGCGCGCGCCTGAATCTACTGTCTGGCGCGGGCGCCCGGGCTCGAGGCCCGCCGCCCGCGCCAAAGATCACCCGCCGCCAGGAAAGCCCCGCCCACGATCAGCACCGCCGCGACGAGCACGGGCCAAGTGAGCGCTCCGGCCCCGAAAACGATCAGCAACACCGTCGAGAGCAGCGGGGTGGCATAGGAGAGCGCGCCGAGCGCCCGGATATCGCCCCGCTTCATGCCGTGGTCCCAAAGATAAAACGCGAGGCCGACCGGCCCCAGGCCGAGCGCCACCACCGCCGCCCATTGCCAGCCTTGCGGCCAGAGCGGCGTCTCGAACAGCGCGTGCGCGGCGAAGCCCAAGGCGGCGGTCGCGGCGCAGAAGCCGCCGACGCTGTCGGACGGCACGTCGCCGAAGCGGCGCGAGAGCACCGAATAGCTCGACCACACCACGGCGCAGCCGAGCGCAGCCCCGTAGCCGAGCGCGTAGTCCCACGAGAGCGCCAGCGTGCCGCCGCCGACGGTGAGGATGACGGCGCCCGCCAACCCGAGCACGGCGCCGGCGATGTGGAACCAGCGCAGCCGCTCGCCGGGCAGCAGCGACGAGAACAGCACGATCAGCAGCGGCCAGAGATAGTTGACGAGATTGGCCTCGACCGCCGGCGCCGTCTTGAGCGCCAGAAAATAAAGCGCGTGGTAGCCGAACAGGCCGTAGACGCCGAGCGCCCAGACCCGCGCCGGCAAGGCGAATTTCGCGCGCACGCTTTCGCCGGCGGCGAGCCATTTCGCGACCATCAGCAGCGCCGCCACGCTGAAGGTGAGGCCCACCATCAGGAACGGCGGCACCTTGCCGGTGAACGTCGTGAAGAGGGCGAGGCTCGCCCAGAGACCGATGGCGCCGCTGCCGACGAGGGTGGCGCGGCCGGCGGCGTGCGGTTCGGTGGCGATGGCGGGATCGGCGGGCATGGCGCGCCCGCTTAGCAAACCTCGGCGGCGCGCGCCAATCTTCCCGCGCTCAAGCGTAGCCCAGAAACTGCGAGATCAGTCGGCCGGGCGCGAAGGCGTCGATTACCCGGCGCCTCAATACATGTGCTGGCCGCCGTTGATCGAGAGCGTGGCGCCGGTGACGAAATCGGCGTCGTCGGCGACCAGGAACAGGACGCCGCGGGCGATGTCCTCGGCGCGGCCGAGCCGGCGCATCGGGATCTTGGCGATGATCTTCTCAAGCACGTCCTTGGGCACCGCGCGCACCATGTCGGTATCGACATAGCCGGGCGCGATGGCGTTGACGGTGATGCCGGCGGCCGCGCCCTCTTGCGCCAGCGCCTTGGTGAAGCCGTGGATGCCGGACTTGGCGGCGGCGTAGTTCACTTGGCCGTATTGGCCGGCCTGGCCGTTGATCGAGCCGATATTGACGATGCGTCCGAATTTCCGCGCGCGCATGCCGTCGATGACCGCGCGGCAGACATTGAAGCACGAACTGAGATTGGTGCGCAGCACCGCGTCCCAGTTCTCCCAGCTCATGCGATGCAGCGTGCCGTCGCGGGTGATGCCCGCATTGTTCACGACGATGTCGATGGGGCCGACTTCCTTCTCGATCTTCTCGATCGCGGTCTTGACCGCGTCGTAGTCGCCGACGTCGAACTTGTAGGTCCGGATTCCGGTCGCGTCGGAGAATTTGCGCGCGGCCTCGTCGTTGCCGCCGTAATTGGCGACGACCGTGTAGCCGGCCTTCTTCAAGCCGATCGAGATCGCCTCGCCGATGCCACGCGTGCCGCCGGTCACCAATGCCACTCGAGCCATATCTTCCACCCTGTTTGGATCGCGCTTGTCGTGCCGCCGGTCCGTTGCCGTGGGGCGCTGCCGGCCGCGCCTCCCGTGCATTCACTCTCGCAAGAACCGGCGCCGCGAAGCAACCGGCATCCGGCCGCACGGGGCGGTCCTGCGCGTGGCAACATTTTCTTTGCAATCTCTCGGCGATAGCATGGGGAAGCACGAACACCTGGAGAGTGCGGCGATGAGCGGCGACGACCGGAACGATGCGACACGCGGGCAGCCGCCGATCGTCCAGCGCGGACGCGGCGATCCGCGTGGGACCACGGCCTCGAGCCCCGCCGTCCGCTCGCCTTGGGGCAATGCCGCGCCGCTCCCAATGACAGGCGACCTCGGCCACCGGGGCACGCCCGGCCGCATCGAGAGTTTTTCCGGCGGTGCCCCGCCCGGCAGGCTTGTCGAAGATGCGCGCTTTGGTGAATTATATGTACTATTCATTATAAATTTGCTCTTGGGCATCATCACCCTCGGCATTTATCGCTTTTGGGGCAAAACCCGCATCCGCAAGTATGTATGGAGCCATATGAGCTTTCGCGGCGAGCGGTTCGAATATTCGGGCACCGGCCGCGAGCTGTTCCTGGGCTTCTTGATCGCCCTCGCGATCTTCGGCCCGCCCTTCTTCGGCTTCACGATCTGGGTTCAGCTTGAGCCCTTTCCCGATCCAAGGACCGAGCCCGGGCGTCTGCTGCTCATCTACGGTTTGTTGTTCGTCCTCATCCTGATCTCGTTCTATTTCAGCCATGTCGCGATCTTCGCCGCTTACCGCTACCGGCTCACGCGCACCTTGTGGCATGGGATCCGCGGCACCGTAGACGGCAGCGCGTGGTACTACGGCTGGCTGGGCTTCGGACTGGCATTGCTCAACTCCATCTCCCTCGGCTGGACCCAGCCCTGGGCGCACACCGTGTTGCTCAACTATCGCCTCTCGCGGACCAAGATCGGCACGATACCGGTTCAGGGTGCCATGAACACACAGGGTCTCTACGGCCCGTTTGCGATCGCGTGGACGATTTCGGCCGGGGTCGGCTTCCTCGCTATCGTCGCGATCGCGATCATCGTCGCCGGCAGCATCAGCGAAGCCAACCCGACGCGCATGAGCGAAATCACGCTCGCCATCGTCGGCGTCATCGCCTATCTCGCCGTGCCGGCCACGTGGCTGATCACCGTCAATTGGTACCGCGCGGCGCTGCTGCGGAAATTCGCCAACACCTTCACCGCCGACCAATTGAAATTCGCCTTCCCGGTCAAAGGCGGCACGCTGCTGTGGTTCAACTTCTCCAACGCGCTGATCCTCATCTTCACCCTCGGCCTGCTCTACCCTTACGTGATCCTCCGCTATGCGCGCTTCGTCAGCCGGCATCTCGCCATCGAGGGCATGATCGACTACGCGGCGTGGCAGCAATCGGGCGATTGGCGGCCCTCGACCGGCGAGGGCATGGCGGAATTCTTCGGCATCGGCGTGATCTGAGGTAGCGGGCGTGGAATCCTTTCCCGGCACATTCTCCGACGGCGTCAACGCCGAGCGCCGCCCGGCGCGGGCCGTGGTGGGTGCCACGGGCCTCGCCATTCTCGGCGCCGACGGACGCGAGCTCGCGCGCTGGCCCTACCGCGGCCTGCGCCTGGCCGAGGAAGTGTTTCGCGACCAGCCGGTGCGCCTGCGCTGCAAGGGCGCGGGCGAGGGCCGGCTCTCGGTGCGCGATCAGGCCATCCTCGATGCGCTGGGCCCGCACGCGCCGCAATTGCGCGGCGGCGACATGCGCGGCCGGCGGATGCTGCCGCGCGCGCTCGCCTGGACCGGCGTCACCGCCGCGGCGTTGGTCGGCCTCTACTTTGCGATGCCGCTTCTGGCGGAACCCATCGCTGCCATGGTGCCCCGCGCCTGGGAAGAGCGCCTGGGACAGGCCGTGATCCGCCAGGTCGGCTCGCTGTTCGGCACGGGCGGGCGCCTCAACGAATGCCGCGCGCCGGCCGGCCGCGCCGCGCTCGATCGCCTGGTGAAGCGCCTCACGGCGACCGTCGAGACCGACTACGTCTTCCGGGTGCAGGTGGTGGATACCGGCGTCGTCAACGCGCTCGCGGCGCCGGGCGGCTACGTCATCGTCTTCCGCGGCCTGATCGACAAGGCCGCGTCGGCCGAGGAAGTCGCCGGCGTGCTCGGCCATGAAATGGGCCACGTGATCGAGCGCCACGGCACCGAGGCGCTGATCCGCGCCCAGGGCATGCGCATCATCTTCGGCGCCATGGCCGAAGGCGGCGGACTCGATTACGGCGCGCTGCTGCTCACCTTCGCCTATGGCCGCGACGCCGAGCGCGAGGCGGATCGCATCGGCGTCGCCATGCTCAACCGGGCCGACATCCGGGGAAATGGCCTGTCCGGATTCTTCCGCCGCGTCGGCAAGGACGATGCCGGCGGAACGGTCACGAAGTATCTCTCGACCCATCCGCCGAGCGGCGAACGCGCGGCCGACATCGACGCGCGCGCCGTCGGCAAGGGCGATGCGATGACGGCCGACGAATGGCGCGCGCTCCGCGCCATCTGCTCGGAAAAGGGCTGAAAAGGCCGCCGCCGTTCGCCAAAACCGCGTCCGCCCATGCGGCGGAGCGGCGGTTGACACCGCCCGCGCCATGCCGCACAACCCGCGCCCAGCATGGAAATTCAGGCGGTTCGCGGCACGATCGGGGCCCCGAGCCCCGTATCGGAATTGGCTGCGGCGGATTCCCAAGGAGACGGTTCGATGGCGCACTACAATCAGCAGACGTTCGACGCGGTGGCCGACATCATCGCCGAGGTCAGCTCGATCGACCGCAACACCATCACCCCCGCCTCGCACGCGATCAACGATCTCGGCATCGACAGCCTGGATTTCCTCGACGTCACCTTCGCCATCGACAAGAAGTTCGGCATCAAGATGCCGGTCGAGAAATGGATGGAGGATGTGAACGAGGGCCGCGCCAAGGCCGAGGAATTTTTCGTGATGACGAACCTCATCAAACACATCGACAACCTCGTCGCCGCCAAGGCCGCCGCCGCCTGACACCGGCCGCGCCCCGGCGTGCGCTCGAAAGGCGGCGCGGATGCGGCTCGAATATTTCCAGATGATCGACCGCGTCGAGCGGATCGACCGCGCGGCGCGCACCATCGCCTGCCGGTGCGAAGTGCCGCGCACCTCGAGCGTGTTCGCGGGACACTTTCCCGGCCATCCGCTTCTGCCCGGCACGCTCATGGTCGAGACGATCGCCCAATGCTGCGGCCTGCTGGTGCTCGCCGTCCAGGATTTCGCGAAGCTGCCGGTGCTCGTCGGCATCGACAAGGCGCGCATGCGCGCGATGGTGCCGCCCGGCGCCGTGCTTGCGGCGGAGGGACGGCTGGTGCAAGAAGGAGCCGTCTACGCTGCGGCGGCGGGGTCCCTTTTCCACGAAGGGCGCAAGGTCGCCGAAGCGGAAATCCGCCTCGGCACGATCCCTTTTCCCTCCGACGAATTGCGCCGCGAGGCCGAGGGCTTCGCCCGCCAGATCGGCCTGATCTGACGGAAAGACCAGGATAAGGCATGGCGCGCGACGTCTGGATCACCGGCTACGGCCTGCTTTCGCCGCTCGGCGACAATCCCGCTGCGTGGTTCGACACGCTCGCGGCGCCCGAGCGCTGGCAGGCGAAGATCGACGCCGCCACCTACGCGCCGTTTCCGATCCACGCGATCGGCGCCTATCCGCTCGAGCAGCAGGTGCCGAAGCCCGGCGACCAGCGCGCCATGGGCCCGCTCATGCAATACGGCGCCTATGCCGCGGGCCTCGCCCTCGAAATGGCCGGCCTCAAGCACAATGCGGCGTTGCTTCAGGAAACCCATCTCGTCGCGGCATCGGGCGGCGGCGAGCGCGATTGGGACCTCGACAAGCAGATCCTGGCCGGGCTCGATCACGTCAACGACCGCGGCGCCTTCCTCAATCAGCAGCTTTCCGACGGATTGCGCCCGACTCTCTTCCTGGCGCAGCTCCCGAATCTCTTCGCCGGCAACATCTCGCTCATACACGGCGTCGCCGGCTCAAGCCGCACCTTCATGGGCGAAGAGGCCGCGGGCGTGGACGCGCTGCGCATCGCGCTCCGCCGCTGCGCCGCCGGACAGGGCGACATCTTCCTCGTCGGCGCCGCCTACAATTCGGGGCGGCCCGATCTCCACCAGCAATACCACGCCGGAGGCATTCTCTTGTCCGGCACGTGGCAGCCCTTGTGGCGGCGTCCGGAGGCAGGCGTGATTCTGGGCTCCGCCGGCGCCTTCGTCGTCGTCGAGGCGCGCGAGCGCGCGGAGAAGCGCGGCGCCAAGCCGCGCGCGCGACTGGTGGCGGTCGAATCGGATCGCTGCGCGCGCAAGCCCGGCGCCGCCACGGCGGTGGCGCGGCGCGAGTTCGACGCCATGAAGACGGCGATCAAAGCGCAACCGCTCGGCGTCTTGAGCGGCGCCTCGGGACGCGGCAGCATCACGGCCGAGGAGCGCGCCTTCCTCGCCGGGCTCGGCGACGCGGGCCATGCCTTGCGCGGCACGGCGGCGGCGGTGGGCCACTCGATGGAGGCGGCGTTCCTGCAAAATCTCGTCTTGGCCATTTCCGTCCTCGAACGCGGCACGATGTTTCCGCCGCTCGACGCCTCGGAAGCGTCGGGTTCGGATGCGGCAAAGTTGCGCCAGGTCCTGGTTACGAGCTGGGGCCATCTGAAGGGCGAAGGCATGGCGTTGGTGGAGGCGGTCGATGGCCAAGGATAAGGGCAAGCCCATCGCGGTGACCGGGCTCGGCATGGTCACTTCGCTCGGCGTCGGCGTGGCGGAGAATTGGCGCCGCCTCACGGCCGGCGATTCCGGCATCCACCGCATCACGCGCTTTCCCATCGACGGCCTGCGCACCACCATCGCCGGCTCGGTCGATTTCATGAACGACGCGCCCTACACCATCCCCTCACACAGCCTGGTGATGGCCGACCGCGCCATCGCGGAAGCGCTGGCCGCCGCGGGCATGCTCGGCAAGGATTTTCCCGGCGAGCTGTTCCTTGCGGCGCCGCCGGTGGAGCACGATTGGGGCTCGCGCTCTTACCTTTCGGCGCGGCTCGATTGCGGCGAGAAGAGCCCCTACAGCCCGGGCCGGAAGCTCGCGCCGGCCAAGGCCGAACTGCGCCCCTACTACGAGGATTTCCTCAACGGCACCTTGGCCGAGCGCATGGCGGAGAAATACCGCATGCGCGGCTCGCCGATCACGCTCACCACTGCTTGCGCCTCGGGCGCCACCACGATCCAGCTCGGTGTCGAAGCCATCCGCCGTGGCGAAGCGCCGATCGCACTCGCCATCGGCACCGACGGCTCGATCAACGAGGAGACGCTGATCCGCTTCTCGCTGCTCTCGGCGCTATCCGCCAAGAACGACGAGCCGACCAAGGCCTCGCGGCCGTTCTCGAAGAACCGCGACGGCTTCGTCATGGCCGAGGGTGCCGCGGCGCTGGTGCTCGAAGACCCCGAGCACGCCCGGGCGCGCGGCGCCACCATCCTCGCCTATGTGCAGGGCATCGGCGAAGCGGCCGACACCTTCCACAGGACGCGCAGCCATCCCAATGGCCAGGCCATCATCCGCAGCATGAAGGGCGCCATCGACGATGCGGGGCTCGCGCCCCAGGACGTGGGCTACATCAACGCCCACGGCACGGGGACGCCCGAGAACGACAAGATGGAGCATTTCGGCATCGTCAGCGTATTCGGCGCCGAGGGCGCGCAGAAAGTGGCGGTGAGCTCCAACAAATCCATGATCGGCCACTCGCTGACCGCGGCCGGCGCCGTGGAAGCCGCCTTCACCGTGCTGACGCTCAAGGACGGCATTCTGCCGCCGACGATCAACTACGACGTGCCCGATCCCGCCATCCAGCTCGACGTGGTGCCCAACGTAGCGCGGAAGCAGAGAGTGCAATTCGCGCTCTCGAACTCCTTCGGCTTCGGCGGGCAAAACGTGAGCCTCGTCTTCGCGGCGGCATGAAGCTGAAATCGCCTCGTCACGCAAGTGGACCAGCGCGGTACCTCGTTTGCGTCGATCCTTCGAGGCGCTGCGAACGCAGAGCGTTCGCAGCGCACCTCAGGATGAGGCGCGATTGTTGCAGGAAAACAGGCCTCATCCTGAGGTACCGCCGCCCTTGCGGCGGCCTCGAAGGATGGACGCGAGTCCGGCTCTCTCGAGCGTGACGAAGATGCCATCAAAAGCAAACGTGCTCTAAACCATGCGCGCCCTTCGCCTGATCAAGGAAGAACAGCTCGAATTCGGCGAGATGCCGGATCCGCCCCCGCCGGGCGCCCAGGAGGTGCTGGTGCGGGTGCGCGCCGTCTCGCTCAATCACATCGATCTCTTTGGCCTGCGCGGCATGGCGTTCGCCAAGCGCACGCTGCCGCTGGTGGTGGGCGTCGAATGTTCGGCCACGGTGGAACGCCTCGGCGCCGCCGTGCACGGCTTCAAGGAAGGCGAGAGCGTCGTCGTCTATCCCGGCCAATTCTGCGGCGCGTGCAAGGCGTGCAAGGCCGGGCGCGAGAATCTCTGCGAGAACATCGCCGGCATCATGGGCTTCCACGTCGACGGAATGGCGCGCGAGCGATTGGTGGTCGCCGCCAACCGCCTCATCCACGTGCCGCCGCAAGTGAACGCCGTGGACGCCGCTTGCACGACCGTGACCTTCGGCACGGTCCAGCACATGCTGTTCGACAACGCCAAGCTCGAACGCGGCGAGACGATCCTGATCCAGGCCGGCGGCAGCGGCATCGGCACCACGGCGATCAAGATGTCCAAGATGGTGGGCGCCATGGTGATCGCGACCGTCGGCAGCGCCGACAAGGTTGCCAAGGCCAAGGCGCTCGGCGCCGATCACGTCATCAACTACCGCGAGGAACGCTTCGAGGGCGCCGTGCGCAAGATCACGGGCAAGAAGGGCGTCGACGTGGTGTTCGAGCATGTCGGGCCGGACACCTGGGCCGGCTCGCTCATTTCGCTGAAGCGCGGCGGCCGGCTCGTCACCTGCGGCTCGACCAGCGGCATTTCCGCCGAGACCAACCTCTACACGATCTTCCAGCAGCAACTCCGCATCATCGGCTCGTTTGGCTCGACGGTGCAGAACTGCAAGGATTCGCTGGCAAAGATGGCGGCGGGCTTGAAACCCGTGATCGACACCGAGATCAAGCTGCAAGACTTTCCGGCCGCCATCGAGCGCCTCCGGAGCCGCGACGTGTTCGGCAAGATCGTGGCGCGGCTGGATTGAGCCCCATGGCGACGCCGATCCCCTTCAACCGCGTGCCCGATTTCCCGCCCGGCGAAGCGCGCCAAGTTTCGCCGCTGATCCGCCGGCTGGTGGCGCCCAATCCGAGTGCTTTCACTTTCCAGGGCACGGGCACCTACATCGTCGGCCGCGGCAAGGTGGCGGTGATCGATCCGGGGCCGATGATCGAGAGCCACCTCCAGGCAATCCTCGATGCGCTCCCGGGCGAAACGGTCTCGCACATCCTCGTCACCCACACCCACATCGATCATTCGCCGCTGGCGCGGCCGCTGCAGCGCGCGACCGGTGCTCCCATCTGGGGCTGCGGCCCGCATGGCAGCGGCAAGCACGAAGCGGGCGAGAAGGTGGAGGAAGGCGGCGACATGGATTTCGTGCCCGACCGTCAGCTTCGCCACGGCGACATCGTCGAGGGCGCCGGCTGGACCTTCGAAGCCGTGCACACGCCGGGCCACACCTCGAACCATCTCTGCTTTGCCTTGCGCCAAGAGAAGGCGCTGTTCACCGGCGATCACGTGATGGGCTGGTCGACGAGCGTGATCTCGCCGCCCGACGGCGACATGACCGCCTACATGAAAAGCCTCGATCTCCTGCTCGCGCGCGACGACGCCGTCTATTGGCCGACCCATGGCGGGCCGGTGCGCGCGACCAAGCCTTTCGTCGCCGCCTTCGTCGCGCATCGCCGCGAGCGCGAGGCCGCGATTCTCGCCTGCCTCCGCGACGGCATCGGCCGGATCCGCGACATGGTTCCGGCGATCTACGGCAACACGATCCCGCCGCAGCTCTATCCCGCGGCCGCGCGCTCGGTGTTCGCGCACGTGCTCGATCTCGCCGAGCGCGGCGTCGTCGCCGCCGACGGCCCGATCGCGATCGGCGCCACCTACCGCCTCGCGCGCTGACGCCCTGGGACCGCGCGCCTCCAGGCGCGCCCTTCCTTGCCGTGGAAGCAAAGAGCGCGCCGGTAGGCGCGCGGCCCCAGACGATGCTGCCATTCCGGACTTTGCTATTGCAACTCATTCTTAATTGCAATAATTTGCCGGCGTGATCGCAGCAACCGAGGCCCTTCGCATGACCGCCCTCCCGGAATTGCCGCCGCCGACCGACCGCCTCGCCGATCTCACCGAAAGCGAGCAGTTGGTCCTCTCCTGTTTCCGCCGCTTCCTGGCGGGGCCGCAGCACCGCGAGATGCTGTGGCGCGCCCTCACCCATGAATTCGATTCGGCCGAGGCGCGCGCGGCGCTGAAGGGGCTCGAGGCCACGATCCGGGTGCTGACGGTGCACGCCACGCGCAACATCGCCTATCACCGCCCCTGCTGCCCCTGCGTCGGCCCCGACGAAGTGGCGCTGCTGACGATGGTGACGGCCGTGCAGCGCGGCGAGCCCGAGCTCGCGCATCTGGTGGCGCGCAATTTCGTGCCGGAGCCGCGCATCGGCCTGATCCTCGGCGCGGTCGCGGTGTTCACGGAAGCGCTCACGCGTGCCGCCGTCGAACTTCCGCTGCGCTTCGCCCATTGTGCCGAGGCGTCATTGGGCGGCGGCATGATCGAAGATCCGCCCGCGCCGGGCGCGGTGTCATCCACCGTGCATTGAGCGCAGCGCCTAGAGCGTGCCGCGGCGGCCGCGGCGGCGGTCGGGGCGGAAACGCTCGGCGAACATGAAGGGATTGGGGAATTTCCCCATGCGCTGCTTCACGCGCTCCATGACGCCGTGCAGGCGGCCATGTTCGTCGAGCCGGCGCTCGAGGAACGCGAAGGTCGCCGCATGATCCATCGAGCGGTCGTTGAACCAGTAGAGGAAGGTCGCCGAGCAGATCGCGGCCAGGATCGCGCGCTTGGTGTAGTGGTTGAAATCGGTGGCCGTGTCGCCCGCCGCGTGCCAAAGCGTATCGACCGTGCGATAGAGCAGGCGCAGGCCGATGGGCGCATGCAGCGGCATCGCGAGCATCGTCGTCGCGCGCCGCACCGCCTCCTTGTGGGGCGCCGTGAAATGCAGCCGCGCGCGAACGCCGAGCGCGATCCTGTCGCGGATCTTGAGGGCCGGGTCGGCGCCGGCCGCGGCCACGGCTTCGGCCATGGCCCGGTCGGCCATGGCGCTATAGACCTCGATCGCCTCGACCGGCCCGCGTGGGAAAAGTCGCTTGGCCTCGGTGGCTTCCATGCCCGCCGACCGCGCGCCGGCGATGAGGGCGCGCTCGGTCCAGCCGTCGAACGGGATATGGGGCAGCGCCGCCGCTACGACGGCCTCGCGTGCCCGCTGCCAGCTAGCCGTATCCATGGCTTTTCTCCCGGGCCCGTGACGACTCGTCGGGACGCCTTGCCGCACCGCGGAAACGGTGCTTCGGCACCTTCACAACCGGGCCTAACCTATGCTATTAACACCAAATCGAACGGCGCGGGACATGTTTCGCGCCGTCGCTGTTTTTCCGAGAACACCGTCCAAACGTGAAACTGGCGCCCGCGGGCCCCGAAGGCAAGCGGCGCCCACCAGAGGAGTGCGAACCATCGTTCAGGTCATCGTCCGCGACAACAACGTCGACCAGGCCCTCAAAGCGCTCAAGAAGAAGATGCAGCGCGAAGGGTTGTTCCGCGAAATGAAGCTCCGCCGCAGCTACGAGAAGCCCTCCGAGCGCAAGGCGCGGGAGAAGGCGGAAGCGGTCCGCCGGGCGCGCAAGCTGGCGCGCAAGCGGATGGAACGCGAAGGCTTCTGACGCCCGGCCCGTCCGGGTTCCGATTTCGCCGATCGTCACGCCGCCGTCCCTGCGTCGCCGCAGCGGGCGGCTTTCGTGTGTGAGCCAGTCACCGCATCATGTCCGCGCCCGCCACGACAGCCGACGTTCCTTTCATTCCCGTCGTCTCGGGCATGGCGGCGCTCGCCGAAAATTACGACGCGTTCATCCTCGATCTTTGGGGCACGATTCACGACGGCCTCCGGCCATGGGCCGGCGTCGTGGCGTGCCTCGGCGAACTGAAGCGCCGCGGCAAGCGCGTCCTGATGCTGTCGAATGCGCCGCGCCGCTCGCACCTCGCCATCGAGCGCCTGAGCGAAATGGGCGTGCCCCGCGATCTCTACGACGACGTGCTCACCTCCGGCGAAGCCGCGCACGACGCGTTGCTCGAGCGCGCCGACGATTGGCACCGCCGGCTCGGCCGGCGCTGCTTCCTGCTCGGCCCGCCCAAGGACGACAGCGTGCTCGAGGGCGTGCCGCACGAGCGCGCCGCGCACCTCGCCGATGCCGACCACATCGTCAATGTCGGCACATTCCGGCGGCAAGACGGGCTCGAGGCGTATGAGGCGCTGGTGGCCGAGGCGGCGGCGCTCGGGCTGCCGATGATCTGCTGCAATCCCGACTACGAGGTGTTGCGCGGCGATGACCGCGAACTCTGCGCCGGCGCCATCGCGCGGCGCTACGAAGAGCTCGGCGGCGATGTCCGCTATCACGGCAAGCCGCACGCGCCGATCTACGACGAGAGCTTAAGGCGCCTCGGCATCGCCGACCCGCGCAAGGCGCTCGCGGTCGGCGACGCGCTACGCACCGACGTGGCCGGCGCCGCCGCCTACGGCATGGATTCGGTGCTCGTCGTCAGCACGGGCATTCTCGCCCAAGGGCTCGGCATCGCGCCGTTCGAGGATCCCGCCCCGGCCGCGCTGGCGCGGCTCTGCGCGGCCGAAGGCCAGCGCCCCACCGCGGCCGTCGCCGCCTTTCGCTGGTAGATTGGTCCCGCCACCGGCGGCACGGCTTCTCTACCGATATCCGTTCGCGTAACCGGCCGGACCGCGCCGGATCAGTGGTGGCCGTGATGCATGATCTCGTGCCGGATTCCGGTTTCGTAGGCGAGGCCCTGGCGTGTCAGCGTGATGACCTGCGGGAATGCCGCGCGCGCCAGGCCCTTGCGCTCCAGCGCCTTCCACACCGCTTCGTTGAAGAGCCCGCTGGCGTCGCGCGCCGACACCATGAAATCACCCACGTGAAAATGATTGCCGTGCGGATGCGGCAGGTTGGTGATCGCGACCGCGCCGGCGGGATCGGGCGGCAAGGCGTGGTGCGGGTCGCGCGCCAGCTCCTGGAGAATGGCGAGCGTGCGGAGCTGAAGCGGGTTGAGCTTGTCGGGATTGGCTTTGTCGGGCACGGGCGGCGGCCTCCTCGGCGACGGCACGCAAGAAAGAGGGCGGGGCCCCCGGGACCCCGCCCTCGCACTATAGCACAGGATGGCGGGGCCGGACGGCCCGCCGGCGATCGACGGCCTATTGGCCGACGATGTCGCCTTTCATCGGGCCGAGTGCTGCGAGCACTTCGCGCTGCTCTCGGCGCCCAACCTTCTTCGCCCGCATCGCGGCCGAGATATGGGCGACGGTGATGTTCCATTCGCGATTGGAAATCTTCATGCCGGCATGCGCCGTCTTCATGTCCTTGCCGGCGTAACGGCACGGGCCGCCGCTGGCCTGGCAGAGCTGATCGGTGAGCTTGGCGATCAGCGCGTTGGCGTTGGTGTTGGCGAAGCGCTTGCTGATGCGCCGATCCTTGGCCGCGCGGCCGACGAAGTCGGTCATGACCGCTTCGATGCCGGCGCGCTGGCCGAGCCGAGCGTAGAGCGATTGGGGATCCACCGCGGGTGCTGCGGGCGGAGCCGCCGCCGCCAGCGGTCCGCCGGCGCGATGCGGGACCGACGAGGCCGGCGTGCCCGGAATCATGGGTTTGCTGCTCCCGGCACAGGCGCCGAGGCTGCCGACAAGGCCGACGGCCAGCGCCAGCGAGACGAGACGAATCATGGGTTTCCCCCTTCTGAGATGATTGTGATTCGAAGCATAGGCCCCGCGCCGCGGCAAGGCAATCGGCGGCGCGGGGGCCGTCACGCCTTGGCGCTCGGGCGGCCGGAGACGCTCGCATACCAGCGGCGCGCGTTGACGGCGTCCAGCGGCAGCTCGAGCTTGATCCATTTGGCGAAATCGACGGCGATCAGCGCGTCGATGTCGGCCACGCTGTAGGTGTCGCCGCACAGGAACGGCTTCGGGCCCACCATGAACTCGAGCAATTGCAGGAACAATTCCGTGCGCATCCGCCCGCGCTCGGCGAGCGCCGGGATCTGCTCGATGCTCATCGGCCCGGTGACGGCGCGCCCCTTCATGCCGGGCGTCGAATTGCGCAGCGCCTCGGCGACCGCCATGAAGCCCTCGGTCTCGATGCGCCATTGCGTGTCGGCGATGAGCGCCTTTTCCTTGGCCGAGCGGCCCATCAGCGGCGGCTCGGGGTGCGTCTCCTCGAGATAGCGCCAGATCGCGGCGGTCGAAACCAGCCGCGTGCCGTCGTCGAGCATCAGCACCGGCACGGTGCAATGCGGATTGATCATGCGGAATTCGGGCGTCAAGTGCTCGCCGTTGCGGAGATCGACCTGCACAGTCGGAATCTCGATCCCCTTCTCGGCCATGAAGATGCGCACACGCCGCGGGCTCGGCGCCGGCTTGCAGTCGTAGAATTTCATTGATTGTGCTCCGGGGTTTCGCATTCGAGTTTTGCCGTAAGCGGCCATTCGCGGTCGGGCTTCCAGTCGCCGCTGAACATGCGGAAGGAAGGCTGGGAAGTGGTGACCGAGCCGGTGAATTTGCAGTTCAGCTTGAGCTTGGGTGCGGGCGACGCAGCTTGCTTGGCCAGCGTCACCTCGCCCACGATCCGGAGCGGCACGCCCTCGGCATTGACGACCGCGAGCTTGTCGGGAAAGGCCACGGTCGTCGTCGCGGCCGCCGGTGCCGCCGGCGCCGCGAGCTTGAATTGCCCGCCCTCGTGGAAGAACGCCAGATAGACCATAGCGGCGATGAGCCACAGGGCGGTGACGGAGAGAAAGCGGAAGAGGCGGTCCACAGCTTGCATGGGATCCTCCGGGTGCGTGCTCGGCCGGCGGCCGCGCCGGCCCGAGCGATCCTCGCGTTCGAGCGGGGCGGCAGTATGACGGGAAGCGAGCCGCGGCGCTATTTCCGCGCCGGCTTGATCGGTGCCGAGAATTCCCGAAACCATGCCGCCAACCCGGCCTCGTCCATCACCCCGGAGGCGACGGCGACCATGTTCTCGACTTCGTCCACCTCGCGAGGCTCGAAACCATGGCCGTTCAAGAACAGGAAGGCGCGGCCGGCAAGGAGCGCTGTCCGCTTGTTGCCGTCCAGGAAGGGATGATTCTTGCAGATGCCGTGGCACAGCGATGCGGCAAAGTCGAACGGTGTCGCTTCGGCCTCATAGGCATGACGATTCTGGGCCCGGTCGAGTGCGCTCTCGAGCAATCCTTCGTCGCGGATTCCGGCCGTGCCGCCGAACATGGCGACGGCCTCGTCGTGAATCGCGAGCACCATCCGTTTGGTGAGCCATTTCGGCTCCGCGCCCGCGCGCTTCATCGCTTGGACAGCTCATGCAGCGCATTGCGGTGACGCTTCATGTAATCGCGATTCGATTCGAGCACCGCCTCGAAATCGGGATCGTTCGGCGTGAGCCTGATCCCCTCCGCCGTATCGATCACGTAAAGCGCATCGCCCTCGGCCAAGCCGTGGCGATCCAGGATTTCCTTCGGCAGGACCACGCCGTGGGAGTTGCCGATCTTGCGGAGCTTGATCTTCTCGGACATGGGGCGACCTGATTGCTTTGTCGGCGAGCGGCTGGATGTTAGAACATAAGTTATAACGCCGCGGGCCCGATTTCAAGCGGCGCGCGGCGCTTATCGAGCCCAGCCCAACCGGGGCGGAAAACCCTCCAAGCGTTCCGACCCGCCATTCCGAGCGCTCGCGCGCAGGCGGGCGCGCCATAATGCGATGGCGGCAATTTCGCAGGTGCAATATATTCGCGGTGTTGAGCATACGCGGCGGAACCGGGATCACGGCGGCGCAAAACGATGACCGACTTCAAGAAAAGAGACGTCAAAGACTGGGAAGCCGCCGCGCGCAAGGATCTCGGCGTGACCCCGCTCGAGTCGCTCGTCTGGCAGACGCCCGAGGGCATCCCCGTCAAGCCGCTCTACACGGCCGCGGACCTCGAAAAGCTGGAGCATCTGGACTCCCTGCCCGGCTTCGCGCCCTTCGTGCGCGGCCCGCGCGCCACCATGTATGCGGTCAAGCCCTGGACCCTCCGCCAATATGCCGGCTTCTCCACCGCCGAGGATTCCAACGCGTTCTACCGCAAGGCCTTGAAGGCCGGGCAGATGGGCCTTTCGGTGGCGTTCGATCTCGCCACCCACCGCGGCTACGATTCGGACCATCCGCGCGTTGTCGGCGACGTCGGCAAGGCCGGGGTCGCGATCGATTCGGTCGAGGACATGAAGATCCTGTTCGATTCGATCCCGCTCGAGAAGATGAGCGTGTCGATGACCATGAACGGCGCGGTGCTGCCGGTGCTCGCCATGTTCATCGTCGCCGGCGAGGAACAGGGGGTGAAGCAGAGCCAGCTCAGCGGCACCATCCAGAACGACATCTTGAAGGAGTTCATGGTCCGCAACACCTACATCTATCCGCCCGAGCCCTCGATGCGCATCGTCGCCGACATCATCGAATACACGGCGCGCAACATGCCGAAATTCAATTCGATCTCGATCAGCGGCTATCACATGCAGGAGGCCGGAGCGACTTGCGTGCAGGAGCTCGCCTACACGCTCGCCGACGGTTGGGACTACATCCGCGCGGCGCAATCGAAGGGCTTGAAGATCGACGAGTTCGCCGGACGGCTTTCGTTCTTCTGGTGCCTCGGCATGAACTTCTTCATGGAAATCGCCAAACTGCGTGCCGGCAGACTGCTGTGGGCGAAAATCGTCAAGACATTCGACCCCGAGGACGAGCGCTCGATGGCGCTCCGCACCCATTGCCAGACCTCGGGCGTGTCGCTGACCGAGCAGGACCCCTACAACAACGTCATCCGCACCACGATCGAGGCGATGGCCGGCGTGCTGGGCGGCACGCAGTCGCTGCACACCAACAGCTTCGACGAGGCGCTGGCCCTCCCCACGCCGTTCTCGGCGCGGATCGCGCGCAACACCCAGCTCATCATCGCCGAGGAGAGCGGTATCCCGCACGTCGTCGACCCGCTCGGCGGCTCCTATTACGTCGAAGCGCTCACCGCGAGCGTCGCCGCGGAGGCGTGGGAGCTGATCGAGGAAGTCGAGGGGATGGGCGGCATGACCAAGGCGGTGGCCGCGGGTCTGCCCAAGATGCGCATCGAGGAATCGGCCGCCCGGCGCCAGGCGCGCGTCGACCGCGGCGAAGAGACCATCGTCGGCGTCAACAAATACCGGCCCGACACCGAGGAGCGCGTCGAGATCCTCGACATCGACAACACCAAGGTGCGCAACCAGCAGGTCGAGCGCCTGAAATCGGTGCGCGCCAAGCGCGACGACGCCAAATGCACGGCGGCGCTTGACGCCGTCACGAGTGCAGCCGCCGACAAGGGCACAAACCTCCTCGCCGCCGCCATCGAGGCCGCGCGGGCACGCGCCACGGTCGGCGAAATCTCCGACGCGATGGAGAAGGCCTTCGGCCGCCACCGCGCCGAGATCCGCGCCATCTCTGGCGTCTATGCCGCCGGCCTCGAGGGCGACAATGCCTTCGAAAAGGTGCAGCGCGAGGTGGAAGCCTTCGCGCGCGAGGAAGGCCGCCGGCCGCGGCTCCTGGTGGCCAAGCTCGGCCAGGACGGCCACGACCGCGGCTCCAAGGTGATCGCCACCGCCTTCGCGGATTTGGGCTTCGACGTCGACATCGGCCCGCTGTTCTCGACACCCGAAGAGGCCGCGCGCCAAGCGGTCGAGAACGACGTGCACGCGATCGGCATCTCCTCGCAAGCCGCCGGCCACAAGACGCTGGTGCCGCACCTCATCGATTCGCTCCGGAAGCAGGGTGCGGGCGACATCCTCGTCATTCTCGGCGGTGTCGTCCCGCCGCAGGACTACGACCTGATGAAAAAAGCCGGCGTCGCCGCGATCTATGGGCCGGGGACGAACATCCTCGAGGCGGCGCGCGAGGTGCTGGGGCTGATCAAGCGGCTGAGGAAAGCGGCTTGAGCTTCGGCCGCAGTTCCACGAACGCGCGCGCCGCTCGCCACACCTTTCGCCGTCATCGTGAGCGAAGCGAAGGATATTCTCGCGACGCGAAGACCCTCGGCTGCTGAGACAAGATCCTTCGCTTCGCTCAAGAAGATGCGCTCGCCGACAGGCGCGTGCCAACAAACGGACAATCTGCTCGAACGCCCATGACCCTCGAATTCCTCCGCGCCTTCGCCCTCAATCTTCCGTGGTTCGACTATGTCGGCTATCTCGGCATGCTGTTGGGCCTCGTCTCGATGGCGATGCGCACGATCATCCCGTTGCGTATCTTCGCCATCGGAGCCTGCACGTGCCTCGGCGTCTTCGCGCTGCTTCGCGGGGCGTGGCCGACGCTGATCGTGAACGCCGCCACCATCCCCGTCCTCGCCTACCGCACGCGCGAGATGATCCGGTTGACGCGCCGCACCCAGGCGGCGGCGGCGAGCAGCACGATCTCGGTCGACTGGCTCCTGCCTTTCATGCACGAGCGCGGCATCCGCGCCGGCGAGACCCTCTTCAAGAAGGGCGACGATGCCGGCGAGATGTTCTACATCTGCGAAGGGCGGCTCAATCTCGTCGAATACGGCGTGAAGCTAGGCCCCGGGGAGGTGGTGGGCGAGATCGCCATGTTCTCGCCGACGCGCACCCGCACCCGCACCATCGTGGCCGAGACCGATTGCCGCCTGATGGCCATCGGCGAATCCGAGATCAAGCAGCTCTATTATCAGAATCCGCAATTCGGCTTTTTTCTCATCCAGCTCGTGACGCGCCGGCTGGTCACCAACATGGAGCGGCTCGAAGCGGCGGTGCATTCGAAACCGCCAGCGTGACGGTTTTTTGACCGCGGCCCGCATGGGCCACAACCCATCGTCCCTCTGGACTCGATCCGGCCAGGCGTTCAGGCTCGGGTTTCCCGGGCGCGCCATCGCGGCCCGGTCATTGGAGGGGGCTCATGTTCGCACGACTAGGACTCGCATTCGCCGTCGCGGCGCCGCTGCTGATCGCGGCGCCCGCCGCGCAATCCCAATCGCCGGTTCCCGAAGCACGCATCAAGGCGATCCTCGCCATGTCGCCGCAGCAGATGGCGGAAACCGGGCTCTGGACGAAGACCGCCTACGACAGGCTCCTCGGCCACATCAACGGGATGAAGGACGAAAAGCTGCGCGCGCTGGTGCTCGATTTCGTGCTGAAGCCCGAGGCCAAGGTGTTCAACGCCAAGGCGACGCAGAGCTTCCTCGCCTCGCCCGCCGCCGGCGGCCGCGGCCATCATTGGTATCCCGGCGGCCTGCCGGTGCACGCGCTTGAATGGATCGAGGTCGCGAAGGCCTGGGCCGACACCTACGAGCGCGTCTACGGCGTGAAGAAGGTCAACCGCGACATGATCGTCGCCTCGCTGGTCCTGCACGACTGGGCCAAGGTCTGGTACGAGTGGGACCTGACCACAGGCACCATCAAGAAGCCGGCCTGGTATCCGCAATCCTGGGGCGGCGACAAGGGCAAGGCCAAGTGGAAGTGGATGGGCGAGCACGGCGCGGTCGTCTATGCCGAGCTGATGCATCGCGGCGTCGCGGACGACATCGTCGTCGCCACTGCGGCCGCGCATTTCGATCCGCATTGGGACCTCGACAAGGAAGGCGAGGGCCTCAATCCCGCGCTCGCCGAGGCCGCCAAGATCGCGAACAAGCCGCCGATCGTCGTCAAGGCGAAGCAGCAGCATTTCGAGTGGTGGTTCGCGACCTACACCGACGGCGCGTGGTCGTTCTCGCACTACATCGCGGCGGCGGTGGCATACGACGCCGTCGACGCGGCCGCGGTCGACCTCGGCCTCAAGGCCGGCTCGCCCGAGGCCAACAAGCTCGGCTGGTTCGTGCTGTCGCGCGTGTCCGACTTCCGCATCTACGAGGTCTATCAGGATGCGGGCTTCAAGCTCGACGCCGCCAAGGCGCTGGTACTGTCGATCCTCAAGGATTCGTCGGCCTACGAGGTGAAGAAGTAGCCCCGCCATGCGGGCGGGCGCGGCCGCCGCGGCCGCGATTGTCTGGAGTACGCTCGCGGCCGTAGCCACGGTCGCGGGCGCTCCGCCTGCGCGGTCCGAGGAGCGCAATTTCGCGCTCGCCGTCGCCGCCAAAGCGCCGGCCGAGCCCTTCGTTTTCGCCGCGCGGCGGGGCGACGCCGTCGTGATCGCGATCACGAGCGAGATCGCCGCCGAACTGCACTTGCACGGCTACAATCTCGAAGCACGCCTTGCCGCCGGCGGCGCGGCCACTTGGCGATTCCAGGCACGCGCGACCGGCCGGTATCCGATCAACGTCCACCGCCCGGGCGACAAGGCAGGCCATCGCCACGCCCCACCGGTCGCGTATCTCGAGGTGCGGCCGCATTGAGCGCGCGACGCCTCCTGCTCGCGCTTGCGGCCGCGACGGCACCGGCGCCCGCCTTCTCTCACGCCGTCGGCGAGCGCTACGACCTGCCGCTGCCCGTGCATCTCTACATTCTCGGCGGCGCGCTGACGGTGGCGCTGTCCTTCGCCGTCGTCGCCCTCGTCGTCCGCGCGCACGGCGCCACGCCGATCCGCTTCAGGCTTCGCGCCGAGAACGCAAACCGGCCCCTCGCAATCCTCGGGATCGCGCTGCAAACGCTCGGCCTCGCCGCTTTCGTGCTGGCCATCGCGGCCGGGCTGTTCGGCGAGCAGCACCCGGCGCGCAATCTTGCGACCACGATGATCTGGATCGTGTGGTGGATCGGCCTGGCGTTCGTCGCGGCGCTCGCCGCCGATCTCTGGCCGCATCTCAATCCTTGGCGCACGATCGCGCGCCTCGCGGCGCGCATGCTCCCGCAGCGGCCGCCCCGCCCCTATCCGCGGCGCTGGGCCGAATGGCCCGCCGTGATGTGGCTGCTGGCTTTCGTGTGGTTCGAGCTCGTCTATCCGGCGCCGTCGCATCCGCGCACCCTCGCCCTCGCGGCGCTGGTCTATTCGCTCGCCACCTTTGCCGGGATGGCGGTCTTCGGCCGCGAGACCTGGCTCCGCCGCGGCGAGGCCATCACGCTTTTCTTCGCCATGCTCGGCCGCTTCGCGCCGATCGCGTGGCGCGGCGGCGCCGTGCGCTTCCGGCTCTGGGGCGCGGGGCTCGCGCAACCCGTGCCGCTTTCGGGCGCCGCGGTCGCATTCATCCTGCTGATGCTCGCGGCGGTGCTGTTCGACGGCTTTCTCGGCACCGGGCTGTGGCGCGCGATCGAGCGGGGTGTGCGCAGCCTTCTCCCCTACGGCGCCGATCGCGAGAGCCTGATCGCGGCGACCCTCTCGCTCCTCGGGCTGTGGCTCGCGTTCCTCGGCGCCTACCACCTCGCCTCCTACGCGATGGCGCGCGCCGCCAAGACCGGCATGTCCGGGCGCGACATTGCCCGCCGCTTCGCGTTGACGCTGGTACCGATCGGCGTCGGCTACAATGTCGCGCACAATCTTTCGTATTTGCTGGTGCAGGGCCAGGCGATCGCCGCCCTGATCTCCGACCCGTTCGGTTTCGGCTGGAATCTCTTCGGCACGGCGCATTGGCAGCCGGAAATCGGCGTCATCGACGCCGGCGCCGTGTGGATCGTGGCGCTGTTCGCGATCGTGGGCGGGCACCTCGTCTCGGTCTATCTCGCGCATGTGGCGGCGCTCCGTCTCTTCGCGCGGCGCGGAACGGCGCTGCGCGCGCTCATACCGATGACGATCCTGATGGTCGTCTACACCGGCGTCAGCCTCACGATGATCGCCGAGCCGCTCGTGCGATTCCGCAAGCCCGATCCGAGCTACACGCGCCTGGCGCCGCCCGTCTTGCCCGCGATGGCCGCGGCGGAGGATGATCCCCGGCGTTGACCAGCAGCGGAGCGCCGCCATGTCTCTCGTGATCGAATCCGACGGCCCGGTCTTCGTCGTCACCATGGACCGGCCGAAGGCGCGCAACGCCGTAGATCCGGATCAGGCCAAGCGCTTGCGCGACGCGTTCGAGCGCTTCGAGCGCGACGGCGAGGCCAAGGTGGCGGTGCTGACCGGCGCCAACGGCGTCTTCTGCGCCGGCTACGATCTCAAAAGCCTCTCCGGCCGCGGTATCGCGGATATCTACGAGCCCGAGGGCGAAGGTCCGATGGGACCCTCGCGCCGCCTCTTGAAGAAGCCCGTGATCGCCGCCGTGGAAGGCCATGCGGTGGCCGGCGGCCTCGAACTCGCGCTCTGGTGCGACCTGCGCGTGGCGGCGGAAACGGCGGTGTTCGGGGTCTTCTGCAGGCGCTGGGGCGTGCCGCTGGTGGACGGCGGCACCGTCCGCTTGCCGCGCATCGTCGGCATGGCCCGCGCCCTCGACATGATCCTGACCGGCCGCGCGGTTTCCGCGCGCGAGGCGCACGAATGGGGCCTCGCGAACCGGCTCGTGCCCGCCGGCCAGGCACGCCCCGAAGCCGTGACGCTCGCCAAAGAGATCGCGCGCTTTCCCGAGCTCTGCATGCTCACCGACCGCATGAGCGCCTATCGCCAATGGGACATGGAGCTCGGGGCGGCGCTCAAGATGGAGGGCCGCGAAGGCTTGGCGCCGCTGCTCGAAGGTGCCCGAGACGGCGCCGCCCGCTTCGCGTCCGGCAAGGGCCGCGGCGGCGATTTCGGCGAGATTTGAACAGGGAGGCGGGGAGACGGGGAGGAGAAAAGGAAAAGATCTCACCACAGAGGGCACGGAGGACACAGAGAAAGGGTTTCGCGCGCCGAAGGCGCGCAACACTATCTTCTCCGTGTCCTCCGTGCCCTCCGTGTTTCAATCTTTCCTTCTCCCCGTCTCCCCGCCTCCCTGTTAGTTTCACCGCATGTCGAATTCGAAGAGCTATCCGCAGCGGCGGCCGCTGGGGCACGGGCGGGTCGCCGACGGCGACGCGCCGGTGACGCCGCGCGACGCGGGCTCGCTGATCGTGTGGCGGCCCGGCAACGAGGGGCCGGAAGTGCTGATGGGCAGGCGCTCGGCACGCGCCGCCTTCGTGCCGGATTTCTTCGTCTTCCCCGGCGGACGGCTCGATCCCGCCGACCGCGCGGTGCGCGCCGCCACGCCGCTCGATCCCGCCGCCGCCAAGCGCATGGGCGTGCGCGGCGATGCGGCCCTGGCGGAAGCGCTCGCCCTCGCCGCCGTGCGCGAGACCTTCGAGGAGACCGGGCTGCTGCTGGCGGAGATCGGCGATCCCGGCGCCGGCGAGCATCCGGAATGGCAGGCCTGGCAGGCGCTGGGCCTGGCGCCCGGCCTGCATCGCCTGCGCTATTTCGGGCGCGCCATCACCTCGCCCTCGAGCCCGATCCGCTTCCACGCGCGCTTCTTCGTGACGCGCGCCGCGGAATTGCGGGGCGAGCTCGGCGGCTCGGGCGAATTGTCGGAGCTCGCATTCTATCCGGCGACGGAGGTGCTGGCGAACATGCCCGTCGTCGATGTCACGGAATTCATGCTCAACCGCCTCATCGCCTTCGCCGCCGACCCGCTCCGTTTCGAAGCGCGCACACCGGTGTTCTCGTACAAGGACGACGCGCCGTTCGTGCGGTTCGAGTAAGTTGAACAGGGAGGCGGGGAGACGGGGAGAAGGGGAGATAGGGGAGAAAATCGGAACTACAGAGGCACTGAGACACAGAGAAGAAGTGCGAGAAGGAAAGGAATTGTGCGCCTTCGGCGCGCGAAAATTTCCTCTACCTTATCCTCTGTGTCTCTGTATCTCTGTGGTGTACTTGCTTTCTCCTCCCCGCCTCCCTGTTCGATTTGCTTCGTCAGCGGCGGTCGCCGCGCGCGGTGAGGCGGGTGACGTGGCCCATCTTGCGGCCGGCGCGCACCTCGTTCTTGCCGTAGAGGTGGACACGCGCGTTTGGCTCCTTGAGGAAATCCGCCCAACGATAGGCGTCGGCGCCGAGGAGATTGATCATCGTCGCGTCGGCGTGGCGCTCGGGCGAGCCGAGCGGCAGGCCGCAGACCGCGCGCACGAGCTGCTCGAACTGGCTCACCAGGCAGGCGTCGATGGTCCAATGGCCGGAATTGTGCGGCCGCGGCGCCAATTCGTTGACGAGGATGCGCCCGTCGTCGGTGACGAACATCTCCACCGCGATCAGGCCCACCAGTTCGAGCGCATGGGCGATGCGCGCGGCCAGCGCCTCGGCCTGATCGGCGAGATGGCGCGAGATCGGCGCCGGCACGATGGTTTCCGCGAGGATGTGATCGCGGTGTCGGTTCTCCACCGGCACATAGCTGCGCGTCGTGCCGTCGGCGCCGCGGGCGACGATGACGGAAATCTCGCGATTGAAATTGACGAAGCCCTCGAGGATGGCGGGCTTGCCGCCGATGGCGTCCCAGGCCTCGACCGGATTGTCGCGGTGCTTCAGGATGCGTTGGCCGCGGCCGTCGTAGCCCATGCGCCGGGTCTTCAAGACGGCGGGCCGGCCCATGCGCTCCAGCGCCGGGATCAGGGCCTTCAGCGTGTCGACCGCCTCGTACGGCGCCGTGCCGCCGCCCAGTTTGCGGACGAAATCCTTCTCCGCCACGCGGTCTTGCGCCACGGCGAGGATGCGCGAGCCCGGGCGCACCGGCTTGCCGAGGCTTTCGAGGAACTGAACGGCTTCGACCGGCACGTTCTCGAATTCGAGCGTCACCACGTCGACGGCGCCGGCGAATTTCGCCAGCGCCGCCTCGTCGGCGTAGTCGGCGACGATCGTGAGCGCCGAAACCTGCGAGGCCGGCGCGTCCGCCTCCGGAGTCAGGATGGCGCAGGAATAGCCGAGCTCGGCGGCGGCCAACGCCGTCATCCGGCCCAATTGGCCCCCGCCCAGAATGCCGATGGTCGAGCCCGGCGATATCGCTGCAATCGTCATCGCGCCGGGCTCAGACCGGCTTCTTGCCGACGGAAGCGGTCTGCTTCGCGCGCCAGGCCGCGAGCCGGACGGCAAGCGCCTTGTCGTTCAGCGCCAGGATCGCGGCGGCCAGAAGGCCCGCGTTGCGGGCGCCGGGCTTGCCCACGGCCAGCGTGCCGACCGGGACGCCACCCGGCATCTGCGCGATCGACAACAGCGAATCGAGCCCTTTGAGCGCCTTGCTCTCCACCGGCACGCCCAGCACCGGAAGCGTGGTCAGCGATGCGATCATGCCGGGGAGATGCGCGGCACCGCCCGCGCCGGCAACGACGACCTTGATCCCCGCCTTCTTCGCACCCTCGGCGAACGCGAAGAGCCGCTTGGGCGTGCGGTGCGCCGAGACGATGTGCGCCCGGTGCTTCACGCCGAGCTCGCGCAGCACCGCCGCGGTCTCGCGCATGGTTTCCCAATCCGATTGGCTGCCCATCACGATGGCGACGGGCGGAACGCTTCGCGGCATGTCGCTGCCTTCAAAGTCCGTGAAGGCCGGGGACTATACGGACACGGCGCATCGCCGCAAGGCCGGTATCGGGCGCGGGCACCCTCGGGAACCCGGCACGCTCAGGCGATGATATCCGGCAGCAGCATGCTCTCGATGTGGATGATCTGGTCCTTGAGCAGCAGCTTGCGCTTTTTCAGGCGCTGGACGCGCACCTGGTCGAACGGCGCTTCCTCCGCCACGCGCGCGATCACGTCGTCGAGGTCGCGGTGCTCGGTGCGCAGTTCTTCGAGCTTGCGGCGCAGCATGTCGCGCTGTTCGTCGTTGAGCTTCAAGGCGCGACCGGCTCCCTCCGCGGTTTCGCTCCGCGCGATTTCGCCCTAGAAGATATCCCCTCGTGCCCCAACCGTCACCCCCTCGGCATGGCCCTCGCCTTCCCGCCCTCGGATTTGTGGGACTTTTCCGTGACGCTCTACGGCAAGCCGGGCGTGGCGCCGGCGTGCCTGGCGCTCCAGGAGCGGCACGGCGTGGACGTGAACGCGCTCATGTTCTGCCTCTGGCTCGGCGCCAGCGGCCGCGGCCCGGTCGCGGCGCGCCGGCTCGGCGAGGCGTTCGACGCGGTGGAAGCGTGGCACGCCGAGGTCGTACGCCATCTCCGCGCGCTTCGCCGGCGTCTCAAGGCACCTGTCGGCGCCGCCGATCCGGCATTGGCGCAGGCGCTCCGCGCCCGCATCCAGAAGATCGAGATCGACGCCGAACACATCGAACAGCTCACCCTCGTCGCTTCCGCGGCTGCCGCCGGGCCGCCGTGCGCGACTCTCGATCCCGACGCCCGCGCGGCACATGCAGCGGCCCACGCTGCGGTGTATCTTGCGCGCATCGGCGCGGAGCCGGATGCGGACAGCCGATCCGAGCTCGCCGCCATCCTCGGCGCCGCCTTCGGCATGAGCGCAGCGGCGGCGCGCCGGCATGTCGACGACGCCTTCGCACCCGCGCGCTAACAGGCGCAGCGCGGATTTCACGGAGATCGCATGACCGACGACGCCGCCAAGATCCGGAAAACCCGCCGCCGCGTCCTCAAGGGCCTGGCCGGCGTGGCCGTGGCGGCGGCGCTGCCGTTCGGCGCCCGGCGCAGCTTCGCCGCCACCGAGCAGACGCTCACTTTCCTCCATTTCAACGACTGCTATCAGATATCGCCGCGCCGGGGCCTCGGCGGGCTCGCGCCGCTGGCGACGCTGCTGAAGCAGGAGCGCGCCCGGGCGCCCGGGGCCATCACCACGTTCGGCGGCGACCTCATCTCGCCCTCGCTGCTCTCGGGCATCACCAAGGGCGAGCACATGATCGAGTTCGCGAACATGCTCGGCGTTCAAGCCGCCGTGCTCGGCAATCACGAGTTCGATTTCGGCGCCGAGGTGATGAAGCAGCGCGTCGCCGATTCGAAGTTCCCGTGGCTCGGCGCCAACGTTCTCGGCGCCGACGGCAAGCCCTTCGGCGGCGCCGTCGCCACGCATGTCGCGAGCGTGGGCGCGCTCAAGATCGGTTTCATGGGACTGATGACGCGCGAGGCGCGGCTCTACATCCGGGGCGGCCTGCCCGTCACCTTCGGCGAGGTCGTCCCCGCGGCGCGCGCGGCGGCGGCGGAGCTGAAGCGCCAGGGCGCGCAGGTAATCGTGGCCCTCACCCACATGAATCTCGGCGAAGACCAGCAGCTCGTCCGCGAGGTGCGCGGCCTGCACCTGGTACTGGGCGGCCACGAGCACATCCCGATCACGGTGCACGAGCGCGGCGTCTTGATCCTCAAGGCCGGCACGGACGCCGAGTTTCTCGGCGTGATCGATCTCGACGTGACCATGGACGGCGACGAGGTGCGCGCCGTTCCGAGCTGGCGCCTCGTGGCCAACTACCGCGTGCGCGCCGATGCCGAGGTCCAGGACCGCGTGCGGATGTACGAGCAGCGGCTCGACCGCGAGCTCGGCCAGCCCATCGGCACGACCGAGACGGCGATGGACAGCCACGCCGAGATCGTGCGGTTCGGCGAAGCCGCGATCGGCAACCTCGTGACCGACGCGATGCGCGCCGCCACCGGCGCTGACGTGGCGCTGATGAACGGCGGCGGCCTGCGCGGCAACAAGAAATATCCGGCGGGCTCCACCCTCACCTCGCGCGACATCTTCTCCGAGATGCCGTTCGGCAACGCGGTGCTGGTGCTCGAAGCGAAGAGCCGCGACCTTCGGGCCATGATCGAGCACGGGCTCTCGCGCTACGGCCAGGAATTCGGCGGCTTCCCGCAGGTTTCGGGGCTGAAGGCGGTGTTCGACCCCGCGCGCCCCGCAGGCCAGCGCGTGCTGAGCGTCGCGGTCGGCGATACGCCACTCGAGGCCGAGCGCGACTATCGCCTCGCGACCAACGATTTCCTGGCCGCCGGCGGGGACGGCTACGCGATGCTCCGCGACCTCCGGCGCGTCGTCGATGCCAATGCCGGACCGCTCATGGCGGGTGTCGTGATCGAATACATCAAGCAGAAGGGCTCCGTGGCGGCGAGGGTCGAGGGCCGGCTCTCGGCACGCTGATTGCTTCCGGATTCGCATGGCCAACGTGATCACCCGCGAGAGCCCGGACAGCGACGCCGCCACGCAGCTCATCGCCGAGCTCGATGCGGTGCTGACGCCGCTCTATCCCGCCGAGAGCCGGCACGGCTACGGCGTGGAGAAGCTCATCCGCGAGGGCGTGCACTTCTTCGTCTTGCGCGCCGACGGCTTGCCGGCCGCCTGCGGCGGCATCCAGTTCTATCCGGGCTGGGGGGAGCTAAAGCGGATGTTCGTGCGCCCGGCACTTCGCGGCCGCGGACTTGCGCGCGCCATCCTCGCGCACCTCGAAGCCCATGCCCGCGCCGAGGGCTGCGGCGTGCTGCGGCTCGAGACCGGCATCCGCCAGCAAGACGCGATCGGGCTCTATCAGAGCGCCGGCTTCCGGCGCATTCCGCCCTTCCCGCCTTATCGCGACGATCCTTTGAGCCTGTTCTTCGAGAAGCGGCTCTGAGCCGCCGAACGAAAAAGGGCGGGCCGTGCGGGCCCGCCCCTTTCTCCCAGACCGTGACGCGCTTGTGTCTAGGCGCCGTTGGCCTTGAACCAGGCCAGCATTTTCGCCCAACCGTCCTTGGCGTCCGCTTCGCGATAGCTGCCGCGGAAGTCCGCGTTGAAGCCGTGACCGGCTTCCGGATAGACGATGATCTGCGACTTGCTGTTGACCTTCTTGAGTTCGGCCTGGGCCATTTCCACCTGGTCTTTGGGAATCCCCTGATCCTTGCCGCCGTAGAGGCCGAGGATCGGCGCCTTGAGGTCCTTGAGAATGTCCATCGGCTGCTTCGGCCAGCCCTGGCGCATGAAGGCGCCGTACCAGGAGACGCCGGCCTTGAGCTTCGGCTGGTGCGCGCCATACATCCACACGGCGGATCCGCCCCAGCAGAACCCGGTAATGGCGAGCTTGTTCGTATCACCCTTGTTCTTGCCGGCCCATTCCATCGCCGCGTCGAGGTCTGCCACCACTTGATCGGGCATGACCTTCGAGACGATCTCGGCGATGAGTTTGGGAATTTCCTGCATCGTGTACTTTCGCGGATCGCCCTGGCGGGCATAGAGCTCGGGCGCCACCGCCAGATAGCCGGCCTTTCCGAGGCGGCGGCAAAGATCCTGGATATGCTCGTGCACGCCGAAGACTTCCTGCACGACGAGCACTACCGGGAAGCCCGTGCCGGTCGCTGGCATGGCGGCGTAGCCCGGAATCTCACCGTCCTTCGTCGCGATCTTGATCTCCTTTGCGTCGAGTCCGGCACTGTCCGTCTTGATCACGGTCTGGGCGGCGACCGGTCCGGCGGCAGCGGCAAAGCCGGTGGCCAGCGATGTCACCACGAATCCGCGGCGCGAGAGCGGTGCCTCGGGAACGAGGCTGAGAAGGTCGGCCTTGGAGTCGAATATGCGATCCATGAGTGATGGTCCTCCCAATTAAAAAACGCGATGCGAGAGGAAGAACACGGCGCCCGCGCCGATCCTTCCCTCGCGGCGCGCGGAGCATGCCCGCCCATGGCCGGGGGTGACCAGAGCCTCACGAATATGTTATCCGCAGCGGGATTTCACCGACCTTCGATGTGGATTTTTTTGATCGCAATGTTGCGCCGCATACTTCTCCTCATCCTCGTCGCACTGCCCGGCCTCGCGGCCGCCGCGGCGCAAGAGGCGATCTCGGTATTTTCACAGACCGTGCCGCTCGATCCGCGCGACCCCAAAGCGGTGCGTGTCGGCGAACTCGAGTTCCGCGGCGGCATTGCGCTCCGCTCGACCGATCCGCGCTTCGGCGGCTTTTCCGGCATCCACATCAGCACCGACGGCGCCTCGCTCCTGGCCGTCTCGGACCGCGGCACCTGGCTGCGGCTGGCTTTGCGCTACGACCGGGCCGGGCGGCTGTCAGGGGCGGCGGGCGCCGAGATCGGTGCCCTCATCGGCGAGGACGGACAGGCGCTGAGCGGCGCCGAGGCCGATGCCGAGGCCCTGGCGGTGCTCCCGGACGGCTCGATGCTCGTGGCGTTCGAGCGCCGGCACCGGATCCTGCATTATCCCGAGGCCTCGCCGCCGTTCAGCAAGCCGCCGGTCGCCTATCCCGTGCCGGACGGCCTAGAGCAGGCGCCGCCCAACGGCGGATTGGAAGCGCTCACCCATGTCGGGCGCGGGTTCATGGTGGCCATTGCCGAGCGGCTCTCGGCCGGTGGCGGCGCCGTCGCCGCCTGGGTCGGCCGCGGCGGGCTCTGGGAACCCTTCGCCTATGTGCGCAAGCCCGGCCTGCGCGTCACCGACATGGCGCTGCTGCCGCGCGGCGACCTGCTGGTGATCGAGCATCGCTACAGCGCCGAGATCGGGAGCGTGGTGCGCTTGGTGCGTGTGCCGCGAACCGCGATCGCGCCGGGCCGCCGGGTGGAAGGCCGCGAACTGGCGCTGCTCGAGCCGCCGCTGTCGACCGAGAATTTCGAAGGCATCGCGGTCCGCCGCGGCGCGCCCGGCGAGGCGCTCGTCTACGTGATGTCCGACGACAATTTCAATCCGCTGCAGCGGACCTTGCTGCTGATGTTCGCGATCAAGGAAGAAACGCAACCGCCGGCGCCGCCGCAGTGAGCGGCGCCGGCGCTCGTTCTGATATTCTTGCCGCTCAAGCCATCAGAGCCTTCGCGACCGCGCCGGCGCAGGTCTCGTGCCATCGGCTCACGGTCAGATCGTGCTGGATCGTCTTGGGCAGGATGCCGACCTCGATCGACGAGCCCGTCCCATTGGCGCGGACGAACACGGGATAGAGGAAGCCATAGCTCCAGCCAGACATCGGCGACGACAGCACGAGCACGCGGCGGGCGGGATCGCTGTCCCTCACCTTGCAGCGGCCGAACGCGGCGGCGTTGAGCTTGGCGAACGCGGCGTCGGGCGCGAGCGGCGATTCGAGCACCACGCGGCGGCTGGTCGGCGCCACGGTCTTGGCCGAAGCGCGCACCGATTCGGCCAAGAGCGCCGGCATCAGGATGATGGCGAGGAACGCCGCCAACCACACGCTGTCACCGATGCCGTCGGGCAGCAGCATGAGAGCCAGCGGCCCGATCGGCACGAGGATCGCCAGCGAAGCGACGAAAAAGATGACGTGACTGCGCGGCAAGTCCTTGGTTGCGAACATGGTCATGGCCCTGTCTGTTTGATGCGTCTCGATCCTGCGCGGAGTATGAACGGGCCGCCGCAGCATCGAAATGACAGCGATCACAAGGACATGTGGTTTTCATGCGGTTGCGCCGGAGAATGCCGGCGCAACAAAAAACCCGCCTCGCGGCGGGTTTTCCGAATTCGGATTGGGGGGTGCTGCTAGGCCGCCGGCACGGCGGCGGCGGCGCGTTTTTCCTTCGCGCGCTCGACGCGGCGCTTCAGGCGCCGGGCCTCGGCGCTGAGCTTGACGTCGGGCGTATCGATCAGGAACGAATCGATCCCGCCATTGTGCTCGACGGTGCGCAGGCCCGCGGTGGAAATACGGAGCTTGATCGGCAGGTTGAGGCTGTCGCTCCAGAGCGAGGCCACCTGGAGATTGGGCAGGAAGCGGCGCTTGGTGCGGCGCTTGGAGTGGCTGACGTTGTGGCCGACCAGAACGTCTTTGCCGGTGATGACACAGCGGCGGGCCATGAGAGGGTCCTAACTCGTTGTAATAGTGCGCGAAAACGGATTGCCGGGCGAATCGCGCCCGGCAGTAGCCAGCTTCTAGGCGAGACCGCCCCCCGGCGTCAAGCGGCGGGTTGGCGCGCGCCCGGCGCTTGTGCCGGCAACGCGGCCTCGGCCGAAGGGCTGGCGCGCATTGCTTGGTCGCCGTGCGGTGGTATTGATTGCGGCGCACGAGGGCCAGTTTCCGAACGATGAGCAAGCCGAAACCCGTCAAAAAGGGCGCAGCCTTCCTGCGCCAGGCGCTTCGCCGTTGCCGCCAGGCTTTGACGGCGGCGATCGTTTTCAGCTTCGTCATCAATCTGCTGATGCTGACGGCGTCGCTCTATTCGCTGCAACTCTTCGACCGCGTGCTCACGAGCCGCAGCATCGACACGCTGCTCTATCTGTCGCTGCTCGCGCTGATCGCCTTCGGGATCCAGTGCCTCCTCGACCTGACGCGAAGCCAGGTGATGACCGCGATCGGCACCTGGATCGACGAGCGTCTCGGGCCGAGCCTCTATGCCGGCGGCGTCGCCGGGCACGCGCCGGTCGCCCTCGGGCCCGCCGCCACGCAGCCGCTGCGCGATCTGGGGCAGCTCCGCAACTTCCTCGTGGGGCCGCATCTCTCGTCGTTCTTCGACGCGCCCTGGGCGCCGGTGCTCCTGCTCCTGCTGTTCTTCCTCCACACGCTGATCGGCGCGATCGCCCTGGTGGGCGCCATCGTTCTGCTCGGCCTCGCCTTCCTCAACGAATATTGGACCAAGGTCGCGAACGAGCGCGCCGCCGCCCTCACCGCCGAAAGCATCTATGACAGCGACGTGGCCGTGCGCAACGCGGACGCCATCCGCGCCATGGGCATGATGCCGGCGCTCGCCGAGCGCTGGAACGCGCGTAACGCCCTGGCGATCGGCTATGTGCGCCACGCGGCGCTGCGCGGCAACGTCATCACTTCGCTTTCGCGCACGACCCGGCAGGTCTTGCAGGCCGCGGTGCTCGGCGTCGGCGCGTGGCTCACGCTCAAGAACGAATTGACCTCGGGCGCGCTGATCGCGAGCACGATCCTGGTCTCGCGGGCGCTGGCGCCGGTCGAGATGGCGATCGCGGCATCGCGCCAAGCCATCGCCGCGCGCCAATCCTATCGCCGCATCGGCACGTTTCTGGAAGCGTCCGAGGTCCGCGGCGCCGACGCCACGGTGATGGAACCCAAAGGCCGCATCGCGGTCGACAACGTCATTTACGTGCACCCGGGCCAGCGCGAGCCCACCTTGCGCGGCGTTTCGTTCGCGCTCGAGCCCGGCGAAAGCGTCGCCATCCTCGGCCCCTCGGGCTCGGGCAAGACGACTCTCATGCGCCTCCTGGTCGGCGCGCTCAAGCCGAGCGCGGGCGCGGTGCGCTTCGACGGCATCGACATGACCGCGTGGGACGGGAATGCGCGCGGCAGCTTCGTCGGATACCTGCCGCAGACCGTCGAGCTCTTCCGCGGCACGGTCGAGGAGAACATCGCGCGCATGCGGACGACGGTGCCCGCCATGGTCGTCAGGGCGGCGGAAATGGCGCGCGCCCACGATTTCATCCATTCGCTGCCGCGCGGCTATCAAACGCCGATCGGCGACGGCGGCCTCGGCCTTTCGGGCGGGCAGACCCAGCGCATCGGCCTGGCGCGCGCGCTGTTCGCCAAGCCGCTGTTCGTCGTGCTCGACGAGCCCAACGCCCATCTCGACCAGCAGGCCGAAATGGCGCTGCACGAGACGTTGCGCGAGATGAAGGAGAAGGGCATGACGGCCGTGATCGTCACGCACCGCCAGAATCTTCTGGAATTCGTCGACAAACTGCTGATCCTGCGCGAGGGCCAAGTCGCCGCATTCGGCCCGCGCCGCGACGTTCTCGCTCGCCTCGCCGCACAATCGGGCGTGCAGCGCATGCAAGCCGTCAAGCCGGGAGCACCCCATGGCTAAGACCGACCGCGAGCCTTTCACCGTCGTCGTCGAGCCGCTGGCCCCCAAGCCCGTGGCCGCGCGCTGGATCCGGACCGGCTACATCGCGGTGGGGGCGTTCGTGGTGGCATTCGCGATCTGGGGCGGCGCGGCGCCGATCGAGAGCGCCGCGGTCGCGCTCGGCTCGGTCAGCCTCGACACCAACAAGAAGCTCGTTCAGCACCTCGAGGGCGGCATCGTCGACTCGGTGCTCGTCCGCGAAGGTCAGTCGGTCGCGCTGAACGAAGTCCTCATCCGGCTCAACACCACCCAGGTGCAAGCGCGCGCCGACTCGCTCAAGGGCAAGATCAAGGCCGTCGAGCAGCAACTGAAGTACATCGAGGAAGAGCTGCAGACGGTCGAGAGGCTCTTCAAGCAGGGCCAGGCCACCAAACCCCGCCTCCTCGCCCTGCAGCGCCGTAAATCCGAGCTCGAAGGGGACATATCCGAAAACAAGACGCAGTTGGCGGTCGCGGAGAGCACCATCCTGCGCTCGACGATACGCGCGCCCGTGGCCGGCATCGTCATCGACCTCAAGGTCCACACCAAGGGCGGCGTCGTCAAGGCGGGCGAGACGCTGATGGCGATCGTCCCCAAGGACGAGCCGCTCTACATCGAGGCCCAGATCGACCCCAACGACATCGACGTGGTGCGCCCCGGCCTCGCCGCGCATGTGCGCCTGACGCCCTATAGCGCCCGCTTCATCGCGCCGCTGACCGGCAAGGTCGCGAAAGTGTCGGCCGACCGCATGACCGACCAAAAGAGCAATCAGTCCTACTACCTCGCCCGTATCGAGTTGACGCAGCGGCCCGCCGAGATGGATCCCTCGATCAAGCTCTATCCCGGCATGCCGGCCGAGGTGATCATCGTCACCGGCCAGCGCACCATGCTCGGCTACCTGCTCGCGCCGATCACGCGGAGCTTCCGCCGGGCGGCGCGCGAGGACTGATACCAGGCGACCGAACTATGGACTCGTCGCTCCCCCCTTGAGGGGGAGCTGTCCAGCGTGCACTTGCGCGCTGGACTGAGGGGGAACTCCGTTCCGGCAACGAGGCGCTGGAGAGGAGAACCCCCACCCGTCGGCTTGCACGCGCAAGCGCGCGCAAACCGCCGACCGCCCCCTCGAGGGGGCGGTGACGATCGTGGCGAGCTACTTTGGTCGCTTGGTATGAGCCTGCCGCCGGAATCGAAACGCCCCGCGGCGGAAGCCGCGGGGCGCGGTCGGGTCGCTCAGATCATGAAGTGCTGGCTGCCGACGCTCGAGGATCGCACGCCCTCGAGATCGACGATCGCGAAGTTGTTCGCCGCGTCGGTGTGCGCGCCGCCGTTGAGGTCGAGCATCACCGTCGTGCCGAAGCCGGGCTGGCCCTCGGTGCCGTGCTGGACGAGGTAGATATAGCCCTGCTGGAAGGCCTGCAGCGCCGTCGTGCCGGCGAAGTTCGTGCGCGCGTCGATGAGGCTCGAGAAGTCGAGCTTGTCGCTCACGCCCGGTTGAGTGCCGAACTCGAACAGGCCGCCGGACTTCACCTGTCCAGTCTGGAAGTCGGTGATCTTGTCCGTCACCGACACTTGCACGGTGATCGTTCCTTGTTGGCCGGTGATCGGATTGACGATCGGCACCGAACCCGTGGTCTTGGCCGCCTCGGTGAACACGAACGTGTCGGCATCGGCGCCGCCGGTCAGCGTATCGGCGCCGGTGCCGCCCTCGATCAGGTCGGCGCCCGAGCCGCCCAGGATCGTGTCCGCACCCGCGCCGCCCTTGATGACGTCGTCGCCGCCGCCGCCGCGCAGATCGTTGGCCGCGGTATTGCCGGTGATGGTGTCGGCGCCGGAGCTGCCGATGACGTTCTCGATGCCGAACAGCTTGGCCAGCTGGACGGAATGCAGTCCGTTCGGGCCCGGCGAAGGCTGAAACGCCGTGGTTCCGAAGCCGACCTCGCCCACGAGGTTCGTGAGCGTGCCTTGGCCGAGATCGACGATCATGCGATCGACGAAGCCGACGTCCGGCAGCGCCGTGGACGTGCTGAGCCCCTGCAGCTGCGAGATATCCAGCGTGTCGGGGCTGGTGTCGGTCACGTTGGAAATGCTGGCGCTTTCCCAGCCGAGTCCGCCGAACGTCACGAGCCCTTCGCCGCCGTAGAGCTCTGCGAGCTTTCCGCCGTAGGCGCCGCGATCGGCGATAACGAAGCGGTCGCCGCCCGTGCCGCCGAACAGCAATTGATCCGCCGCCAGATCCAACTGGATGGTGTCATCGTCCGCGCCGCCGGTGACGTAGACCCGGGTGCCCTCAACGACGATCGTGTCGTTGCCGCTGCCGCCAGTCACGCGATCGAAACGGAAGCCGTCGTTGCCTTCGACCACGATCTCGTCGTTGCCGGACCCGCCGTCGACCTTGTCGACGCCGTTGACCGCGTAGATGTAGTCGGCCCCGGAGTCGCCATTGAGGTTATCGTCGCCGTTTCCGCCGTAGAGATCGTCGTCGCCGCCCCCGCCGTTCAGCGTGTCGTTGCCGTCGCCGCCATTGAGATAGTCGTCGCCGGATTCGCCCTCGATCCGGTCGTCGCCGTCGCCGCCGTAAAGGTCGTCGTCGCCGGAACCGCCGAACAAGACGTCGTTCCCTTCGCCGCCCTTGAGCTCGTCGTCGCCGGAACCGCCGCTCAGGTGGTCATCGCCCGATCCGCCGCGCACCTCGTCGTTGCCGGCGCCGCCCTGAACGAAGTCATTGCCTTCCTGGCCGTCCAGGTAGTCGTCGCCATCCATCCCGTAGAGGCTGTCGTCGCCCCAGCTGCCGTAAAATTCGTCTTCGTCTTCGTCGCCGAATTTGACGTTGTTGAAGATGTCGCCCTGATACTTCGCCATGGTCCGTCTCCTGAACGGTTGCCGGCGGAAGCGCCGGCTGCATGGCGTCTTCTTGCCTGAACAGCAGATGAACGGCAGTGCGCGGGCACACAGGAACTTGAATAATTCCGGAAAGATGTGCTGGAACGCAGCCAATCTGTGACGGCGCGCACATCGCGGCGCCGGATCGTCGTGTCAGCGCCGCTTGGCGCCGGCCATGAAGGTGGCGATCGCCCGGTCCGCGGCGGCGCCGGGCGTCAAGCTGCCCTCGGCGACCGCGGCTTCGAGCTTCTTCAATTCCGCCCGCACGCCCTCGTGCTCGCGGAGCCGCACCAGGAGCGCCTCGGAGATCTCGCTCCACATCCAGGCACGGGCCTGCTCGGCGCGGCGGCGCTGCAGCGCCCCGCCCTTGGCCACGGTCGCGCGATACGCCTCCACGGCCTGCCAGACTTCGGCGATGCCCTTGTTCGCCACGGCCGAGGTGAGCAGCACGCTCGGCGTCCAGCCCGCCACGGCCGGCCGCAGCAGCCGCAACGCGTGCTGGTACTCCGATTGCGTGCGGCCCGCCGCCGGCGCGAGATCGCCGTCGGCCTTGGTGACCACCATCAGATCGGCCATTTCGACGATGCCGCGCTTGATGCCCTGGAGTTCGTCGCCGCCGGCCGGCGCCAGCAGCAGCAGGAACATGTCGGCCATGTCGGCGACGGCTGTCTCGGATTGGCCGACGCCGACCGTCTCGACCATGATCACGTCGAACCCAGCGGCCTCGGCGACCAGCATGGCCTCGCGCGTCCGCCGCGCCACGCCGCCGAGCGTCGTGCCCGCGGGCGACGGACGGATGAAGGCGGCCTCGCTCCGCGCCAATTGCTCCATGCGCGTCTTGTCGCCGAGGATCGAGCCGCCGCCGCGCTTGGAGCTGGGGTCTATGGCGAGGACGGCGATGCGGTGTCCGCGGCCGATCACGTTCAGGCCGAAGGCCTCGATGAAGGTGGATTTCCCGACCCCGGGCACGCCGGTGATGCCGAGCCGCACCGATTTGCCCGTGTGCGGCAGGAGCGCGCCGAGCAGCGCATTGGCCTCGGCGCGATGATCGGCGCGGGTCGATTCGACCAGCGTGATCGCGCGCGCGAGCGCGCGCCGGTCGCCCGCGCGGACGCCGGCGGCGAGGGCCGCGACCTTGTCCGACATTGCCGTCGCGGCGATTCCCCGGCTCACGCGCGTCCTGCCCCGTAGTCGATCTGCGGCAGCCAATCAGATTTGCAGGCGGCGTGAAAGGGCCGCGATCGGCCGGCTCGCCCCTATGCGGCGCGCATCCATTCCAGGCACCGGCGCATTTCTTCCTTCATCCGCCCGGCGGGGAAATGGCAGCGGCGGCCATGGCCGGGAAGGATCCATTCGAACGGGTATTCGGCGAGCCGCTCGGTGGAGCGGCGGAGTTCGTCCCAATCGTACCAACAGACGTCGCGGAAGGCGTAGATCTGCCCGCGCTCGGGGCTCCACGCGATGTGATCGCCGGTGAACAGGAATCTCTCGCCGAACAGCAGGCACGCCGAGCCGCGCGTGTGGCCCGGCACGGGGACGATCAGGAGATCGGGTGCCAAGGCCACCGGGGCTGCGCCCTCGATCTTCATCTCCGCGTCCGCGGTGCCGCGCGAAACGTCGGCGGCATGGAGAATGCGCTCGCAGCCGAAGCGCGCCCGGAATTGCGCGTGATCGGCGACGTCGTCGGCATGGGTGAGGAACATGTAGCGGACGCCGCCGAGGCGCGCGAGCGCATCGGCCACCGGCGCCGTGAAACGCGGCGAATCGACCAGCACGTTGCCGCCGGGCCGCCGCACGAGATAGCTCGCTGCGCCGAAGCTCGCCTCGGCATGATAGCCGAGATGAAACACGTCCCCGGCAATGGGTTCGGGAAAAGCCGCGCGCGCCGCCGCGAGATCGTGCTTCGCGCGCGTGCCGATGGCGCCGACCGGGCACGCGAGCAGCGCCATTTCCGCGCGCAGGCGCTCGCCGGCGTCGCGCGGTTGCGTGCGGACGCGCGAATGCCCGTCGCCGCCGTCATCGAAGCTCGCGGGCGCCAGCCAATTGCACGTGTCGCAATCGATGCACGTGGCATCCACGAAGAAGTCGCCGCTGGCGTTCGTGGGAAGCGATTTCGAGAGAGCGGCCATGATGCGACGCTGGATTGTGTCCGGTGCAAGAATAGATAAGGTTCATGCGGCAGAGGGCAAACCCCTCGCACCGCCCACGGGCGGCTGAAATACTTCGAAACAATCGCCGGGCATGCGCCTTAAAGCTGCCATGTCTTGCGGTGCAAGGTTTCGGTCAGAAGACGGGCCTCGGTGGGACGAGGTAGGGGCAATACGAACGTCCGGGAAGTTCGGTTCGGAGACGCTGCGCGTCCAGCGGGTGGGCGCGCTGCCGGAGAATTGTGCGATCGAGGGCCGAGAGGAGCGAACGATGCCGGACCACCCACAGGATCTCGACAGCCACGCGGAGTTGATTCCGCATTTCGCCACGCGCGCCGAAATCGCGGAACTCCGCGAAAAGGTGCTGAGCCTCCAGGCGATCGTGCGAGCGATCGCGGTGAAAAGCGGCGCCGACGGCCAGAAGCTCGAGGATTGGGCGCTGACGGTGGCGCAGTTTCAATCCGAACCCGGACGGCCGATCGCCACCGCCCAGGAAGTCGTCGGCAGCATCGCCGCGAACGACCTTCACGCCGGCAAATAGGCGGCGGGCCGCAAGGCCCCGTTTCCGCCGCGCAATTTACCCGCCGACCGGGACGAGGCGCGGCGTCTCCGCCATCCCGGACGCCAGCGGCTCCCGCGCCTCCCCGATCTTATCCGCCGCTTCGCCCTGCGCCGCTTCCTGCTGGCGGCGCCAAAGGGCGGCATAGACCTCGCCGCGCTCGAGCAGCGCCCCATGGCGGCCGCGCTCGACGATGCGGCCCGCGTCCAAGACGATGATCTCGTCGGCGTCGATGATGGTCGAAAGCCGGTGCGCGATCACGAGCGTGGTGTGCTCGGCCGAGACCTCGCGGAGATTGGCCTGGATCTCCTTCTCGGTGTGGGTGTCGAGCGCCGACGTCGCCTCGTCGAAGATCAGGATGCGCGGATTCTTGAGGATCGTGCGCGCGATCGCGACGCGCTGCTTCTCGCCGCCCGAGAGCTTCAAGCCGCGCTCGCCGACCATGGTCTGATAGCCGTCCGGGAGATTGCCGATGAGGTGCTGGAGATGCGCGAGCCGCGCCGCCTCCTCCACCGCCTCGCGGGTGGCGCCGGGCTGGCCATAGGCGATGTTGTAGTAGAGCGTGTCGTTGAACAGCACCGTGTCTTGCGGAACGATGCCGATGGCGCGGCGAAGGCTGTCCTGCGTCACGTCGCGGATGTCCTGCCCGTCGATCGAGACCGAGCCGCCCTCCACGTCGTAGAAGCGGAAAAGAATGCGCGAGATCGTGGATTTGCCGGCGCCGCTTGCGCCGACGATGGCCACCGTCTTGCCGGCGGGAACGACGAACGAGACGTCGTGCAGGATCGACCGCCGCTCCTCGTAGCGGAAATCCACGCCCGCGAACTCGACCGTGCCGCCCGAGACGGCCAGCGGCTTGGCGCCGGGCTTGTCCTGGATTTCGCGCTCGACCCGGAGCAGGCGGAACATCGACTCCATGTCCACCAGCGCCTGCTTCACCTCGCGATACATGAAGCCCAGCATGTTGAGCGGCTGGTAGAGCTGGAGGAGATAGGCGTTGACCAGCACGAACTCGCCGACCGTCATCGAGCCGGTGACGACGCCGAGTCCGGCGCGGTACATGACCAGCGTCAGCCCCGCCGCGATGATGAACCCCTGGCCGACGTTGAGCAGCGACAGGCTCTGATCGGAGAGCACGGCGGCGCGCTCGTAGCGCTGCATCGCCTTGTCGAAGCGCTTGGCCTCGTGGTCCTCGTTCGAGAAATACTTGACCGTCTCGTAGTTCAGGAGGCTGTCGATCGCCTTGGTGCTGGCCTCGCTGTCGCTCTCGTTGAGCTGGCGGCGGAACTTGATGCGCCATTCGGTGACCAGGATCGTGTAGGTGGAATAGACCGCGACAGTGACCAGCACGATGACGGCGAACCAGATATCGAGCAGCGCCCACAGCACCGCCGTCACCAGCAAGACCTCGACCAGGGTCGGGAAGATGGTGAACAGCGTCCACGAGAGCAGGTTTTCGATGCCCTTGGTGCCGCGCTCGATGGCGCGCGAAAGACCGCCGGTCTGCCGCTCCAGGTGATAGCGCAGCGACAGCGCGTGGAGGTGGCGGAAGGTGCGCAGCGCGATGGTGCGCATCGCGCGGTGCCCCACCTTGGCGAAGATCGCGTCGCGGAGCTCGGCGAAGGCGACGCCGAAGATGCGCGCCGCGCCATAGGCGACGAGGATGCCGATCGGGACGGTCAGCACCGCCTCGTTGCCCTTGAGCGAGAGCGCGTCCACGGCCTCCTTGAACAGGATCGGCACGTAGACGACGGTGAGCTTGGCCATGACCAGGAAGGTCAGCGCCGCCACCACGCGCACGCGCATCTCGCGCCAGCTTTCGACCGGCGCGCGCGGCCAGAGATAGGGCAACAGAGTCTTGAGGGCCCGCCGGCCATAGCCGGATTCGAGGCCTTTTTCGGGCTTGTTGTCCGATTTCGCGGGAGGCGGAGTCATACTCCTGATAACCTAGCGCCGAAACCCCGCCGAACAAGGGCCGGGTGACGGACGCGGTGCCGCTTCCGTCGGCGTTCCGGAGAACGGGCCCATGCGGATGACATTTCGATTTGCGCCCCTGGCGGCCGCCATCTGGGTCGCCGCGCTGACCGGCTGGGGCATGCCCGCCGGGGCCGCGGAGCCGGCGCGGCCGGCGGGCAAGATCGAGGCCGAATATCAGATCACGTGGATGGGCATCGCGGTCTATTCGGCGCGCCTCGTGGCAACGTGGCAGGACGGCCGCTACCGCATGCAGTTCGGCGCCGCGGCCGTGGGCATCGCCCGGCTCGGCAACCACACCACCATTGCCTGGGAGACGCGGGGACGCATGGCGAAAGGCGCCCTGCAGCCCGAGCTGTTCGAGCAAGCCAACACCTTCCGCCGCCAGACGCGCCGCATCACCATCGCCTATCCCGGAACCGTCGGCGCGGCAGCACTCCGCGCCGTCGTCATGCCGGCGGTCAGCGTCATGCCGCCCGAGAGCCCGGGCAAGCGCCCGGCGGTGCCGGACGCGCTCAAGGCCGATACGCTCGATCCGCTGTCCGCGACTTTCGCCGCCGTGACGATGGCGCCCAACGCCACCGCGTGCCGCTATGCGGCCCAGGTGTTCGAGGGTCTCCGCCGGACCGACGTGCGGCTCGAGCACGAAGGCACCGAGCGTGCGCCGGTCCGCGGCGCCGGTCTCGACCGCGAGAGCCTGGTTTGTCTCCTCCACGCCAAGCGCCTCGCCGGCTACGAGGAAAAGCATTTCCGCCAGAACCCCGAGCCGCTGCCGCCGGCGAAATTGTGGGTGGCGAAGCACGCGGACTCGGGCCTCTGGCTGCCGGTCCAGCTGCGCTTCGAGTCGTCCTACGGCCCGATCTACGCCCGGCTGGTGCGGCTCGAGTCCGGCACGGGCGGCGGCAAGTAGCGCGGCACGGCCGAGCCATGATCACGCCCGCCTACGCCCGCACCATGGCGGCGTATAACCGCATGATGAACGAAACGATCTACGCCGCCGCGGCCGGGCTCCCGGATACCGAGCGCAAGCGCGACCTCGGCGCCTTCTTCAAATCGCTGCACGGCACGCTCAATCACCTGCTCGTCGGCGACCGCCTCTGGCTCGGGCGTCTCACCGGCGTGCCGGTGCGCTTTCCCTCGCTCGCCCACGAGCTTCATGCCGATTTCGCCGAGCTCCGCCGCGCCCGCGCCCAGACCGACGACGACATCGTGGCCCACGCCGCGGCCCTCACCCCGGAAGCGCTAGCGGCGCCGGTCGTCTATCGCACCATGCTCAATCCGCGCAATGTCGCCTACGATCGCGGCTTCGCACTGATGCATCTCTTCAATCACCAGACCCATCACCGCGGCCAGGCGACGACGCTGCTGATGCAGCTCGGCGTCGATCCCGGCGCCATCGACCTCGTCGTCATGCCGGGATACGAGCGGCCGGCCTAGCGATGGGTCAGGCCGACGCGTCAGCTCGGCTTGGTGGCGGTGTGCAGGGCGACGATGCCGAACGACAGATTGCGGTAGGCCACGTCGCGGAAGCCGAAGTCTTCGATCTCGCGGCAGAACTCGCGCTGCGCCGGGAAATCGTGGACTCCCTTCAAGAGATAGCCATAGGCGCTGGCATCGCCGCCGGTCGCGATCCGGCCGACGATCGGCATGCACCATCGCATATAGGCGAGATAGAGCGCGTGGAGCGGCGCCGCGGGTATCCGCGCCGCCTCGAGGCAGAAGAACGTGCCGCCCGGCTTCAGCACGCGAAACGCTTCGGCTATCGCGCGCTTGCGGTCGCAGATCTTCATGCCGAACGACATCGAATAGAGATCGACCGAATTCGCGGCGAAATCGCCGAGGGCGTGGGCGTCGGCCCCGGCGATCTTCACGCCCGGGAAACCTTCGAGCTTCGGGCGCGCGATCGCCAGCATTTCGGGACAGATATCCGTGACCCATATGGTCCGGCCCGCGCCGTTGCCGCCGGACAGCCGCCTGAGCACGCGCAGCGGGATGTCGCCCGTGCCGCTCGCCACGTCGAGCACCACCTGTCCGGGATGCCGGGCGATTTCCGCCGCCATGCGCGACTTCCAGAGCCGGTGGATATAGAGGCTGAAGAAATCACACAGCCGGTCGTAGCGCCCCGCGATCCGCGCGAACACGTTGTCGCTGCCGGGATCGAACGATGCGGCGTTTGCGCTTCCCGGCCCCCTGCCGCCCTCTTGAACCATCGCCCGATTCCCCCGCCGCATAGCTTGCCCGAACCGGAGGCAAAGTTCCAACCGCGCCGGAAATCTGAGAGGATCGCCCGCCCCGAGCACCCCTGGTAAGGCGCATGCCCCCCGTCAAATCGCCCTCACGCAAGATCGGCTCCCGCACCCAATTGCGCCAGCCGAGCCAGCCGGTCGCCGAGATCGTCGCGCGCGGCCTGCCGAAGACGAAGAAGCCGGCGCGCGTGATCGTGCTCGGCGCGGGCATGGCGGGCCTCGTCGCCGCCTATGAATTGCTGCGGGCGGGGCACGACCCCATCCTGCTGGAGGCGCGGCCGCGCGTCGGCGGCCGCATCTACACGTTGCGCGATCCCTTCGCCCACGGCCTCCACGCCGAAGTGGGCGCCATGCGCATTCCCGCGGTGCATGAGCTGACCCTGGCCTATGTGAAGGGCTTCAAGCTCGCGACTCTGCCGTTCACCATGGGCAATCCCAAGGGCTACTACCACATCAGCGGCGTGCGCCGGCGAATCGCCGAGGCGGCCGCCGACCCCAACGCGCTCGGCTTCGAGCTGGCGCCGCACGAGCGCGGCAAGACCTATGCCGAGCTCTGGTCGGCGGCGCTCGATCCGCTCCTGAAGCGCCTCGCCGCGGAGGGCCCGCGCTGCTGGAACTGGATCGTCGAGAACTACGATCACCTCTCGACGCGCGAGTTCCTGGAGAACTGCGGCTGGACCGAAGGCGCCATCGAGATGTTCGGCCTCTTTGCAAACCAGGAGGCGCTGATGAACGCCTCATTCCTGGAATTGTTCCGCGAGGAGGCCGGCCGCTTCTACGAAGACATGGTGCAGATCGCGGGCGGCATGGACCGCCTCCCCCAGGCGTTCATGCCGGCGCTCGGCGAGCGCATCCGGTTTGGCGCGCGCGTAGTGTCGCTGGAGCAGGACGGCGACGGCGTCTCGGTCCACTACCGCACCGCGGCGCGCCGCCAGACCGAGCGCGGTGACTATGCGATCGTGACCCTGCCCTTTTCCGTCCTGCGCCACATCGAGGCCGCGCCGCATTTCTCGCGCGCCAAGCAACGCGCGATCCGCCAGCTCCATTATGATGCTTCGGCCAAGATACTGTTCCAATGCCGCCGCCGATTCTGGGAGATCGACGACGGCATTTTCGGCGGCGGCTCGGTGACCGATCTTCCCATCCGCAACGTCTACTACCCCGAGCAGGGCCGCGAGACCGGCCGCGGCGTCATCCTCGCCTCGTACACCTGGTCCGAAGACGCCCAGCGCTGGGGCTCGCTCTCGCCCGCCGACCGCATCACCGAGGCCGCCGATCAGCTCTCGCTCATCCATCCGCAGATCAAGGCGGAATTCGAAACCGGGGCGTCGTGGATGTGGCACGACGACGAATTCGCCGGCGGCGCCTTCGCGCTGTTCGATCCCGGCCAGCAAACGCTCCTGCACGAAGCCATCGTGGCGCCGGAGGGCCGCTATCATTTCGCCGGCGAGCATGCCTCGCTCGCCCATGCCTGGATCCAAGGCTCGGTCGAATCAGGCCTGCGCGCCGCCAAGGAGATCGCAGAACGCCAGGGTTGACCGGCGGCGGCGTCCGCATCGTTTCGCGGCGCAGCAATCCGCTCGCGCGACAGCGCAAACGAAAAAGGATCGGCCAAGCGTGCCTGGCCGATCCTTCGCGTGGATGCCGTCCGCGGCCGTTAGTGGCGGCCGCTTATGACGGGCGCCTACTGCTGGTCTTCCTTCTTCCAGCCCTGCTGCTGGCCGCCCTGGCCGGGCTGGCGCTGCGGCTGATCCTGGCCACCCTGCTGGCGCCGGCGCTCTTCATCCTGCTGATGCTGGCGCTGCTTCTCGTTCTCGTCCTGCATCGGGTTGTCCTTGCGCGGGGGCGGGTTCACGTTCGGATTGTTCGGATTCGGATTGTTGGGATTCGCCATTGTGTCCTCACTTCATTGTCGGCGGCGCGCAGTGGCGCGCGTCGCCCCTAGAGAACGGGCGGCCGCGTTCCATGTTCCTCGCAAAGCGGGGAATTAGCGTGCGTCAAGCCGCGCACGCTGCACGCCGAGGGCTCGGCCTTATTTGGCGTCGCGCTGCTTGACGTCGATGCTGATCGTGCCGGCGCTCTTGGCTTCGCCGGGCCTGACCTTGAGGCGGTCGGGATCGGTCGCGAAGCGGATCCAGCGCTTGGCGCCCTTCGGCCGGATCACGAAATGAAAATTGCCCGGCGCGAGGCCGCCGAAATTGAACGTGCCGTCTTCGGTGGTCTTGGCCTTTGCGGCGAGCGGCTTGTCGTCGCAGGGGCCGGCGCCGATGCCGAAATCGAACGCGCGAACGCCGCACACCTGCACGTCGGCTTCGGCGATGGGCTTGCCGTCGGACCATTCGGCCTTGCCGGCGAGGGCACCTTTGGGCTGCGGGATCGTCGGCGGCAGGATCGCGCCCTTGCCGAGCACGGCCACAAGCATGAGATCGTCGTCGGCGATGTCGGAATTGTGCATCTGGCGCGACTCCCACGCCGTGCCCGAATAGCGCGCGAGCCCGAAATCGGTGGCCGCCCAGATCACGCCGTTGGAATCGGCCGCGACGGCGCGCGCGTTATGATCGGTCGGGATTTCGCGCATGCGGCCGCCGTCGAGCACCGCCACGCGCGCGCCCGAGGTGAGCCAGAGCCGGTTGCGGTCGTCGACGGCGATGAAATTCGCCGCGGCCAGGCCGCGGCTCTGTTCCCACTTCTCCGCCTTCCAGGTGTAGAGTCCCTTGGCGAAGGGCAGCCACACCTGCCCGCTGCGATCGACGGCGATGCGGCCGAAATCGTGCTTGGCGCGGAACCCCTGATTCTGGCGGTAGAGCTTCCAATCCTTGCCGTCGAAGTGGAGCACGGCGCCTTCGCCGAGCGTCGCCCACACCGCGCCATCCGGGCCCGCCGCGAGGCCGCGCACGCGGAGATTCCGGCCGGCGCCGGCGGCGACGGTGGCGAGATCGAAATGCTTCCAGCCCGTGCGATCCCAGAGCGAAAGCGCGGTCTGGCTCGCGGCCCAGAAGCCGCCCTGCGGGTGGCACGCGATGCGCTCGACGAGGCCCTTGCCGACCTTGATCGGCCGGTCGAAGCGCGTGCCGTCGAAGGTCAGCGTGACTTCGCCGGCGGCGATGAAGATGCTTTCGCCGCACACCGCGAGGTCGGCGATGCGATCGTCGGGCAAATGGCCGGTGCGCTGGGAAAAGCGCTTAAAGCCCGCGGCATCGAGGCAGACAAGCCCCTCGCTTGAAGTCGCCGCGCACACCATGTCGGCCGCGCGCGCCGGCACGCCGCAGAAGGCGGCGGCGATGGCGGCGGCGAGCGCCGCGGCACGGGCCGGGAGCCGTCTCACGATCCGGGTTACCTCATTCATTCCCGGGCAGGCGCTGCAAGCCCGTCCCGGTCAGCCGGGCTAGGCTAGCGGCTAAGCCTTGTCAATTCGCGAAAACCCCGCCGGGTCACGCGGCCGCGGCCAGCAGCGTTTCCGCCGCAGCCTTGGCGCGGCGGGCCGCGCTGCGGTCGCCGGTGACGGCGGCGGCGTTGACCGCGCCCTCGATCAAGAGAAAGAGCTCCGCCGCGAGCTTGACCGCGTCGGCGGCGCCGGTGGCGGCAGCGGCGCGGCGGACTTCGCCGAACAGCCACGCCTTGTGCGCGAGCACGGCGCGCTTCACCGGATGATCCTTCTCGCCATATTCCGCCGCCGCCTTGTCGAAGAACGAACCGCGGAAGCTGGGCTCGCGCGTCCAGGCGTCGATGGCGTCGAACATCGCCGCCACCGTGGCGCCGCCCGGCGCCGCACCGGCGATGGCGGCCGCGAACGCGGCCCGGAACGCGGCGTCGCGCTTCTCGAGCGCCGCCACGATCAGCGCCTCTTTCGATTTGAAGTGATGATAAAGCGTCATCTTCGCCAGGCCCGCGGCGGCCAGGATCTTGTCGATGCCGACGGCGTGGAAGCCCTGCCGGTCGAACAGGTCGAGCGCCGTATCGACGAGCTGGTGGCGGGCGTTGCCACGCTTGGTGCCGCGCTGGGCCATGACGGACGGGACCTAGACAGGATTGTCTATCATGGAACCGCCGCGGCGCCGGTTCAATCGCGAAGTGCGCCCGCCGGAATGCGGCCGACGACCGCGAAACTGCCGCGGCCCAGCGGCTTCACCACGACGATGTCGCCGTCGCGCGTCACGATCCGCGCCAACGCCGCGATGTTGTCATGATGAGTGATCAGCAGCACCGAGGGCGAAGCGATCGGCTGGCCGACAAGGGCCGCGAGATGGCGGGTCTGTTCGCGCTCGGCTTCCGGTGCTTCGAAGGCGTTCAAGACATCGAGCGGTTCGACGTCGCCGACGGCCATCAGTTCGGCCGTTTCCATCGCGCGGCACCAGCGGCTGGCGTAGATCTTGAAGATCGTGACGCCGGCGCGGCGGAGGCCGGCGCCGATGGTGCGCGCCTGCTCGCGGCCTTCGGCGTCGAGTTTGCGCTGCGTCGCGCAATCGCCGAGCCGGGCGCCGGGCGGCTCCGCGCGGCCCGGTGCGCGCGCGTGGCGTACCAAGCCGTAATGGCCGCCCGGTTTCAGCGCAGCCAGCGCGCGTTCGGTTTCGCCGTCGTCGGCACGCGCCGCTCCCGCGCACACGAGCAACGTGGCCAAGGCCAAAGCGGGAAACACATTCACGGCCATGCGTGCCCGGCGGAACCGTGGCTCAGTTGAGCCGCGCCGCCGGCACGGCCTCGTCGCGCGGCATCACCGCCAATGGGCTCGCCTGGTGGTGGACCATTTTCCAGGCGTCGCCCTCGCGCGCGAAAATGTTGGTGGCGGCCAGGATGCCTTCGTTCAGCACTTCGTGGCAGACGACGAAAGCGATGTCGCCGAGCACGAACGGCGTCTCGTTGCGGCAGACGATGTCGGGCGCGCTCGGGCTCTCGACGATCTGGCGCCAGCTCCGCATCACGGCGGCGCGGTCGGTGAGCGCGTCCCAGCCGGGATGGATGCAGGCGACGGGCTTGAGGCGCGACCACAGCCGGTCGATGGCGCCGATGTCGCGCCGCCCGAAGGCTGTGTAGAACGCGCGATTGGCGGCGATCACCGCCGCGTTGTCGGACGCCATCGATGGCCCTTCGCCGCTTGGTTTCGCCGCGAAAGTCTCCGCCAACGCCGCAAGGCTGGCAAGCCCCGGACTTGGAACCGCGCGGTCCCGCGTTTCAGGCGGGCAACACCGCTGTCGTCTCGATCTCGATCTTCGCCTCAGGCTCCATCAGGCCCTTCACCTCGATCGCGGCGATGCAGGGGAAAGTGCGGCCCATGATCTCGCGCCAGGCTTCGCCGACGCCTCTCAGGCTCGCGAGATATTCGGCCTTGTCGACCACGTACCAGGTCTGCCGCACCATGTGCTCGGGCTTGGCGCCGGCCTCGGCCATGATGGCGACGACGTTCTTGAGCGCCTGGCGGAACTGGCCGACGAAATCCTTGGCCTCGAATTTCTCGGTCAACGGATTCCAGCCCACCTCGCCGGCCACGAACACGAATTTCCCCTGGGCCGCGATGCCGTTGGAATAGCCCTTGGGCCGCGGCCAGCCCGGCGGTAGCAATGTTTGCATGCTCGGCTCCCGATCACTGGGCTTCCCGGGGCGCGCCTGCGGCGGCGCGCCTCCTTGAAACTTTAGGCCTATATATTTTAGACTTAAAACAATTTCCACCCTCCCGCAAGCAACCGCCGCCAGCGAGCCCGCGCACCCATGGCCCCCGACCAGACGCACCCCGACGCCGCGGCCGACTCTCGGCCTTTCACCGGGCAGCACGCCGTCGTCACCGGCGGCGGTCGCGGCATCGGCGCCTGCATCGCCGAGCATTTGGCGGCACGCGGCGCCGCGCTGACCCTGATCGGCCGCACGCCCGGCCCGCTCGAAGCGCAGAAGGCGCTGCTTCACGCGCGCTACGCCGTACCGGTGACGGCGGTGGCCGCGGACGTGACCGACGCCGGCCAAGTCGCCGCTGCGTTCAAGACCGCGATCGCCGCCCAAGGCCCGGTGCATATTCTGGTCAACAATGCCGGCCGCGGCGAGAGTGTCCCCGTCAAGCGCATGGATCTCGCCTTCCTGCGTCGCATGCTCGACATCAACCTCGCCAGCACGTTTCTCTGCATCCAGCAGGCGTTGCCGGGCATGACCGAGGGCGGCTATGGCCGCATCGTCAACGTCGCCTCCACCGCGGGCCTTATCGGCTACCGCTACGTCTCCGCCTATGTCGCCTCGAAGCACGCGGTGGTGGGCCTCACGCGCGCGCTCGCGCTCGAGCTCGCCAAGACCGGTATCACCGTCAACGCCGTCTGCCCGTCCTATGTCGAAACCGACATGACCAAGGACACGCTGGCCAACATCGTCGCCAAGACGGGAAAGACCGAGGCCGAAGCCCGCGCCGAGCTCGCCAAGACCAATCCGCAAGGGCGCCTCATCGCGCCCGAGGAAGTGGCGAGCGTGGTCTGCTGGCTCGCCCTTCGCGATTCGCACTCGATCACCGGCCTCGCGGTTCCCGTGGCCGGGGGAGAGGTAATGTAGATGGCCGCCCCTGCCCTCGCCGCCGTTCCGCCCGCGGGCGACCGCGAAACCGGCGTCACCAAGGACGACCGGCTCGACCTGCGCGTCTGGTTCCGGCTGCTCACGTGCTCGACGCTCATCGAGCGCAGCGTGCGCCAGGGCTTGCGCGAGGAATTCGGCATCACCCTGCCGCGCTTCGATCTCTTGGCCCAGCTCGACCGCGCCGCCGACGGGCTCACCATGGGCGAGCTGTCGCGCCGCCTCATGGTCACCAACGGCAACGTCACCGGCCTCATCGACCGGCTGGTGACGGAAGGCTTGGTCGCGCGCCAGCCTTCGCAGCACGACCGGCGCGCCCAAGTGGTGCGGCTCACCGTCGCCGGCAAACAGGCGTTCGACGCGATGATCCCGAAGCATCAGGATTTCATCGCCGGGCGGCTCGAAGGCTTGAGCCGCACGGAGCTGGCCGATCTGCACCGCCTGCTCGGCAAACTCAAGATCTCGTTCGAAGCGCGCGAGAAGAATACGCCCAAGGGAAAGGACGAAACGCGATGAGCAACGCCTCCAACCGCTTCGGCACGGACCGCGGCCGCATTTTCGGCCAGGTGCTCGCCGACACGTCGCCGCGGCGCGGCGCCGATTTCAAGCCGCAGCATTTCGGCTGGAAGGTCGAGGGCAAGGTGGCAACGCTGACCCTGAACCGCCCGGAACGGAAGAATCCGATCACGTTCCAATCCTATGCCGAGATGCGCGATCTCTTCCGCGCCCTGGCCTATGTCGAGGACGTGAAGGCCGTGATCGTGACCGGCGCGGGCGGCAATTTCTGCTCGGGCGGCGACGTGCACGAGATCATCGGCCCGCTGATCGCCATGGACATGACGAGCCTCTTGAACTTCACGCGCATGACGGGCGACCTCATCAAGGCGATCCGCGCCTGCCCGCAGGTCGTGATCGCCGCCATCGACGGCATCTGCGCCGGCGCCGGCTCGTGCGTGGCCATGGCCGCCGACATGCGCCTCGGCACGCCGCGCTCCTCGGTGGCGTTCCTCTTCAACCGCGTCGGCCTGGCGGGCTGCGACATGGGCGCCTGCGCCATGCTACCGCGCATCATCGGCCAGGGGCGCGCTTCGGAACTGCTGTTCACCGGCCGGGCGATGAAGGCCGAGGAAGCCGACCGCTGGGGCTTCTACAACCGGCTCGTCGAACCCGAGCAGCTCATGGCCGAGGCCAAGACGCTGGCCGAGCGCGTGACGGCGGGCCCCACCTTTGCCAACGGCATCACCAAGACGATGCTCGACAAGGAATGGAACATGGGCATCGATCAATTCATCGAGGCCGAAGCCCAGGCCCAGGCGATCTGCATGCAGACCGAAGACTTCCACCGCGCCTATCATGCCTTCGTGAAGAAGGAAAAGCCGGCGTTCGAGGGGAATTAGGTAAAGTCTCACGGGGAGGCGGGGAGACGGGGAGAAGTAAGATGAACCACCGAGGACACGGAGGTAGAAACAATTGCGCGCCAGGGGCGCGCGGAAGATTTTTCTCCGTGTCCTCCGTGTTCTCTGTGGTTCAATTTCCTATCTTCTCCCCGCCTCCCTGTTCACTTCTGAACCGAGCAACGTGAATGCCTGACAGCACATTCCTCGACTGGCCGTTCTTCGAGGCACGGCACAAGCAGCTCGCGAAGGAGCTGCGCGCCTGGGCGGCGAAGCACGTGCCGGCGCTGGTCGGCGCCGATCATTCGCAGGGCGCGGTCGATGCCGCGTGCAAGAAGCTGGTCAAGGCGCTCGGCGAGGGCGGCTGGCTGAAATACGCCGTACCGAGCCCGCATGGCGGGCATTTTCCGCAGCTCGACGTGCGCTCGCTCGCCATCATCCGCGAAACCCTCGGCTACTACGCCGGACTTGCCGATTTCGCCTTCGCCATGCAGGGCCTGGGCAGCGGCTCGATCGCGCTGTTCGGCAGCAGCGAACAGAAGGAGCGATACCTTCCCAAGGTGGCGGCCGGCGCGCAGATCGCGGCCTTTGCCCTCTCCGAGCCCGAGGGCGGCTCCGACGTGGCCGCGATGCGCTGCGGCGCGCGGCGCGACGGCAATCATTTCGTCATCGACGGCCGCAAGACCTGGATCTCCAACGGCGGAATTGCCAATCACTATGTCACTTTTGCCCGGACCGGCGAGGCGCTGGGCGCCAAGGGTATCTCGGCGTTCATCGTCGATGCCGGCATGCCGGGACTCGACATCGCCGAGCGCATCGACGTGATCGCCCCCCATCCGCTCGCGACGCTCGACTTCAAGAATTGCCGCGTGCCCGCCTCGGCCCTGCTCGGCAATCCGGGCGAGGGCTTCAAGATCGCGATGGCGACGCTCGACATCTTCCGCACCACGGTCGGCGCCGCCTCGCTGGGCTTCGCCCGCCGCGCGCTCGACGAGGCCATGGCCTTCGCCAAGAAGCGCGAGGCCTTCGGCAAGAAGCTGGCGGAATTCCAGCTCATCCAGGCCAAGATCGCCGACATGGCGGTGAAGATCGACGCCGCCGCCCTCCTCATCTACCGCTCGGCCTGGACCAAGGACGTGAAGGGTGCCCGCGTGACGCGCGAATCGGCCATGGCCAAGCTCTACGCCACCGACACGGCGCAAGAGGTCATCGACGAGGCGGTGCAGATCTTCGGCGGCCAGGGGGTCGTCTCGGGCGCGAAGGTGGAGGAACTCTACCGCGAAATTCGCGCCCTCCGCATCTACGAGGGTACCAGCGAAATTCAGAAGCTCGTGATCGCCGGCCAGACGATGGCGGCGGCCGAGGCGCAAGCGTGAGGATCGGGGATCGATGCTGAAGAAGAAGCCTTTCGTGCCCGGCGACGGGCGCACCGCCTTCAAGGATACCTTCGCGCGCGACAATCTTCCGCCGCGCGATCTCTGGCCGGAGATGGATTATTCGACCCTGCCGGAACTCGCCGCCTATCCCGACCGCTTCAATGCCGGCGTCGAACTGCTCGACAAGGGCGTGGATTGCGGCTGGGGCGAGCGCGTCGCGCTCTATTATGCCGACGCGACATGGACCTATCGCGACTTGAAGGCCAAGGCCGACGCCATCGCGCGGGTGCTGGTGGAAGACATGGGCCTGGTGCCGGGCAACCGCGTGCTGCTGCGCGGACCAAACAATCCGATGATGGCCGCGGCCTGGCTCGCGATTCTGAAGGCCGGCGGTGTCTGCGTTTCCACCATGCCGATGCTGCGCGCGCGCGAGCTTTCGTACATGGTCGAGAAGGCGCGCATCGATCATTGCCTCTGCGACCTGGCGCTCGCCGACGAGGCGAAGAAGACGCAAGAGCTCTCGTCGCGCCTGAAGCACGTCAAGTATTTCTCGCCGCTTGGCACTGGTGCCGCCGGCGCCGACCTCGATGCGGCCATGGCCAAGAAGCCCCAGGGCTTCGCCAATGTCGATACCGCCGCCGACGACATGGCGCTCATCGCCTTCACCTCGGGCACCACCGGCCAGCCCAAGGGCACGATGCATTTCCACCGCGACATCCTCGCGATGTGCGACTGCTTCCCGCGCTACGTCTACAAGCCGAGCATCGACGACATCTATATCGGCACGCCGCCGATGGCCTTCACCTTCGGCCTCGGCGCGCAGCTCTGCTTTCCGCTGCGTTTCGGCGCGGCGATTGCCTACTACCCCGGCCCGCCCGCGCCCGACCGGCTGCTCGATATCGTCCAGAAGCACAAGGTGACGACGCTCTACACCGCGCCGACCATGTTCCGGGCGCTCGCCGATCTCATCCGGCAGAAGAAATTCGACATCTCGAGCCTGAAGCAATGCGTCTCGGCCGGCGAGACCCTGCCGCTGCCGGTGTTCGAGGCGTTCCACGAAGCCTCGGGCATCAAGATCATCGACGGCCTCGGCTCCACCGAGATGATCCACATCTTCGTCTCGGCCGAGGGCGACACGATCCGCCCGGGCGCCACCGGCAAGGCGATTCCCGGCTACGAAGCCTGCATCATGGACGAGAGCGGCAAGATTTTGACCCCGCCCTGCGAAGGCCTCTTGGCGACGCGCGGCCCTACCGGCTGCCGCTATCTCGACAATGTCGACCGCCAAAAGGGCTACGTGAAGAACGGCTGGAACCTGCCGGGCGACCGCTATCGCCAGGACGCTGACGGCTATTTCTGGTACGTGGCGCGCGCCGACGACATGATCGTTTCCGCCGGCTACAACATCGGCGGCCCCGAAGTGGAGGCCGTGCTGCTCGACCACCCCAAGGTCAAGGAATGCGCCGTGGTGGGCGCGCCCGATTCCGAGCGCGGTCGAATCGTCAAGGCCTTCGTCGTGCTGCGCAATCCCAAGGACGCGGAAAATGCCGCGGCCACAGCCAAGGAACTCCAGGATTTCGTGAAGGCGCAGATCGCACCCTTCAAGTATCCGCGCGCCATCGACTTCGTCACCGAACTGCCGCGCACCGAAACCGGCAAGGTGCAGCGCTTCAAGCTGCGCCAGATGGAAGAGGATAAGGCGCGCGCGCAAGGGATCGAGATCAGGATGTAGTCGGGCCCCGCCCTCCGGGGCGGCGGCCCATGCTGCTTCAAGGGAATCGCCAACAAGCGTTCAAAGGAAAATCGGACCATGAAGATCAATTGCCTGGGCGGCGGACCGGGGAGCATGTATTTCGCCACCCTGATGAAGAAGACCTATCCCACGGCCGATATCGCGATTTACGAGCAGAACCGCAACGACGACACGTTCGGCTTCGGCGTCGTGTTCTCCGACAAGACGATGGAGAATTTCCGCGCCGCCGACGAGGAGACCTACCGCTCGATCACCGGCGCCTTCGAGCATTGGGACGACATCGACATCCACGTCAAAGGCCAGGTGCTGAAATCCACCGGCCACGGCTTCGCCGGCATGTCGCGCGTCAAGATGCTGGTGCTGATGCAGCAGCGCTGCCAGGAGCTCGGCATCAGGATGCATTTCCAGCAGCGCATCGACGACCCCGAGGCGCTGCGCGATTGCGACCTGCTCTACGCCGCCGACGGCGTGAACAGCCTCACGCGCGATCGCTACAAGGACAAGTTCAAGCCCGATATCGATTTCCGGCCCAACCGCTTCGTCTGGCTCGGCACCGACTTCAACTTCCCGGCCTTCACCTTCCACTTCGTCGAGAACGAGCACGGGCTCTGGCGAACGCACTGCTACCGCTACGAAGAGGGCATGGCGACGCTGATCCTCGAATGCACCGACGCCACCTTCGCCAACACCGGCCTCGGCGTCACCGACGAGGCGGCGACCGCGCGCTACACCGCGAAACTGCTCGAGAAATACGTTCCCGGCGCGCGCATGATCACCAACCGCTCGCACTGGCGCAACTTCCCCAACATCAAGTGCGGCAACTGGTATTTCGACAACGTCGTCCTCGCCGGCGACGCCGTGCACACCGCGCATTTCTCGATCGGCTCCGGCACCAAGCTCGCCATGGAGGACGCGATCGCGCTCCACAAGGCGATCACCGAGACCGGTTCGGTGAAAGAGGGCCTCCCGCAATATGTGCGCGAATACAAGCCGCAGGTGGAAAGCCTGCAGCGCGCCGCGATCGTCTCGCAGCGCTGGTTCGAGGAGGCCGAACGCTATTATCACCGCCTCGATCCGATCCAGTTCGGCTTCGCGGTGCTGACGCGCAGCCTCCGGATCAGCCACGGCAATCTTCGCCTGCGCGACAAGGACTACGTCACCAACGTCGACCGCTGGTTCGCGAGCAAGGCGGCCAACCAGAGCGGCGTCAACGTCAAGACCGATCCGCCGCCGCCACCGATGTTCACGCCCTTCCGCCTGCGCGACATGGTGCTGCCGAACCGCATCGTCGTCTCACCCATGTGCCAATATTCGTCGGAAGACGGCATGCCCGACGATTGGCATCTCGTGCATCTGGGCTCGCGCGCCATGGGCGGCGCCGGGCTCATCATCGCCGAGATGACCGATGTGAGCCGCGAGGCGCGCATCTCGCCCGGGTGCACCGGCATGTACAAGCCCGAGCACGTCCAAGGCTGGAAGCGCGTCACCGACTTCGTGCACAAGCACACGGAAAGCAAGATCGCGCTGCAACTCGGCCATGCGGGCCGGAAGGCTTCGACCCGCCTCCTTTGGGAGGGCTACGACGAGCCGCTCAAGGAGGGCAATTGGCCGATCATGGCGGCCTCGCCGCTTCCCTATAAGCCGCACAGCCAGGTGCCGCGCGAAATGAACCGCGCCGACATGGACTCGGTGATCGCCGACTACGTGCGCGCGACCAAGATGGCCGAGGCCGCGGGCTTCGACATGCTCGAGGTCCACATGGCGCACGGCTATCTCTTGAACACGTTCATCTCGCCGCTGACCAACCAGCGGAAGGACGAATACGGCGGCTCGCTCGCCAACCGCATGCGCTTCCCGCTCGAGGTCTATCGCGCGGTGCGCGCCGCGTGGCCGAAGGGCAAGCCGATCTCGGCGCGCATCTCGGCGCATGATTGGAAGGAAGGCGGCACCGAGCCCCAGGACGCGGTCGAGATCGCCGCCCTGCTGAAGGCGGACGGAGTCGACATCGTCGACGTCTCCTCGGGCCAGGTCGTCCACGACGAGAAGCCGCAATACGGCCGCCTCTTCCAGACGCCGTTCGCCGACCGCATCCGGCTCGAGATCGGCATGCCGACCATGGCTGTGGGCGGCATCTCGTCCTTCGAGGACGTGAACTCGATCCTGGCGGCGGGCCGCGCCGACCTCTGCGTCATCGCCCGCGCGCATCTCTTCGACCCGTATTGGACGCGCCACGCCGCCTACGAGCTCGGCTGGATCGGCTACGACAAGTTCGCGTGGCCCAAGCAATACGACACGCTCAACCGCAACTACGCTTGGCGGTTCGCGACGGTCGAGAAGTAGCGGTGTTGACGTCGGGGGCGGGTCGGAGGCCCGCCCCTACGGCTCCAGCCGCTGCTTCTGCGCGCGGCGCTCGCCTTCAAGACGGCGCGCTTCGGGCTCGGCCGGCATGCCCATCGCGTCGAGCCGCGCGGGCAGCAGCGCCATCACCGCGTCGCGTTCGGCGTCGGTGTAGCGGAGCCAGCGCATGATCTCGTCGCCGGTGCGGCCGCAGCCGAGGCAATGGCCGCTCCGGCGCTCGAGCTGGCAGACGTCGTTGCACGGGCTCTTCACGCGCCCGCTCATCGCCGGCCCTTCATCGTGGGCCGCTCATTGCGCGCCGCCGGGCGCCAGGCGCTCGAAGCGCGGCGCCGTATCGGGAAACGCCGGCACGGCGGCCCGCACGGCGCCGGTGCCGAGCGTGGCGAGGAAGGCGCTGACCAGCGGGTGCCAATCGGCCTCGCTGTCGGCGCGGCGGACGAAGCCGTGGCCGTCGTTGCCGTAGGGCCGGAGAATGTGGAGCACCGTGCGCGCGCCGCCCTTGGCATAGGCGGCGTGCATGCGCCGGGCGAGATCCGGCCGGAAGAACGTGTCGTTCTCCGAATAGAGCCAGATCGAGGGGATGCGCGCCGCGGCGCCGAACGTGCCCATCGCCTCGACCAGGCGATCCTCGCCGCAGACATCGTCGGTGGCGCGCGAGCCGCGGCCGCCGGCGAAGTTGACGACGCCGACGACGACGCCGGGGTTGGCGCCGGAAGCGGCCAGCGAGGCGAAGCCGCCGGCGGATTGCCCGGCGAGCACGATCTTGTCCGGAACCACGAAGCGTTGCCGGCGCATGTACTCGGCGACTGCCACGAGCTGGCGGGCGACGCGCCGGCCGATATCGTCATAGTCGGGGTTGGCGCACCCGCCCGGCGTGCGCTCGTCGGCATCGCCCGGCGAGCGGCCGTAGCCGCGGCGCATGGGTGCGATCACGACATAGCCTTCCCCGACGAAAAACGCGGCGGCGCGCTCGGCCCAGTGCGGGCGCATCTGCGCGCGCTCGTCGGCGCGCCGCGGCGTGCCGTGGCTGATGATGACGAGGGGCCGCGGCGCCTCGCCCGGCGGGCGGAACACCAGCGCCTCCAGCAAGCGCTCGGGGCCATTGCCGCTGTCGGGCGCGGGAACGCGCCATGCTTGCTCGCGATAGGGCCCCTTCGCCGCACCCTGCGCGCCGGCCTTGGGCGCCTCTTGGGCGGCGGCCGGAAGGGCGACGGCGAACGCGATCAGCGGCAGCAGGCGGCGCAGCGCACGAATGGACATGGTCTCGCGGGAAACGGAGGGCCCGCGCGATGCTTACGCCGCGCTCAGAGCCCGAGCAACCGCGAAAGCGCCGAAAACACGTCGCGCACCTGCGGCACCAGGTCGGCCTCGAGCGGGCTCTTGGGCAGCGGCACCAGGAACCAGATCTCGAACATCAGGTAGAACACGATCGAGACCGCGGCGCCGATCACGACGCCGCGCCAGATCGGATACTTGCCGAAGTACCACATGAACAGCGCCATGTAGATCGTCGAGGAGATGTAGAAGCCGATCAGCGCCACCGCGGCGACATAGACCAGGAGCGGCAGCAGCACCGCCAGCACCTGGCGGAACGCGCGCCGGCCGGTGAAGGTCCGCTCGGCGCTCTTGCGGTCGCCGATCGCGCGGAAAAGGTTCACCGCGCTGGCTGCCGCCATGATCACGCCGATATAGAACGGGAAGTAGCCGGCGCGCGGCCCTTCGTTCTCGCGCCAGCCGAAGCCCACGCGGATGCTGTCGGCTATCACCACCGCGGCGGCCGCCAGGAACAGGAGCGCCACGACGATCTCCATCGTGCGGATGGATATGAGCCGCGTGTCGTTCTGAGTGTCGCCGTGGGAAGACATCGCGCCGTCCGTTGGTGTCGCCAAGAATCGGGGCCGGGCGGCCGCCCGGCCCCGCTCGTTGGAATCGCGCCGTTTACTTCTTGAAGAGGAAGTCGGCGACCTTCATCAGCTCGTAGTGCCGCTTGTCGTTAGCGTCGACCCACTTCACGTACTCGTCGCCGTGCATGAAGGTCTGGTTGAAGGCGCCGTCCTCCATGAACTTCTTCCACTCCGGCGTCTCGCGCAGCTTCTGGAACAGGCCGACATAGAACGAGACATGCTCCTTGGTGACGCCGGCCGGCATGAAGATGCCGCGCAGCATCTGGTATTCGACGTCGACGCCGGATTCCTTGCAGGTGGGAATGTCGCTCCACGCCATCGTGGCCGTCACCTTGCCGGTGTAGATGCTCCGCTTGTCGTCGAAGATGCAGAGCGGGCGAAGCTTGCCGGCGCGCCACTGGGCCACCGCCTCGATCGGATTGTTCACAGTGGAGTTGACGTGGTTGCCGACGAGCTGCACCGCCACGGCGCCGCCGCCCGCGAACGGGATGTAGGTGAATTTCTTCGGCGCGGTGACGCGCTCCAGCGCCACCGTGATGATCTGGTCTTCCTGCTTGGAGCCGGTGCCGGCCATCTTGAATTGACGGTCGGGCGCCGCCTTGACCGCGTCGACGTACTCCTTGGCGGTCTTGTACGGCGATTCGGCGTTGACCCAGAGGACGAACTGGTCGAGCGCCAGCATCGCGACCGGGGTCATGTCCTTCCAGCTGAAGGGCGTGCCGGTGGCGAGCGGCGTTGTGAACAGGTTCGAGAGCGTGATGATGATCTTGTGCGGATCGCCCTTGCTGCCCTTGATCTCGAGGAAGCCCTCGGCGCCGGCGCCGCCGGCCTTGTTGATGACGATGATGGGCTGATTGGTAAGGTTGTGCTTGGCGACGATGCCTTGGATGAAGCGCGCCATCTGGTCGGCGCCGCCGCCCGTGCCGGCGGGGATGATGAAGGTGATGGGCTTGCTCGGCTGCCAGGCTTGCGCCATGGCGGGCGCCGCCAGGCCGATGCCGGCAAGGGCCACGGCCGAAGCCGCGAGCATCGCCGTCCAGCGGGTCTGCGTTTCTTGTTTCCGCATGTTTCCTCTCCTTGGGGTCAGGACGCTTGTTGCGTTCGTTGTTGCGACGGATGTCGGAGGCACGTTGCGTTCGTTCACGCGGCGGCGGCGGGGCGGCGGCGCAGCCCGGCCAGGACCCGGCTGATGATGGGCCAGAACAACAATATCATGCCCAGGCCCATGATGGTGCCGACCAGCCAATTGTCCCAGAAGGCGGTGAGACTGCCCTGCGACGAGATCATGGCCTGGCGGAAGGAGCTTTCCGCCATGTCGCCCAGCACCAGCGCCAGCACCAGCGGCGGCAGCGGATAGGACAGCTTGTTGAAGACGTAGCCGATAACGCCGAACAGCACGACCAGCCAGACGTCGAACATCGCGTTGTTCACCGTGTAGGCGCCGATGGCGCAGATCACCATGATCGCCGGGGCGATGATGCTGAACGGGATCCGGAGGATCGCCGCGAACAGCGGCACGCAGGTGAGCACGATGATGAGCCCGGCGATATTGCCGAGATACATGCTGGCGATGAGGCCCCAGACGAAATCCTTCTGCTCGACGAACAGCAGCGGACCGGGCTGGAGGCCCCAGATGAGGAGACCCCCCAGCAGCACCGCCGCGGTCGGCGAGCCGGGAATGCCGAGGGTCAGCATGGGCAAGAGGGCGCTGGTGCCGGCCGCGTGCGCCGCGGTTTCCGGTGCGACGACGCCTTCGATCTCGCCTTTGCCAAAATTCTCGCGGTTCTTGGAGAAGCGCCGCGCGAGGCCGTAGCTCATGAACGAGGCCGGCGTGGCGCCGCCGGGCGTGATGCCGAGCCAGCAGCCGACGATGCAGCTCCGGATCGAGGTGACCCAATAGCGCGGCAGCTTGGCCCAGGTGGTGAGCACGGCGTTGAGGCGGAGCCGCGCCTTGGCGCCGCTGAAGGCGAGGCCGCTCTCCATCGAGAGCAGGATCTCGCCGATTCCGAACAGGCCGATGACCGCGACCAGGAACTGGAAGCCTTTCAGGAGTTCGTCCTGCCCGTAAGTCATGCGCAGCGTGCTCGTGATCGGATCGAGGCCGACCGAGGCCAATGAGAATCCGAGCGTCATCGAGGCCAGCGTCTTGAACGGCGAGCCGCGGCCCATGCCGATGAAACTGGCGAAGGTGAGGAACTGGACGGCGAACAGCTCCGCCGAGCCGAATTTGAGCGCGAAGCGCGCGACCAGCGGCGCCAGGAAGGTGATGACGATGACGGCGACCAGCGCGCCGAAGAACGACGAGGTGAAGGCCGCGGTGAGCGCCTCGTCCGCCCGTCCCTGGCGCGCCATCGGGTGACCGTCGAAGGTCGTGGCCACCGACCAGGGTTCGCCGGGTATGTTGAACAGGATCGACGTGATCGCCCCGCCGAACAGCGCGCCCCAGTAGATGCACGACAGCAGGATGATGGCCGATGTCGCCCCACCGGGCTGTTGGGCCAGGGTGAAGGTGAGGGGCAGCAGGATGGCGACGCCATTGGCCCCGCCCAGCCCCGGCAACACGCCGATGATGACGCCCAGCAAGATGCCGATCAGCATCAGCAAAATGTTGAATGGCGTCAGGACGACGCTGAATCCGTTCAATAGCGCAGACAGCTCTTCCACGACGCGTTTCCCCGCCCTTTTTCGTTCTGCTCCACCCTTGCCGGTCTTTGCCGGCCGGATAGCGCTTGTATATGGCATGCCACGATAGGTGACCGAGCGATGGCGGTAAAGTGAAACCCAATCGCCCACCATGCGCCGCCAAAATGTGCAGCGTTGACACCTTGGTATCTGGCATGCCAAATCTTGGATGGAAAACGCGTACCCTCGCGCCTTTAAACTGGATCGGTGCCGCGCCCGAAAGCGCGCGACCGCAGCCGGGAGGGAATGGCCGTGTCCGACCTCGTGATCGAGCGCGTTGCGCCCGAAGAAACCTACAAGACCAAAGCCTATCTGGCCTTGAAGCAAGCGATCACCACGATGGACATCTACGCCTCGGCCGAGCCGTCATGGCTCGACGAACGCCAGCTTTCCGAGCGCCTGGGCGTCAGCCGCACGCCGGTGCGCGAAGCGCTCGCCATGCTCGAGCAGGAAGGCTTCGTGAAGTCGCTGCCGCGGCGCGGCATCATCGTCGTCAAGAAGACCAAGCGCGAGATCGTCGAGATGGTCCAGGCCTGGGCCGCGCTCGAAAGCATGGCCGCGCGGCTCATCACGCTCAACGCCAGCGACGACGCCATCGCGACCTTGCGGCCGCTGTTCGAGAAATTCAGCGAGGACCATAAGCCGCACGACCATCTCGGCGAATATTCATCGGCTAATCTCGCCTTTCACCAGGCGATCATCCGGCTCTCGGGCTCCAAAATTCTCGCCGACACCACCGACAATCTGCTGCTGCACGTGCGCGGCATCCGCCAGATCACGATCGGCCGCGACAATCGCGCCGAAAACT
>Ga0268299_1000241_pt1 | contig 207174 bp, 191 predicted proteins | sample NOBtaG_FD_193484 | JGI IMG/M metagenome (GOLD analysis project Ga0268299, IMG submission 193484) | Activated sludge microbial communities from bioreactor in Nijmegen, Gelderland, Netherland - NOB reactor | ecosystem: Engineered > Bioreactor > Aerobic > Activated sludge | place: Netherlands... | reverse complement strand
CTTGTCCTTCCAGGCCAATCCGGCAAAGGTCGTCTGCTGGCTCATGCACCCTCCTCCGCACGCAGCGGCACTCGGCGGCAGCAGTATCGCTCACGCCCAACCACTTGTGCAGAGTTTCCCTAGCGCCTTCTGCCTTCTGCCTTGAGGTTGCTGGCCGCCAGCAACCCGTGTCGCCCCGATCTCCCCCTCGGGGCGACACCTCCGTCCTCCCACGCATGCGCCACGAACCGTCGCCGGTGCCCGGCGCGTCGTGATGAGTAGTGGCCGGATGACATAGAATTCCCGGTTGGGCACTCCTCATGCGACTTCTTCAGGCATCCGCCTCCTCAATCGGATCGAAAATCCTCATCGCCCTCACCGGTCTCGGGCTCGCGGTGTTCCTCATCGGGCACCTGGCCGGCAACCTGCTGTTCCTCGCGGGCCCCGAGGCGTTCAACAACTACTCGCACTCGCTCATCAGCAACCCGTTGATCTACGGCATCGAGATGGGCCTGCTGGCGGTGTTCTTCCTGCACGTCGCCAAGACCGTGGCCGCGGTCCTGGCCAACCGCGCCGCGCGTCCGACCCCGTACGCCGTGCGGCGCTGGGCGAAGACGAAGAGCCCCAGGAGCCGGAAGAGCCTGGCCTCGAGCACGATGATCGTCACCGGCACCATCACGGCGCTGTTCGTCGTCTCGCATCTGGCGACGTTCAAGTTCGGCGCCTACTACGAAGCGGCCAGTGGCATCAGGGACCTGTATCGCCTGCAGTTGGAGGTGTTCAGCTCCCCCGCCTACGTCGTCTTCTACCTCCTGGCGATGGGCGTCATCTTCTTCCACCTCTGGCATGGCCTGTCGAGCGCCGCGCAGTCGCTCGGGATCGATCATCCGCAGTGGACGCCCCGCATCCTCGTGGCGGGTCGCCTGCTGGCGACGGTGATTGCCGGCGGCTTCCTGATCATTCCCGTCTACACCTTCCTCCTGTCGCGGGGCGCGCTATGACGCTCGATTCGAAGATTCCCGGCGGTCCGCTGCCCGAGAAGTGGGACCGCCGCAAGTTCGAGAACAAGCTGGTCAACCCCGCCAACCGGCGCAAGTTCGAGATCATCGTCGTCGGGACGGGGCTGGCCGGCGCGTCGGCAGCGGCGTCGCTGGGCGAGCTCGGCTACAAGGTGAAGCTCTTCGGCATCCATGACAGCCCGCGGCGCGCGCACAGCATCGCCGCGCAGGGGGGCATCAACGCCGCGAAGAACTACCGCAACGACGGCGACAGCATCTACCGCCTGTTCTACGACACCGTCAAGGGCGGGGACTACCGCGCCCGCGAGGCCAACGTCTACCGGCTGGCCCAGCTGTCGGTGCAGATCATCGATCAGTGCGTGGCGCAGGGCGTGCCGTTCGCCCGGGAGTACGGCGGCCTGCTCGACAACCGCTCGTTCGGCGGCGCCCAGGTGTCACGGACGTTCTACGCGCGCGGCCAGACCGGGCAGCAGCTGCTCCTTGGCGCCTACCAGTCGATGATGCGACAGGTGGACGCGGGCTCGGTGACGCTCTACCAGCGCCGGGAGATGCTCGACCTGGTCGTCGCCAACGGGCAGGCCCGCGGCATCGTCTGCCGGAACCTCGTCACGGGCGAGCTCGAGTCGCACGCGGCGCACGCTGTCCTGCTGTGCACCGGCGGCTACGGGACGGTGTTCTACCTGTCAACCAACGCCGTCAACTCGAACGTGACGGCGGCCTGGCGTGCCCACAAGCGCGGCGCCTACTTCGCCAACCCGTGCTTCACACAGATCCATCCCACGTGCATCCCCGTCAGCGGCGATCACCAGTCGAAGCTCACGCTGATGTCCGAGAGCCTGCGGAACGACGGGCGCGTGTGGGTGCCGAAGAACCGCGGCGACAAGCGCCCCCCGTCACAGATCCCCGAGGCCGAGCGCGATTACTACCTGGAGCGCCGCTATCCCAGCTTCGGCAATCTCGTACCCCGTGACGTGGCGTCCCGCGCGGCCAAGGCCGTGTGCGACGAGGGCCGCGGGGCCGGTGAATCGGGCCTGTCCGTGTACCTGGACTTCGCCGACGCGATCAAGCGCCTCGGCGCCGACACCATCCGCGGCCGCTACGGCAACCTGTTCGACATGTACAAGCGCATCACCGACGAGGACCCGTACCAGGTGCCGATGCGCATCTACCCGGCGGTGCACTACACCATGGGCGGGCTGTGGGTGGACTACAACCTCATGTCCACCATCCCGGGCCTGTTCGTCCTCGGTGAAGCGAACTTCTCGGACCACGGGGCCAATCGCCTGGGCGCCAGCGCCCTCATGCAGGGCCTGGCCGACGGCTACTTCGTCGCGCCGTACACGGTGGCGAACTACATCGGCGGCGCCGCGTTGCCCGCCGTCAACGCCGACCACGACGCGTTCAAGGAGTCCAGGGCCAGCGCCCAGGATCGCATCGACCGCGTGCTGCGGGTCAAGGGGTCGCGAACCATCCGCGACTTCCATCGCGCGATCGGCGCGATCTGCTGGGACCACGTGGGGATGGCGCGCAACGAACAGGGCCTCCAGGGCGCCATCGCGACGATCCGGACGCTGCGAGACGAGTTCTGGCAGAACGTCTCCGTGCCCGGTGACCCGAACAACCTGAACCCGGCCCTGGACTACGCCGGCCGCGTGGCCGACTACATGGAGTTCGCCGAGTTGATGGCGCTCGATGCCCTCGAGCGCCGCGAGTCGTGCGGCGGACATTTCCGCGAGGAGTTCCAGACACCAGACGGCGAGGCGCTTCGGCACGACGAGGATTTTTCCTATGTGGCCGCCTGGGAGTTCCAGGGCGTCGGTACGAGACCCACGCTCCACAAGGAGCCCCTCGTCTTCGAGGAAGTGCATCCGACGCAGCGCAGCTACAAATAGGTCTTGAGGTCTTGGGTCTGGCCCCCAAGGCCTCAGGCCCCCAGGACCTCAAGACCTCACAGACCTCAAAGGCCCCTATGTCGATGACAGTCACACTCAGAGTATGGCGGCAGGCCGGGCCAACCGCCCCGGGCCGCCTGGAAACCTACACGGCCAACGACGTGCATCCCGACATGTCGTTCCTCGAGATGCTCGACGTCGTCAACGAGGACCTCATCCGCAAGGGCCAGGACCCGATTGCGTTCGATTCGGACTGCCGCGAGGGCATCTGCGGCAGTTGCGGCCTGGTCATCAACGGCGTCCCGCACGGGCCCGACCCCGGGGCCACCACCTGCCAGGTCCACATGCGTCGCTTCAGGAGCGGCGACACCATCACCATCGAGCCGTTCCGGGCCCGTGCGTTCCCGGTGCTGAAGGACCTCGTCGTGGATCGCAGCGCGCTCGATCGGATCATCGCGGCGGGCGGGTACGTGTCGATGAACGTCGGTGGCGCGCCGGACGGCAACAGCATCCCGGTGTCGAAGGATCTGGCCGACCTGGCGATGGACAACGCGCAGTGCATCGGGTGCGGGGCCTGCGTGGCTGCGTGCAAGAACGCCGCGGCCCACCTGTTCACCTCGGCCAAGATCACCCACCTCGGGCTGCTGCCCCAGGGCGAGCCGGAGCGCTACCGCCGCGCGGTGCGCATGGTCGAGCAAATGGACACGGAAGGGTTCGGGACGTGCTCGAACGAGGGCGAGTGCGAAGCGGTCTGCCCGAAGGAGATCTCCATCCGCAGCATCGCCCGCATGAACCGCGACTACGTGAAGGCGGTGGTGGGGGGGTAGGGCTCCAGGTTCCGGGTTCCGACGTTCCACGCGAACCCGGAACCCGGAACCCGGAAACCTGTCCCCTCGTCACACCTTGATCACATCCACCAGCTCCTTCACGGCGCCGGCAGACTTGTGCAGCGCCGCCCGCTCCTCGTCGGTCAGCGGCACCTCGATGATCTCCTCGACACCGCTGGCGCCCAGCTTCACCGGCACGCCCACGAACAGGTCGTTGATGCCGTACTCGCCCTGCAGGAACACGGAGCACGGCATGATGCGCTTCTGATCCTTCAGGATCGCTTCCACCATGTCGGCGGCCGAGGCGCCCGGCGCGTACCACGCGCTCGTCCCGACGAGCTTGGTGATCTCCGCCCCGCCGTTGGCGGTCCGCGTGCAGATCGCGTCCAGGCGCTCCTGCGACAGCTTGCCCATCTTCACCAGCTCGGTCAGGGGAATGCCGGCCACCGTGGACAGGCGTGGCAGCGGCACCATCGTGTCGCCGTGACCGCCGAGCACGAAGCACGAGACGTCCGATACCGATACATTCAACTCGTGCGCGACGAAGGTCCGCATGCGCGCGGAGTCGAGCACGCCGGCCATGCCAATCACGCGCTGGCGCGGGAAGCCGCTCAGGCGGAACACGGCCTGCGACATCGCGTCGAGCGGGTTGGCCACGGGGACGATGATGCAGTCGGGCGAGTACTTGACGATTTCCGCCGTGACGTCCTGCATGATCTTGTAGTTGACGTTCAGCAGGTCGTCACGGCTCATGCCCGGCTTGCGCGGCATGCCGGAGGTGATGACCACGACGTCCGAGCCCGCGGTCTCGGCGAAGTCCTTCGTGCCCACACCGAGCACGCGCGAGGCCGATCCCTCCACGGCGCACGACTGGTAGATATCGAGCGCGACCCCGGCCGCCTTCGTGTCGGCGATGTCGACGATGACGACGTCCGCCAGCTCCTTCTGCGAGACCGCTCGCGCCACCGTGGCCCCAACATTGCCCGCTCCGCCCACCACCGAGACCTTACGATTCATGCCTCACTCCTGACGAAAATGACATTTAGGTCAGTTTGCCTCGCGGCCCGCGGCCTGCGTCCACACGGACTGTGGAAAACCTTGTGGAAAACACCGTGTGTACACCGCGTAACAGCGCGGATTCCCGAAGAATTCTACGGATTGCACTACGGATGATGCACCCACACGGCGCGGGCCGCCTTCCGCAATGGTTCTGAACCTGTCATTATATCTGGCTCATACTTCCGGAGACTTCATCCCGTGCACATCGTAGTCGCTGACGACCTTCCTGCTTCCGCTCTCGAGCTGCTGCGCGCCGAGGGATGGGCGGTTGACGCCCGATCCGGCCGCGCCCCCGACCAATTGAAGGCCGACCTGGCCAACGCCGACGCGCTCGTGGTCCGCAGCGCGACGAAGGTGACCGCCGACATCATCGCGGCCGCGCCGAAGCTGCGGGCGATCGCCCGCGCGGGCACCGGCGTCGACAACGTCCACGTCGACTCGGCCACTGCGCGGGGGATCGTCGTGATGAATGCCCCTGGGGCAAACAGCATCTCCGTGGCGGAGCTCGCACTCGCGCAGATCCTGGCCCTGGCACGAAAGCTGCCCGCCGCGGACGCCTCCATGAAGCAGGGGGTCTGGGACAAGAAGAGCTTCATGGGCGAGGAGATTCGCGGCAAGACGCTCGGCCTGGCGGGGCTGGGCCGCATCGGCCTGGCCGTGGCACGTCGCGCGCGCGCGTTCGAGATGATCGTGATCGCGCACGATCCGTTCGTCTCGTCCGAGATCGCAGAAGAGCTGGGCATCCAGATGGTCTCGCTGGACGAGCTGTGCGCCCGGGCGGACTACCTCTCGCTCCACCTGCCCTCCACGCCGGACACGCGCCGCACCTTCGACGCGGATCGGCTCGCCAGGTGCAAGAAGGGCATGCGGATCATCAACACCGCGCGTGGCGATCTGATCGACGAGGCCGCGCTCGCGGCGGCGATCCAGAGCGGCCACATCGGCGGCGCGGCCATCGACGTCTACGAGGTCGAGCCCACGCGGGATCACACGCTCCAGACACTGCCGCAGGTCGTGGCGAGTCCGCACATCGCCGCGTCCACGCGCGAAGGCCAGGAGCTGGTGGGAATCGAAACCGCGGCGGCGCTCCGCGACTACCTGAAGAGCGGCGTCATCCGCAACTCGGTGAACTTCCCCGCCACCGCGCAGGCGTAGCGGCCGGGGCAGCCTCAGCGCAGCCGCAGCGTACGCTCGCCGCCCGTGCTGTCCCGCAGCGTGACGCTGGATTCCTGGATGTCCACGACCTCGAATCCGCCGGGCAGCGTGTCGCCCCGCTTGACGAACAGCAGCGACTGGCCGTCGTGGACCATCGCGGTCAATTCGGGCCCATCGACCCCTTTGGCCGTCGCCATGCCGGTCAGTCGAAGTTGCGCCCCCGGCCTCGGCGGCTCGACCACCGCCTCCGCGACAGACTCCCGCGCCGCGCGGTCCTCGCGGGTCTGCGGCGTCAGGGCCGCGGGCGCGCGTCGGCCCCCGAAGACGAACGGGTTCCGGGCGGGACGCGGTGCTCGAGGCTGTTTGTCCAACTTCAGCCGCAGCTGCTCGGTGAGCGGCGAAATCTCGGCCGTCTGCGGCACCCCCAGGGGACGCGGCCCGGAGCTGCCCCGCCCCTGACGGGCATCGGTGCCCGGGCTGGTCTGTAGACCCCCACCGAGGGCCCACCCCAATCCGAGGCCCAGCAACCCGATCAGGGCCGCCGTGCGTACCTGCATGCCGCCCATTCTACCCGTGTATCGGGCTCTGTCACGCTCCCGTGCACCCTGGCCGGCCGGCAGGCGCCTGGAGGCGTTCGTGGTAGACTTCGCTGTGCCGGTCAGTCTGCCGTTCAAACTGACTGAATCCTCGGTCATCGCGATCATCCCGGCGCGATACCACTCCACCCGCCTCCCCGCCAAGCTGCTCGCCGACATCGCCGGTCGCCCGATGATCGAGCACGTGTACCGACGAGCCTCCGAGGCACGCCTCGTGGACGGCGTCATCGTTGCCACCGACGACGAGCGCATCGCCCGGGTGGTGGAAGGGTTTGGGGGCGTGGCCTGGATGACCCGGCCGGACCACCCGAGTGGCACGGACCGGCTCGCCGAGGTCGCCGCCTCGCTGGCCTGCCGCGTGATCGTCAACGTCCAGGGCGACGAGCCGCTGCTGGCGGCGCCGGTGATCGACGCGGTGGTCCAGCCCCTGCTCGCGGATCCCGAACTGGACATGGCCACCGCGTGCCGCCCCCTCCGCGACGCCGGTGAGTTCCGGAATCCCAACGTCGTGAAGGTGGTGCGTGACGCGTCGGGACGCGCCCTGTACTTTTCGCGGGCCCCGGTGCCCTGGCCGCGCGCCACACCCGATGCCACGCCCGAGATGGCCCGCGTGCACCTCGGGCTCTATGCCTACCGGCGGGACGTGCTGCGACGCCTGGCGTCGCTGCCGCCCGCGGACCTGGAACGCGTGGAGTCCCTGGAACAGCTCCGCGCGCTCGCCCACGGCATTGCCATCCACGTGGTGGAGACCGATCACGACTCGGTGGGGGTGGACACCGCCGATGACCTCGCCCGCGTCCGCGCGCGCATGCTCGCGACGACAAGGACCTGAGACCGACCATGGAACAGAGCCCTCGACCGACCAAATACATCTTCGTCACCGGCGGCGTCGTCTCGTCGCTGGGCAAGGGGCTGGCCGCGGCCTCCATCGGCGCGCTCCTGGAGGGCCACGGGTACCGGGTGACCCTGCAGAAGTTCGACCCGTATATCAACGTCGATCCGGGGACGATGAGCCCGTACCAGCACGGCGAGGTCTACGTCACCGATGACGGGGCCGAGACCGATCTCGACCTCGGCCACTACGAGCGCTTCACCAGCATGACCGCGACGCGGAACAACAACTGGACCACCGGCAAGATCTACATGTCGGTGCTGCAGAAGGAGCGGCGCGGCGACTACCTCGGCCGGACCGTCCAGGTCATTCCCCACATCACGAACGAGATCAAGGACTGCATCCGCGCCGTCGGCCGCGACGTGGACGTCGTCCTGGTCGAGATCGGCGGGACGGTCGGCGACATCGAAAGCCTGCCCTTCCTCGAGGCGATTCGCCAGTTCCGGCAGGACGTGGGCCGGGAGAACGCCGTGTACGTGCACCTGACGCTGGTGCCGTACATCGGCGCCGCCGGCGAGCTGAAGACCAAGCCGACGCAGCACAGCGTCCGGGACCTGCGGTCCATCGGCATCCAGCCCGACATGCTGCTGTGCCGGACCGACCGCCCGCTCCCGCGCGACGTGAAGCAGAAGATCGGCCTGTTCTGCGACGTGGCCGAAGAGGCGGTGATCACCGCCCGTGACGTCTCCACCATCTACGAGGTCCCCCTCACGCTGCGCGAGGAGGGGCTGGATCGCGTGCTCCTCAAACTGCTCGGCCTCCCCGAGGGCGAGTCGAAGATGGAGGCCTGGGAGGCGCTCGTCGATCGGATCAAGCACCCCACGGACGAGCTCACCATTCATGTCGTCGGCAAGTACACCGGGTACGAGGACTCCTACAAGTCCCTGAACGAGGCGCTCTATCACGGCGGCTTCGCGCACCGGACGCGGATCAACATCCAGTGGGTGGAGTCCGAGGCGCTCGAGCAGGATGGCGGGGCGCGGCTGCTCGACGGCGCACACGCGATCCTCGTGCCCGGCGGCTTCGGCTCGCGTGGCACGCGGGGCATGATGAAGGCGGCGGAGTTCGCCCGCACGCGCGGGATCCCCTATTTCGGCATCTGCTACGGCTTCCAGTGGGCCACGGTCGAGTTCGCGCGGAACGTGTGCGGGCTGGACGGGGCCGATTCCACCGAGGTGGACGAGTCGGCGCCGCACAAGGTCATCTACAAGCTGCGCGACCTGCTCGGGGTCGACGAACTCGGGGGCACGATGCGGCTGGGACGCTACGCCTGCGAGCTGGCTGAGGGGTCGCTGGCCCGCCAGATCTACGGCGCACCGCTGATCCACGAGCGGCATCGTCACCGCTTCGAATTCAACTGCCTCTACGAGCACAGCCTGAAAGAGCACGGCATGCGGATTTCCGGGCGGTCGCCGGACGGCAAGTTCGTGGAGATCGCGGAGCTCCCGGGCCACCCCTGGTTCATCGCGGTGCAGTTCCACCCGGAATTCCAGTCCCGGCCGCTTCGGCCGCATCCGCTCTTCGCCAGCTTCGTGGCGGCGGCGCTGCGGCAGAAGAACGGGCAGGCGGCCGCGGCGGGGACCGTTGCGACGCATGGGTGATGCGCCGGCCGTACAGTCGGTGGCCATCGGACCGGTCGCGTTCGGTCCCGGGTACCCGCTGGCGTTCATCCTCGGGCCCTGCGTGATCGAGAGCCGTGCGCACGCCATCGATCTCGCGGTCGAGATCGCCGCCATCGGGCAGCGCACCGGCTGCCCCGTCGTGTTCAAGGCCTCGTTCGACAAAGCCAACCGTACGTCGATCGCGTCCTATCGCGGGCCCGGTCTCGACGAGGGCCTCCGCGTGCTGGAGGCGGTGAAGACCCGGACCGGGCTCCCCGTCCTCACCGACATCCACGAGCCCGCGCAGGCGGCGCCCGCGGCCGCGGTCGTGGACGTGCTGCAGATTCCCGCGTTCCTCTGCCGACAGACCGACCTGCTGGTGGCGGCCGCGCGGACCGGGCGTCCGGTGAACGTCAAGAAGGGACAGTTCCTGGCCCCCCGCGACATGCGCCACGTGGTGAACAAGCTCGCGGAGGCCGGCGCCACCGGGATCCTCCTCACCGAGCGCGGGACGACGTTCGGCTACAACAACCTGGTCGTGGACATGCGCGCCCTGCCCATGATGCGTGCGCTCGGCCACCCCGTCGTCTTCGACGTGACGCACAGCCTGCAGCTGCCTGGCGCGGGCGACGGCGTCACGTCGGGTCTCGCGGAGTACATCCAGCCGCTGGCCCAGGCTGGTGTCGGGGCGGGCGTCGATGGCGTGTTCATGGAAGTGCACGACGACCCGCCGCGAGCCCGGAGCGACGCGGCGAACGCCCTCAGGCTCGACCTGGTCGAGCCGCTGCTCCGGCGGCTGGTCGCGATTGACAGGATCGTGGCCCGTGGCTGACCTCTCGCTCGCCCGCAAGGTCCTGGAAACCGAGGCGGCGGCGATCCTGGCCCTCGTGGATCGCCTCGATGGCGCATTCACCGACGCCGTCCGGCTCGTCCGCGACTGCCGTGGCCGCGTGATCCTGACCGGCATGGGCAAGAGCGGCATCATCTGCCGGAAGATCGCCGCCACGCTCTCGAGCACCGGAACCCCGGCGTTCTTCCTGCACCCGGCCGAGGCGGTCCATGGCGATCTCGGCGTGATCCAGGGTGATGACGTCGTGATCGCGATGTCGTACTCGGGGGAAACCGACGAGCTGACGCGTGTCCTGGAGACGATCAAGCGGCTCGGCGCGCGCCTGATCGCCATCACCGGCGACGTGCGATCCACCCTGGGACAGGCCGCGGACGTCGCGCTCGATTGCCATGTCTCCGAGGAGGCCTGTCCGATGAACCTGGTGCCGACGGCATCGACCACCGCGGCGCTGGCGATGGGCGATGCCCTGGCGATGGCCGTCCTCGTGGACAAAGGGTTCCGCCCGGAGGACTTCGCCAACCTGCATCCGGGGGGCAAGCTGGGCAAGCGCCTGATGCGGGCCCGCCAGTTGATGCACGGCGGCGACGCCGCGCCCATCGTGCACCTCGACACCGCGATGCGCGACATCATCTACACCATGTCGAGCAAGGGCCTCGGCATGACCTCCGTCGTCGACGTCGATGGGCGCCTGGCCGGCATCATCACGGACGGCGACCTGCGCAGGAAGATGGCCGTGACGCCGGACATCCATGGGCTGACCGCACGCGACGTCATGACGACCCATCCCATCACGATCACCCCCGACACGCTGGCCGTGGAGGCCCTGGCGCTGCTCGAGCACCGCAAGATCACCTCGGTCGTCGTCATCGACGGAGACCGGCGCGTGGAAGGCGTGTTGCACCTGCACGACCTCTGGCGCACGGGGATGGTGTAGGGGCGACGCGTGGAGTGGGGCCCCTACCTGCCGCTGATCTCGGCGCTGCTCGCGTTGCTGATGGGCCTCGCCATCGGGAAGGCGTGGGAGCGCTACAAGCTGCGTGACGGCCGCTGGATCGATCGGCGGAAGGCCCGCGATTCGCAGCACTACGTGCTGGGCCTGAACTTCCTGGTGTCGAACCAGATCGACCTGGCCATCGAGGAGCTGAGCCGGGCCGCCCGCGTGGATGCCGACGCGCTCGAGATTCACATGATCCTGGGCAACGTCTACCGCGAGCGGGGTCAGGTCTCGCGCGCCATCCAGCTGCACCAGGCGCTGCTCCAGCGCCCGAAGCTGACGCGGCTGGAGCACAGCTACGTGCTGCTGTGCCTGGGGCTGGACTACAAGCGGGGCGGCTTCGTGGATCGGGCGCTCGAGGCCTTCAAGGAAGTGCTCCGCCTGGTCCCCGACAACCAGTACGCCCTGCTCTACCTCGAGAAGCTCTACGAGGAACAGCACCAGTGGGACGAGGCGTACCGCATCCGCCGCCAGCTCGTGGACCTGAGCGGCCCGGACACGCACGCGCGCAACCAGGCCATCCTCGGATTCCTCGAGAACGCGCTCGGCGCCGAGGCGCTCAAGGCGCAGCGGACCGAGGAGGCCGCGCGTCACTTCGCCGCGGCCATCGACCTGGAGCCGTCCACCACGCCCGCGTACCTGAACCTGGGCGACGTCAAGCTCCTGTCGGGCGACGCCGCTGGCGCGGTGGCGACCTGGCAGCAACTCATGGACGTCGCGCCCGAACGCGCACACCTGGCCCTGGAACGACTCGAACGGCTCTATGAACAGCAGGGCCAGCCGCAGCAGTTCGAGGAGCAGTGCCGGCGCTTCATCGAGGCCCGGCCACAGGACTGGCGAGCCAGGCTGGCGCTCGGCGCTCACCTGTCACGCCGCGGACAACCCACGCAGGCGTTCGGGCCGCTCCTCGAGGCGCTCGAACGCAACCCGCACGGGCTCACGGTGCACCAGGCGGTCTGGGCAGTGCTGCTCCAGCTCGACCTCGACCGCGCCCTCGTGCAACGCTACATCGAGGCCGCGCGCGGGGCGGTGTTCTTCCTCGACCCCCACATCTGCCTCAAGTGCCATTACCGCAGCACGGAACTGCTCTGGCAGTGCCCGCACTGTCACGAGTGGAACTCCTTCGTCGAGGAGCGCATCGCCGCGGCGAGGCAGTCCTCCTCGGAGATGTGAGGCCCGAGAATCCGCTCGGGACGCGGCCGTCCATCACGCCCCGACGGCCCGTCGGCGCAGCGCCTCGACCACACGCTGGACGCCCGCATCCGTGGCCTCGAACGTCCGGCTGGTATCGATCACGTAGTCCGCACGCCGGACCTTGTCGTCGATAGGCACCTGCGCGGCCATCCGCTGCCGGACGGCGGCTTCCGTGACGCCGTCTCGGGCCATCACGCGGGCCACCTGCAGCTCCGGCGGGCAGGCCGCGACGACGACGACGTCGAAATCGCCGGCGCGATTGGTCTCGTACAGGAGCGGGATGTCCGCAACGGCCAGCGGCGTGGACGCTGGCAGCAACGCGAAGAACTGGTCGATGGCGCGGCGCACGGCCGGGTGGATGATGGCTTCCAGGTCGCGCCTGGCCTCGGGGTCGCCAAAGACCAGCGCCGCCACCTCGGGCCGGCGCAGCGCGCCGTCGGGGCCGACCACCTGCGGGCCGAAACGGTCGACGACGGCAGCCAGACCCGGCGCCCCCGGCGCGACGACGTCGCGCGCGAGGCGGTCGGCGTCCACGACGGGGATGCCGGCCTCGATCAGCCGGCGGGACACGTAGCTCTTGCCCGTGCCGATGCCCCCGGTGAGGGCGACGCGGAGCATCAGCCCCGGGCCGCGGCCCTCAACTCGGCGGCCGTCACCGTGTTGCGCAGCACCATCGCGATAGTCAGCGGGCCGACCCCACCGGGCACCGGCGTGATCGCGCCGGCCACCGCTTCGACGTCGGGGTGCACGTCACCGACGAGCACGCTGCCCTTTCTGGCGAACTGCTGGGCCTTCGGGCTGCCGTCGGCGAAGAGGCGTGCCACCTCGGCGGGATCCTCCAGGCGATTGATGCCGACGTCAATGACGGTGGCTCCCGGCTTGACGAAGGCCGGCGTCACGAACCCGGGCCGTCCGATGGCGGCCACGAGCACGTCGGCAGACCGGCACATCTCCGCCAGATCGCGCGTGCGCGAGTGGCAGATGGTCACCGTGGCGTCACGATGCAACAGCAACATCGCCATGGGCTTGCCGACGATGTCACTCCGACCGATGACGACGGCGTGCTGTCCCTTCAGCGGAATCTGCTCGCGGTCGAGCAGTTCCGCGCAGCCGAGTGGCGTGCATGCGACGAGGGCTGGGCGCTTCTGCACCAGCAGGCCCACGTTATGGGGATGAAACCCGTCCACGTCCTTGGCCGGGTCGACCGCGTCGAAGACACGTTGCTCCGCGTCGTGCCCCATGGCGGCCGGCAGTGGCGACTGCACCAGGATCGCGTCCACCCGCTCGTCCGCGTTCAACCGGCCCACGAGGTCGAGCGCCTCGTCAACCCCTGCCGTCTCAGGCAGCCGGAACAGCTCACCGTGGCACCCATGTTCGGTGACCGTGGCGATCTTGTTCCGGACGTAGATCTCGGACGGCGGATGGTGACCGACCAGCACCACGGCGAGACCGGGTGGACGGCCCATCCGCGCGCGGAAGTGCTCGATCCGCGGCCGGACCTCGTCGCGGAGCCGTGCCGCCCACGCCGTGCCGTCCAGTCGCCGTGCCGCCATGGATCCGGATCCGACGGTCCTACTGCTCGCCCGAGGCCTTGGTGAGGCCGAAGCCCACGGCCCAGACGGCGACCGACACCGCGAGCATCCGGAGGCCGAACGCGTCGGCTTCCTCCGGCGTCACCCCGATCTCCGACCACTTGGCCAGCGTCTCGGTCGTGATGCCGAACTCCGTCATGTACCCCAGGATCGTGATGCAGGCGGCGTTGAAGACGAGCAACAGGCCGGCGATGGTGATGAAGTTCGCCAGGTGCTGCAGCGGTGTCCGCCGTGCGGCCTCTTTCGCGTCCGCCAGCGGGCTGTGCGTGCGGCCATAGAACCAGTAGATCAGCAGCCCGATGTCGAGCCACACCAGGAAGCGGACCCAGGTGAGCACCGGCAGGCTGAGCATGAGGTACGCGCAGGACAGGATGCCCAGGACCGGGAACACGGGCCCGAAGGGCACCTTGAAGGGACGCGGCGCATCCGGCCGGGTCTGGCGCAGGCGCAGCACGGCGGCGCACACCACGACGAAGGCGAAGAGCGTGCCGATGCTCGTCATCTCCCCGACCACCTGGATCTGCGTCAGGCCGGCCACCAGGGCCACGGCCACACACGTGATGATCGTCGTGATGTAGGGCGTGCCGAACCTCGGGTGCACCTTGCTCACGCCCTGCGGCAGCAACCGGTCGCGGCTCATCGCAAAGAAGATGCGGGGCTGGCTCATCAGCATCACCAGCAGCACCGAGGTGATACCGGCCACCGCGCCCGCCGAGACGAGGCCCGCGGCCCAGTCCTGGCCGATGACCGACAGCGCGAAGGCGACCGGCGCGTTCAGAAACGCCTGGCCCTGCACGGGATCGATGGCGGGCACGCCCGTGAGCGCATCGGCGTTGGCGCGATACTGGACGACGGGCACGATGCCCGACAGCACCGCCGCAACGGCCAGGTACAGCAACGTGCACACGATGAGCGACGCGATGATGCCGATCGGCAGATCGCGCTTCGGGTTCTTGGCCTCCTCCGCGGTGGTCGACACGGCGTCGAAGCCGATGTAGGCGAAGAACACGACGGCCGCGGCCGCCATGACCCCGGAGAAGCCGTAGGGCATGAACGGGGACCAGTTCTCGGGCTTGACGAAGGTGGCGCCGGCCGCGATGAAGAAGAGGATGGCCGCGCCCTTGATGGCGACCATCGCGGCGTTGAACCGGGCGGATTCCCGCACGCCCACCACCAGCAGCACCATGATGCCGAGCACGATGACCGTGGCGGGCAGGTTGATGATGCCGACCGGCGGCGCGGCGCCCATCCACGTCGGCAACTCGAGGCCAAAGCCCGCCATGAGCCGCTGCATGTAGCCGCTCCAGCCAATCGCGACGGTCATCGAGCCCACGGCGTACTCGAGGATGAGATCCCAGCCGATCATCCAGGCCACCACCTCCCCGAGCGTGGCGTACGCGTAGGTGTACGCGCTGCCCGCGATGGGAATCATCGAGGCGAACTCCGCGTAGCACAGCGCGGCGAACGCGCAGGCCAGGCCCGCGGCGAAGTAGGACAGCATGATGGCCGGTCCCGCCTGGTTGGCGGCGGCCGTGCCTGTCAGGACGAAGATGCCGGTCCCGATGATCGCGCCAACGCCCAGCAACGTCAGGTCCCAGGCCGAGAGACTCCGCTTGAGTGCCTTGCTGCCGTGCTCGACATCGCCGACCAGTTGCTCAATCGACTTCGTCTTGAACAGATTGGAATCCATTCCACCTCCGGCCGGGATTGTAGCCCAGAAGGGCGGCGCTAGGTCCCGGTGACCTTGCCGGCCAGTGCCTGGAGAAACGCCTGGGCCCGGGCGGCCGGTTCGGCACTCAACAGGTCGGTGATCACGCAGACCGATGCGGCCCCGGCGGCCAGCACGGCGGGCGCGCGGGCCAGGGTGATGCCGCCAATGGCCACCACGGGCACCCCGCGCGGTGCGGCCAGGACGGCCACCCGCTCGACGGTCGCGAGGCCGACAGCGGCATATCCGGTGCGCTTCGTCGTGGTGTCGAACACCGGCCCGATGGCGAGGTAGTCGATGGGCTCGTCGAGGGCACGGCGGGCCTGATCGGGCGTGTGGGTCGACACCCCGACCCACCGCTCGGGCCCGACGATGGCGCGCGCGTCCGCGGGCGCCAGATCCTCCTGCCCGACGTGGACGCCGCCGGCGCCCGCCAGCACGGCCACGTCCGGTCGGTCGTTCACGATGATGCGGGCCTTCGGGCCCGCCTGGACGGCCTGGCGGGCCAGCGCCAGCAGCGCGGCCGCCCCCATGCGCTTCCCGCGCACCTGCAGCAGCGAGACACCCGCGCCGAGCAGTGCCGTCGCCACCTCCGCCGGGCTCCGGCGCGCGCGGGCGCAGGCCTCCTCGTCGACGACCCCGTACAGCGGGGGACAAATCACCCGTGGCGTCAAGCCGTCTCGGCCAGCGTCGAGGGCTTCTTTACGGGCTGGAACCGTTCCATGAAGTGCGTGCTCATGCGCCCTGCCACGAAGTCGGGATCGCTCAGGATCTTCAGGTGCAGGGGAATGGACGTCCGAATCCCCTCCACGACCGACATCTCGAGCGTGCGCTTCATGCGCGCGATGGCTTCCTGACGGTCGCGCCCGTGCACGATGATCTTCGCGATCATCGAGTCGTAGTGCGGCGGGATGGTGCACTCGGCATGCGCGGCGGTGTCCACGCGCACGCCGGGGCCGCCCGGAATGCTGAAGGCGTGGATCGTCCCCGGCGACGGGACGAACGTGACGGGGTCCTCGGCGTTGATGCGGCACTCGATCGCGTGGCCCGTGAACCTGACGTCGCCCTGCCTGAAGGACAGGCGCTGGCCCGCCGCGATGCGGATCTGCTCCTTCACGATGTCGATGCCCGTCACCCACTCGGTGACCGGATGCTCGACCTGGACACGGGTGTTCACTTCCATGAAATAGAAGTTGCCCTTCGCATCCATCAGGAACTCGAACGTCCCCGCGTTGGTGTACTGGACGGCCCGCGCGGCGTCGACGACGGTGGCGCCCATCTTGCGGCGGACCTTCTCCGACACGGCCAGCGACGGGGATTCCTCCAGCAGCTTCTGGTGCCGCCGCTGGATCGAACACTCCCGTTCCCCGAGGTGGACGACGTTGCCGTGGTGGTCGCCGAGGATCTGGTACTCGATGTGCCGGGGCGACTCGAGGTACTTCTCGATGTAGACGTCACCCACCCCGAACGCCGCCTCGGCCTCCCGCTGGGCCGTTCGGAACGCATGGCCAAGCTCCTTCGGGGCCGTGACGATGCGCATGCCCCTGCCGCCACCGCCCGCGACGGCCTTGATGATCACCGGGTAGCCGATGCCGGCGGCGATGCGGGTGGCGGCTTCCTCGCTGTCCACAGGCCCGTCGCTGCCGGGCAGCATCGGCACGCCGGCCTTCTTCATCGCGCGGCGCGCCTTGGCCTTGTCGCCGAGCAGGCGGATCACGCCGGGATCCGGACCGATGAAGCGGATGTGGCACGCCTCGCAGACCTCCGCGAGGTAGGCGCTCTCCGACAGGAAGCCGTAGCCCGGATGAATCGCGTCGGCGCCCGTGATCTCGGCCGCGCTGATGATGGCCGGCACGTTCAGGTAGCTCTCGGCGCTCCGGGCCGGGCCGATGCAGATGTCCTCGTCGGCGAACCGGACATGCAGGGAGTTCTCGTCCGCCTCCGAGTAGACCGCGACGGTCTTGATGCCCAGTTCACGGCACGCGAAGATGATGCGGAGCGCTATCTCTCCGCGGTTCGCCACTAGGATTTTCTTGAACATGGCGTCTCAGGGTTTGAGGCGAATGGCGAAGAGCCGCTCGCCATACTGCACCGGCTGGCCGTTCTGCACGTAGATGCTGACGATCTCGCCCTCGTGTTCGGAGTCGATTTCGTTCATCAGTTTCATGGCCTCGATGATGCACAGCACCTGGCCCTTCCGGACCGTGTCGCCGACCTCGACGAACGACTTGGCCCCCGGCTCCGCCGACCGGTAGAAGGTGCCCACGATGGGCGAGGTGACGATCGCCAGATCCGCTCCCGCGGTGTCCACGGCGGGCGCGGCGGGCGCCGGAGCGGATGCGGGGGCGGCCGGGATGGCGGCGATCGGCGCGGACGGCGCCGCCAGCACGACCGACGGCGCCACCGCATGCACCACGGACCCGCTCTTGATCCGGAGCTTGACGTCCTCCCGCTCGAGCTCGAACTCGCTCAGGTCACGCTCCCGTATGAAGTCGATGAGTTGCTTGATCTCGTCCAGCGTCATCAGCTCGTTCGCACCTCGGGGACGGGCTCGGTGAGCCACTCGGGCCCCGCATCCGTCGCCACAACGTCGTCTTCGATCCGCACGCCACCCCAGCCCGGGAAGTACACACCGGGCTCGAGGGTGAACACCATCCCGGCCACCAAGGCTCCACAGGAGGTCCCCGGTCGCCGCTTTGCCAACCGCGGCCGCTCGTGCACCTCCAGACCCAGGCCATGCCCAAGCCCGTGGGTGAATGCCTCGTCCATCCCGGCCGCCGCGATCACGGTTCGGGCAGCCTCGTCCACGTCTTCCGCCGCCACGCCAGCCCGGGCGGCCCCGAAGGCCGTTTGCTGGGCCGCCGCTACGGTATCCCAGCACGCCTGCTGGCGGGGTGTCGGCCGCCCGATCGTCAGCGTCCGCGTCATGTCCACCGCGTAGCCCCGGAACATCCCCCCGAAATCCACGACCACGAGATCCCCGTCCGCCAGCAATCGGTCCCCGGCGCGGTGATGGGGCACGGCCGCGTTGGGTCCGGAGGCGACGATGGTATCAAAGGCCGGCTTCTCGAATCCCTTCTGCCGCAGTTCCCATTCGACGATCGCGGCCAGCCGCCACTCTGGAACCCCGGCTAAGGCGTTTGGCATTATACACTTAGAGACATCAGAAAGTCGCCGGCCGGCCTCGCGGAGCACCGCGAGCTCCGCGGCGTCCTTGACGGCCCGCAACGTCTCCACCACCTCGTCCAGGGGGACCCATTCCGTCCGGCACCCCGCCTCCGCCAGCCGGCGCGTCAGGCCACCGTGCTGCGCCACGCTCATCTGGGCTGCCTCGAATCCAAGCCGGGCAAACCCCGACCGCGCCAGCGCCGAGACGAGGCGCTCCTCCACGCTGCCATCGCCAGGCCGGACGATCTCGACGTCGAGACACGGCACGATGCCGGCCAGTTCCGACAGCGTGGCGGCGTACCGCGCATCGCTGACCAGCGTCAGGCAGTCCGGAGAAGCGACGAGGAATCCCGCGCTTCCGAAGAAATGGCTGAGGTAGGCGATGTTCGGCCGGGACGTCACCAGCAACGCGTCGGCGGACGCGGCGGCGAGGGCGCGCGCCAGTGCACGACGCCTCCCGTCGAGGGACTCGACCGGCGCCGGGATCATCGAGGGGCGGATCGGAGGGCGTCCAGCCAGTTCTCGAGTTCAGCGAGCGCGGCGGCGTCATCGGACGACAGCGGCTCGGATGCTCGAAGCAGCGCGGCCCTCGCCTCGCGGTCGCGGAGATCGGCTTCCAGCTGCGAGAATCGCTCGTCGTCGTGACCGTCTCCGGCGGCTGGTGCGGGCTGGGCCGGACTCACCGTCGCACCGGGACGCAGCGCATCGAGGGCCTGGACGCCGGGCGGCGTCTCGGCGCCGAGCTGTTCGACCAGGCGATCGAAGTCGAACAGCGCTTCGACCGACTCGTCGGCCTCGGTGGCTGGCGGCGCCACCTCTTTCTCCATTCGCTCCACGGTTTCCTCGAGCTCCGGATCGTGCCGCGCGAGCTCCAGGGCGCGCCGGTAGTACACCAGCGCCTCGGCCATCTCGCCGCGACGCTGGTGGATCTCGGCCAGGCCGCGAATCGCCGCCAGGTTGTCGGCGGCGTTGGCCACGACGACCGACAGTTCGACGTGCGCGTCGTCGAGCTGCCCGAGCTCGATGAGGGCCCGGCCCAGCGTCACGCGCGCGGACAAGTACCCGGGATGGCGGGCCAGGCCCGTCTGGCAGACGTCAATCGCCTCCTCGTTTGCGCCAGCCCGGCGCAATTCCTCTCCGAGTTGTGCGAACGCGATGGACGACGGGTCCGCCTGGACCCGCCGTCTCAGCTCGAGGATGCGAGGAGTGTCCACCGGCACACGGCGCTCCTACGGAACGACCACCACGGTCTGCGACACGGTCGCCTGCTGGAACGCGTCGTCGGTCACGGTGAGGGTCACGACGTAGCTCCCCACGGTATCGTACCGTTTGGCCACGGTGACGCCCGAGCCGGTACGGCCACTGCCGAAGTTCCAGTCATACGCGATGATGCGGCGCCCGTTGGCGGCCCGCGAGGCCTCGGCCGTGAAGAAGATGTCCTGGCTCGCCCGGGGCGACGTAGGCGAGTAGACGAACGAGGCAGTCGGCGGCGTGCCCGCCGCGATGGTGAGCGACTGGGTTGCCGAGACGCTCTGGCCCCGATTGTCCGTGACGCGGAGGACGACCGCATAGGTGCCCGCCGCCCGGTAGTCGTGCTCGACGTTCATGCCGCTCGCCGAGGAGCCGTCCCCGAACGACCAGGTGTAGCTGCAGCTCGAGCCGCAGGGCACGCCTTCGTCCAGCGTGCCGGACGCGTCGAAGAAGATGGTCTGGAACGCCTGTGGCGACGAGGGTGAGAACGTGAAGCGCGGCTGCGGCGCGTTGTTCGGCGGCAGGATGACGCCCGGCGGAATGAGCCGGAGATCGACCTGGTGGGTGTTGGACCCACGGTAGTCGGTGCCAATCGGGGTGAAGATCAACGTCAGCACGGTGCCCGCGCCGCCGTCCAGCGGCCGAGGCGGCGCCGTGTAGACCACGCGTGCCCTGCCGTCCTCACCCGTCGCGATTGTCCGTGCGGAGAGGGTGCCGAAGTCGGCGTAGGTCCCCTCCCACACCATGTCGACGCGGATGCTGAGCCCGCGAACGGGCTGGCTGTTGGGCCCGCGGGCGTCGACGGTGATCGACGACTGCGACGACCCATCCCACAGGATGGTGTCAGGCGAGGCCTGGATCACCAGATCCGTGGCAAAGGTCGAGGGACCGGCCAACGGAGGGGCCTCTGAGTCCTGGACGGTACACGCGGCGGCCATCAGGGCCAGCGCGACGAGGCCTACCAGCGTTCGTGTCGGATACGTGCACATGGTCCGCTCCACTCCCTGTCGCTCACTGCGGGTCGCCGAAATCACCGAAGTTCACGGACAGCGTGCCGGTCGCCGAAACCTCGTTGCCGGCCTGGTCCCGTCCGTAGAAGGTGATCTCCGCGATGGTGCTGATGATTTGGGACCCCCCGTTGTAGGCCAGGTTGCGAAGGGGAGGTTCCTGCTTCGCCTGGTGCCGCACGACCTCGAAGCTGAACGTGCCGACCGCATCGGCGGCCACGGTGAACGTCGTTGCGCCGTCGAACCCGTGCGGCACGTCGACGCCGGGCGTGTTCCGCCCGTCGGCGCGCCGGTACTCGACGCGGTAGCGGTTGATGGTGATCGAGTTGATCGCCGTCGGCGCCGTGGGGTTGGTCGGGTTCTTCATCGCGACCCGCACGCGGGCCTGGCCCACGTCGCTGAAGATGCTGGGCACGCGCACGGGCCCGGACGCGGTCTCCTGCTCGACCAGGGTGACCACGTCGGAGTACAACGGGGCCCCGAACTCGTCCGGTTCGGCCCCCGAGGCGGCCACGACGGACTCGACGATGATGAACGCCGGAGAGGCGCCGGTGCGGGTGAGCTCGCTCGCGCACGAGGCGAGTCCCACGGCGCTCGACAGGATGGCGGCCAGCCCGGCCGCAACTCGAGAACGGAAGATGCTGCGCATGACGTCTTTGCCCCTCAGGCCTTCGTGATCCGCGGCGTGATGAAGATGAGCAGTTCGCGGCTCTCGTCGTTCGAGATGTCGCGCTTGAACAGCCACCCGAGCAGCGGGATGCGGTGCAACACGGGCGTGCGATCCTCCACGTTCTGCTCACGGCTCGTGAAGATGCCGCCGATGACCGTGGTCTCGCCGTCGGTCACGAGGACGCTCGTCACCGCCCGCTGGGTGTCGATGGGCGGAATGCCGTTGACCGAGCGGCTGTAGTCCGGCGCCGCGTTCTCCAGCGTGATCCGCATGATCACGGTGCCGGACGCGGTGATCTGCGGCATCACCCGCAGGGTCAGGGCCGCGTCCTTGAACGTCACGGTGACGGTATTGTTGGCGGCCGTCTGGACCGGAATCTGGACACCCTGCGTGATCTCGGCCTCGACGTTGTTCTGGGTGGAGACGCGGGGCGTCGAGAGCAGGCGCCCCTTGCCCGTGCGCTCGAGCGCGGTCAGCGCGACGTCGAGGTTCACGGCCCCGTTGATCGAGCCGAGGGCCAGGCCGATGCCGCTCGTCGCGGCCGGGGCGCGCAGGTTGACGCCGGTATCCGCGCCCAGCGGGCCCTCGGTGCCGCCGACGCGGCCGCCCACCTGGGCGCTGTTCGGGAACGCGAGGCCCGTCGTGTTGCCAAGCGCGGGGCTCATCGTCCCGTTGAAGCCCCACTGCACACCCAGCGCCCGCGCGAAGTCGCGCGAGGTCTGCACGATCCGCGCTTCGATCTCCACCTGCGGCTGCGGCGAATCGAGCGATGCGATCAGGTCGGTGGCCGCCGCCAGGCGCTCCGCGAGGTCGCGGATGATGAGGGTGTTGGTGCGCGCGTCCACCTGCACCTCGCCGCGCTGCGACAGCGCGCTCTTGGTGATGATGGGCACGAGCTCCGCCGCCTTGGCATAGCTCAGCGGCCGCGTCAGCACGCGCAGCTCACCGGAGAGCGCCTGGGCCTCGACGAGCTTCCGGCGCTCGGCCTCCTCGTCGGCCAGCACCCGCAGCGGCGCGATGCGCACGACGGTGCCATCGACCGAGTAGCCCAGTTTGTTGGCCTTCAGGATGATGTCGAGGGCCTGATCCCACGGCACCTCGCGGAGCGACACATCGACCGTGCCCTGGATGGTGGGATCGATGACGATGTTCAGGCCCGAGATCTCCGAGAACGTGCGCAGCACGGCGCGCAGGTCGGCGGACTGGAAGTCGAACGTGACGGGATGCCCGCTGAACCGCGGCTGCGCCGGGGCGGCGGCAGCCGCACCGGGCGTCTGCCCACCCGTGGCGCCGAGCGCGACGACCGTCTGCGCGGCGGCCGCACCCGTCGGGGCCTGCGGCGCGGCGGCAGGGGCCGGCGCAGGGGCGTCGACGGCCGGGGCGATCGCCGCCGGCGGAGCACTCGCCGGAGCGGGTGCCGCAGGCGGGGCCACGTCGGTGGTCGTGGTGACGGGCGCGTCCTCGCGCACCGGCGTCGGCGCGGCGGAAGCGGCGGGAGCGGTCCCGACGGCGGGCGCCATCACTGCCGTCGCCGCCTCGGTCGCGCGCGCGAACAGCACGCGCAGCTCCTGCCCCACTGTCTGGACGGTGTACGGCACCTTACGTGCCAGGTCGATGACGACGCGTGTCAACAGCGGCTCCTGGCGATTCACCGCCACGCGCACGCGCTCCACGTCCCCCTGGTTGACCGCCGTCGTGGCGGGCACCGAGCCCATCGCCACGCCCTCGAAATCGAGGAGCACGCGGGCCGGCAGGTCCTGGACCTCTTCGACCTTCGAGGCGACGAGACGGCCGTTGCCACTGAGCGCGATGGCGGTGCCGTCCGGCAGGGCCATGGGCCGGACGCCGGTCAGGCGCGTGGCGGGCGCCGCCGCGGTCTGGGCCACTTCACCGGCGGGCGACTGCGCCGCCGCGACGGGCCGCTTCAGCACCGCGGGCGCCGCGGTCGGTGGAGCCGATCGCTCGGCACTGGAGACCGCGCGCTCCACTTCCACGTAGATGACGTTGCGCGACGAGCGCACGCGATGCTTTGCCGGGCGATCGAGCGCCACGCGCACGCGCGCCACCGGCGCGCCGTCGGGCGCCGTCGCCGGCTCGAGCTGCACGCCGGAAATCGGCGGCTGCATCGCGCCCAGCGAATCGCCGGCGAGCTCGTCGGTCCGGGCGTTCCGCAGGTCCACGAAGACCGTCAGCGGATCCGGCTGGCTCGTCAGGTAGGCGACCGGCTCGGTGGCCTCGATCAGCACCGTGCTCAGCGCACCGTCCAGGCGGCCCGAGATCGCGCGCAGCGCGGGACCGTCCGCGGCGGGCGGCCCGCTGGCCGTCAGCGTCACGGCCAGCGCCGCCATCAGCGGCGCGGCCCACACCAGTCGAGGGTAGCGACTGCCCATCACTTGTTCTCTCCACCACGAAGGAACTTCTTCACTTCGCGCTGTTTTTCGAGCGACAACGGATCGTTCACCTGCTGCAGGATGACCAGGTACTGGGGAGTAATTTCCCGAATCGTGCCGTCGGCCAACTGGGTGCCGGGACGCACGTTGAAAGCCTTGCCCGCGGGCCCGGACACCAACGCGACCCACGTCCCCTGGCTCTGGAAGAGCCCCTTCACCGACAGCTCGTCGGTGGTGATGCCGGCCACGCCCTCGGCCCGCACGACGGTCGGCGTCCCGCCCTTCTTGCCCGTCGTGCCCAGCAGCGCCACGAACGGGTCGCGCCGGCCGTCAACGGCGTACACGAAGTTCGCGGGCGGCGTCGGCGGCGCGGGAGCCGTCGGTGCCGACGGCGCGGCGCTCGGCGCTCCGGCCGGCTGTCCACCGGCGGCCGGGGCCTGCGCCGCGACGGCGACGCTCCCGACCAGCAGTCCCCCAAGTACCAGCACGCGTGTCATTCGGTCTTCTGCGCCGGAGCGGCCTTCTTGGCCGGCGCACCTTTCTTCGTCGGGGCCGCGGGCGCGGCTGCTTGATCCACCAGCACGAACGTCGTGGCCGTGCACGACACCTGGATACTCGAGACGGGCGTGGGATCCTCCCTCGACGTGATCACCAGGCTGCCCACGTTGATGATGCGGGGGAAGCGGCTCACGCGATCGAGGAACGCCCCGAGGTTGTGGTACGTGCCCTCCAGCTCCAACCCGATGGGCCACTCGGCGTGAATCTCGCGCGTCGTGATCGGCTGTGGCCGGAAGCCGCGGATCGAGAGATTCGACTGCGTCGCCAGCGTCTGGATACGCCGCAGCAGATCGCCCACATCCTTCTCTTCGGGCAGAATCGGCTTGAGGGCCTCGAGCCGTGCCTCGAGGTCGGCGATTTGTGCCTTGAACGCCGGCAGCTGCCGCGCGGTCTCGGCGCCCCGCTCGTTCTTCGCGAGGAGCGCGTCGAGCTCCGCCTGCCGCGCCGTGAGCGTCTGCTGCTGCGGCATCTCGTAGAAGTAATAGAAGGCGCCGGCAGCGCCGGCCGCCAGCACCACCCACACGGCCAGCTGGCCGTACCAGGGATACTTGTCGAGACCCAGGCTAGCCACGGGGCCCTCCCTTCGCCGCACCCTTGGCGCGGCCCTTGGTCGCCGGCTCCGGGGCAATCTGATCGATGCCCGCCATCTGGAACGATCCACGGATGCTGAACTGGATCGTGTCGGGCGTCCCGGCCTGACCGGACACCACCTCGCTGGAGAGAATCTCGACGGGCCGCTTGAAGTAGCGCGACGCCTCCAGGTTTCCCACGAAGTCGGAGAGGGACGTGAGCGAGAGGCAGCGGCCGCGGATGGTGACGTCGTAGCCGTCCTGCCGCAGTTCCGTCAGCCAGGTCATCTCGGGCAGGGCCCGGCTGATCTGGTCGATCATGTGGACCGGCGCGGCCTGGCCGCGCCGAAGGTCGTCGATCAGCGAGGCGCGCTGCTGCAGGCGCTCGCGCGTCGCCTCGAATTCCTGCACCTGCTTCAGGATGCCGGCCAGGCGCTGTTCCTCGCGCCGGGCCTCGGCCAGTTGTCGTTCGACCGTGGCCGCCTGCTGCCCCAGCGCCCAGTACCGCCAGCCGATGCCGAGCGCCGCCAGCACCAGGATGAGACTGCCGATCACCGTCATCTTCTGGGCGAGGAGCAGGCCTTTCGGTGCGGCCTTCGCCTGACGGCGTTCCGTCTCGAGAAGGTTGATGCGAATCATCGGTCGCCTGCCCTCCGGAGGGCCAGGCCCACGGCCACCGCCGCGACCGGCGCGAGTTCCTCTGCCGACGCCGCCCCGAGCCTGGCGGGGTCGAGCGACACCTGGCGGAACGGATCGAACGCCATGACCTCGGTGCCGAACCGTGTCCCGAGCGCTTCCGCGAAGCCATCCACCCGCGAGGCCCCGCCGCTCACCACGATCCGGTCGATCCGATCGTTCGAGGCCGTGGCCTTGAAGAAGTCGAAGGTCTTCTCGACCTCGAGCAGGATGTTGTCGGTCATCGCCTTCAGGACCGGACGGGCGTCGTCATAGGTGGCGCCCTCGACGTCCTGTCCCTTCTTCAGCTGTTCGGCCTGGTCGTACGGGAGGCCGAGTTCCCGCTGGACGGCTTCGGTGAAGGCATTGCCGCCCATGGAGATGTCGCGGGTGAAGACCGACTGGGCCCCGTGCAGGATGTTGATGTTGGTGGCACTGGCGCCCGCGTTCAGGAGCGCGACGGTGGCCCCGGCCTCGAAACCGTAATTGACTTCGTAGGCGTTCTGGAGGGCGAAGGCGTCGACGTCGACGACGACAGGCGTGCGCCCGGCCTGGGTGATCACACTGGTGTAATCGGCGATCTTGTCTTTCTTGGCCGCCACCAGCAGGACGTCCATGGTCCCCTGGGTGCCCCCGCCCGCCGGCGTGAGCACCTCGTAGTCGAGGTTGACGTCCTGGATGTCGAACGGGATGTACTGTTCGGCTTCCCAGTAGATGGACTCGGCCAGTTCCTGCGCGGTCATGGCCGGCAGCGTGATCTTCTTGACGATCACCGAGTTGCCTGACAGGGACGCGGCGACGTCCCTGGCCTTGAACTGGGCGTTGGCAAACAGGCGCCGCACGGCGTCGGCCACGGCCCCGCCGTCGATGATGGCGCCATCGACGATGCTGTCCGGCGGAATCGGCTCGATACCGATCGCCGTGACCCGGTAGCCCTTCCCGGAGGACTTGAGCTCGATGGCCTTCACGGCGCTGGACCCGATGTCGAGTCCCATCAAGGTTTTGCTTCGGCGAAAGAACACTGGAGTCTCCCCGCTTCCTCGTTCACCGGCTGGGATGGGCAAAGGCGGTACCAGATGCGCCGGACGCCGCCAGACAACAAATTTGGCCGAAGAGGGCCGGTTCATCCGTTCCGGAGGGCCTCAGGCTATCCGCAGCGATAACAAAACTGCAAGAGCCCGACGAAAATCGTATGTGCCATCCGGTGGTCATTTCCTTCACTCCGCTGGGGTTATCGGCGTCGGGTCGAGCTTGTGCAGGGCTCTGAGACGCCGGAGGCCCTCCTCGCGACAGAAGCTGTGCAATCGCGGGACGACGGGGTCCAGGCGGGGCGTGTCGGCAACGGAGCCAACTTCAGGCGCCCATTGACTTTCCGGCCGCGCGGGGCCTTGCAATCGGGGCGGACTCGTCGTATGATTTTGGTTTGCCGTGCCCGGGATGGGCTCGGTCAGGATCCGTACTCAGGAAACCGTTCATGCCTACTTACGTTGCGACCCCGACGAGCGTGACCAGCCGCTGGCACCTCATCGACGCCGAGGGCCAGGTCCTCGGCCGTGTGGCCAGTCGTGCGGCCCGCCTGCTGCAGGGCAAGCACAAGGCCACCTACACGCCGTTCATCGACACGGGCGATCACGTCGTCATCGTCAATGCCGCCCGGGTGCGCCTGACCGGCAACAAGGACGAACAGAAGATGTACCGCCGGCACAGCGGCTACTCGGGCGGGCTGCGCGAGGAGCGCGCCAAGGTCGTCCGGCAGCGTCAGCCCGTGCGGCTGATGGAAGAAGCCGTGCGCGGCATGCTGCCCAAGTCGAAGCTCGGTGACGCGATGTTCCGCAAGGTGAAGGTGTACGCGGGCGATTCCCACCCGCACAAGGCTCAGCAACCCACTCAGATCGAGGTCGCATAAATCTTGGCTGCTACTCAGTTCTACGCCACCGGCCGCCGCAAGGAAGCCACGGCGCGCGTGTTCCTCCGTCCCGGCTCCGGCACGATCACCGTCAATCGCCGCACCTTCGACAACTACTTCCCCACCGAGGCGCTGCGCGTGCAGGTGCAGGTGCCGCTCGTGCTCACCGAAGTGGCCGGCCAGTTCGACGTGCTGGCGACGGTCAGCGGTGGCGGTGTCGCCGGTCAAGCTGGCGCGATTCGACTCGGGATTGCCCGCGCCCTGTGCGCCTTCAACGCCGAGCTCCGCCCCCGTCTCAAGAAGGACGGTCTCCTCACGCGCGACGCGCGCGCGAAGGAGCGCAAGAAGTACGGCATGGCTGGCGCCCGCAAGCGGTTCCAGTTCAGCAAGCGCTAGGCCTCGGCTCGGATTTCGATATGCGTGGCCCCGCGCAATGGGGCTGAAGAGAAACGTCGGATGGCCCCGGATCGACGGGGCTGGACTCCTGGAGGTAGCTTGACCCCGCTCGCGATGAAGGACCTGCTCGAAGCAGGCGCACATTTCGGCCACCAGACGAAGCGCTGGAATCCCAAGATGAAGCCCTACATCTTCGGGGAGCGCTCCGGCATCTACATTCTCGACCTCGGCAAGACCGTCAAGCTGTACAACGAGGCCGAGCAGTACGTGCGGGCTCTGGCCGCCGACGGCAAGACCATCCTTTTCGTGGGCACCAAGCGCCAGGCGCAGGACGTCGTGGCGGAAGAGGCCGCGCGCTGCGGCATGTTCTACGTCAACGAGCGGTGGCTCGGCGGGTTGCTGACCAACTTCTCCACCATCCAGCGCAGCATCGCGCGCCTGCGCGATCTCGAAGCGATGGCGACCGACGGCCGCTACGACTTCATGCCCAAGAAGGAGATCGCCCGCGCCGAGAAGGAGAAGCGGAAGCTCCAGAAGAACCTCGACGGCATCCGCCACATGGGCCGGCTGCCCGACGCGCTCTTCGTGGTGGACACCCGCAAGGAGCAGATCGCCGTCGACGAGGCGCGCAAGCTGAAGATTCCGGTGATCGGCGTCGTGGACACCAACTGCGATCCCGACCAGGTGGACTTCGTGATTCCGGGCAACGACGACGCCCTGCGCTCGATCCGGCTGTTCGCCTCACGCGTGGCCGACGCCGTGCTCGACGGTCGGACCGAGCGGGAGTCGCAGATCGCCGAGCAGGCGCAGGCCGACGCCGAAGCCGCAGCCGCCGAAGAAGCCAGCCGCACCGTGCGCCCGGCCAACGTGCGCCGGCCGCAGCGCCCGGCGGAGTCACCGGTTCCGCAGGCCTGACGCGTTCACGGCAACCAGAGTTCCAGGCGCCGGCCGCGGCAGGTTCGCCGAGCCGGCGCCTTTTCTGTACAGGAGTGGAAGGGCAATGTCAGCGATCACGGCAGAAATGGTGAAGCAGCTGCGCGACAAGACCGGCGCAGGCATGATGGACTGCAAGGCGGCCCTGGCGGAGTCCGGGGGCGACATGGACAAGGCCGTGGAGATCCTCCGCAAGAAGGGCCTCGCCTCCGCCGCCAAGCGCGCCGGCCGCGCCACCAACAACGGCCTCATCGGCCACTACATCCACATGGGCGGCAAGGTCGGCGTGCTCGTCGAGGTCAACTGCGAGACCGACTTCGTGGCACGCACCGACGACTTCCAGACGCTCGCGAAGGAGATCGCGATGCACATCGCCGCCGCCGATCCGAAGTTCGTGCGCCGCGAGGACATCCCCGCCGACGTGCTCGACAAGGAACGCGAGATCTACCGCGCCCAGTTCGCGGGGTCCGGCAAGCCCGCCAACGTCATCGAGAAGATCGTCGAGGGCAAGCTCGAAAGCTACTACGCGCAGGCCTGCCTGCTGGATCAGCCGTCGGTGCGCGATCCCAACGTGACGATCCAGCAGATGGTCTCCGCCGCGACGGCGAAGACGGGCGAGAACGTCGCGGTGTCCCGCTTCGTCCGCTTCAAGCTGGGCGAGGGAGCGGAATAGGCTCCAGGCTTCAGGCTTCAGGCCACTGGAAGACCTCGACGTCCCGCGGCTGGCCGTGGCAGCGTGTACACGCTCGACAGACGGACAAGAGCACTTCCTGAAGCCTGAAGCCTGTAGCCTGAAGCCTTCGATATAATCTCCTCCTGTGTCCGACGCCCCCGAGCCCACGTACAAGCGCATCCTCCTGAAGCTCTCTGGTGAGGCCCTCATGGGCGACCAGGCCTACGGCGTCGATCCGGCCGTGACCACGCGGATCGCCCACGAAGTCGCGGCCATCCAGGCCCTGGGCGTCCAGACCGCCATCGTCATCGGCGGGGGCAACATCTTCCGCGGGCTGGCGGCCAGCGCGCGCGGCATGGACCGGTCCACGGCCGACTACATGGGCATGCTGGCCACCGTCATCAATGCCCTCGCGCTGCAGGACGCGCTCGAACAGCACGGCATCCCGGTTCGCGTGCTCACGGCCATCGAGATGCGGGCCGTGGCCGAGCCGTTCATCCGGCGTCGCGCGGTGCGCCACCTCGAGAAGGGTCGCGTCGTGGTGTTTGCCGCGGGTACCGGCAACCCCTACTTCACCACCGACACGGCCGCCGCCCTGCGCGCGATGGAGATTCGTGCCCAGGTGATCCTGAAGGCGACGAAGGTCGATGGCATCTACTCCGCCGATCCGGTGACGCACAAGGAAGCCGAGCGGTACGACCAGATCTCGTACCTGCAAGTGCTGCAGCAACGCCTCCAGGTGATGGACTCGACGGCCATCTCCCTCTGCATGGACAACAGGCTGCCCATCGTCGTCTTCAACATGAACGAATCCGGGAACATCCGTCGCGTGGTGATGGGAGAGCGCGTCGGCACCACCGTTACCGCCTGAGGTCCGGCGCTCGCGGATCGCGGAAGACGGTTCACCATTTCACGAGGTTCACAGCATGGACGTCAGTGACCTGAAGGGACTGTTCGGCGAAGTGAAGAAGCGCATGGACGGCCACGTCGACTTCGTCCGGAAGGAGCTCGCGCAGGTGCGCACCGGCCGCGCGACCACGGGACTGCTCGACGGGGTCCAGGTCGACGCCTACGGCAGCAAGATGCCCCTCAACCAGGTGGCCGGGCTGTCCATCCCGGAGCCGACGATGATCGTCGCCCAGCCGTTCGACAGTTCGCTGATGGGCGCGATCGAGCGCGCCATTCGCGCCTCCGACCTCGGGCTCAACCCGGCGAACGACGGCAAGGTCGTCCGCATCCCGATCCCGCCCCTCAACGACGAGCGGCGCAGGGAGCTGTCGCGGCACGTCCACAAGATGACGGAAGAAGGGCGCAACCACGTGCGCACCGTCCGTCGCGATGCGAACGACAAGCTGAAGAAGATGCTCAAGGAGCATCAGATCTCCGAAGACGACGAGAAGCGGGCGCTCGCCGAGGTCCAGAAGGCCACTGACGAGCACATCCGCGCCCTCGACGACCTCCAGCAGAGGAAGGACGCGGAGCTGCTGGGGAGGTAGCGCGGTCGACACCGTGATCCGGAAATCGGCTCGGTGAGGTGGTGATTCGGGGACGTGACTGGAGATCGCTGTGGTGATTCCGTGAGCTATCTGACCCATCTCGAGTGTGCTTCAGGTTGCGGTGCCGGACCTTTCGATGCGCAGCAGGTGCACTTCCTGTGTCCATCGTGCAACCTGCCGCTGCTGGCCCGCTACGATCTCGTGGCGGCGCGCGCCTGGACACGCGAGTCGCTCGTGGGGCGCCCAGCCGACATGTGGCGGTATCGCGAGCTGATGCCCCTGCTGCCCGGCGATGAACCGGTGACGCTGGGCGAGGGGTTCACGCCCCTCGTGCACGCCAGGCGGCTGGGGTCGTCGATGGGCCTCACGAACCTCTTCATCAAGGACGAATCGCTCAACCCCACGAACTCGTTCAAGGCCCGGGGCCTGTCGGCCGCCATCACCCGTGCGAAGGCCCTGGGCGCGTCCACCGTGTTCGTCCCGACGGCGGGCAACGCGGGCAACGCCGCAGCGGCCTATGCCGCCAGCGCGGGCATGCGGTGCGAGGTCTTCATCCCGAAGGACGCCAAGCGGCCGTTCGTCGACGAGTGCCACCTGTATGGCGCCAGCGTCACATTGGTCGACGGCCTGATCACCGACGCCGGCCGGATCGCGACGGAGCTGGGGGCGAAACACAAGTGGTACAACGTCGCCACGCTCCGGGAGCCCTGCCGCATCGAGGGCAAGAAGACGATGGGCTTCGAGTTGGCCGAACAACTCGGCTGGCGGCTGCCCGACTGGATCGTCTATCCCACCGGCGGGGGGACGGGCCTCATCGGTATGTGGAAGGCCTTCGACGAGATGGAGGCGATTGGGTGGCTCGAGCCGGGGCCTCGGCCGCGCATGGTCTCTGTCCAACCCACGGGCTGCGCGCCCATCGTCCGCGCCTTCGAGCAGGGCCTTGACAGTGCCCCACTCTGGGAGAATCCGCACACCTGCGCCGACGGCCTCCGTGTCCCCCGCGCCATCGGCGACTTCCTGATGCTGCGGATCCTGCGCGAGAGCCGCGGGACCGCGGTCGCGGTGGATGATGCGGAGATGGTGGCCGACATGCGCGCGGTCGGTTCCCTCGAGGGCGTGAGCGCCTGTCCCGAGGGGGGCGCTGCCGTCGCGGCGGTGCGGCGCCTCGTGGCCAGCGGCCAGATTCGCCCGGACGACACGGTGGTGGCCTTCAACACCGGCGGCGCGTTGAAGTACCTGGACGTGCTGGCGTAGGCTCCAGACTTCAGGCTACAGGCTTCAGGCTTCAGGCTACAGGCTTCAGGCTTCAGGCTACAGGCTGCAGGCAGGGCGCATGGTCAGCTGTCGAGCGTTCACTCGCGTGCCCTGCCAGCAGCGGGACACCACGCTCTTCCTGTAGCCTGAAGCCTGCCCCCTACTCCCCGAACGAGATGCCGATCGCGCGGGCGGTGGCGATCAGGTCGTAGTCGAGCGGGACGGTCCGGGTCTTCCCCACCACGTCGGCGAGCGGCACGGGCACCATATCCGGCGGGTGGTTCGCGACCATTTTCCCGAAGACGCCCCGCTTGAGCAGTTCCACGGCCTTGCCGCCCAGACGCGTGGCCAGCACACGGTCGAAGGCCGTCGGCGATCCGCCGCGCTGCAGGTGGCCGAGCACCACACAGCGCGCCTCCTTGCTCGTCATGCGCTCCAGCGCCGTGGCCACCTGCGCGCCGACACCGCCCAGACGCTCCACGTGGCCCGCGCGCGCGCCTTCGAGAATCGTGGCTTCCCCGCCAATCGGCTTCGCCCCTTCGGCCACGACAACGATGCTGAATTTAGCGCCGAGGCTGTCGCGTTGCCGAATGTGGTTGGCGACCTGCTCGAGCCGGTACGGGATCTCCGGCATCAGGATGACGTCCGCACCGCCGGCGACACCTGCGTGCAGCGCGATCCAGCCGGCGTAGCGGCCCATCACCTCCACGACCATCACGCGCTTGTGCGCCTCGGCCGTCGAATGCAGGCGGTCGATGGCGTCGGCGGCGAACGAGACAGCGGTGTCGAACCCGAAGCACGTCGTCGTGCCCACGATGTCGTTGTCGATCGTCTTCGGGACCCCGACGAGCGGAATGCCCTTCAGGTAGAACTGGTGAGCGATGGCCAGCGTGCCGTCGCCGCCGATGGCGACCAGCGCGTCGAGGCCCATCTTGTGGAACGTCTCCACCACGCGGTCCGAGTAGTCCACCTTGCCATCGGGTGTGTCGGCCGGGTACTCGAACGGGTTCCCGTGATTGGTCGTGCCGAGAATGGTGCCGCCGAGGCGGAGGATGCCGGTGACGTCCTGGGGGGTCAACGGACGGGTGCGTGACGGGTCCAGCAGGCCGTCGAAGCTGTCTTCGAGACCAATGACCTCGATACCGGAGTTGCAGGCGGCCTTGACGACGGCGCGTATGACGGCGTTCAGACCGGGGGCATCGCCGCCGCCGGTGAGCACGCCAATTTTCCGAACAGACATGCGCTCGACTATAGCATCCGCATGTGACACGGTAGAGCTAGGTGAAATGACCGCACGTCTCGTGACCGTGCTATACTTTGCTCGGTTTTTCTCCCGTGGGGCCTCCCAGCCCCCTCGTTGGTAGGAACCCGAAACGAATCCCCCTGACCGCGAAAGGATGTTTGCGATGCTGGTGTGGGCACGGTCAGTGCGTGTGTGGGCTGGGAGCTCCGGAACGGCACTGCTTGTAGGCGCGTGGACGGCGATGGCGCTCGCCATTCCGGCGGCGCCGGTGTTGTACCCTCCGGCGGTTGCCGGTCCTCAGGTGACCCTGTCCTGGTCCGCGGTGCCAGGCGCGCTCGGCTATCGCCTCGCCATCGGGACGGCGCCCGGCGTCGAGAACTACGCACAGATTATCGGTCCCGTCACCTCGGTGACGTTCGCGGTCCCGTTCGTGGGCACCGGCTACGTGCGCGCACAGGCCATCGACGCGACCGGCTTCAGCGCACCCTCCAACGAAGTTGTCCTCACGGTCACGTCGCTCACGCCAGTGCCTGCGGCACCCGTCAACCTGCAGGCCTTCCTGAGCGGCCGGAACGTCGGCCTCACGTGGGGGCCGGGCGCCGGAGGCGGCTCGCCGCTCGCCGTGGTCCTGGAGGCCGGCTCTGCGCCAGGGGCGGCCAACCTCGGGACCTTCGTGTTACCGCTCTCGACCTCCGTGGTTGTCCCCAACGTCCCACCCGGCACCTATTACCTCCGGGCCTTTGCCGCCAATGGGAGCGGGCGCAGCGCTCCGTCGAACGAGTTGCGGGTCGATGTTCCCCCTGGCGGTGGGTGCTCCGCGCCCCCCGCGTCCGCCTTGTCCGCCACGGCGAGCGGCAGCACGGCCGCATTCAACTGGGCCGGGGTCGGCGGCGTCGCGGGGTATCGACTCGAGGTCGCCAGTGGCCCCTCAGGCCCCGTCGTCGCGTCGCAGGTGTTCGGGGCCGGCACCACCTCGGTCTCTTATCCGAACGCTCCGGCCGGCACCTATTACGCCCGCGTCATCAGCATCTCGCCGTGTGGCGCGCAGACCCCCTCGGCCGTCGTGGCGCTCACGGTCGCCGGGCCCGGCGGCGGAAGCGGCAGCGGTCCCCGGACCCCGAACCCGGCCCCCGGACAGCGCCTGCCACTGCCCAACATGTCCTCTGTGGTCACCGCGGTCGGTAACGCCTATCGTGGGGACCTGCTCAACTCCTGCACCGAACACGGGGGCAACAACGCCTGGCTGTACCGGCTCGTCAGGGAACTGCGCCGGTACGATACGCGCTGGGGGCTGAACTGGAAGCGCGGACGCGTCGGCGACATGTCGCAGGACGTCGTGACCTACAACTTCGGCGCGGACGCGGACGAAGGCACGACCAACGTGTACATCATCGATGTGATCGTCGGCCATTGCGGCTCGAATCCGGAGGCCGCGTGGATCGATCAGACCGAAGTCACGCGCCAGGCCGGGACCATCGGGCGATGGACGCTCCAGCCCTATCTGGCGGCCGGGGGCACTCCCTGAACTGGCGGCAGATGTCACTACTCTGGCCACAACGGTCACGACACGAATCGGGCAACACGGATAGCGTAGTAACCGGGCGAAAGGCGGCCCTTTAGTGAAAGGACGGATGATGACGAAGTCAAGTGCGTTCCCCCTGCGACTCGGTGGGCTGGGCCTGGTCCTCGCCGCGGTGCTGCTGGTTGGCACCAGCAACCTTGGTGCGATTCCCGCGGCGCCGGTGATGAATGCGGCTGGCGTCCTCGGGCCGAACGTGACGCTCTCATGGACAGCTGTGTCCGGCGCCACGTCGTATCGTGTGGCCGCGGGTGTCACGCCCGGTGGGACGGTCTTCTCGCAGAACGTCGGCAACACGACGAGCGTCGGGGTTGGTGCACCGAACGGGACCTACTACGTGCGCGTGTTCGCCATCGACGCCACTGGAGAAAGCCCGGCGTCGAATGAAATCACCGTCCAGGTGGTCACGCAGTTCGTACCGCCCGCGGCCCCAACGAATTTCGAGGCCTTCGCCAACGGCCGATCGGCTGTCTTCACCTGGAGTCTCGGAACGGGCGGCGGAGCGCCCTCCGGCTTGCTGCTGTATGCGGGCTCCACACCCGGAGCGTCGGATGTAGGCGTGTTTCCCGTCGGCGTGGGCACGCAGCTCTCGGCCGGCCCCATCGGCCCGGGGACCTATTACTTGCGGATTGCCGCTGTCAACGCCGGCGGGCAGAGCGCGACCTCGAACGAGGTCCAGTTCGTGATGCCCGTGGGCGGCGCCTGCTCCGCCCCTCCCGCCAGGACGTTCACGCCGTCCGTATTCGGACGCTACGTCCAGCTCAGCTGGACACCGGTTCCCGGCGCCGCAGGCTATCGTCTGGACTTCTCGATGACCCCGGGTGGCTCACTCATCGCCTCGCAGCCGGTGGGCGCGAATGCGTCGCGCTTCGCCGCCACGAACGTCGGCAACGGCGTCTATTACGGCAGGATGACCACCTGGTTCTCGTGCGGCCAGCAGAGCACGGGTCCGGAGGTCACCATCACCGTGGACGGTGCCCCGCCGCCGGGACCCCGTGCGCCGAACCCGGCGCCCGGCACGCGTCTGCCGCTTCCCGGCTGGGGCGCAGACATCGTTCGGCAGCTGGCCAACGAGCGTCCGGACCTGCTCCGCTCCTCGTGCCACGAGCAGCCGGGCGGTAACAACCGCTTCATGTTCGAGGTCGTCCGCCGCCTGCGCGCGCGTGACAACCGCTTCGGCCTGAACTGGAAGCGCGGCAACTTCGGCGATCTCTCGCAGGACATCGTGAACTACAACTACGGGTCCGAGGGCGACGAGGGCACCCGCCAGGTCTACATCGTCGATATCATCGGCGGCCACTGCGGTCCCAACCCGTCGTGGGCGTGGATCGACCAGACCGAGGCGACCCGCAACGCGGGCACGATCGGCATCTGGACGCTGCTGCCCTACCTCGACGCGGGCTATCCGATCGTCTCGGATCAGCAGCAGTAGGACTCCGCCGGACGCCACCGCCCCAACGGGTGGTGCGCCTGACTCACGGACGGGGCTGGCCCTGACGACCGGGCCAGCCCCGTTTGCTACGATGAGAGGTTCGTTTCGCCCTGTTCCAGATGCCCCGCTACCTGCTCGCCTTCGCCCTTGTCCTGACGATCGTTGCCCGCCCGTCCGCCCAGATGGTACCGGCGGAGGTCATCACCCTGGCCGACGCGTCCACCGTGGTGCTCACCGGCCGCGTCGATGGCATCTCGGTCCAGCGCGACGCCGGGTCCATCTATTCCTACGTGAGCGTTCGGGTCTCCGAGGTCCTGAAGGGCGACGTCCCGGGCTTCTCGGTGGTGATCAAGCAACTGGGCGGGACGCTTCCGGACATTGGGCTGTACATCGCCGATCAGGCCACGTTCAGCGTCGGCGAGGACGTGCTGCTCTTCCTGAGCGTGCGGCCCCGCGACGGCACGCTGACGACGGTGGGGCTGGCGCGCGGCAAGTGGCAGGTGCTCCCCGACATCCAGACGGGTGGGAGCGTGGCGGTGCGCGGGGACACCCGCGTGATGCTGGACCAGGCGCTGGTCGCCGCCGTGTCCGGATCGAGCGCGCGTCCGCAGGCCTTCCTGGCTTCCCCGCAGGATGTGGTCGCGCCCAGCTTCACGTTCATCCCCGGCTACGAAGGCCGGCCCGCGCGGTGGCACGAGGCCGACGACGGCGCGACGATCTCGGTGGACTTCCAGAACAACACGAGCCAGTCCGTGCTGAACGAGGCCATCGGCGGATGGAACGCGGTGGGGACGCGGCTGCAATTGCGCACCGGTTCCAGCTTCAGTGCGCCGTCCTCCGGCTGCACGGACTTCCGGGACCGGGCGGCCATCGCCTTCTTCTGGAACGACCCCTGCGGCGAGGTGCCCGACGATGGCGTCACGATGGGATACGGCGGCGGGTACTTCACGCCCGGCCTGCGGAAGACCATCAACGGGGTGACGTTCGACCGCTTCCTCGAAGGGTTCGCCATCCTCAACAACGGCGAGCCGCTGCAGTCGCGTCCGGAGTGCCGCGCCGACGCTGCCCTGCACGTCCTCGGTCACGCCATCGGGCTTGGTGATTCGGATCGCAGCAGCGCCGTCATGTGGCGCGAGCTGCGCAGTCCGTGCACCGGCCTCGCGCAGGACGACCTGGACGGGCTGCGCTTCATCTATCCCCCGACGGCCAGCGGCGGTTCACCGCCCCAGGCCCCGACGGCCATCACCAACTCGGTGGTGCTCAACTCCGTGACGCTGACGTGGACGCCCGCCACATCCGGAGGCCCGGCGCAGAGCTACATCATCGAGGCCAGCCTCAGTCCCGGCGGGCCTCTGATCGCATCCCTGCCGACCAGCGATGCGTCCACGTCGATTGTCATCAGTGGGGTGCAAACGGGCAGATACTACGTCCGCGTTCGTGCCCGCAACCCCCTCGGCACCAGCGCGCCGTCTCCCAGCACCGAGGTGAACGTCGGGGCGTGCACGGCGCCGGGCGTGCCGACCAACCTCGCGTACACCACCGCGGACAACCTCGTCAGCATCACGTGGACGCCGCCGGCGAGTGGCGTCACCCAGGGCTACTGGTTCTACGCGGGGTACGCGCCCGGGCAGTCGAACGCGCTCGTCTCCGCCCTGGGCCCGACGCCGGCGCTCTCCGGTCCGGCCGGCTTCGGCACCTATTACGTGCGCGTCGCGGCGAGCAATTCGTGCGCCGTGGGCCCGGTCACGCCCGATCTGGTCGTGAATGTCCAGCCGTGCACGGCGGCCCCGAATCCGCCGACGGGGCTCGCGTACACGAGGAACGGCAACGTCGTGACGTTTACCTGGAACAACCCCTCGTCTGGCAACCTGCCCTCACGGTTCATCATCAACGCGGGCTCGGTGCCGGGCCAGGCGAACCTCCTGGTGTATCCCACCGGGAACAACGCCCGATCGTTCACGGCCGCCGCCGGCCCAGGCACGTACTACGTGAGCGTCTCGGGTCAGAACAACTGCGGGACCAGCGTCGTCTCAAACGAAGTCCAAGTCGTGATTCCCTGATGCAAGGTCCCTTCGTCGAGGCCCGTCTGCGCTGTGCTCCGCAGCGTACCGCGCACAGCGTACCGCGCGCCTTGACAGGGGCTCGAACCGCGGCATACTGTGAACGCCGTGTCGGCGACCGTTCGTCCGCTCGACGCTGGGGCGTCGTCTCTCCTCGATTCGCTGGTCCTCGCGTTCCCCTTCAAGCCCTACCGCCACTACCGGGTGTATTCCCGCAAGGCCCAGCACGCGATCCTGCAGGCGGAGATCGCCGCGGCCATAGCGGAAACGCCGTCGCTTGGCGCGCACATCGCTGACGGCCCGCACGAGGCGGCCGTGATTGCGCGGCCGCTGCCATGGGACTCCGCGTTCTTCGGTGTGCGCATGGCGCGAATCGAGTATTTGCTTCACCAGCCCGACGCGCCGGCCGACGTGCTGCAGGCCGCACTCGTGGCCACGGTCGCCGCCTGCCGCGCCCACGAGATTCCGCACCTCAGCGCACGCGTGGACGTCGAAGACATCAGCACGGTCGCCCTGCTCGAACGCGCCGGGTTCCGGCTGATGGACGCGCTGGTCACCTACCGCATGCGTCCGAAGAAGGAGCATCCGGTCGATGTCCGGACGGTGGGCACGATCCGCGATTTCGAACCGCGGGACACCGAAGATGTGATGGAGATCGCCCGCGAGTCGTTCCAGGGGTACCGGGGCCGCTTCCAGCACGACCAGCACATCCCGGCGGCCCGTGCCGAGGCGTTCTACATGGAGTGGACCCGCGCCTGCATCGAGGGCCGGATGGTGGACAAGCGTCTGGTGTCGGTCAACAGCGAGGGCCGCGTCATCGGCTACCTGTTCTACCGGCGGCGGGAGCCAGCCTCCACGGTCGGCGGCGTGCCCATTCTCGGCGGTGGCATCGGCGCGTGCCGGCGAGACAGCCCCGGCGCGTATGCCAGCCTGATTCGCGACGCCACGATCTGGAGCCACGAGCAGGGCGGCATCGGGGAGTACCAGACGCAGAACTACAACTTCCCCGTCATCCGCGTCTACGAAGCCGCCGGCGCCCACTACGTGCGGGCGGAGTACACGCTGCACGCCTGGCTGGCGCCCTGATGCCGCACCGGCGATCGGCCGGTGACAAGCCCGCGGACTTGGGCTATCATTCTCCGTGCGACCAGGCGGGCTAAGTCCAATCGCTGCATGAACTTCTACCTGATCAACCCCAGGCTGCCGCTCAGCTTCACCGGCAACGAGTACGCGGCCCCGGTCGTGCTCAAGAAGTACTCCACGCCGCCCCTGGGGCTGCTGACCGTGGCCGGCATGATCCCGCCCGGCCACCAGGTGTCGCTGACCGACGAAAACGTGTCGGCCATCGACTGGGACCGGGACTGTGACGTCGTCGGTCTGACCGGCATGCACCTGCAGGGTGAACGCATCCGGGAGATTGCCAGCCGATTCCGGGCGCGAGGCACGCGCGTCGTCATCGGCGGGCCGTCCGCCATGTCGGTGCCCGAGCGCTATCGTGACGTCGCCGACATCCTGATGCTCGGCGAGGCGGAGTCGATCTGGCCCGAGTGTATCCGCGACCTCGAGCAGGGCACCGCACGCGACGCCTACCATCCATCGGAGACCGTCGACCTGCGTGCCTCGCCGGTGCCGCGCTACGAGTTGATCTCGCCGCGCGACTACCTGAGCGTCAGCCTGCAGACGACACGGGGCTGCCCGTTTCAGTGTGAGTTCTGCGACATCATCACGCTCTACGGACGCAAGGTGCGCGTCAAGCCGGTCGAGCACGTCCTGCGGGAGGTCGAGCACGTGCTCGACCTGGGGTGGGACCGGCTGTTCTTCGTTGACGACAACTTCATCGGCGACCCGCGCTACACGACCGAGTTGATGGAGGCGTTCGTCGAGCTGCAGCGGACGCGTCGCCGGCCATTCCATTTCTCGACGCAGGCGACGATCAACATCGCGCAGAACACGAAGCTCCTGAAGCTGCTCTACGACGGGGGCTGCCGCAGCATGTTCATCGGGATCGAGACCCCACGGGTCTCGTCTCTCAAGGAGACCCACAAGTTCCAGAACGTGCGGCGGAACCTGCTGGGCGAGGTCGAGCGCATCCAGACACAGGGCATCGCCGTCTACTCGGGTCTCATCGTGGGCTTCGACAGCGACGACCGCGACATCTTCAAGGAGCAGGTGGACTTCATCGACGAAGCCAGGATTCCGCTGCCCCTGCCGGCGATCCTCGGCGCGCTGCCGGGCACGCCCCTGCACAAGCGGATGGAGGACGAAGGCCGCCTGATCCCCGACTGCGAGTTCCAGGGCAACGGGTACTTCACCAACGTCATTCCGAAGCAGATGACCATGGAGGAGCTCGTCGACGGCTACCGGGAGATGGTCTTCGCACTGTACGAGCCCAACCGGTTCAGCGCGCGTGTAGTCGGTGAGATCGAGCGGCTCCAGCGCGGCGGCGGCGAAGCCAGCAACTACGGGTGGCCGGTGGTGTTGGCGGGGTTCGTCTGGGTACTGCTCTGGTACGTCTTCGATCCGAACCGGCGCAAGCTGCTCCGGGCCTTCCGTCTCATCGTGGCGGGTGCCTGGCGTTACCCGAAAGCGGCCGACGCGGCCCTCCAGCGGCTCGTCAGCTACCGCCACGCCTGCCGGTTCGTCTCGCTGCTGGAGCAGCAGCACGCGGCGCGAGTCGGGCCAAGCGCACCCGCTGTGCGGCCCACAGTCACCCGCGAGTCGGAGAAGGTCCCGGCCTGACGATGGCCACGCGCGTGCTGACGCTGGATTACGGCGGTGAGCTCGTCGCGTTCGAGGTCGAGGGCCAGACCGTGCGGGGCGACAACCAGGTCATGCTCGACGCCGACGACAACCTCGTCGCCGGCCGGTCCTGGGAAGCGGATGGGTTCGTCGTCGCGCCCTTCGTCTCGTCTGACGCGTATCTCGAGCTCGTGGGGGGCATTCGCGAGCGCCTGATGGCGCGTGTCCGCTCGACTGGTTTGTCGGTGCCGGACGACTTCGCCCTCGATCGATACCACGACGTGGTGACCTCGGACGAGGCGCATCGGGCGGTGTCCGAGCAGGGGCCCTGGTGCCATCCGGTCGCGGACCTCGCCATTCCGGTCGCGATGATCAGCGGTCGCGTGAGCGAGATCCTCGGCGTGCGCGTCTCCACCACGCCGCCGCACCGCGAGTTCCCCGAGCACTTCTGCTACCGCGTCGTGCGGCCCCGGAGCCGCGACAACAATCCCCCGCACCGCGATGTGTGGCTCGACCGGCTCCGTCACGCCGTGAACATCTACGTCCCGCTCGCGGGCAGTTCCTCCCGTTCGTCGTTGCCGCTCGTGCGTGGCTCCCACCGCTGGCCCGAGTCGGCCATCGAGCGCACGGCAGAAGGCGCGCGCGTGAACGGTCTGACGTACACGGTGCCGGCCGTGGTGGGCGCGTCGTACCCCCTCACCCTGGAACGACCGGACCCGGGGCCCAATCAGGTGCTCGTCTTTTCGCCGTACCTGATTCACGGAGGCGCCTACAACCAGCAGCCGGATCGGACACGCGTCTCGCTCGAGATGCGCTTCTGGCGACAGGCCTGATGGCCCGCCTCGCCGTCGTCATTCCCGTCTACCAGGGCGAGCAGACGCTGGCGGAGCTCGTGGCGGAGCTGGTGCCGGCCCTGACGGCGCTGACGGGCGACTACGAGGTGTTCCTCGTTGACGATGGCAGCACGGACGCGAGCTGGCGCGTCATTGGGCAGCTGGCGGCGGCGAACCCGCGCATCCGTGGACTGCGGCTCATCAGGAACTTCGGCGAGCACGTGGCGATCACCGCGGGGCTCGACCGCGTGGACGCCGACTTCGCCGTGATCATGGCCTGCGACCTCCAGGACGACCCCGCAGCCATTGGGCGGATGGTCGAGGAGGCGGCCCGGGGGGCCGACCTGGTGCTGGTGCGCCGGATGCGGCGGCGGGATGCCTGGCTCAAGAGGCAGCTCGCGCGCGCGTTCTACGCGGTGATCGCGCTCCTCTTCAGCGTGGACTACGACTACCGCGTCGGCAACTTCCGCCTGCTCACGAGGCAGGGGCTCGAGTACTTCCGTCTCCACCGCGAGCCGGTGCGCAACGTGAACGCCATCATGGCGCTGATGGGGCTGGCGACGGCGTATGTGGACGTGCCGCACCGTGCGCGCCGCCACGGCAGGAGTACCTACACGCTGGGACGCTCCGCGAGGATGGCCGCGTCAGTGATCGTCGGCTACTCGGACATCCCGCTGCTGGTGTCCGGCGCCCTGGGCGGGCTGCTGCTCGTCGGGTCGCTGGCCTGGGGCCTGGGACTGGCGGTGATGGCCCTGCTCGGGACGCCGGTGTCGAGCATCGCCTTCGTCGGCTGCACGGTGATGGGCATCGGCGGCCTCATCCTGCTGAACCTGGGCATCGTCGGCGCCTACCTCGGTCGCGCCGCCCGGGAAGCGAAGGGTCGTCCGATGTACTTCATCAGCGACGCCTGCAATACGACGCCGCAGCCTTCGCCCGCACCTGCCGCACCTGCCCGCACCTGACGCACCTGCCGCACCCGCGCACCTGCCCGCACCTGCCGCACCCGCACCTGCCCGCACCTGCCCGCACCTGACGCACCCGCACCTGCCCGCACCCAACAGCACCCGCCCGCACCTGCCCGCACCTGTTGTAATATAGAGAGGTTCTGGCCGTGGGCGGCTAGCTCAGCTGGGAGAGCGCCGCGTTCGCAACGCGGAGGTCGGGAGTTCGAGCCTCCTGCCGTCCACCAACCTTCGCACCCCCTCCGTTGCGCGTCGGTTGGCGAGCCAGATTCCTTCGACAATTCAGCGGTTCGGGCCTCGAGCCGGGCTGTCCTTGCGCCGGCTGGTGCGCGACTCTCGGCGGCGGGCCGGTGCGGACGCACGGGCAATCCGGGCGTCGATCTCCGCGAGCCGTACGCGGACGACCTTCCGCACCAGCGCGGCGGGCAGTGGCGTGTCGGGAGTGAAGCGCACCACCCGGTTCGACGAGTCGAAGCGCGCGAACTCCTTCTTGAGGATCTGGAGCGCGTCGCCGAACATCACGTAGAGCGCCACGTGCCCTTTCGCCGCACCGAAGCCCACCACGGTCATCCCCTTGTAGCGCAGGGCGGGGACGCGGGTCTTGATGGCCTCCTCGGCTCCGGGAACAGCCGCTATCAGGAGCGCGCGCAAGCGCGTGAGCGCCGCGCGCTGCTCCTCGGGAAGTTCCGCAAGGTACTTGTCAATCGGCGTTGGCATTGCAGTTCCCCGCGGTGGCGGGCTCGCCATCGGGTTTCGTCAACCGGTTCGTCTCTGATCGTGCGCTACCGAGCCGTCACCACAACCTCAAAGTATTCACGTCGGCGCTCCCGCTCCTCAGTGACGTCCCTGGCTCTACCCTGCTTAGGCCCGTCGGTGCGAAGCTCTGCCCAACCCACATAGCGAAAGAGGTTTCCATGGCGGTCGAACCGGTGCAGCTTCACGAAACCGAGACCGATCGCGGTGAACACCTCCTTCAAAGGCCGCAGTTCCGACTCCTCGCTGATCCCATTGTGGTTCTCATCCACCCATAGCAGCAATTGATCGTACAGCTTGTGGCCGTGTTCGACGGCCCCGCTCAAGGGCGCGCCTGTCGCCTTGAACGTTTCGATGAGCGCATTCGGACCATTGCCCGGGCGGATGGCGGAGAAGCTTCCAAATAGCTCTGCCCCATTTGAAATCCGCCCATCACCGTCCCGGTCGATGGCGAGAAGCGCCACTGCCGCGCCCGGTTCCGTCCAGGCCACCTGTTCGAGGTCCCCGTCGCCGTCGATGTCGAACGACACGCCGTCGGCAGGTGAGGTCAGCCTGACGCTGTCCAGTTTGGGGTCAACGGAAATGAATGTGGCGCTCGGCGGCGGAGCGGGAGGCACACGCTGCGCGAGGACTGCAATCAGCAGCAATGGGAATGGCGACACCATCATTGCCTCACGCGATCAACGGCAGACGTTCCCACAGCATCGTGTGCCAGCTCCGCCGAACGGCTTGGCATTGAGCCGCGCCGCTCCTTCGCTGGAATGTCAGCACAGGGTATCACCGGCGTCGGCTCCAGCGCCGGCCGCTCAACGTTCACTGGGGGTATCATCGGTCAATGGACCTCCAGTTGACAGCGGTGTTTCGGAAGGTTCCCGAAGGGTATATCGGATTCGTCGAGGAACTCCCGGGCGCGAACACCCAGGGAGCCACCCTTGAGGAGGCGCGCGCTAACCTGCATGAGGCCGTCGAAATGGTCTTGCAGGCCAATCGTCAGTTGATCGAGGAGGCCTCGACGGGCGCCGAAGTGATTCGAGAACCGTTCAAGGTCAGCGCGTGAAGCACCGCGCGCTGGTTCGGCACTTGGAACACCATGGGCGCGAACTCTTGCGCGAAGGCGGGAATCACTCCATCTACGTGAATCGCCCGGCTGGCAAGACGTCCGCTGTGCCTCGCCACACCGACCTCGCGAAGAAGATTTACAAGGATCCGTCATCTTGAGCTCAGTTGTTCTCGATATCGTTTAACGCCCGCCGAACGGCCGCAGGCGGTTTGGGTCCGTACCTGCGCCGCAGCGCTTCCGCTAACGTGCTCTGGGTACGCCATTCCCCACGCGAACTCTTTCCTTGCGCCGTTAGGAAGATGTCGCCATAGGACGTTATCCAGTCCATGTCCCATAGGTCCTTTCCCAGTTCGCCGATCTGTTGACCACGTCTAACGTCCTTTGGGTGGAAGGTGCCATTACCGGGACTCACCTTCCCGAAAACGCTCGTTGGACGGTCGCTTCCCGGAGGTCTCTCGCCCGCCCGCCCGCCGCGATTCTCCGGGACGGCCTGAGCACAGTCAACCCGCGTCCCGACATACCGCTGGAGCGGGCCCGCAGGCCGCCGCCTCCGACAGGAGCTTCGCGGCACATCAGGATTCTCCCCGGATGGGACGCCGGCGTCATTTCGACGAGAGCGTGCTGGAGAAAGCAGGCTTCCTGGCATCATCTTCCCAGGACGACGTCGATGCCAGCCAGCAGGAGTTCGACCTTGGCGGCCGAAACCTTGCCGACCCTCTCGGTGAGGACTGACTTGTCGAGCGCAACAATCTGCGAGACGTTCGCAACCGAGTCCCTGGGGAGGCCGGTCGACCGAGCACCGAGCAGCACGTTGCCAGGCGCGTCCCCCCATTTCAGGTGACTCGTCAGCGGCACGCAGACGACGGTGGCGATTCGGCTGCGGTTCAGGGCGTCGCCCTGGACGACAACGACGGGCCTGCGGAAGCTCCAGTCGGACATGCCCCGGGCGCGCTCGGCATCAGGCGACGGGGGCCCATTCCGGCCGTTCGCCCTTCGCCACCCAACCTGCTATGGTGGAGGGACATGGTGCGCACGTTCGCACTTGCCTTCGCTACCGCCCTGGCCATTTCGGCCTCGCTCACAGGCCAGTCCACGGACCCGGCCTCCGTAGCGGCGCGCGTCCAGGCCCGCTACGCGGCCATTACGGACTTCGAGGGCGACTTCGTCCAGACCTACGAAGGGGGCGTCCTGAGAACCCGGACCACCGAGAGCGGGACCTTCGCGGTCAAGCAGCCGGGCCTCTTCCGCTTCGTCTACGCCAGGCCGGAGCGAAAGGAGTTCGTGTCCGACGGCACGACGATCTACACCTACCTGGTGGCGGACAAGCAGGTCATCATGAGCCCCGCCCCTGGCCCCGGCGAGGCCACGACACCGGCGCTGTTTCTGGCGGGCCGCGCCAATATTGCACGGGATTTCACGGCGAGCGACGTCGCCCTGCCCTCCGCGCCGGCGGGCCTGCTCACCATCAAGCTCGAGCCCAGGAAGGCGGACCCGGACTACCAGTGGTTCGCCGTGGGTGTGGATCCGTCCACATTGCAGATACGGCACCTCGTCGCGCTGGACCGCCAGGGTGGCCGATCGGCCTTCACTTTCAGTAATCTGAAGGAGAACCGCAAACTGGCCGATAACACGTTCCGGTTCCGCATTCCCCGCGGTGTCGATGTGGTCAACCATGGCGCCCGCCAACCGTAGCCGTCGCTTCCCCCTCGTCGCGGCGCTCGTCGCGCTCGCGCTGTTCCTGCACGGATGCGCCTCGTCCGGGGCGATGTCCACCGCCCGGAACGCGGAGGCCCGCCAGGACTACGACTCGGCCGTCGCGGCCTACACCGCGGCACTGCGGAAGGATCCGGACAACAGGGACGCGCGCCTCGGGCTCGATCGCGCGAAGCTGCGCGCCTCCCAGGACCATTTCGCCCGCGGGCGGCGCCTCGCCGCCACGGGCAAGCTGGAAGAGTCCCTGATCGAGTACCAGATCGCGGCCGAACTGACGCCCGGCAACGGCGACATCCAGACGGAACTCCGCGCCCTCCGCACGCAGCTCCGGAACCAGATCGCGGTGCGCGAGGACGGCAAGACCCGCATCGAGGCGCTCATCGACCAAAGCCGCCAGGCCCCCCTGCCCGGCGCGGACCTCCCGACCGACGTCAGCCTGCCCGATTCGTTGGTCTTCCGCGAGGCGAGCGCCCGCGACATCTTCTCCGCCATCGGCAAGTTCTCGAACATCAGCATCGTCTTCGATCCGACGTACCGCGATCAGACGGTGTCGCTCGACCTGCGGCAGGCACCGCTCGATCAGGCGCTGACGTCCATCACGACCGCGACGCGCACCTTCTGGCGCGTGACGGCCCCGCGAACGGTCACGGTGGTCCCCGACACGCAGGCCAAGCGCCGCGAGTACGAGGAGGAGATCGTCCGCACGTTCTACCTGAGCAACGCGGACCTCAAGGAAACCATCGACATCCTGCGCATTGTCGTGGACGCGCGGCGCATCGCCGCGATGACCGCCACCAACGCCATCACGATCAAGGACACCCCGGAACGGGTGACGGCGGCAGGCCGCATCATCTCCGCCATCGACAAGGCGCGGCCGGAAGTGGTCATCGACGTCGAGCTCCTCGAGGTCGACCGCACCCACCTGAACGAGTTCGGGCTGCAGATTGCCTCGCCCGGCTCGGCCGGCATCAACGGGCAGGCGGACATCAACCGAGAAGGCTTCACGCTGCGCGACCTCGCGAACCTGACGCAGTCCGACGTGATCCTCACGAACCTGCCGGCGCTCTACTACCGGCTGCTCAAGAGCGACGGCGCGACACGCATTCTCGCGAATCCGCAGCTGCGCACCGCCGAGGGGACGTCGGCGCAGGCCCGCTTCGGCGAGCGCGTCCCCGTTCCGGTGACGACCTTCGCGCCCATCGCACAGGGCGGCGTGCAGACGCAGCCGATCACCTCGTTCAATTACGAGAACATCGGCGTCAACATCGACATCACACCGCGCACGCACCACGACGATGCGGTGTCGCTGGCGGTGAAGGTGGAGCTGAGCAGCATCTCGGGCACGGGCTTCGGCGGCCTGCCCACCTTCGGCAACCGATCGATCAACACGGTCATCCGCCTCAAGGACGGCGAGACCAACATGCTCGCGGGGCTGATCCGCGACGAGGAGCGCCGCTCGCTCGCCGGCGTGGCCGGGTTGAGCGACTTGCCGTTGATTGGACGGCTCTTCGCCTACAACCAGAAGGAAACAAAGGAAACCGACATCATCCTGACGCTGACGCCGCGGATCGTGCGCGTCCTCGACCTCACGCCCGCCGATCTGACCGCGTTCCGCGTTGGCCGCGACGGCCCGACCGGCGGCGTGGATCTGCCGCCTCTGCCGGTGCCCGTGCCGCAGCAGCAGGGGGCGCCCGCGCGCCCGCCAGGCGGCGCGGCGGCCCAGCAGAACCAGCCCGCGGAAGCCCCTGCGGGACCAGTGCAGGCACCGACGGTACCGGCGACCACGGGACCCGTCGTGCCGCTCAAGCCACCGCCGCCGCCGGGGAGACTCTAGGCTTCAGGCTCCAGGCTTCAGGCTCCAGGCTTCAGGCTACAGATCCTGGGCTGCGCGCTCGAGGCTGCAGCTACTGGTGCGTCGCAGTTTGCCGTGGCCAGTGTGCTCCTGGCAGCGCGACAAGTGTTGTACCTGAAGCCTGTAGCCCGAAGCCTGAAGCCTGAGGCCCCCCTACACCTTGCTCACGTCGGCGCCGAGGCTCTGCAGCCGGGCGACCAGCTGGCTGTATCCGCGTTCCACCGTCTCGAGCGGCTCCACGCGGCTTTGCCCGTCGGCGGCCAGCGCGGCCGCAATCAGCGCCATGCCCGAGCGAATGTCCCGGCTGTCGAGCGACTTCCCTCGCAGACGGCACGGACCGGTCACGATGATGCGGTGCGGATCGCACAGGAACAGGTCGGCGCCCATCCCGCTCATCTGCTCGAGCGCGAAGAGCCGCAGTTCGTACAGCCAGTCGTGCACGAGAGTCGCCCCATCGGCCTGCGTCGCCAGGACGGTGACGAGGCTGACGAGATCGCTCGGAAAGCCGGGCCACAGCCCCGTCGTGATGCGGCCGGCGCCCACGAGCGCGCTCGGGCGCACGCGGAACACGTCGCCGTCCTGCCGGCAGTCGACGTGCATCTTGCGCAGCACGCTCGCGACAACCTCCATGTCCACGGGCCGCGTCCCCGACACCTCGATCTCGCCACCCGTGATGGCCGCGACCACCGCCCAGCTCCCCGCCTCGATGTAATCCCCTTCCAGCCGCTTCTCGGCGCCGCCGAGACGCATGCCGCCCTCGACGCGCAGCGTGTGCGAGCCCTCGCCCTCGATGCCCACGCCCATCCCGCGCAGGAACTGGCAGAGCTCCACCACATGCGGCTCGCAGGCGGCGTGCCGAATCTCGGACACGCCCGGCGCGGCAGCCGCGGCCAGTAGCGCCGTCTCGGTACCGGTGACGGACGCCTCATCGAGGTAGAACGACGCGGGCTTCAAGCCATCCTCGGCCTCGAGCCGGTGACCGCTGCCCTCCACCACGCGCGCCCCCATGGCGGTGAGCGCCTCGATGTGCGTGCGGATGCTGCGCCGAGCCGGGAAGTCCCCGCCGGGTGGCGCCACATGCGCCCGGCCGGTCCGCGCGAGCAACGGGCCGAGTAGTAACACGGACCCGCGCAGCCGTCCCACCAGGGCGCTGTCGGGCTCGTGCTTCGACACCGCACGACACTGGATCCGCAACACGGTACTGCCGATGCCTTCCACGTCGGCGCCGAGGTCGAGCAGCAGACGGGCCATGACCTCCACGTCGGCAATGCGAGGCACGTTGGTCAGGACGCACGGCTGGTCCGTCAGCAGGCAGGCCGCCATGAGGGGCAGCGCCGCATTCTTGTTGCCTTCGACGTCGATGCGTCCCTGGAGACGGCGGCCACCGTGGATGACGAGTGTGGACATAAAGACAGGAACTAGGAATTAGGAATTAGGAACTGGGAACTAGGAATCAGGAGGCAGGCGCACGATTTCTTCTCGCAGGGTCACGCCAAACTGCTCCTGCACGGCGGCCCTGCAACGGTCAATCAAGCCCGCGATGTCGGCCGCGGTGGCCGTTCCCGTGTTGATGATGAAGTTCGCGTGCGTCGTCGAGACCTGGGCGCCGCCGACCGTGGCGCCCTTCAGGCCGGCGCGGTCCACGAGCGCGCCGGCCGATGGCGGGATGCCCACCGGCACGCGGTCGCGGACCGTGTCGGGGTTCATGAAGATGCACCCGGCGCTCGGGGATTCCAGCGGCTGCGTGCGCTTCCGGAAGGCCAGCGACTCACGGGCCGTGGCGCGCAGCCGCTCCGGTTCCGCGTGTGGGACCACGCGGAAGGCCGCCCACAGCAGCACTTCGCCGCTGCGCTTCAGCCGGCTGTCGTCGTAGCCGAACTCCATCCGGTCCGCAGGCACCTGCAAGAGCGTACCGTCGGGTCTGGCCAGGCGGACGCTCTCCACCAGCTCGCCAATGTTCACCTGCTTCCAGTGCGCGTTGCCGTAGATGGCTCCGCCCACCGTGCCGGGCGTCCCGGCCCACGCCTCCAGGCCTGCAAGCCCGCGATTGATGGTCCAGCGAACCAGACCGTTGATCGTCACCGCGGCATCCGCTTTGACGAGATCCGTCCCCACGAGCGCGATGTCGCCTCCGCGGGGGCGGATGACCAGGCCGCGGACGCCTGTGTCCGCCACCAGGAGATTCGAACCGCCTCCCAGGACATGCACCGGCATCCCGTGGGCCCGTGCCAGCCGCAGGGCATCGACAACCTCGGTGCTGCTTCGTGTCTCGATCAGCACATCAGCCGGTCCTCCGACCTTGAAGGTCGTCAACGGTGCCAGCGCTGCCTGCAGGCGAACACGTTCGGGTCCGAAGCGCGCCTGCATGGCCACGACGAACGGCGACTCCGGCGTCATGGCCGCGCTCCTCCCGCACCGGCCGAGACCATCTGCGCCATCAGTTCCCGTTCCCGCGCGATGAGGGCCGCGACGGCCTCGCGCTCGGAACAGCGATCGAACTCGATGAACTCACCCGGTGCCAGCTGGCCGGCGAGGCACAGGTCCGCGGTGATCACGTAGCCGATCTTCGGATACCCGCCGGCGGTCTGCCGATCAGCCATCAGGAGGATCGGCTCACCCGCTGCGGGCACCTGAATGGCGCCCATCGCCAGCGGCTCGGAGATCGGCTCGCCCTCGCTGCGCCGTGGCAGCGGCGGGCCCTGCAGACGATAGCCCATCCGGTTCGACCGCGGCGAGATGCGAAAGCTCACCGTCGTCAACGCACGCCAGGCGTCCTCGCCGAACCAGTCGGCCTGCGAACCGGGCACCACACGCAGGCGCGCCCGGCCTGCGGTCGGCAAGGTCAGGCCCCGAGCGCGTGCCGACGGGCGGTCCACGTCCGCCGCGACCGGGAGCACATCCCCGGCCAGCAGCGCCCGTCCGTCGAACCCGCCCATGCGGCTCAGCAGGTGCGTGGCGCGGCTGCCGAGCAGCGGCGGTGTCAACACGCCGCCCCCGGCGATGGCCAGGTAAGCCCGCGCACCACGATGGCGGCGGCCGAAGCGGACGACCTGTCCCTCCTTGACGCGGAAGGTCGCGCCGGCATGCACGGCGTCGCCGTCACACGTGATGTCGAAATCCGCGCCGCACACCGCCAGGGTCGCCGGCGTTTCCGCGAGGAGCTCCGGCCCGATGAGCGTGATCTCCAGGAGGGCCGCCTGAGGCGAGTTCCCAACCAGATGGTTCGCCAGCCGGTGCGAGAACGCGTCCATCGGCCCTGCCACCGGCACCCCATCCAGCTGGTGTCCCCACCGTCCCAGGTCCTGGACCGTCGTGAGGAGTCCGGGCTTGAGCACGCGGAGCGTACCGAGCGCCGTCATACGGGGACGAACCTCACCAGGTCACCCGCTTCGAGCAGGCTCGCGGGCTCGCGCAGCGGATCGAACATCACCGCCGACGTCCGGCCGATCAGCTGCCATCCGCCGGGGCTCTCGATAGGATAGACCCCGGTCTGCTGTCCGGCAATTCCGACGGAACCCGCCGGCACCCGCTCGCGCGGGACGCGATGACGCGGCGCCGCAATAGCCGACGGCACCCGCCCCAGGTATGCGAAGCCGGGCACGAAGCCGAGCATGTACACGCGGTAGGTGGTGGAGACGTGCTGCGCGATCACCTCCTGCGGGCTGCACCCGGCAAACCGCGCCACCTCATCGAGGTCCGGTCCGTCCGCGCCGCCGTACCGCACGGGGATCTCGACGGTGCGGGACGCCACCACGGCGCTGGCCGCCTCCAGCAGGTGTCCTTCCGCCCGCACCGTGCGCTCCAGTGCGACGAGATCCGTGCGCAGCGGGTCGAAGTGTATCCCGAGCGATCGATAGCCGGGAACGACGTCCCGGACCCCTGGCACGGCGCGCCGGCGAACGGCATGCCCGAGCGCCACGACCTGCCCGTTGACCTGCGGGTCGATGACGGGCTCGAAGTCGACGAGCAGCAGCGTGTCGCCGGCCAGCCGGACCTTCATACCAGGGCCTGTAGCAGCTTCCCGTGGATGCCGCCGAACCCGCCATTCGACATCACCACGACCAGATCTCCGGGCCGCGCCTCGGCCGCCACCGTGCGGACGATGGTGTCGACGTCGGGCAGGTGGCGTGCGGCGACGCCGGCCGCCTGGAGATCCGCCACCAGCTCCGCTTCCGAGAGCCGCTCCGCCTCGGGGAGGGTCGAGCGATACACCGTGGCAATCACTACCTGGTCCGCCGCCGCGAAGGCGCGGGCGAAATCCTTCTGGAACACCCGCCGGCAGGACGATGCGGACCGCGGCTCGAAGACAGCCCACACGCGGCGTCCCGGCGCCATGCCGCGGACCGCTCGCAGCGTCTCGGCCACGGCCGTCGGGTGATGCGCGAAGTCGTCGTAGACGGTCACGCCGTGGCCCTCACCCACCACTTCGAGACGGCGCTTGACGCCGCGGAACGCCAGGAGCCCGGCCCGCAGGACGTCCAGCGGGACACCCAGTTGCGCTCCCACGGCGATGGCAGCCAGGGTGTTCCGCACGTTGTGCTCGCCGGCCATGGGCACGACGAACTCACTGAGATCCACCCCGCCGTGCAGGAGGCGGAAGCGCGTATCGGCGGTCGTCCCGAACGAGATGTCGACGGCCCGCCAGTCGGCGCCGTCCGCCAGCCCGAAGGTCTGCACCCGACTGCGCGCCAGCGACGCGAGCGCGGCCGCCTCCGGGCTGTCCACACCCAGGAGCGTCAGGCCGCGCCGCGGCACGAGGTTCACCAGTCGCCGGAACGCGATCCGGACCGCCTCGAGATCGGCGTAGATGTCCGCGTGGTCGAACTCGATGTTGTTGACGACGGCGATGGTGGGCACGTACTTCAGGAACTTTGCGGTCTTGTCGAAGTACGCGCTGTCGTACTCGTCCCCCTCGATGACGAACAGGTGACCGCCGCCCAACCGATACGAGGCGCCGCCGTCGCCGAGGTTGCGCGCGATGCCGCCCACCAGGATGCCCGGGTCGAGGCCCGCGTGCGTGAGCAGCCAGCCCGTCAGCGACGTCGTGGTCGTCTTGCCGTGCGTGCCGGCCACGACGACCGACTCGGTGCCCCACAGGAAGAAGTCGCGCACGGCCTCGGGCAGCGAGCAGTAGCGCAGGCGGCGATCGAGGACGGCCTCGAGCTCGGGATTGCCCCGCGAGATCGCATTACCCACGACGACGAGATCGAGCGGCCCGGCCACGTGCGCGTCCGTATACCCTTCCAGCAGCTGAATGCCCTCGCCGCGCAGGAAGTCGCTCATCGGGGGGTAGACGTGCTCGTCCGACCCGCTCACGTCGTGCCCACGCTGCTTGAGGAGCGCGGCCAGCGTGCCCATCGCGGTGCCACAGGCGCCAATCAGGTGAATGCGCATGCGCTCCTACTCGACCGCCGGTTCGTCGATCACCAGGGCTGGCGGCGACGTCGACACGTGCCCCCGAACGCCGACCGGGATGGACAGCGAAGGCCCCGTCGTGTGACCGAAGGGCAACCCGAACAGCACGGGCCCGGGGAAGCCGCGCGTGAACTCCCGCAGCACGTCCCGTATTGCCGGCGTCCCGCCGGGCTCGTCGCAGCCCCGGAACTCGCCGAACACCAGGGCGCCCGCGCGTGCCAGCATCCCGCTTTGCGCCAGCTGCGTCAGCATCCGGTGGATCCGGTACGGCCGCTCCGCCACGTCCTCGAGCAGGAGGATCGCCCCGCGGGGGACGTCGACCGCCCACGGCGTCCCGAGCATCGCGGTCAGCTGCGTCAGCGTGCCTCCCAGGACGAGGCCGCTCGCGTCTCCGGGCGCCAGGACCTCCAGCCCCTCGTCGGGGAGCGCCCCCAGGGGCTCGGCCCGTGTCACGGCACGCACGAACGTGGTCTCGTCGTACGCCGCCGGGCCCGCGGCGAGTCGTCCCTCGACCATCGGGCCATGCAGCGAGACGACACCGTGCGCCAGGCTCCAGCAGAGCAGCGCGGTGATGTCGCTGTAGCCGATCAGGAGCTTCCGCGCCTCGCGCATCACCTCGGGCTCCAGCAGCGGCAGCAGCTGCTGGCTGCCGTAGCCGCCACGGATGGCGAGGATGGCCGCGATGGACGGGTCGCGCCAGGCGTCGTGCAGCAGGAAGGCGCGCAGATCGGGCGGGCCCGCCTCGAAGGCCGTCCGCGCGAGCACCTCGGGTCGATAGACCCCCTCGAACCCCAGGCGGGCCAGTTCTGCGACACCCGCCGCCAGGTCGTCGGGCCTGAACCCGCTGGCGGGCGCGACCAGGGCGATCCGATCGCCGGATTGGAGGCGTCTGGGGCGGATCACAGGAACGCTGCCATCTCGTCGGCCACGGCGCGATGCGCATCGCAGCCCACGACCTGCCGCCACGCCTGCCGCCGCGCGCGGGCCGGCGGACGGTCCGCCAGGAAGCGCTCCTTCGCCCGCCGCAAGCGCCGCTCGGCATCGTCCAGGCGGGCCTGCGGGATCTCGCCCGTCTCGACGGCCTTCACCAGCGCCTCCAGGGCCTGCGCCTGCGCGTCCACGTTGCCGCTGCAAATCAGCAGCCCGTCACAGCCCGCCTGAATGGCCGCGACCGCCGCGTCCGCGACGGTGTATCGCGCGCTGACCGCCTTCATCTCGAGATCGTCACTCAGTATCACACCACCGAAGCCGAGCTCGTCACGCAGGAGCGTGTGCACGATGCGGCGCGACAGCGTGGCCGGTCGCTGATCGTCCAGCGCGGGCACCAGGACGTGCGCGGTCATGATGAACGCCACGCCCTCGTCGATCGCCGCGCGGAACGGCTCGAACTCCACCGCTCGCAGGCGATCCGGCGGGTGCTCCACGATCGGCAGCTCGTGATGCGAGTCGGTGCTGGTGTCGCCGTGGCCCGGGAAGTGCTTCCCACAGGCCGCGACGCCGGCATCCTGCAGCGCCCTGATCACGGCCCGTCCCAGCCTGGCGACGTCGGCCGCCGTCTCGGCCAGCGCGCGATCGCCGATGACGGGGTTCCTGGGGTTGGTGTGGATGTCGAGCACGGGCGCGTAGTCGAGCGTCACGCCGACGGCCGACAGTTCGGCCGCCAGGGCCGTCGCGAAGCGCGCGGCCAGCGTGTCCGATCCGGCGCGCCCCAGCGTTGCCATCGGGGGCCACACCGTGAAGGGCGTCCGCAGCCGCGCAACGCGCCCGCCTTCCTGGTCCACGCTGACCCACAGGGGCTGCCCGGCGCCGAGGCCTTCGGCCTCGGCCGACACCTCGATCACCTGCTCCGGCGACTCGATGTTGCGGCTGAAGAGGATGACGCCGCCGAGATCGAACTCGCGCGCGAGGGCGCGCAACTCGACCGGGAGGTCGCATCCCGGGAAGCTGCCGATCAGCAGCTGACCGATGCGGTGACGTGTGGCCAGAGGCATGGACGCTGCCGAGAATTATAATTGGCCGTGCGCATCACTGCGTCGGCTCCCACCCGCATCGATCTCGCGGGGGGCACCATCGACATCTGGCCGCTCTACCTGTTCCACCACGGCGCGCAGACGCTGAACGTGGCCATCAGCCTTCGCGCGCACGCACGCATCGATGCCCGCGACGACGATCGCGTGGCCCTGGTGTCCGAGGACACACACCGGGAGGCCGTGTTGCCCCCGGGAGACGCGCTCCGGGACGATCCGACGCTGCCGCTGCTGGGACGGCTTGCCCACCACTTCGACGTCCGCGGCGTCACGCTGGTGACACGGGGGGAATCGCCCGCGGGCGCCGGCATCGCCGGCTCCTCGGCGCTCAACATCGCCGTCTGCGGCGCCCTCAACGCGTGGACGGGACGGGGTCTCGGCCCGGAGGCGCTGCTCGAGGCCGCCAAGGACATCGAGGCGCAGGTGATCGCCGTGCCCACCGGCCTGCAGGACTACCGCCCGGCACTCTACGGGGGCATCGCCGCGGTTGAACTGCGGCCCGGCTCGGTTCGCCGCGTCGCACTCGATGTCGATCCGCGCGAGCTGCAGGCGCGGCTCGTGCTCTGCTACACGGGCGAGCCCCGGAATTCCGGCACGAACAACTGGGAGATTACCAAGCGCCACATCGACGGCGATCCGCACGTCTTCGACTGCTTCGAGCGCATCCGCGACACGGCCGTCGCGATGCGCCGGTCGCTCGAGGCCGGCGACTGGGATGGCGTGGCGGCCCACGTGGCCGTGGAATGGACGAACCGCAAACGCCTCGCGCCTGGCGTGAGCACGCCCGCCATCGACGACCTGATCGCGCGCGCCCGGGCGGCCGGCGCCCAGGCCGCCAAGGTCTGCGGGGCCGGCGGCGGCGGGTGCCTGGTCGCCATGGCCGCGCCGCAGCGGACCGGCGCTGTTCGAGAGGCCCTCGCCGCGGGCGGTGCCCGGCTCCTCGACTTCACCATCGAGACCGATGGCCTCCGTCTGGGATAACACCGCCGTCGCACGGGTGCTCTCGCAGATTGCCGACCTGCTCGAGCTGAAGGGCGAGAACCCCTTCAAGATCCGCGCGTACCGGAACGCTGCCGATGTCGTGGCGCATGCCGCCGAGCAAGTCCGCGAGATGGACGAGGCCAGCCTGCGCGAGTGGGCCGGCATCGGCAAGGACCTCGCCTCCCGCATCCACGAGATTGCGGCCACGGGTGACTGCGCCGTCCGGCAGGACCTCCTGCGCCAGTACCCGGAATCGCTGCTCGACGTGCTCGGCCTCCAGGGCGTCGGCCCCAAGACCGCGGGCCGCCTGTTCCACGAACTCGGTATCTCGAGCCTCACGGACCTGGAGTCGGCCGCACGCGCGGGACGCATCCGCGGCCTCAAGGGCATGGGCCCCCGCAAGGAGGCCCTGATGTTGAAGGCCCTCGAGGAGCGGAGCCAGCACTCCGGGCGACACCTGCTGTCGGACGCCACGCGCGCCGTGACGGCCATCGCCGAGTGGCTGCGGGCCCGCGTGCCCGACCTCGAGATCATTCCCGTGGGCAGCCTGCGGCGTGGGGCCGAGACGTGCGGGGACGTGGACCTGCTGGCCGTTGACGCCGCGCCGGACGTGCTCGAACTGTTCACCACCTATCCGATGGTCGAGCGCGTCCTGGGCCGCGGCGAGACCAAGGCCTCGGTGCTGCTCCGCGGGGGGCTCCAGGCGGACGTCCGCCTCGTCGCGACCCACCAGCGCGGTGCGGCGCTGCAGTATTTCACCGGCTCGAAGGCCCACAACATCGTGCTGCGCGATCGCGCCCTCGAGCGGGGCTGGCGGCTGAACGAGTACGGGTTGTTCAAGGCCGCCGACGAGTCGCGGCTGGCTGGCGAGACCGAGGAGGGCATCTACGCCGCCCTCGGGCTGGACTGGGTGCCGCCCGAGCTCCGCGAGAACCGCGGCGAGGTGGATGCCGCCGGCCGGCACGCGCTCCCCCGCCTGCTGACGATGCGCGACCTCCGTGGCGACGTGCACATGCACACCACGGAGACCGACGGGCGCGACACGCTGGACGTCATGGCGCGGGCGGCCGCGGCGCGCGGCCTTCAGTACATCGCCGTCACCGATCACAGCCAGAACCTGGCGATGGCCAACGGCATGGACGAGGCGCGCACCCTCGCGCACGCGGAACGGATCCGGTCGCGGAACGGGCGATTCGGCAAGCTGGCGGTGCTGGCGGGCGTCGAGTGCGACATCCTGGCCGACGGCCGCATGGACTTGTCGAACGACTGCCTGGCCGCCCTGGACCTGGTGATCGCCTCCGTGCACTCCGCGATGTCGCAGTCCGAGGCCGAGATGACCGCACGGCTGATTCGGGCCATCGAGCATCCGCACGTGGATGTCATCGGCCACCCGACGAACCGCATCCTGCTGCGCAGGCCCCCGTCCCAGGTACACATCGAGAAGGTGATCGACGCCGCGGCCGCCAACGGTGTCGCGCTCGAGATCAACGCGAACCCGAACCGCCTGGACCTGTCGGACGCGCACGCCCGGCTCGCGCGGGACCGGGGAGTGAAGCTGCTCATCTCGAGCGATGCACACGCGACCGACGAGCTCGACTTCGCGCCCTGGGGCGTGCTGGTGGCGCGCCGGGCGTGGGCCACGAAAGACGATGTCCTGAACGCACAGCCGCTCCGGACTTTCCGCCGGTGGATCAAGCGGGGGCGCTGAGGGTTCGAGGGCTGACGCCCGTCGCACCCGGGGGCGTCTGGCGTGCGCGGTATACTTGCGCGTCGTGAATCCCGTCGCCGAGATCAAGCGCCTCTACTACGCCGCCACCAAGGCGTCCATCCAGAAGGACCTGGCACGCGCCATCGAACTGCTGAAGCAGCTGCCGTCCGAGGAGGATCGCGAGCGCGCGGCGGTCTACATGGACGGCCTGTCGCAGATGCGGTCCGAGTGGAGCGCTACTTCTCGGTCAGGACGATCTTCTTCCGCGCCGCGATCCGCAGCGGCTCCGGCACGTTCCGGTCGATCGACAGCCCGCGGAGGTCGCGGTCGTTCAGGCGGTGCAGGAAAGTGAGCGACATCGCCAGCGGCGTCTTCGGGTTCTTCGTCAGCCCGAGCAGGACACCGTAGTTCTTCACCCACGCGCGCGTGGACCCGATCGTGCGCAGGATGTCCTCGGACACGTTCGCCATCCGGGCGAACGCCTCCACTTCCTGTTCCGTCAGCTTGGGGCAACTCAGGACCGCCGTGGCCACCATCTTGTTGGGATCGCGAATCAGCGTCGAGCGCATTTCGCGCGTTCCCTTCATGGCGGCCTTGACCTTCTCCGGCACGGTCATCTCGGCAATCCGCTTCGCCGCCTCCGCCTTCTGCTCCGCCGACTGCTCCTCCGGACCGTAATCGGTCTGGTCCGTGTCGACCAGTGGTGCATCGCCCTCGACGGCGGCGACCGCGTCTGTGACGAGCCCTCGCGCCTGGAAGAAGTCACGCAGCTCGGTCGGCGTCTCGGGCCTCGACAACACCGCCGCGATGGTCGGGGCCTGGAGCCTCGCGATGGTGCGCTCGGCGGTCGCTCGCACCTCGGTGTCGGGATCGGCGGTCAGAAAGGCGAGCAGGCCGAGCTGCTCCACGGGCCGGGGGGCCACGGCGCCCTCGGCAGCCATCAGCCGAAGATCGCGCGCAACTTCGCCGCGCCGGAAGAAGTCCAGCAGGGGGGTACGAAGGCCAACGTCCATCACCGACCCGTCAGGAAGAAGGGATAGTCCTCGCGCCCGATGCGGACCGAGAGCATGTCGCCCTCGGCGCCCAGCACACGGCCGGCACGGCCGTTGATGCTGAACTGCACGGCGCCGGCATTGTCGCCCGTCAGCTCGACGGCATCCGAGAACGCCACACGGAACGTCTCGCCGGGCTCGAAGCTACGGCCCACGACCAATCCGCCGTCGGCCACCACCCGCAGGACCGAGCGGTCCGAGACGGTAATCATCATCACCACAGGGTGCGCCGCCGGGGGCGGCGCCTCGCTGAATCCCCCGGCCGGCACGATTTCCGGGCGCCAGCTGTCGGTGTCGGCTCTCGACGCCGCGTGGGACGCCGCTTCACGGCCGTGCGTCTCCGGAGCGGGCCGCGCGAAGTAGGCCACGCCCACCAGCAACGGCAGCACCGCTCCCAGCATGGCGAACACGCGGCGCCACCCGCCCGTCGCCGTGACAGTGGCCGCTTCGGGCTGCACGGCCGCACCAGGCGCCGGCAGCTCATCGGGGTGCTCGGCCAGGAATGCGCGCAACGTCTCCTCCGGAGGCAGCCCGACCTCCGCGGCGAACAAGCGGACCAGTGAGCGGCGGTACACACCGCCGGGCACGATCTCCAGGCGGGCATCCTCCAGGGCCGCCACGACGCGCGCGGACACCTTGGTCACCTCGGCGAGTTGCCGATGGGACAGGCCCCGTGACTCGCGCGCCTGTCTGAGGCGCTCGGTCACCCGAAGCGGACGCTGCGCTGGCGTAGCCACGGACGTATCCTGTGTCTGGGGAGACTGCCGGCTGCGTCATTGCTCGCGGCCGCCAGCACGTTGAGTGTAGGTGTCCCCCCTTGCAGTGTCAAACTCCTTCCGCATCGCGATCACGCGCTGGCGGACGCTGCTGGCCACCTCGTTCCCTCCCCCGGGGAGGAAGCACCCGATTCCGGCCACGCCAACCGCGCCGGCCTCGATCGCGGCCCGGACGTCGCCCGGACCCAGGCCGCCGATCGCCACCACAGGCGTCTTATCGGCCGCGCGCACGATTTCCACGAGGCCCGCCCATCCCAGCAGGCGTCGCGCCTCAGCTTTGGACTCGGACGGCAACACCGTGCCGGCCACCAGATAGCTGGCCTCGACGGCGGCGGCGGCGCCCGAAGGCGCATGAACGGAGCGACCGATGACCCAGTGCCGACCCGCCGGCAGCAGCGATTTCGCGTCCGCCACATTCATCGACCGCTCGGTCAGGTGGACCCCGGCCGCCTCGGTCACCCACGCCACATCCACCCGATCGTTGACCACGACCCGGCCGGCGCTTCCGGGGACGCGTGCGAAGAGGGCCCTGAGGAACCGGACGAGCTCCGCCACGGGCAGGTCGGGCTCCCGCACCTGGACGAGATCGGCGCCGCCGGCCAGGGCGCCCTCGATCTGGGCCTCGAGCAGGTGGGACCACGCCTCCGGTGGGGCCCCGACCCGTCGGAGGAGCCGGGCCCGGTCGGTCACGACGAGCAGGCGCGGCCAGCGTGCCGCGTCAGCCATCGGGTCCCGACGACAGCGCATCGTTGCGCCGCGCGACGATGGCCGCCAGGTCGGCGAGCCCGAGCCAGATGTTCACCAGGCCGAGCCCGGACACGGCGCCGCGGACGTAGTTGTTGGTGAGCAGCAGGTGCACGGCCGGCACCAGATCACCGAAGTAGTTGCGCTCCCAGAAACGCGACCACGGGATCAGCACGAGCAGCAGCCCGACCTCGAGCAGCAACGCCACCAGGAGAAGCCGACGGAACAACGACCTACCCACAATTCACTAGTGTTGAGCCTACCATCTGCTCGAATGGCCTTGCCTGATGGAGCCTCAACAGCAGTGAACCGGGAGGGAGGCCTTCAATTCCCCTGGTGGCACGCTATCCGCGGGCCTGAGCCTTCGAGAGCTGATCGATGCGCAGCGCGACGTCCCGGTAGCCGCCCGATTCGGCCTCGAGCTCGACGAACACCGCCAGCGCGCGAGAGCTCTCTCCCGCGGCCTCGAGGGTACTGGCCAGGTCGTACAACAGTGCCCTTCCCGCGTCGGGCGTGGGCGCTGGAGCCTCTGCCGCGCGCTCGAACCACTCCACGGCCTTCGCGGGATTCTCCTGCTCGAGGTGCAACCGGCCAAGCATCGAGGCGGCGTCGAATCGCTGGCGGGCCGAACGGGCGGCCATCTCGAGCGCGGCCATCGCGTCCTCGATCATGCCCATATCCTGATAGGTCAGCGCGAGCCGGTACTGCTCGGCAGCCGCCTCATCAGACGACGGCCGGCCTCCGTCGTCGGGAACCTCGCGGCTGAGTCCCATCGACTCGGTGGGCTCGGCGGTGGCGGCGGGCGCGTCGCCGGTGGCGACCGCGGTGCTGTCCGACTTGCCGCGCTTGCGGCGCTCGGACCCGCGGGACGGGCTCGACGGCGTCTCGGCCGGCTCCGCATCCGCCGCGGCCGATCCAGCCGCCGGCGCGGAGAAATCGGTGCCTTCGTTGAGGTCGATGAAGTCGGCCGCGAGGAAGGGGCTGTCCCCGCTCAGGCGGTCGGCGATGATCGCGTCTGGATCGGCCTCGCCCAGCATGACGAGCGACTTGCGGAACCGCTCGATGTTGGCGCGGTTCCAGGGCTCTCGGGCCACCAGATCCTCGCTGATGATGCGCGCTTCCAGCCCGCGTCCCACTTCCAGGTAGGCGTCGGCCAGTTGCGCCTGGGCCTCGGCCATGGTGGCCTCCAGCTGGCCGTCGACGCAGATCTCGACGAGCCGCATCAGCGCCACCAGGTGGAACCGGACCCGCGTCACGAACTCGTGCAGCGCCGCCGCGGCGGCGGCATAATCGCCGGCGTCAACCGCGGCGTCCGCGACGGCGTCGATCACCTGGTAACCGGCCTCCGGCGCGCTCTCGGCCAGCCGGCAGCCGAGCACCACGGCGGCCTCCCTGCGCCCGGCCTCCAGGCGAATCGCCTTGGCCACGGCGTTCCGGCCGTCCTCGAGCTGGCTCTCGGTCAGCAACGCCTCCGCGAGCGCGAGCCATAGGGCCGCATCGTTGCCGGCCGTCTCTGGCGACAGATAGGGCCTTGCCCGCACCAGGTCGCCCCTGCCCACGAAGGCCTTGGCCACGCGGGATGACGAGTCGATGTCGGATGGGTCGAGCCCGACGATGTCGACGAGCACCGAGATCTGGTCCTCGGTGCGGCCCTGATCGACGAACCGCTGGGCCACGTCCCGGAACTCGCGCAGCGCCGTCGCCCGATCGCCCATCGCCGAGGCCGCGCGCGCCGCCACCAGCCGGGCGTCGAGGTCGTCGGGGTCGAGGGTCCCCATCCGGACCGTCAGCTCGGCGGCGCCCTTCTGGTCGCCCTTGGCCTTTCGCCGCTCGGCCAGCTGGTTGAAGTACTGCTTGGCATCGGCGAGCAGCCCCTGCCGCGCGGCAATCTCGCCCAGCTGGAGGAGCGCCGACTCGTCACCCGGCCTGATCTTGATGATCTTCTTGTAGAGGGCGGCCGCCTTCGGGTAGAACCCCTCGGATTCCAGGTGGTCGGCGATCCGGACGTAATGCCCGATGCCCTTGTCGATCTGGCCGGCGCGGACGTAGAGGTCGCCAAGCGCGTTGGCGCTGTTCCAGTCGCGGGGCTGGGCCTCCACGATCTTCACGTATTCGGCAATGGCCGCATCGATACGGCCCAGCTTCAGCGCCTTCTCGGCGCTCTTGAGCGCCCCTTCGCGGTCGAACGGCGGCACGGTGGTGACCCTCAGGCGATGGTATCAAACAGCGTCGGGGGCCGGAACGACCGCCGGTGCTGCACGGAATAGCCGAACCTTGCCACGGCCGCCAGATGGTCGGCGGTGGCATATCCCTTATGTCGGTCGAAGCCGTACCGAGGATCAGTGGCGTGCAGCGCCCTCATCGCCCGGTCACGCGTGACCTTGGCCATGATGGAGGCCGCGGCTATCGCCGCCGACCGGCGGTCGCCGCCGACGACCCCTCGCTGGGCCATCGGCAGGTCGGGAATCCGGAACGCGTCCACGAGCACGGCGTCTGGCAGGGGGGAGAGCGCCAGGACGGCCCGCTGCATGGCACGCAGCGTGGCCTGATGGATGTTAATGCGGTCGATTTCGGCCGGATCGATGGAAATCACGCGCCATGCCACGGCATTGCGCGCAATTTCCTCGAATAATCGCTCCCGCGCGGCGGCGGTGAGCAGCTTGGAGTCGGCCAGCCCGGCAATATGGCGGACCGGATCCAGGATGACCGCGCCGGCGGTGACCGGCCCCGCCAGGCACCCACGGCCCACCTCGTCCACGCCCGCGACGTGGACGAAGCCGTAGCGCCGTAAGGCGTTTTCGATGGTCCGGCGAGCGAGCGGCTTGCCCACGGGCGTGGCGCACGACGGGCCCGGAATCGGCGACCCCGGGCCCCGAAATCGACCGGGTCAGCTCTTCCGGACTTCCTTCATGCGCGCGGCCTTGCCCTTCAGTTCGCGCAGGAAGTAGAGCTTGGCGCGGCGCACCTTGGCGGAACGCACCACGTCCACCTTCTGGATCGTCGGGGAGTGCACCGGGAAGATCCGCTCGACGCCCTGGCCGAAGGAGACCTTCCGCACAGTGAACGTGGATCGCACGCCGCCGCGCCGCAGGTTGATGACGACCCCCTCGAAGATCTGGATGCGCTCCTTGTCGCCTTCCTTCACGCGCACGTGCACGCGTACCGTGTCGCCCGGTTTCATGCGCGGACGCTCCACGAGCTGCGCCTTCTCCACCATCTCCATCGCGGTCATGACTGCTGACTCCCTTCTCGCTTCGTCGTCGGTGCGTGCGTGGAATCCCACGCCCGCAACCAGGCCTGCTCTTCCTCGTCCAGCTGCGCCGACTCGAGCAGGTCGGGCCGCCGTTCCCACGTCCGCCGGAGGGCCTGCTGCCGCCGCCATCGCCGGATCTCGGCGTGATGGCCTGACAGCAGCACCTCTGGCACCCGCAACCCGGCGACCTCCGCCGGGCGCGTGTAGTGCGGGTAGTCGAGCAGCCCCCGCACGAACGAATCCTCCTCCACCGACTGCCCGTCACCGACGACCCCGGGCACCAGACGCGCCACGGCATCGATGACGGTCAGCGCGGGGATTTCCCCACCCGAGAGCACGTAGTCGCCGATCGAGATTTCGTCGGTCGCCCACCGTTCCCGGACCCGCTCGTCCACACCCTCGTAGCGCCCGCACAACAGCACCACGTGTGCGAGCCCCGACAGCCGCACCGCCTCGGCCTGGCTGAACCGCCGGCCGGCCGGCGACAGCATCACCACGGCGCCTGGCCGTCCGCGTTCGGCCTCCACGGCCTGCATCGCGGCGAAGAACGGCTCGGGTTTCATCACCATCCCCGGCCCACCGCCGAACGGCACGTCGTCAACCACGTGGTGCCGGTCGGTGGTGAAGTCGCGAAGGTTTCGAACCCGGATTTCGATCACCCCGCGATCCCGTGCCCGCCCGACGACCCCTTCGGCGAGACCGGCCTCCACGATGCGCGGGAAGATCGTGACCACGTCGAAGATCATCGTCGCCTCGAAAGCCGGTCACAACTCCAGCAGCCCCTCCGGCGCATTCACGACGACCCGCCGCCGAGCGACATCCACCGTGCAGATGGCGTCCGCCAGCGGTACCTCATGGCGGCGATGCTCGCCTGCCACCACCAGCCGGCTCTGGCCCATCTCCCCTTCCACCGCGACGACACGGCCAATGGGCCGGCCATCGACTCTCACCGCCTCGCAGCCCACCAGTTGATGGTGGTAGTACTGCCCCGCCGGCAGCGGCTGCTGCTCGCCGGGGTGGATGCGCAGCTCGGCGCCCTGATACCGCTCCGCCTCGCCGATGCTCGTCACACCCTCGAAGCCCACGACCGGCCGCCCCTGGTGCACCCGCGCCGCCGTGACCGTCACCGTCTCCCGCGTCCCGTCCGCGAGCCTGGCCTCGAATCGCGCGCGTTCCCGGAAGCGTTCGTCCAGGAAATCGGTGTGCGGGTTCACGATCACGTGGCCCTTGTTGCCGTGCGTGCGAGCGACCACGCCCACGAGAATCAGGTCGTCCCACCCTTCGCCACGGCTCGGGCTGGCAGGCCCGTCCGCCAACTCCCGACGGCTCTCGTCTCCTGCCACGCCCCTCGGCCCTAGTCCCGGATGTCGAGCGTCACACGCTTGCCGGCAGCCTCGCCCGCACTTGCAAGCAAGGTACGCAACGCCGCGGCCGTGCGGCCCTGGCGACCGATCACCCGGCCCAGGTCGCCCTGCGCGACGTGCAGCTCGAAGACCGTCGCACCGCGACGCTCGGTCTCGCGCACGTCCACCGCGTCGGGCGCGTCGGCCAGCGCCCGCGCCACGACTTCCACCAAGCCCTTGAGATCCGCCGCCACGGCTGGCTCCTACGCCGTCGGCGCCACGGGCGCCGCCGTCACCGGCTCGGCGACCGCGCCGCGATCCTTCGTCAGGTGGCGCGCCAGCAGCGTGCGCACGGAATCGGACGGCCGCGCGCCCTTCGAGACCCAGTGCTCCACGCGCGCCTTGTCGATCTCCACCACCGCGGGCTTCTGGCGCGGGTTGTACATGCCCAGCACCTCGAGGAAGCTGCCCTCGCGCGGCGAGCGCGCCTCGGTCACCACCACACGGTAGAACGGCCGCTTCTTCGACCCGGTCCGACGCATCCGAATACACAGCATGTCTAGTTGCCTCTCACTTCATCAAACTGAACGGACTCTTCTTCTTCTTCCTCGGCGGGGCCGGGATGGGCTCGCCGGTCATCTGGCCCACCATCTTCAGCATCCGCTGCATCTCGCCGAACTGCTTCAGCAGGCGATTCACTTCCTCCACCGCCGTGCCGCTGCCCCGCGCGATCCGCTTCCGCCGGCTGCCGTCGATGATCTCGGCATACCGCCGCTCTTCCGGCGTCATCGATCCGATGATGGCCTCGACGCGGCGCAGCTGCCGCTCGTCGGGCTTCTGCTCGGCGAGCTGCTTCATGCTGCCCATGCCCGGGAGCATCCCGAGGATGTTCTCGAGCGGGCCCATCTTCTTCAGCGTCCGGAGCTGGTCCCGGAAGTCCTCCAGGGTGAATCCCCCCTTGCGGATCTTCTGCTCGAGCCGCTCCGCGTCGCCCGCGTCGATGGCCTCCTCGGCCTTCTCGATGAGCGACAGCACGTCGCCCATGCCGAGCATGCGCGACACGAAGCGGTCGGCGTGGAACGGCTCGAGATCCTCGAGCCGTTCGCCGCTGCCGACAAACGCGATTGGCACGCCGACGACCGACACGACCGAGAGCGCCGCGCCTCCGCGGGCGTCGCCGTCGGCCTTGCTCAACACGACGCCGGTGACGCCGATCTGGCGATTGAACTCGCCAGCGCTCTTGATGGCATCCTGCCCCGTCATCGCGTCCGCGACGTAGAGCAGGTCGCTCGGCCCCACGGCTGCCTTGATCGCCGCAAGCTCCTGCATCAGCTCGTCGTCGATGTGCAGGCGCCCCGCGGTGTCGACGATGACGACGTCGTTGCCGACCGCGCGGGCTTCGGCGAGCGCCCCTTTGGCGCGCGCCACCGGATCCATCTGGCCCGCGGGATCGTGGACCCGCACGCCGGCCTTCTCGGCCACGACCGCCAGCTGCTGGATGGCCGCCGGACGGCGCACGTCGGTGGAGACGACCAGCGGGTGCCGCCCCTGCTTGCCCAGCCACTTCGCCAGCTTGCCGGTCGTGGTCGTCTTGCCGGAGCCCTGCAGCCCCAGCATCAGGATCACGCGAGGCCGCGCGCTCGTCTCGACCAGCCCGCCCTTGGCGTCGCCGAACAGCGCGAGCAGCTCGTCGCGGACGATCTTGATGACCTGCTGGCTCGGCGTCAGGCTCTTGAGGACCGTCTGGTCCATCGCCCGATCGCGCACGCGATCGACGAAGGCCTTGACGACCTTGAAGTTGACGTCGGCCTCGAGGAGCGCCATCCGGATTTCCCGGAGGACGTTCTCCACCGTGCCTTCGCTGAGGCGTGACTCCCCCCGAAGGGACTCGAAGACGCCTTGCAGGCGCTGGCTCAGTTGATCGAACACGGCAGTATCCTGGCTTCGCCCCGACGCACCTCCAGCCGACCCGCCCATGGGACCGGCGGCCGCCGAGTGCGCAAACCCTTATCCTAGTTGAGTTTCAGGCCGTCCGTCAAACGGACGTGAGCCGGTGGCCCAGCTTGTCCTTCTTGACCTTCAGGTAGCGCCGGGTCGTGTCCGAGGCCGGGATCTCGAGCGGCAACGTGGACGCCACGGACAGGCCGTACCCCTGCAACCCCACGAATTTCCGTGGGTTGTTGGTCAACAGGCGCATCGTCCGGATGCCCAGATCCCGGAGGATCTGCGCCCCAATTCCGTAGTCGCGCTGATCGGCCTTGAAGCCCAGGCGTTCGTTGGCTTCGACCGTATCGAACCCCTGATCCTGGAGCGCGTAGGCCCGCAGCTTGTTCGCGAGGCCGATGCCGCGCCCTTCCTGATTGAGGTAGAGCAGCACCCCCCGGCCCTCGGCCGCGATGCGTTGCATGGCGGCGTGGAGCTGGGGCCCGCAGTCGCACCGGGCCGAGTGGAACACGTCTCCGGTGAGACAGCTCGAGTGCACGCGCACCAGCACGCTGTCCCCCGAGCCGATGTCCCCACGCACCAGCGCGACGTGTGTCTGTCCGTCGATCACGCTCTCGTAGCAGTGGATCCGGAACGGCCCCTGCTCGGTCGGCAGGTCGGCCTCGGCGGCCTTGCGCACGAGGCCCTCCGTCCGCATGCGGTGCTGAATCAGGTCGGCCACCGTGATCATCAGCAGCGAGTGCCGCCGCGCGAAGCGCGTGAGCTCCGGCACGCGGGCCATGCTGCCATCGCGGCTGGCGATCTCGCAGATGACCCCGGCCGGGTACAGCCCCGCGATCCGAGCCAGATCCACGGCCGCCTCGGTCTGGCCCGCACGCACGAGCACACCGCCGTCACGCGCCCGGAGGGGAAACACGTGCCCCGGGCGCGCCAGGTCGTCGGGCTTGGTGCGCCCGTGGATCGCGGTCAGCACCGTGCGCGCACGATCCGCCGCCGAGATGCCCGTCGTCGTCCCCTTCTTGGCCTCGACACCGACGCAGAACGCCGTCGAGAACTGCGTGGTGTTCTGCTGGGACGGCACCTGCAGCGGGATCTGCAGCGCGTCGAGCCGGGCGCCCGTCATCGGCATGCAGATGAGGCCGCGCCCGTAGGTCATCATGAAGTTGATCGCGTCGGGGGTCACCTTCTCGGCCGCGATGGTCAGGTCGCCCTCGTTCTCACGATCCTCGTCGTCCACGACGATGACCATCTCGCCGCGGCGGATGGCCGCAATGGCGTCCTCGACCGGCGCGAACGGCCCCTTGACGGAGGGCCGCTTTGCCAGCCGCATCCTGGTCGCGGCAGTGCGTCGCTGGGTCATGTCCGTCGCGCGTCGATCGCGCGCACCACGTACTTCCCTATCATGTCGCATTCGAGGTTGACCTTGTCCTTCGGACGCAGGCGGGCGAGCGTCGTGTGCGTCCACGTGTAGGGAATCACCTGCACGTCGAACTCACGATCGCCGAGGCCCGCGACGGTCAGGCTCACGCCATCGACCGCGACCGACCCCTTCCGGATGAAGTAGGGCGAGAGGGCAGCGGGGAACTGGATGGTGAGCCAGTGCGAGTCGGCCTCCGCCCGGACGTCGGTGACGCCCCCGACACCATCGACGTGCCCGAGCACGAAGTGCCCGTCCAGCCGCCCGTCCAGGCGCATCGGCCGCTCGAGGTTGACGTGTTGTCCGCGCCGGGCCTGTCCCAGGGTGGTGATGCGCGCTGTCTCGGGCCCGATGTCCGCGACGAAATGGCCGCCGTCGACGACGACCACGGTCAGGCACACGCCATTCACGCCGACGCTGGCCCCCGGGGCGAGCGCCGACGCGAGGTCCGTCTCGATCCGGATGCGGAGCCCACCCGCCACGGCCTTCACCTCGTCGAGCCGCCCGGTGGCCTCAATGATTCCCGTGAACATCGAACTCCATCCAGCGGTCGGGCCCAAGCTCGGTGACCGCGTACGGGGTCATGTCGGGACCCGCCGCGAGTCCAGTGCCGAACACGGGGATGCCGCCGGGCCCGAGCGGCGCAGACGACACGACCAGGTGGACGGTGTCCACGAGGCCGGCATCGAAGAGCGCGCGATGCAGGATGGCCCCACCCTCGACCAGGACCGCCGACACGTCGAACGCCAGGAGCGCGCCGAGCGCCCGGGCCAGGTCTTCCCCGCCGGGCACCACCGTCGCTCCGGCCTCGCGAAGACGCCTGACGCGCGTGGGCTCCTCCTCCATCGTGTGCGTGCTGGTGAGTATTATGACTGGCCCGTGCGAGAGGGTCGAGAGCAACCGCGCCGTGGGCGGGGTGCGCAGGCGGCGGTCGAAGACCACGCGGACGAGGGGGCGCACCCGCGCGGACTCGCGCACCGTGAGGACGGGATCGTCCACCAGGAGCGTGCCCGAGCCCACCGCCACCGCATCGACAACGGCACGGAGCCGCTGCGCCCGCCGGTTGGCGGCCGCGGCCGTAATGGCGGTCCGATCGCCCGGCCGCGCGGCGATGAACCCGTCGACGCTCGACGCCGCCTTGACGATGACCTCGGGCCTTCCCAGCGTCTGCACGGTCACGAAGGCACGATTGAGGCGCCGGGCGTCCTCCTCGAGGAGCCCCACATCCACCTGGAGCCCGGCGGCGCGCAGTTCGGCGATGCCCTGGCCGTTGACCAGCGGATTCGGGTCCTTCATCGCCACGACGACGCGGGCGACGCCACTGGCGATCACCCGCTCGGTGCACGGGGCCGTCCGCCCGTAGTGACAGCACGGCTCCAGCGTCACGAAGAGGGTGCCGCCCCGCGCCCGTTCGCCGGCCTCGTCGAGCGCGAAGATCTCCGCGTGGGGCTCCCCTGCCCGCGGATGGCGGCCCTGCCCCACGATGATGCCCGCGCGCGACACCACGATGGCACCCACCATCGGGTTGGGAGTCGTGGCGCCCGCGGCACGCGCGGCGTGGAAGAGGGCGCGGCGCATCAGCTCGGCGTCGGTCACCACTTCTCCCGGAAGAGCGCATCGGCGTACTCCTCCGCGTTGAAGGGCAGCAGGTCGTCGATGCCCTCGCCGACGCCGACGTACCGAATCGGCAGGCCGAGGTCGTTCGCGATGGCAACGGCCATGCCGCCCTTGGCCGTCCCATCGAGCTTGGTGAGCACGATGCCGGTGACGCCGGCCACGCTCATGAACTCCCGCGCCTGCACCAGGGCGTTCTGGCCGACGGTCGCGTCGAGCACCAGCAGCGTCTCGTGCGGGGCCCCGGGAATCTCCCGGGACGCGATCCGCCGGATCTTTTCGAGCTCCTGCATCAGGTTGGTCCGGGTGTGCAGCCGGCCCGCCGTGTCCACGAGAATCACGTCCCGGCCCCGGGCGCGACCGGCCGTGAGGGCGTCGAACACCACCGCCGCCGGGTCCGATCCCTCGTTCGCCCGCACCATGTCCACGCCGGCCCGATCGGCCCACACCTGCAGCTGATCCACGGCGGCGGCGCGAAACGTGTCCGCGGCGCAGATGAGCGGCGACCGGCCCTCCCGCTTCAGCTGGTTCGCCAGCTTGCCGATCGTCGTCGTCTTGCCCGTGCCATTGACCCCGACGATGAGCACCACGCGCGGGACGCCGGCGGGCGGCACGACGCCCGGCGCGCGCTCGGCCGCGTGCAGCACCCGCACGATCTCGTCGCGCACGAGCTGCCGCAGCGACTCCCCGCGCCGCTGGCGGGCCGCGACGGCCTCGACGATGCGCCGCGAGGCCGCGACGCCGACGTCGGCCATCAGCAACACCTCCTCGAGGCCGTCGAGCGTGTCCGGGTCGATGGTGCGCGAGCGCTGCTCCGGCGCGTCGCTGCCGCGCACGAGATCGTCGAACCGCTCGGCGATCTGCTGCGCGGTCCGCGTGAGCCCCTGTTTCAGCCTGTCGAACAAACCCATGGCGATACGACGTCCTTACGCGCGCTCGGCCTTCTGCCGGCGTCCCATCAAATCCCGCAGGGCGGCCGGCGAGTCCTTCCGTCCCGACAGGACGAGCGCCATCTGCTCGGTAATCGGCAGCTCCACGCCGTGGCGGGCGCCGAGCGCCAGCGCGGCCTCGGTCGTGCGCACACCTTCGGCCACCATCTTCGTGCTCGCCACGATCTCCGCGAGCGAGCGTCCGCGCGCCAGCTCCGCGCCGACATGCCGGTTGCGGCTGAGGTCTCCCGTGCACGTCAGCACCAGGTCCCCCAGGCCCGCCAGGCCCGCGAGCGTCTCGGGGTGGCCACCCATCGCCACCGCGAGACGTGTGAGCTCGGCCAGGCCACGCGTGATGAGCGCCGCACGGGCGTTGTGCCCCTGCCCGAGGCCCTCCAGCACCCCCGCCGCAATCGCGATGGTGTTCTTGAGCGCCCCGCCGATCTCCACTCCGATCACGTCCGCGGTGCCGTACAGCCGCATCCACGGCGACCGGAACTCGGCCTGCACGTGCTCGACGGTGTGCGCCGACGAGGAGGCCACCACCACCGCCGTCGGGAGCGCGCGAGCGACCTCGATGGCGAAGCTCGGGCCCGAGAGCACCGCGACCTCACCGGCCGCCGGCAGCTCCGTCGACAGCACCTCCGTCATGCGCAGCAGCGAGTGCTCCTCGATGCCCTTGACCGCGCTCACCACGAGCGCGCCGCCGCCGAGATGTCCCGCCATCTGGCGCGCGACCGCCCGCACGCCGTGCGACGGTACGGCCACGACGACGACCGACGCCCCGGACAGGGCCTCGTCGAGCGCGGCCGTCGCGGCGAGCCCAGGCGGGAACACGATGTCCGGCAGGTAGATCGGGTTGGCCCGGCGCGCGCGCATCTCGGAGACGAGCGCGCGATCGCGCCCCCAGAGGGTCACCTCGTGCCCCACACGCGCCAGGTGCACGGCCAGGGCCGTGCCCCAGCTGCCGGATCCAATCACCGCGACTCGCTGCATGCCGGCCCTACGGATTCACGACGGCGCGCTGGCCGAGCTGCCGTTCGGTGCCCCGCAGGAGTCGCGCGATGTTGCCGCGGTGGCGAAACAGGATCAGCACGGCCGCGCCCGCCGCGGCAAGGGTGACGCCGTCGGGCACCCCGCGCGACCACTCCACGACCGGCAGCGTGACGGTCGCGAGAATCGACCCGAGCGACACGTAGCGCGTCGTCCACGTCGCGACGACGAACACCGCCGCGGCAACGGCCGTGGCCACCGGGGCCAGCACCGCGAAGACGCCGAACGCGACCGCCACCCCTTTCCCACCGACGAACCGCAGCCACACGGGGTAGATGTGGCCGACCACCGCGGCCAGGCCTGCCAGCGCCTCGGCGTGGTCCAGCGAGGGCGCAAACAGCGCGCGCGCCAACAGGGCGCCGCCGGCGCCCTTCGCCATGTCCACGAGCAGCACGAGGACGCCGAGCCAGCGCCCGGCGCTGCGATAGACGTTGGCGGCGCCGACATTGCCGCTGCCGACGCGGCGCAGGTCCACGCCCCCACGCCCGCGGGCGATGAGAAAGCCCAGGGGCAACGAGCCCACGAGGTAGCCGAGCAGTGCCGCGCCCATCACCCCGATCTTACCGTCATCCGCCGAGGCGGCCGCGTCCGATCTCCTCGTACCCCGCGCCCGCGGGCAGGCCGCGGCTCCTCATCAGCGAGACGTGCCCGACTCGCGAGGTGACATCGTTCACGGCGGCGGCCTCGAGCACGGCCGGCCAGTCCACCGCGCGCGAGTCGGTCTTCACGCGGGCTAGGGTCAGGTGCGGATGGAACGGTCGCGTCTCCTCCGCGGCCTCCCCCGGAGCCAGCCCGCCCAACCGACGCGCGACCTCGACTTCCAGGCGGCCCAGTTCCGCCGCCCCGCGCCGCACGCCCAGCCAGATGGCGCGCGGATGCCGCGGCGACGGGAAGGCGCCAAGGCCATGCCACGTCACCGTGAACGGCGGGCAGGCGAAGGGCTCCTGCATCGCCCCGACGATGGCCGGCACCCGTTCCTCCGGCTGCTCGCCCAGGAAGCGCAGCGTCAGGTGCAGTGCCTGCGGCGCCACCCAGAGCAGCCGCGGCAGCGTCACCCCGAACTGCTGGAGCCGGGTCTCGACTGCTCCCCGCACACGGGCGGCGGCCGAGCGGACCTCGTCTCCCACGCCGACGGCGATGAAGAGACGCATCAGCCGCGCCGCCAGATCCAGTCGATGTCCCACGGAGCGCCGATCAGGCCGCGGCGCACCAGGTCCAGGGCGGTGACGGCGGCGAACGTCTTCACCATCTCCCGCCCGCCCAGAAACCGGCACAACGCCACGCGGGTCTCACGCGGCTCGGAGAACGCCATCGCCATCCAGACCATCCCCACCGGCTTCGCCTCGGACCCGCCCCCCGGTCCCGCGATGCCGGTAATGGCCACGGACACATCGACTCGCGCGCGATCGCGTGCCGCGTCCGCGAGCGCCCGTGCCACCGGCTCGCTGACCGCGCCGTGCTGCGCGATCAGGGCCGCCGGCACGCCCAGCAGTTCGTGCTTCGCGTCGTTGCTGTAGACGACCCACGATCGGTCCACGTAGTCGGAACTGCCCGGCACGTCGGTCAACCGGGACGTCGCCAGGCCACCGGTGCACGACTCGGCGAGCGCGATGCGCCACCCGCGCGTACGCAGCAACTGTCCGACGGTCTGCTCCAGGGACGCCCCGTCGGTGCTGACCACGTCCGGCCCAAGGCGTTCGGCCAGGAGGCCCACCGCGCGGTCGAGCGCCGCGGCGCCAGCGGCTTCATCGATCACCTGCGAGGACAGGTGCACCTCGACGAAGCCCGGTGACGCCAGGATCGTCGTATCGATCCGGGGCTGCTCGTCCAGCCAGGCGCGGTAGATCGCACTGATCTGCTCGTCGACGCGTGACTCGGATCGCCCGGCCACTCGCAACATCCGGCGCAGCAGGCGTCGTCCGCCCGCCCGCACGGCCAGTCGCTCGCGCACGGGCCCGCTCATCATCGGGCGCATTTCCCTCGGGGGACCGGGCAGCAGCACGACGATGCACGCGTCGTGCTCGATCAGCAGGCCGGGGGCGCTCCCGCGCGGATTGTCGAGCACGCGAGCCCCGCGCGGCACCATCGCCTGCCGCCGGTTCACCTCCGGCATGACCATCCCTCGCGCGGCAAACCGGGCGCGAATCGTCTCGACGATGGCGGGATCCTCGTCGAGGGGCAGGCCGAAGTGCGCGGCCACCACGTCTCGCGTCAGGTCGTCCTCGGTAGGCCCGAGCCCTCCGGTCATGATCAGCAGCGGATGACGGCCCAGGGCCTGGGCGACGCTTGCCGCCAGTTCCCCGAGGTCGTCGCCCACCACCGACTTGCTGGCCACCTCGATCCCCAGGCCGTTGAGCACCTCGGTGATGAACAACGAATTGCTGTCGGTGCGGGTGGGGGTCAGCATCTCGCTGCCTACCGCGAGGATCACCGCCTTCAGCGGCTCGCTCATGCGACCATCCAGCCCGGCCACATCCACACGCAGAGCCGGACCGCCAGGTGGGCGTAGACACCCGCCATCGCGTCATCGAGCATGATGCCCCAGCCGCCTGGCGCCCGCTCCAGCTGGCGCGCCGGGTACGGCTTGATCACGTCGAACACGCGGAACAGCAGGAAGCCCACGGCGACGGCCGCGATCGAGAGTGGCATCCACGCGAGCGTGACCAGCATGCCGAGCACTTCGTCGATGACGACCGGACCGGGATCTTCGGCACCGAGCAGCCGCTCGGCGCGCGAGGATGCCCAGACCCCGACCGCGAACACCCCGACAATGATGGCGGTCTCGAACACGGGCTCTCCGACCCAGCGGAGCACGGCATAGAGGGCCAGCGCGGCGAGCGAACCTGCCGTGCCGGGCGCCACGGGGAAGAACCCGACGTATCCGACCGTCGACACCAGCAGCGCCAGATGGCTCACCCGAGCACCACCCGCGTCCCGGCGAGCCGGTCGTGCAGTGCGCGCCGTTCCGCCGTGACGACGGCGGGCAGGAACAATAATCCGAGCGTGGTCACCGCGGCGATGCACCCCAGCGCCCGGACCACGGCACCCGTGATGTCGACGCCGCGCCCGTCGTCGCCGGTGACACGGATGCCCAGCAGCATCTTGCCGATGGTCTGCCCTCCACCAATGGTGAATCCGGTGAGATACAGGAACGCCATCACCAGCAGGAACGCCGCCATGGGCACGGGCCGGATGACGCGCAGGTCGTCGGGTGTTGCCGACAAGCCCGTGATACGCAGCGTGAGCCACACGATGGCGACGTCGATGGCCAGCAGGAGGACGAGATCGATGGCCGCCGCCGACAGACGGCTGCCCATCCCGGCCAGATCCGGCGGCCGGTGGCGCGAGGGCCTGGGCTCCTCCACCTCGGTGGCCTCGGGGACCAGGGGCAACGCCGGGGGATCCACGCGGACCGGTCGGGTGGTGGTGCGTCTCGCCTTCGGTACGTCGTGCCCGGGACGACGCACCGCGAGCGGCGTGCCCGCCGGCCGGGGCGCAAACAACGGCAGGTCCTCCCCCGCATCGTCGTCGTCCGGTGCGCGCTCCACACGGTGACCACCGGCATCACGTGTCGTCGCGGCCGGCGACTCGGGCGGCGTCATACGCCGGGGCTCCGGACGACCGAAGCCCGCGGCGGCGCGCTCGTGCGGCGCCTCGGCGGGCTCGTCGGCGCCCGCGGCGTCGCGCAATTCGAGATCCGTCAGGGGCGCATCGGCGGCAGGCTCGCGCAGGGGTAACTCCACCGCAGGCGCGGGCGCGGCGAGGGAGAAGTCGTAGCCACAGTTACGGCAGCGCTCGGTGGCCTCGAAGCCGAGATAGCCGCACTTCGGGCACTTCATTCCGGTGGCGGTCCGGGCACGGGCGGCCCGGCGGGGGCGGGGGCCGCGGTCGCGGTGTCGGCCAGGGCCAGGGCCAGCAACTCACGCTGAATGCGCGCGCGCATGTCGTCGGCCGACGCGCGCAGGGGATCACCGGCCGGCACGCGATCGAACTCGGCGAGTGCATCGCGCAGCCGTCCGCTCTCGAAGAGATTCTGGCCGCGGCGCATGTAGGCCTCGGAGACGGACGGCACGGGGAGCGGCGCGTTGACCTCGGGAATGGTCGCGATGCGCGTGGCCGACGCCCGTACGGGGAGGATGGCCTGCCAGCCACTCGTCGTCCACAGCCACCAGCTCGCGGCGGCCAGGACAGCGAGGAACACCAGGTTCATCGTCCAGAAGGTGGCGGGCGACAGCGCCGGCGGCCGGTGCACCTCCACGAGACGGCCCGGGCTGCGCAGGCGTGGGCGCGAACCGACGCGCGGCGCCGCCTGACGTCCACCGGCCACCTCGAGCCGTTCGATCCGGCCGAGCACGCCGAGGGTGAGGTCCTGCGACGCGCCGCGATCCAACGCATCGCTGAGCAGGGCGCGCGCGTGTTCGACCTCTCCGCGATCGAACGCGTCGAGGCCCTGGTGCACGAGCGCTTCGGTCTGCCGCTGCTGCTCGGCCTGGGCGCTCCGTGCGCGCTCGATGTAGGCGCGCGCACGGTCGTGGTGCCGGTCGAGGAACAGCACGCGGGTCCACAGGTTGATGGCGGATTCGAAGTCGCCGGCGAAGTACTGATCGAGGCCCGCGACGAGCAGTTGCTCGATGCGCGCGTCCTCCCCGGCCGCGACGGACGACGCGGCTGACGTCGGGTTGGACGACTGCGGATCGGCCATGGCTAAGTGTTGCACAGTATAGCAGTTAGCGGGTGCCGGCAGGTGCCGGCAGGTGCGAATGGGTGCGGATAGGTGCGGGTGCGACGGGTGCCGGCAGGTGCGAATAGGTGCGGACAGGTGCGGGTGCGACGGGTAACGGCAGGTGCGAATAGGTGCGGACAGGTGCGGGTGCGACGGGTGCCGGCAGGTGCGAATAGGTGCGGACAGGCGCGGGTGCGACGGGCACCGGCAGGTGCGAATAGGTGCGGACGGGGGCGGGTGCCGTCAGGGGCCGCAGGGGCCGGGGGGTGGGTACGGGTGCGTCAGGTGCGGAGGGGTGCGTCAGGTGCGGGGAACGTGCGTCACGTGCGGGGGCGTGCGTGACGTGCGGGGCGTGCATCACGTGCCGGGGCGTGCGTTACGTGCCGGGGCGTGCATCACGTGCGGACGGGTGCGTTAGATGCGGGCAGCTGCGTCAGGTGCGGCCGGCGGCGGACCAGCGCACCCGCCCGCACCCGAACGCACCTGCCGGCACCCGCCCGCACCGCACCTGTCCGCACCCGATCGCACCTGCCGGCACCCGCCGGCACCTGACCTAGAAACGGAAGATCGCCGAGAAGCGATACCGCGTCGGCTGCTGGTACTGGCCGCGCGCGGTGGCGAGCAGGAAGTTCTGCCGCGCCGCGGCGCATCCGGTGCCCGTGTCGCTGCCGCACCACGCCGTGTTGCTGGTCGTGAGCTGCATCTCCTCGTTCGTCAGGTTGAACATCTCCGCCTTGAAGCCCACCTGATACGTCTTGGCAACCCGCCACGAGAGCTCGGCCGCGAGGTCGATGTACCACTGCATGCCATCGAGCACGCTGTTCCCCAGCGTCTCGTAGTTGTAGACGGCAGTCGGGCCGGCATTGGTCAGCGTCCCCGGCCGAAGCACGTTGACGGTCCGGTTCTGCTCGTACCGCGTCTTCGAGATCGACTCGGACACGGCCCCGAGCGTCAGGTTCGTCGGCCCGATCGGCCGGACGTAGCTGCCCTGGAACTTGAAGTTGTGGGGGCGATCGTACCCGGGCGCCCCGTACTTGTTGGCCCCGTCCTGCACTTCGGCGCAGGGAATGATGCCTCCCGATCCGACGGTCAGATCCACCGTCGTCCGGCAATCGGCGTCGAGGTAGTCGCCAAGCGACGTGAAGGTGTTCCCGAAGTGGTTACCGCGCGTCCGCGAGTACGTGTAACTGGCGCCGGCGCTCCAGTTGTTGGCGAAGCGTCGCTCGAAGGTGAACTGGACGCCGCGATAGGTCCGCTCCGCCGGGTCGTAGTTCACGACCTCGCGCAGGATCGATCCGTCAGGGTTGAACGAGCGGGTGTCGTCGATCAGGTCGCCCCAGGTGCGCGAGATGAAGCGGACGCCCGCGGCCAGCGAGCGGCCGAACTGCTGCTGGTAGCCGACCGTGTACTCGTCCATGTAGTACGGCCGCACGTCCTCGTTCGGGCGGAACGCCGACGCGCCCAGTCGCACCGAGTTCGCGAACACGTACTCGGTACCGTTCCACTGGTACGCGTCGTAGTTGGTCTGCTGCGGGATGCCCGCGAACCCGTCCGAGAAGCTCTGGATGACGCCGACGTAGTACCGCCCGTAGCTGCCCTGGATCAGGCTCTTCCCGTTCCCGGCCAGGTCGTAGCTGCTCGACAGGCGCGGCGACCATGTCGTCGCGTTGACCGTGGTGGCACCCAGGTCGCTCTCGCCGGCCTGCTTCTCCACGCGAACGCCGGCCTCCACGAAGAACTTCGGCGTCACCTGGAACTTGTCCCGCACGTACAGCGCCAGGTTATCGCCCGTGGACGTCGATGCACCCGATTCGTAGTCCCGCCGCAGGTCGGGGGTGATCACGCCCGTCTGCTGGTTGAAGTTCGTGGCGATGTACAGCTGCCGGTTGGGATAGTCGAACCGGGCGCCGGACTCGACCGTCTGGTAGTCGAGGCCGGCCTTGATGCTGTGCGTGCTCTCACCTCGCGTGAGGAACCAGGTGCTCGCCGCGTTGAACTGCCGGCGCGGGCGATCGACGAACCCGTCGAACGTGGCGCCGTTGTAGTACCGGTTGTCCGCCTGGCTGAAGATGGGCGCGTTGGCGAGCCCACGGCCCGACTGGAACGTCGTGACGTCGATGGTGGACGCGTAGTCGGCGAACGCCGCCTCCATCGTCCAGTTGTTGCGGAGCACGCCGCTCCACTGCGCCGCCCAGTTCTCGGCGGCCTGGGTCTGCGAGGTCAGCGCCGCACGCTCACCGGCGGCGTTGCCCCAGTAGTCGATGACGAAGCCGCCCGTTGGCGAGCGGTAGTACTTCACCCACACGTTGTTGGCCGAGTTCAGCTGCACCGTGCCGCGGATGTTGAAGAAGTCCGAGGTCGTGACCTGCTGGTAGTCCTCCGGGAACGTGCCCACGGTCTGACGCTGCGGCGTCGTGTTCTCCTGTCGCTCGTAGGTCGTGAAGAACCACGCGCGGTTCCGCCAGATGGGGCCGCCGCCGGTGAAGGCGTAGTTGGGATTGACCTGGTCGAACTTCACGCGCTCGAGCGACTGACCAGTGACCGCGTTCGTCGTGGAATTCTGCTTGTCCCACTGGTCGTTCACGAAGATGTACTTGAACGAGCCCTCGAAGGTGTTCGTGCCCGACTTGGTCACGACGTTCACGATCGCGCCCTGGGCCCGGCCGTACTCCGCCGATGCGCCCGACGTGTAGACCGACACTTCCTGGATGGCCTCGTAGTTCAGGTTCGTGCCGAACGTGCCCGTCGTCGGGTCGGTCGTGTCCACGCTGTCGATGAGGAACTGGTTCTGGCTCGAGAGCGCGCCCAGCGCGTTCACGTTGCCGGTGCCCACGACGCCAGGGACGGTGCCGATGAGCGACTGGTAGCTGCGGCCGATCGCCAGCTTCTCGAACTGGTCGTTCCGGATGCGGGTGTTCGCCGCCACGTTCGTCATGTCGACGATCGGGGTTTCCCCCGTCACGCGGACCGTCTCGGTCAGCTGGCCGACCTCGAGCCGAATGGTGACAGCGGTCGTCTTCTCCGTCTCCACGAGATTGTCGGTGAGCAGCGCGGGCTTGAAGCCCATCAGCTGGGCCTCGACCGTGTAGTTGCCGATTGGCACGGCCCCGAACAGGAACCTGCCGCCCTCGTCGGTGACGCCGGTGCGGGTCACGCCCCGCTCCTGGCTGGTGATCGTGACGGTGACGCCGGGCATCACGGCGCCGGTGTCGTCGGTGACGGTCCCGCTGATGGTCCCGATCTGCGCGGGCTGCGCGCCCGCCAGCTGACTCACCAGCACGAGGGCCCACGCCAGCAGCCCGCTTCGAAAGAAGCCTCTCATCTCATATCCTCCACGCAAGTCAAACATCCTGAAACGGGTGATTCGTCCCCAATGGGTATCGGTCCGTCCCGGGATTTCAAGTATTGGTCCTGTAACGACGTGATGACAGCCTAGCCCACCTACGGGGTTCCGAAGCTCATCCGCAGGCCACAAAGCTGTGATAAGCAACAGGTCATGGCCATCATCGAGTGCGTCCCCAACATCAGCGAGGGCATCCGGACCGACGTCGTCGCGCGCATTGCAGACCAGCTACGTGCAGTTCCGGGCCTCCGGGTCCTGGACGTCCAGTCCGACGCCACCCACAACCGCAGCGTGCTGACACTGGCCGGCGACGCCGCCAGCCTCCGTGAGGCCGTCCCCCTGCTCGTGGCTCGTACGATGGAGGCCGTGGACCTCCGGACCCACCAGGGGGAGCACCCGCGCCTGGGGGCGGTGGACGTGGTGCCGTTCATCCCCATCGCCGACGCGACGATGGCCGACTGCGTCACGCTGGCCCGTGCGGTCGGGCGCGACGTGGGGGAACGGCTGGGCGTCCCGGTGTACCTGTATGAGGAAGCGGCCAGCAGCCAGGCCCGCCGGAACCTGGAGGACATCCGCCGGGGGGAGTTCGAGGGGTTGGTAGAAAAAATGGCGCGTCCGGAGTGGGCACCGGACTTCGGGCCCGGCGCGCCGCATCCCACCGCCGGCGCGACCGTGATTGGCGCCCGGATGCCGCTCATCGCCTACAACATCAACCTGGCCACGGACCGGCTCGACGTGGCGAAGAAGATCGCCACGGCCGTCCGCATGAGCAGCGGCGGGCTCCGGTTCGTGAAGGCGATGGGCCTGCCGCTTGACGACCGGCAGATCGTCCAGGTGTCGATGAACCTGACCAACTACGAGAAGACGCCGATCTTCCGGGTCTTCGAGCTCGTCAAGCGCGAAGCCGCGCGCTACGGCGTCGCCGTGCTCGAAAGCGAGATCGTGGGCCTGATCCCGCAGGCCGCGCTGCTCCAGGCCGCGGAGTACTACCTTCAGATCGAGGGCTTCTCGCAGAGCCAGGTGCTCGAGAACAAGCTGCGCGAGTGAAAGAGATCACGAAGACACGACGGACACGAAGCACGCACGAAGAGAATCCTCTGGGGTACCGCTGTCACGCGCGTGAGAACGGCTCTCCCAAGATGGCCTTCGTGCGCCCTTCTTCGTGATCGTCGTGTCTTCGTGGTGTCTCTTGGGGGGCGGCTACTCGTCCCGGCGGGGGGCGATGCCGAATGCCCGCATCTTCTTGTAGAGATTCGATCGCTCCACGCCGAGCATCTCGGCGGTCCTCGACATGTTCCCGTTCGAGGCCGCCAGGGCGCGGAGAATGAAGTCCTTCTCGAACTGATCGCGCGCCTCGGCGAGCCGGCCAGTCCCGCTTGCGGGACCACCCGCCTGATGGATCTCTCCCCAGCCGATGCCCGCGCCACCGTCGTCCCGGCCGAGGAACGCCAGGTCCTGCGCAGTGATGGTGTCGCCAGACACCATGATGATCAGCCGCTCCACCGTGTTACGCAGTTCGCGCACGTTGCCCGGCCAGGCGTACTGTTGCAGCCGCGCGAGGGCCTCGGGCGCCAACCGCTTCGGGCGCTTGCCGTACTCCGAGGCCAGCAGCGCCATGAAGTGGTCGGCCAGCAGCGGGATGTCCTCCGGACGGTCCCGCAACGGGGGCACGAAGATTGGGATGACGTTCAACCGGAAGTACAGGTCTTCGCGGAACCGGCCATCGCGGATCTCCGCCGTGAGGTCCTTGTTGGTGGCCGCCAGTACCCGCACGTCGACCTTGATGCGCTGCGTGCCACCCACGCGCTCCATCACCTGCTCCTGCAGCACGCGCAGCACCTTGGCCTGGGTCTTGAGGCTCATGTCGCCGATCTCGTCGAGGAAGATCGTGCCGCCGTTGGCCTGCTCGAAGCGGCCCGGCTTGTCGGCGACGGCCCCGGTGAACGCGCCACGCGCATGCCCGAACAGCTCGGACTCGATCAGTTCCTCGGGAATCGCGGCGCAGTTGACCTCGACGAAGGGCCCGCCGCGACGCCGGCTCAGCTCGTGCACGGTGCGGGCTACCAGCTCCTTCCCGGTCCCGTTCTCCCCGAGAATCAGCACCCGCCCGTTGGTCGGCGCCGCCATCGCTACCTGCTCCCGCAGATGGCGCATGGCCGGGCTCTCCCCAACCATCGTTTCCTGGCGGACGACGCGAGCGCGCAGCGCGCGGTTCTCGGTCTCCAGGTCACGCTGGCGGAGTGCGTTGCGGACGACGAGCACCGTCTTTTCCAGGGACAGTGGCTTCTCGATGAAGTCGAACGCCCCCATCTTGATCGCCCGCACGGCCGACTCGATGTTGCCATGGCCGGAGATAATCACGACCTGGGCGTCCACGTGGCGCTCGCCGAGGCGCTGCAGCGTGGTCAGCCCGTCGATGCCAGGCAGCCACACGTCCAGGACGATGACGTCGTAGGACCGCTGCGCGACGCGGTCGAGGCACTCCTCGCCGGTCCCGACGGCCTCCACCTCGAAGCCTTCGTCCCGCAGCACGCCGGTCACCGAGGACCGGACGCCGGGCTCGTCGTCTACGACGAGGATCGCCGGCATCCTGGCCGTCCCTTCGTGCCGGTCCGCCCCCACCAGCGGCGTGGGCGGGCGGTCGCAGCCTCCGCGCGGGCGGCTGCCATGCAGTCATCATTCGTGGTCGGCGTGTCTCTCACGACGGAAGCTCTATCGTAAACCGCGTGCCCCTCGGCACGTTGTCGGTCACGTCAACCGACCCGCCGTGCTCGGCGACGATTCTGCGGACGATCGCGAGGCCGAGGCCACTGCCCCGGCCCTTGGTCGAGTAGTACGGCAGGAACAGCTTCTCCCGCTCGCCCTCCGGAATTCCCGGCCCGTCATCCGCCACGACGATGCGGACGAAGCCGTTGGGCAGGTCGCGGGCCGTCTCGACGGCGATCGCGCCACGCCGGTGCATGGCCTCGATCGCGTTGTCGATCAGGTTGATCAGCACGCGCTTGAGCTGTTCGGGATCGACGCGCACGTCCACGACGGCAGGATCGAACCGGCGCTCGAACCGCACGTCGGTGAACAGCCCGTCGTAGAGGGCCAGCGTGTCGTTGATGAGTGCACGGATATCCGTGGGGACCGCCCGCGGCGCCGGCATCCGGGCGAACTGCGAGAACTCGTCGACCAGGCCCTTCAGCGACTCCACCTCGCCCACGATGGTCGACGTGCACTCCTGCACCAGCTCCTGCAGGGGCGGATCGAGATCGGTCAGCTTGCGGCGCAGGCGCTCGGCCGAGAGCTGAATGGGCGTCAGCGGGTTCTTGATCTCGTGCGCGAGCCGGCGGGCGACCTCCCGCCACGCCGCCACCTTCTGTGCGCGGATGAGCGGCGTCACGTCGTCGACGACGAGCACGGTGCCGTCATAGCTGCCGTCCGCGCTCGGCACACGGGTCGCGACGGCCGCGAGATGCCGCTCGCGGCCGTCGCGGGCCAGGGCAATCTCCTGCGCGAGCGAATCGGTGCGGGCCCGCGCCGACTGATCCAGCAGCTGGTTCACCGGCCCCAGGTCCGGGCGCGCGAAGACGTCGACGGCCGTCCGCCCCGCCACGCCGGGATCGAGCTCGAGGAGCCGGATGGCCGCGGAGTTGATGGTGCCGATGCGCCCGTTGCGGTCGATGGAGACCACGCCGGTGGCAATGCGCTCGACCACGGCCTCGATGTACCGGCGGCGGCTCTCGCCTTCCTGGTGCTTGCGCTCGAGATCGAGGCTGGCACGTTCCAGGCGCCGGCGGCTCGACGCGACTTCGGCCGCCATCGTGTTGAAGGCGTCGACCATGGCCCCGAACTCGTCGGCCGCTTCGTGCTGGATGCGGTGGTCGTAGTGCCCCGCGCCGATCTCGCGGGCGGCGTCCGACAGGGCCTGGACCGGCCGCGTGATCCGCTTCGCCAGATACAGGCCGAGCCACGTGGACCCGACAAGGATGAACAGCGTCACCATCACGAAGAACGACACGTACACCCCGGCCAGCGGCTGGCGCAGCACGCGCAGCTGGGTGTAGTCCTCGTAGGCCTGCGTCATGCGCCGCGAACGTTCGGCGAGGCTGCCCGCGAGATACTCCGAGGCCACCACCACGCCGGTCACACCGCCCCCGGTTCGCACGGGCTGCGCGACACGCAGCAGCTCGCCGCCCTGCGGCAGCGGCTCGAGAATCCACGGGGCCGCCTCCGTGCCCGACAGGGCCTGGCCGGCGAGCCGATCGGTCGAGGCGCGGGGCCAGCCCTGCGGAATCGACGGTGCGGCCACGTCAACCACAGGGACGACGACCGGCGCGCCGCCAGCATCCGGGGCCACGCGGTAGACCTGAATCAGCGCCGGCCGAGGCCCCGCAACCATCGGCGACACCCTCGCGCGGACCCGCGGGACGTCCGCGGTCGCCAGGTCGATGCCCGCCAGATCCTGCGCCACCTGCGCGGCCTGCTCGCTCACGCCCCGCTGGCGCTCCTGGTAGTAGTCGGCCGCGATGCTGTTGGCGGACGACAGGATCTCGTCCACCGGGGTGTTGAACCACCGGTCCACGGCCGTCAACACCACGCGGCTGCCGACCAGCAGGACGAGCACGGCCGGGATGACCGTCATGCCGAGCATCGTCAGCACGAGTTTCGCGCGGAACCGGGCGAACGGCAGCCCGCGGCGTCCTTCGACGACGGACTTGATGACATTGCGCGCCAGCAGGAACACCAGCGCGAGCAGCATCGTGAGATTGGTGGCCGACAGCGCATAGAGCACGACCTCGGCCAGGAAGTCCGGCGCGAGCCGGGAGGTACGGTCCTCCACCACCAACAGGCCGGCGAGGACCGCCAGCAGCATCACGATGCCGGCGAGGATCAGGCGAGGGTTGTCGCGGAACGGCCGCCGCGCTGCTGCTGGCGCAGCCGGAGGTGGACCGGCAGGCCGAATCGCCGAGGACGATCGCGTCGCAGGCACGGCTGATCCCGCCCGCTAGTCCTTGCTCCCGCGAAGCGCGCGCGCTTCCTGCACGAAATCGTCCACGTCGCGGAAGTCCCGATAGACCGAAGCGAAACGCACGTACGCCACCTGGTCGAGCTTCTTCAGCTCCTGCATGACCAGCGCACCGAGCTCCTTGACGGGGATCTCCTTGTCGGGCCGTTCGTTCAGCAACTGCTCCGCCTTGTTGGCGATGTCCTGGACGTCCATCGTCGTCACCGGCCGCTTCTCGATGGCCTTGAGCACGCCCGAGATGAGCTTCTCGCGCTCGAATCGCTCGCGCGTGCCGTCCTTCTTGATGACCATGCTCGGGATCTCGTCGATGCGCTCGCGGCTGGTGAAGCGGCGACCGCACTCCGGGTTCAGGCATTGCCGTCGGCGGCGGATGGCCAGCCCCTCCTCGATCTCGCGGGAATCGACGACCCTGTCCTCGAGAAAGCCGCAATAGGGACACTTCATGCTTTCACCTCAACCGGCTCGGCGGTCCGGGTCATCTGTCTGATGCCCTGCAGGTTCAGTCCATCCCGGACGGCGAACCAGAGCCCCAGCAGCGTCACGGGTACGAACGACGTCGCGTGCAGGAGAATGGCGGCGCCCACCGCGGCATTGTTGTCGGCGCCGAAGAACGCGGTGGCGCCCAGCCGGAAGGCCTCGTGGAAGCCGCCGACGCCCCCGGGTGTGGGCACGGCCACACCCACGACCAGCAGGGCGAGCATCAACCACGACCCGGCGAACGGCATCGCGATGTGGAACGCGCGGGCCACCACCCAGGTCTCGGCACAGATGATCACCCACAGCACGACCGACCAGCCCAGGCTCGCCAGGAGGCGCTCGGGACGACGCAGGACGCCGAAGCCTTCGGCGAACATCCGCGTCATGCGGCCGATCAGGCCCGACAACCGGGCCGGGAGCCACCGATCCACCTGGGTCAGCCACGCGTGCAGCCACTCGGGATGGCCCGCCAGGACGAACATCAGCAGCATCGACGCCACAGCCACCGGCGCCATCACGAGGCCGCCGAGCCGGATGGCCGCGAAGAGGCTCGAGTCGCGCGCGGCCATGCCCGTGTCGAAGGACACCAGGTAGGTGGCCAGTAACAGCAGCACCGCCACGAGGTCGAGGATGCGCTCGACGATGATCGTCGCGAACGCCGCCGTCGCGCTCAGCCCCTCGCGGCGGGCGAGCAGGTAGGGGCGCAGGACCTCGCCGGCACGCGCGGGCAGCACCGACGACGCCGCGAACCCGATGACGGTGGTCCGAAACGCCACCCGGAATCGGGTATGGCCCAGCGGTTCGAGCAGGTACTGCCAGCGTTCGGTGCGCACCACGTACGACAGCAGCGTGAGGGCCACGGCAGCGACGAGCAGATCCAGCCGCGCGGTCCGCATCGCCTCGGCCACGCGCGCCAGATCCGCGTTCCGGAGGAAGACCGCCACCAACCCGAAGGCGAGGACCGAAACCAGCAGCGTGCGCAGCGCGGATCGCAAGGCAGCCACCATGTTATACGCAAGCGCGCCCGCCACGCCGATTGTGGGGCAGAGAACCCAACTGCCCTGCGGTCCGCACATTAGCAGGCCGTCGACGCACCCCGCCCACCGCGCACGGCGAGCCGTACCGCTGATGATTCATGGTGAACCTTGCGTCTGTGCACCGGGCTGACTAGGATCGGAGACTTCGTGAGCGCCGCCACCCCAGTCCTCGACACCCAACTCCCCGATCTCACACTCGTGCGCCGCGGCAAGGTGCGCGATGTCTACGCCGTGGACGACGCGCTCGTCATGATCGCGACGGATCGCATCTCCGCCTTCGACTACGTACTGGGATCGGGGATCCCCGACAAGGGCCGGATTCTGACGCAGTTGTCCGCCTTCTGGTTCGACCGCACGCGGCACATCGTCCCGAATCACGTGATCAGCACGAACGTCGCGGAGTACCCGACGGCGGCGCGTGCGTACGCCTCGGTGCTGGCCGGACGATCGATGCTGGTCCGGCGGACGACGCCGCTGCCGGTGGAGTGTGTCGCGCGGGGATACGTCTCGGGCTCGGGATGGAAGGACTACGTGGCGACGGGCGAGATCTGCGGACACAGGCTGCCGGCCGGGCTGCGCGAGTCGGACCGGCTGCCGCAGCCCCTGTTCACGCCCGCCACCAAGGCCGAGTCCGGCCACGACGAGAACATCAGCGCCGCGCGCGCCGCCGAGATCGTGGGGGCCGACCTGCTGCAGCGGCTCGAGCGGCTCACCATGGAGCTCTACCGCTTCGGGGTGGATCACGCGGCGCGCTGCGGGATCATCCTGGCGGACACCAAGTTCGAGTTCGGCCTCACCGACTCGGGAGAGCTGCTCCTCATCGACGAGATGATGACCCCGGACTCGTCGCGCTACTGGCCCGCGGATCAGTACGCGCCGGGCGGCCCGCAGCCCAGCTTCGACAAGCAGTACGTGCGCGACTACCTGGAGTCGATCCGGTGGAACAAGCAGCCGCCGGTCCCGTCGCTGCCGCCGGACGTCGTGGCGCGCACGCGCGAGAAATACCTCGACGCCTATCGGCGCCTCACCGGCGCCGACCTCGTGACCGGAGCCTGAGCTCCCCCCCTCAAGGACCTCCCGTGCGCGAAATCCTCGATCAACTGGTCGCCGACATGGTCGACAAGGGCATCCGGTACGAGGATGCCCAGCGCGAGTTCGAGAAGCGGTTCATCAGCCGGGTCGTCCAGCAGAGCGATGGCAACCTGTGCCGCGCGGCGGACACGCTCGGCGTGCACCGGAACACGCTGACCCGGAAGATGAAGGACCTGCGGATCAGGCGGCGGTCACAGTAGGCGACCCTTCGGGTCGTAGGCGCCGGCTCGGCAGGCGGCCCTGCGGGCCGTAGGCGCCGGCTCCGCCGGCGTAGGCCTCGGGCTGCGCCCTCCGGCAGGCGGCCCTGCGGGCCGTAGGCGCCGGCTCCGCCGGCGTAGGCCTCGGGCTGCGCCCTCCGGCAGGCGGCCCTGCGGGCCGTAGGCGCCGGCTCCGCCGGCGTAGGCCTCGGGCTGCGCCCTCGGTAGGCGGCCCTGCGGGCCGTAGGTGGTCCCTACGCTCGCGCAGCGAGCGCCTACCGCGCGGAGCGCGGCCTGCCGAACACAGTGAGGCCTACCGAACGCAGTGAGGCCCACCGAACGCAGTGAGGCCCACCGAACGCAGTGAGGCCTACCGCAAGGCCTACGCCCGCGAAGCGGGCGCCTGCTCAGCGGGCGCCTGCTCAGCGGGCGCCTGATCTTGACACCGGTGCGGGCCTTGTCTAGACTTAGCAGTCGGCAATACTGAGTGCTAGCCCCGCAGGGGGTCGAGTGCTAGCAGACGGATGGAACCCCTGATAGACGAAGAGGCCGGCCCCGGCCCGCCGCGTGCGGTCCACCAGGGTCCCGGCCACGGACAACCCCTTCGCAGGACGGAGTAACGAGCATGGCGTTGAGACCGCTTCACGACCGTATCCTCGTGCAGCGCATCGAGGAAGAAGAGCAGAAGGTTGGCGGCATCATCATCCCCGACTCGGCCAAGGAAAAGCCGCAGCAGGGCAAGGTGATCGCCGTCGGGGCCGGCAAGGCCGACAAGGACGGCAAGCGCATCGCGCTGGACGTCAAGGAAGGCGACACCATCCTGTTCGGGAAGTATTCGGGACAGGAAGTCAAGGTGGACGGCGAGGATTACCTGATCATGCGCGAGGATGAAGTGCTCGCCGTGGTCGAGGGCAAGAAGTAGGACCGGAGACTCACGACAATGGCAAAGCAGATCATCTACGGTGAGCAGTCCCGCCAGGCCATCCTGCGCGGCGTCAACCAGCTCGCGGACGCGGTCAAGGTGACCCTCGGCCCCAAGGGCCGCAACGTCGTCCTCGACAAGAAGTTCGGCTCCCCCACCATCACCAAGGACGGCGTGACGGTGGCCAAGGAGATCGACCTCAAGGATCCGCTCGAGAACATGGGCGCGCAGATGGTGCGCGAAGTGGCGAGCAAGACGTCGGACACGGCCGGTGACGGCACGACGACGGCGACGGTGCTGGCCCAGGCCATCTATCGCGAGGGCGCCCGCAACGTGGTCGCCGGCGCGAACCCGATGGAGCTCAAGCGCGGCATCGAGAAGGCCGTCGAGGCCATGACCGCCGAGATCCGCAAGATGTCCAAGCCCGTCAAGGGCAACATGATCGCGCAGGTCGGCACCATCTCCGCCAACGCCGACGAGACGATCGGCAAGATCATCGCCGAGGCGATGGAGAAGGTCGGCAAGGACGGCGTCATCACCGTCGAGGAAGCCAAGACGCTGGAGACGACGCTCGACGTGGTCGAGGGCATGCAGTTCGACCGCGGCTACCTCTCGCCCTACTTCGTGACGGATCCGGAGCGCATGGAAGTGGTGCTCGAGAACCCCGTCATCCTCATCCACGAGAAGAAGATCAGCTCGATGAAGGACCTGCTGCCGGTGCTGGAGCAGGTGGCGCGCCTCGGCCGCCCGCTGCTCATCATCGCCGAGGACGTGGAGGGCGAGGCCCTGGCCACCCTCGTGGTCAACAAGCTGCGTGGCACGCTGCAGGCCGCGGCCGTCAAGGCCCCGGGCTTCGGTGACCGCCGCAAGGCCATGCTCGAGGACATCGCGATCCTCACCGGTGGCCGCGCCATCACCGAGGACCTCGGCGTCAAGCTCGAGAACATCAAGATGGAAGACCTGGGCAAGGCGAAGAAGGTCACCATCGACAAGGACAACACGACGATCGTCGAGGGCGCGGGCGACAGCAAGGCCATCGAGGGCCGCGTGAAGCAGATCCGCGTCCAGGTCGAGGAGACCTCGTCGGACTACGACCGCGAGAAGCTCCAGGAGCGCCTGGCGAAGCTCGTGGGCGGTGTCGCCGTCATCAAGGTCGGTGCGGCCACCGAGACCGAGATGAAGGAGAAGAAGGCCCGCGTCGAGGACGCCATGCACGCCACCAAGGCGGCCGTCGAAGAGGGCATCGTTCCCGGCGGCGGCGTGGCGCTCATCCGCGCCAGCAAGGCGCTCGAGGGCCTCAAGCTCGAGGGCGATCAGGCCGTGGGCGTCGCGATCATCAAGCGCGCCATCGAAGAGCCCTGCCGCTGGATTGCCACCAACGCCGGTCACGAAGGCTCGATCATCGTGGCCAAGGTGAAGGACGGCAAGGCCGACGAGGGATTCAACGCGGCCACCGACGTCTACGAGGACCTCGTGAAGGCGGGCGTCATCGACCCGGCCAAGGTGGTCCGCAACGCGCTCCAGAACGCCTCGTCGATCGCCTCCCTGCTCCTCACCACCGAGGCCCTGGTCTCGGAGATTCCCGAGGAGAAGAAGGAAGCGCCGGCGGCGCCGGGCGGCGGCATGGGCGGCATGTACTGAGACACGAGATCTGATGATCTCGTGATCTGGTGATCTCGTGATCTAGGGCCCGGCAGCCTCACGGCGGCCGGGCCCTACTTCTTTCACCCGCACGCGGCCGGGGTCACGGCGCGATCGTCTTCAGGAACTCTGCCAGGTAGGGGCCGAAGACATGCGGCAGCGAGTGCGTGCCGTGGCCGCGGGTGTCGTCGGACACGGGGACCAGGACGAACCGACCGCGCGGCACGCGGCCGATCAGGTCCCGCATCATCGGCAGCTCCGGGGGGTTGACGAAGTCATCCGCCGAGTTGATCGCCAGCAGCGGCGCGGTGATCTCGCCGAGATGGGGCGAGGGGTCGAAATCCTCGGACGCCCGGAAGTGATAGATCGTGTCGTTCGCGTCCGTCGTCTTCATCCGTGTCCTGATCTGATCCTCCAGCCAGGCGTCAGCGGCGGCGTGGGTCGGAAACTGCTTCTGCCACTGCAGCGGCACGCTCGTGGCCAGGAGCAGGAACCCGAGCGCGCTCGCCATGCCGCGCGGCGGCTCGGTGTAGTCGCCTCCCTTCCACGTTGGATCAGTGACGATGGCGTCCACGAGCAACTTGCGCCAGACGCGGTTGCGCCCCGCGATCTCGACCGGGTTGCTGGCCAGCGGCACGAGCCCGCGCGCGAACGCCGGATGCATGTAGCCCCACATCCACGCGTGCATCGCCCCCATCGAGGTGCCCATGACCAGGTGCAGCTGCGACAACCCCAGCCCTTCGGTCACCAGCCGGTGCTGCAGCCGCACCATGTCCGTGTAGCGGTACTGCGGGAACCGCATGCGCAGGCCGTCGCTCGGCTTGCTCGACTGGCCGTGGCCGATGTTGTCCGGCAGGATGATGAAGTAGCGCTCGCCATCGAGCAGCTGCCCCCGGCCGAACAGCCGCCCGGCGTACCCCTCTGAGACGAACCCCCGCCCGCTGCCGCCCGTGCCGTGCAGGATCAGCACGGCATTGCGGACGACGCCGTCGGCGTCCTTCCGCGGCTGCCCGATCGTGCGGTAGTGAATCCGGATCTCCGGCGCGCGTTCGCCACTCTCGAAGCGCACGTCGCGCGCGACGAAATCCGCCTCGACGGGCGGCGGGTAGGCCGCCTGGGCGAAGGCGAACGTCCGAAGGGCCAAAAGCAGCGCGAGCGCCGTGATGGTCTGAATCACGGCACGAATGTAACCCGGAACAGCCGCGGCCAGAGCTTGCCGGTGATGAGGAAGGTCCGATCGGCCGGGTCGTAGGCGATCCCGTTCAGCACGTCGGTCCCCAGGCGTTCAGCCGGGCTCAACAGCCCCGCGGCGTCGATGCGGGCCGTCACGTGGCCCGTCTTGCCGTCGATGCGGACGATGGTGTCGGTGGTCCAGACGTTGGCGTAGATATCGCCGGCGACGCATTCCAGTTCGTTCAGCCGGTCGAGGGGGCGGCCCGCCTGCGTGACCCGGATGCTCCGTGTCACCGCGAACGTCTTCGGGTCCCGCGCCGTCAGGACATCGCTGCCGTTGCTCATGATCAGGGATCGCCCATCGTGGCAGAGCCCCCAGCCTTCGCCCTGGTAGCTCAGCTCGCCCACCCGGTTGAAGGTGCTCTTGTCGTAGACGAACACCCGGCCGTGCTGCCAGGTGAGCTGGAACAGCCGATTGCCCACGTCCGCAAGCCCTTCGGCGAAATAGGGCGCGGGAATGGTCGTCTGCTGTGTCACCGTGCCGGAGGCGAGATCCACCTTCCGGAGCGACGACCGGCCCACCAGCCCCGTGCTCTCGTAGAGCGCGCCGTCCCGCCAGATCAGCCCCTGCGTGAAGGCGTTCCTGTCGTGAGGGTAGGTGCGCACCACCTCCACCTTGAGCGCGGCAGGAGCAGGCATGGACGTCTGGCGCGCCGACAGGACGGCCAACGCCGCCGCGAACACGGCAACGGCAGTGACGAGGCCGGCCGCACGCATGGCCACCTTACCTCAGCGTGAACGTGAGCTCGATCGTGATGATGACCGGCACGGGCTCGCCCTGGCGCATCCCCGGCGAGAAGCGCCACATCCGCGCCGCCTTGATGGCCTCCTGATCGAGGCCGAAGATGGGATCCAGCGACTTGGTGACCTTGACCTCGCCCACCGATCCGTCGGGCATGACGATGCACTCGAGCCAGACGGAGCCCTGAACCTTCGCGCGCATTGCGTCCGGGGTGTACTGCGGCTTCACCTCCCGGAGCACGCGCGGCAGGGTGATGCCCGCGCCCGGGCGATACGCGCCACCGCCCGTGCCGCCGCCACGGCCGGGACCAAGGCCCGACCCCTGGCCGGATCCGACGCCGGTGCCGGTCCCGGTGCCCGCACCGCCGCCCGACCCGGAGCCCTGGGATTCGGTGGCCACGTTGCCGCTCTGAATGGTACCGGGCAGCATCTGCTGCGCGGCGGCCATGTTCATGACCGGGATGTTGAGCGCCTCGAGCGGCGGCGTCTCGGGCTCCTCCACCTTGGGCGGAGGCGTCAGGTCCGGCTTCTTCTCCACGGGGACCGTAATCTTGTCCTTGCCGGGCAGCTCCGCCACCCGCGGTGGCTCCTTCATGCGGTTGCCGCCGCCACCGCCGCCGCCACCCGGACCGGGCTCGGCGAGGAACACCAGCCGGTCGGTCTTCAGTTCCGGCTGCGGCTCGTAGACCTTGGGCTCGGGCCGATAGCGGGCCACCACAATCGCCAGCAGCACGATGACCACGTGCGCCGCCACCGATGCCCCGACACCCACGCCCGATTGTCTGTGCTCGAACGAGAAATGGACGTCGACCGGCCGGTCGGCGCGGACGTGCAGCGGGCCTTCAGGGGCCTGCGTGTCGAGGGTGGTCGGTTCAGCCATCCAGGCAGTGGTCCCAAGTCATTGTGACCGAGGGATCAGGCACTGACAAGTGCAAAGCCAGCGCCATGCCCTTATGACGCCTGAAGTGGACATCTGGCTTCAGTGCTACAATTTAGGTGCGGTTGCCGGCCGGCAACCAAAGGAGCGTTACGACATGGAGGTCCTCGCGTTGTTCGGACCACTCGGTCTGCCGGAGATGTTGATCATTCTGGCGATCGTGATTCTCATCTTTGGCGCGAACCGACTGCCCGAACTGGGCCGCGGCATCGGTGCCGGCATCAAGAATTTCAAGACCTCCTTCAAGGACAGCGAGAAGCCCGAGTAGCGCCTACAGCACCACGCGAGCGTCGCCGACCCGCCGCGTGATCCTCTCCCGGTCCAGGTACTCCAGCAACGGGATCGCGTACTTGCGGCTGATGCCGTAGCGATCCTTGAACTTCGTCACGTCGATCGTCACGACCCCGCCACCGCCCGCTGCCTTCAACGCGGCCATGTCGCGCTTGAGCCCCTCGAGCGCCTCGCGATGCACGACGAGGACGTCGAGCCGCAGCAGGACCTTCTGCCGCACCAGGTAGGCGGTGGCCGCCTCGGCCACGTCCCCGGTCAGTCCGGCCCGCTCCGCGATGGTGGCGCGGTCCGGCGGCGAGATCCCGGCCTCGCGATACGCGGCCTCCACCGCCGCGACCGTCGCTTCCCCGCCCGGCAGGGCCGCCTTGTGCGACGGGAGGGCCAGACGCTCCCGATCGACGATGGCGCGTGCGGCGGTGAGCCGCCGCATCGCGGCCTCGAAGACGGCCGGTTCGACGCCCTTGAAGGCCCGCGCGCGGGCCTCCTCCCGCGGCAGCCCCTCGCTGATGGGATGACTCGCGTGGAAGGCCTTCACCAGGGCGAGCACCTGGTCGGCGGCCGCCGCCAGCGCCGACGCGGACAGCAGCCGGTCCGCGACGCGAACCACGGCCCCGGCCTGCTCCAGGCGTGCCACCTCGGCGGCCACGTCCCCGGGCCCGATGCCCGCCCGCGCCACCGCATCGCGAATCGGAACGCCGCGGAGCCCGCGATCCCGCACCATGGCGGCGAACGCCGCCGCCGGGCTGGCATCGGCCAGTTCCCGGAGCCGCTGCAGCCCGGCCTCGCTGCGGATGCCCGGGCGTGTCGGCGCGGGATCGAGAACCGTCGCCGCGCCGATGGTGAAGGGCGGCGAGTAGCTGCGCAGGATGATCCGGTCACCGCGGGTCAGCACAGCCGGCGCCTCCAGCCGCAACCGCGCCAGCGCCGTCCCGCCCGCCGGCACCCCGGCCTGATCCGATCCCGCCACCGAGACGCGCCCGAGCACCTCCGATGTCCCGTGATGCAGGTGGAGCCGGGACCCGTGCCTGAGGGCCCTGGAGTCCGGCAGCAGGTCGATCCGCACGTCGGCCCGTCTCGTCACCGACACGGTGCCCGGCGCCGCCAGCGTCTGTCCTCGGGCGACCTCGGACGATTCGACGCCGCCGAGGTTGATCGCCGCCCGGTTTCCGGCCCCGACCGCCTCCTGTGCCTCGCCATGAATCTGGATACCGCGGACCTTCACGATCCGGTCACCCGGCAGCAGCGCCAGCTCGTCGCCCACACGCACGCGGCCGGCCGTCAGCGTCCCTGTGACCACGGTCCCGAAACCACGCATGGTGAACACGCGGTCGATTGGCAGTCGTACGGCGCCGGCCTCGGGCCGGGTGCGCGCCCGCGCCGCCGCCGCGGCCAGCACGTCCCGCAGGGCATCCAGCCCCTCGCCGGTCCGTGCCGAGACCGTGACGATCGGCGTGCCCTCGAGAAACGATCCGCGCACCAGTTCGGCCGCCTCGAGCGCGACGAGCGCCCGCGTGTCGGCGTCGGCCGCGTCGGCCTTCGTGATGACCACGCACCCGTCCGGGACGTGCAACAGCCGGCAGATGTCGAAGTGCTCGCGTGTCTGCGGCATGACGCTCTCGTCAGCCGCCACGATCAGCATGACGAAGTCCACGCCGCCGACCCCTGCCAGCATGGTCCGCACGAACCGCTCGTGGCCGGGCACGTCGACGAACGCGATGCGGGCGTCGCCGATGGTGGCGTGCGCAAAGCCCAGCTCGATGGTGATGCCGCGGGCCTTCTCCTCCTTGAGGCGATCGGGATCGATGCCCGTCAGGGCGTGCACCAGCGTGCTCTTCCCGTGGTCGATGTGGCCGGCGGTGCCGACAACCAGTCGGTTCATCGCTTCTTCCGCAGGGCGCGCTCCTGCCTGCCGGGCCGGATCCGGCGACGCACGGGACGGCGTTCCGTGGTCCGTGTGCGGCGTTCCGCCTTCGGGCGCGAGACGCGACGCCGGCGCCCCGGCGTCGCCTCCTCACGCACGGCCTCGAGGACCTGCTCCACGGCCAGGTCGATCATCCGTCGCTCGAGGTCCACGCGGACCACCCGCACCCGGACGTGGTCGCCAAGGCGGTAGGCCTTGTTCGTCCGCTCGCCGGACAGCGTGTGCGTGCCCTCGGTGAAGCGGTAGTAGTCGTCGGCCAGCGTCGAGATGTGCGCGAGCCCCTCCACATAGTGATCCACGAGCTCGACGAACAGGCCGAAGTGGGCGACGCCGGTGATGTAGCCATCGAAGGTCTCGCCGACCTTGCCCACCATGAAGCGGACCTTCTTCCACTGCACGAGCTCGCGCTCGGCCTCGTTCGCGCGCCGCTCCCGCTCGGATGTGTGGCGTCCGACCTCCGGAAGCGACAGATCCAGCTCCTCCCGACGCACCTCGGTCACGCGGGTGCGGCGCTGCTCCCGCAGCAGCCGGTGCACCACGAGGTCCGGATAGCGGCGGATCGGCGAGGTGAAGTGCGTGTAGCTGGCCGCAGCCAGGCCGAAATGGCCCATGTTCACGGCGTCGTACCGCGCCTTCTGCATCGTCCGCAGCATGAGGAACGCGATGGGCCGCTCCACCGGCGTGCCCTTGATCTTCTCGACCAGGGCCTGGAAGTGCCGGGGCTTCACCGCGTTGGCCGGCGCCTCCAGTGAGTAGCCCAACGCGCCGACGAAGGCCTCGAACTCCTCGACCTTCAAGGCGTCCGGCGTCTCGTGAATCCGAAAGAGCGACGGCATGCCGGCCTGCTCGAGGTGGCTCGCCACCGTCTCGTTGGCGAGCAGCATGAACTCCTCGATGAGCCGGTGCGCGACATTGCGCTCCGATGGGACGATGTCGGCGACCAGGCCCTCGGTATCGAGCACGACCTCCGGCTCCGGCAGGTCGAAGTCCACCGAGCCGCGCTGCCGGCGGCGCCGATTGAGAATCGCGAACAACTCGCCCATCCATTCGAAGGTGGGAACGAGCGCCGCATGCCTGGCGCGCACCTCGGGATCGCGCGTCGTGAGGATCGCGTTCACGTCGGTGTAGGTCATCCGCTCGGTGCTGCGGATCACGCCGTCGTGCATCTCGTACCGCACGACGTCGCCCAGCGCGGTGACCTCCATCAGGCAGCTCTGCACGAGACGGTCCACGTGCGGGTTGAGCGAACACACGCCGGTCGCCAACGCCTCGGGGAACATGTGGACCGCGCGCTCCGGGAAGTAGACGGACGTGCCGCGCTCGTACGCCTCGCGATCGAGCGCACTGCCTTCCGGCACGTAGTGCGCGACGTCGGCGATGTGCACGCCGAGCCAGTAGTGCCCGTTGGCGAGCCGCTCGATCGAGATCGCGTCATCGAAGTCACGGGCATGCTCGCCGTCGATCGTGACAACGATGCGGTCCCGGAAATCCGTGCGGCCCTCGAGGTCGGCGGCACGGACACCCGCGCCGATGCGTGCCGCCTCGGCCAGCGCCTCGGGCCCGTGCGCGTCGGGGATGTCGTGCTTGCGCAGGATGATGTCGGTGTCGACACCGGGATCGTCGATCCCGCCGAGCACTTCGGTGACCTCCCCCCTCGGGGGCTGACCCGCGGCCGCGTGCCTGGTGATGGCCACCACGACCATCTGGCCCGGCTCGGCGCCGTTCGTGTCCCGCGGCGCGATGCGCACATCGTCCGAGGTGCGGCGATCGAAGGGCACCACGTAGGCCTGGTCGAGCCGATCACGCTCGAAGCGGCCGATGAGGTGTCGGGACGGCGGCCGGTCCGGCCGGGCCGGCGCGGAGCGTCGCTCACGCGGGAACGCGTACAACTGGCCCCGCACCAGGACGAGCGAGCCGTCGTCGAGGAGGTGGCGGAGCGCGCGCTTGGCGCCGGCGCGTTCGAGCCGGGGAATCCGCAGCAGGCGGACGATTTCGTCCGCGCGGGCGGGGTGGGTCAGCCGTTCCCGCAGGCGGGCCAGCAGTTCGGTCGTGTTCACGGGTTCAGCAGGAGCACCTGCAGGTCGCCGACGTTGGTGTCGGTGCGACCGGTCCGAAGCGTCTGGCCGAGCGGGCCCAGGTAGTTGAAGGAATCGTTGCGTGCGAGCACGTTCGCGGGAGCGGGCAGGCCCCTCGACACGGCGCGACGGCCGGTGTCCGCGTCCACCCACGCACCCGCGACGTCGGTGAGGCCGTCGATGCCATCGGTGCCCACGCTGGCGGCCACCGCGTCCGGAACACCGGCCATCGGCTCGACGAGCGCGAGCGCGAACTCCAGGTTGCGCCCGCCGACGCCGTCGCCCTGGACCGTGACGGTCGTTTCGCCAGAGGACAGGACACAGACCGGGCCGGCGTGCCCGCGGGCTGTGCCCAGCGCCCGCGCGAGCCAGGCCGGGGCCACGTCGCGCGCCTCGCCTGTGACGCGTCCGTCCAGCACCTCGACGGCGTACCCCAGCCGTGTGGCCGCGAGTGCCGCGGCGTCGATCGCATCAGCCGCGCGGCCGACCACGAATCCAGCCGCGCGCGCGAGCCGGGGGTCTCCGGGCTTCGGCGTGTCCGGCACCTGCCCCCGCAGGCCCGCCTCGAGGCGTGCCCGAACCGTCGAGGGCAGGCGTGCGGTAGCCCCTCGCGCCTCGAGCGCCGCTGCCACATCCTGCCAGGTGGACGCATCCGGCCATCCCGGTCCCGACCCAATCACGCTGAGGTCGTCGCCCACCACGTCCGACAGCGCGAGCGTGGTGGTGAGGCCCGCGCACGCGGCCGCGAGCCAGCCGCCCTTCACGAGCGACAGGTGCTTGCGCAGCCCGTTGAGCTGATGGATGTCCGCGCCCGCCAGCATGAAGGTGCGCGTCGCTCCCAGCTTGTCCTCGAACGGAAGACCCTCGGCTGCTTCGGCCATCAAGGCCGACGCACCACCGGAGATGAGCAGAACGAGGTGCTCGTCACGCGCGACGCCGTGGGCGCGTGCCAGCGCCGCCCGCGCCGCGTCGCGGCTCCGTTGGTCGGGGAACGGGTGGCTGGCGGCCATGAAGTCCAGGCCCGCCGGCATGCCGGCCACCGGATGCGTGCCGATGGCCAGGGCCGAGCGCACCTGGATCGAAGGCACGGCCATCAGCGCGGTGGCCAGGGCAGGCGCGGCCTTTCCGGCGGCGACCAGGTGCAGCGGCGCGGTCGCCAGGCGCTCACGGGCCTCGGCGACGTCCAGGGCGCGGGCGATGACACGCGGAGCCGACACGCCGTCGAGCGCGGCGCGGATCACATGGAGCAAATCGGTTGTGAGGGGAGCTGTCAGTGGACTTTCAGGGGATCGGACCAGGCGGAAAGCCCGGTGACGACATCGAACTCTCTGAGGAGGCGGGCCATCACTTCGTCGGCGTCGGCCTTGCCCGAGAGGTGCTCGAGGTCGGCAATCACACGCTGCAGCGCGCGTTCGACCCCGCAGATGGCCTGCTCGGAGAAGTACTCACGCTGCTCCTGCAGGCATTGGTGGTGTTTCAGGAACTCTTCGCGGTAGAAGTCGATGAGGGAGGAGGAGAGAAGCGGCGAGGAGACGGGTAACCCCGTGCGACGGTCGGTGAGGAAACTCGGGAGGCGGTTCCGTACCCTCGACATGTCCGACTGTCTTCAAGTGTAAAGAGGTCGTCCGGTAATTGTCAACGGGCCGCGCGGGAAGCCACGAACCCGGCCAGCGCGCCCACGGCCAGTCCAGCCCCGCAGAGCAGCACCATCTCCCTGAACCCCAGGAAGGACAGGACCTGGCCGCCCAGCAGACCGGCGGCCTCCCGGCCCAGCCAGCCCTGAAACGCCCAGAAGCCCGTCCCGAGCGCGGTCAGTGCCACCAGCGCGCCCATCCCCCCCAGCAGCAGGCCCTCCATGATGAAGGGCCCGCGAATGAAGGTCATCGGCGCGCCGACGAGTTGCATGATGTCCAGCTCGTCGCGTCGTGCGTGCAGCGAGAGGCGCACGACCGCCGTGACCGTGAATGCGGCGCCGAGCAGCAGGACGACCGTCACGGCCAGGCCCGCGACGCGCACGCCGGCAATGAGCGACAGCACGCGCTCCAGCCATCGACGGTCGAACTGGACGTCCGCGACGCCATCGAGGGCCATCACCGCGCGCGAGATGGCCGCCGCGGTGTCCGCCACGCCGGGCCCCGGTCGCAGCCGCACTTCGAACGACGCGGGAAACGGGTTCAGTTCGATGGACGACGTGACATCAGCCAACTCCGGGAAGTCCGCGCGGAAGCGATCGAGCGCGGCCTCCTTGGTCAGGTAGTCCACCCGGATCACCGCGGCCTCGCCGGCCAGTTGCGCGCGGACGGCCTCCCGCTCCTGCTCGTCGATCTCGTCACTGAGGAACACCGACAACTCGGCCGACTCCATCCACTGCTGCACGTAGCGCTCCAGGTTGGCGGTGACGAGCAGGAAGCCGCCCAGGGCCAGGAACGCGATGGCGATCGTCCCGACCGACATCAGCGCACCGCGACCGCCCCGCACGAGGCTGGCACGGGCCTCCTGGAAGGCGTAGACGAGCAGGCTCACGCCGGTGCCTGGCCTCCATCCAGCCGTCCGTGCTCGAGGTGGATGCTCCTCTTGCCGACGAAGCGAATCAGCTCCGGGTTGTGCGTGGCCACGAGGACCGTGGTCCCCCGCATGTTGATCTCACGAAACAGCTTCATGATCTCGATCGAGAGCTCGGGGTCGAGGTTGCCGGTTGGTTCGTCGGCCAGGATGAGCTGCGGATCGTTGACCAGCGCGCGCGCGACAGCCACGCGCTGCTGCTCGCCTCCGGAGAGCTCCGGTGGGAACGCCTGCAGCCGGTGCTGGAGTCCCACCCACTTGAGGACCTGATAGGTGCGGCGCCGCTGCTGATCCACCGGGACCCCCAGCACGCGGAGGGCGAAGGACACGTTGTCGAACACGGTCTTGGTGGGAATCAGCTTGAAGTCCTGGAAGACGAAGCCCACCGTCCGCCGGTACGCCTGCACCTCCGCCGGGGCCAGCCGCGCCAGGTTGCGCCCGGCCACCACGACGTCGCCTTCCGTCGGCCGCTCCTGGAGCAGCAGCAGCTTGAAGAGCGTGGTCTTGCCGGCGCCGCTGGCGCCGGTCAGGAAGACGAACTCCCCTTTCTCGATGGTCAGCGTGAGGTTTCGCAGGGCGTAGAAGCCCGCTCCGTACGCTTTCCCGAGGTTCTGGGTCTCGATCACGCCAGCGCCTTCCTGAGCAGGTCGGTCACCGCCTTCGGGTCCGCCTTGCCGCGGGAGGCCTTCATCACCTGCCCGACGAGGAACTGAAACTTGCGATCCTTCCCCGCCCGGATCTCCGCCACGACGTCCGGATGCGCCTCGACGACCGCCCGCACGTGCGGTTCGAGGGCGCTGACGTCGGAGACCTGCGCCAACCCCTCGGCCTCGACGATGTCGGACGCGGCGCGGCCCGTGTCGTACATCCGGGCGAACACGTCCTTGGCGACCGTGGAGCTGATGGTGCCGGCCTCGACGATCCGGATGAGCGCCCCGAGTGCCGAAGGCGAGACGGGAAACGCGTCGATGCCCACGCCCTGGTCCTTGATCGTCCGCAGCACCTCGCCCATCACCCAGTTGCTCGCCGCCTTGGGTTGGCCGCAGGCGGCCGTCACGGCCTCGAAGTACTCGGAGAGCCCGCGCGTCTCGGTCAGCAGCGCCGCATCATAGGCCGGGAGCCCGTACGAAGACTCGAAGCGGGCCCGGCGGGCCTCCGGCAGCTCCGGGAGCACGTCGCGCAGCCCCTCGCGCCGTCCGGCATCCACCACCAGCGGCGGCAGGTCCGGCTCCGGGAAGTACCGGTAGTCGTGCGCCTCCTCCTTGCTGCGCATCGAGTAGGTCTTCCCCTGTGCGGCGTCGAAGAGGCGCGTCTCCTGCACGACACGCCCGCCGTGCTCCAGTACGTCGATCTGCCGCCCGATCTCGAAGTCGATCGCCTTCTGCAGGTAGCGGAACGAGTTGACGTTCTTCACCTCGGCCTTGGTGCCCAGCGTCCGCGACCCGACGGGCCGCACCGAGACGTTCGCGTCGCAGCGGAGGCTCCCCTCGTCCATGTTGCCGTCGTTGACGCCCAGCCAGACGAGCAGCTGCCGAAGCCGCTCGAAGAAGGTGGCGGCCTCCTCGGCCGACCGCATGTCCGGCTCGGAGACGATCTCGATGAGCGGCACGCCGCTCCGGTTGAAGTCCAGGTAGGTCTTGCGATCGGAGTCCGCAAAGCCCTCGTGCAGCGACTTGCCGGCATCCTCCTCCATGTGGATGCGGGTGAGGCGCACGAAGGTCCGCCGGCCGCCCGTCTCGATCTCCAGCCCGCCGCCGCGCGCCAGCGGCCACTCGTACTGGGAGATCTGGTAGCCCTTCGGCAGGTCCGGGTAGAAGTAGTTCTTGCGGGCGAACACCGACCGCTCCTGTACGTCGCAGCCGAGCGCGAGCGCCGCGGTGATGGCATGGTCCACGGCCTGGCCGTTCAGTACGGGCAGCGCACCGGGCAGGCCGATGCAGACGGGACACACGTGGGAATTGGGGGCCGCGCCGAACGCAGTGGAACAGCCGCAGAAGATCTTGGTCCGGGTGAGGAGCTGCGCGTGGATTTCCAGACCGATGACGGGTTCGAAGCCGGACATGGTGAATACGGAAGAGGATGTCTCTTCCGCATTCTACATGCCCGGCCTTCGACGTTCTGCCTTCTGCCTTTAGATTCGCGGGCCGGCGTCCTTGACCGACGCGGGCACGTCGTTCTCGAAGGTCTTGAAGTTCTCCACGAACATGCGCGCCAGCCTGGCGGCCTGCACGTCGTAGGCGGCCTTGTCGGCCCAGGTGCCGCGCGGATCGAGCACCGCAGCCGGCACGTCGAGGCAGCTCGTCGGCATCTCGATGTTGAACACCGGGTGCCGCTGGTAGCCGACGTGGTCGAGGCGACCCGAGAGAGCCGCGCTGATCATCGCGCGGGTGTAGGCGATCTTCATGCGGCTGCCGACGCCGTAGGGCCCGCCGGTCCAGCCGGTGTTCACGAGCCACACCCGCGACTGGTACTTCGCGATGCGCTCGCCGAGCTGCCGGGCGTAGACGTTGGGGTTGAGCGGGAGGAACGGCGCGCCGAAGCAGGTGCTGAACGTGGCCGTGGGCTCGGTCACCCCCTTCTCGGTGCCGGCCACCTTGGCCGTGTAGCCGGACAGGTAGTGGTACATCGCGCCTTCGGGCGTCAGCCGCGCGATCGGGGGCAGCACGCCGTAGGCATCCGCGGTCAGCATCACGATGTTCTCGGGATGGCCGCCGACGCCCTCGAGCACCGCGTTGTCGATGCACTCGATCGAGTAGGCGCCACGCGTGTTCTCGGTCAGCGACGCGTCGTCCAGGTTCAGCGCCCGGGTGGCGGAGTCGATGACGACGTTCTCGAGCACGGTGCCGAAGCGGCGAGTGGTGCCGTAAATCTGGGGCTCGGCCTCCGCGGAGAGCTTGATCATCTTCGCGTAGCAGCCGCCCTCGAAGTTGAACACGCCCCGATCGCTCCAGCCGTGCTCGTCGTCGCCGATGAGGCGGCGATCCGGATCACTCGATAGCGTGGTCTTGCCGGTACCCGAGAGGCCGAAGAACAGTGCCGTGTCGCCCGTGGGACCGATATTGGCCGAGCAGTGCATGGCCAGCACGCCCTGCAGCGGCAGCACGTAGTTGAGTACGGTGAAGATCGACTTCTTGTTCTCGCCGGCGTAGCTGGTCCCGGCGATGATCACCTCACGGCTCGCGAGGTTGAGCGCGATGACCACATCGGAGCGGGTCCCGTGGCGTGAGGGGTCGGCCTTGAACGAGGGCGCGGTGAGCACCGTGAACTGGGGCTGGAAGCCCGCCAGATCGCCCGCGGGCGGCACGATGAACAGGTTCCGCACGAAGAGGTTGTGCCAGGCCAGCTCCTGGACGAACCGCACCGACAGGCGGTACGCGGGGTCCGCCCCGGCGTACAGGTCCTGCACGAACAACTCCTGCTGGTTGAGGTGGGCCACGACGTCGGCCCGCAGGGCGTCGTAGTGGGCCGGCTCCATCGGCTTGTTGACCTTGCCCCACCAGATGTTGCCGGCACTCGAGGCCTCCTGGACGACGAACTTGTCGTTGGGCGACCGGCCGGTGTGGGCGCCGGTTCGACAGACGAGGGGCCCCTCCGCCGCCACCACGCCCTCAGCGCGCCGGATGGCGTGCTCGTAGAGCGCCGCCGCCGGCAGGTTGACATGGATGGGTTTGCTGCTGCGAATGCCGTGTGCGTCGAGGCCGAACCCCGCCTGTACCGTACTCATATGTCTGGCTCCCGTGCCGCCGTCAGTCGCGGGCGGCATATGAACTATCCATCGTACTGATGGCAAACTCGGCAAGTCAATAACTTAGAGCCTCCCGGCCGCTTCCTGCTACAATTCCTGGTAAACAGTCCCCTACAGACATTCGTAGACATGGCAGGACGTATCGCAGCCGACGCTGGATCAGCGCCACAACCCCGATCGGGCGAGAGCACGGCGTCGCCCGCGTCGGTACTGGCGACCGAGATCAAGCAGCTGGTGGCGACGGGTGAACGGGACCAGGCACGGGAGCGGTTCGGGGCCCTCGTGGCCCTGCTCCAGCGCCGGGCACTCAGGGTGGCGTTTCAGTACCTGCGCAACCCGGCCGACGCCGACGAGGCGGTGCAGGATGCCTTCATCAAGGTGTTCCTGCACATCGAGCAGTACCGGGAGGACCTGCCCTTCGACGTGTGGTTCACCCGGATTCTGGTGAATGCCTCGCTCGACCGGATGAAGGCCCGTGCCCGGCATCAGCGTCTGGTCGCTCCGGTCGCCGACGATCAGGACGACCGGTCGGTGTACCAGGCGCCGGCCGCCGAGCCGTCCAGCGAGCGGCGCCTGTTGGCCCGTGAGCGATGGGCGCAGGTGTCGCGGGAGGTGGCCGCGCTCCCGGACCGGCAACGGCTGGTGTTCACGTTGAGCCACGTGGACGAGCAGACGCCGGGCGAGATTGCGGCGGCTACCGGCATGAGCCCGGCCACCGTGCGGGTGCATCTGTTCCGGGCGCTGCGAAGGCTCCGGGGAGTGCTGAGGGACCAGGCATGACGTCACGCGACGATTCGGATGCGAGGCTGACCACCGCCCTCGAGGCGTACCGGGCCGCGGCGCACGCCGAGGCCGACGGCTACTTCGACGACCGCGCGCTCGAGGCACAACGGCAGCGGATTCTGGCCCGGCTGGAGTCGCTCGGTCACCGCGCCAGGGTGCTGCCCTTCCCGGGTGCCGCCGTCCCGGCCCGCCCCGGCCTGGCCCACAGCCGCCGCTGGATCAGCGCCGCCGCCGCGGCGGGTCTGCTGATCGGCCTGGTCACCGGCGAACTGCTGCACATCATGCCGGGTGACAACTGGGTGCATCGTGAACCCGCCCGCCTGGCGCAGCCGGCGGCGTCCCGCATGGCCATCGTGCCTGCCGTCGCCACGGCCACGGGCGAGGACGATGCCCTGCTCGACGCCATCGATGCGGCCGTGGCACGCTATGGCTCCACCGACCTGAGGGCCTTCAACGATCTGACCTTCGGGAACGAGCCGTAGTGCCGGCGCTGATCTTCCGGAAGGGACTGGACCTCAAGCACGAGGTCGCGGGGGTCCTGGCGGCCAGCTACCACTCCGAACTGGTCGATCGGATCAAGGCCCAGGACTACCGGTACGACAGCGGCCGTCTGGCCGTGCATCTCGCGCGCGAGTTCGGGTTCTGCTACGGCGTCGATCGCGCGGTGGACTACGCCTATCAGGCCCGGAAGCGCTTCCCCACTCAGCGTGTGTTCCTGACGGGCGAGATCATCCACAACCCGCACGTCAACGATCAGCTGCGCGGCCAGGGCGTCCGCTTCCTCAGCGATCCGGACGAGCGGGACGTGCAGCTCGGCGCCGACGACGTGGTCATCCTGCCCGCCTTCGGCGTGACGATCGGCGAACTGCAGGCGCTGGACCGGACCGGCTGCACGCTGGTCGACACCACCTGCGGCTCCGTCCTCAACGTCTGGAAGAACGTCAAGCGCTACGCGCTCGACGGGCTCACCTCGATCATCCACGGCAAGTACTGGCACGAGGAGACGCAGGCCACCGCGTCGCAGGCCGTCGCCAGCAATGGCGGACACTACCTGGTCCTCCTCGATCGGCCCCAGGCCGAGGACGTCTGCTCGTACATCGTGCACGGCGGCGACCGGGCCGCCTTCCTGGACCGGTTCCGGGAGGCGGCCTCCCCGGGCTTCGATCCGGACCTGCACCTCACGCGTATCGGCTGTGCCAACCAGACCACGATGCTCAGCTCCGAGTCGCTCGCGATTGGCGAGATGTTCCGGGAGGCGATGCGCGCGCGATACGGCGAGGCGGAGCTCTCCCAGCGGTTCCGCGCGTTCGACACCATCTGCAGTGCCACGCAGGACCGGCAGGACGCCGTCATCCGGCTGCTCGCCGAGCAGCGGCTGGACCTGATGCTCGTGGTGGGCGGCTACAACAGCAGCAACACGTGCAACCTCGCGCGGATCTGCGCCGGCCGCGTCCCGACCTTCCACATCGCCGATCCCGAGGGCCTGCTGTCCGCCGAGGCCATCCGGCACCGGGACGTGTCGTCCCGGTCAGAAGTGACCACGACCGGCTGGCTGCCCGCCGACGGGCCGCTGGCGGTAGGCATCACCTCCGGCGCCTCGACCCCCGACAACCTCGTCGAACAGGCCATCCGCTCGCTCGAGCGCTTCGCGAACGAGCGCCGGGCCTGACGCGCCCCCCGGTAAACGTGCCAGCCAGCTCGGTCGTAAGCCGGGTAGGTATCCCATGAGCATGCGCAGACCGTGGATCTCGTGTCTCCTGTTGTCTCTCGGGCTGCTGGGCGGGGCCGCCAACGCCTCGGCACAGGGCTTCAAGTGGTGGCAGGACGACAAGTACCAGGAGGAGCTGGTGCTCACGGACGAGCAGATTGCCCGCCTCGAAGAGACCTTCCAGGCCCTCCAGCCGACCCTGAAGACGCAGAAGGAGACGTTGGACAAGCTCGAGGCGCGCCTGTCCAAGGTCGTCAACGATCCCCGCTCCGACGAAGCCGCCGTCCTGCAGGTGCTGGAGCGCGTCGAATCCGCCAGGGGGGAGCTGAGCAAGTCCCGCACCCTGATGGGTTTCCGGATGCGCCGCATCCTCACCACAGACCAGAACGTCAAAATGAAGGCGCTGCACGAGCAGTGGGTCCGTGAGCGCCGATCTCGCAGCAATCAGCCCCCGCGTGGGCGCCAGCAGTAATGAGGCCCGTCGTGCGTACGGACAGGTGCATGAGGACGAGTGTGTATGTTGTGGCTGTCGTGGCCGTCGCCAGCCTGCTGGCGGCCAGCCCCGCCAGTGCCCAACCGGCAGGGTCCACGGACAGCGCGCGCACGGATGCCGTGGTGCGCGAGGCCATGTCCGGCTATCAGGATGCCCTGAAGGCGCTCGAGTCGACGGCGGCCCCGGACACACAGTCGCCGATTGGGCGGCAGGCGCCGGGCGGGGTGCGACCGCTCACGCTCGAGGAAAGCGTGGCGCTCGCGCTCGAACAGAACCTGGACATCCAGGTGTCGCGCCTGGAGCCGCAGTCGGTCGATCTCCAGACGGCCGGGTTCCGCAACACGTTTCGTCCCGTGCTGTCCACGACGTTCGGTCAGCGCGACCAGGTCCAGCCGCCCACGAGCCAGTTGAACGGCGGCGCGAGCGTCACCAACGGAACGACCACCTATAACTTCGGCGTCGGCCAGTCCATGCCGTGGGGCGGCGGCGCCTACACCGTCGGGTTCAACAACTCGCGGCTGTCGACGAACAACCTGTTCGCCAACTTCAACCCGTCGTACAACGCGACGCTGACCGCGGCCTACACGCAGCCCATCCTCCGGGGCTTCAAGATCGACAACACGCGGCAGCAGCTCGAGGTGTCGCTCATCAACCGCGAAATCTCTGAGGAGTCGGTCCGGGCCACCGTCGCGCAGACGGTCGCCAACGTGCGGAACGCGTACTGGGACCTCGTGTTCGCGCGCAGCGCCGTGGACGTCGCGCGCCGCGCACTGGACCTGGCCGATCGGCTCGTCGCCGACAACGAGGCGCGGGTGGAAGTCGGTACGCTGGCCCCGCTCGACATCGTCCAGGCGCAGGCCGAGGCCGCGACGCGGAGGCAGACGCTCGCCGCCGCCGAGGCGACGGCGTCGACCGCCGATCTCTCGCTGAAGCGCTTCCTCGTGAACAGCACCGAGGATGCGCTGTGGCGGCAGGAGATCGTCCCCGTGGATGTGCCGTCGCTCGAGCCGCCCCCGACCGATGTCGAAGGCGCGGTGCGCCGGGCGATTGCGGAGCGGACCGACATCGCCACATCGCGCAAGAACCTCGAGACCAACGACGTGAACATGCGGTTCTTCCGCAACCAGTCGCTGCCGGCGCTGGACCTCAACGCCACCTACGGTGCGCAGGGCCTGGGCGGCACGTCGTACATCCGCCAGGGCAGCGGTCTCGGCAGCACCATCATCGGCACGATTCCGGGCGGGTACACGGACGCGCTCGCGTTCATCCGCGATCGGACGTTCCCGACGTGGAACCTGTCGATGACCCTGAGCTACCCGATCATGGGCAACCAGGCCGAGGCCCAGTACGCGCGCGCCCGGGTGCAGCGGCAGCAGGCCCAGACGCGCCTGCGCGCACTCGAAGTGCAGATTGCGGCGGAGGTGGCCAACGCGGCGTTCAACGTGCAGGCCAATCTCCGCCGGGTGGAGGCGGCCATCGCGGCGCGCGAGCTGGCGCAGAAGCGACTCGACGCCGAGCAGAGCCGCTTCGAGGTCGGACTGACGACCAACTACTTCGTCGTCCAGGCGCAGCGCGACCTGCGCGACGCGGAGAATACGGAACTGCGGGCGCTGGCGGATTACCGCAAGTCGCTGGTCAACTACGAGCGCGCGCAAGTGGCGCCGGCGGGTGGTGGCGGCGGCGGCGCCAACACCGCCACGGCCTCGGCCGTGGCCATTGCGGCGGCGGGCGGCGGATCGTAGGCAGGCTGCGGCGGCGCGCGTGAGACGGATCGGATTCCTTATGCGAAAACTCGTGATTGTCGGACTGCTCGTTGCCGCCGTCGGCGGCGCGGCGGTCTATTTCGGCCTGCTTTCCAGGGAACAAACGGCGGCTGCGGCGGGGGGCCAGGCTGGCGCACCCGGTGGCGCCGGCTCGGGCGGCGGGCGGCCGGGCGGCGGCCCCATGGGTGGCGGCGGTCCCATGGGTGGCGGCTTCGGGGGCGGGTTCCGCCCCCCTCTGACCGTCCAGATGGCCGACGCGGTCAAGGGCGACATCAGCGCCACCATGACCGTCGTGGGCAATCTCATCGGCGAGCAGACCGTCGACGTAGTGCCCCGCACGGGCGGCCGGTTGGTGACCGTCAACGTGCAGCTGGGTGACCGCGTGCGCCGCAACCAGCTGCTCGCCAAGATCGAGGACTTCGAGATCGTCGAGCAGGTGAAGCAGGCCGAAGCCTCCCTCGAGGTCGCACGGGCGACGATCCGTCAGCGTGATGCCGACCTGAAGGTGGCCGAGCTCAACTTCGAGCGGTCCAAGAACCTCTTCGGTCGGCAACTGCTGGCCAAGCAGGCGCTCGATGACGCGGAGTCGCGGTACCTGGCCGCCCAGGCGCAGCTGGACCTGTCGCGTGCCCAGGCCACGCAGACCACCGCCCGTCTCGAGGAGCTGCAGATCAACCTCGGCAACACGCGGATCATCTCCCCCGTCGATGGGTTCGTCGCCAGGCGCACGGCCGACGCCGGCGCGTGGGTGTCGCAGAACGCGCCGGTCGTGTCGGTGGTCGACATCTCCCGCCTCCGCATGGTGGCCAACGTCGTCGAGAAGGATCTGCGCCTGGTGAACGTGGGCGACCCGGCGAGCGTCGAGGTGGATGCGTATCCGGGCGACCTGTTCAAGGGCCGCATCGCCCGCGTCTCCCCCGTCCTCGACCCGGCCACGCGCACCGCCTCGATGGAAGTGGAGATCCCGAACGCCGACAACCGGCTCCGGCCGGGGATGTATGCGAAGGTGCTCCTGACGATCGAAGAGCGGAAGGACACCACACTCGTGCCGAAGGTCGCGGTCGTGGACTTCGAGGGCAAGCGGGGCGTCTGGATTCCCGGCGGCGAGAACAAGGCGAGCTTCGTTCCCGTGCAGCTGGGGCTCGAGGACGCCGAGCGCTTCGAGATCCTCGGGGGCCTGAAGCCCGGGGATCGCATCATTACCGAAGGGGCGGCGTCGCTCAGGGCCGGCGACACGGTGGTGCTGCCCGGGCAGGCGCCCGGCGGGCCGGGCGGCGGCAGCGGTGGTGGCCGCCGGCCGGGCATGGGCGCCCAGGGCGGAACCGGCGGCGGCGCTCCGGGTGGCCAGCGTCCGCGTGGCCAGGGACAGCAGTAGGACGCGGGGCAGCGGGCCTGACGTGAAGGACTCTCTATGAGCATTCCTCGACTTGCAATTCACCGGCCGGTGACGATGTTCATGATCAGCTTCGTCATCGTGCTGCTCGGCGGCATCTCACTGACGCGGCTGCCCGTGGACCTGATGCCGGACACCCAGTTCCCGAGCATCACCGTCCGCGTGAACTACGCCGGCGTCGGCCCCCTCGAGATGGAGGAGCTGGTCACGCGGCCGATCGAGCAGGCCGTGAGCGCGGTGGCCGGCCTCGAACGGGTGGAGTCCACTTCGTCCGAGGGCAACGCCAACGTACGCCTCAACTTCGCGTGGGGAACGGACCTCAGTGAAGCGGCCGACGACGTGCGCACCCGCATCGATCGCGTCCGCGGTCGCTTGCCGGAGGACGCCGATCCCCCGACCATCTTCAAGTTCGACTCGAACGCGATGCCCATCATGGGCATCGGCGTCGAGGGCGACTACGACCCGGTCACGCTGCGCGAGCTCGCGCAGAACGACCTGTCGCCGCGGCTGGAGCGCGTCTACGGCGTTGCGTCGGTGACGATCGACGGCGGCCTGCGCCGCCAGATTCGCGTGGATCTCTCGCGGGAGAAGATCACGGCGCTCAACCTCACCCCCGAGCGCATCGTCCAGATCCTGCGCACCGAGAACCAGAACATCCCGCTCGGCGAGATCAACGACGCGAACCGCACGTTGCTGCTCCGGAGCCCGGGCCAGTTCACGAATCTCGACGAGATTCGCAACACCGTGGTCCTGACCAGGGCCGGCGTGCCGGTGTACCTGAAGGACATCGCCGACGTCCGCGATGCCACCGAGGATCGCCGGTCCTTGACGCGCATCAATGGCCGGCCCGGGATCCGGATGCGCGTCACCAAGCAGTCCGGCACGAACACGGTCCAGATCGCGCAGGGCGTGCGCGCGGAGATCGAGCGCATCAACCGGGATGTGTCGGGGATGACGCTCCAGGTCCTCGACGACCAGTCGGTGTTCATCAACCGCGCCATCCACAGCGTCCAGGAACACGCGATGATCGGGAGCCTCCTGGTCATCGCGATCATCTTCCTGTTCCTGCGGGACATCAAGTCCACCCTGATCATCTGCACGTCCATCCCCATCTCGGTGATCGGCACGTTCGCACTGCTCTACTTCGGCGGCTATACGCTCAACACGCTGACCTTCGGCGGCCTTGCGCTGGGGATCGGGATGATCGTGGACGCGGCGATCGTCGTGCTGGAGAACACGTATCGCCACCTCGAGATGGGCAAGGACCGGATGACGGCCGCGGTCGACGGCTCCGAGGAGGTGTGGTCGGCAATCCTCGCGTCCACGCTGACACACATCGCGGTGTTCGTCCCGATGCTCTTCCTGACGGGTGTCTCGAGCATCATGTTCGGCCAGCTGGCCGCGGTCGTGTCGTTCTCGCTGGCCATGTCCCTGCTGGTCGCCGTGACCATCGTCCCGGTACTCTGCTCGCGGCTGCTCGACGCGCCGAGCCACGGGAAGGACGCCAAGGGCGTGTTCGGGGCCCTCAGCCGGTCCGTGGACCGGTTCCTGGACGGTCTCGACGCCTTCTACGCCAGCGCCCTTCACGTGGCGCTGCACCACCGGCCCACGGTCTTCGCGGTCGGCTTCGGGCTGTTTGGCGTGGCGCTCTATCTGCTGCCCATGATCGGGTTCGAGTTCCAGCCGACGACGGACGAGGGCGAGGTCACCGTCGACGCCGAGCTTGCGGTGGGCACCCGCATCGAGAACACCGAGGCCGTCCTGCTCCAGCTCGAGGAGCGCATCCGCCAGGAGGTGCCCGAGGCGACGATGCTCATCACACAGGCGGGCGGGGGCGGGGGCGGTTTCGGGAACCAGTCCACGCACCGGGGCAGCGTCCAGGTCCGGCTGGTACCGAAGACCGAGCGCCAGCGGAGCAACGAGCAGATTTCGATGGACCTGCGCCGGCAGCTGTCCGGCCTGCCCGGCGTCGTGGTCCGGGCGCGAGCGTCCGGCGGCCAGAACATGATGCGCGGCATGGGCAACCAGGGTGGCGGCCGGCTGGCCGTCGAGATCACCGGCTACGACCTGGTGGAATCCAAGCGCATCGCCCAGGACGTCAAGACCCTGCTCGAGTCCACGCCCGGCGTGGCCGACTCACGGCTCCAGCGCGAGGAGGGCCGGCCCGAACTGGCCGTCCGCGTGGACCGGGACAAGGCGGCCCTGCTGGGCATGACGGTGACCGGCGTGGCCAACACCATCCAGACCAACGTCGCCGGTACCCAGGCCGCGATGTACCGCGAGCGCGGCAACGAGTACCCGATCATCGTCCGGTTGCGGGAAGAAGACCGGCGCGAGGTCGCCTCGGTGGGTGACGTGCTGCTGAGCACGCCCACCGGCCAGGTGCTGCCCGCGAAGAACGTGATGGTCATCGAGCGGGACACGGGCCCCGTCTCCATCGAGCGCAAGAACCAGGAACGCATCCAGCGTGTGAGCGCGGAGACGGAAGTCACGCTCAGCGAGGCCGTGGCCAACGTCCAGGCCCGACTCGACGAGATCAACGTGCCCAGCGACTTCGCCGTGGGCTTCGGCAGCGAGGTCGAGGAGCAGGACAAGTCGTTCCGCGAGCTGCAGCTGGTGCTCATCCTGGCCATCGTGCTCGTCTACACGGTGATGGCGTCGCAGTACGAGTCGCTGCGCGACCCGTTCATCATCATCTTCTCCATTCCGCTGGCGGCGATCGGCGTCGTGGGCATGCTGCTGCTGACCGGGACCGCCTTCAGCATGCAGGCCTACATCGGCGTGATCATGCTGGCGGGCATCGTCGTGAGCAACGCCATCCTGCTGGTGGACTACACCAATACGCTGCGTGAGCGCGACAAGATGCCGCTTCGGGACGCCATCGAGCTAGCCGGGCGCCACCGGCTGCGGCCCATCCTCATGACGTCGATCTGTACCGCGCTTGGCCTGGTACCCATGGCGCTCGGCATCGGCGAAGGCGCCGAGCTGCAGGCGCCCCTGGCGCGAGTCGTGATCGGCGGCCTGATGACCTCGACGATCATCACCCTGGTGTTCGTGCCGGCGATGTACACCCTGTTCGAAGAGGGCTGGCGCGGGATCTTCAGGAAGGGTGCGCCGGCAGCAAGCGAAGCAGCGCACTGATCGTGGACCCGGTGACCGGGTCCCGCCAGTCCCCGGCGATTTCGGCGAGCGGCGCCAGCACGAAGCGCCGCTCGCGGAATCGCGGGTGCGGCACCTCCAGACCGTCCTCCCGCACCACACGATCCCCGTACAGAATCAGGTCCAGGTCGAGCGTCCTCGCCGCGAAGCGGTAGGGACGCTCGCGGCCGCGCTGCCGCTCGATCGCCAGCAGCGCGTCGAGCAGCGCCCGCGGCTGGAGCATGGTCGTGCCGACGACGGCGGCGTTCAGGAACGGCGGCTGGGGATCGGGCACCCCTTCCGGATCGGTCTCAACGGCTCGCGAGACGCGCATGTCCTGCAGGATTCGCGACAGGTGCTCGACGGCGAACGCCAGGTGGGCGTTCCGATCGCCAAGGTTGGTGCCGAGTGCGATGGCGACGGGCGTCCGTGGCACGCCCGCCGATGCTATTCCATCCAGCGGGTGTTGGCGACCACGCCGGAGCGCTGGTTGATGGCCAGATGCGTGCCGATCAGGTCCTCACGGCCGGCGGCCGCCTGGTCGAAGATGCGCTTGTGCTCCAGCATCTCCCCGAGGATCACCTTCAGCATGCCCTTGTGCCGCGCGTGGGTGACGAAGTCGACCTTCGGCTTCCATGTCTCGACGAACTGCTGGTTGGCCCGGGCGTCCTCGGCCGACAGCGCCTTCCATCCGTCGGATCCGCCAGCCGGCTGGACAGCCGGTCGGGCCGGGTCGGGCGGAATGGGCGCACCGAGGTCCAGCAGGGCGTGCTGCACCCACGAGACGTGCGCTTCCTCGCGGTTGATGACGTACTGGTAGGCGTTGTTCGCGTCGTACTGGCTGACGTGACGCGCCACCTCTTCGTGCCGCATCAGCAGCGCCAGGCGCGCGAGGTAGAACTCGCGGATGAGGTGCGGCAGGTCGGTGCTCACGCTGGTCACGCCTTCTGCTTCTCCTTGCAGGTGATGCACACACGCGTCCAGGGGATGGCGTTGAGGCGCGCCTCGGCGATGGGCTCACCGCAGTCGCGGCAGATTCCGAAGGTGCCCTTGTCGATCCGCAGCAGGGCCTCGTCGATGGCCTGCAGGATCTTCGCGTCGGTCTGCTTGAGGCGGAGGTGGATGTGCACCTCGTTGTTGCCGGCGGCCTGGTCGGCCATGTCACCCTGCCGCCCGGTGTTGTGCTCCATCTGCTGCTGGAGGGGCTTGAGGCCCGCGGCCTGTGTCAACTCCGCCCGCTTGCGCTGCAGGGCCTCCTTGTACGCCGAAACGTTCATCGACTGGCTACTCCCTGTGCTGCCCCTTCCCAAGGCAACAACAGTTAAGTCTACCACGCACCGGCGGCGCGACCGGGGCCCTACTCCGCGCGGAGCGTGGCCAGCGGCTTGCGCTGCAGCACGTCCCAGCTGGCCGCGATCCCCACGGCCGCCACCAGCGCGGCGGTGACCGCGACGCCGCCCATCGTCAGTGCCGGCAGCAGGCGGAACGGGATGTCCAGGGCAAAGCGGCTGATGCCCCAGGTGAGCCCGACCGCGCCCGCAGCACCGATGGCGCCGGCCAGCGCCCCCAGCAGCCCGTACTCGAGCAGGAGCACGGTGGTGATCACGCGGCGCGTGGCGCCGAGTGTCTTGAAGATGGCGGCCTCGTAAATCCGGCGGAACTTCGTCATCGCCACGGCGCCCACCAGGATCAGCAGCCCGCTCAACACCACCAGCGATCCAACGACGGTGACCGCCAGCGTCACGTTGTCCACAACCGTCTTGACGGCCTGCAGGATCTCACGCCCGTCGATGACGGACACGTTGGGGGCGACGGCGACGAGCTCGGACTGCAACTGCCCCCGTGCCGTCGCATCGGCCGGCCCCCGGAAGAACGCGATGGACCCGTGCGGGGCCTGCTCGAGCACGCCGGGGCGGAAGACGAACATGAACCCGCCGGCCCGACTGTCGGCCCATTCCACGTGCCGCACGCTGGTCACGCGGGCATCGATGGTGCGGCCGAGCACGTCGAAGCGCATCGTGTCGCCGATGTTGATGCGAAACCGATCGCGGATGCTCTCCTCGATGGAGACCTCGGGGGCGCCTGCCCCGCCGTCGGCGGCCCAGAACACGCCGTCGACCACGCGCTCGTTGTTTTCCAGGGCGGGACGGTAGGTGATCGTGTACTCGCGGGCCAGGGATCCCCGCCCCCGCACGTCTTCGTAGTTCTCGAGCTGGACCTCCCGGCCCTCGACCCCCACCACGCGGGCGCGCAGGACCGGCATCAACCGGGGCGGAGGGGCGCCGGCGTCCTGTCTCGCGGTGATGGCCTGCCGCACCGCATCCACCTGGTCCGACTGGATGTCGAGGAGGAACATGTCCGGCGCCTCCGGCGTCAGGTCCACCGCGAACTCCGACACCAGGTTCTCCTGGAGGGATCGGACGCCGAGGATGAAGAAGCTCCCGAGCCCCACGGCCAGCAGCACGATGCGCACCTGGCTGCCTGGACGGCTCAGCTGCAGGACGGCGTGCCGGAGCGCGAACCAGCGCGAGCGCGAGAGCGGCCGAATCAGGCGGATCAGGAGCGAGCCGGCCAGGTGCAGCACGAGCGTCGTGGCGGCGAGGCCGACGATGACGACCAGCCCCACCTTCCAGGAGCCCGCCTGCCAGACCGTCAGGGCCGCGAGAGCGGCGACCACGAACCCGATGGCGATGCGTTGCGGCCAGTCGAGGCCGGCCGTCGCGGTCTCGTCCCGCAGCAGGCGTGACGGCTTGACGTTGCGCACCTCCATCAGCGGTACCAGCGCGAAGAGCACCGACACGGCGAGGCCGATGCCGATGCCCTGCAGCGCGGCGGGCGCCGTGACCGTGTAGCGGACGTCGAGGCCGCTGGTCGCGGCGGCGGGCAACAGCGACGGCACAGCCGCAACGGCCCCGGCCGCGAGCACCAGCCCGAGCAGGCTGCCCGCGATCCCGAGGACGACCACCTGGGCCAGGTAGATGGTGAGCAGTTGCGACGAGCGGGCGCCGACGCACTTGAGGACGGCGATGCTCTTGATCTTCTGCTGGACGAACACCCGCGTGACGCTGGAGACCCCGATGCCGCCCAGGATCACGATCACCAGCCCGACCAGGCTCAGGTAGTCCTCGGCCCGGGCGAAGTCCTCGCCGATATCGTCTTCGGTGGCCTTGTACGATCGGATGCGCGCAAACTCGTTCGTGAAGTCGCCGCGCAGCGTGGCGACCAGGCCGTCGAGCGTCGCATCCGGCGCCTTCACCAGTCGCTGATAGGTGGCACGGCTGCCGAATGCCAGGAGGCCCGTGGACTGCAGGTCAGCCAGCGAGACGAAGACGCGCGGACCGAGGCTGAAGGCGCCCAGCCGTCGTCCCGGCTCGCTTTCGATGAGCCCCCGGACCTGGAAGCGCCTGGTCCCGATGAGCAGCCAGTCCCCCACCTGGACGTCCAACTGCGCCCGCAGCTCGGGCCGGACGAGGGCGCCACCGTTGCTCAACAGGTCTGGTGTGAAGGCCTGCCCGCCGGCCAGCACCATGCGCCCGTAGTACGGAAAGCCGGGCTCGACGGCACGCAGCTCCACCATCCGCGTCCGGCCGCCCTCGCGGTCTGCGGCCCGCACCATGGTGGCCATCTCGATGGACTGGAGACTGGAGGCTCCGGCCTCGGACAGGCGACGGTCGATGATGGCTGTCAGCTCAGGCTTGAAGGCCTGGTTGCTCGTGATGATCGCGTCGGCGGTGATGAGGGCCCGCGCTTCCCCTGCGAACGTCTGGCGCACGCTCTGGATCACCGACCGCAGCGCGACGATGGCACCCACGCCGACGGCGATGCACAGAAAGAAGAACAGCAGGCGCCGCCACGAGGCGCGCATCTCGCGCACGATCATGCGCGTGACGAAAGTCATCGGCCGGCCGCCGCTCCCACCGCGTCCTCGGAGACCGATCGGCCGTCGCGCAGGACCAGTCGTGCATCCGCCACCGCCGCCACGCTGGCGTCGTGCGTGACCAGCACCAGCGTCACCTTGCGCGTCCGCCGCACCTGCAGCAGCAGGTCGAGGATGTGCCGGCCGTTCGTGCTGTCGAGGTTCCCCGTTGGTTCGTCAGCCAGCACCAGCGGCGGGTCGTTGGCGAGGGCGCGGGCGATGGCCACTCGCTGCTGCTCGCCGCCGGAGAGCTGTGACGGGTAGTGGTGTCCCCGATCGTGCAGGCCGACCTCGTCGAGCAGCGCCTGCGCCCGGGCCGCCGCATCGGGGCGGCCCGCGATCTCCATCGGTACCTGGATGTTCTCGAGCGCGGTCAGCGATGGCACGAGGTGGAAGAACTGGAAGACGAACCCGATCTTCTCCCCGCGCAGCCGCGCGAGCGCGTCCTCATCGAGCCGGGTGATGTCCACGCCGTCGATGTGAATCTCACCCGAGGACGGAGCGTCGAGCCCGGCGATGAGGCCGAGCAGCGTGGACTTGCCGCTGCCACTGGGGCCGATGATCGCCAGGCACTGCCCGTCGGGCACGTCGAGCGTGAGTGGATGCAGGATGGTGAGCGGCGCGCTGCCGCTCTGGACGGTCTTGCTGACGCCGCGCAGTGCAATCATGAGGGTCGGGACGTCGTCACGAGAATCGGCTCCAGCACCTTCCACACGGTGTCGGCCACGCGGCGGGCACCCTCTGGATTCGGATGGATGCCGTCGGACTGGTTGAGCGACGGGTCTCCGGCCACCCCGTCCAGCAGGAACGGAATGAGCGGGATGTCGTAGGTACGCGCCAGATCTGGATAGACCTGGCGGAAGCGGGCCGTGTAGTCGGGCCCGTTGTTCGGGGGGGCTTCCATCCCCGCCAGGATGACGGCCAGGCCGGCGCGCTGCCCCCGCTCGATGATGGCGGCGAGGTTCTTCCGCAGGTCCTCCGGGGGCAGGCCGCGCAGCCCGTCGTTGCCGCCAAGCGCCACGACCAGCACCTCCGGCCGCCCCTGCCCCTGCAGGGCCCACTCGAGGCGCCTGAGCCCACCCGCCGAGGTGTCTCCCGAGACCCCCGCATTGACCACCGCGAAGTCCAGGCCTCCGGCCTCGATGCGCTCCTGGATGAGTGACGGGAAGCTGAGATCGGTCGACAGGCCCAGTCCAGCCGTGAGGCTGTCCCCGAGGAAGACCACCGTCGGCCGGCCGGCCGTGGCTGTGGAGGCGGGCTCCCGGGCATCGGCGGCCGCCGGCACGCTGCCGGACTGCGGAGGCACGGGAACAGGGTCCGGCGCCGAGCACGCCGGGAACCATGCGCCCGCGAGGGCGAGACCCAGAATCAGGAAAGACAGACGCACGAGAGCCGCTACCGTGATTATACGAATGACGCAGAAGGGGATGTTCGGGACTCAGTCGGCCGCAATCACGAGCGCGGTCGCGTTGTCGCTCGTGCGCCGGGCCAGGGACTCCTCCACCAGGGCCGAGGCGACCCGGTCCGCCGTTCCCCCGGCGCGGACGATTGCGGCGATGGCCGCCGCGTCGAGCCTCCCGTGGATGCCGTCCGAGCACAACACCAGCCGGTCGCCCCGCTGAATCTGTTCTACGCGCGCCAGCGGATGGAGATCGTCGCGCGTGCCGACCACGCTCGTCAGGACGTGCTTGAGCGGATGATTCGACGCGGTCCGATCGTCGTCGGCGACGCCCACCACCGCCGAGAGCCAGGTGTCGTCGCTCGTGAGTTGCTCGAGGCGGTCGTCGCGGAAGCGATAGATGCGGCTGTCGCCCACGCTCACCAGGGTCGCCTGATCCCCCGTCACCAGCACCGCCACGACCGTGGTGCCCATGCCCTCCATCGCCGGGTCGTGGCATCCCCCGTCGTAGACGCGGCGGTTGGCCAGGCGCACGGCCGTGAGCAGGCGGTTGGCGTCGAGCGAGAGATCCAGCTCGTAGGGGAACGGCCACGTGAGATCGGCGCCACCCGCCGACTCGGCGATGAACTGTCGAATCGCCTCGACCGCGAGATGCGAGGCCACCTCGCCGGCGTTGTGCCCTCCCATGCCGTCGGCCACCACGAACAGACCCAGCCCCAGGTCCCACGCCAGACAATCCTGGTTCAAGGCACGCGGGCCGGTCTCGGTCCGGCCTCCCGCGGTCACGTTCAAGTTTGAAGCGCCCGTCATACGAATGTGGATACTTGGTATACTCTGCCCGTGCTCAGCGTTGCCGTGCAACCCGTCCTGGCCCGTGCGGCGGCAGCGATCGAGCGTGGTCAGGCCTCTACGGCGGTCGACCAGCTGGCGCCCCTGCTGCGGAGCATCGCCTCGCTGACCCGCGCCGACGAGTTGGCCATCCGCGCCGCCCTGGCCGAAGCGTACCTGTTGCTTGGCGACCTCACGCAGGCAGCTACGGCGGTGGGCCGCTCTCCCGATGCCATTCGCGAGCCCGTGCCTCCCGTCATTCTCTCAAATCTCTGGCGCGCCCACGGCCGGGTGGCGTTCGCGCGCGGCGAGCAGTCCCGCGCCATCGCCCTCCATAGCCGGTCGCTCAAGCAAGCGGAAACCGCGCACGACTCCCGGGCGATCGGCCTCGCACATTTCTGCCTCGGACAGTGCTACCGGAAGGTCGGCGACCTCTCCATCGTCCGGGAGCATATCGCGGAAGCGGCCGCGGCGTTGCACGCAGCTGGCGATCGGCGCTACCTCGCGCAGGTGCATTCCCTGTCGGCGACGATGCTGGCCCAATCGGGTCGCTACGACGAAGCCGCGGCGGCACTGCGGCAGGCCGAGAGCCTGGCCACCTCCATCCAGGCAGACGATGTGCTGGCGATGGTGTTCGGGAACCAGGCCAACGTCGCCCTGATTCGCCATCGATACGAGCAGGCGCTGGCGCTCGCGGAACGGGCCGTCGCGGTCCACGAGGGCATTGGCCAGGGGCCGGGCCTGTCGCGCTCGCTGGCCACGCTGGGCCAGATCTGCGTGCGGCTCGGTCACCTCGAGCGCGCAGACGCCGTGCTGCACCGGGCGCTCGACGTGCGATGCGCCGTGCAGTTCCACGAGACGACGGGCGCCGTCTACGACACCCTGGCGCAGATGTCGCTCATGCGGGGCGACTACGAGAACGCGTCGGAGTACCTCCGGCGCGCGGCGGACGCCTTCGGGGCCTACGGCCGGAACACGAGCCGCTGGTACGAGTGGTCGTTGCGCGTGATCTCGGCGCGCCTGGCCACGCGTCGCGGCCGGCCCGACGAGGCCCTGGCCATCACGGACGAGATTGCGCGATCGGCCGCGGCACCACCGGCCGAGACGATCGAGGCGGAGCTCATCGCCGCCGAGGCGTTGCTCTCGGCCGAACGGACGGACGAGGCCGAGCATCGTCTCCTGCAGGTCGAGAGCCGGCTGGACCCGCGCACCACGCCCGGCGCGTGGGGCGAGTTTCTGCGGCTTCGCGGAGGGCTGCGGGCACGGCAGGGCCGTGCCACCGAGGCGTACCACGACATCGCGCAGAGCTCGAGCGTCTTCGAGCTGGTCGGTGAGCGGTATCAATCGGCGGTGAGCCAGCTGGCGCTGGCGCGCCTGGCGGCCAATGCCGGCGCCCGGTCCACCTCTGATCGGCACTACCACTACGCGGCGCAGGTCTTCCAGGCGCTCGGCGCCACGCGGGACCTGGAGGAAGTCCACGCCGCCATGCATGTCCCTCCGAGCGTGACAACCGGGGAGTACATGGGATCCCCGGCTGATGCCGACGATGCGCTGGTGAAGCGGCTGGTCGACGCGGCGGTCCTGCCCGACCTCCTGGCGAGGGAGCTCGCCACGGCCATGCTGGAGGCGGTGGGCGCCGAGATGACCGTTGTGTTCGTGCAACTGCCGGGTGGCGATGTGCGGGTGATTGCACATGCGGGCACCGACATGGAGGGCGCCCGGAGCATCGCGCGCCTGGCGGTGGCGGGCGCCGCCTACGGGCCGGGCGTGCTGCTGCTGGAACCTATCGGCCGGGATACCGATGGGCCGCGGTCCGTGGCGATTGCCTCGTCGCGTCCCGCCGGACACCCGGTCGTGCGTCGCGTGCGCATGATGGCCGCCGTGGCCAGGCAGGGATTCGATTTGTGCGGAGCCCGTGACACCCGCGGGGCGCCCGCTGCCCCCGTGACCGAGCGCCCCCTCGAGCCGCTGCTGCCGGGGTTCGTCTGCGCCAGCGCGGCCATGCATCGGGTGGCCGAACAGATCCAGCGCCTGCAGGGCAATGACCTGACGGTGCTGATCACCGGGGAGAGCGGTACCGGCAAGGAACTCATCGCCCGCGCCATTCATGTCGGCTCGCCGCGCAGCGCCGCCACCTTCCTTCCCTACAACTGCACGACCACGACCCGTGAACTCGCGGACAGCCAGCTCTTCGGCCACCGCCGGGGCTCGTTCACAGGCGCGGTCTCGGACCAGCCGGGCCTGGTGCGAACGGCGGCGGGCGGCACCCTCTTCCTGGACGAAGTGGGAGACCTTCCCCTGGACGTCCAGCCCAAGCTGTTGCGCTTCCTCGAGCAGGGCGAGATCATGCCGGTCGGCGAGACACGCCCGCAGCGCGTGGACGTACGGGTGCTGGCCGCGACCAACGCCGACCTCGAGCAGCGCGTGGCCGAGGGCAAGTTCCGCGAGGACCTGTACTACCGCCTCAGCGTGATCCGCATCCACGTGCCGCCTCTGCGCCAGCGGCGCGAAGCGATCCCGCATATCAGCACCTACTTTCTGCGAGAAGCGTCGGAGCGGCTTGGCAAGCCGGACGTCCAGCTGGGGTCGGACGTCATGGACCTCTTCGCGCAGTACTGGTGGCCGGGGAACGTGCGGCAGCTGCGCAACGAGATTCAGCGGGCGGTGGCCATGGCCCCCCCTGGAGGGCTCATCGGGCCGCAACATCTGTCGGCCGACCTCACGGCCGCGCCAGCGTCGCGGGTCGACGCCCAGGCCCCGCCACGCGTTTCCCTCCGCGGTGGACAGACGCTCGCGTCGGTGGTGGACGACCTCGAGCGCGAGCTGATTCGCGAATCGATGACACGACACCGTGGCAACATCTCGGAAACGGCTCGCGCGCTTGGGCTTACCCGCCGCGGCCTGTATCTGAAATTGCGGCGGCTGGGCCTCGAGACCCCAGCGTAAATGGTTAGCAAGTAGCCAATTTCGATATGGTGCGGATACTAAGTATCCACATCGATCCCCCTTCAGGCTGACCATCAAGTCCTACGAAGTCTCTCTCTTATACCCACTGGGCACTCCAGCCGCACGACTCAGCTTTGCGCGCAAAGTCGGCCCGGAACTTGGAAAGGTTCAGGCAGCCGTTGCCAATATGTCGACCCCTTTCACCTGGAGTACGCCAGTGATCAACCACGCCACACGTGAGTCCCTCGTCGGTGCCCGTGCCGCCGTGACCCTGCCCGCGCGCCTCACCTGGAAGGATGCCAACGGGGCTGTCAGGTTCACGTCGGTGCGCACCAGCGAGGTCACCGAAACGGGGGCTGTCGTCGAGTGCGACTCGGCCGTCGCCCTGCCGCTCTACCGTCTGGTGCACCTGCAGATCGAGAAGGCCGCCCGCGAGTGGGTGGAACTGCCCCAGCCGCTCCGCAACGGTCGTGTGTTGTCGGCGGTCTGGCAGGTCGCACCGTGCAAGCCCGCCACCGGAACGCCCGGCGCCTACGGGCTGCGGTTCATGACGGCTCCGGCCAGCGCGTGCGAGCCGGACGCCGCCGGCAGCGCCCGACGCGCGTCCTAGGCCGCTCCGCCTACTGGGCCTGCTTCCGCCAGTAGCGGGCCAGGCCGGCCCAGATCTGATCGAAGGGCGCCGCCAGTTCGAGTGCCGCGGCCTCACGCTCCGAGAGCCATCCCCTGGCCTCGGCGCGCAGGTGGGCCACAAACGCCGCCGCCCGTGCCTCGTCCGACTCCCCCAGGGCGAGTCCCTCGCGAACGGCCTTCGCAGTTGCCTCCAGTACCGCCCGGTATCCCGCGATGTGCGCCCGTGCGCCTGCGACCCGCCCGAAGTGCGTGAGCAGCAGCGCAGCAGGGTTCCACGCCTCGATGGTAGTGAGGCTCCGGTCCCAGGCCGCGAGGTCGATGTCCGGAGGCGGCGTGGCCGCAATGGTGTAGTCCCGGACGACCCGGATGCCGCACGTGTCACCGACGTAGGCCACGCCCTCGCCTTCGTCGAGGTAGGCGACGTGATGAATCGCGTGACCAGGGGTGTAGGCCACCCGGACCGGACGGCCGGCGACGTCCAGCCGCTCGCCGCCGGCGAGTGCCTGCACGTGTGCTGCGGGAACGGGCTCGAACGCCCCCCACAGGACGTCCATGCGGTTGCCGTACAGGCGTGTGGCGCTGGCCAGCAGCTTCGTGGGATCGACCATGTGGGGCGCGCCGCGCTCGTGCACCGCGACGCGTACGTGCGGCGCCCGGGCGAGGATGGTGCCCGTCGCACCCGCGTGATCCAGGTGGATGTGGGTGAGGAGGATCCTCCGCACGTCCCGCAGCGTGCCGCCCAGTCGCGCCAGCCCCTCTTCGAGGGCCGGCAGGCAGCTCGTCGGACCTGGGTCAACCAGCGTGAAGCCGTCGGGCCCACGCAGCACGGCCGTGGCGATGACCTGCTCGCGGCCCTGGAACCGCAGATCGATGATGTCCACGGCGTCAGTCGTGAAACGAAAGAGGCCGGACCTGCGAGAGAAACCGGCCGTCGTGTTCGGGCAGGAACACCTGGCACTCGCAGAGGTCGCCGCCGTAGACGTGCAGCGTCAGGGACGCGGCATCCGGGCACGCATTGGCGATGACGTGATGGTCGGTCGGCGGAATCAGCCGCCCGGCGTCACCGGTGCCGGCCAGCAGGGTCTCCCGGGGCTGGACGCGGAAGCGGTGGTCTGTGTCGGGCTGCACGTCGTACTGGGTGACGGCAATCCGCCCCTCGACGACGCCCTCGACACACCAGAGGCCGCCGTGATCGTGGACCGGGGTGCCCTGCCCGGGCCCCCACGTCATCACGATGGCCGTGTAACGCCCGGCCGGGTCACGGTGCAGCAGGCGCCGGGCGTACCCGTCCGGCCGCACCATCCTGAAGGCGTCGGGAAGGTGCACCGCGCCCTGAGTCAAGAGCTCTTCAAGGACGCCTTTCACGCGCTGGGTGATGACGTCCACCGACCCTGCGGTCACCGCCTGGTCGAGCCGCGCGACGAGATCCGGACACGCTGTCGGCATGGTTCTCTAGCCTATCGTTTCAGGTTCGCGTCGAACAACTTCAGGATCCGCTTGTACTCGTCGGCCCAGCTGGCCGCCTCGACGAATCCGTGGTCCTCGACTGGGTAGACGGAGATCTCCCAGTTCTCCTTGCGCAGCTCGATCAGGCGCTGCACCAGCCGCACCGAGTCCTGGAAGTGGACGTTGGTGTCGACCATGCCGTGACAGATGAGCAGCGCGCCCTTCAGTCCCTCGGCGAAGTAGATGGGCGAGCTCTTGCGATAGGTGTCCGCGGAGGTGTGCGGCTCGTCGAGGATGTTCGCAGTGTAGGGATGATTGTAGTGCGCCCAGTCCGTCACCGGCCGGAGGGCTGCCCCCGCCGCGAAGGCATCCGGGGCGGTGAACATCGCCATCAATGTGATGAAGCCCCCGTAGCTGCCTCCGTAGACGCCGATGCGGCGCGGGTTCACGCCATGGGCCGACGCGAGGTGGGCCGCTCCGTCCACGACGTCGTTGAGGTCGTGGCCCCCCATCCACCCGTAGATGGCCGTGCGCCAGTCGCGCCCGTAGCCGGCGCTGGCCCGATAGTCGGGATCGAGCACCACGTAGCCCTGCGACGCCAGCAGATGGTGGAACATGTACTCCCGGTAGTACGACGACCAGTAGCGATGCGCGTTCTGCAGGTATCCCGCCCCGTGCACGAAGACCACGGCCGGGCGGCCCGGGTGCCGCGTGGCACCGACCATCTCGGGCGTGTAGAGCCGCGCGTAGACGGTCGCGCCGTCCCGCGCCTTATAGGTAATCAGACGGGGCTCGACCCACCGATGTGCGCGCCACTCCTCCGACGTGCTGGTGGTCACCTGCGTCGCCGCACTTCCCGCGCGTTCCGCGCTCCCCGCGCGGTTTGGCATCAGGAACACCTCCGGGGGCCGGTTCGCTGACGACGAGACGAGCCCGATCATGTCGCGATCGGGCGACACCGTGGCCTGATGCGCGCCCGTCGCCACGGTCAGGCGCTCGCGCGCACCGCCGTCCACCGGCACACGGTAGATGTGCCGCTCACCCGGGTGGGCTTCGGTGGACTGCAGGTAGAAGTGTGCACCATCGGACGACACGTCGACGGTGTCGATCTCGAACGTGCCCTCGGTGATGGCACGGCGCGATGCCGTGGCGTCGGACAGGTCCACGGTGTAGAGCTGCATCCAGCCCGTGTGCTCCGCCAGGTACCACAGGCGGCGGCCGTCGGGGAGCCAGCCGATGCCCCCCGCCGTGTTCCCCGCCGCGCCAATCTCGCGGACCCACGCCGCGTCGTGCACGTGATCGAGCACTCGCGTCCTGCCGGTCGCGGGATCCACCAGGACGAGCCAGCGATCGGTGTTGTCGTCCGCGCGCACGCTGGCGACGGCATGCCCGCCATCTGGTGACAGCAGCAGGCTTCCCCATCGCACCTCGCGTGACGGCTTCGGCGCGGGTGGCGGCGAGGCCGGGGGATCGCCCGAGGTATCGCCCAGCTTCGGCCTGGGAATCGTTACCGGCTCCACGACGGTGTCGAGCCCGGCCCACACCGCGTCGCCCGTGTGCAGGTTCAGCGCCATGAGGCGCCGCCGATCCTGCGCGTCGCCGACCTTCGTGCGCGTCTGGATGTCCTCGGTGTACGCCGATTCGCTGACGAACCGCGGGACGTCCGCCGTCCGCGCCTGCGCGCGTTCGGTGACCAGCAGGTACGCGTAGTCCCCCGACCCCGACACGGCGGCGTCGGTCACCGACTGGCGCTCGGCCAGTTCGACGCGTGGAAGCGCGCGCCCGGCGGCCCTCGCCTCGCGCCGCTCGCGGCGGCCCCGCTCCTGCTCGACCCAGTCGAGGATGTCGGCCTCCTCACGCCGCAGAGCCCGCTGGCTCTCGGTCACGCGGGATTCCGCGCGCCGGGGTACGACATCGGTCAGCTGAATGAGGCCACCGCCGTCGGTGGCGGCCAGGGGAACGAGAAACAGGTTGTTGTCACGGACGAAGGTGACCGCGGTTTCATTGCGTGCCCAGCGCGGTGCCGACTCGGTGGCTGTGGTGCGCGTGATCTCGATGCGCCGGCTCGCCACGGTGTCGATGACGATGATGTCTCCGCCGTCAACGCCCAGTTGACGCCGGCGGGCGCCGTCCCACAGCCCGGACGGGAGCGGTGCACTCAGTCGCTCGTCGTCGGACAGACGACGCGGGGCGCCCCCCGTCCGCGCCACCACCCACGTCGCGGCCACGTCGTCCCCTGGCCGCCGCCAGTCGAAATAGAGCCGCTGGGAGTCGCCCGACCACCGCAGGCCGTCGGGCGGGTAGCCGACGAGATCCGGTCCCCGCATGATGCTGTCGATGGTGAGCGGAAACGCCGGCGCAGCCGTACGAGGCTGCGCAGCCAGCGTGATGCCGGCGAGGAGCGCCAGAAGGGCGGCAAGAGCCTTGGTCATGGCTCCATACATTACCTGTAGCGCGGGGTAGAATCTGAGACCATGCGAATGGCCTGCCGCTTCCTCGTCGTCCCCCTCGTCGTGCTCGTGTCCGCCTGCTCGGCGCCAGACGCGCCGCCATCGTCCGCATCGGCACCGCTGGTGTCCGGCATCGATCTGACCGCAGCGGACAAGGCGGCCCGCGTGCAGGACGACCTGTTCCAGCACGTGAACGGTGCCTGGCTCGCCCGCACGGAGATTCCCGCGGACCGATCGTCGTGGGGCGCGTTCGACCGGCTGCTCGAGCAGTCGCAGAACGATCTTCGGGCCATCGCCGAGGACGCCGCGAAAGCGACCGACAAGGCTCCCGGCAGCGACGTGCAGAAGATCGGCGACTTCTACGACAGCTTCATGAACGAGGCCCGCGCGCAGGAACTGGGTGCCACGCCGATTGCCTCGGAGTTGGCGGCCATCGACGGCATCAGGTCCAAGGCGGACCTGGCGCGCCACTTCGCCCGCTTCTTCAAGATGAACCTGATCAACCCCGTCGTCGGCTACGTGGACGGCGACGCGGGACAGCCCGACCGCGAGATCCTGTACCTGTATCAGGGCGGCCTTGGGATGCCGGACCGCGACTACTACCTGAAGGACGACGCCAAGCTGAAGGAGTACCGCGAGAAGTACGTCGCCTTCCTCCAGACGATCCTGACGCTGGGCGGCGTGCCGAGCGCGGGTTCGGGCGCCCGCGAAATCTTCGCCCTGGAGAGCCGTCTCGCCCAGTCGCACTGGACGAACGTCGAAAGCCGCGACGCGGTGAAGACCTACAACAAGATCGCGGTCGCCGATCTGCCGAAGCAGTTCCCGGGCTTCGACTGGGCCACGTGGGCCGGCGAGCTCGGCGTCGGTGATGCCGCCGCCTTTGTCGTGAACCAGCCGAGTTATGTCAAGGCATTCGCCGCGGCCGTGAACGAGCTTCCGGTCGACCGGTGGAAGCCGTACTTGAAGGCGTCCCTGATCAACGGGTTCGCCCCGTACCTGAGCCAGCCGTTCGTGGAGGCCGAGTTCGACTTCTACCGCCGGACCCTTCGGGGCGTGAAGGAGATCCAGCCGCGGTGGAAGCGCGCGGTCAACGCGCTCAACACCAACATGGGCGAGATGCTGGGCAAGCAGTACGTGGAGCGTCACTTCACGCCAAAGGCCAAGGCCCGGATGGAGCAACTGGTGGAGAACCTTCGCGAGGCGTACCGCGCCAGCATCGATGGGCTGGAGTGGATGAGCCCGGAGACGAAGCAGCAGGCGCAGGAGAAGCTCGCGCGGTTCCGGCCGAAGATCGGCTATCCGAGCAAGTGGCGCGACTACTCGAAGCTCGAGATCGCACGTGACGACCTGGTCGGCAACCTCATGCGGGCGTATGCGGTCGAGAACGAGTACCAGATGGGCAAGGTCGGCAAACCGGTGGATTCGGAGGAATGGGGCATGACGCCCCAGACCGTCAACGCGTACTACAACCCGGTTCGCAACGAGATCGTCTTCCCCGCCGCCATCCTGCAGCCGCCGTTCTTCAACATGGAGGCCGATGACGCCGTCAACTATGGCGGCATCGGTGGCGTGATCGGCCACGAGATGGGCCATGGCTTCGACGATCAGGGCCGCAACTACGACGCGAAGGGCGTGCTGCGCGACTGGTGGACGAAGCAGGACGCCGAGGAGTACCAGAAGCGCGCAAAGGTCATCGTCGAGCAGTACAACCAGCTGGAGCCGCTGCCAGGTGTCAAGGTGAATGGCGAGTTGACACTCGGCGAGAACATCGCCGACCTGACCGGCCTCGTGATCGCCCACCGTGCCTACCGGATCTCACTCAAGGGGCAGGCGGCGCCGACGCTCGACGGCCTGACGGGCGATCAGCGTTTCTTCATGGGCTGGGCCCAGGTGTGGGCCGGCAAGATGCGCGAGGACGCCAGGCGCCAGCAGGTGATCGTGGACCCCCACGCGCCGGAGATGTTCCGCGCCAACGCGCCCGTGCGGAACGTCCCGGAGTTCTACGAGAGCTTCGGCGTCAAGGAAGGCGACAAGCTGTTCCTGCCGTCCACCCAGCGCGCGAAGATCTGGTAGCCAGGAGATAGGAGGCAGGAGGGAGGAGGGAGGAGGCACGAGGGAGGAGGCAGCAATTGGGCTGTTGGAAGCAGAACGTGAACGAGTTCCTGTTTTCTCCTTCCTGTCTCCTGCCTCCTATCTCCTGCCTCCTGTCTCCTATCTCCTCCCTCCAAACGTGTCGCAGTCCTCGATGCGACCCGATGCGAGGCCGCGCCGCAGCCACTCCATGCGCTGCTCGGACGATCCATGCGTGAAGCTTTCGGGGACGACGCGACCCTGGCTCTGGCGCTGGAGGCGGTCGTCGCCGATGGCCGCCGCGGCACGCAGGCCTTCCTCGGCGTCCCCGGGCTCGAGCATGTCCTGGCGCGCGGCGTAGTGGCCCCACACGCCCGCGTAGCAGTCCGCCTGGAGCTCGAGGCGCACCGAGAGCGCGTTGGCCTCGGTCTTCGAGACCTGCTGCTGCAGGCGCGAGACCTGGGCGTTGACGCCGAGGAGGTTCTGGATGTGGTGCCCGACTTCGTGCGCCACGACGTAGGCCTGCGCGAAATCGCCCGGCGCGCCGAAGTTCTGGTCCAGTTCCCGGAAGAACGACAGATCGAGGTACACCTTGCGATCGGCCGGGCAGTAGAACGGTCCGGTGGCCGAGGACGCCGAGCCACATGCGGACTCCACCGTGTCGTTGAACAGCACCAGGACGGGCGGCTGATATCGATCGCCGCCCTTTGCGAAGATGTCCGTCCAGGTCTCTTCCATGTCCCCGAGGACCGCGCCGATGAAGCGCGACTCGGGATCCTCGCCGGCCGTGCCTGTGGGGACCTCCTCCTTAACGGGGGCCCCCCCGGGCATCCCTCCGGTCAGCTGCAGCAGCGACAGCGGGTTCGTGCCGGTCAGCCACGAGATGACGAGGATGATCAGGATCATCCCGATGCCACCGCCGCCGATCCCGGCCGGCCCCCGCATCCGCCTGCCCCGGCGATCCTCGATGTTCGTGCTTTGCCGTTGGCCTTCGATGCGCATGCCGCTAGCTTATCGTGGCGCCCGCTGCATTAGGATCGATTCATGTCCGAAGCGGTCGTCCGTGCGGCCGGGGCCGGGGTCACGATCGCCTACGCGATCCTGATTGCGTGGCTCGCGGCCTCTCAGCCGCAGTCGCTGGCTGAGGTGACGGGGGGCCTGGCCGCGACCGTCGGGGTCTACGAGGCCGACGCGGTGAACTTCGAGGCAGGGCTGCAGCTCTTCCGGCAGGAGCAGTTCGAAGCCGCGCGGACCGCCTGGTCGCGCGCCGATCCCGCCGGGCGTGATGCGCGTACCCAGTTCTATGTGGCCTACAGCTACTACCGCCAGGGCTGGGGCCGCCTGAGCCACGATGACGCGTTGTACGCGGCCGGGCTCGAGGCCCTGGACCGCGCAGTGGCCGCCGCGCCAGGCGGGCGGGTGGTGGTGTCCGATCCCGGGTTGCAGATGCAGACCGCGGACGAGTTGAGGGCCGAACTGCGCGGCGGGATCACCCGTGAGTGGTCCGATCTGAACCCGGCGCGGGTGCTCAGGAGCCGGAAGTGACGCCTGCGCGCGAGGCCTTCGCCCTCCCACTCACCCTCCTGACCGTCGTCCTGGCCGGCGGCATCCGGCTGACCACACCCGTGGCCATCGAGCCGCCCACGCTGTTCTCCCTGGTGCTGGCCAGCGTCCTGACGGCGGTGTTCGTGCAGAGCGGTGTCGTGGACCCGACCCGCCTGCTGCGCGCCGACCGATCGGCACTCGCCAACCTGAACGGCCTGCTCGCGATGCTGGCGCTGTTCCTCGCCAACGCGCAGGTGATCTCACGCCTGACGCCGGACACGGGGCTCCCGGCCCTCGGCGTCAGCCTCCTCTTCTTCGTGACGCTGCTACAACTCGGCGCGGCGTCGCTCGAACGTGCACGGTGTCTGCGCGTGTGGGCCGTGACCCTGCTGACCGCGTTCGTCGTGAAGTTCGTCGTGCTGGCGGCGCTCGCCGGCCCCGCGGACCGTCCGATCGCGCGGGCCCTGCAGGTGCTCGTGGACGGCCTCACGTTCGGCAGCCTCACGCAGCCGGCGGAGCGGCCCGCAGCCGGGTATCTCGCGTTCGCGATGCTCGGCACTTACCTGCTCGGCCTCGTGATCCTGCCGCCGGTGCAGCGTCGCGCCCTCGCGATCGAGACAGGAGGGGGGAGGCAGGAGATAGGAGGTAGGAGGTAGGAGGTAGGAGGTAGGAAGTAGGAGGTAGGAAGCAACCTCATCCTCACCGACACGACGTTCCACGCGTGCGCGCTCCTCTGCTGCGTCCCGCAGTGCATCGCAACCTCGGTCCGCGATCCCGCGTCACACCAGAAGTAATGCGCCTGTCGCCGATCGTGTGGCAGGCCTCGGACTTACTACTGTTCGGAGGTTGTGAATCATGCGTGTCCTGCGTTCCCTGGGTTTGCTCTGCGTCCTCATCGGCTCGGCTACGGCGGCAGAGGCTGCGTCGCGAGTGTTCATCATTCACGGGATCCCCGGCGTCGCGGTGGATGTCTACGCCAGCCCCGCGGGCGGTGCCATCCCGGCAACGCCCACGATCCCCGGCTTCCAGCCGAAGCAGATTGTTGACGTCGCAGGGGTGGGCGCGGGCGCCTACGACATTCGCGTCTTCGTGCGGGGTGCGAACCCTCAGACGTCGACCCCGGTAATCGCCGTCCTCGCGGCCGCCGTCCCCGACAACGTCGAGCTGAGCATCCTGGCGCACCTCGGCGGCAACGGCGCCCCCACGGCCACGATCTACCGTAACGACAACTCCGCGGTGCAGCAGGGCTGGGCGCGTGTGAGCGTGCGCCACGCCGCCGAGGCCCCGGCCGTGCAGCTGACCGCCGGCGGCGTGCCGAAGCTGGCGTTGACCAATCCGTTCTTCGGCGACCTCGAGGTACGGGCGGGGGTCAACGTGCCGCTGCAACTCCAGGTGCCGTTCACGGGTGCGCCCATCACGGCCCCCGCAACGCTCAACTTCGCGTCGGGCACCCGCTACTTCGTCTACGCCATCGGATCGGTGGCGGGCGGCACATTCGACTTCATCCTGCAGGCCGTGCGGTAGGACAGGAATCAGGAAGTAGGAAGTAGGAAGTAGGAAGTGGGAAGTGGGAAGTGGGAAGTGGGAAGTCGGAGCGGGACCCGGCTGCGGGACCGCTCCCACTCCCCCATTTTCGCGGCGTCGTTCAGGCCTGACGCCGCACGAGAGTGCCAGCCGGGTGGCGGCACGCGCCGCGCGACACGACTCTCATTATCGCCCGCTCGGCGCCACCGCCGGGTGATAGGGACCCGGACAGGGTGAACGACCACCCGCCCACCTCTGAGCGCCCGGACGATGCTACGCTGAGCCGTGCCAGCGCCCCGACTCCACCTCACGCAGGGACGAACCCGTTCACTCGCCATTCGCGGCGCCAGCGCGGTGGCGGCCACGCCGGACTGGATGCTGGTCGCCGCCGACGACGAGGGCATCTATCGTCTGCAGAAGGGTCGGCTGCGGCTGTGGGCGTCGGCGCAGGAGCACGACGCGCTGGCCGATCTCGAAGGTCTCGCCACCGACACGCACGGCGCAGCGGTGTGGGCACTCGCCGAGGAGACCGGCGAGGTCGTGCGCGTCTCCGCGCAGCGTCGCGGGGTCACCGTGAAGTCGCTCGGGCGGCTGCCGCGACCGGGCGATACCAGGAACAAGGGCTTCGAAGGGCTCGCCTACCTCCCACGCGAGCACTCGCCGAACGGACGCGCGTCGCTGGTGGCCGTCCACGAGGACAAGCCGCGCCGGGTGGGCGTCTTCGTGCTGCCCGATCTGTCCGAGACCCACGCGTTCAAGCTGCCTGACACGGTGAAGGACGCGTTGTCGGACCTCGCTGACGTGACGGTGGACCCGGTGACGGGCGCAGTGCTGCTGCTCTCCGAGGAGAGCCGGCGGATCGCGGTGTGCACGCTCGATGCCGACGGGCTGGCGCTGATCTCGCTCACCGACGTTCGCGTGCAGGACGAAGAACGGCCGGAGGGCCTGGACTTCGTGACGCCCTCGCGACTGGTGGTGGTGACGGAAGGTCCAGCGACCATCATCGACTTCCGCGTCACTCGTCCACGCAGGTAGCCCGCCGAGCCCATTCAGGGAGAGCTGTCGTGCTCACTCACATCGACATTCCCGACACGTTCAATCGCAATGCGCCCGGCGTGGTGGCCCTGGGGACAGACAACACGGGCCAGCTCCTCATCGAACTGGCCACTCGCGAGGCCGGGCTGACGAGTCTGTCGCACATCGACGTCCTCGACGTGGGCTGTGGTGTCCGCTTCACGCAGGCGTTCATCAACAGATCGATCCCCATCGGATCCTACACGGGCATCGACGTCCACCAGCCAATCATCGAGTATCTGACCGTGCACGTTGCCGCGAAGGATGCCCGATTTCGCTATTGCCGATGGGACGTGCACAATGCCATGTACAACCAACAGGGGACGGTGCGGCTCTCCAGCGAGTCGGAGCTGCCCGTCCATGGCAACTTCGATCTCATCTGGCTTTTCTCGGTCTTCACGCACCTGGACATGCCCGACGCCGAAGCGATGCTCCGAATCCTGAGAGGGCGCATCCGTCCCGGCGGTCGGCTGTTCTTCTCCGCGTTCATCGATCCAGAGCTGGACGGGTGGCACGACAGCGTTCCTGAGCAGCCTCTGCTCAGTGCCTACTTCGGACTACGGACCATGAAGGCCATGCTGAGTGCGGCGGCGTGGAGGCTGGAGAAACACCAACCACGGAATCCGGATCTTCCGATCGTGGACTATTTCGTCTGTTCGCCTGGCACCACCTGAGTGTCTCCAAACAGGCCGTGGCGCTCACGTTCCGGGGCGCGCGGTCTCACCAGCGGCCGACGCAGACCAGCCCGAGTCCGGTTCCATTTCTGCCTTCCCCTTCGGCGCTCTGACTTCTCACTTCTGACTTCTCGCGTCGCTGGTGCCGGGGGTGGGAATCGAACCCACACGGCCCGTGAGGGCCTCGGGATTTTAAGTCCCGTGCGTCTGCCAGTTTCGCCACCCCGGCCCGGGCCGCGCGCCTTTCCGATCCTACTCCGCCTCGTCCGACTGCTATACTCCGGCCTCCCCCAGGAGGTAGTCATGATGACGCGTTGCATGCGGTCGCTCGCCCTGATGGTCTTCGTTCTCTGCGCGGTGCCGGCATCCGCGCAATCCCTCGGCACGTTCAGCTGGCAACTGCAGCCCTATGGCAGCGTACTGCGGCTCACCGTCACGCAGCAGGGCGGCATCTACCTGCTCGACGGGTTCGAGTCCCAGTGCAACAACCCCTCCCTGCCGGCGTCGGGCATCGCCGTCCCGCAGGCCGACGGCCGCATCCTGCTCGGTATCACCACCATCAACGAACGGGGCCACGGGCTGCACACGCGCGCGTTCATCAACACGACGGACTTCAGCGGCTTCTGGAGCGACAACGCCGGCAACACCAGCCAGACGTTCCGCTTCAACCCCGGCAACACCTGCCCGGGCGGACCGCGCACGGACCCGACCAGCCCGGACGCGACCGTCGGAAACAACGCGACCGTCCAGGCGCTCGTGGATCAGATTGCCGCCCTCAGCGCGCGCCTGGCCGCACTCGAGGCAGCCCGGAAGTAGCGCCGCAGGCGCGCGGGGGGGCAGAGGGCGCGACGACGCCGCGCGTCTCTCGTTGGCGGCGGCTCTCCCGCCCCTCAATTCACTAGTGTTGGGCCTTCCACCTGCTCGAACGGCCTTGCTTCGTGCCGGCGTCCTGCCGAATCAGCGAGCGATGGAGCCCGGACCGAAGGGGGCTGAGGGGACGAGGCCCTGTCGATCCCGGCTGCCTCTCTCCTGCCCCCTGTTTCCTACTTCCTACTTCCTACTTCCTACTTCCTACTTCCTACTTCCTACCTCCTAACTCCTAATTCCTGCTTCAGATGGCTTTCGTCTTCCACCGGCCCCGGCTGAAGACGAAGGCGCTCACGACCGCCAGGGTCGAGAACGCGACCGTGATGGCGACGTAGACGCCGCGTGGGCCCCACCCCAGGCCGATGGCCAGCCACCAGGCCAGCGGGATCTGCCATAGCCAGAAGCAGCCGAAGTTGATCCACGTCGGTGTCCAGGTATCCCCCGCTCCGTTGAACGCCTGCGTCAGCACCAGCCCGTAGGCAAAGAGCAGGAACCCCGCGCTGATGATCCGCAGGCAGTCCACCGCGTGTGCAGCCACGGCCACGTCGCGGGTGAACCACGCGATGATCCCCGGCGCCCACAGCAGGAACGACGCGCCGAGCACGCCGAGGAACGCCGCGTTGTAGCGACCGGCCGTCCAGACCGACTGCTCCGCTCGCTCGGGCTTGCCGGCCCCCAGCGACTGCCCCACCATCGTGGCCGCGGCGTTGCTGAGGCCCCAGGCCGGCAGGATCGCGAAGAGCAGCACGCGGATGCCGATGGTGTAGCCGGCCAGCGCGTCGCTGCCGAACGTGGAGATCACGCGCACGAGCCCGATCCAGCTGGAGGTGTCGATCAGCACCTGCAGGAAGCCCACGCCGCTCAGCCGACAGACGGTCCACATGACGCGCGGCACGAGGCGCAGGTGCCTCATCGTCGCGCGCACACGGCTGCGGCCGGAGAGCAGCACCCAGAGCTGCACCAGGACGGCCGTGCCTCGCCCGATGTTGGTGGCCACCGCCGCGCCGGTCACGCCGAGCTCGGGAAACGGTCCCCAACCGAAGATCAGGCACGGATCCAGCACGAGGTTGATCCCGTTGGCGACGACCAGCATCCGCATGGCCATGGCGGGGTCGCCTGCCCCGCGGAACACGGCGTTGGTCAGGAACAGGAGCGTCACCGTCGCGTTGCCGCCCAGCATGACCGAGGCATACCCGGCCGAGGACGACAGCATGGACGGCGTCGCACCCATCACCTCGAGGAGCGGCCGCGCGAAGAGCGCGCCGGCGATGCCGACGGCCAGCGACACGGCCAGGCCGAGGGCCACCGACTGCACCGCGGCCTCGGCCGCGCCGTCCTCGTCCTTCTCGCCAATGCGGCGTGCGACCACTGCCGTGGCCCCGATGCCGAGGCCCATGGCGACCGTGTAGACGATGGTGAGGAGCGATTCGGTGAGGCCGACCGTCGCCACCGCATCGGCGCCAAGCCGGGACACGAAGTAGACGTCCACCACGGCGAACAGCGACTCCATCCCCATCTCGATCACCATCGGGACGGCGAGCAGCAGGATGGCCTGCCCGACATGACCGTCGGTGAAGTCGCGGGTGGAGCCGCGGATTGCCTCGAGGATCAGTTGAACGACACGCTGCATGACGAATCCGGACGGAAATGGACGTGTGGAGCGGATGGCACGTGCGCAGCCGGCACGCCAGGACCGCGACGTGCGCGCGACCCGGGGGTCGCGTGACTATCTGGGAATGCCGCGGCGCCCGTTAGAGGGGGCGCTGACGGCCGAGACGGTCCGGGGCCGCAATGGCGATCGGTGCCAGTTGCGCGAGCGAAGCACAGAGGTGTGTGGGCTTCATCGGACGACTCGAGAGATGCGCCGTAGTCTACCCGCCGAGCCCTCGTCCGGTCAACGCCGACCGGTCCGAGACCTGCACCGTCGAGGTTGGGCTATCCTTGTCCGCCATGAGTGAGGCGTCCCCTACGGCGTCGTCCGACCCCTCCGTCGAGCTGACGCCGAAGCAGGCGCGGAAGCTGGAACGGCTGCTCGAAACCCGGGCCCTGGAGCCGTGGGAGCGCTACCGTGCGCTCCTGGACGTGCACGACGCCTACACCGACCTCCTCGAGCTGGCCGATCGCAAGACGCGGTTCGCCTTGATCATCATGGGCCTGCTGAACGCCGTGAACTTCCTGCTGGTGGCGCGTTCGGACGTGCTCGGGGTCCAGAGCGCCTCGGTGGGAACCGCACTGGCCGTCTACACCGCGCTGTATGCGTTCCTGTCCCTCTTCTTTTTCAGCCAGGCGATCGAGGCCCTCCGCCCGCGCAGCGCGAAGTTCTTCCGGGAATCCGGTCTCGCGGGCGGAGCCTCCGCGGAGACCCGCCGCCTCCGATCGATCGCCCACGTCGCGATGCAGGGCCCCGAGGCGTACTACGACTTCTGGCGGGACGCCAGCATCGATCAGTTGTGCCGGGAGGTGGCCTTCACCGTGCAGTCCATGGCGGCCATCAACATGGAAAAGTACCGCGCCCTCGAGCGCGTGTACCGCGGCCTCGTGGCCCTGACGGCCTTCACGGCGCTGCTGCTCACGGCCCTCGCGTATCTCGGCTTCAACCGCTGAGACGGCCTTTTTTCTTCTGTCGTCTGCCTTGTGCCTTATTTCAGTGCACCATCGGCGCCGTCACCGGCGGGGCCATCACGCGCGCAATCATGCCGGTGAGCGTCGGTTCGTCGATGCCGAACGGCCCCGCGCTGGCCGTGCCCATCTTCATCTCGAGGTGCACGAGCACACCTCCCGCCTCGGGGCTCACGATCCAGCTGAACCCGCGCAGCACCACCGGTGGCGGTTCGCCGCCAGGGTTCTGGACACGCTCGAGCGCCAGCAGCATCTCGGTGAGCAACGTCCGCACATCCGACTCGGTCCAGGCCGACGCCTGCTCCGGTACCCCCCTCAACGTCTCGGTCCGCGCCTGATTCGTCCCACGCACCCATACGTCCACGTCAACGGTCCTCATCACCCCTCCCTGCACTCAGCACCCCTGCACCCGTGCACCCCTGCACCCCTGCACCCCTGCACCCCTGCACCCATCATAGTGCTCCCCTGCTACCATGTCCGGATGCCTGTCTCCGGTGCGCGCGTCGCCATCCTCGTGGAGGACCTGTTCGAGGACGTCGAGCTGACGTCACCGCGTGACGCGCTGGCCGCGGCAGGGGCGCGGGTGCTGCTGGTGGGTCCGATGGCCGGCAAGCCCTACACCGGCAAGCACGGCGGCGTCGTCACGGCCGACGCCGCGGCCGGGTCGGTGCGCGAGGGCGACGTGGACGCGGTGGTGATTCCCGGGGGCTACGCGCCCGACAAGATGCGCCTGCGCCACGCGATGGTGGACCTGGTGCGCGACTGCATGGCCGCGGGCAAGCCCGTCGCCGCGATCTGTCACGGGCCCTCCGTGCTCATCAATGCCAACGTCCTCAAGGGCAGGACGCTCACCTGCTGGCCCTCGATTGCCGTGGACGTCAAGAACGCGGGCGGCCGATACGTCGACCGCCCTGTGGTCGAGGACGGCAATCTCATCACCTCGAGGAAGGTGGACGACCTGCAGGCGTTCAACGACGCCCTGATCCGGCAGCTCGAGGCGCGCTAGCCGTCGACGTGCGTCATCCCGGGGTGGCGGAGCGCGGCGTCCTGGAGCTTCGCGTACGCCGCCGTCATCTCCACGCCATAGAGCAGGATGACGGCGCACACGTAGATCCAGAGCAGGAAGACCACCACGGTCGTGACGGACCCGTGGACGACGTTCCACGACGCCATGTCCCGCGCGTACCAGGAGAAGGCGGACAACGCCCCGCGCCAGAGCAGCCCCACCAGGATGGCCCCCGGCCACACGTCGCGGAAGCGGACGCGGGTGTTGGGGATGAAGTAGAAGATCAGCGCCACGCAGCCGATGAGCAGCAGCGTGGCCAGCTGGTTCGCGACCATGCCCGACAGCCACGCCAGGATCGCGGAGTTCGCTTCGAGCGCACCGAACCATCGTGTCTGCGCCACCTTGGCCGCGCTCACGATGGTGATGGCCACGAGCAGGATGCCGCCGGCGGAGAGGAGCATCAGGAACCCCACGAGCCGGTGCTTCAGGAAGCTGCGCCGTTTCTCCACGGCCCAGGCATGGTTCACCGCGGAGGTGACCGCGTTGAAGAACCCGAGCGACGCCCAGACCAGCGCGACGCTGCCACCGACCCCGATCCGGAGGGTCGAGGCGCGGAACGCGTCGATCTGCCCGGTGATGAACTCGAACTGCCGCGGGAAGTACTCGAACGCGAAGGCCACCACGCGGTCGCGGTCCGTCGGGTCGGCGGTCACCGATCCCAGCACCGACAGCATGAGCAGCAGGAACGGGAACAGCGACAGCAGGGCGTAGTACGCGATCGACGCGGCGTGCGTAAGCCCGTCACTGTTGTAGAGCTCGCCAATCCCGCGCCAGGCGGCGCGGGCCATCAGTCGGAGATGGGCGGTCGCGGTCACGCTTCGCCTGCCACGGCCGACGCCCGCGGGTCGCGGATGTCGTGCTTCCGCATCTTGCTGTAGAGCGTCGGCCGATACAAGCCAAGGATGCTGGCCGCCTCCTGCTTGTTCCAGTTGGTCCGCTGCAGCGTCTGCAGAATCGTGAGCCGCTCGATCTCGGCCAGGGTGTGGTGCGGCGGCACGGAGAAGCTCGTGGTGCCGCCCTCGTCGCGGATGGACTCGGGCAGGTCCTGGGGCTGCACTTCCGTGCCCTTGGCGAGCAGCACCGATCGCTCGATCGCGTTCTCGAGCTCACGCACGTTCCCGGGCCAGCGGAAGCGGATCAGCAGCTGGTAGGCCGCGGGCGAAATGCCCTTCAGCGACTTGTTGTACCGCCGGTTGAACTTCTGGAGGAAGGCGGTGCACAGCAGCGGGATGTCCTCCGCGCGCTCGCGCAGCGGCGGCACCTTCAGCGTGATGGTGTTGATGCGGAAGTACAGGTCCTCCCGCAGGCGCCCATCGGCGAGCGCCGCCTCGAGATCCACGTTCGTCGCGCAGATCAGCCGGAAATCCACCTGCACCCAGCGGTCGCTGCCGATCGGGCGGAATTCCCGCTCCTGCAGGACCCGCAGGAGCTTGGTCTGCAGGAGCGTGGGCATCTCGCCAATCTCGTCCAGCATCAGCGACCCGCCGCGCGCCAGCTCCAGCAGGCCCACCTTGTCGGTGGTCGCGCCCGTGAAGGCGCCCTTCTTGTACCCGAAGAGCTCGGACTCGATCAGATCCTTCGGGAGCGCCGCGCAGTTGATCTTGATGAACGGCCCCTGGGTGCGATGGCTGCGGTGGTGGATCGCGTTGGCGAAGAGCTCCTTGCCCGTCCCGTTCTCGCCCTGGATCAGCACGTTGGCGTCGCTCGCCGCGACCGCCTCCACCAGCTCGAAGAGCGCCAGCATCGCCTTGCTCTTGCCGAGGATGTTCTCGAAGGCCTGCTGCTCCTGGAGCCGGCTCTGCAGCCACAGGTGCTGCCGGCGCTCGTGCACGAGGTCCGCGGCGCGATCGACCAGTCCCAGCAGGCCCGTGGGATCCAAGTCGGCCTTGTCGATGAAGTAGAAGGCCCCGGCCTGCCCCGCCTCGAGCGCGCGCGTGAGCGTGCCCTGGCCGCTGATCACGATGACCTCGATACCCTGGTCGATGGCCTTGAGCGCGCGCAGGACGTCCAGGCCGTCCGCATCCGGCAGCAGGAGATCGAGCAGCACAACCGCCGGCTGGTTGGCGCGGCACGCCTGCTCGGCCCGAAAACCCGAGTTGGCCGTGACCACCCGATACCGCGGGACACGTGTCGACTGGGCCAGGACCGTACGGAGAAAGTCGACCGTGCCCGGGTCGTCGTCCACGATCAGGACCGTGGGCTCCAGGCGGTGGTTCGGCTCGTTGGCTCTGGAAGGTGACATACCAATCGTCCGGCTTCGATACGACTGTATCATTTTCATCCACCATGGGAATCGGGGCCGGCCCTTCGCGCGTCCTATAATCGAGCCGTGTCCGACACGCCCACGCCAGGCCCCGCCCTTCGGATCACGCCGATCGTCTCGGCCCTGAGAACCCGGCCTCAGCAGCCGGGTGACGACGCCATGCGGTGCGAGCGCTGCGGCGCGGACATGTATCGCATGCACGCCGTGTGGCGCTGCCCGAACTGCCGGTTCAAGACCGACTGCTGCGGCTGGTAGGCCGACAGCCCGCGCCCCCTCGCCGACGCCCATGGACCAGCTGCCCACCCACGTCAACACCCGGTCGCCGGAGTTCGCGGCCAACGCCGAGCGGATGCGCGCGCTCGTGCAGGAGCACCGCGACCGCCGAGCGACCGTCGCGCAGGGCGGCGGCCCGAAGTACCTCGACCGGCACCGCCAACAGGGCAAGCTGCCCGTGCGCGAGCGGATCGAGAAGCTGGTCGATCCCGGAACGGCCTTCCTGGAGCTCTCCCCGCTCGCGGCCTTCGACCTCTACGACAACGAGGCACCCGCCGCGGGCATCGTCACGGGCATCGGCCGCGTGTCGGGCCGCGACGTCCTGGTGGTCGCCAACGACGCCACCGTGAAGGGCGGCACCTACTATCCGCTGACGGTGAAGAAGCACGTGCGCGCGCAGGACGTGGCGCTTCAGAACCGGCTGCCGTGCGTGTACCTCGTGGACTCGGGGGGGGCGTTCCTGCCGCTGCAGGCGGATGTCTTCCCTGACCGCGACCACTTCGGACGCATCTTCTTCAACCAGGCGCGGATGTCGGCGGAGCGCATCCCGCAGATCGCCGTGGTCATGGGCTCCTGCACGGCTGGCGGCGCCTATGTGCCGGCGATGTCCGACGAGACGATCATCGTCAAGGGCACGGGCACGATCTTCCTCGGAGGCCCGCCGCTCGTGAAGGCGGCGACCGGGGAGGAGGTGTCGGCCGAGGACCTCGGCGGCGCGGACGTGCATACGCGGCTGTCCGGCGTCGCCGATTACTTCGCAGAGGACGACGAGCACGCCCTGCACCAGGCGCGCATCGTGGTCTCCACGCTCCACACGACCAAGAACCTGCCGGCGGACATGACCGCGCCGGAGGATCCCGCGTACGACCCGTCGGATCTCTACGGCATCGTCAACCTCGATCTGCGGAAGGCGTTCGACGTGCGCGAGGTGATTGCGCGCCTCGTGGACGGAAGCCGCTTCGACGAGTTCAAGGAACGCTACGCCACCACCATCGTCTGCGGGTTCGCGCGGCTGCACGGCTTCCTCGTGGGGATCGTCGCCAACAACGGGGTGCTGTTCTCCGAGTCGGCGCTCAAGGCCGCGCACTTCATCGAGCTCTGCAACCTGCGGGGCATCCCCCTGGTGTTCCTGCAGAACATCACCGGGTTCATGGTGGGCAAGCAGTACGAGCGGGGCGGCATCGCCAAGGACGGCGCGAAGATGGTGCACGCGGTGGCGAACTCGGTGGTACCGAAGTTCACGGTCATCATCGGCGGCTCGTTCGGCGCAGGCAACTACGGCATGTGCGGGCGCGCCTACGAGCCCCGGCTGCTCTGGATGTGGCCCAACGCGCGCATCTCGGTGATGGGCGGCGAGCAGGCGGCCGGCGTGTTGACGACGGTGAAGCGCGATCAGCTCGCGCGCGAGGGCAAGCCGTTCCCGCCCGAGGACGAAGCGGCCATCCGCGAGCCGATCCTGCGGAAGTACGATCAGGAAGGCTCTCCGTACTACTCCACGGCGCGGCTGTGGGACGACGGAATCCTGGATCCGGTCGAGACACGCGCGGCGCTGGCGCTCGGGATTTCGGCGGCATACAACGCGCCGATTCCGCCGGCGAAGTTCGGCGTCTTCAGGTTCTAGGAGACGGGAGACAGGAGTTAGGAACTAGGAAGTAGGAAACAGGATGGGTTACCAGTTTCTCTCGGTGCGGCGGGACGGGGCGGTCGAGCACGTGACGCTCAACCGGCCCGACGTGCGGAACGCCTTCAACGAGCAGGTGATCGCCGAGCTGTCGGCGTGGGCCGGGGCGGCTGCCGCGGACGAAGGGCTGCGCGTGGTCGTGCTGGCCGGGGCCGGCAAGGTGTTCAGCGCCGGCGCGGATGCCGAGTGGATGGCCCGCATGGCTGGCTACTCGCAGCAGGAGAACGTCGACGATGCGGGGCGGGCGGCGGCCATGTTTCGTGCCATCAACGGCCTGCCGTGCGCGGTGATCGGCCGCGTTCACGGCGCGGCACTCGGGGGCGGCGCGGGCCTCGCCGCGGTCTGTGACATCGTCGTGTCCACGGACACGGCCCTGTTCGGCTTCACCGAGACGAAGCTGGGCATCCTGCCCGCGATGATCTCGCCGTTCGTCCTGCCGAAGATCGGGATGTCCGCGGCGCGCGAGCTGTTCCTCACCGGCATGCGCTTTGGCGCCCACCGCGCCCGCGAGATCGGACTCGTGCACGCGGTGGTGACGGACGAACTGCTGGACGAGACGGTGCAGCGGTACGTCGACGAAGTGCTCTCCGCTGCGCCGTCGGCCGTCGCTGCCGCAAAAGGGCTGCTGCCACATGTCTGGGGGCGGAAGCCCGAAGACGTGGCCGACCTGACAGCCGGAGCCATCGCCGCGCAGCGAGTGTCGCCGGAGGGACAGGAAGGGCTCCGCGCGTTTCTGGAGAAGCGGAAGCCGGGCTGGACGGCGTAAGGGTGCGGGGGTGCAGGGGTGCAGGGGTGCAGGGGTGCAAGGTGCAAGGGTGCTGGGTGCGGTAGTCGGAGCCGGTTGTGAAGCGCGTCCTGATCGCGAATCGTGGTGAGATTGCGCTCCGCATCATGCGGGCGTGTGATGAGTTGGGCATCGACACCGTTGCCGTGTACTCCGATGCCGATGCTCGCGCGCCGCATGTGATGGCGGCGGGGCGCGCCGTCCGCATCGGGCCGGCGCCGCCGCGCGACAGCTATCTGAACGCGTCGGCCATCCTGGATGCGGCGCGCATCACCGGCGCGGACGCCATCCATCCCGGCTACGGGTTCCTCTCGGAGCGCCCTGCATTTGCCCGTGCGTGCGAGGAAGCCGGCGTCATCTTCATCGGTCCCCCGTCCGCCGCCATCGAGCGCATGGGCTCCAAGGTCGGCGCCCGCCGCCTCATGCAGGAGGCCGGCGTGCCGGTCGTACCGGGCGAGACACCACCGGATCAGCTCGACGACTCACTCGCCGCTGCCGCCGATCGCGTCGGCTTTCCGGTGCTGATCAAGCCCTCGGCCGGAGGCGGCGGCATCGGCATGAAGGTCGTGCCCGAGCCGTCGGCCATGGCGGAAGCGGTCGCGCGGGCACGACGCGAGGCACAGGCCGCCTTCGGGGACGGCACCCTCTACGTGGAGCGCCTGGTCGAGCGACCTCGCCACATCGAGGTGCAGGTGTTCGCCGACGCCCACGGGCAGGTGGTCCACCTCTTCGAGCGCGAGTGCTCGATGCAGCGGCGACACCAGAAGGTGATCGAGGAGAGCCCCTCGCCGGCCGTCACCCCCGCCGTCCGTGCGCGCATCGGCGAGGCCGCGGTCGCCGCCGCCCGCGCGGCCGGGTATCGGAACGCGGGCACGGTGGAGTTCCTGCTCGAGGGATACGGCGACGCCGCACGCTTCTACTTCCTGGAGATGAACACGCGCCTGCAGGTCGAGCACCCGGTGACCGAGATGGTGACCGGTGTGGATCTCGTGCACGCGCAGTTGAGGGTCGCGGCCGGCGAACCGCTGCCGTGGTCCCAGTCGGCCCTGACGCAGCGCGGGCACGCCATCGAATGCCGCGTCTATGCCGAGGACCCGCTGCAGGGGTTCCTGCCACAGGCTGGCCCGCTGCTGCTCTACCGCGAGCCTCAAGGCCCCGGTATCCGCGTCGACAGCGGCGTCGTCGAAGGCGGCGAGATTCCGGTTCACTACGACCCGATGGTGGCGAAGCTGGTCGTCTCCGGCGACACACGCGAGGCGGCCCGCCGCCGCGCCGTGGAGGCGCTGCGCCGCTATCACGTCCTCGGCGTGCGGACGAACATCCCGTTCCTCATCGCCCTGCTCGAGCATCCGCGATTCATCGACGCCGGCATCGACACCGGGTTCCTGGACCGTGAAGGTGATTCGGTCCGCGAGCGCCTCGCCACGGATCTGCCTCTCGCCGCCTATGCCGCCCTTGCGGCGCATCGGCCCGCGCAGGCCAGGCCCGGGACCGCCTCGCCCGAGCACGTCGAGGCGATCGACCCCTTTGTGTCGCTCGGGGGGTGGCGCGGCCGATGACGTCGATCACGCTCAGGCTGGGCCCGCGGACGGTCAACGCCCGGGTCGACGCCGCCGGCGAAGTGTTGATCGACGACGCGGCGTTCGCGGTCACGCCGGCCGGCCACGGGCTGTACGTCGTGGACGACGGAGTGCAGCGCTGGCACGTCGCCGTGGCCGGGTCCGGGGACACCCGGTGGGTCTCGGTGAACGGGCACGTGGCGGAGGTCGAGATCGACACGGGTGGCGGCCGCGGGGCACGCAGGAGGGCCGCCGCGGGCGGCGCGATGATGGCGCCCATGCCGGCCACGGTCGTCAAGGTGCTGGTCGAGGCCGGCCAGTCGGTCGCCGAGGGCGAGGCCGTGCTGGTCCTGGAAGCCATGAAGATGGAGCTGCCGATTCGCGCGCCTCGCGCGGGAGTGGTCGCGGCCGTCCGGTGCGCGCCGGGCGAGCTCGTCCAGCCGGGCGTTACGCTCGTGGACCTCGAATGACGATGCCCCTGCCCCGCCATGTCACCATCGTGGAGGTCGGCCCGCGGGACGGGCTCCAGAACGAGGCGGGTGTCGTCTCGACTGCCGCGAAGGTCGCGTTCGTCGACGCGCTCTCGGCTGCGGGCCACACGGTCATAGAAGTCTCCGCCTTCGTCTCGCCGAAGTGGGTGCCCCAGATGGCGGACGCGGCCGAGGTGTTCGCCGGCATCACCCGCCGCGACGGCGTGCGCTACACGGCGCTCGTGCCGAACCTGGCGGGCCTGACGCGAGCCCACGCGGCCGGCGTCCGCGAGATTGCCATCTTCGCCGCTGCGTCCGAGACCTTCAGCCGGAAGAACATCAACCAGACGATCGACGAGTCCCTGACCACGTATCGCGCCGTGGTGACCGAGGCGCACGCGCGGGGGTTGCGGGTACGTGGGTACCTCTCCACCTGCTTCGGCTGCCCGTTCGAGGGCCACGTCCCGCCGGCGCGGGTGGCCGAGGTGGCCGCTCGGCTGCTGGAGCTCGGCATCTTCGAGGTGGCCGTCAGCGACACCATCGGAGTGGCGCATCCGGGGCAGATTGCCGAGGTGCTCGACGCCGTCACGCCGCGCGTCCCGCTCCCGCAGGTGGCCTTGCACCTGCACGACACGCGGGGCACCGCGCTGGCGAACGTCCTGGCTGGTCTCCAGTACGGCGTCACGACGTTCGACAGCGCCGCCGGTGGGCTTGGCGGCTGCCCCTATGCCCCCGGGGCGTCGGGCAACCTCGCCACGGAGGACCTGCTCTATATGCTCGATGGGCTGGGGATCGAGACCGGGGTGTCACTACCCGGCGTGGTGGCCGCCTCGCGTGCGCTCGCACCGGCCATCGGGCACCCGCTGCCGTCGCGCTACCTGAGCGCCTGCCGCTGATGCCCACGGCATGGGCCGCGAATGAGCCACGGCGCGGACGGGGCTGCCTCGACGCTGTAATACGCTAGATACATGTGGCCCACGCGGAGGGACTTCCTGGCGCAGAGCGCGGCCGCCGCCGCAGCGCTGACGCTCCCGGGCGTGGCGGCAGGACAGGCCCCGTCGCCGCCTCGCGGCTCTGTGGGCCGGCCGCGGGCGCACGAGTTCGTCTTCGCCCGGCTGCGATACGACTCCGGAGACTGGGACTACAACCCGAAGGTCGCGGCCAACGTGCTGAACTCGGTCGTTGAGTACACGAACATCCCGGTCTACCCCGAGGAGGTGGTGATCACCGCCGACTCCGAGGAGCTGGGCGGGTTCCCCTTCCTCTTCATGACGGGCCACAAGCTGGTGCGCTTCAGCGACAGGGAGCGCGATCGCCTGCGGCAGTACGTCGAGCAGGGTGGGCTCCTCTTCTCCGACGACTGCAACCACGACGTCGCGGGCCTGTACGCCAGCTCGTTCGAGTCCGAGATGCGTCGTATCTTTCCCGGCCGCGACACGCTGGCGAAGCTGCCGAACACGCATCCGCTCTACCGCGCGTTCTTTCCGTTCCCTGACGGTCCGCCGCAGACCGCCCACGAACTGAACGGATGGGGCGACGACCTGGTGCACGACTACCTGCGCAGCGTCGAGCACGAGGGGCGCCTCGGCGTGATCTACTCGAACAAGGACTACGGCTGCGAGTGGGACTACGACTGGCGCAACAAGCGCTTCCAGCGCGACGACAACACGAAGTTTGCCGTCAACCTGGTGACCTACGCGTTGACCGCCTGACAGGCGCGAGCCCGTCGGGCTCGCGTAGGCCTTTGGTAGGCCTACGGTAGGCGGCCCTGCGGGCCGTAGGCCTGCGGTGGGCCTGCGGTAGGCCTGCGGTAGGCCTGCGGTAGCGGGCGTACGTGATGTGGCCATCACGACACATCGAGTCAGAAACTGACCTACCAGCAGGGTTAGTTTCTTGGGAGGCCGCGCGCTTCGCGCGCGGTAGGGATCTGACCTGGCCGCAAAGCGGCGAGCCCTACGGCGCGGGCGCGTGGCGCGTGGGGCGCGGGCGCGCGCGGGCGGGCGCGGGCGCGTGGGGTCAGGTCACGAATTGTGAGCGCGCAGACAGACAGCCGCGGTACCGTACGAGATATTCAACTGTGGCCAGACGCGGATAGTGGCAGATTCTGGCAGCATGAACTCCCCCCTGCCTCTTCGTGTTGCAATCGATGCGCACTCACACAATTCGTGACCTGACCCCACAGCGTCCACCACAGCGTCCACACCACAGCGTCCACATGCGGTAGGCGCCGCTGCGCGGCGTAGGCGGCGCTGCGCGCCGTAGGATCAATCCCCAATCCCTACCGAGCTCAGCGAGGCCTACGGCGCGAAGCGCCGCCTACCGAGCCGCGCGGCGGCGAGGCCTGCCGAGCGGCGAGGCCTACGAATACGCCGCTCCGACCATGATGCGCCGGATCCGGCACCACGGCGACCCGTGCGACGGGTGGTTGATCTGCACGGGCTGGCCCTTGGCGTCGCCGGTCGTGCCGAACATCTCCCAGTGCTCCTTGCCGGTGATGGCGTCGAGGTTCTGCCAGAAGTCCGTCGTGATGGCGTTGTAGGTCACATCGCTCACCATGCGCGTCTTCTTGCCGTTCTTGATCTCCCAGAAGGCATCGCCGCCGAACTGCCCGTTGAAGCGCTGCTGGTCGATCGAGTAGCTGCCGCGGCCGTCGATGAGCACGCCGTCCTTCGTGTCGGCGATGATCTCGTCAGGCGTCGGCGACCCCGGTGGGCCGGGATCCACGTGGACGTTCGGCATCCGGAGGAACGGGTAGTTGCGCCACGACGTCGCGAACGTGCAGCCGCGCGATTCCTTCTCCCCGATGTAGTGCGCCGTCTCGCGGTTGGTCTGCAGACCGACGAGCCTCCCCTCCCGCACCAGGGGCCATGACTGCGACTTCACGCCGTCGTCGTCGTACCCGACCGTGCACATGCCGCCTGCCATCGTCCGGTCCGCCGTGACGTTGAACAGCTTCGAGCCCATCACGCGCTTGCCGATGTCGTCCATCTTCACGAAGCTGGTGCCCGCGTAGTTGGCCTCGTAGCCGACCACCCGGTCGAGCTCCGTCGGATGCGCCACGATTTCGTGGATCGTGAGCATCGCGTGATTGGGCGTCATGACCAGGTCCTTCAGCCCCACGCCCACCGGCGGCGCCGTGCAGTGCTCGATGGCCTCGGCGCAGATGCGCTCGACGTTCTCGAGCATCTTGCCCTCGGTCACCACTTCGTACCCGGCCGTCCGCGGCGCCACACTGAAAGTGCGCGACTTGAACTTGCCGTCCTTGATCGCCGACACGGTGAAGCCCGGCGCCGTTCGCCAGATCTCCTGCTCGATGTAGGAGCCTTCGGAGGTGGCCAGGTACTTCCACTCGAAGTCGAACGCCATGTTCGACTGGACACGCATGATGCCCGGCACCTTCAGCGCCGCCTCGTTGATCTTCATGAGGAAGGCAATCTTCTCGTCGAGCGACACGTCCTCCGGCTTCACCTTTACCGGCACGGACCAGTAGTCCGTATAGGCGGGCACGGGGGCCAGCTTCACCTCGAAGCGCTTGCTCACGGCGCTGGCCTTCGCGACGTCCGTCGCGCGGGCCGCGATCCTCCTGATCTCGTCCTCGGTGACGATCGGGCTGCTGGCGAAGCCCCAGACGCCGCTATGGATGACGCGCACGCCGAAGCCCGCGCTCTCCTCGTGGCCGCCGGCCCCGAAGCCGAAGCTGTCGGTGACGATCTTGTCGCGCACGGCCACGCTGTCGTTCACGTTGCGCGTGAAGCGGATATCCGCATAGGTGCAGCCCAGGCGCTTCGCTTCGCCGAGCGCGATGTCCGACAGTCCCTTGAACCGGGACTGCAGTACCTGCCCCCGCGGCGACTGCGCCACCAGGTCCCCGACCAGATCGCTCGCATACAGCGCCACGCCCGCGGCGCTCAACGTCCTGACGAACTCACGTCGCTTCATCTGTCACCCCAAGAAACCGAAACACGAAGAACACGAAGGACACGAAGACAAACACAGGTTCGCCGAGACCTTCATACCCGAATGTGCGATGCCATCGTCTGATGTCGTTCTGTCCCCAAGTTGTGTTCTTCCAATGCTCTTCTTCGTGTCCTTCGTATCCTTCGTGTTCCCTGCGCTGGACTCACACCGCTGGGGAAATCGAGGTCATCGTGAAGTCTTCGAGCTTCATCGGCGGCACGAGCGCCGTGCCCGGGTTGTCGTAGGCCTCGCCCGTGTGCATCGGGACCGGACGGCCGAGCATCGAGATGTTGTTGAAGCTCACCGCCGGCGACTCGTTCCACCGGAAGTTCTGCACCGGGCCCACGATCTCGCCGTTCTCGATCAGGAACAGCCCGTCGCGCGTCATGCCGGTGTTGAGCAGCGTCATCTGGTCCACCGGCCGGATGTACCAGAAGAACGACACCAGCAGCCCGCGCCTGGTGGACTTGATCATCTCCTCCACTGTTGCGGACCCACCCTCCATGACGAGGCTCATGCCCGGGGTGGTGCCCGTCGGGTCCTTCTTCTGCCGCTGGGCCCAGAAGCGGTCGTAGAACAGGTTCTTCACCACGCCCTTCTCGACCCAGGTGATGCTCTTCGCGGGCAGGCCGTCCTGGCCGATGGGCGACTGCCGGAGGATGGGATTCCCGATCTCGCTCCGCAGCGTGAAATTGTCGCCGAACACCTTCTCGCCGAGCCTCGTCGTGCCGCGCTCCTTGCCGCTCATGAAGCTTCGGCCTTCCTCAGCCCCACGCGCGTTGAGGCTGCCGAGCATCAGCGACAGGTAGCGGGCGGCCGGCCGCGGCTCCAGGATCACGGTGTAGTTGCCGGGTTCGATGGCCCTCGGCTTCGCGGACCTCAAGGCCTTGTCCGCGGCCACTTCCGTCAGCATCGCCGCGTCGATGTTCTTGATGTCCTTCACACCGGTCGTGCCCGCCCAGCCCGATCCGGTCTGGTCCGGCGTGCGGCACGTGAGGATGAAGCTGGCGTCGGCGTAGTGGAAGTACGTGAAGAGCCCCTCGGAGTTGGCGCTGGCATCCACCCAGTCGAACTTCGGGATGTAGCCCGCGCCGAGGACGCCCTTCTTCTCGCAGATGTCGGTGCTGGCCTTCACCATTTGCGCCCGTTCCGCGGGACCGAAGCCCACCGCCGACGGCAATGCGGCGTCCACCTCGATGTACTGCTGCGGCGGCTTCACCAGCGGCATCACCTCGGGGTTCTCCGGCTTGCGCTGCGCCAGCGTCTGCACGGCCTCGATCGTCCGCTTCAGCGACGCATCGTCGAACTGATGTGTCGTGGCGGTGGCGGTCTTCTTGCCGTAGTAGACCGTGATCTGCACCTCCTGATCGTTCTCGACCAGGTTGGCCGTGATGCTGGAGTTGGCAAACCGCGTCGCCGAGCGCTCGCCGCCGGAGAAGTCCACCTTCACCGCGTCGGCCTTGCACATGTTGAGCACCTTGTCGGTGATCGCTTTGACTTCGTCTCTCGAGTAGGCCATGGCAGGAGTCAGGAGTTAGGAGTCAGGAGTTAGGAGTTAGGAGTTAGGAGAACGCCGTGCCGACCATGATGCGGCGCAGCAGCATCGGTGAGGAACCGTGGGATGGCCTGTTCGACTGCACGGGCTGGCCCTTCGCGTCGCCGCCCATGCCGTGATGCTCCCACGCGTCCGGCGGGCCCACGGCGTCGAGGTTCGCGAAGAACTCGGTCGTGATGGCGTTGTAGGTGAAGTCGGTCACCATCCGGGTCTTCTTGCCGTCCTTGATCTCCCAGAACGCGTCACCGCCGAACTGGCCGTTGTAGCGCTGCTGGTCGATGCTGAAGCTCCCCTGCCCATCCACCAGCACGCCGTCCTTCACGTCCGCAATCATCTGGTCCAGCGTCGGCGAGCCTTTCGGGCCCGGGTCCATCTGGACGTTCGGCATCCGCAGGAAGGGGTAATTGCGCCAGTGGTTGGCGAAGGTGCAGCCGCGCGAGGCCGACTCGCCCATGTAGTGCGCCGTCTCGCGATTGGTCTGGAGTCCCACCAGGACGCCCTCGCGCACCAGCGGCCATCGCTGCGCCTCCACCCCATCGTCGTCGTAGCCGACCGTGGACGCACCACCGGGATGGGTGCGGTCCGCGTAGATGTTCATCAGCTTCGACCCGTAGTTCAACTTGCCCAGGTCCGCCAGCGTGATGAAGCTGGTGCCCGCGTAGTTGGCTTCGTAGCCGACGATACGATCGAGCTCGGTGGGGTGGGCGACGATCTCGTGGATGGTGAGCGCGGAGTGCGAGGGCATCAGGATCAGGTCCTTCAGCCCCGTGCCCACGGGCTTCGCCATCGCGTGCTCCACCGCCTCCGCGGCCACCCGCTCGGCGTGACCGCGCATGTTCTTCTCGGTGAAGAACTCCCAGCCGCGCGTCTCGGTGCCCGGGTTGTAGGTGCGGGACTTCACCTGTCCATCCCGCATGGCCGTCGCCGTCATGCTGGCCGCGGTGTAGTAGAACACCTGCTCGATGAACGAGCCCTCGCTCGTCGCGAGGAACTTCCACTCGTAGTTGAAGTTCACGGCCGCGATCGCCATGAAGACGCCCTGCGCCTTCTGCATGACCTCGGTGACCGCCACCAATTCAGCGACCTTGTCCTCGAGCGGGATCGTCCAGGGGTCCACTGTGATCGGCGTCTGCCAGAACGTGTCGTACGCCTTCACGGGGGCGAGTCGAACGTCAAAGCGTTTGGCCATCGCGCTGGCCCTCGCCACGTCGGTGGCCTGGGCGACCACGCGCTTGATCTCCGCCGGCTCGACGACAGGGCTGCTGGCAAAGCCCCAGACGCCACTATGGATGACGCGAACGCCGAAGCCGAACGTCTCCTCGTCTCCGAACTGGCCGAATCCGATGTTGCCGCTGTTCGCGATCTGCCCGTTGCGGACCGCCACGCCGTTCGACCGGTTGAAGGTGAAGCGGATGTCGGCGTACGTGCAGCCCAGCCGTCGTGCTTCTCGCAGCGCGTCCTCTGACCAGGTCCGATACTTCGGGTCCTTGACGTGCGGCACCGGGCCGCTGGACTGCCGCGCGAAGAGCAGCGTCGGCGACATCCCGAGCGCGACGGCGCCCATCCCGACCGACCTCGCGAAGGCACGTCGCGACAGCGCTCGTGGCCAGTCTCCCTGTCGTGCCATGAGCCCGTACTGTATCACCGGAGACCGGCTCGCCGGCGGAGCCACCACTCGCCCGCGAGGCTCCCGACAAACGGCAGCAACCACCACCACGATCGCATCGGGTGCCGCTGCTGCGGCCGCCGCTCCGTGCCACGAGCGGCGAGCCAGGCCTGCACGATCGGGCTCACGTCGCCGTCGCTGACGACGAGGCCGCCCGTTCGGCCGGCAATCGCCTCCGCATCGAAGCGGGTCCAGCGGTGGGACGATGCGTCACCCGCACCGTCCACCAGGCGGGCGCTCCCGTCGCCCACGCCCGCGACGGCGACCACCACGCGACACCCGGTGCGGGCACCGACAGGCACCCGGGCGGTGAACGATCCTGCTGCACCAGCCGGCCACAAGCGAAGCGGTACGGCATCGCCCTCGTCGCACGTCCGCGTGGCCGCCGCCTCCCACGCCTCGGCCTCCCGAACCGTGCGCGCCCGCACCTCTGCGTACACCTCGCCGTCGGTGCCCATCGTCGTCCTGACGAGGTCCACGGCGACGGGCGGGCCAACCGCCATGGCCAGCCCGGCCACGGTACTGCGCCAGAACCGCTCGAAGGCCCCATTGGTCCCCCGATGCCGCCACGCGTCGAGCGCTCCAGACACGACCACGACCCCGGCGCCCAGCGGCGATGCCACCACGACGGGCCCATCGTCTGATGCCGCCCACACCTGATCCAGCGGCACCACGTCGGCGGCCAGCAGCCACTCGCTCGCGCGGAGCGGGCCCGCCGCGGAGGGCTCATCATCCAGCTGCTCGCGCCAGCGATGCTGGATCAACCGCGCGACGGGGCCGGTCATCGGCCGGTCCGGCGCGAGGATCACGGCGCCGCCGCGGTGATGCAGAAACCCCTCGAGACGCGCCACGTCGTCGGTCGTGAGCGCATCAGGCGCCCCGACCAGGACCACGCGGGCCTCGTCGAGTCGGTCGCCGTCGAGTGCCGCACCGGCCGCGGTCACGCTCACGCGCGGCGCCACCTCCGTCCTGGCCGCGACGTCGAAGCGCGGGTCGCCCTCGATCGCGCGCCGGATGAAAGTTGCCGCCCAGGACGGCCGCCGCTCGTGCAGCACGACCCGCCACCGGCCCGCGGTGACCTCGGCCGCGGCGGACAGCGTGTTGTCCACCAGGGTGGCCTCCTCGACGCCGTCCGTCACGACGCGTGCCTCCAGCGTGCGCGTGCCCGACGCCACCGGCGACCACGGCACGTTGACGGACACCTCGCCATCGGAGGTCCACTGGTGGGTGGCCTCGCCCACGATCGCGCTCCCGTCGTGGAGCCGCACCCGGGACGTCCTGCCCTGCAGGCCCTGCCCGGCGATCGAGACGATGGCCGTCGCCTGCCCTGCGACGTGCGCCGGCGTCACCGACACCCCGGTGACCGCGACATTCCCATCCAACGCGTCACCGACGAGGACGATCGAGACCGGGCCCCGGCGATCCGCAGGCACCGAGGGGGCCGCTCCCTCCGTCAGCACCACGCACGGATCGACGGCGCCGCAGGGCACGGGGACTCCCGTCTCGATCTCGTGGACGCGGACCGTCCCGGCGTTCCCCAGCGCGCCGGACAGCCGCGCCGCGGCCTCGCGCGCCGCGTCGAGAACAGTCGCCGGATCGCCGGTCCGTGCCGGCCGGCTGTCGCGGGACGACCGGACGATGGCCGCATCCACGATCACGGGCGGAGGCGGCGCGATGCTCGACGGGGGATCCAGCCAGCACAGCAGCGCCACGCCGAGCGCGGTCAGGCGCAGGAGGTCCGCCAGCCTCACGGTGGACTCCCCATGCGTCGCTCCTCCCGCCACCACCCGCGCAGTTCGCTCACCTCGACGGCGGGCCCGGGAGACTCGGCTGCGGCCCATGCGCTGGCCGCCACCCGCGCCATCGCGGCATCGGCCGCGCGGAGACGCTCCTCGCGCGTCGTCGCGGACGCCAGCGACGAGGCCAGCTGTCGCCACTCGCCCTCGGCAGTGTCGACCGCTGCCAGTCGTGCCAGCAGCGCGGGGCTCGCCGTACCTCCAGTGTCCACCAGCGCCGCCAGGTCCCGCAGCAGCTGCCGCGCGCGTGCGCCCGGGTCCGCTGGTTCGCCAGCGGTCGTTCGCGCCCGCGACTGCGCGCTCGCACGATCGCCCGTGAGTCGCCGCGTTGGATCGATTCGCGACCGCTCGGCCAGCGTGCGGAGGAAGTACCGACGCCTGTCGAACGCACGCTGCAGCGCAGCGAGCGCGTTCCGCTCGAACACCAGGGCCCCCGAGGCGTCCCCTGCGTTCAACCGGGCCTCGGCCCGTGACATCTCGTTGATGGCGCGCAGCATCTCGGCCCGGCCCGCGTTCTCGAGCCGGCCCTCCTGGAGCTCGTGGGAGTGCGCGGCCTCCTCCACCTCGTCCTGTACCTCGCCGCCGCTCAGGAACACCACCTCGGCCCGGACCATGCGCTGCTCGATGGCCAACATCCGGGACCGTTCGGTCCACGCCTCGGCACCAAGCTGCCCGCGCTCCGCCAGCAGCCGCTCGGTCTTGACGATCACCATCTGCTGGCTGATGGCATACCGGCGGTCTTCGTCCGGCACCGCAAAGCCCGCGCCCGCGAACTCGAGGCGTTTGCCGACGTCGATGGTGAAGGCGTCCGACGACACCCAGTCGGCGTCGGGATTGGAATCGCGGACCAGGGCCCGATACACCAGCGAGTCGCCGTCCTCGAGGGCCAAGGCGCCAAGCGACAGCCTGGCGCGGCCGCGCCACAGCTGCGGGCTGGTGCGCTCGACGGTCACCGGCGCCTCGCCCTCGGCAAACGCAAAGGACTCCCCCGAGCCGGACATCTTCACGTAGGCCACGCGCACACCGTCGACGCGCTCGGCGTCCGAGGCCTCGATCGCCACGTCCACCACACCGGAGGGCGCAAGGAACGCAAGGTCCTTCCCGGGCTCGACGATTCGGACGCGTGGCGACTGGTCCGGGACCACTACGACATCCACCAGCCGCGACTGGCGTGCCTGGCCCGCGGAGTCGCCCACGGCCACCACCACCGCGTGCGTGACCTCCGGCGTCCACTCCAGCAAGAAGGCGCCGTCGCCGGCGGACGCGAGCGGGCGCACGGGGCGCTCCGGCTCCTCCAGCCACGCGAGCGTCGCGGCGGCCAGCACCTCGAGGCGCAGTTGTGCGCCCGCCGGAAGCGTCATCTGCTGTGGATCGTCGATGGATCGGGACGGCAGTCCCAGGTATGCCGGTGGCGTCACTGTCGCGCGGATGGACCGCAGGGGCATGGCCGGCGCGCCCCCCGTCGCCGCGTCGGGCATTGCCCCGGGCACCGAGAAGGCCGCCCAGACCACCGCCAGCGCGCCGCCGGTGGCCACCAGGGCCAGCCAGGCCGGCCGTGCCAGGGGCGCGACGACACCGGGCTCCACGGCCGTCGCCCGGGCCTCGGCGTGCCGCAGCACCTCCGCACGCATCGGCTCGGTGGCCTGCGCCGCACCAGCGTCCAGCGCGATGGCCGTGACCACCAGGTTGTCCAGCCCTCCCGCGCGCGCTTCGATGTGCAGGGCCGTCGCCAGCGGTGTCCATTGGCGTGCGGCACGGCGTGCCGCGGCGATCACGAGCCCGGCCGCCATGACGACGCCGACCACCGCGCCCCAGCCGGGGGCCTGCCCCACGAGACCGAGGACCGCCACGGACGCGGCAACGGCAAGGACACCCGCAGCCACCCCCTCGAGCAGGACGCCGAGCCGGAGCCGGCGCTGCGCGGCGCCGACCAGCGCCGTCACCGCCATGTCACCCCCTGCCGCATCCAGAGCTCGGCGACGAGCAGGCCGAGCACGAGCGCCCAGACCATGCGCCGATCACCCGCGTCGACAGGCGTCGGCCGTTCGCTTGGCGCCGGCGGCCGGGCGATCGCCGCCAGCTCCTGGTCGGTCAGCGTCTCGGGCTCCCACGCGTCGAGGGACACCGCGAGCCGCCGCTCCAGTGCCCTGGCCAACCCCTCGACGGTCCCGGGCCACTCCACCGCGATGGGCTCCAGAAGCCCGGCCGGGGGGAGGCGGAGCCCACGACGGAGCACCGCGCGCAGCGCAGCGTCCGCGTCGGCCTGCTGGTCCGGGGTCGCGGCTGTCACCCGAATCGGCACCTCGCTCAACGGCTGCGCGCTCTCCTCGCGCACGTCGGTGCTGCGTGGCGAGAGCAGCAGCCGCTCGGTCACGCGCACGGCACGCCCGTCACGCCAGGTGAGACGACCGATCCTACGTTCGCGCACCGCGCTCCCGTTGCCGGTCCGGACCAGGCGGACGCCGATGGACGCCGGCACGACCGCGAAATCCGCCGCATCGGTCGATCCGCGTCGAAACGTCGAGAGCACGACGATCTCGCGCGTGCTCGGCTGCTGCTGCTCGGCCCACCGGACGGCATCCGCAACGGCATCCCGGAGCCGCGCGCGGGCGAACGTCGAGCTGACGGCCGCCGATCGCAGCTCGTCCTCGGGCGCCGCGGTGCGATCCTCCAGCACCACGGCCCGGGCCACGCGCGCGCGCCAGGCCGCCTCACGGGCGGGCGTGACCAGTACGGGCCCGGCAAGCGCCGCAACCGCCAGCAGGACCATCGCCACGCGGAGCAGAAGCAGCGGCCAGTCTTCGACCACCCTCCGGCTCACCGCCGCCAGCGGCGTCGCCTCGAGGAAGCGTGTCGACGGGAACGTCACCGGCGTGCGTGTCGCCCGGGTCAGCAGGTGGATGGCGATGGGCAGGGCCACCGCGAGCGCGGCCCACCACACCGCGGGCTGCAGGAAGGTGATGCCCACGCTCAGTGGCCTCCGCGGCGCGACAGCAGGTACCGCCGCAGCGCGCGCTCCAGGTCGTCCGCGGTGGTGAGCCGGACGTAGTCGAGCCCTTCGCGCCGCGCGTCGGCCTCCACGCGGTCGAGCCACGAGCGGACCCGTCCGGCATACGCCTGCGCCGCAGCCTCAGCCTGCACGGCGACCGTGCGCCCCGTCTCGGCATCGACGTACTCCACGGGACCCAGAGACGGCAGGGCCAGCTCGTCCGCCGCGAGGGTCTGCACGACGACCACGTCGTGCCCCATGCGCGCAAGGCGTCGCAGCGCGCCGAGCGCGTCCTCGTCATAGAAATCCGAGACGGCGATGACGAGGCCTCGGCGCGTCAGCAGGCTGCCGGCGCGCGCAAGGCCAGCCGTGAACGGCGTCGTGCTCGATGGCACGAGCTCGGCCAGCTCGCGGAGGAACAGGGTGAGGTGTCGGTGGCCGCTTCGCGGGGGCACGTAGCGCACCGACTCGCCCACTGCCAGCAGGCCTGCCGCGTCCCCCTGATCGAGCACGAGGGTCCCCAGCACGGCCGCGACACGCCTGGCGAGGGCGAACTTGTCCCGGTAGTCCATCGACCGCGAGACGTCCACCACCAGCAGCGCGGCGAGGTTGGTCGTCTCGCGGAACTGTCGGGTGTAGAGGCGATCGGTCTTCGCGAAGCGCTTCCAGTCCACGAAGCGAAGGTCATCGCCCGGACGATAGTGGCGATACTGGCTGAACTCCGCGCTGTAGCCGTGAAAGGGACTGCGATGCAGCCCGTGCCGCAGGCCCTCGACCGTCGTCCTGGCGACGAACTCCAGGTCGCGGAGCGTCGAGAGCTCGGCCGCGGTGGCGACGTGCGGTCGGGACATGTTCGCAATCAGCCGCGCGCGCGCACCGGGATGGCCTCGAGCAGGCGGGCCACGATGGACTCCGCATCGACGCCATCGGCCTCGGCCTGGAAGTTGACGAGCACCCGGTGCCGGAGCACCGGTGCCGCGACGGCCTGGATGTCCTCGAGGGACACGGCCGGCCGGCCGTGCAGCACCGCGCGCGCCTTTCCGGCGAGCAGCAACGCCTGCCCCGCGCGTGGTCCCGCGCCCCACCTGACCCACTGGCCGACGAACTCCGGCGCTTCACCCGTGGAGCCGGGCCGCGTGGCCCGCACGAGCCGGCTCGCGTAGTCGATGACGTTGTCGGCGGCCACTACCTCGCGCACGAGCATGCGCGCGCGCTCGATGGTCTCTCCGTCCGCCACCGGCGAGGCCACGCGCTCGATGCCCGTGGTGGTCTGCGCCAGGATGGCTCGCTCCTCCGCCGCACTCGGGTATCCAATCACCACGTTCAACATGAAGCGGTCCAGCTGTGCCTCGGGCAGTGGATACGTCCCCTCCTGCTCGATGGGGTTCTGGGTCGCGAGCACGAAGAGGGGCCGCTCGAGCGGATATCGCTTCCCGCCGATCGTCACCTGGTACTCCTGCATCGCCTCCAGCAGCGCGGACTGCGTCTTTGGCGGCGTCCGGTTGATCTCGTCGGCAAGGATGATGTTCGCGAAGATCGGGCCCGGCAGGAAGCGGATGACGCGCGCGCCGGTGCTGCGATCGTCCTCGATCACCTCGGTGCCCAGGATGTCCGAGGGCATCAGGTCCGGCGTGAACTGGATGCGGCTGAACTTCAGATGGACCGCATCGGCCAGCGTCTTGATGATGAGGGTTTTGGCCAGCCCGGGCACGCCGCGCAGCAGACAATGGCCGCCTGACAGGAACGCGATCAGGATCTCCGCCACCACCGCGTCCTGGCCGATGATCACCTTCCTGAGCTCGCGCTGCAGCCGCTCGACCAGGGTGGCGGCATCGGTCAGGGTCATCACGGGCGCAGACACGTCGGAGGATGGCACGGCATCGATCTTACAGGGCACAGGGCAAACGCAGAAGGCTGAAGGCAAAAGACGGAAGGCAGACGCTAGCCGAATGGCTGATCCCGCCCTGACGGCCACCCGCTACCCTGCACCTATGAGTGACATTCTCTCGACCCTCTCTACCCAACTGGCCCTCGCCGCCGAACAGGCCGCCGCATCGGTGGTCCAGGTGGCGGCGCGCCGACGCCCGGTGGCCGGACTCGCCGTCGCCGAAGACCTTGTGGTGACCCCCGCCCATCATCTCGAGGACGATGGGGTGACGGTCCGGCGTGGTGACGGGCATACGGCCGAGGGCACGGTCCTGGGCCGCAGCCCGTCCACCGGGATGGCCGTGGTCCGGGTGCCCGCCCTCGGCGTGCCGCCGGCTCGGCCCGCGCCAGAGCCGCGGGCGGGACAGCTGGGCCTGGCCGTGGGCCGCACGTGGAGCGGCGGCGTGTTCGCGCAGCTGACCTCGATTGTCGTGGTCGGGGGGCCCCTGCGCACCGGCCGGACCACCGAGCTCCCGCGCGTGATTCGCCTGGCGTCGGCACCGCACGGTGCCCTCACCGGCGGTGTGCTGGCAGACGGTGAGGGACGCGCCCTGGGAATCATCACCGCCGGCGCCATCCGCGGCACGACCATCGTCGTGCCAATCGCCCTCGCCACGGCCGCCGCCGAGGACGTGGTGGCCCAGGGGGGCTCGCGTCAGGGCTTCATCGGCATCAGCTCGACCGCCGTGAGCCTGCCCCAGCGCCAGCGTGCGGGCCGGCCGCAGGAGTACGGCCTGCTGGTGACTGGGCTCGTCGACGGCAGCCCCGCGGATGCGGCCGGCCTGTTGATTGGCGATGTGATTGTCGGCTTCGAGGGCGACGTGGTGCAGGAGCCCGAGCAGCTGGTGATGCGCCTGCGCGGCGACCGCGTGGGCAAGGCCGTGGCGCTCACCGTGCTGCGCGGGAACGTGGCGCAGGACGTGGCGGTCACCGTCGGCGAGCGCCGGCGGTGATGGGCCGCGGGTAAGCTGGATCGCCGTGGCGGTTCCCATCCGGGTGTTCTTCGCCAGCGCGAGCAGTCGGGCCACCATTGCCGCACGGATCGCCGAGGACGACCGTTGGCGCGTGGTGAGCGATCCAGCCTTCGCCGACATCGTGATCGTGTCCCCTGACGACTGGGCGCGGCTCAACCCGCGGCCGCAGGCTGTTCGCTCGCCTGTCGAACCGCCCGTCGAGAGCCTTACGCCACGTGAGTTCGACGTCCTTCGCCTGGTGGCCGACGGGCTGCACAACCGGGAGATTGCCGCCCGGCTCGGCGTCACGGAGCACACCGTGAAGTTCCACCTCGGCGCCATCTTCGGAAAGCTCGGCGCGTCGACGAGGACGGAGGCGGTGCAGAAGGGGCTCAGGCTGGGCGTGATCGAGATCTAGTGATCTTGTGATCTGGTGAGCTGGTGATCTGATCTGGCGAGCTGGGGATCTTGGGATCTATCTGGGGATCTGGGGATCTTGGGATCTATCTGGGGATCTTGGCATCTGATCTCGCGATCTGGGGACCTACCTTCTGACCTTCTAATCTGGTGATCCTGGGAGTGGCCGATGCTCACTGACACTCAGTTGCTCGACGCGTACTCCCTGGCGGTGGTTGGTGCCGTGGATCGGGTTGGTCCGGCCGTCGTGAGGGTGGAGGTTCGGGGCAGGCCCGGCGGGCCGAGGTCGCGGCGGGGGCCGACGGGTGGGTCGGGGTCCGGGTTCGTCTTCGCGCCCGATGGGCTCATCCTGACGAACAGTCACGTGGTGTCGGGCGGCACGGAGGTGTCGGTGTCGCTCACCGATGGCCGGCGGCTCCGCGCGGACGTGGTTGGCGACGATCCGCACACGGATCTCGCCGTGCTGCGCGTCACCGCCCCCGACCTGACCGCAGCCCCGCTCGGCAACTCCGCCGCGCTGCGTCCGGGGCAGGTGGTGATCGCCATCGGCAACCCGTTCGGCTTCCAGCACACCGTGACCACAGGCGTCGTCAGCGCCCTCGGCCGCTCGGCTGCGCGCGCGGACCGTGCGCCTGATGGAGAACCTGATTCAGACGGACGCCGCGCTGAACCCCGGCAACTCCGGCGGGCCGCTGGTGACAAGTCGCGGTGAGGTAGTCGGCGTGAACACGGCCGTCATCCTGGGCGGCCAGGGCATCGCGTTCGCCGTGCCCATCAACACGGCCACCTGGGTCATCGCCTGCCTGCTCAAGGACGGCCGCGTCCGCCGGAGCTACCTGGGCGTCGCCGGCCAGGACGTCGAGATTCCGCGCAGACTCGTGCGCGAACACGCCCTGCCCCGGGATCGTGGCATGTCGCTGACAGGGGTGACGCCGAAGAGCCCGGCAGACGATGCGGGGCTGCGGCCCGGGGATCTGCTGCTCGACTTCGGGGGCGTGCCGATCGGCGGCGTGGACGACCTGGTCCGATTGCTCACGGACGCGACAATCGGCGTGGCCACTCCCGTGCGCGTCCTGCGTCACGGCGCCCCCCGACGGGTCATCGTCGTGCCGCGGGAGTCGGCGTGAGGCAAGGGGGCTCCAGGCTCCAGGCTCCAGGCTTCAGGCTTCAGGTACTACTCTTGCCACGGCCGCACTACGTGCTCGATCCGCGAGCTCTGGGCTTTCAGTGCTCCTGACGGCGTGACACGAGCTCTACCTGTAGCCTGTAGCCTGGAGCCTGGAGCCTGTAGCCTGAAGCCTGTAGCCTGTAGCCTGAAGCCTGTCCCCGTCACTCCGCCAGCGCAATCGTCGGGTCCGTGCGCGCGGCGCGCCGCGCGGGCACGATGCAGGCGACGCACGCAACGGCCACCAGCACGCCCGCGACGCTGGCCACCACCGCGGCATCCATCGCGCTCACCCCGTACAGCACCGACTCGAGCGTCCGGCGCAGGAAGAACGCCCCGACGAGCCCCACCGTCGCTCCCACCCCGACGATGGCCGCACCTTCGGCAAGCACGAGGCCGAAGATGCGCGGCGCGCCGGCCCCGAGCGCCATGCGGATGCCGATTTCACGGCGCCGCTGCGACACCTGGTAGGCCAGCACGCCGTAGATGCCAATCGCCGCGAGGAACAACGCGACCACCGCGAACCCGCCGGCCAGCAGCGTGGGCGTGCGCCGATCCACGAGGATTTCGGACGTGCGCTCGGCCATCGTCCGGATGTTGTAGAGCGGCAGTTCAGCATCCACCTGCGCAATCGTCCGCCGTACGGTCTCCGCCGCGGCCTTCGGGTCGCCCGCGGTCCGCACGGCGAGGCCCACGCTGCGGACGGGACGCTGGCGATACGGGAAGTAGTAGGCGCCCGCCCGCTGGTTGGCGCCCTCGACGAGTGCGGACAACTTCATGTCCGCGATGACGCCGACGATCGTGAGCATCTGGTCGTCGGGCGGCTGCTCGAGCAGCCTGTCGGCGCTCTCTGGCTGGTACATCCGCTTGCCCACGGCCTGCCCATCCGGCCAGAACTTCCGCGCCAGCCGTTCGTCGATGACCAGCACGCGCCGCCGGCCCTCGATATCGCCGTCGTTGAAGAACCGCCCCGCCAGCAAACGCGCGCCCATCGTCTCGAAATAGCCGTCGGTCACCGACACCGAGTTGGGCGAGACGACCGACTCGCCCGGCGCCATCTGATACCCCTCGGCCAGGATCACGCTGTCGCTGTTGCTGCCGCTGAACGGAATGGTGGACGAGAGGCCGGCGGCGGCCACGCCCGGCAGCGCCCGCACCTGATCGAGGACCCGCCCCACCAGCGTGCGCAGCTCCTCATCGCCCGCATATCGCGCCTGCGGCGGGTTGATCAGGCCGGTCACGACGCCATCCGTTCGGAAGCCCGGATCGACCGCCAGCACTTCCTGCAGGCTCGCCACCATCACGCCCGCGCCGATGAGCAGCATCAAGGCGAACGCCACCTGGCTGGCGACCAGCGCCCGCCGGACGAATCGTGACTGCCGCGAGGCCGTGCCTGACCGGCCCTCTTCGCGGACGATCTGCGCCAGGTTGGTGCGGCGGAGGACGCCCACGGGCAGCGCGGCCATGACGGCGCCGACCACGCCCACCAGGAGCAGTGTGAAGCCGACGACCCGGCCGTCGATGGCGATGTCGCCACCGCGCGGCAGCTGGTCGAGGCCCAGCACGGGGGCGGACGCCAGCGCCCACCACCCGAGCAGCAGCCCGGCAACGCCACCACACAGAGCGACGAGGGTGCTTTCAGTGAAGCTCTGGCGAGCCAGCCGCCCGAACCCGGCGCCCAGGGCGTGTCTCGTCGCCAGCTCCCGCATCCGGCCCGAGGAGCGCACCAGCACGAGATTGGCGACGTTCACACAGCCGATGATGAGCACGACGATCACGCCGCCCCACAACAGCGTCAACGTGCGCCGCAGGTCGCTCACCAGGAACTCCTGGAAGCCCTCCGCGTTGGTCGTGAAGCGGGCATTGAGGAGAATCTGCTTCATCTGCGGGAACCGATCGAGGTTGGCCGCGTTGAGGGCCGCCAGCTGGCTGCGCACCTGCTCCACCGTGGCCCCCGGCTTCAGCCGGCCGAGCTGCTGCCAGTTGTTGCTGTGCCGCCGGTCGTCGGCCCGCTCCTCAGGCGGGAACGCCACGGCGCGAAGCAACTGAATGTCGGGATCGATGAAGCGGAAGTCCGGCGGCAGCACACCGACAATCGGCATGTTCACGCCGTTCACGCGAATCGACTGCCCGACTGCGGTGTCCTGCCCGCCAAAGGCGCGCTGCCAGTAGCCATACGTGAGGACGATCTTCTGGTCCTGCCCGGGCTCGGATTCCTCGTCGGTAAAGAGCCGTCCGCGGGCAGCGGTCACACGCAGCACGTCGAAAAACGACGGCGTCACCATCAGCGCCTGCAGACGTTCTGCCTGGCCGCGGTCCCCACCAATCGTCGCGCCGGCCTGTCGATACATCGACAGGCTCTCGAATGCCGTCACGGCCTCGAGGCGGTCGTAATAGTCCGGTACGCCGTTGCCCGCCACGCTGACGCCGGCACCGGGGTAGGCGTTGTACACGGTCACGAGCCGGTCGGACTCGTCGAACGGCAGTGGCTTCAGGAGGATGCCGTCCACGACGGCGAAGATGGCCACGTTCGCGGCCAGGCACAGCGCCAGCGTGGCGACCGTGGTGAGCGTGAACGCGCGGTCCTTCCAGAGCCCGCGCAGGGAGATCCGGATGTCCTGCCACAGCCTGTCCATGGGCGATTGGACGGATGGGAACCTTCACGAGTTCAGGGTGCAGGGGTGCAGGGGTGCAGGGGTGCAGGGGTGCAGGGGTGCACGGGTGCACGGGTGCACGGGTGCAGGGTGCGGAGTTCGAGAGCCTACTGAGCTGCGGTGAGCAGGGCGTCCAGTGCGGCGTCGCGGTTGGTGCCGGTGCGCAGGTACGGGAGCCAGGCCGTGTCCAGCGCTGGCTTGAAGTTCGCCAGGGGGCCGCGGGTCCAGAGGGCGTTGGCCTCGGCGTACGGGACGTGGGGTGTCACGACGCGGCGCACGGCTTCACCGGCCGTGTAGAACACCAGGGCGTGGGACAGGCCGTCTGGCACGCGCGCCACCCGCTGCCGCGCGGCCGCGGCGGCCAGCCGCGCCTGCATGGGCTCGTCCCACTGGTGCATCGCCTCGTGGAAGACCGTCTCCAGCCCAAGGGATCCCGCCAAACCAGGGTCGCGGCTGGCGATGACCAGGAGGCGGTCGCCCGTCGAGTACGCGCCGGCCCAGTTGGCGTAGGCCGACACGTTCACCGGGAAGCCACCGGCCGGCCACGATTCGCCGTACACGCGGGTGACAATCGACAGGATGGCCGCCCCGTCGAGCCGCACCCACGTGTCCAGCTCGTCCGTGAAGTCGCGGCTCCGCCGCCCGTGCGCGGGCCACCACACCTCGCGATACACCGACGCCGCCCGTTCGAGCGCGTCCCGCATCGCGGCAGGCACAGCCACCCCGTCCAGCGAGGCGGCCTCCTCCACGCGCGAGAGCGCGGCGGTCGCCTGCCACAGATCGCGGTCGAAGACGGCGTCGAGCCGGCTGGGACCGGAGGCGTAGGCCTGGACGGCCTCACGCCAGATCGCGGCCTGTGCGGACGTAGCCCGGGACAATCCCTCGGACTGGTCCCGCGGCGCGTCCGCGACCGCCCGCCGCGTGCGGTCCGGGGCGTTGTTCTCGGCGCGGCCGAGGACGTACAGGAAGTGGTGCAGGTGTAGCCAGAAGCCCGCGCGGAAGGTGAAGATCCGCGCCTCCTGCGCTCGTGGCGCCAGCACCAGGCTCGAGATCAGCGCCGCGCCGATGCAGCACGCGCGGCACCGCCTCGTCGTCATGGCACCTGATACACCAGGAAGATCTGGCGCGGCAGGAAGTCGTGCTGCTGAACGAGCGAGAAGCCGGCCGGTTTCAGTTCGGCAGAAATCTGTTCCGGCGTGAAGCGGAACTCCACGGGCGGGCCGGACGGCGCGTCCTTGCGAAAATCCACGATGGCCAGTTTGCCGCCGGGCTTCATCGACGTCTTCAGCTTCGTGAAGTAGGCCACGCGATTCGGGATGTGATGAAAGGTGTCGACGATGAGGATCGTGTCGACGGGGACCGGCAGGTTGGGGCCGTCCGCCGACGCCTGCACGGCGGTGAGGTTCTTCAGTCCCTCCTTCGCGGCGCGGCCCTTGAGATAGGCCACCATCGACGGCTCGATGTCCACCGAGTACACCATCGGCGCGGCCGAGGAGCGCGCCAGGCGGGATGAGAAGTAGCCTGTGCCCGCGCCGATGTCGGCGATGGACTGCCCCGGCTTCAGCGCCAGCGCGTCGATGACGCGCGCCGGCATCTGCCAGGCGTCACGCGAGGGATCGTCGAATTCCTTCGCCCACTGCTCGGCGTTGTCGAAGTGCCGCTCCATGTGGTCGGGCTTGTGCTGGCCGCCGTGCTGCATCTGGCCGCTCGGAGTCTGGGCGGACATTACGAGGACCGAGACGCTGAACAGGACCGCAGTCGAGGCGATGGCGAGAAGTCGGATGTCGCGCATATCTGCCCAGTCTCCTGCCCCCAGCCTACCCCAGCCCTGCGGTATTTTGCCGCAGGGCCCGTGTCGGCGCATAATCGAGAGGCCTGCCAGATTCGGACCGTATGGCCTTCTCATCCCGCTTCGGCGGTGGGCTGTTGCGCCTGCCACTCGCCCTGGCATTGCTGGCCGGGACGGCCTGGCCCGTCGCCGCGCAGGGCGGCACGCCGCCCCCGCGGATCAGCCAGGACCTGCCCGACAGCGACTTTCTTTTCAAGCGCCCGCGTGTCACTCTGAGCATAAGGGGCGGCGTCCTCGTCCCGCGGGAGGGATCGGACCTGTTCGACTTCGTCCAGGAGCAGCTGACGATCGACAGCGGGGACTTCCGCAGCCCGTTGTTCGCGCTGGAAGTGGGCTACGCCCCCACGGCCCGCCTCGACATCGTCGGCGGCTTCGACCTGGCGCATCAGGGGGTCCGATCGGAGTATCGCGACTTCGTGGACAACAACCTGCTGCCGATCGAACAGGACACGACGCTCCGGCAGAACTCGTTCACCGGCAGCGTCCGCGTCGCGCTCGTGCCGCGCGGACGGTCCGTTGGCCAGTACGCGTGGATACCCGCGCGCGTCCAGCCGTTCGTGGGCGCCGGAGGCGGCATGGTGTTCTGGGAGTTCAAGCAGACCGGGGACTTCGTCGACTTCCAGGACTTCGAGATCTTCACCGACACGTTCGTCTCGAGCGGCGTGTCGCTCAGCGGGCACGTGCTGGGCGGCGTGGACATCCAGCTGTACAAGCGCCTCTTCCTCACGACCGAGGCGCGTTACGTGTGGGCACAGGGCGAGTTGAACAACGAGTTCGTCGGCTTCGAGCCGCTCGACCTCTCCGGGTTCAAGCTGGCCGCGGGCATCAACTTCGTGTTCTGAGAGGATGATGACAATGACCATGCGCGCGTTCGTCTTCGCGATGGGGCTCGCGGCGCTGCCGATGTCGAGCCTCGCCCAGCCAGCGCCGGTGGATCCGCGCTGGGCCCCGTACCTCGGGTGCTGGCAGTTGCAGCGGGAGGGCACGAGCAATGCCGTGGCCGACCTGGTGGCCATCGCCTCGCGGCAGGCCAGGGCGGCCGAGACCCAGGAGGACGTGATGATCTGCGTCACGCCCGCATCCGAGCCCAACGCCGTGTCGCAGCAGACCGTGCTGAACGGTGACTCCGTGCTCGACGAGGTGATCACCGCCGACGGCACGGCCCGCACGGGCCAGGCCGGCACGTGCACGAGCACGCGGAAGGCGGAATGGTCGAGGTCCGGACGGCAGCTCTTCAGCCGCGGCACGGTGAGCTGCGAGGGCCAGCCGGAGCGCACCATCACCGGCCTCAGCCTGATCACGCCCGGGCCCATGTGGGTGGACGTCCAGCTGGTCGAAGTGCGGGCCAGCCGCAGCGTCCGGGTGCGGCGCTACGGCCTGTCCCGCGAACAGCGACGCCTGGCGCAGGCGCCGCTCCCCGGCAGCCCGTCGCCAATGGACCGCTGGACGATCGACGAGGTGAAGGAGGCGTCGCAGCGGACGGCGCCGGAGGTGCTCCAGGCCGCGCTCGTCGAAGTTGGCGGCAAGCATCCGCTGAGCGCAAAGCGGTTGGTGGAGCTGGACGAGGCGGGCGTGCCCGGCCCCGTGATCGACGTGATGGTCGCGCTGTCCTTCCCCGAGAAGTTCGTGGTCGAGCAGTCGACGGGCTCGAGCTACGGCGGCGGGGGCTGGGGCGGGTTCGGCGGCACGCTCGACCCCTGGCTCATCTCGAGCGAGCTGGCCTGGCTGGGGATGTATGCGCCCTTCGGCTATCAGTATTACGGGTACTACGACCCGCGCTACGGTCCCGGCTGGGGCAACTGGGTGGGCGTCGCGCCACCGATCGCCACCACGCCGGCCGAGAATCCCGACAGCCGCGTCGTCAACGGCTTGGGCTACACGCGCATCCGCCCACGCGACCCCGAGCCTCGCGTCGCGGGCGGCACCGTCGACCGATCGGGGAGCGGCGACTCCGGGCGCGGATCGAGCGGGTCGGGCAGTTCGGGCGGCGGCTCGGGGGTCACCTCCGGTGGTTACACTAGTGGAGGCAGCAGTGGCGGATCGAGCGGCGGCTCGGGCCGCACCGCCGTGCCTCGCCCGCCAGGCGGCGGCAGGTAACAGAACTCATCACGATCTGACTGGGAGACACATCGACATGACTGGACCCCTGCCCATTGGAGCCGACGCTCCGGATTTCGACGCGGTGACCACCGACGGCCGGATCCGGTTCCACGAGTGGCTCGGCAACGCCTGGGGCGTGCTCTTCTCGCATCCGAAGGACTACACGCCGGTCTGCACCACGGAGCTCGGCATGGTGGCGCACCTCAAGCCGGAGTTCGACAAGCGGGGCGTGAAAGTGATGGGCCTCAGCATCGACCCCATCGAGAGCCACCACGGCTGGGCGAAGGACATCGAGGAAACACAGGGCACGGCGCTCAACTTCCCGATGATCGCGGACTTCGATCTGAAGGTGTCGAAGCTGTACGGCATGCTGCCCGCAGAGGCGCAGGACACCTGCGAGGGCCGCACGGCGGCCGACAACGCCACGGTGCGGAACGTGTACGTCATCGGTCCGGACAAGAAGATCAAGCTCACGCTCTCCTATCCGATGAGCGCGGGCCGCAACTTCGACGAGATCCTGCGGATCATCGACTCGCTGCAGCTCTCGGCGAAGTACAAGGTAGCGACGCCGGCCAACTGGAAGGATGGCGACGATGTAATCATCCTGACGTCTGTGTCGAACGAGGAGGCACAGAAGCAATACCCGGCCGGGTTCAAGACGATCAAGCCCTACCTGCGGGTGGTTCCGCAGCCACGCGGGTGAGGGCGGAGGACGACATGCGACGGACACTCACCTGTATCACCGCCGCCGGCGTGCTCGTCGCCGGCCTGGGCCTCCTGGCCCAGCAGAAGCCGGCGCCTGCCACTGCGGCCGGCAAGCCCACGGTCACGGTCTACAAGTCCCCGACTTGAGGGTGCTGCAGCGCCTGGGTGGATCACCTCCGGGCGAATGGCTTCCAGGTGGAGGCCCAGAACGTATCGGACGCGCAGTTGAACGCCGTGGCCATGCAGAGCGGTGTGAGTGACGACCTCCGGTCGTGCCACACGGCCAAGGTCGGCGGCTACACGGTGGAGGGCCACGTGCCTGCCGCCGACATCCATCGCATGCTGAAGGAGAAGCCCGCCATCGCCGGCATCTCGGTCCCCGGGATGCCCATGGGCTCCCCCGGCATGGAGCAGGGCGGCCGCAAGGAGCCGTTCGACACCGTCGCGTTCACGAAGGACGGGAAGAAGACGGTGTTCGAGAAACACCGGTAGGCGCCCGCTACGCGGGCGTAGGCCTTTGGTAGGCCGCGCTCCGCGCGGTAGGCGCGGCCTGCGGCCGCGTAGGTATTCAGTGATTTTCCCTACGCGAGCGTCAGCGAGCGCCTACCGGAGGCCTACGCGGCCGAAGGCCGCGCCTACGCCGCGAAGCGGCGCCTACCGAAGGCCTGCGAGCGCGGCCGAGAGGTCCTCCAGCAGCCAGTCAATCTGTTCCGCGTGGGTGCGGAAGCTGAGCACGCAGACACGTCCGACGTAGCGCCCGCGCGCGACGGCGCCGGTCACCATCACCCGCCCTCGCGCCGTGGTGCCCTCCATCAGCGCGCGCGTCGCGGCGTCCTCCTGCGCCAGCGTCGCGCCCGGCCACGTCACGTGGAACGGGAACAACGACAGTTCCGGCGCCGCGTCCATGACGAGGCCCGGCAGCGCGGATAGCCTGGCGAACGCGTCGAGCGCGAGCGCGCGCTTCTCCGCGATCGCCGCGCGATACGCCGCGGCGCCGTACAGCTTCACGGTGAGCCACACGCGCAGGCCGGGGAACCCCCGCGACAGATCCGGTCCGTGCTGGCTCGGATCGTAGAAGTCCTCGGGATGCGGCATGGCCGGCAGGTAGTCGGCCGTGGCTTCGTGCGCGGCCCGCAGGGCCGAGCCGTCCCGGACCAGCAGCGCACCTGTGCCGTACGGCAGGAACATGCCCTTGTGCGGATCCAGGGTGAGCGAGTCGGCGCGGCTCATCCCCGTCAGGACGGCACGGCCCTCCTCGCAGAGATTGAAGAACGCGCCGTACGCGCCATCCACGTGATGCCACAGGCCCTCAGCCGCGCAGAGGTCCGCGATGAGGTCCAGCGGATCGACAGCCCCGGTGTTGGTGGTGCCCGCGTTGGAGACCACCGCGAAGGGCGCCAGGCCGGTCGCGCGATCGCGGGCAATGGCCTCTGCCAGCGGGCCGAGAGGCATCCGGTAGCGCTCGTCGCAGGCGATGGCCCGGACCCGGTCCGGCATGATCCCCGCGATCTTCGCGGCCTTGAGCACGCAGTGGTGTGCCTGGTCCGAGGTGTAGACGACACCCCGGCGAATGTCGGCGCCGAGATGCCGTTCGCGCGCGCACAGCAGCGCGTTGAAGGTGGCCATGGATCCACCGGTCGTGAAGAGGCCGCGCGTGGTGTCTGGAAATCCCATCCAGTCGCGCAGCCAGTCCAGTGCGTTCGATTCGAGTTGCACCAGAGCGGGCGCCGCCTGCCACACGCCGGTGTACCGGTTCACCGTGTCCGCGATGAAGTCCGCCAGCGCCGCGGGGTACACGCCCCCGCCGGGGATGTAGGCGAGATAGCCGGGCGATGGGGCGTTGAACGATCGCGGGATGTACTCCTCGAACAGCCGGTCCAGCAGGGGCTCGAGCGCGGATGGCTCCTCGGGTGCCGGCTCACGCATGGCACGACAGAGCTGCTCGGCGCGCACATCGCCGGATACCGGCTGCGTCGGCAGCGAGGCCACGTGGTCGATCGATCGGGTGACGACGGCATCGGCCATGCGACGCATGTCGTCCTGGGAGAACTCGAAGTTGGGAGGAGGCATGGACGGAAGTGAAGGCTGACGGTCGAGCGTTCAGGGTTGACGGTTGATGGTGACAGGTGACGTTGGCAGTGGACAGCTCGAGGGCGGCGTCGGCGCGTGGAGGGAGCCGCGCATCGCTGGCGTTCAGGGTGTCGTGGCTGGCGGGCCCAGGACCGCAAGCAGGGACAGCGCGTCCACTCGTGCGCCAGCGACGCGGACGGCCCAGTGCAGGTGCGCCCCGGTGACACGACCCGTGGCGCCGACGAGCCCGACGACCTGGCCGGCACGGACGGTCTCGCCCTCGCGGACATCGATGCGGGACAGGTGCGCCAGCTGCGAGAACACGCCGGCGCCGTGATCGATCAGGACGGAGCGTCCCGCGAAATACAGGTCGCGCGCCACGGCCACGCGGCCATCGTTGGGTGCGTGGACCGGCGTGCCCGAGGGGCTGAGGAAGTCGGTCCCGCCATGCGGGCTGCGCAGCTCGCCGTTGAAGATGCTGCGCGTGCCGAACCGGCTGTTGGCCTGATGGGGAACGGGCCGACGGAACGGCTGTGCCCAGAGGGGATCCGGAGTGACGGCCGCGTAGGCGCGCTCCAGCAGCCGGGCCTCCTCCGCGATCCGTGTCTGCAGTTCCCGCGGTGGGTTCACGAAGTCGGGATTCACGGTCAGCTTCCGCACCGCGAAGTTCCGCGACGTCACCCGGAGCGTCCGGGTCGCGACGCCCCCGGCCGACCGCGCGGTGATCTCGTACGTGCCGGGGACAACGTCCAGATCGATCCCCACCAGGGCGCGCCAGGCACCCGCTTGCAGCCGGTGCGCAGGGACGTCCCGGTCGAACGCGCGGACATCGACGGCCGCCACCTCAGGCGGCACCGTGACGCTCACCACGACCACCTCGCCAGGCCGGTAGGACCGCGCGAGAAGCGACAAGGCCGGCTCTGCCTGGCGTCGGGCCGCGGCCAGGGGCGAAGTGACGAGCCAGGCTCCAACCACAAGAAGAAGGAGAATGCCCCACGGCGCGCTCGGGCGAACAGGCATGTCATGTCAAGTCTACCCGCCGGACGCGCAAACGTGCCGGAGTGCCGTCATGTGAACATCCGTTCAATCCCGTCGAAGCCTGTTTCCTGCCCGGAATCCTGGCGTGGTTGTTGGCGAACCTCTTGCACTTGAACTGACTGGACTACTGTGAGGTCACGTTATGGCTACGTTCACCCTGGATAAACCCGAAGTCGTCCGGAAGGTCGCGGATCGTGTCGCCGATGCCGGGGAGAGCCTCGTCGAGGACGCCAAGGTCCTGAAGGCCAAGGCCGCCGAGCTGTTCGACGAAGGCAAGGTGGCCGCCAGGAAGACGGTCACGCGCCGGATGCGCGAGCTCGAGGATCTGCGGGACGAGACCGCGCTCAAGGTCCGGAAGGCCCCGTTCACCGCGGTCGGCATCACGTTCGGCGTCGGCCTGCTGCTGGGCGTGGCGATCGCCTGGATGGGAAGACGACGATAGGCCTCGCCCGTTCGGATCGCTCGGTAGGCGACGCTGCGCGTCGTAGGCGCCGCTGCGCGTCGTAGGCGCGAGCTTCGCTCGCGTAGGGCGGTGTCGAGCTGCCTACGCAGTGACGACGCGAGTACGTGGTCGCACTGTGCTGTGTTCTCCCTACGCGCCCGCCAGGGCGCGCCTACGGCCCGAAGGGCCGCCGCCCGTAGGCCTACGGCACGGAGCGGCGCGACGCATCCGCTGCGGCACGATCGCGCACCATCTGATTGAGGATGCCCAGCAGCGACACCGTGACACGCTGTTCCGGCGACTGGCTCTCGTCCACCGGCTTGACGAGCATCCGGGACGAACCGCCCGATGCCCACGGCGTCGTGCTCACGTCGGCGCACGTCGCCGGCGTGGATGCGTCGTCGAAGTACTGCTCCTGCTCACCGGGACTGAGCGGGCGTGCGGCGCGTCTGCACGCGAGGCGGGTCATCATTTCCGGGGACAGGTCCCACAGCAGGACCCTGCCGTCCCAGTCGCCCGTGATGAGGCGCCCCGAGGTTGGCTCGAATGCGACACCGGCGACGGTCGCCGTGTGTCCGATGAGCGTCCCGCCGATGGGCCGCTGACTATCCAGGTCCCACACGATAACGCCGTCGTCATCCCCTGCCGCGAGCCGGCGTCCGTCACCGCTGAAGGCGATCGCGCTCACCGGCGTCCGATGGCCGCGTAACGGCGCTCCCCAGGGGCGCAGGCCTTGGAGGGCGAAGAGCTGAATCAGGTTGTCCGTTCCGGCGACCGCCAGGCGGGTGGAGTCGGGGCTGAACGCGACGTCCCTGATGAGGGCGCCTGGCACCGATAGGCGGGCCGTCACCGTGAGTGCGCGTGGGTCGACGAGCACGGCCTCCTTGTCGGCGGCGATGGCGAGCCAGGCACCGTTCGGCGCAAAGGCGATCGCCGTGGTATTGACACGGTGGCCGGTCGCGAGCCGGCGGGCGGCTGTTCCGTGACGCCATCGCCAGAAGTACACGCTGCCATCGTGGTCCGACGCCGCGAGGGTTTCGCCGTCCGGACCGAACGCCAGGCCATAGATGTCGGCGGATGGGCCGACCAGCGGCGCCCCGCGCGGCGAGCCGTCTGTCAGGTTCCATAGCCGCACGGTGCGATCCACGCCGGCGGAAGCCACCACGTCGTTGCTGGGATCGATCGCGACCCGCCACACGCTCTCCTTGTGACCCTTCAGCACGGACGGCGGCTCACACGTGCCCGCGCGGCACCGCCAGAGGTCGACATTCCCACCGATATCGGCAGCGGCCAGCCAGCGTCCGTCCGCGCTGACGGCGAACTCTCCAACCCCCTTGCCGACGAAGGGCATCGGCCGGGCCAGAACGTTCGGCGTGGCCAGGTCCCAGAGAATGACCTTCCCATCCTCGCTTACGGTCGCCATGCCGGTTCCCGATGGCATGAACCGCAGGTTCCACACCGTCTGCTGATGGCCGAGCAGCGGTGGAGTCGCGAGTGCGCGCGTCTTCATGTCCCAGAGGCGAACCGTTCGATCGAGGCCGCTCGACGCGACGAGCGCTCCGTCGGGGCTGAACGCCACCGTCTCGACATAGCCGGTGTGACCACGCAAGGGCTCGCCCACTCGCTCGGCTGCCGACCAGTCCCAGATCGCCACCGTGCCATCCAGTGCCGCAGACGCCAACAGCTTCCCGTCGGGCGAGAGCGCGAGGGCCCGGACTCCCGCCGCATGCCCCGTCATCCTCCGTCGTACCTCCCGGCCCGTGCGAACGTCCCAGACCGCGAGTGTGCCATCCCAGCCTCCCGTGGCGACAAGCTGCGCGCCGACGAACACCACCGCCCACGTGCCCAACGCGTGCGCCGGCATCGCCGGGCCGGCCGAAGCACCAGATGCCGCATCAAACGCCCGTACGGTTCCCTCGATGTCCGCGACCGCCAGCAACCTGTCGTCCGGCGAGAACTCGACTGCGAGGACGGGCTTCGAACCTGGGGACGACGCCGTCCAGACTGGACGATGTGTCGTGACGTCCCAAAGCACGGTGCCGTTGGCGCCACCGGAGGCGAGCCGCGCCCCGTCGCGCGCGAACGCCAGCGTGCTCACCGCGCCATCCGTGGTCCACTGCGCCAGTACCTCGCCCGATGCGGCGTCGTGCAGCACCAGCAGACCCACTTCGTCCCCCGAAGCGATGACGCCGCCGCTGGGGCTGATCGCGAGGGCGCGGGCCGGTGCGGGGTGATAGTACAGGAACCGGGCGAGGTGCGGCGAGAACTGCAACGTGTTGACGAGCGCGCCATGGGCGGCGACCGTGGAATCCGTCCGCCACCCGCCCGCCGCCAGCAGTCCCGCCAGGTCTGGCTGCGTGTCGCGCATCCCCTCCGCCTGTGCAGCGAGCCGACGTGACGCCGCAACGCGGCTCTGCGCCTGAGCTGCCGCTCGCTGGTAGAGCGCGTAGGCGGCAATCCCGCCCAGCACCACGGCCAGCACGGCGACCAGCGCGAAGTTGCGGCGGACCTCCTGGCGATGGTTCGCCTGGCTGCGGACGATGAACTCGGAGACGAGCTGGCTCGGCTTCGGAAACTTGCGCGGGTTAGCCCCGGCGCTGGCCAGCCACTCTTCGGCATGCCGCAGCGAATCGCCTCGCAGGAGGTCTGTTGGCGTGGCGCCGCGGTGGCGCCAGTTCTCCGCCGCCACACTCAAGCGCCTATGTTCCCGTGCCAGCGCGAAGTCGGTTCGCACGGCGACGCTCAGCCCTTCGAGGGCGTCCGCGATCTCGGCTTCGGTGCGCATGAAAGTCCACTGCGGTTCTCGCAGCGGCGCGGGCACGTGCTCGTCCGCGCCGTGATCCCGGAGCGACACCGGGATGAGCCGCTTGCCCAGGCTCGCCGCGAGCTCAACTTCATCGCGACACGCCTCAGAGGCGATCGATTCCGGTGAGATGACGAACAGAAAGACGTCGGCCGAGAGGATCATGAGGCGCAACTGCTCGCGGTAGCTGTCGCCGCGCTCCAACTCCCAGTCCCCCCTGACGCGGCTCTCGGCGTTGGCCAGCATGCGTTCGAGCCGGCGGGCGAACTCCGCATCTTCCCGCGCATACGACACGAACACGACGACGGTGAATGCGTCGACGGAGCTGCTCATGAGTGGTCAATTCTAGTGCCGCGATCGCGACTCAGCACTTCCCCGGCTCTGACGCCGACCACAAAGGGCAGGCAGTCGTGACGCTCCTTGCTGGCGACGTCTTCCCTACGCGCCCGCCAGGGCGCGCCTACGGCCGCGTAGCGGCCACCTACCGTGAGGCCTACGGCCCGAAGGGCCGCCTACCGCAGGCCAACGGCTGCGCAGCAGCCGCCTACCGCAGTATCCTCTCGCGGTGCTCATCGCCGTCGTCGCCGTCTACCTCCTCGGAACCCTCATCGTCGGCGCGGCGCTCAGCACCCGCATCAAGCGGGCGTCCGACTACCTCCTGGCGGGCCGCAATCTTGGCCTGGCGCTGACCACCGCATCGCTGGCGGCGGTCCAGATTGGCGCGGGTGTCGTCCTGGGCGGCGCCGAGACGGGCGCGGCGTCCGGGCTGTGGCCCGGTGTCTGGTACGGCATCGGCTGCGGCATGGGCCTCGTCCTTGCCGGCCTGGTGGCCGCCGAGCGCCTGCGCACGATGGGTGGCATGGTGCCCATCGACTTCTTCGCCCAGCGCTACGGCGAGCGCCGATCCCTGCGCCTGTGGGCGTGGATGTCGAACATTCCCAGCCTGCTCGGCATCTTCGCGGCCCAGATGATGGCGGCCGGCTCCATCCTGGCCCGCCTCACCGGCACGTCCTTCGAGTCGGCCGTGGTCCTCATCGGCGCGGTCATCCTGCTCTCCAACGTCATGAGCGGCATGTGGGGCGTGGTGGCCGTGGACTTCTTCCAGGTCAGCATCATCATGATTGGCATCCCGCTCACGGCGTTCGCGGCCATGAGCCAGGTGGACGCGGGGGCCGTGACCGCGGCCTTCACCAGCCCGTTCATCCCCGACGGCATGGCGTCACGCGCGGTCTTCCTCATTACTCCGTTCCTCTTCTCCATCTCGGTGTCCTACGACGCGTTCATCCGCTACCAGTCCGCGAAGAGCGGCGCCGTGGCGAAGTGGGCCTGCATCATCTCGGGCATTCTGGTCATGGCGATCAGTCTGTGCGCCTCGCTGATCGGCACGCTCGGCAAGCGGGCCTTTCCCGACATCGCCGACGGCCAGGTCCTGACGCACGTGGTGACGACGACGCTACCGCCGGTGCTGGCCGGAGTGGTGGTGTCGGCCCTGATGGCGGCGGCGATGTCCACGGCCAACGCCCTGCTGATTTCGCTGTCGGGCTGCTTCTCGCGCGACTTCTACAACAAGGTGCTCAACCCGGACGCGGAGCTCGACGATCTGCCCAACGCCACGCTCTATGCCCGGCTGGCGGTCGCGGTCGCGCTGGTGCTCGGGGTGCTGGTGGCGTTGAAGGCGCGCGGCATCCTCGACACCATCATCATCTTCACCTACCCCTACATGGGCAGCATGCTGGTGCCGCTGCTCGGCGGCCTGCTGTGGCGTGGCGGGACGACGCGCGGCGCGTACACGGCGATGTTCGTGGGCGGCGCGACCGGCGTGGTGGCCTTCGCCGCCGGCGCCCCGGGGCCGTTCCAGGGCGCCTTCAACATCGACCTGGCGCTCTTGATCGCGTTTGCCGTTTCGGCGGTGGTGTACGTAGCGGTCAGTCTCGCGACACGCACTCCGTCTTCGGCTTCCAGTTGACCCGCATCGCCGGCGGGCGGTTCAACCGGATCGCGCCCGGCTCCGGGCAGATGTCCACGCAGCTGCCCTCGTACCAGCACTCGCCCGGATACAGCACGAGCGGCGGCCCGCCCTTTTCCTCGTTCGGGAGGAACAGGTCCACCGGGCAGACGTGCAGGCAGAGGTTGCAGCCCGTGCAGAGCTCCGGGACGATGGTGATGGGATCGACGATCGCCTGGTCGGCGATGGCAAGCACCTTGGTCACTTCGCGGCCTCCGCGACGTAATCCGGGTTGTGGCGCTCGTAGTTCGCGGTGAGGTCGCCCCAGTAGTCGATCGGGAGCGCACCGGTACGCACACCCGTTTCGTCCCGCCACACGGTGACGAACTTGTGCCACTCGGGCGGGTCCATCGCCGGGTAGTCCATGCGCTGGAACTGCAACTGCACCGAGCTGGCCTTGCGCGCCAGGCACGAGTGAATCACCAGTTCCGCGTTGGTGAGGATGTTGAGGGTCTCCTGGGCACGGAGCAGGTCATGCGGGTTGCGGGCGCACAGCCGCCGCGCCTCGTGCTCGCGAAGCTCCCCGAGCATGCGAAGCCCCTCGAGGAGCAGCTGATCGCTCTTCACGGCGCCGCAGTAGTTCTGCATCACGCGCGTGATGGCCTCGCTCAGGGCCTGCCAGCTGACACCCTGCTGGCGCGACAGCGGTTCGTAGAGACGGGCGCGTTCGGATGCGACCTGCACCTCGTCCACGCGGACCTCGCCATGGGCAGCCGCGAAGTCCGCCGCGTGGCGACCGGCGTAGTGTCCGGTGGCCGCCGCGTGTCCGACGCAGTCGGACGCGAACAGCACGTCGCCGGCCGCGAACAGCCCCGGCAGGTTCGTCATCAACCGCCAGTCGTTGACCATCCCGCCGGGGATACCGAAGAACTGCCGCTCCTGCGGCAGGAACTGGCCGGAGCGCCACCCGTCACCGTAGCTCTGGAGCACGTGTCGCGAGGGGTCGAATCCCTGCTGGTTGTACTCAGCGTACACGGGCGTGCGGGTTTTGCCCTCGTTGCCGACCATCATGCCCCAGATGACGCGCCGCTCCATCTCGGGCATGTCCGTCAGGTCGGCGAAGAACGGGAGTTTGTACCCGCGCTGCAGCGCCTCCTCCCATGGGAGCGTCTCCGGGCCCTGGAACTCGTAGAAGGGCGAATCGGGCTCTCCCCCGCCCTTCATGAAGAACTTCTGCCCCGGCGCGGGGCGATAGCGCTCCGACACGGTCTGCAGCTCGCGACCGTCCCGATCCAGCCACGGAATGCGCCGCCCCTCCGCGTCGATCATCGTGCAGGCGTACCACGTGTTGTGGTTGTTGCCCGCGCTGTAGGGCGGGAAGCTGCGGAGGCCCGACCACTCCGCGCGGAGCGACTTCTCGAGCATCGTGAACTGCCCGCCGACGCGCCAGGCCATGGCATGCCCGTCGCCGGTGCACTGCGGCGGCCGGAACTCCGAGATCCCGGTGGCGCCGGGGGCAAACAGCCACAACCGCGTGGGCCGTGACATGCAGAACACCACGGCCTTCGCGCGGCAGACCGTGAACCTGCCGGTCCGCCCGTTGATCGCCACGGCGCCGACGACGCGCCGGCCGGTCCCGCCGTCCTCGGTGAGCAGGCCCGCGCCCATCGTCCGGTCCACGACTTGCGCCTTGAGGATCTTGGCGCCGCGGTACATCGCGCGCTTGAAGGTGGTTCCCCACACGCGGAGCGTGAAGCGGTTCACGTAGTCGTACGCGAACATCAGTTTGGTCGCCGGGTCCCGGAACTCGGCGCCCACGAATTCATCGCCGGTGTCGCGGATCTTGGCGCCGAAGCGTTCCAGATCCAGCAGCCGATCCCAGCCCTCGCGCGCCTCGATGTAATGCGAGATGCCGTTGTTGTAGCCGCGGTGGCCGCGGATCATCGCGTCGGTGAGCTCCTCGGGCGTGACCCGGGAGCACGGGTTGGTCGCCGCCATCTCCCAGTGGTCGCAGCCGGAGCCCATCGCGCCGCTGGTCATCGTCGCGGCCTTCTCCCACAGGACCACGCGCGCCCCGCGGCTGGCGGCGCCCATCGCGGCAAAACACCCCGACGCGCCCCCGCCGATGACGAGGACATCGGCGTCCACGCGCTCCGTCTGATCCCACTCGATGGGGTAAGGCCACTCCACGCTCCTATTCTAGGCCCGCCGTCGCGGACTTCGCCCGCAACGGCGGGTAGGCCTGCGGTAGGCCGCGCTTCGCGCGGTAGGCGCGAGCTCCGCTCGCGTAGGAAAGACACGGTATTGCCCTACGGCCCGCCGGGCCGCCTGCGTCAGGCCTCGCTTCGCTCGGTAGGCCTGCGGTAGGCCGCCCTGCGCGCGGTAGGCGCGAGCGTCGCTCGCGTAGGGAAGACACGGTATTGCCCTACGGCGCGCAGCGCCGCCTGTGTCAGGCCTCGCTTCGCTCGGTAGGCCTGCGGTAGGCCGCCCTGCGCGCGGTAGGCGCGAGCGTCGCTCGCGTAGGGAAGACACGGTATTGCCCTATGGCCCGCAGGGCCGCCTACGACCGCGAAGCGGTCGCCTACCGCAGGCCTACGGTGCGAGGCACCGGCTACGGTGCCTCGCACCGCCTGCTGTGCTAACGCGGGCGCTCGGAGGCGGGGCGATGGCGATCGGACATGGTGCGAGGGCATGGCTGTTGGCGGCGGCGCTGGGCAGCGGTCTGCCTCTGATCGCGCAGGCGCAGGCGTTCGACGCGAGCCGTCCGCTGCGGGACGCCGACGCATCGGACCTTGCCGCCGGCAGGCGCGCCTACGTGGCGCAGTGTGCGCTGTGCCACGGCATGGACGGGAGCGGCGGCTACGGGCCATCCCTGCTCGTCGCCGTGCTGGCTCGCGCCTCGGACGACGCGGGCATGCTCCGCGTCGTCGATCAGGGGATCCCGAACCTGATGCCCGGCTACGGCCGCGCGAACGGCCCGCGCCGCACCTGGCAGCTGGCCGCCTACGTGCGGAGCATCACGGCCGGGAGCGCGTCGGTCGTGCTTGCCGGTGACTCGGCTCGGGGCAAGGCCATCTACCAGGAGCGTGGGTGCGGGTCCTGCCACGTGCTCGATGGCGCCGGCCGCGCCTACGGGCCCGACCTCTCCAGCATCGGCGCGCAGCGCGGACCGGCCTATCTCAAGGAGGCCCTGCTCAAGCCGGGCGCCCGCGTACCCGACGGACACGTCGTCGTCACGGCCAAGCCGAAGGACGCGCGATCCATCCGCGGGGTGCGCGTCGCCGAGGACGTGTTCTGGGTGTACGTGAGGGACCCTGGCGGCACCATCCATCGCTACTGGAAGCCGGATCTGGAGGCGTTGGAACGTGAGGCGGGCGCAAGCCTGATGCCCGCGTACGGGGCGGAGCGCCGGGCGACCGAAGTGGACGACCTCGTGGCCTATCTGGCCAGCCTGCGGGGGGCGCGATGAAGCAGCCGATGGCACTGGCGGCTGCCGTGGTCGCGCTCGGCACGGCACTCGCGGCACAGGTCCCCTACTCCCGCCTCGTCAACGCCTCGAAGGAGCCGGGCAACTGGCTCACCTACAACGGCACCTACGACGGGCGACGGCACTCGACGCTGTCGCAGATCAACACGTCGAACGTGGCCCAACTCCAGCCGGCGTGGGTCTACCAGGTGCGCGGCGACGGGCAGGTCGAAACCTCACCCATCGTGGTCAACGGCCGGATGTACATCACGGAGCCGCCGACCACCGTGACCGCGCTCGATCCTCGGAGCGGGCGCTCGCTGTGGAGCTACGTGCGTCCGATGCCCTCGGACCTGCGCCTCATCGGCTTTCCCGCCACCAATCGCGGCGTGGCCATCCTGGACGACATGCTCTATGTCGGCTCGCTCGACGGCTACCTCATCGCCCTCGACGCGGAGACCGGCGCGAAGCGCTGGGAAACCCTGGTGGCCGACAACGGCACCGGCCACTCGGTGACGATGGCGCCGCTGGCCCTGGACGGGAAGGTCATCGTGGGCATCAGCGGCGGCGAGGCCGGGATCCGCGGGTTCGTCGACGCCTACGACGCGAAGAGCGGCAAGCTCCTGTGGCGCACGCACACCGTGCCGGCGGCCGGCGAGCCCGGCGTGGAGACGTGGGCCGGCGACAGTTGGAAGAACGGCGCCGGCGCCACCTGGCTCACCGGTTCGTACGATCCGGAGCTGAAGCTGCTCTACTGGGGCACGGGTAACCCAGGGCCCGACTGGAACGGCGACGTCCGCCTGGGCGACAACCTGTACACCTCCTCGGTCGTCGCGCTGGATCCCGACACAGGGAAGATGCGGTGGCACTTCCAGTACACCCCGCACGACACGCACGACTGGGACGCGAACCAGATCCAGGTGCTGGCCGATCTCCAGATCAACGGCCGCCTGCGCAAGACGCTCGTCACCGCGAACCGCAACGCGTTCTACTACGTGCTGGACCGCGCCACCGGGGAGTTCCTGCACGCCGCGCCGTATGCGAAGCAGACCTGGGCGAAGGGCATCGATGCGAAGGGCCGTCCGGAGCTGATTCCCGGCAAGGAGCCCACCGAGGAGGGCAACCTCGTCTACCCGAGCCTGCAGGGCTCGACGAACTGGCCGAGCCCATCCTTCAGCCCGCAGACGGGCCTGTTCTACGTCCCCGTGCGCGAGATGGGCTCGTACTACTACAAGACCGAGGTGGAGTACGAGGCCGGCCTCCCCTTCACTGGCGGCGGCGAGCGCGCCCTGGCCGACGAGGCCTGGGGCGCCGTGCGCGCGCTCGACGCCAGGACCGGCGCGACGGTCTGGGACTTCAAGCTGCCGTCGCCGTCATGGTCCGGCGTGCTGTCCACGGCCGGGGGCCTGGTCTTCAGCGGGTCGAACGAGGGCAACGTCTACGCGCTGGATGCGAAGACCGGCGCGGCACTCTGGCAGTTTCAGGTGGGCGGCAACGTGCGCTCGAACCCGGCGACGTTCATGGTCGAGGGTCGCCAGCACGTCTCGGTGGCTGCGGGCCGTGCGCTATTTGCGTTCGCCCTCCCAGAGGCAGCGGGAAGAGGTACACCATCGCCGATTGCGCCAAAATAGCTAAAATGGGCCTACGAAGACTGTCGCCGCAACCGAGGCAAAGAACCGACTCGGCGCCATCCTCGACGACGCTCAGCGGGAGCCCGTCGTCATCCGCCGACAGGACCGGGACATTGCCGTCGTGATCTCAATGGCGGAGTACGAGCGCCTCAGGACGGGAAATGTGCGCACATTTCTCGACCTCAGGAACGACGTCGCTGCCGAGGCGGCCCGCAGGGGGCTGACGGAGACTCGACTCGCGGAGTTGCTGAGTCGCGATGACGCGTGAGCGCATCGTCCTCGATACCAACGTCCTGATCAGCGGTGCCCTCTCGACCACGTCCACCCCGGCTCCGGCGCTCGGGCGCGCCGTTGCCGACGGTCAGCTCCTCGCGTCGGCGGCGACGCTGCGCGAGCTGATCGAGAAGCTGCGCTCGAAGAAGTTCGACCCGTACGTCTCCCTCGAGCGCCGTGACGCTCTGCTCCTCGCGCTGGCGCCCCTCATCGAGATCATCGAGATTATCCAGGTCGTCGACATCTGCCGCGACCCCAAGGACAACAAGTTCCTCGAGGTCGCAGTGAACGGACGGGCCTCCGTCATTGTCAGCGGGGACGGGGATCTGCGGGCGTTGAACCCATTTCGAGGCATTGCGATCCTCACGCCCGCCGAATACCTCGAACGCCAGACGCCCCCGTGCTGATCGTTCCATCCAGCTTCGGGGTCAAGGGGCGGCCACGCTCCCAGGGGCCGTGTTGGCTTGCATCGCCTCGATGTGAAGGTGCCCGAAATGTCCGGGTACTCTCCACAGGACACGAAAGCCCAGGCCTCGCATGACCTCCGCGAGCGCGTCGGGGGCGTTGCTGTGCAAATCGAGCGCAAGGCCCGCGTAGTGCATCGACTGCCGGCTGTGCACGTGATCGTTGGCCGAGACGAGCCGCACGTCGTTGCCGGTGCGTCTGGCCCAGATATCCGCGAGGTCGAACATCCGGAGCGCCACCCGGGACGTCAACCGCACGCGCTCGCGCAGACCGCGGATTACTGCGGAGCGTTCAGAGGGGGCAACGTGTACCCCTGCGCGGCCAGCAGCTGCCGCACGCCCTCCAGGGCCTTGCCTTGCTCTTCCACCGCCGTGGCCAGCCGCTGGTTGGCGCCCAGCAGCGCCTGCGTCGTCTGCCGGTGCTCGCTGACGAGAAAGGTAACCACGCCCGCGGCCAGCAGCCACGGCAGGATGGTGTTCTTGAACTCGTTCCAGTACGTCACGCGAAACCCCCGATGGAGGATGGACTGCGCCACCGTGTCGCGGCCGGGGGTGCCGAGCACACGCACAGTTGTTCGGGGGAACGGTCTCTAGTATACCCAGCGGCCGGGGCCGATCAACTGCCCGCCTTGATCGATCCGAACAGACCCGCCAGCGCGTCGGCCAGCGTCGGCCGGCCCAACTCCTGCATCTCGTACCTGGCGCGCACGACGGGCTGCGCGATCCGCACGAGCCGCCCGAGGTCGATGGGTGTCCCGACCACGACGGCGTCGCACGGCACCGCGGCGATGGTGGCCTCGAGATCGCGCACCTGTTGGTCGCCATACCCCACCGCCGGCAGCAGCGTGCCGATGCCCGGGTAGGTCCGGAAGGTGTCCGCGATGCTCCCCACGGCAAACGGCCGCGGATCCACAATCTCGGCCGCACCGAATCGCCGCGCGATCACGGCCGCGGCGCCAAAGCGCATCTCGCCGTGTGTCAGCGTGGGGCCGTCCTCCACGACGAGCACGCGCTTCCCCGTGACGAGCTCGGGGCGATCCGCGGTGACCGGGGACGCCGCCTCGACGATCAGCGCCGACGGGTTCGCCGCCCGGATGTTTTCGCGCACGCGCGACACGGCATCGAGGCCGGCCGCGTCCACCTTGTTGATGATCACCACGTCCGCCATGCGCAGGTTCGCCTCACCCGGGTGATACGCGAGCTCGTGACCGGGGCGGAGCGGGTCGGCGACGACGATGTGGATCGTCGGCCGGTAGAACGGGAGGTCGTTGTTGCCGCCGTCCCAGAGGATGACGTCCGCGTCGGCCTCGGCGTGCTCGAGAATGTCCGCGTAATCGACGCCCGCGTACACGACCGAGCCGTGGAGGACATGTGGCTCGTACTCCTCCATCTCCTCGATAGTGCAGTGATGCGTGGCGAGGTCGTCGAGCGTCGCGAAGCGCTGCACGCGCTGGGCCGACAGGTCGCCGTAGGGCATGGGGTGGCGAACGATGGCGACGCGCAGGCCGCGCTCCTGAAGCAGCGCGACGATGCGTCGGCTGGCGGGGCTCTTGCCTGCACCCGTCCGGGTGGCGCACACCGCAATGACGGGCTTGCGGCTGTCGAGCATCGTCGCCCGCGAGCCGAGCAGCAGGAAGTCCGCGCCCGCGGCGTTGGCGATGGCCGCGCGGTGCATCACGTGCTGGTACGACACGTCGCTGTAGGACAGCACGACCTGGCGGACAGCCAGTCGGTCGACGAGCGCGGATAGATCTTCTTCCGGGAAGATCGGCACGCCCGCCGGATACAGTGGCCCAGCGAGATCCGGGGGATACCGCCGGTCGGTAATATTGGGGATCTGCGTCGCGGTGAACCCGACGACGTCGTAGCGCGTGTCGTCGCGATAGACGACGTTGAAGTTGTGGAAGTCGCGACCGGCGGCCCCGAGAATCAGCGTGCGGATACGGTCCATGCCGGCAGACTACGGCAGGGCCCGGTGCGCGTCAAAGCCCCGGGGGGCGGGGTGGCCGTCGGCATCGCGGCCTGCGAGGGCGTTTGCGAACGGGACGAGCAGCTGCAAGCATTGCCAGCATTCGGAGGCAATCGGAACATGGCGCAACTGGTGGTCCGGAACGTCGACGACGCGGTCGTGCGACAACTCAAGAAGCGCGCCGCCCGGCGCAACCACAGCGCCGAACAGGAGCATCGGGACATCCTCGAGCGGGCGTTGCTGCGCCCCAGGCGCCGCTCGCTGGCTGAGGTCCTCGGGGCCATGCCGGACATCGGTGAAGACGCCGACTTCGAACGCAGCCAGATCGACCGGCGGGCGTGACGACAGCCTGCATGTACCTCGTGGACACCGACGTCATCAGCAACGCGCGAAAACACGCCCGCGCCAACCCAAGATCGCCGCGACTGCGCTGATCTACAACCTCACTGTGGTCACCCGCAACGTTCGACACTACGAGCCAACGGGCGTCGCGTCCTGAATCCCTTCACGTGAGCCCACTCGTGACGTCAGCCCAACAACGGGCGGGTTGACGGGCTCAGGCACAGTCCTCGATTCCGAGTGCCTGTCCGACACCACCCATGGAGCCGTTCCGGATCCAGCTGATCTCCGGCAACGGTGCGCCGCCGACGCCTTCGAGGAAACGGTCAGGCCCGCCCCAGCGCCGCGGTGCGTCCCGACTGCGCCGTTCGGGCGCTGACCGCGGCTTCCTTGGCGATCGGTCGCACGGTCTGCACGGAGGCGCCGCTGAGCCCGGCGAACTCCATCGACGTGTGGCCCGCTTCCGCCGCAGTTTGGATCTCGGACCTGTGGAATTTGGAGGCGCCGCCCGGATTTGAACCGGGGATGGAGGTTTTGCAGACCTCTGCCTTACCACTTGGCGACGGCGCCGATTGAGAATCGCGACTTGCAGGCCGAGGCCCGGGGCCCCAGATAGCAAGAAGCCCACCTTCGCTCGCGCGCCGAGCTTGGGTGGGCATCCCGCCGCAGCGCGTCTGACCTAGCCCGCGCGGAGGCGGATGGAGCGGGAAACGGGATTCGAACCCGCGACTTCGACCTTGGCAAGGTCGCACTCTACCACTGAGTTATTCCCGCCCGTGAACGAAGCCTTAGTGTAGCAAACGGCTCGGTACCGTGCAAACGCTGGGGCCTTGAGGTTCTGGGGCCTTGGGGCTTGGGGCTTGGGGGACCGCCTACCAGCCCGGGCGGAACGCGTCCGGGTAGATGGTCACTTGGGGTGGCTCGACCTCGGCTTCCACCGCCACCACGTCGAAGCGACAGATGCGGTGCTGCTCGCCCTCCAGGCCGAGATACGACTCGGCCATGGCGGCCACGCGTTGCTGTTTCTGCGGCCCCACGGACGCGGCCGCGTGGCCGAATCTTCCACTCCCCCGCGCCCGGACTTCCACGAACACCAGCACACCCTCCTGCTGCGCCACGATGTCCAGCTCCCCGTAGCGGGTGCGATATCGCCTGTGCAGGATGTGATACCCGCGCGCGACGAGCGCCTGGCACGCCAGGTCCTCGCCGCGCTGCCCGAGCCGCTGCCGCGCCATCGTCATGCGTCCGGCGGGAGCAATTCCCGCGCCGGCCTCAGGCCGACTTAAGGCGGCCCTTCGGGCCGTAGGCCTCCGGTAGGCGCCGCTGCGCGTCGTGGGCGGCCCTTCCGCCTTCGCCAAGCCTTCCGGCGGGCCGCCGCAGCCTGGCGGAGGCTGGTCGGGCCGTAGGGCTCAATCACACGATCCCTCCCGAGCGAAGCGAGGCCTACCCAACGCAGTGAGGCCCACCGCAGGCCTACCGAGCGCAGCGAGGCCTACCGCAGGCCTACGACGTCACCGCCCCCAGCACCTCGTCGATGATGTCCACCGCCGTCTTCGCCTGCGGCTTCGTCAGCACCAGCGGCGGCGACAGCCGGATGGCGTTGCGGCCCGCGCCGAGCACCAGCAGTCCACGCTTGAAGCACTCGTCCACCACGCGGCCCCGCTCCTCGATGGCGCGCTCCTTGGTAATGCGATCCCGTACGAGCTCGATCCCGATCATCAGCCCCCTGCCGCGCACGTCCCCGATGATCGCGTGCTTGTCCATGAGGCCCTTCAGCTGGTCCAGCATGTAGGCGCCCACCTCCGCCGCGTTCTGGATGAGCGAGCCGCGCAACAGGTCGATGGTGGCCAGCGACGCCGCGCAGGCGACGGGGTTCCCGCCGAAGGTGCTGGCGTGCGCGCCCGGGGGCCACGACATCACCTCCGCGCGCGCCACGGTGACGCCGAGCGGCAGGCCCGACGCCACGCCCTTGGCCACCGTCACCATGTCGGGCTGCACGCCGAAGTGCTCGATGCCGAACATCTTCCCCGTCCGGCCCATGCCCGACTGGACCTCGTCGCAAATGAGCAGGATCCCATGCTGCTTCGTCAGTGCCCGCAGCCGCTGGTGGAACACCGGGGCCGGCACGACGTAGCCCCCTTCACCCTGGATGGGCTCGACCATCACCGCCGCGACCTCGTCCGGCGAGATGAGGTGCACGAAGATCTGCTCCTCGAGGTAGTCGAGGCACTCCGCCTGGCAACTCTCGGGGCGCTTCCCCACCGGGCACCGATAGCAGTTCGCGTACTGCGTGTGGTACGTGCCCGACAGCGGCGGCCCGAACCCCTTGCGCTGAATCGCCCGGCTCGACGTCATCGCCAGCGATCCCATCGTCCGGCCGTGGAAGCTGCCCAGGAAGGCGATGACGCCGTAGCGCTTCGTCGAGTAGCGCGCGAGCTTGATGGCGGCCTCGTTGGCCTCGGTGCCGGAGTTGGCGAAGAACGTGCGCGTCTGCCCCTCGATGGGCGCGATCTCGTTGAAGGTCTCCCCCAGCCGCACCTGCGGCTCGTAGTAGAAGTCCGTGCCGGACATGTGCAGGAACTTCTGTGCCTGATCGACGATGGCCTGGACGACCTGGGGGTGGGAGTGCCCGGTGGAGTTGACCGCGATGCCCGCCGCGCAATCCAGGAACCGGTTGCCGTCCACGTCCTCGACCACGCACCCTTCGCCGCGGGCGATCACGAACGGGTAGTCGCGGGTGTACGACGTGGAAACGACCTTCGCGTCGCGCTCGATGAGGGCCTTGGCCTTCGGGCCAGGCAACGGGGTGATCAGCTTTGGGGCATCCATGCCCCATTATCCTCTGCGACCCGCCAAAAGCACGAAACACGAAGAACACGAAGGACACGAAGAAACACACAGGAATATCAGGAGCTCCGTGAGCTGGTGAAGCCCCGTCCCATTCCCTCTGTCGTTCTTCGTGTCTTCGTGTCCTTCGTGTACCGGGCTCTTGACGGCTACTTGCGCTTCCAGCGGGTGCCCTGCGGGCCGTCCTCGAAGACGATGCCGCGGGCGGCCATGTCGTCGCGGATGCGGTCCGCCTCGGCGAAGTTGCGCGCGCGGCGCGCGGCCTGCCGGGCCTCGATGGCGGCCTGGATCTCCGCTTCGGGAATCGGCGGCTGCCGGTCCTCACCGCGGCGGAGCGAGATCACCCCGAGCACCTTGTCGAAGTGCGCGAAGGCATTGCGCACCGTGGCCACGTCGGCCTCACCGATCTGCTTCTGGTCGATGGCGGTGTTGACGGTGCGGACCAGATCGAACATCGCAGCGAGCCCGGCGGAGGTGTTGAGGTCGTCCGACAGCGCCTCGTCGAACGCGGCGCGGGCCGTGGTGGCCGCGCGGACGATCTCCGGATGGGGCACGCCGCCCTTGACGGTGTCGAGCCGGTCCAGGCAGTCGGTGAGCCGGCGCAGCGCCTCCTCGGCCTGCTGCATGCCGACCCAGGTGAAGTTCAGCTGCTTGCGGTAGTGGGACGACAGGAGCAGGTACCTGAGCGCCGACACCCGGAAGCCGCGGGCGGTGATGTCGCTCAGCGTGTAGACGTTGCCGAGCGACTTCGACATCTTCTGGTCGTCCACCAGCAGGTGCTCGATGTGGACCCAGAAGCGCGAGAAGGGCTGCCCGGTGGCGCCTTCGCTCTGCGCGATCTCGTTCTCGTGATGGGGGAACACGAGATCGATGCCACCGGTGTGGATGTCGATGGGCGACTCGCCCAGGAGCCGCAACGCCATCGCCGAGCACTCGATGTGCCAGCCCGGACGGCCCGGGCCCACGCCGCAGTCCCACGTGGGCTCGCCGGGTTTGGTCGCCTTCCAGAGGACGAAGTCGCGCGCGTCCTCCTTGGTGTACTCGTCCACGTCCACGCGCGCGCCGGCCTGGATGCCCTCGTGGTCCAGCCGCGCGAGCTTGCCGTAGTCGGGCAGCGTCGCGATCTTGAAGTAGATGGAGCCGTCGCTGCGGTAGGTGTGCCCGCGGGCCTCGAGCTGCTGGATCATCTGCGCCATCGCGTCCAGGTTGGCCTGGTCGGTGGCACGTGGCGTCTCCTCCACGGGCTCGATGCCCAGGGTCGCGGCGTCTTCACGGAAGGCCTGGACGTAGCGGTCGGTGTACTCGCGCAGGCCCATGCCCTCGCGCTGCGCGCCCGCGATGGTCTTGTCGTCCACGTCGGTGAAGTTCATCACGTGGCGCATCTGCCAGCCGCCGACGTACTTGAGCGCGCGGCGCAGCACGTCCACGCAGACGAAGGTCCGGAAGTTGCCGATGTGCCCGCGCGCGTAGACGGTGAGGCCGCAGGTGTACATACGGACGGTCCCATCACGCAGGGGCTCGAAGGTCTCCTGCTGGCGTGTCAGCGTGTTGTACAGGCGCATTGTTGAATTCAGGCGACGAGAGGCTGGGAGATGGTCTGGCCGGCGACGGTGACCCGCAGTTCGCCGCCGGCGCAGTCGAACACCAGCGCGCACGGGACGTCCGGCCGGCCGGCCACGGCCTGCACCACGGCATCGGTGACGCGAGCGCAGAACGAGGCGCCCGCGGCCTCCGGCATCTTCGCGTAGCCGACCGCGTGGGCGCACAGGTCACGGACCACGCCCACCAGGCGGTCGTCGCCGGGCAGCGTCACCGTGAAGTGAAAGGACTCGGGGCTCACCTGGCCTCCATTGGCACCGACACGTTACACCGAGAGTTTATCGAATAATCGCCCGGCCCTGCGCACGTCGGCCGCGATCTGCTCGCGCAGGGCGTCCACGTCGGGAAAGCGCCGCTCGTCCCGGAGCCGCTGGACGAATGCCAGCTCCTGGCGCTGCCCGTACAGATCCCCCGAGAAGCCCAATACGTGCGTTTCGACGCTCGTCGTCGGGGGGCCGTCGAACGTCGGCCGCACCCCGACGTTGGTCACCCCCGTGCGGACCACGCCGTTGATGGTGCTGAACGTCGCGTAGACACCGTTGGGCGGCAGCAGCTCGTTCTCGGTCGCGAGGTTGGCCGTGGGGAACCCGATCTCCCGGCCCCGACGGGCGCCCTCCACGACCGTGCCTTCGATGGCGAAGTGCCGGCCCAGCAGGGCCCCGGCCTCCTCGACGCGGCCTTCGGCCACGAGCCGGCGAATCCGCGTGCTCGAGACGACGAAGTCCTTGTAGCGGATCGGGTCGATCTTCTCGGCACGGAAGCCGTGCTGCTGGCCGAGCGTGCGGAGCACGGTGAAGTTGCCGGAGCGGTTGCGGCCGAACAGGAAGTCAGCCCCGACCCACACCTCGGCCACCCTGAGCCAGTCCACGAGCACGCGCCGGACGAACACCTCCGGCTCCCACTGCGAGAGATCCTGCGAGAAGCGCACCACGGCCAGGCCCTGCACGCCGGCGCGAGCCAGGGCCTCGCGCTTCTGCGCCGGCGTCATCAGCAGCGGCGGCGCCTTGTCCGGACGCAGCACGCGCGGCGGATGAGGGTCGAACGACAGCACCACGGCGGTGCCGCCACGCTCGGAGGCCCCGCGGCGGATCCGCTCGATGATCTTGACGTGGCCGCGATGGAGGCCATCGAAATTGCCGATCGCCAGCACCGGATGCGGCCACCGGACCGGGCGCGGGTCGTCGGGAAACCGGATGACGTCCACGTCAGCCTGCCTCCACGTCGATCTGGAGACCGTCATGGGCCAGGGCCATGCCGTCCGGCAGCGACCGGTTGGTCGCCGCGTGCGGCAGGTCGTGGCACACGTGGGTGAAGTACGTGCGGCGCGGGCCGAGCCGCTCGGCAACGGCCACGGCCTCGGAGAGCGAGAAGTGCGTGGGATGCGCGCGATGGCGCAGCGCGTTCAGCACGAGCACGTCCAGCCCTTCGAGCAGCGGCCAGGCGGCATCGGGGATGGCGCTCGCGTCGGTCAGGTAGGCGACCGTACCGAACCGGAAGCCGAGAATCGGCAGGTCGCCGTGGAGCAGCGGCACGGGCTGGACCGCGAGCCCGCCGACGCGAAACGGCCCCGCGATCTCGATGAGGTCGATCTGCGGAATGCCGCCGCCCTTCTGGGCGGGCGGCTCGAACACGTACTGGAAGATGCGGCGCAGCTCGCTCGCGGTCGCCGCGGACGCGAACACCGGAATCGATCCGTGGTTGAGGACGTTGAAGCGGCGCACCTCGTCCATGCCCATCACGTGGTCGGCGTGGCTGTGCGTCATCAGGATCGCGTCCACGCGTCGCACGCCGAAGGTGAGGGCCTGCTGGCGCAGATCGGTGGAGGTGTCCACCAGCACGGACGGCCCGCCCTCCACCTCGAGGTAGACCGAGGGGCGCATCCGGCGGTCGCGCGGATCCGCTGACCGGCACACGTCGCACTCGCACCCGATCATCGGCACGCCGTGCGACGTGCCGCTTCCGAGAAACGTCAACCGAGCCGCCAAACACCGAATGATAGCATTCGGCCATGTCCGACTCGGCCGGCGCCCGCTTCGATCGCCTCGTGGTCATCATGCACATGCTGCGGGGCCCCGACGGCTGTCCGTGGGATCGCGAGCAGACCCTGCAGTCGCTGCGCCCGTTCGTCCTGGAGGAGACCTGCGAGCTGCTCGACGCACTCGACGCCAACGACATGCCGGCCCTCCGGGAAGAGCTCGGCGACTTCCTCTTCGAGGCCGTGTTCCTGGCCGAGCTCTGCGCCGAGGCCGGGCACTTCACCATCGCCGACTCGGTCCAGTCGGTGGTGGACAAGCTGATCCGGCGTCACCCGCACGTGTTCACGGCGGAGGGCCAGCCCCTGCCGAAGAACACCACCATCACGGCCACCGGCGTCAAGGCCCAGTGGGACGACATCAAGAAGGAAGAACAGGCCACGGCCGGAAAGCCTGAGAAGACCACCCTCAGCGGCATCCCGCGGTCGATGCCCGCCCTGCTCCGCGCGGATCAGCTCTCGCGCAAGGCAGCGGCGGTCGGCTTCGACTGGCAGCAGACGACCGACGTGCTGGACAAGATCGACGAGGAGGTCCGCGAGCTGCGCGAGGCGGTGGCCACGCGAGGCGTCTCCTCGGACGAAGCCGAGGACGAGCTCGGGGATCTGCTCTTCGCCCTCGCCAATCTGGCGCGCAAGATGGGCATCGCCCCCGAACAGGCGCTCCGCCGGGCGAACGACAAGTTCCAGGACCGCTTCGAGCACATGGAGCGCGCCGTGAAGGCCGACGGCCAGACGCTCGCACAGCTCTCGTTCGATGATCTCGACGCCCGCTGGAACGCTGCCAAGAGAGACCACGAAGGCACGAAGGGCACGAAGGTCGGCACGAAGGAATACTCTGGCTGAGGTCACCCTGCATCTCGTCAACGCACGACTCGACGAAGGCCAGACCTCAGTTGCTCAGTGTTGAAGTTCATGAGGAGGCCCAGACGCAGTTGGCTGGCCCGCAAGTACGAGATCAACTGAGCCTGATGTATTCGCTCCAGACGATCCACGGCCTTCAACTCGACGATGACACAGGCTTCGACGACGAGATCGAGACGGTGCTGCCGCAATGGATGGCCGCGATACTCCAGGACGACTGGCACTTCCCGCTGCACCACCAGTCCGGCAGTTTCGAGTTCGATGACCATCGCATCCTGATAGATCCCTTCGAGAAAGCCAGGCCCCAGCCGGCGGTGCACCTCAATCGCGCACCCGATCGTCGCCTCCGCGACGCGTTCAGTCGTCTCCGGTAGTCTGGATCTCACTCGCGTCAACATCGGTTCCTCCCAATCCTTATCCGGCAAGAAGTGCTTCGTGGCCGTCTTCGTGCCCTTCGCGCCTTCGTGTCTCTTTCTCAGCGCAGGCGCCAGCGGCGGCCGGTGAAGGTGGTGACTTCCACGTAGTGGCCGTTGGTGACGACCTCGACCTGGCCATCCTGATCGGTGCGGAAGACCTCGGCGCCGGCCTCGGCGTAGCGGCGGAGCACCGCCGGGGCGGGGTGGCCGAAGAGGTTGCCGCGGCCCGCGCTGATGAGCACCGCTTCGGGCCGGAGCCGGCGCACCCACTCCGCACCGCTCGAGGTGAGGCTGCCATGGTGCGGCGCCTTGACGATGACGATGCGCCCGGGCTCCGCCGAGTCGGCCAGCTGCCCCTCGACCGCGCGGGTGATGTCGCCGGTGAGCCAGACAGACACGGCCCCGTAGCGGACCTCCAGCACCAGCGAGTCGTCGTTGCGCACGCGGTGGCGCTCCCACTCGGGCAGCGGCGGGTTGTGCGCGCGGATTTCGATGCCACCCAGCTCCACGCGATCCCCGCGCTGCCACCACCGCCACGGCGTCCGCAGCGCGCGGGCCTCGCCGCGAAGGGTGTCGAGCGGCCCGTGGCCGGCCACCGGCAGGCCGGCCCACACCTCCCGTGGACGGAAGTCGCGCAGCAGCGCCAGCGCACCGCCGAGGTGATCGAGATCGCCATGCGTGATCGCCAGGTAGTCGAGCCGTCGCAGCCCGCGTGCGCGCAACGCGGGGCCCACCACGCGATCACCGATGTCGAATGCGCCAGCCGGCACGCCCCCGGTATCGACCATCACGGTCCGGCCGTCCGGCGCGGTGACGAGGACCGCATCGCCCTGCCCCACGTCCATCGCCGTCACACGCAGGGGAGCGCCCGGCCGCGGTGGCAGCCAGGTGAGCGGCGCGGTCGCGATCCACAGCCACAGCACGCCGATCGCCGCGGCGGCCACCCGGGTCAGGCAACGGCGCCGCCAGGAGTCCACCGGTGGCGCGCTCCCCCACCACCACACCGCCACCGTCAGGTAATACGCCGCCAGCACCAGGGCCGACGGCGGCGGAACGCGCCACGTGGTCCATGGGACCTGGGTCACGAGGCTGGAGCTCGAGAGGAGGACGCGGGCGGCCAGGTGCGTGGCCAGCCCGCACGCCTCGGCCAGCGCGACGAGACCCGCGGCGTCAGCGGCCACGCAGAGTGACGCTGCCGCCTGCACCACCCCCATGGCCGGAACGGCGGCGAGGTTCAGCACCAGTCCCGCCAGCGTCACGCGCTCGAAGACGAAGGCGGCGACCGGCATCAGCAGCACCTCCACCGCGATGCTGGCAAGGGTGACGGCCACCAGCGGCGCCCACCATCGTGACGGACGCGCCTGCGACCACCGCGAGGCCGCCATCAGCAGGGCCCCCGTGGCGCCGAACGTCAGCCAGAACCCGGCTCCGGCGATCTCCAGCGGGTTGGCGGCCAGGATGCCGGCGCCTGCCAGGGCCACGGCGTGCACCGGCGCGGTACGCTGATCGATGAGCCGCAGGCCCAGATAGATCACGGCCATCGCCGTGGCGCGCGAGACCGACGAGCCGCCCCCGATCACCCAGGCGTGCGCAATCAGCACCACCGTCGCGATCGCGGCCGCCGGAGCGAAGCGGATGCCGAGGCACCACAACGCCGTGAGCACGGCGCCCGCCAGCAGCGCGATGTTGCCTCCGGAGATCGCCACCACGTGGTACGTGCCGGCCTCCTGGAGCCGCCGTTCCACGTCGGGCGCCAGCTGCGCGCGGTCCCCGATCAGGATGGCCGTGCCGATCGCGGCGGAGGTCGCGTCGTGCGGCCCGACGTGCACGGCCATGGCGTGCCGCACCTGTACCCGCACGTGCGACGCCCACTCGTCCCACCAAGCGCCCGGCGCCTCGACCTCCACGAGCAGGCCGCTCTTCGTGGAGCCCACCACGGGCGTCCCGCGGCGTGCCAGGCCCCGCGCCTGGTCCGCGAGCCCGGCATTGCGGTATGTCGCCGGACGGCGAAGCACGACCGGCATCCCGACGTCCCGTCCCGCCCGCCAATGGCCGAGGTCATCCAGCCGCACACCGGACACGGACACCGCCAGCCCGCCACGGACCGGAACCCAGGCGCCGTCCACACGGAGGTGCGACACCGCGAGTTGCAACTGCGCCCCGTAGTCCGTGCGGGCCGCATCCCGCCGCAGGCGCCCGCGCACGTGGACGGGCGTGGCTCGGACACGCGCCTCGCCCTCGACCGTGCCACCGGTCTGCTGCTCGAACCACTGCACGAGCGGCGGGCGCTCCGTTACGTCGGCCACGTGCACGGCACGCCACGCGCCGCCGCTCAGGAGGCTGACCATCAGCAGCGCTGCCGCCGGCCCGTGATGGCCACAGCGGCGCGCCCACCACGCACCCATGGCTGCGGCCAGGGCCAGGCACGCCAGGAGCCGCCAGGCGGCGGCAGGCAGGACAAGGCCAGCCGCCGATCCGGCGGCCAGCAGGACGGCCAGTTGAAGGGAGAGAGGCATGCCGCGGCTCATGCAAGCCGCGGCACCGGGTCGAAACGCGCCGAATCAGCCGACTATCGGGCTGAAGGTGGCAAGGGCTGCCACGGGGGGCACGACTCGGTCATGCAGATTCTGCGTTGACCGCGGCGTGGTAGTCCTGCAGGGCGCGCACGTCCAGCCCTTCGCTGCGCATGGCCCGGATGGCCTGGACGGCCGCGGCGGCGCCGGTGATGGTCGTGATGCAGGGCACGCCGGTCATCATCGCCGCGCGCCGGACCGCCTTGTCGTCGAAGAACGACTCGCGACCGAGCGGCGTGTTGATGACCATGGCGATCCGGCGGTTGACGATCTCGTCCGCCAGGCTGGGCCGGCCCTCGTTGACCTTGTAGACCACGCTGGCGTCGATGCCGTGCACGCGCAGGAAGGCGGCGGTGCCGCGCGTCCCCGCGATCTTGAAGCCGAGCGACGCCAGTTCGCGGGCAATCGGCAGCACCTCGGCCTTGTCGTCGTTGTTGACGCTCAGGCACACGGTGCCCTCGTCGGGCAGGCCCTGCCCCACGCCGAGCATCGCCTTCATGAACGCCATCCCGAACGAACCGGCGCCGCCCATCACCTCGCCGGTGGACTTCATCTCGGGACCGAGAATGGTGTCCACGCCGGGGAACCGCACGAACGGGAACACCGGGCTCTTGACGAAGACCCCGGTCGGCATCAGGTCCTCCTCGATGCCCAGGGAGGCCAGGGTGCGGCCGGCCATCACGCGCGCGGCAATCTGCGCCAGCGGCAGGCCCGTGGCCTTGGCCAGGTACGGCACCGTGCGCGAGGCGCGGGGGTTCACCTCGAGCACGTAGACGGTGTCGTCCTTGATGGCGTACTGGACGTTCATCAGGCCGACCACCTTCAGCGCGCGCGCGATGCGGCGCGTGTAGTCGCGGATGGTGGTCAGGTGCCGCTCGGCCAGGAACGGCGGCGGGACCACGCAGGAGCTGTCGCCCGAGTGGATGCCCGCCTCCTCGATATGCTCCATCACGCCGCCGATGACGACCGCCCCCGTTGCGTCAGCCACGCAATCGACGTCGATCTCCTTCGCATGCTCGAGGAAACGGTCGACCAGGATCGGCCGGTCGTGCGACACGTCCACCGCGCTCGCCATGTAGCGGTCCAGCGTGCCCACGTCGTAGACGATGGCCATGTTGCGACCGCCGAGCACGTACGACGGCCGGACGACCACCGGGAAGCCCACGCGGGCCGCCACCTCGCGCGCGTCGGCCTTCGAGGTGGCCGTGCCGCTGGCCGGCTGCGGAATGCCCAGGTCCCACAGCAGCTGCGCGAAGCGCTGCCGGTCCTCCGCGAGGTCGATGGAGTCCGGCGTGGTCCCGAGGATCTTCACGCCGGCCTCCTGGAGGTCGAGCGCCAGCTTCAGGGGCGTCTGCCCGCCGAACTGCACCACGCACGCGACGTCCGGGTTCCCCTGCCGCTCCCGCTCGATGACCGCCATCACGTCCTCGAACGTCAGCGGCTCGAAGTACAGGCGGTCGGCCGTGTCGTAGTCGGTGGACACGGTCTCCGGGTTGCAGTTCACCATGATCGTCTCGAAGTCCTCCTTCTTGAACCCGAAGACGGCATGGCAGCAGCAGTAGTCGAACTCGATGCCCTGCCCGATGCGGTTGGGGCCGCTCCCGAGGATGATCACCTTCGCGCGCCCGGTCGGCTCGGCCTCGCAGCTCTCCTCGTAGCTGCTGTACATGTACGGCGTGAAGGACTCGAACTCCGCGGCGCAGGTGTCGATGCGCTTGTAGGCCGGCCGCAGCCCGAGCTCGTGCCGCCGTTCGCGGACCGCGGCGGCATCGGCGCCCAGGATGCCGGCCAGTTCGTGATCGCCGAAGCCGGCGCGCTTGAGCGCGCGCATCAGGTCGGGAGACATGTCGCGCAGGCCGATCATCTCGGCCGTTCGCCGGAGCTCGACGAGCGACGCGAACTGGTCGAGGAACCAGGGGTCGATCTTCGTCAGCTCGTGCAGCCGCTCCACGCTCCATCCCTTGTCGAGCGCGCGGAAGACCGCCCACATGCGGCGGTCCGTCGGCACCACCAGCTGTCGCCGGAGCTGGGCGTCCTCCTCCTCCTGCTCCTGCGGGGTCTGCGACGCCTCCTCGTGCTCCGCGCGCCGGAACAGCAGGCCATCCTTCCCCATCTCGAGGGATCGGATGCCCTTCAGGAAGGCCTCCTTGAACGTCCGGCCGATGGACATCGCCTCGCCCACCGACTTCATCTGCGTCGTCAGGGTGCGATCCGCCTGCGGGAACTTCTCGAAATTCCAGCGCGGGATCTTCACGACGACGTAGTCGATCGTCGGCTCGAAGGAGGCCGGCGTCACGCGCGTGATGTCGTTCGGGATCTCGTCCAGGCGGTAGCCCAGCGCGAGTTTCGCCGCGATCTTCGCGATCGGGAAGCCCGTCGCCTTGGAGGCGAGCGCCGAGGACCGGGAGACACGCGGGTTCATCTCGATGACCGTCATGCGGCCGTCGGCCGGGTTCACCGCGAACTGGATGTTCGATCCCCCGGTTTCCACGCCCACGCGGCGGATGATGCGCCGCGCGGCGTCACGCATCCGCTGGTACTCCTTGTCGGTCAGCGTGAGGGCCGGCGCCACGGTGATGCTGTCACCGGTGTGCACGCCCATCGGGTCGATGTTCTCGATCGAGCAGATGACGACGAAGTTGTCGGCGCAGTCGCGCATCACCTCGAGCTCGTACTCCTTCCAGCCGATCACCGACTCCTCCACGAGCACCTCGTGGACGGGGCTGAGGCTCAGACCGCGTGCGCAGATCTCCTTGAACTCCTCGAGGTTATAGGCGATGCCGCCGCCGACGCCGCCCATCGTGAACGACGGACGGATGATGGCCGGGAACGCGGTCTCCTCCACGAGCACGAGCGCTTCCTCGAGCGACTTCACGACACCGCTCTTCGGCATGTCGATGCCGATCTCGCGCATCGCGTTCTTGAAGAGGAGGCGATCCTCCGCCACCTTGATGGCCGGGATCTGGGCGCCGATGAGCTCGACGTCGTACTGCTTCAGCACGCCCAGCTGGTCGAGCTGCACGGCCAGGTTGAGCGCCGTCTGCCCGCCGACGGTGGGCAGCAGGGCATCGGGGCGCTCCTTCTCGATGATCTTCTCCACCGCGCCGGCGGTGAGCGGCTCCACGTAGGTGCGGTCCGCCAGCTCGGGGTCCGTCATGATGGTGGCGGGATTGCTGTTGACCAGCACCACCTCCAACCCTTCGCTCCTGAGCGCTTTGAGCGCCTGCGTACCCGAGTAGTCGAACTCGCAGGCCTGTCCGATGACGATCGGACCCGAGCCGATCACCAGCACACGGTGGATGTCAGTACGTTTCGGCATCCCTCAGCGACGCTCCATGGTTTCGATGAATTGCGTGAACAGGTAGTCCGCATCGTGCGGTCCCGGCGACGCCTCCGGGTGGTACTGCACCGAGTAGATCGGCTTGTCGACGTGGCACAGCCCCTCGACGGTGCCGTCATACAGGTTGAGGTGCGTCACCCGCGCCGTGGCGGGCAGCGAGTCCGGATCCACGGCGAAGCCGTGGTTCTGCGAGGTGATCTCGATGGCGCCGGACTCCAGCTGCTTCACGGGATGGTTGCCGCCGCGATGGCCGAACTTCAGCTTGTAGGTCTTCGCACCGAGCGCCAGCCCGAGGATCTGGTGCCCGAGGCAGATGCCGAACATCGGCACGCCCGTGTCCACGAGCGTGCGGACGTTGTCGACGGCATAGCCGACCGCGGCCGGGTCGCCGGGGCCGTTGCTCAGGAAGACGCCGTCCGGCTTCCAGTCGAGGACCTCGGAGGCGGGCGTGGCCGCCGGGAACACCCGCACCTCGCACCCGTGCGCCACGAGGCGCCGCAGGATGTTCAGCTTGATGCCGTAGTCGTACGCGGCCACGCGCAGCGTCCGCGACGCCCGCTTCAGGGGCGGCACGCCGAACGACGCCTCGGCCACGGCATCGCCCAGGGTGGTGGCGAAGTCGTACGGCTCGGCGCAGGTGACCGTCTTCACCAGGTCGCTGCCCTCCATCAGGGGAATCGCGCGTGCGCGCTCGACCAGCGCCTGCGGGTCGTGCGATCCGGTGGCGATCACGCCCCGCATGACGCCGGCCGAGCGCAGCGTGCGCGTCAGTGCCCGCGTGTCGATGTCGCCGATGGCCACGATGCCGTGGTGCGTGAGGTAGTCGCGAAGCGTGCCCTGCGCCCGCCAGTTGCTGGACACGGGCGAGGGGTCGCGCATCACGAAGCCCGCCACCTGCGGCGCACCCGACTCCTGATCGGCGCCGGTCACGCCGTAGTTACCGATCTGGGGAGCGGTCATGGTCACGATCTGGCCCGCGTAGGACGGGTCGGTGAGCACTTCCTGGTAGCCGGTCATGCTGGTGTTGAACACGACTTCACCAGCCGTGTCGCCGGGCGCCCCGGCGGACACCCCCTTGAACCAGGTTCCATCTTCCAGCGCGAGAACGGCGATCATTACGGCTCCTGTGCGCGTTCGAGTGAAGCGGCTGCGCGCGCGCGCCCGCCGGCGACCACGCGCACGGTGGTCGTGACGGTCCGATGCGCAGGTAACTGTAGCTGAACCGTGTACGCCCCCGGCTCGAGGTCGTCCACGGTCATGGGCGTCTGCCCGATGCGGCGGCCGTTGAGCACGACGGCGGCGCCCGTGGGCCGTGACTCGACCACGAGCGTGCCGGTGCGCGCCGCCGGGCCGGCTGGCGCGGGCGCAGCCGGTCGGGAGGAGGCCGCACGCGTCAGACGGACATCGAGCGACCGCGACGGACGGTCCGCGGTGAGCGCGATCTGGCGCTCCTCGGTCGCGAACCCGTCTCGCTGGATGCGGACGCTCCGCATGCCCAGCGCCATCTGCTGCAGTGTGAGCGGGGTCACCCCTCGCCGCTCGCCGTCCACGAAGACGGTTGCCCCGGCGGGCGTGGATCGCACCAGCAGGTTCCCGGCCGGACGCGCCGACACCGGGGCATCGGCCGTCGATGCTGCCGTCGCCGGCTCGGGCGTTGGAGGCGGCGCACTGACCACAGGCGCCGCGGCAGGCGTGGCCGCAGGGCCGCTCTCCGCCGGGGCCGCGGCAGGAGCCGCGGTCGCCTCCGCCGCGCCGCTCGCCGCCGGAGTCGCGCTCTCGCCCGCTCCGTCCCTGCCCCACAGCGCGTAGCCGGCGCCGAGACCGAGGACACTGCCGACCAGCAGACCCGCGACCAGACGCGCCCAGCCCGGCGTCGACGTCCCCGCACTGGGCACCGGCGTGTCCACGGGCTCTCGGAGCAGCCCGGGCCCTGGCCCCGTCATCGGCTCGATCGCATGGATCGTGGCGGCCGCCGCGGGCGGTGCCTTCTCCTCTTCGTCGCGTGACGTCCCGGACTCGGCCGTCGGATCTTCCACCGGCGTCCCGGCCGGCACCGGACTCGTCTCAGGGAGCGGCGGCGCCACCTGGTCTACGCCGACGGCCTCGGACAGATCGAGCGGCAGGCTCGTCGCGCTCGCCGCCCGCGAGCCCCGACGACGCGTACGGCCACTGGCCCGCGCAGCCTCGGCGGGCGGCGACACGGCGTCGTCCACCTCCACCTCGGCCAGGTCCGCCACCAGCGCCTCACAGGTGTCGTATCGCTCACCCGGGTCCGCGTGCAGGGCCCGGGCGAAGATGCGGCCGAGGGCCTCGCGGTCAACGCCCGGCAACGGCGCCACGTCCCCGGCGACGAACGTCGACGGGGCGCGACGGCCGGTCATCCACTCGTAGGCCAGCGCCGCCATCGCGAAGCGGTCGCCCGCCGCCGACACCGTGGTGTCCGCCAGTTCGGGCCCGCGGTAGGGCCGGCGCAGCGGCAGGCGCTGGCCATGACGCACCAGGATGGGCCACACGCCGAGTCCGGTCAGCACCGTGCTCGATTCCGAGACCAGGACGTCGCGCGGATGCAGGGCGCCGTGCAGGATGTCGTCGGCGGCCGCTTCGTCCAGGGCGCGCGCCAGGATGCGGAGGCGTGGCACCAGATCCACCAACGCGGCCGGGCCGAACTGCCGCAGGGCCGCATCCAGCGCGTCTCCCGGTGCGAAGGCCGTGACGAGATACGGCGTGGAGCCGTGGAGGCCCGCGTCGATCACCTCGCAGGCGCCGCCGGAGGTAGATGCCAGCCCGACCAGGGACTCGAGGTTCCTGACGACCGCGGACACGCGTTCGGGAGCGAACGGGAGCGTGACGAGCTTGATGGCCAGGGCGGCGCTCGTCTCGGGATGCACTGCACGAAATACCGGTCCGCTCGTGCCGGCTCCAACCTGGTGCAGGACACGGAAGCGGCCGATGGCCGCCGGCGGAACGTCGAACAGCGAGCCTTCCCCGGACACGTATTGACCGGCGATCTTATCACGCGCAGTTGACATGCTTGGCAGCGCTCTGCAAGAGTGAGCGACGGTGCCTGCCGACGCGACGACGCCTACCACTACTCACGCGCTGACGGTCGATATCCGGGAGTTTCCGTGGATTCGTCGCCTGGCCGCTGACTACGCTTTCGACTACGCTCTCGTCGAGCCGTTCTTCGCCGGCGACCCGGCGACGCCGGCGGCCTGGGCCGACACGATCGCGCGCTCGCAGGCCACGGCACGTCGTCCCAGCGAGCTCGCCCGCGTGATCGCGGATCAGCAGGCGCGCCGGGATGCACCAGCCGAGGCTCGAGCGGCCGCGGTGCGTCTGGCCGATCCGGCGGCGCGCGTGGTCATCACCGGGCAACAGGCGGGTCTGTTCGGTGGCCCGCTCTTCACGTTGCTCAAGGCCCTGACCGCGATGCAACTGGCGACCCATGTGGAGCAGACCCATGGCGTCCCGGTGGTCCCGGTCTTCTGGATCGACGCCGAAGACCACGACTGGGACGAGGTATCGGGCTGTACGGTGCTCGATCCCGACCTCGCCCCACGTACGGTCCGGCTCCACGATCTGGCGGGCGCCGGCGAGCGTCCGGTCGCCCAGCTCGTCCTCGACGAGACGGTGACCTCCGCCATCGACGCGCTCCAGTCCGCGCTGCCGGAGACGGAGTTCCGCGCGGAGCTCATCGAAGGGCTGCGGCGCGCCTACCGCCCGGGCCGCGGCATGGCCGAGGCGTTCGGGTGCTGGCTCGAGACGGTGCTGGGTCGCCACGGGCTGGTGGTGTACGACTCCTCGGACGCGGCGGCCAAGCCGCTCGCGCGTGAGATCTTCACGCGCGAGATCGCGGAGCCCGGCCGCACCGCCGAGCTGGCGAGTCGGGCGGGCCAGGCGCTCGTCGCGAAGGGCTATCACGCGCAGGTCACGCCGCACGAGGGCGCCATCTCGTTGTTCCATCTGGACGCCAGCCGCGAGGCCATCAAGGCGACCAGCGGGCAGGCCACGATTGGCGAACGCACGACGACGCTGGCCGCCCTCGCCGACGAGGCCGCCGGCGCGCCGGACCACTTCAGCCCCAACGTCCTGCTGCGCCCCCTGGTGCAGGATGCCATCTTCCCCACCATCTGCTATGTGGCGGGCCCCAATGAGCTGGCGTACCTGGGCCAGCTCCGCGAGGTGTACACGCACTTCGGCATCGCGATGCCCCTGATGTACCAGCGCGCCACCGCGACACTCGTCGATTCCGCGACGCTCCGCTTCCTCGGCAGGTACGACCTGCCGCTGACCGCCCTGCAGCCGCAGGACGAGAAAACCCTGAACGATCTGCTCGAGAGCCAGCTGCCGCCCACCGTCGAGCACGCGCTGACGGGCGTCTCGTCGCTGGTGAACCAGCAGATGGAGGCACTGGCCGGCGTCGTGCCGCAGATCGATCCGACGCTCGAAGGGACCGTGCGCACCACGCTCGGCAAGATGCAGCACGAGATCCAGACGCTCCACAACAAGGTGATCCAGGCGGCCAAGCGCAAGGACGAGACCCTGCGGCGGCAGTTCCAGCGCGCCCAGGCACTCACCTTCCCGTCCGGCCACCCACAGGAGCGGGAGATCGGGTTCGTCTGGTTCCTCAACCGCTACGGGCCCGCGCTGATTCCCCGCCTGCGCGAGGACATCCCGCTGGGGATGGGGCAGCACTACGTGCTCGCCATCTGAAAAGGCAGAAGGAAAAAGGCAGAAGGCAAAAGGCAGCACCAGTGAGGGCCCTGCGCACGGCGGTGAAGTGGGCGCGGAAGCGTGCCCGGTCCACGGTCAGGTTCCTCCGCCGCCACCGGTTGTGGAGGCCCCTCCTGTGGACCACCGCCATCGCGGCCCTCGCCAGCTCGGCGGTGCTCGGCTATTACTACGTGCAGTTCTCGCGCATCATCGACGCGCGGCTGCACGGTGAGCGCGATCGCGTCATCCCGCGGGTCTTCGCCCGTCCCCTGACGTTCAACACCGGCCAGGTGATCGGTCCGGGCGAGCTGGTCGCGCGGCTGAACGACGTCGGCTATGCCGAGCGCGCGCGCGCGGAGCAGCCGGGCGAGTTCGCCGTCGCCGAGCGCGCCGTGGCGTTCATCCCGCGCGGGGGCGAATTCGCGACGCGGGCCGTCGAGGTGCGCTTCACGCCGGTCCCGCAGGCCGGCCGCAAGACACCGCCACCGCCCGATCGCATTGCGCGGGTGACCATCGACGGCAAGGCGTCCCCCGAGGTGTCCCTCGACCCGCCCGTGCTGATGGGCCTGGCGACCGGGTCCCGCGAGAAACGCCGTCGCGTCGCGCTCGACGCGATCCCGGAACGCGTGCGGCAGGCGGTCCTCGCCATCGAGGATCGCCGCTTCTACTACCACCCCGGTGTCGATCCCATCCGCATCGTCGGCGCGGTCATCACGAACCTGACGGGCAGCCGCGCCTATCTGGTGGGAGCGAGCACCATCACGCAGCAGCTCGCGCGGAACTTCTTCCTCACCGACGAGATGGCCGAGGAGCAGCAGACGCGCCAGCGATCGTTCCGCCGGAAGCTGCTCGAGCAGTTCATGGCGATCATCCTCGAGACCAAGGCGACGAAGGACGAGATCCTCGAGCTGTACCTGAACGACGTCTACCTCGGGCATCGGGGATCCTTCGCGTTGCACGGGGTGGCGGAAGCGTCGCGGATGTACTTCGGCAAGGACGTCACGAACCTGACGCTGGCGGAGTCGGCCCTCATCGCCGGCGTGATCCAGTCGCCATACAACCACTCCCCGTTCACCAGCCTCGACCGCGCGCGGGATCGGCGCAACGTGGTCCTGCGGGCCATGGCGGACTCGGACTACATCTCCCCGGACGCCGCCGCGCGGGCCTCCGAGGAGCCCATCACCGTCGCCGCACGTGCGCTGGACAACGAGGCCCCGTACTTCGTGGACTACATGCGCCAGGTGCTGGACGAGACGCTCCCCGGCGTGACCGCGCGGTCCGCCGCGCTCGACATCTACACCACGCTGGACCTCAACATGCAGCGTGCGGCACAGGACGCGGTGCGGGACGGCCTGGCCCGCGTGGACGAGACGCTCGCGCGCCGCCGCAAGGGCGAGACGCGGCGGGCACAGGCGGCGCTGGTGGCGGTGGACCCGCGGACCGGCGAGATTCGCGCCATGGTGGGCGGCCGGTCCTACAACCAGTCCCAGTTCAACCGGGCCGTCATGGCCCGCCGGCAGCCGGGCTCGACGTTCAAGCCGTTCGTCTACCTCGCGGCGTTCGAGCACGCTGCAGATGAGGGCCGCGCGGACCTCACGCCGGCCACGATGGTCTGGGACGAGCCGACGACCTGGACGTACGACGACCAGGAGTGGGCGCCGAAGAACTACGAGGACGAGTACGACGGCTTCATCACCCTGCGACGTGCGCTCGCGCTCTCACGGAACGTCGCCACGATCAAGATCGCCGAGCAGACCGGCTTCGAGCAGGTGGCCGCCGTGTGGCGCCGCACGAAAGTGGGCCAGCAGGTGCTGAAGGGCTACCCGTCCATCGCGCTCGGCGTGTTCGAGCTCTCGCCGATGGAAGTGGCGACGGCCTACACGCTGTTCGCCAACGGCGGCGTGATCGCCCCGCTGCGCAGCCTGGCCCGCGTGGTGAGCGGTGAGCAGACGGTGACGACCAGGGCCGGCAAGGGCGTGCCCGTGGCGCGGCCGGCGACCGCGTTCCTCGTGACGCACATGATGCGGAGCGTGCTCAACGAAGGCACCGGCGCGGGCGCCCGCGCGGCGGGGTTCGCGCTGGACGCGGCGGGCAAGTCCGGCACGACCAACGACCTGCGCGACGCGTGGTTCGTGGGGTTCACGCCGGAACTGCTGGCGGTGGTCTGGGTGGGCTTCGACGACAACCAGCCCCTCGGGTTGAGCGGGACGCAGGCCGCGGTGCCCATCTGGGCGTCGTTCATGATGAAGGCGCTGGCGGGCCGCGCCAACGTTCCCTTCGACGCGCCGGAGGGGGTCAGCTTCGTGGAGATCGACCGCGACACCGGCCTTCTCGCCACGCCGACGTGCCCCCGCGTGACCAACGAGGCGTTCCTGACCGGCACCGAGCCGCTCGAGTTGTGTGGGCTGCATAAGTAGCACCCGGGTGCCGGCGGGTGCCGGCGGGTGCGAGCAGGTGCGGGCCGGTGCGGGTGCGGACGGGTGCCGGCGGGTGCGGGCAGGTGCGGGCCGGTGCGGGTGCGG